>Ga0316605_10000003_pt1 | contig 483232 bp, 441 predicted proteins | sample OWC_soil_day20_n_FD_207666 | JGI IMG/M metagenome (GOLD analysis project Ga0316605, IMG submission 207666) | Wetland soil microbial communities from Old Woman Creek delta, Ohio, United States - OWC_soil_day20_noCT | ecosystem: Environmental > Terrestrial > Soil > Wetlands | place: USA: Ohio... | reverse complement strand
GCAAGGGTGGCAACGATGCGGACAGCCGCAACAAGCTGGATGCCCTCGAGGTGGCGTTCAAGGAGTATCAGGGCGCCATTGCCAGCATTCTGGGTAACATGCAGCCGCTGGTCCTGTCCAAGCAGGCCGGTTCGCGGATTTTCCGCGAAAGCGAGGATCTGCTCAAAGCCACCGATGATTTGGCGTCAGGCTATCAACAAGGCCTGGCCGAGCGCGGTCTGTACATCCTGACCCTGCTTGTTCTGATTGTGGTGGCCCTGGCCGCCCTGGCTTTGCTGGCCAAGATCTATCTCGACGATACCGGTCGTCGTGCGGCGGATGCGGAAGAGCAGCGCCATGCCTCTGAACAGACCAACCGCGACAATCAGGACGCCATTTTGCGTCTGATGAACGAACTGGGCGACCTGGCTGACGGTGACCTGACGGTAACCGCCACCGTGAGCGAAAACATTACCGGCGCCATTGCCGACTCGATCAACTACACGATTGAAGAACTGCGCGTGCTGGTCGGCCGTATCAACGATGCGGCGAACCGGGTGACGGCGGCAACGGAAATTGCCCGCCTGACTTCTGCCGAACTGCTTGATGCTGCCGAACGCCAGTCTTCGGAAATTCAGGAAGCCGGTCAGTCTGCGCTGGAAATGGCGCGCTCCATGTCCGAGGTTTCGGGCAACGCAACCCAGTCAGCCCAGGTTGCCCGGCAATCGCTGGAAGCTGCCGAAAAAGGTACGCTCGCCGTGCAGGACTCGATCAAGGGTATGAACGAAATTCGCAATCAGATTCAGGAAACGTCCAAGCGCATCAAGCGGCTGGGCGAAAGCTCCCAGGAGATTGGCGAAATCGTGGAACTGATTTCCGACATTACCGAACAGACCAACGTTCTGGCCTTGAACGCTGCCATTCAGGCCGCTTCGGCGGGTGATGCCGGCCGGGGTTTCACGGTGGTTGCTGAAGAAGTGCAGCGATTGGCTGAACGTTCCGGTGAGGCGACGAAGCAGATTGCTGCCATTGTGAAAACCATTCAGACCGATACGCAGGATGCCGTCTCCGCGATGGAGCAATCGACCCGCGGTGTGGTCGAAGGGGCAAAGCTATCCGATGCTGCCGGTCAGGCACTGTCCGAGATCGGCGACGTGTCGCGCAATCTGGCTGACCTGATTCAGAGCATTTCGACCTCGACGCAGAATCAGGCTGATTCTGCGACCAAGGTGGCCGGCCTGATGCAGGACATACTGCAGGTAACAGAACAGACCACGGCCGGTACGCAACGCACTGCCCAGGCGGTCGATGAACTCACAGCGCTGGCTTCCGAGTTGAAGGGGTCGGTCGCCGGTTTCAAGGTCGACTGACGTTAATCGCGAGACACTATGAACGCGGCAACAGAATTTGATTTGGGCCCGCTGACGTGGGTCAAGGGCGAAATAGACCTGGCCTTGCAACGCGCCGAGCAGGCGCTTGACGAGTTTGTCGCGAGTGCTGACCGGACGCAGCTCAAGTTCTGTCGAACCCATGTGCACCAGGTCCACGGTGCGCTGGCCATGGTCGGGCTCGATGGCGTCACGCTGCTTACCGATTCGACGGAAGGCCTGCTGGCCGGCATGGAGGAAGAGCGTTTTCCTGCCGGAGAACATGAGGTTGGCGTACTTCGCCAGACCTTGAAGGCTTTGAAGCAGTATCTCGATGATCTGATGGCTGGCGAGCCCAACCATCCGCTCACCCTGTTGCCGGTCTATCAAGCAGTCGAGACCGCGCGTGGCCTGCCGTCGGCCCATCCCTGCGATCTGTTTTATCCCGATCTTTCCCGGCGTCCGCCCAAGCGCGCCGTAGATCCGACTGCAGACAGTGCGAATCAGCCGCTCCGCACCCTGCGGGCCAAGCGGATGCAGTTCCAGAAGGGTTTGCTTCACTGGTTGAAGAATCCGGCCGACGCCGAAGCGGGTCGGCAGATGATGCACGAGGCCATTGCCGAAATCGAAGCCGTTCAGCCGACGCCGGCGGCCCGTTCGTTCTGGTGGATTTCGCTGGCTGTGCTGGATGCACTGGCCGATCCGGCACTCGGGGCAGATCCATCTTCGCGTCAGCTTTGCGCACGCATCGATGCGCAGATCCGGCGCCTGGTGGGTGGCTCAAACAACGTGGCCGAGCGCGTGCTCCGCGAAGCGCTGTATTTCATCGCACAGGCGCCGGCTGATCTAAGCACGGGCATTGCCGAGGTTCAGTCGACCTTTGGTCTGCCCGACCTCCTGCCCAATCCGGCAACGCAGGTTGGCGATTTGCCGCACCAGAGCGAATTGCGCAAGTTGCGCGAGACGATGGCGGCCGTCGAGGAGCTTTGGAACCGATTCTGCACGGGCAATAGCGGCAGTCTGGCCGGCTTTGCGGACAACGCGCGCAGCGTGGCCCAGTTGACCGAGGAAATCGGTCATACCGATCTCAAGCGTCTTGGTCAGGGCCTGGGGGCCGTAGCCAACTGGCTGGCGGACGACCCCGCACGCTTCAATGATTCGGTAGCCATGGAGGTCGCGACGACCATCCTGTTGCTGCAGAATGCCCAGGAGAACTTCCGTCGTCTGGGGACTGATTTCGCGCAGCAGGTCGATCTCATGGTCGCCCGGCTCTACGCGTGCATTGCCGGTCGGCCCGCGGCGGATGAAGAGATTCCGTTGCTCGACGAAATGACCCGTCGGGCTCAGGAAAAGCTGCTGATCGGTCAGGTTGGGCGGGAAATCCAGAGCAATCTTGCCCAGATCGAGCAGGCGCTGGACGGATTCTTCCGTGATCCGGCCAAGGCGCACGATCTCCTGCAACTCGATGATCCGATCAAGCAGATCAGCGGTGCCCTGGCCATGCTCGGCCACTTCGGGGCGGTGAACAGCCTCAAGGAATGTGGTGCCAGCATCCACCGCTTTGCGGCGCCCAACTACCAGCCCGCCAACGATGATTTCGAAGCGGTGGCGAACCAGTTGTCCATGCTGGGGTTCTTTGTCGACTCCCTGCAAAACGGTGAAACCGATTTCGACGCCTTCGTTCGCCGAATGAATGGCGAGACCGACGAAGAAGAATTGCCCGAACCGGAGGCGCCAAATGCGCCGACGGTCGAAACGCTTCTGGCGCAGCAGGCGCGCGATGCGCAGGTTCTTGCCGAGGCGCTCAAGGAAGCGCCGCAAGACGCTCGCCTGCAAGACGAACTCAAGCAAAACCTGCAGGATATCCAGAAGGACGCCGACCTCGTTGCCAATCGCGAACTGGGCGAATCCGCCAAGGCCGCGTTGGCTGCTCTGCAGTCGGGCGTCGAAGTCGATGCCGCACTTTCCGGGCTCAAGCCGCTGGCTCCGGAAGCACCGTCGCCATCCGCCGAAACTTTGCAACTGGCCGAGTCGACCCACGAGGAAATCGACGCCGAGCTGTTATCCATCTTCCTGGAAGAAGCCAACGAAGTATTGGCGACCATCGGCGAGCACAAGGACATTCTTGCCAGCGCACCGGACGATGTCGAGGCGCTGACGACCGTTCGCCGCTCCATGCACACGCTCAAGGGCAGTGGCCGCATGGTCGGTCTCAAGGACCTGGGCGAAGCTGCCTGGGAACTCGAGCAGACACTGAATCTGTGGTTGCGTCAGGACACGGCGGTTACGCCCGATCTGCAGCAAATGATCGAGGACGCGCATGCGCTGTTCTCGGAGTGGATCGTTTATCTGGAATCCGGTCAGGGTTCCGCACCGGATGCGAGAGCACTGGTGGCCCTCGCATCGCGCCTGCGTGGCGTGGAGGTGGCTGTTCCCGTCGACCCTGCGCCAGTCGTCGAGGTGGCGGCACCGGCTAGGCAGGAGGAAGAGTTCGACCCGAGTGCGACCATCATCCTGCACGAGCCGGCCGATTCGGAAGAGGCAGAGCCGGCTGCCGAAGAGAATGCACCAGTCGTCGACCTGGTCATGGGCGATTTTGAATTGCCGTCGATGTCAGCGCCTGAGCCCGAGGCGGTAGCTCAAGCTGCACATGAGGAAGAGTTCGACCCGAGTGCAACCATCGTCCTGCGGGAGCCGGCCAATACGGAAGACCTAGCACCGGACATTGATCCGCTCTTGGGCGATCAAGGAATGCCGTCGATGTCAGATCCCGGGTCCGCGCCCGAGGCTGCAGTAGCTGTCGGGCAGGAAGATGCATTCGACCCGAGTGCAACCATCGTCCTACACGAGCCGGCTGAGGCGGAAGAGGCCGAGCCGGTTGCCGAAGAAAAGGCACCGGCCGTCGATCTGGTCATGGACGATTTCGAGTTCCCCGCGATGGACGAGGCCGAATCGATCGAAGTGACGGACCTTCCGGAAATTCCAGAGCTGGAAGAAGCACCGGCAGTGCAGAACCTGTCCGACGTGCTGGCCATTTCCGATGCGCCGGTCGTGGCAGAAGAACCGATCATATTGCCGGAACCGGAACCGGAACCGGAACCGGAACCGGAACCGGAACCGGAACCGGAACCGGAACCGGAACCAGAGCCAGAGCCAGAGCCAGAGCCAGAGCCAGAGCCAGAGCCAGAGCCAGAGCCAGAGCCAGAGCCAGAGCCAGAGCCAGAGCCAGAGCCCGTCGCCAATGAAGCGCCGACGCTCTACGATATTTTTCGTGAAGAGGCTAAGGGCCATCTTCAGACGCTGATTGACAGCTACGCAGCGGTCGACGCGGATCCGTCGGCGCCGACCACGTTTGAAATGACGCGGGCCGCCCATACGCTGGGTGGCATTTCGGCCACGGTGGGTTTGATGCCGATGCATCGCCTGGCCATAGCGCTGGAACATGCCTTGCTACGCCGCGATCATTCCGGCCAGGCGCAAAGTATCGAGGGTCTGGAGACTGTTCGCCAGACCATCATTACGCTGGAAGACATGTTTGCCGGACTGGCGCTGAATCGCGAGCCGGATGAGCAGGTTCGCCTGATTGCCGCGCTGGAAGACATCTTCCAGGCACCAGTGGCGGCGGTCGAGGATGCGGCGCCGGCGAGTGCCGAGATCATTCCGTTGCCGACGGCAGCGGGGGGGGCTCCCGAGGCTGCACCGGAGCCCATGCCGGCGGCTCCGGCCCCGGTATTGCCGCAACTGAAGGACGAGCTCGACGAACAACTGTTGCCCATCTTCCTCGAAGAAGCGGTTGATCTGACGCGCGATCTGACGACACAGGTCCGAGCCTGGCGCGGCGACCTTTCGGGTGATGCTGCACCGCATGCCATCGCCCGTCTGCTGCATACCTTCAAGGGTAGTGCGCGCATGGCCGGTGCCATGAACCTGGGTGAGGAAACCCACCAGCTTGAGGCGCGGGTTGAAGAGGCATTGCGCGCCGGACACGCGACCCAGGCATTCGTCGATGAAATCGAGGCCGGTTGCGATGCGCTGGATCAGGCGGTCGAACGCCTGCGTGCCGGTCCCCAGGAGCCCGAACCTGCCGAAACGACAGAAGCGACGGCAGAAGGCACGGCGGTTGCCGCCACGCCAACTCAGCCGGTCGAGGCCGAGGCGGAGGGCGAGGCCGGTGGCCAGCGCGCGACGCTGCGTGTTCGTGCCGACCTGATCGATCGCCTGGTCAGCGAAGCAGGCGAATTGTCGATTGCGCGGACCCGTATCGAAGGTGAAATGCGCAGCCTGAAGGGCTCATTGCTGGAACTGACCGAGAACGTCATCCGTTTGCGTCGTCAGTTGCGCGATATTGAAATCCAGGCCGAAACGCAGATTCAGGCGCGGGTAGCCCAGGCGCCGGAGAGCGAGGCCGAGTTCGATCCGCTGGAGCTGGATCGATTCACGCGCTTCCAGGAATTGACGCGTTTCATGGCCGAATCGGTCAATGACGTGGCGACCGTCCAGCAGAATCTGCTCAAGAATCTCGATGACGCCAATGCGGCGATTCTCGCCCAGTCGCGCCTGAACCGCAGCTTGCAACAGGAGCTGATGGGCGTGCGCATGGTGCCGTTCGCCAGCCAGACCGAGCGTCTGTACCGTATCGTCCGGCAGACTGCCAAGGAAGTCGGCAAGCGCGCCAATCTGGAAATCGTCGGCGGGCAGGTCGATATCGACCGCTCGGTGCTCGACAAGATGCTGGCGCCGATCGAACACATGCTGCGCAATGCCGTGACGCACGGTGTCGAGGCTCGCGATGTCCGTCTGGCGGCAGGCAAGCCGGAAGCGGGTGAAATCGTTGTCAAGCTGTCGCAGGAAGGCAACGAAATCATCCTGGCCATGAGCGATGACGGCAAGGGGCTGGATGTAGAGCGCATCCGCGCCCGCGCCGAGGCCATGGGCCTGCTGCAGCCGGGACAGGCGGCGGACGAGAAAATGCTGTTCGATCTCATCTTCCAGCCGGGATTCTCCACGGCGGCCGAAGTGACGCAGCTGTCGGGTCGCGGTGTCGGTATGGACGTCGTGAAAACCGAAATCGGCGACATTGGTGGCCGTGTCGAAATCCAGTCGGTGCCCGGTCAGGGAACCACGTTCCGTCTCTACCTGCCGCTGACGCTGGCCGTCACGCAGACCTTGCTGGTTCGTGTCGGCACGCATCTCTATGCCGTGCCGTCGACGATGATCGAGCAGGTCAAGGAAATGAAGGAAAAGGCCCTTGCCGCGGTTCGCGAAAAGGGTGAAGTGGAGTGGCAGGGCAATCGCTATCCCTTCCATTTCCTGCCGCATTTGCTGGGCGACACGGCGGCTGTGCCGGAGGCGCATCGCCAGTACTGGGTACTGCTGCTGCGTTCCGGTTCGCAACGTGTGGGCGTGCTGGTCGATGAACTCAAGGGCAACCAGGAAGTTGTCGTCAAGAATATCGGCGCCCAGCTCGCCCGCGTGGTCGGTATTGCCGGCGCCACGGTGCTCGGTGACGGCAAGGTCGTCCTGATCCTGAATCCGGTGGCCCTGGCCAGCCGGACGGGCGCGGTGTCGGTGGCGGCTCATGCCAATGCGCCGGCACAACCGGTGGCCCAGCTCGAAGTTGCCAGCCTGCCGACGGTCATGGTCGTCGACGATTCGCTGACGGTGCGCAAGATCACGAGCCGCCTGCTGATGCGCGAAGGCTATCAGGTCATTCTCGCCAAGGATGGCGTCGATGCACTGGAACAGCTAGTCGAGGTCATGCCGGACGTGGTGCTGTCCGATATCGAGATGCCGCGCATGGACGGTTTCGACCTCGTTCGCAACATCCGCGCCGACGCTCGCCTGAACAAGTTGCCGGTGGTCATGATCACCTCGCGGACGGCCGACAAGCATCGTAACTACGCGCTGGAAATCGGCGCCAACCATTACCTCGGCAAGCCGTATGACGAAGCCGAGTTGTTGGGTATCGTGGCGGGTTATTGCAAGAAATAGCCTGAATTTCCGGTTGGCCGCAGGATTTCACGGTCAACCGGGTTTACTACGCGCAGCGTAATAAATGCCTAATTTCTGAATTTTGCGTAGCGGGCCAGGGTTTTTTCCCGGGCGGCTGCGTGATCGACAATCGGCGCCGGATAGTCGCGACCGATGACCAGCCCAATGCTTTCCTGTTCAACGCGCCCCATTTGCCAGGGCGCGTGAATGTATTTGTTGGCGACTTTCGCCAGCTCGGGCACGTAGCGGCGGATGAACTTGCCCTCCGGATCGAATCTTTCCGACTGCGTCACCGGGTTGAAAATGCGGAAATAGGGTTGCGCGTCGCATCCGGTCGAGGCTGCCCACTGCCAGCCGCCGTTGTTGGCCGACAGATCGAAATCGTTGAGCTGTTCGGCGAAATAGCGCTCGCCAAGCCGCCAGTCGAGGCCTAGGTCCTTGCTCAGGAAGGAGGCGACGATCATGCGCAGGCGGTTGTGCATCCAGCCGCAGTGGTTGAGCTGGCGCATCGCGGCATCGACGATGGGGTAACCGGTGCGCCCTTCCTGCCAGGCGGCCAGTCCATCCGGCCAGTCATCCCATACCACGGCATCGTAGGCCGGCTTGAAAGCGTGGCCGACGACGTGCGGAAAATGATCGAGGATCATGAAGTAGAAGTCGCGCCAGATCAGCTCGTTGAGCCAAGTCTTGTCGTCGGCCAGCAGGGCTGCGCGGACCAGTTCGCGAATGCCGATGGTGCCGAAGCGCAGATGCACCGACAGGTAGGAAACGCCCTTGACCGCCGGGAAGTCGCGCAGGGTGCCGTAGCGCTCGATGCGCCCCTGGCGGAAATCGTCCCACAGGGCACGGGCGCCGGACATGCCGGGCCGGATGCCGAGTTGTTCAAGATCGCAGGTCGCAAAGCCGATCTCGGCCAGGCCGGGGATGCCCCGGCCATCACCCGGGGCCAGCCTGCCCTGGCAAGGCCATTCGGCGTAGTCGGCTGTCGTCAGGCGTTTGAGCCAGGCATTCTTGTAGGGCGTGAATACCGAGAAGGCGTTGCCGGCCTGGGTCAGCACCTCGTTGCCGTCAAAGATCGCCTGATCCTTGAAGGTATGGAAGGCGATCCCCGCCGGTTCGAGTGCGCCGGCCACTTCGCCATCACGTTGCTTGGCTGCCGGCTCGTAATCACGGTTGGCATAGACGGCCGTGACGCCGAGTGAGCGCGCCAGCGCCGGAATTTCGGCTGCCGCCCGGCCATGGAGGACGATCAGTCCGCCGCCCCGGGCGCGTAGCGCGGCGTCGAGCTCGACCAGCGATTCGCGAATGAAATGGACGCGCCGGTCACGCCGGGTCGGCAGGGCGACGAGGATGTCGGTATCGAAGACGAAGGCGCAATAAACCGTATCGGCCTGCGCCAGGGCTGCGCTCAAGGCAGCGTGATCGTGGTCGCGCAGGTCGCGGCGAAACCAGACGAGGGCTTTTTCTTGATTCATGGTTGGTTTGTACCCTCCCGGAGATTAAAATTCCAGTCATGGACAACGTCAATCTGACCGATAACTTCCTGATCGCCATGCCGGCGCTGGAAGACCCGTATTTCTCGAATTCCCTGATCTACATTTGCGAACACAACGCGAACGGGGCATTGGGAATCATCGTCAATCGGCCGATCGACATGAACCTCGCCGGCCTGTTCGAAAAGATCGACATCAAGCTGGAAGCCGACAAGCTCGCCAACCTGCCCGTCTATTTTGGCGGTCCGGTTCAGCTGGACCGGGGTTTTGTGCTGCATCGCCCGGTCGGGCAGTGGCAGTCCACGCTGGCGGTCAATAGCGAGGTCGGCCTGACCAGTTCCCGCGATGTGCTGAGCTCGGTGGGCAGCTTCGGCCTGCCGGCCGAAATCATCGTGACGCTCGGCTATTCCGGCTGGGATGCCGGCCAGCTCGAAGACGAGCTGGCGCAAAACTCCTGGCTGACCGTCCCGGCCAAGGCGGAGATCCTGTTCGACCTGCCGCCGGAAGAGCGCCTGCCGGCCGCCATGCAGAAGCTCGGGATCAGTTTCACCCAACTGTCCGACGTGGCCGGTCACGCATGAGCGGAAACGTTCGCTGATGGGCACTGTCCTCGCCTTCGACTTCGGCGAAAAGCGCATCGGTGTGGCCACCGGCGAGACGATGCTGGGCACGGCCCACCCGCTGACCACCATCCACGCCGAATCCAATGACGACCGCTTCGCCGCCATCGGCAAACTCATCGCCGAGTGGCAACCGGAGCAGCTGGTCGTTGGTCTGCCCTGCCACATCGACGGCACGCCGCACGAAATGACGCGGCTGGCCACCAAGTTCGCCGAACGCCTCAAACGTCGCTACAACCTGCCGGTCGGTTTTGCCGACGAGCGCATGACCTCGGTCGACGCCGAGGCCCGATTGCGCGAAACCGGCCGCAATGCCAAATCCGCCAAGCCGGTGCTCGACGCCGTCGCGGCCCAACTCATCCTTCAAACCTGGTTCGAAAGCCCGCACCATGTCATCCCATCCTGAAGTTTTGCCCGATGCCGAGGCGCAATGTCGCCAGCTGGCCGAGCTGATACGTCCGAATCTCTCGAAAAAGCCGGCGCTGGTCGGCATCTACAGCGGTGGCGCCTGGATCGCCGAGCGCCTGCGTGAACTGCTCGACCTCCCGGAGGAAATCGGCCTGATCGACGTCTCCTTCTACCGCGACGACTTTGCCGAGAAAGGCCTGCACCCGCAGTGCAAGCCGACGGTCATTCCGTTCGAGGTCGAAGGCCGTCATCTGATCCTCGTCGATGACGTGCTCTACACCGGACGAACGACGCGGGCCGCGATCAACGAGCTGTTCGACTACGGTCGCCCGGCCTCCATCGAGCTGGCCGTGCTGGCCGATCGCGGCGGGCGCGAGCTGCCGGTGGCAGCGACCTACGGCGCCTGGGCGGTGGAATTGAACGACAACCAGAACCTCGTGCTCGCCAAGCAGGACGACGGCCGACTGGTGTGGAGGATGGAACATGCATAACCCGCAGTTGAACAAGGATGGCGAACTGACCCACCTGCTGTCGATCGAAGGTCTGCCGCAGCGCATCCTGACGCAGATTCTCGACACCGCGGCCTCCTTCATGGAAGTCTCGGCGCGCGATGTGAAAAAGGTGCCGCTGCTGCGTGGCAAGAGCGTCTTCAACCTGTTCTTCGAGAACTCGACGCGCACGCGGACGACTTTCGAGATCGCCGCCAAGCGCCTGAGCGCCGACGTCATCAACCTCGACATCAACAAGTCGTCGACGGCCAAGGGCGAAACCCTGCTCGACACCATCGACAACCTCGTCGCCATGCACGCCAACCTGTTCGTCGTGCGCCACGCCTCGAGCGGCGCGCCCTACCTGATTGCTGAGCACCTACAGCGTATCGGCCGCGACGACGTGCATGTCGTCAATGCCGGTGATGGTCGCCACGCGCATCCGACGCAGGGCCTGCTCGACATGTACACGATCCGCCACTACAAGAAGGATTTCACGCAATTGCGTGTGGCCATCGTCGGCGACATCCTGCATTCGCGTGTCGCCCGTTCAGACATCCATGCCCTGACCACGCTGGGCGTCCCGGAAGTCCGCGCCATCGGGCCGGAAACCCTGCTGCCCAAGCATCTCGACAAGCTCGGCGTGCATGTTTTCCACGACATGAACGAAGGTTTGAAAGATGTCGACGTCGTCATCATGCTGCGCTTGCAGAACGAACGCATGACCGGCGCGCTGCTGCCTTCGGCCGGCGAATACTTCCGCCACTACGGTCTGACGCCGCAAAAGCTGGCGCTGGCCAAGCCGGACGCCATCGTGATGCACCCGGGGCCGATGAACCGGGGCATTGAAATCCACTCGGCAGTGGCGGATGGTCCGCAGGCCGTGATCCTGCCTCAGGTCACCTTCGGCATTGCCGTGCGCATGGCCGTCATGAGCATCGTTGCGGGGAACTGATCAATGAATATCGAAATCAAGAATGGCCGCGTCATCGACCCGAAAAACGGCGTTGACCGCAAGGCAACGCTCTACATCGTGGATGGCAAGATCGCCGGGCTGGGCGATGCGCCGGCCGGGTTCAGCGCCGACAAAACGGTCGATGCGGCCGGCTGCGTCGTGTGCCCGGGGCTCATTGATCTTGGCGCCCGCCTGAATTCCATCGAAGCCGAACTGGCTGCCGCCGTGGCGGGGGGCGTGACCTCGGTCGTCGTTCCGCCCGACGCCGATCCACCGCTCGACGAGCCGGAACTGGCCGACCGGCTGGTCCATCGCGGTGCCGAAATCGGCAAGGCGCGCGTGCTGCCGCTCGGCGCCCTGACGCTGGGCTTGCAGGGCGAACGCCTGGCCGAACTGGCCGGCCTCAAGAAGGCCGGTTGCGTCGCTTTCTCGCAGGCCAACCGGACCGTGGTCGATACCGAGGCCCTGCTCCGCGCCATGGAATACGCCGCCACCTTCGGCTTCGCCATCTGGCTGCAGCCGCAGGATCACTGGCTGTCGCGCAACGGCATCGCGCATGAAGGCGAAGTCTCCAGCCGTCTCGGTCTGGCCGGCATTCCGGTCGCCGCCGAAACCATTGCCGTCGGCACCATCGTCCAGCTCGTGCGCGACACCGGTTGTCGCGTCCACCTGACCCGCCTGTCGTCGGCGGCCGGCGTCGCGCTGATCCAGCGCGCACAGCACGAAGGCCTGCCGGTCACGTTCGACATCGGCGTGCATCATCTGCTGCTCACCGAAAACGACATCGGCTATTTCAATCCGCATGCCCGATTCAGTCCGCCATTGCGCGCTCAAGGCGACCGTCAGGCCTTGTCGACGGCGGCCGCAGCCGGATTGGCGCCGATCTGTTCCGACCACACGCCGGTCGGTGCGGATGACAAGTTGCTGCCGTTTGGCGAAGCCAAACCCGGAGCGACCGGGCTTGAGGTCCTGCTGCCACTGACGCTGAAGTGGGCGGAAGAGGCCAAGGTTACGTTGCCCGATGCGCTGGCGCGGATCACCTCGGCACCGGCCAAGGTGCTCGGCCTGGCCAGCGGCGAACTCGGCGTTGGCGCGGTGGCCGACATCTGCATCTTCGATCCCGAGGCGACCTGGCAACTGACGCCGGAAGCGCTGAAGAGCCGTGGCAAGAATTCGCCATGGATCGGCTACATGCTGACCGGCAAGGTGAAATCCACGCTGGTCGGCGGACGCGTCGTTTTCGAAGCTTGAGATGGATGCGCCCGCAAGGGCGCTTTTTCGGCCTGATGGCGCGCGGGTAGAGGACGGGGCGCTTGCCCGTCCCGGCGCCAGATTCATGGTTTAATCGCCGCATGGATCCACAGCTCACGACGGCCACCCAGCGCATCATCAAGATTCGGCGCGACTACAACACCTGGGTTGCCAACGAAACCCTGGAAGACTACGCGCTGCGATTTACGCCGCGCAGCTTCCGCAAATGGTCCGAGCTGCGCGTTGCCAACACGGCCTTCGGCGCGGCGTCCTTTCTGGTGCTTGAAGCGGTCGGGGCGACCATGCTCGTCCAGGCTGGTTTTCTCAACGCTTTCTGGGCGATTCTCGCCACCGGCCTGATCATCTTCCTGATCGGCCTCCCGATCAGTGTCATGGCAGCCCGCCACGGGCTGGACATGGACCTGCTGACGCGCGGCGCCGGTTTCGGCTACATCGGCTCGACGATCACTTCGCTGATCTACGCCAGTTTCACCTTCATATTCTTCGCCCTCGAAGCGGCGATCATGGCCTACGCGCTCGAGCTCGCCTTCAAGATTCCGCCCGTCTGGGGCTATTTGATCTGCGCGTTGGTCGTCATCCCGCTCGTCACCCACGGCGTCACGGCGATCAGCAAACTGCAGGCGTGGACCCAGCCGCTGTGGATTTTCCTGCTCGTCCTGCCTTACGCCTTCCTGTTTCTTGAAGACCCGCAGGCGCTGTCCGGCCTCTGGCAGTACGGCGGGGAACGCGGTGGTGACGCCAGTTTCAATCCGCACCTTTTCGCGGCGGCGTTGACCGTCGGCATCGCGCTGGTCACACAGATGGCCGAACAGGTCGATTACCTGCGCTTCATGCCGGAAAAAACGCCGGCCAACACGCGGCGCTGGTGGCTCGCCGTCATCATCGGTGGGCCGGGCTGGGTGGTGCCCGGCGTGCTCAAGATGCTCGGCGGCGCGCTTCTCGCCTGGCTGGTCTTGCGCAACGGCATCCCGGCCGAGAAGGCCGTCGACCCGAACCAGATGTACCTGATCGGCTTCTCGCACGTCTTCGACAACACGACGCTGGCTGTTGCCGCGACGGCGCTGTTCGTCGTCATTTCGCAGCTCAAGATCAACGTCACCAACGCCTACGCCGGCTCGCTGGCCTGGTCCAATTTCTTTTCCCGGCTGACCCATAGCCATCCGGGGCGCGTCGTCTGGGTCGTCTTCAATACGCTGATCGCGCTGCTGCTCATGGAACTCGATGTTTTCCAGGCGCTCGGTCAGGTGCTCGGGCTCTACTCGAACATCGCCATTTCGTGGATGGCGGCCGTCGTCGCTGACCTCGTCATCAACAAGCCGCTTGGGCTGTCGCCGCCGGGGCTGGAGTTCAAGCGCAGCCACCTGTACGACATCAATCCGGTTGGTGTTGGCGCCATGGCCATCGCTTCGCTGCTTTCGGTCGCGACTTTCGTCGGCTTGTTCGGCGATGCCCTGCAACCCTATGCGCCCTTCGTTGCGCTGGCTGCCGCGTTTCTCATTTCGCCGTTGATTGCCTGGGCAACGGGCGGTCGCTACTACCTCGTCCGCCCCAACGAGGATTTCACGGTCAACCGGAAAAAATGCTCAATTTGCGAAAGGGAGTACGAGGGCGAGGACATGGCGTATTGCCCGGCCTACCAGGGGGCGATCTGCTCGCTGTGCTGCACGCTCGACGCCCGCTGCCACGACCTGTGCAAGCCGCAGGCGAGTCTTGGTGCGCAATGGAACGCCGTTTTGCGGCGGATCCTGCCCAAGGCCGCGTTGCCCTACCTCGAAACCGGCCTCGGCCATTACCTGCTGCTGATGACCGGCATCGTGCCCATCCTGGCGCTCATCCTGGGTGTCCTTTACACGCATGAACTGCTGACTCTGGGTACGCCGGAACCGGCCGTGGTCGCCCGACTGCAGGACAGCTTCATCAAGACCTTTGCCGCCTTGCTCATGCTCTCTGGCGTCATCGCGTGGTGGATGGTGCTGACGCAGGAAAGCCGCCGCGTCGCGCAGGAGGAGTCGAACCGCCAGACGCAACTGCTCATGCAGGAAATCGAATCGCACCAGCGCACCGACGAGGCGCTGCAGAAAGCCCGCGTCGTCGCCGAACAGGCCAACCAGGCCAAGAGCCGCTACATCACGGCGATCAGTCACGAACTGCGCACGCCCTTGAACAGCATCCTCGGCTACGCCCAGATCCTCGCCGCCGACGAAGATGTGCCGCCCAACCGGGCGCAGGCGGTCAGCGTCATCCGCAAATCCGGCGATCACCTGCTGTCGGTCATCGAAGGCACGCTCGACATCGCCCGTATCGAGGGCGGCAAACTGACGCTCGACGTCAAGGCCATGGATTTCCCGGAACTCATGCAGCAGATCGTTGGCATGTTTGAACTGCAGGCGCGCAACAAGGGCTTGTCGTTCGAATACCAGCCGGTTGGCGAGGTGCCGGCCGTCGTCCGCGCCGATGAAAAACGCTTGCGCCAGATCCTCATCAACGTGCTCGGCAATGCCGTCAAATTCACCGTGCGCGGTGGCGTCACCTTCGGCGTCGAATGCCGGCGCGACATGGCCATCTTCGAGATCCGCGACACCGGCCCCGGCATCCCGGCCGAGGACATGCAGCGCATCTTCGAGCCCTTCACGCGCGGCAGCAGCGTGCAGGCCGGCGGCAGTGGCGTCGGCCTGACCATCGCCCGCATGCTGACCGACCTCATGGGCGGCGAGATGCAGGTCTCGAGCACGCCGGGCGAAGGCACGCTGTTCCGCATTCGCCTCTTCCTGCCCGCCATCCATTCGGCGCAAGCGGCGCGGGAACTGCCGAAACTCAACCGCATCGGCTACGTCGGCGTGCGCCGGCGCATTCTCGTCGTCGATAACGAAAAGGTCGACCGCGACCTGCTGCAAAACGTCCTCGAACCGCTCGGCTTCGTCGTCGAGCAAGCCGCCAGCGGCTACGAATGCCTGGCCGCCGTGCCGCGTTTCGCGCCGCACCTCATTTTCATGGACCTCGGCATGCCCGGCATCGACGGCTGGGAAACCATCCGCCGCCTGCGCCAGCAAGGCCACAACGCGGCTGCCATCGCCATCCTCTCGGCCAACGCCTACGACAAGGGGCTGGACAACGATGTTGGCGTGACGCCCGAGGATTTCATCGTCAAACCGCTCAAGGTCGATGAACTGCTCGCTTGGCTGGGCCGCAAGCTCGACCTCGAATGGGTGACGGCCGATGCGCCGGCCGCAACGGCACCGCCTGCGCCGGCCGAACCGCCACCGATGGTGCCGCCCGGCGAAACCGACATGGCTGCGCTCGACGAACTCATCACCCTCGGCTACCTGCGCGGCATCCTCAACAAGCTCGCCGAAATCGAGCGGCTGGATGCCTCGCACGCCGAATTCGTCCGCGTCCTGCGCGATCTTGCGCGACAATTCCAGTTCGATGCGATGAAGGAAATTCTCAGGAAAATGCGCGATGCCGCCCGTTGATCGGACCATCTCCGACATCGTCCTGATCGTGGACGATGTGCCGGAAAACCTCTCCCTGCTGCACGATGCGCTCGATGACGCCGGCTACACCGTGCTCGTCGCGACGCATGGCGAAGCGGCGTTGCAGCGGGCACGCCAAAGCCTGCCCGACGTCATCCTGCTCGACGCCTTGATGCCCGGCATGGACGGTTTCGAAGTGGCCCGCCGGCTGAAGGCCGACTTCTCGACCCAGCACATCCCCATCGTCTTCATGACCGGGCTGACCGAAACCGAGCACGTCGTCGCCGCATTCGCCGCCGGCGGCGCCGATTACGTCACCAAGCCGATCCGTCCGCCCGAGGTGCTGGCCCGCATCGCCGCCCACATGGCCAACGCCCGGCAGATGAAACAGGCGCGCAGCGCCCTCGACGCCTTCGGCCAGGCCACCGTCGCCGTGCGCGCCGCCGACAGCAAAATCGTCTGGCAAACGCCACTGGCCCGCGGCCTGCTCAACGCCTATTTCGCCAACCCGGAAACCGTCGCCCCTGAAGAGCTGTTGAGCTGGATCGCCGCCGCCCTGCGCGCCCGCACCGACGGCCGCGATGCGCCGTCACTGCTCATCGCCGAAGGCAACAAACGCCTGCTCGCCTCCTTCCACGACCAGACCGGCGATGACGAATGGCTGGTCGTGCTGCGCGAAGAAAACGACGCCTCGGCCGTCGAATCCCTGATCGCCGCCTTCCGCCTAACTCAGCGCGAGGCCGAGGTGCTTTACTGGGTGGTGCAGGGGAAAACGAGCAACGACATCGGCGAAATCCTCGGCAACAGCCCGCGCACGGTCAACAAGCATCTCGAACACGTCTTCGAGAAACTCGGTGTCGAAACCCGCACGGCTGCGGCCAATCTGGCCATGAGCAAGATGCGCGGGGCCTAAGGAGTTTTCAAATTTGGCCGTTTTTTCCGGTTGACCGCGGATGGCTGTGGTGTGCGCATGTGGACGTCGCCAGATTTGGACAGCGGTCGCTCTGAACGTAGGGCTAACCAGCATGCGAGGCTTTTTGCGCAGGTCCCGTTGAGCGCAGGGTTAGATTCGCTTCTCGCACCCTTGCAACAGCGGTGGAAAGATCTCGCACCAGTGCCTTTGCTTGTTGCGCTGACACTTCGGCGCGCGTATGGGCAATGCGGTTTCGCATAGAGGCATGCATGCGAATTTTCTCGAAAAGCTTTGGTTCGAATATCTCTCTAGAGCGAGCAATCTCCATGAGCGATCCGAGTGATGATCGTGAACTGAATGTATCTAGCCCAACAAGCTCTAGGTATTGCCTTAGTTCGTGTTCCATCAAGGAGAATGCTGCAATTACTGCGGCACGATATTCTTTCTTGGAAATCAGTCGACTAGGTTCATCTTCCAAGGCAGGCGAAATCTTCTCGAAAGCTTTTGCAAATGCAGACTCCAAAGCCTTCGTAAAGGTCGTAGATTCATCATCCAACGACCTTGGGCGACGAATGACAATATGGTTGGAGAGATCAAATGGGACGCTAGCTTGATCTTCGGCGATAAGGATTAGGGGCTTCGCCATTCCTTCCTTTGAAAGGACCATGCCGACCTCGAAGATTGTGTTGGCTGAACTCAGATCGGCAACGACAACGGCGGACTTCTCGATTAGCGCATAGACCTTAGCCATCAGGCTATCGCCAGGGGCAATAACCTCTGCGGCCATAACAGGGCTGAACCCGTACTGTTCTGCGATCGGGTAAATGCGGGATTTGTAAAGCGCAGCGTACCGTGTCGGGACGGAGAAAAATGCGAGACGGCTTTGAGCGGTGGGCGGCAGCGATAGCTCCGCCTGTGGTTCAAGCTCGGTGGACGTGCTCTGCGAAATTACCTGCGATGTCCAATACTCTCGTAGTTCGCGGAAAACGGTTTCGAGAACATCGCCATAAGATTTCGAACTGCTTTTCGGCAGGTTAATGACCTTCACACCTCGTCGTTCATAGCGCGCAACAAGATTAGGCGCAGCCCCTACCTGAAGTACATACGCAGGACGTCGCAATGCTCCCAGCCGTTCTTTTACGACCTGCCAAATCTGGCGAAAATCAGGGTCATCCAAACTGTAGCCAATAAAGAAAGCTGTGTGATCAATGAGCAAACTCGCAAGGTGAGTGGCAAGGAGTGGAAGGCTACCGAGGAAAGCGTCGTAATCCTCCTCGGTAACAACCAACCTATTCGGATGATGAAGGTCACCATGCAATTTTAGTAATCTAACTCCGGCTTGTGGATCACCGACAGCAAGTTGATCTTCTGCGACAAGGGGGATGCAGTAACGATTAATACGAGCGTAAGCCTGCTCAAGCAGAAAGTCGAAGTTCGTTGTGACAACACGGTCAAATGGAAGCCGGCAAAACTCTTCATGTGGTTTGGCGGGTTGAATCGTCGCGATCAAGAGCGCTGAGGAAAGAAACTCCACAAGTTTCACCCTGGAAAACTCGTGTGAATATGCCGAAAGTGCTTCAAGTGCCGTCGTGTATTGATACTCAGGAAGGGCAGCGGCGACCTGCTTTCCCAACCCGTCCCAGTCAAGCATCTTTTTTCCGCGCGGAATCTTTGCGTTCAATGAAAAACCTGCGCCAACGAATGGCAGGCATCGCCCACGGACGATGTCGTCGAGGAACGGCGCTGGAAAGTGCTGTATGTACTCAGGCATAGAAGAGTGTCTCAGCGAATCTAACAGTTATTCAGGCGCAGAAAAATTAGCGTTCTTGCTAACAATACGGCCACGATTGAATTGCCTGTAAGTTTATGAATGACATGGAGATTATCCGATGCCGGTCTCCATATCAATCAACAATCATACGGACAGAGCCAACGTCTGCTATGAGGTGCTTTCTTGAGGGACCGGTCATGGCCGATTGCCGCTTATCACAAGCTCCACGGCATTCGATGGCTAATACCGGCCACCTTCTCACCTCTGCGTGTCGACATGTCCGTTTTGGTCAATTTTTCGGGTTGATCGTAGCAAAGCGATCGCTACGCCCCCTACGCAATCTAACGTATTTCTTCCGAATAACCCCGGTCGTAATCTGGCGCTGCACTGCAACACGCAGACCAGATTTCCCAACTTCCGAGGAGCTTCCATGAGCAATCGTCGCAATTTCATCAAGGCAACCGTTCTCGCCGCCGCCCTGTCGTCCATCGGCATGGCCGCCCATGCCGCCGACACCATCAAGGTTGGCGTGCTGCATTCCCTGTCCGGCACCATGGCCATTTCCGAGACGGCGCTCAAGGAAACCGTGCTGATGACCATCGAGGAAATCAACAAGGCCGGTGGCGTGATGGGCAAGAAGCTCGAGCCGGTCGTCGTCGATCCGGCCTCGAACTGGCCGCTCTTCGCCGAAAAGGCCCGCCAACTGCTGACCAAGGACAAGGTCGCCGTCACCTTCGGCTGCTGGACTTCCGTTTCCCGCAAGTCCGTGCTGCCGGTTTACAAGGAACTGAACGGCCTGCTCTTCTACCCGGTGCAGTATGAAGGCGAAGAACTCGAAAAGAACGTCTTCTACACCGGCGCGGCGCCCAACCAGCAAGCCATTCCGGCCGTCGAATACTTGATGTCCAAGGACGGCGGCGAAGCCAAGCGCTTCGTGCTGCTCGGCACCGACTACGTCTATCCGCGCACCACCAACAAGATCCTGCGCGCCTTCCTGAAGTCCAAGGGCGTTGCCGATGCCGACATCATGGAAGACTACACGCCGTTCGGCCACAGCGATTACCAGACCATCATCGCCAAGATCAAGAAGTTCGCCTCGGAAGGCAAGAAGACCGCCGTCGTGTCGACCATCAACGGCGACTCCAACGTGCCCTTCTACAAGGAACTCGGCAATGCCGGCCTGAAGGCCACCGATGTGCCGGTCGTCGCCTTCTCGGTTGGCGAAGAGGAACTGCGCGGCGTCGATACCAAGCCGCTGGTCGGCCACCTGGCCTCGTGGAACTACTTCATGTCGCTCAAGAACCCGGAAAACGACAAGTTCGTGAAGATGTACCGCGACTGGGCCAAGAAGGCCAAGCTGCCGAACGCCGACAAGGTCGTCACCAACGACCCGATGGAAGCCACCTACATCGGTATCCACATGTGGAAGCAGGCTGTCGAGAAGGCCAAGTCGACCGACACCGACAAGGTCATCGCCGCCATGGCCGGCCAGACCTTCAAGGCCCCGTCGGGCATCATCTCCAAGATGGACGAAAAGAATCACCACCTGCACAAGTCGGTATTCATCGGCGAAGTGAAGGCCGATGGCCAGTTCAACGTCGTCTGGAAGACGCCCGGCCCGGTCAAGGCCCAGCCGTGGAGCCCGTTCATCACGGGTAACGACAAGAAGAAGGACGAGCCGGAAATGAAGTAATCCGGATCGACTGTCAGTCGCAGAAACGGGGGTCTCGGCCCCCGTTTTCGTTGACCGTGTGTTGTTCAGTGCGCAGCTCGCAGCCCCTGCAACACGCCGTCCAGAGCGGCGCCATCCACCGGCTTGAAGAGGAAATCGTTGAAGCCGGCCATTCGCATGTGGGCGACGTTGAATATGTCGCTGTGCGCCGTGTAGGCCACCACCGGGAGGTCGAGCAGGCCGAGCTCGTCCCGGATAATCTGGCAGAGTTCGATCCCGGACATCCTGAACATCAGGATGTCGAGCATCACAAGGTCGAAGCGCTCGTCCTTGAGTCGGATCAGCGCGGCTTCCGAACTGGTTTCCTCGATGACGTCATAACCCCGCTGCATGAGCATGCTCGACAAGACGACGCGCATCAGGGAATTGTCATCAACAACGAGCGCCCGTTGCGGCACTGGATCTGGGTTTTGCGGACAGGGCATAGCGCCTCCTCAGCGAATATGGCGTAAATTGGTTGATATATTTATCATTTAAGACACATTGATCACTTTGGTCAATGGAAATTTGTCGGTCTGCCTGTCGCTCAAGTGGCGCAGCCGCTTTCTATTGCCCGGGCTCGATGTAGTGGGCGCAGCCGTTCTTGCCGGCGTGTTTGGCTTTGTAGAGGGCGCGGTCGGCGTTTTCCAGGAGGGCTTCGAGGGTTCTGCCGGCGAGGGGGTAGATGGCGATGCCGATGCTGGCGGAGACGTTGGTGGCGATGCCGGGGTAGGGCTGGCTGAGGGCGTCGCGCAGGCGGCTTGCGGTTTCGCTGGCGTCGTCGAAGTCGGCGTTCCAGAGCAGGATGGAGAATTCGTCGCCGCCCATGCGCGCGGCGACGTCGGAGGCGCGAATGGTGTCGGTGATGCGCTCGGAGACGATCTTGAGCAGGATGTCGCCGGCCGGGTGGCCGGCTTCGTCGTTGACCAGCTTGAAGTTGTCGAGATCGATGGCGAGGATGGCGAGGATGGCGCCTTCGCGTTCGGCGGCGGCGATCTGGTGGTGGAGCAGTTCGTAGAAAAAGGCGCGGTTGGCGAGGCCGGTCAGGGCGTCGTGATAGGCGCGGTGTTTGACTTCGTCCATGAGGCGCGCCGCCTGGAGCATCGCGCGGCCGACGGCTTCGGCTTCGTCGAGCTGGATGTCGGGGAGGTTGACGGGCTGGCCGTTGCCAAGGGCGAGGGCCGCATCGTTGAGTTGCTTGACGGAGGCGATGACCCGGTTGGTGAGGATGCCGGCGATCCAGGCGCCGATGGCAAAGAGGGTCAGCGCCGCGAGCAGGATGCCGGTGAGCAGCCGGTAGAGGCTGCCTTCGAGATTGGCCTTGGGGGCGCCGATGACGACGGACCAGCCCCAGGTCGGCGAGCGGACGAAGGAGGTGGCGACCGGGATGCCGTCCCTGGTCATGGTTTCGAGCGATCCGCGTTCGGCGTCGCGAATGGCGGCGACCAATTCGGGGACGGCCTGTTCGCCGACGAAGCGCTTCGCGTCGCGGCTCCGGGCGACGATGGTGCCGGTGCGGTCGAGGACGGCGATCAGCCAGCCGTCCTTGAGCGGATGGCGGCCGAGAATTTCGTCCAGGCGTCGGGGCAACAGGCCGATGCTGAGGGCGTAGATGACCTCTTCGTCACGGAATACCGGAACGGCCATGGCGAGCAGATGGGACTTGGTCACTGGTCCGACGAAGAGGTTGGAGAGGGCCGTGTGGCCGGTGCGGAAAACTTCGCGGAGTTCGGTCGGGTTGCCTTTCGCCGGGAGGGGGACGCCAAAGGGGCGCAGGGTGTTGATCAGTTGCCGTTCGCCCTTGTCGAGCAGCACGTAGTTGTAGACGGTCTGCGATTGCAGGGCGTCGGAGGCGATGCGGTGGAAGCTGCGCAGATCGCCCTTGCGCAGGGATTCGGCGGTGGACAGGACGCGCAGGGCGGCCTCGATGGAGGAGAGTTCGAGATCGATTTCGGCGGAAACCTTTTGCGCCAGCAAGACCGTTTCGCCGTAGATCTTGGCTTTTTCGAGCTGGTAATTGGAATGGGCCAGGTAGGCAAACACCAGGGCGGCCGGCAGGACGCACGCGGCAACCAGGATGTACAGACTGCTGCGCAGCGAATAGCGTTTGAGCGGCGCACTTGCCGGGTCGCCGACGGGCGAGACTTTGTGAACCATATACCCCCTGTTCCTGATGGCCTGCGCAGGCCGAAGCGAGGCAGTTCGAGCATTTCCTGAAAGCAGCCTGCGTTCGCCAAATCTGGAAAAACTTCAAAACAGGTCTGTCTGCTAAATATGACAGTAGACTATCAGTTTATGCTGAAGTTGGTGGTTTGCCGAGAAAAAAAGCTTTTTGAATTTGGCTCTTTTTCCCGGTTGACCGTGAGACAGGTCGTGCTTTGGCAGGGCGGGAGGGGGTTCGCCTCGGGTGTGGGGGGGGCGGCTCGTCGTCGACGAATCGCGTGCGGGAATGGCCCGCAGGGAGACGGAGGCCGCGGTTGCTCGAACCGCGGCCTCTGGGGGTTACATCAGACGCGCAGCAGCGCCTTGACCAGGCGTTCCGACAACTGGTCTTCGGTGAATTGCGGGTTGTTGGGCGGGTAGAGGGAGTTTTCCTCGATCTCGAAACCCTCGGCGGCGGCCAGGGCGCGGAGTTCCTTGATCTTCTGGCAGGCCTTCAGCTGGGCGGCCAGTTCGGGATTGGCCCTGGCTTTGTCGGAAAACGCTTTGATCGGTGCAACGGACATGATTTCTCCTGGGGTTAGAGCGGAACAAAGGCGTTCCAGTGACGACGGTCAGGCCGGGTAATCGATCGTTTCCGGGTCGTCGTCGCCGTTCTGGATGAGCGCCTGAGCCAGACGGCCGTCCGGGTGGTAGCGGTAGTCGTGGCTCACCTCGATCTCGCCATAGACCATCTTCTCGCAACGCGTCAGCAAGCCGGCGGCGTCGTACAGACCACGGTAGAAGGTATTGCGGTTGCGCATGTCCTCGACGGCCAGCTCGCCGACCAGATTGAGGGGCAGGCGGGCGCCGCTGTAGCTTGTGAAATAACGGGTCGTGAGTTCGGATTGGCTCATGGCGGGTCGGGTTTGTCGGGTTGATAACAAAAACCCGTCGAAAAAACGGGCTGGAAGCCTGATGAGCAATTTCAGGACCAGCCCCGCCGCGGCGCCCGGGCAGGCGCCTGCGCAGACTACGCAATTCATCGTATTCCTGAATGCCGGCCCGCCCCGTAACCTGTCGTTGCACTGCACCAATTGCGGACGGACCTTTGATGAAAAAAACCTTGATTGCTTTGTTACTCTGCCTCGGCAGCCTGTCGGCGCAGGCGGCGCTCGACCCGGCGCAGGTGCGCCAGTTGGCCGCCGAGGACTCCAGCGAGAAGGTGGCGGCCATCCGCCAGCTGACCCAGACGGCCGACCCCGATGCCGTGCGCGTCCTCAAGGCGATGGCCGAAGACAGCCTGTTCCTGGCTGGCGATAAGGTCGTCATCATCGACGGTGACAAGGCTTTCGACGGGGCGACCGGCGAAGCGATCAAGATGCCGGCCAATCCGGAGTCGCCGACGGTCAATAACCGCATCCGGGGCGAACTGGCTAGCGCGCTGGCCGCGCTGAAGTTGTTCGACGCCGATGCGACGGTTCGCCTCGCCTCGGCCCAGAAACTGCAAAGCCAGGTGACGCCGGAAATGGCCCCGTTGCTGGCGCGGGCGCTGGAGAAAGAGACCGACGCCCAGATCAAGGCCCTGCTCGTCCTCGCCCACGCTCAGGCCAACCTGGCCAACACAGACCCCACCGCCCGTCTCGCCGCCGTCAAGGCGCTGGCCGAAACCTCATCGCCCACGATCAAGAGTGTCCTGCTGCCGCTCACCGAAAAGGCCGGCGAACCTGACGACAAGGTGCGCTACGAAGCCATCGCCGCGGTGAAAGCCATCGACAGCCGGCTGGCCATTGCTGAGAACGTCGGCCGCGCCTTTTCCGGCCTGTCACTGGGCAGCATCCTGCTCCTTGGCGCGCTCGGGCTGGCCATCACCTACGGCGTCATGGGCATTATCAACATGGCGCACGGCGAGCTGCTGATGGTCGGCGCCTACGCCACCTACGGCATGCAGACGTTGTTCCGCGCCTACTTCCCGGATGCCATCGACTGGTACCTGCCGGCCGCCATCCCGGTCGCCTTCTTTGCCGCCGCGCTGGTCGGTGTCGTCATGGAACGCACGGTGATCCGCTGGCTCTACGGTCGCACGCTGGAAACCCTGCTCGCTACCTGGGGCCTGTCGCTGGTGCTGATCCAGTCGGCGCGCGTGCTGTTCGGCGCGCAGAACGTCGAAGTCTCGAACCCGAGCTGGATGTCGGGCGGCATCGAAGTCATGCCCAACCTGATCCTGCCGTGGAACCGCATCATCATCGTCGGCTTCGCGATGTTCGTGCTCTTCCTGGTCTGGGTGCTCATGAACAAGACACGCCTCGGCATGTTCGTCCGCGCCGTGACGCAGAACCGCCCGATGGCCGGCTGCGTCGGCGTACCGACTTCTCGCATCGACACCATGGCCTTCGCGCTGGGTGCCGGCATCGCCGGGCTGGGCGGCGTCGCGCTCTCACAGATTTCCAACGTCGGCCCGGACATGGGCCAGGGCTACATCGTCGATTCCTTCATGGTCGTCGTCGTCGGCGGCGTCGGGCAACTCGCCGGCGCGGTCTGGGCGGCGCTTGGACTGGGCATCTTCAGCAAGCTGCTTGAAGGCTGGGCCGGGGCGGTCATCGCCAAGATCAGCATCCTCGTCTGCATCATCATCTTCATCCAGAAACGGCCGCAGGGCATCTTCGCCCTCAAGGGCCGCTTCGTCGAGTAAGGCTGAACCATGCGCAAACCTCTCACCATCCGCATCCTGTCCGCGTTGGACAAGAAAAGCTGGATCGCCCTCGGCGTCTTCCTCGCCCTCGCGCTGGTCGTCGTCCCGGTGCTCCACCTCAACTTCCCCGAAGACAGCGCCCTGCATGTCTCGACCTACGCCATCACGCTGATCGGCAAGATCATGTGCTACGCGCTGGTCGCTGTCGCGATGGACCTGATCTGGGGCTACGGCGGCATCCTGTCGCTCGGCCACGGGCTGTTCTTCGCCCTCGGCGGCTACGCTTTCGGCATGTACCTGATGCGCCAGATTGGCCGTGACGGTTCCTACGGCGCCGACCTGCCCGACTTCATGGTCTTCCTCGACTGGAAGGAACTGCCCTGGTTCTGGGTCGGCAGCGACAGCTTCGGCTGGGTCGCCTTCCTGGTCATGGCCGTGCCGGCGATGGTTGCCTTCGTCTTCGGCTACTTCGCTTTCCGCTCACGCATCAAGGGCGTCTATTTCTCGATCATCACCCAGGCGCTAACCTACGCCGCGATGCTGCTTTTCTTCCGCAACGAAACCGGCTTCGGCGGCAACAACGGCTTCACCGATTTCAAGCGCGTACTGGGCTACACCATCACTTCGTCGGAAACCCGGCTCGTGCTGTTCGGCCTGACGGCCATCGCGCTGGCGGCCACGCTGGTCTTCGCCGCCTGGCTGGTGAAGTCAAAATTCGGCCGTGTGCTGACCGCCATCCGCGACGCCGAATCCCGCGTCATGTTCATCGGCTACAACCCGCTCTGGTACAAGCTGACCATCTGGGTCATCTCGGCCGTGCTCTGTGGCATTGCCGGCGCGCTCTACGTACCGCAGGTCGGCATCATCAACCCGTCCGAAATGTCGCCGGGCAACTCCATCGAGATCGCCATCTGGGTCGCGGTCGGCGGGCGTGGCACGCTGATCGGCCCGATCATCGGCGCCTTCGTCGTCAATCTCGCCAAGAGCTGGTTCACGGTGAGCTTCCCCGAATACTGGCTGTTCTTCCTCGGCCTGCTGTTTATCGTCGTGACGCTGATGCTGCCGCAAGGCCTGGTCGGCCTGTGGAAGAAACTGATGGACAAGAAGGGAGCCGCAGCATGCTGAATACCGTCGATCTGTTTGAAGACGACCGCCCGGAAGGCAGCGACGGCGCCGACCAGATGGGCCACTTCGTCACCGGCGAACTCGACCTGTCGCACGGCGTTGCGCTCTACCTCGAAGACATCACCGTCAGCTTCGACGGCTTCAAGGCGCTCAACAACCTCAACCTCGCGATCAACGCCGGCGAACTGCGCTGCATCATCGGCCCGAACGGCGCCGGCAAGACGACGATGATGGACGTCATCACCGGCAAGACCCGGCCCGATTCCGGCAAAGCCTTCTTCGGCCAGTCGATCGACCTGACCCGCCTGACCGAACCGGAAATCGCCCACGTCGGCATCGGCCGCAAATTCCAGAAACCGACCATCTTCGAGCAGCACACGGTGTTCGAAAACCTCGAGCTGGCCATGAAGACCGACAAGCGCGTCTGGAAAAGCCTGATGGCCTGGCTGGCCGGCGACGAACGCGACAAGATTGCCGAAACCCTGCGCCTGATCCGCCTCGACGGCGAAGCTGATCGTCAGGCCGGGCTGCTCTCGCACGGCCAGAAACAGTGGCTGGAAATCGGCATGTTGCTGATGCAGGAACCGAAGCTGCTACTGCTCGACGAACCCGTCGCCGGCATGACCGACGACGAAACGATGCGCACGGCCGAACTCTTCGTCTCGCTGGCCGGCAAGCATTCGCTGGTGGTGGTCGAACACGACATGGCCTTCGTCGAAAAGCTTGGCGGCCTCGTCACCGTGCTCCACGAAGGTTCGGTGCTGGCGGAAGGCGATCTGGCTACCGTGCAGAACGACCAGCGCGTCATCGAGGTTTATCTCGGCCGCTGAACGGTTTCAATTTTGGGCAATTTTTCCGGTTGACCGTGGAAACCCCGGCAGCCAACCCGAACAGGACAAAACATCATGTTGAAAGTCGATACCCTCAATCAAGCCTACGGCGGCAGCCACATCCTGCGCGGCCTCAGCTTCGAAGTAAAGACCGGCGAAGTCACCACCCTGCTCGGCCGCAATGGCGTCGGCAAAACCACCCTGCTCAAGTCGCTGATGGGTCTGGTCAAGACCAAATCTGGCAGCATCACCTTCGATGGCAAGGACATCACCCACCTCCCGCCGCACGAACGCGTCAAGGCCGGTATCGGCTTTGTGCCGCAGGGCCGCGAGATCTTTCCACGCCTGACGGTCGAGGAAAACCTGCTCATGGGCCTCGCCACCAAACCTGGCAGCACGCCCATCCCGCAACGCATCTTCGACATGTTCCCGGTCCTTAAGCAGATGATGCATCGCCGCGGCGGCGACCTCTCTGGCGGCCAGCAACAACAACTCGCTATCGGCCGCGCCCTGGCCATGGGACCAAAGCTTCTGATTCTCGACGAACCGACCGAAGGCATCCAGCCCTCGATCATCAAGGACATCGAACGCGCCATCCGCATGCTGGCCGAAACCGGCGAAATGGCCATCCTCTTGGTCGAGCAGTACTACGACTTCGCCGAATCCCTGGCCGACCAGTACCTGCTCATGGAACGCGGCGAATTCATCATGCGCGGCCGGGGCGAAACGATGCCGCAGGATGGGGTTCGCGAGGCGCTGGCGGTCTGAATTCTCTCGTTACAGATATTTAATTGGCTAGATTATTTCTCTGTGTTTGTAACGAGGTCGGATAAGTCCAAAAGATATGCGAGGCCAGCTTCTCGCTTCAAAGCATCGATTGCTCGCATATTTTCAGCAACTGCGGCACAAGTATCGGAGGCTAAAACCATAGCATTGGTAATTAATTGCTGCTGAGTTAGCGGCGGATTTCCAACAAATAGCCGAACGCCGCTTCGTATTGGGGATAGAATTTTGTAAAACCAGTCTTTTCTTTCGCTCTCTAATTTCGAAGATAGATCAATTACCGCTGGTCGAATAAGCCGATCAACTAAATCTGATGCTTCACGCGAAATTTCGTAATGGCTTGGACAATCAGCAATGATCTTTTTTAGCTCCACCGATGTTTTAAGCATTGATGACCAAAAGGGTGGGAGTTGGTCTTTTAGTCGTTCCCTTGCTTCCAAAAGTAGCTCCGGGTTTGCAGCCTTCATGCGCGGAAGGACCATCTGGACGGACTTCATGGCAAGCATCGTGGCTAACTGCTTTGCGGTAGCACCATCAGCCTTGCTGATCAGCTCATTTGCACCCCCAAGGCGTCCCACAACAGGAACGTATCCTTCTTCTAGAAGCCGTGGAAAATATTCCTCATCTCCTCCTGAAAGTTGTGCCTTATTTGAAAATGTGACCGCATAGGTATTTTTCTCACCTAACGCCCCTTTTTTAATAAGCTCAACATTAACAATTTGGTTGTCTGGAAATAGTTCTGACTCAAATACCTCGCCAAAAAGTGGAGAGTATCTATGTGCAAAGCTCATTCCCCAAGCAACATAATGCAATGCGGACTTGTATTGCTCTGGAGGCAGGTCTGAAAAAGGGTTTTCCCCATCAACTGACTCTATATTTATAGTCATTTTGTCGATGTTTTTTGAAACAGGACGAACTCGATATCGTTTAGAAAACTCTCGAATAAGCTCAACATTATTTGGGAGATGTACTTTTTCGAATAATAGTGCAAGCGCAGAGACTTCCGCTGGGTCAGAGATAACCATGCCTGAGCAGTAAACTGCTCGGAATTGAGCAAGAGTCGATGCAACGGAAGCAGCCATTATTGGTACCAATCCATCATGAATGTGCAATAAGCAACATTATGCACGTTAGATCGCCCTCCATTTTTATCCACTACAAGTAGGTCACAAACTCAGATGCGCATTCCTGCGTATTCCCCGCCGCCTTGGCTTTCCCGGATAATCCCGTCATGACCTCGCGCCTTCCCGTATCTCAGCCCGAGCATTCGCCGAGCTGGCATGCCGAGTTGCATCTTGGCTTCGCCCGTCAGGGCGAACGCTCGGTGCTGCGCGAAAACCGGCATCGCGGGCCGTTGCGCGTACAGAGGGCGCTCTATCCGGAGGGAGATGCGGTCTGTCAGGCCATTCTGTTGCATCCGCCATCGGGCATCGCCGGCGGCGATCACCTGGCGATTTCGGCCGAGATTGATGCTGGAGCCCACGCGCAACTGACGACGCCGGGGGCGGGCAAGTGGTATCGCAGCGGCGGCGCCGAGGCTTCGCAGTGCATCGCTTTTACGGTGGCCGAGGGCGCTACGCTGGAATGGCTGCCGCAGGAGACGATAGTTTTTGACGGCGCGCAGGCGCGCATGGAAACCCGCGTTTCATTGGTCGCCGACTCCCGCTATATCGGCTGGGACATCCTGTGCCTGGGTCGTGCGGCGGCTGGTGAGCGTTTTGAAAAGGGTCGTTTTGACCTGCTTTTTCGGGTTGACCGTGGAAATGTACCGATCTGGATCGAGCGCGGCGGTTTTGACGGCAGCGACCCGATGTTGAGCAGCCCGGCCGGCTGGGCCGGCGCTACGGTGTGCGGCACCTTGCTGTGCAGCTTTCCCGAATTGCCGCTGCAGGCGGCGTCCCTGCTCGAAGCCTGCCGCAAAATCGCTCCGGTCGATGGGGCCAATCATGGCCTGTCCGCCTTGCCCGGCATCCTCGTCGCCCGTTACCTCGGCGACAGCAGCGAGGCTGCCCGTTTGTGGTTTGCCGAGCTGTGGGCCATCCTGCGTCCGGCCTGTTGCGGTCGACCGGCCGTTACCCCCCGAATCTGGAATACCTGAGGAGTCTTCATGGAACTGACACCCCGCGAGAAAGACAAGTTGCTGATCTTCACCGCCGGCCTGCTCGCAGAGCGGCGCAAGGCCAAGGGCTTGAAGCTGAATTACCCGGAGGCTGTGGCGCTGATCACCTGCGCCATCATGGAAGGCGCCCGCGAAGGCAAGACAGTGGCCGAACTCATGCACGCCGGTACGCAGGTCCTGACCCGCGCCGACGTGATGGACGGCATCGCCGAGCTGATTCCGGAAATTCAGGTCGAAGCCACCTTCCCGGACGGCACGAAGCTGGTCACGGTCCATAACCCCATCGTTTGAGGCGCTGACATGATCCCCGGAGAACTCCTCGCCGAACCCGGCGAACTTGAACTCAACGCCGGCCGGCCGACCATCACGCTGGTCGTTGCCAACACCGGCGACCGCCCGATCCAGGTCGGCTCGCATTACCATTTTTACGAAACCAACGCCGGCCTGAGCTTCGACCGCGAGGCAGCGCGCGGCTACCGCCTCGACATCGCCGCTGGTACCGCCGTGCGCTTCGAGCCGGGCCAGACGCGGACCGTGCAATTGGTTGCGCTGGCTGGCGATCGCAAGGTTTACGGCTTCCGTGGCCTGATCCAGAGGGCGCTATGAGCACGAAAATCACCCGTCAGGCCTATGCCGAAATGTTCGGCCCGACCACCGGCGATCGCCTGCGTCTGGCCGATACCGATCTCATCATCGAGGTCGAAAGTGACCACACCATCTACGGCGAGGAAGTGAAATTCGGCGGCGGCAAGGTCATCCGCGACGGCATGGGCCAGGGCCAGCGCGTCTCGGCTGAAACCGTCGATACCGTCATTACCAACGCGCTGATCGTCGATGCCGTGACCGGCATCATCAAGGCCGACATCGGTCTCAAGGATGGCCGCATCGCCGCCATCGGCAAGGCCGGCAACCCGGACATCCAGCCCGGCGTGACGATCGTCGTCGGCCCCGGCACCGAAGTCATCGCCGGTGAAGGCATGATCGTCACGGCGGGCGGCATCGACAGCCACATTCATTTCATCTGCCCGCAGCAGATCGACGAGGCGCTGTACTCCGGCGTGACGACCATGATCGGTGGCGGCACCGGACCGGCCACCGGCACCTTCGCCACGACCTGCACGCCAGGGCCGTGGCATATCCACCGCATGCTCGAAGCCGCCGACGCCTTCCCGATGAACCTCGGTTTTCTCGGCAAAGGCAACGCCAGCCTGCCGGCAGCCCTGCGCGAGCAGGTTGAAGCCGGCGCCATGGGCCTCAAGCTGCACGAAGACTGGGGCACGACGCCCGCCGCCATCGACTGCTGCCTGACGGTGGCCGACGAGATGGACGTGCAGGTCGCCATCCACTCCGACACCCTCAACGAATCCGGCTTCGTCGAAGCGACGCTGGGCGCCTTCAAGGGCCGCACCATCCACACCTTCCATACCGAAGGTGCCGGCGGCGGTCATGCGCCGGACATCATCAAGGCTGCCGGCCTGCCCAATGTCCTGCCCAGTTCGACCAACCCGACCATGCCGTACACGGTCAATACCATCGACGAGCATCTCGACATGCTGATGGTTTGCCACCACCTCGACCCAAGCATCGCCGAGGACATCGCCTTCGCCGAAAGCCGCATCCGCCGCGAGACCATCGCCGCCGAAGACATCCTGCACGACCTCGGCGCCTTCTCGATGATGAGTTCGGATTCGCAGGCCATGGGCCGCGTCGGCGAAGTGATCATCCGCACCTGGCAGGCGGCGCACAAGATGAAGCTGCAGCGCGGTGCCCTACCCGAAGACAGCGCCCGCAACGACAATTTCCGGGTGAAACGCTACATCGCCAAGTACACCATCAACCCGGCGCTGACGCATGGCATCGCCCACACCGTCGGCTCCATCGAAGTCGGCAAGCTGGCTGACCTCGTGCTGTGGAAGCCGGCCTTCTTCGGCGTCAAACCTTCGCTGATCCTGAAAGGCGGCATGATCGCCGCCGCCGCGATGGGCGACCCCAACGCCTCGATCCCGACACCGCAGCCTGTGCATTACCGGCCGATGTTCGGCAGCTTCGGCAAGGCGCTGAAGACTTCGGTAACCTTCGTCTCGCAGGCGGCACTCAAGAACCCGGCTGTCGCTGCGCTTGGCCTGAGCAAACCGCTGGTTGCCGTTTCCGGCACGCGCGCGCTGACCAAGGCCGACATGGTGCACAACGGCGCCACGCCCGAAATCACCGTCGATCCTGAAACCTACGTGGTCAAGGCCGACGGCGTGCATCTCGTCTGCGAACCGGCGACCGAATTGCCGCTGGCCCAGCGCTACTTCCTGTTCTGATGCAGATGCCGAAACCATTTTTGCGCTATGGCCTGCCGCTCCTCGGTCTGCTGGCCCTGACCCCGGCCATGGCCGAGCCCGAAGGCGAGCCGCCGGCCGAGCTGAAGCGGCTGGTTCCCAAGGGCAGCAAGCTGATCGACTGGCAGATCGCCGACCTCAATGTCGATGGCCGCCCGGATGTGCTGGCCGTCTATGAGTCCGCTGTCGAACAGAGCGATGATGACGGCCCGCGTACCCTGCTCATCGCCATCCGGCAGGCCAACGGCGCACTCAAGGTGGTGAAGCGGAACGACAAGGTTGTCTATTGCCGGCAGTGCGGCGGCGTCTTCGGCGATCCGTTCGAAAGCCTTTCGGCCGCACCGGGCAAGCTGTCGGTGAACCATTACGGCGGAAGTAACTGGCGCTGGACGAATACCTTCAGTTTCGCCTACTCGCGGCGCGACGAGACCTGGCAACTCGTCCGCGTCGAGGAGTCGTCGTTTCACACCTCGGCGCCGGACAAAATGAAAACCCGTACCTTCAAACCACCGCGCGACTTCGGCAAGATCGACATCGCCGACTTCGACCCGGAAAACTTCAAGGGCGTCGGCCCCAAATAATCCATGCTGATCCTCAATCAACGCACGCAAAACCCGGCCACCGACTCGGTTGCCCTGGCCTACGACGAACGCAAGCGCAGCCGCCTCAAGGTCACGCTGGCCTCCGGCGCCGAGGCTGGCATCTTCCTCGAACGCGGCGATCATCTGCACGGCGGCGACAAGCTGGCGGCGGAAGATGGCGGCGCCATCGTCGAAATCCTGGCGGCACCGGAAAAACTCATCGAGGCCGTCGCCGACAGTCCGCTGCTCTTCGCCCGCGCCGCCTATCACCTCGGCAACCGCCACGTGCCAGTGCAGATCCTGCCCACCGACAACGGTGGCAAGCTGCGCTTCCAGACCGACCACGTCCTCGCCGACATGGCGCGCGGCCTCGGCTGCACGGTCAGCGAGACCGAAGCCCCGTTCCAGCCCGAATCCGGTGCCTATGGCGCGCATGGCGGCCACCACCATCATGGCGACGAGGAACAGGCCCCCGACCTGCATAACCCCGGCCACGGTCCGCACCGTTCCGTGCCGAAAATTCATCAGTTCAAGCCGCGCTAAATCGGGAAATCAGCCACATGCCCTACGTCAACGTTCAAATCACCAAAGGCGCCACGCGCGAGCAGAAGGCCGAAATTGTCCGCGACATCACCCAGTCGCTCGTCCGCGTGCTGGGCAAAAAGCCGGAGCACACGCACATCGTCATCCAGGAAATCGAGGAGCAGGATTGGGGGTTCGCCGGGCTGCTCACCGACGACTGGAAGCGGCAGAGCGCGACCTGAGCGAATGCCGATAAACGCCATTTTTCCTCGAGCCACCATGCGCAAACGCCTTCTCCCGGCTACGCTGCTCTTCGCCAGCAAACTGGCCCTGGCTGCCCCGGCCTTCACGGGACCCGACCTAAGCGGTATCTACGACTGCACCGGCCAGGACCATCAGGAAGGCGCTTACACAGGTGTCGTGACTATTGAACTGGTCCGCGAACGCAGCACCGGGCCGAACGGTGCCTACCTGTTCAAGCTCGAGGTGCCGGGCTACGGTGCTTACCCTGGCCATGCCGCGTCGCGTGGGCGGGAGATGGCGATCTATTTCGCGAATGTCGACCAGACGACTCGGGACTACGGCACCGGCATCGCTCATTTCAGCCGCAACAAGGCCGGCAAATGGACCTTCGCCAAGTTCTACCACGAGCCCGAATTCAAGGGCGGCAACTTCGGTCGCGAAACCTGCCTCCAGCGATGAACGCGTCGCTGCAACTCGCCCGCCTGCTTCAATTGGCCAGCCCGGCGCTGCCGGTCGGCGCCTACACCTATTCGCAGGGGCTGGAATGGGCGGTCGAATCGGGCGTGATCCGTGATGAAGCCAGCGCCGGACGCTGGATCGCCGACCTCTTGCAGCACGGCATCGGCAGCTACGAAGCGCCGCTGGCCGTCGCCTTGATGGCAGCGTGGTCCGCCGCCGACACCGCCGAGATCGACTGCCTCAACGCCGAATTCCTGGCCAGCCGCGAATCGGCCGAACTGCGCGCCGAAACTGCGCAGATGGGCTTTTCCATGCGCCGCCTGCTGCGCGACTTGCGCGACGATTCGCTGGCAGGCGTGATGGCGACCGTCGACGCCCTGCCCGAAGTCGCTTTCCCGACTGCATGGTCCGGCATTGCCGCCGCCTGGCAGATCGATCCGGAGGCTGCGCTGACAGCCTACCTCTGGTCATGGGCAGAGAACCAGGTGATGGCGGCGTTGAAGGCCGTGCCGCTCGGCCAGGCGGCCGGCCAACGCCTGCTGGCCGATCTCGGCCGGAAAATCCCGGATCTCACGGTCAACCGGAAAAATTGGCCAAAATCGAAATGGTCCAATTTCACCCCGGCCTTCGCCATCGCCTGCGCACGGCACGAAACGCAGTATTCAAGGTTGTTTCGGTCTTGAGATGGAAGGCAAAAACCTAACCCCCCCTAGCCCCCCCTTGTCAGGGGGGGAATCTGCCACTCCCTCCCCTGACAAGGGGAGGGTCGGGGAGGGGTTGGGTTTTCTCCGCTACGACAAGAAGCTGACCGCCTTCGCCCGCGCCAACCGCAAGGAACCAACGCCCGCTGAAAGCCTCCTGTGGCAGAAGGTGCTGCGCAACCGCCAGTTTCACGGCCATAAGTTCCTACGCCAGAAACCTATCGGCCCCTACGTCATCGATTTTTACTGTGCAGAAGTGAAGCTGGTCATTGAAGTCGACGGTGACAGCCACGCCGATCAGGCTGAATATGATACCCAGCGCACCATTTTCCTGGAAAGCCAGGGCCTTCGCGTCCTGCGCTACACCAATCGCGACATTCTGAATAATCTGCCAGGTGTTTACGAACACCTGCAAACCCAACTGGAATCCTTCCAACCATGAGCAAACAAGCCCTACGCGTCGGTATCGGCGGCCCCGTCGGTTCCGGCAAGACTGCCCTGACCCTCGCCCTTTGCCAGGCACTGCGCGAGCAGATCGACATGGCCGTCGTGACCAACGACATCTACACCGCCGAGGACGCCAAGTTTCTGGTCAATCATTCGGCACTGGCGCCGGAGCGCATCATCGGCGTCGAAACCGGCGGCTGCCCGCACACGGCGATCCGTGAGGATGCCTCGATCAATCTTGAAGCCGTCGACCGCCTGCAGCGCGCGTTTCCGGGGGTCGAACTGATCCTCGTCGAATCCGGTGGCGACAACCTGGCCGCGACCTTCTCGCCGGAACTCTCCGACCTCACGCTCTACGTCATCGACGTTGCGGCCGGCGAGAAAATTCCGCGCAAGGGCGGGCCGGGCATCACCAAATCCGACCTGTTGGTCATCAACAAGATCGACCTCGCGCCCATGGTCGGTGCCTCGCTTGAGGTCATGGCTGCGGATGCCAAGGCCCAGCGCGCTGAGCGGCCTTTCGTGTTTTCCAACCTGAAGACCGGCGAGGGGCTGGACACGATCATCGCCTTCATCCGCGAACGCGGCATGCTCTGAGGTATTGCCGTGCCGCACCAAAAGCAAGCCCGGAATTTCCTGTCGCGCACCATGCTTGACCGCTCAAAACCATTGTCTCCCAATGGTCTTTGGCTAAGTTGCTGATTCATAATGTGGCATCGCGGCTTCACGCTGCGGGCATGATTTTCGCTGCGGTGCAGCAGAAGGCCCGATTCCAGGGCCACTGCTTCGCCCATGGAGAGATCATGCCGATTGAAAAACAGTTGGAAATTGCCCAGATGCTGGCCCGCTTCAAGTTGCAGGTCAAACGCTCGCTTGGGGAATCCGTCGATCTGGAAAAGCTGACGCGCGATGCCTCATACGCCCGGCAACGCCTTGCCGAAATCGAGGAGGCCGCGACGGAGGAAGAGCTTCTGGTCATGGTGCTGCGTCTGCGTGACCTGCTGGTGCCGCTCGACCAGCCAAACCTGGCTGCCGCCGCGCCAGCCGCCCCTGCGCTTCCGGATATGCCGGGTAATCGCGAGACCCGCAGTTATCTGATGGGAGCACGTTCCTGGTAATACCTGAAAACGTGCGAAGCCTCGACTGGGCAGCCGTCGAATTTCGCAAGATGGGGGATGTAAGTGTCTCGGCCTAGGCTGCTGCGAACGCGGCGATGCTAGCGATGTCCGAGCCCTGAACCTCAATTACCTTGCGCCGCGACGTCTGCCCACTTTTCAGCGTGACGGCTGACTTGGGCAGCTTGAGTGTTTCAGCCACGAAGCGGACCAGTGCCTCGTTGGCCTTGCCATCCACCGGTGGTGCGGCCAGTCGGATTTTCAGGGCATCACCATGCAGCCCGGCGAACTCGGTCTTCTTGGCGCCGGGCTGGATGTGCAGCGTCAACGTGATGCGGCCGTCAGCCGCCTGGCGAAACCACTCGCTCACAGGATCATCAGCACGACCTGCAGGAGCAGGATGGCGACGAGCGGTGACAGGTCGATGCCGGAAATCGTCGGAATCATCCGGCGAATCGGGTCGAGGATTGGGCGGGTGAGCTGGTAGGCCGGCGCCGCTAGTGGTGAATAGGGATTCACCCAGGACAGCACGGCCTGCAGGATCAAGGCGCCGATCAGGATGTAGACGGCCAGCCGCAGCAAACCACGCAGCGCCATGAGCAGGACCATGGGCGCGACATTGCCGGCGTCGATTTCGCCGAAGCGCGTCGCGATGCCGATGATGATGCCGGTCAGCAGCAGTTGCAGGGCCAGTGCGGCGACCAGGCTGGCCCAGTCGAAGCCGCCGGCACCCGGAATGACGCGGCGCAGCGGCTTGACCGCCCAGTTGGTCAGCTTGATGACGAAATCGCCGATCTGCCCGGCGAAGGACACGCGCATCGCCTGCATCATGAAACGCAGCAGGAACAGCGTGCAGAAAAAGCTGGCGACCGAATCGATCAGGAAAATGACGGCCTGCATCAATCGGCCCCGAGAATCTTGCCGAGTTCCTTGCCACGGGCCTCGGCGGCCAGGCAGCCGGCGACGATGCCGTCCTTGACGCCACGTTCGGCCATGACCTGCAAGGCTGCGGCCGTCGTGCCGCCCTTCGAGGTGACGCGTTCGCGCAGGATAGACGCCGGTTCGGTCGATTGCGCCGCCAGTCCGGCTGCGCCCTGCACCGTTTCAATGGCCAGTTGCCGGCCCTGTTCCGGCGTGAAGCCGAGGTCGGCTGCGGCCTGTTGCAGGGCTTCGATGAACAGGAATACATAGGCCGGGCCGCTGCCCGAGATGGCCGTGACTGCGTCCATCTTCCCTTCGTCGGCGATCCAGACGGTGGTGCCGACGGCGCGCAGAATGCGGTCGGCGGTAGCGCGCTGGTCAGCGCTCACTTCCGGCCTGGCCCACAGCCCGGTGATGCCGGCCCCGATCAGGGCGGGCGTGTTCGGCATGCAGCGCACGATCTGCTGATGGCCGCCCAGCCAGCGCGACAGCGCCGTCGTGTCGAGGCCGGCGGCGATGCTGATGACCAGCGCCTTGCCCAGTCTGCCCACGAGCGGCGCGACGGCCTCTTTCATCTGCTGCGGCTTGACCGCGAGCACGAGCACGTCGGGCGCGGTGGTCACGCCCGCGGCGCTCTCATGGCACGTGACGCCATACGACGCGGCCAGTTTGCTCCGCGCCTCGGCGCCCGGATCGATCGCCTCGATCTCGCCCGCCGTGAATCCTTGCTTGAGCATGCCGCCAATGAGGGCGTTGGCCATGTTGCCGCCGCCGAGGAAAACAATCTTCATCTGTAATTTCTTTCACCAAAAATCGCCGTGCCGATGCGGACGATGGTCGCGCCTTCGGCAATGGCTGCTTCAAGATCGTGGGACATGCCCATGGACAAGGTATCGAGCGGCAAACCGGCCGCCCGGATCTGTTCGAAAATCTCGCGGACGCGACGAAACGGCGCGCGCTGGGCGGCCGGGTCGTCGACGGGTTCGGGTATCGCCATCAGGCCGCGTAGGCGCAAGCCGGGCAGGGCGGCCACTGCGCTGCAGAGGGCCAGCGTTTCCTCGGGGGCGCAACCGCTCTTGCTCGCTTCGCCGGAGACATTGACCTGCACGCAGACCTGCAAGGGCGGCAGATAGGCCGGCCGTTGAGCCGACAGCCGTTCGGCGATCTTCAGGCGGTCGATGGAATGCACCCAGTCGAAATGCTCGGCCACCGGGCGCGACTTGTTGCTCTGCAGCGGGCCGATGAAGTGCCACTCGAGATTGCGGCCGGCGATGGCCGAGAGCTTGTCGACGCCTTCCTGCACGTAGTTTTCGCCGAAAGCTTGCTGGCCGGCATCGGCGGCTTCGACCACGCTGGCCAAAGGCCATGTCTTGCTGACGGCCAGTAGGCGTATGCTCTCGGGTGAGCGGCCGGCAAGGGCCGCCGCATCGCTGATACGGGCCTGGACAGCTTGCAGGTTGTCGGCGATTGCGCTCATAATCCATTGGGCATTGGCAACCATTCAAGTATACACGCGCTCCGAGGACGATCCGCATGGACATCACCGAACTGCTGGCTTTCAGCGTCAAGAACAAGGCATCAGACCTTCACCTGTCAGCCGGCCTCCCGCCCATGATTCGTGTGCACGGCGACGTCCGGCGCATCAACCTGCCGCCGATGGAGCACAAGGATGTGCACGGCATGGTGTACGACATCATGAACGACGGTCAGCGCAAGGTTTATGAAGAGACGCTTGAATGCGACTTTTCCTTCGAAATCCCGAATCTGGCGCGTTTTCGGGTCAATGCCTTCAACCAGCAGCGGGGTGCCGGCGCCGTCTTCCGGACCATTCCGTCCAAGGTGCTGACGCTCGAAGAGCTCAACTGCCCGAAGATTTTCAAGGAAATTTCCGAGTACCCGCGCGGCATCGTGCTGGTTACCGGGCCGACCGGTTCCGGCAAGTCGACGACGCTGGCGGCGATGGTCAATCACATCAACGAAAACGAATACGGCCACATCCTGACCGTCGAGGACCCGATCGAATTCGTCCACGAGGCCAAGAAGTGCCTGATCAACCAGCGCGAAGTCGGCCCGCACACGCTGTCCTTTGCCAACGCCCTGCGCTCGGCGCTACGGGAGGATCCGGACGTGATCCTGGTCGGCGAAATGCGTGACCTGGAAACCATCCGCTTGGCCCTGACGGCGGCCGAAACCGGCCACCTCGTGTTCGGTACCCTGCATACCTCGTCGGCCGCCAAGACCATCGACCGCGTGGTCGACGTCTTCCCGGCAGCGGAGAAGGAAATGGTCCGCTCCATGCTCTCCGAATCGCTGCGTGCCGTCATCTCGCAGACGCTGCTCAAGACCAAGGATGGCAGTGGCCGCGTGGCCGCGCACGAAATCATGATCGGTACACCGGCCATCCGTAACCTGATCCGCGAAAACAAGATCGCCCAGATGTATTCGGCGATCCAGACCGGTCAGAATTTCGGCATGCAGACACTGGACCAGAATCTCATCGAGATGGTTCGGCGCAACATCGTGTCGAGCGCCGAAGCGAAATACAAGGCGGCCAACAAGGATGCTTTCCCGGCTTGATCGGGCGGCCATCAACACAGTCAAGGGGAACGTATGGAACGCGATCAGGCAATGAAATTCATGCACGATCTTTTGCGCCTGATGTCGCAGAAGAAAGGCTCCGACCTGTTCATCACTGCCGGCTTCCCGCCGGCCATCAAGATCGACGGCAAGATCACGCCGGTCTCCAACCAGATTCTGACCCAGCAGCACACGGCCGAACTGGCGCGCTCGATCATGAATGACCGCCAGGCTTCCGAGTTCGAGGCGACCAAGGAATGCAACTTCGCCATCTCGCCGGCCGGCATCGGCCGTTTCCGCGTCAATGCGCTGGTCCAGCAGGGCCGGGTGGCCGTCGTCTGCCGGACGATCAACATGACCATCCCGACGCTCGACGAGCTGCAATTGCCGCCGGTCCTCAAAGACCTGGCGATGACCAAGCGCGGCCTGATCATCTTCGTCGGCGGTACCGGTACCGGTAAAACCACGTCGCTCGCCGCGCTGGTCGATTACCGCAACGAAAATTCCTACGGCCACATCATCACCATCGAAGATCCGGTCGAATACGTGCACGAGCACAAGAACTGCATCGTCACGCAGCGCGAGGTTGGCGTCGATACCGACGACTGGGGTCCGGCCCTGAAGAACACCCTGCGCCAGGCGCCGGACGTCATCCTGATGGGCGAAATCCGCGATCGCGACACCATGGACTACGCCATCGCCTTCGCCGAAACGGGCCACCTGGCGCTGGCCACGCTGCACGCCAACAGTTCCAACCAGGCCATCGACCGCATCATCAACTTCTTCCCCGAAGAGCGTCGCCAGCAACTGCTCATGGACCTCTCGCTGAACCTGCGCGCCATGATCTCGCAGCGCCTGATTCCCAAGAAGGACGGGCGCGGCCGGATGGCGGCGATTGAAGTCATGCTCAATTCGCCGCTGATCTCCGACCTCATCTTCAAGGGCGAGGTGCACGAGATCAAGGAAATCATGAAGAAGTCGCGTGAGCTCGGCATGCAGACCTTCGACCAGGCCCTGTTCGACCTCTACGAAGCCGGCAAGATCACCTACGAAGATGCGTTGCGCAATGCCGACTCGCTCAACGACCTGCGCCTGCAGATCAAGCTGCACGGCAAGGAATCCAAGGATCGCGACCTTTCGACCGGCATCGGTCACCTCGACATCGTCTGACCCTCACAGGAGACTCCCATGCGTCGCTTGCACCATTTCATTTTTGGGCTTTTTTTCGGGTTGACCGTGGGATTCGCGCAGGCCGGCGCGCTCGATGCCATTTCCAGCGGTGACGCCAGTGCCGGCGTCAAGGAAGCGCTGGCCAAGGGCGCTGACTATGCCGTTGCCTCACTGGGCAAGAGCGGCGGCTTCCTCGGTAACGACAAGGTGAAGATTCGTCTCCCCGGCTACCTCGACAAAGCCGATTCGGCCCTGCGCATGTTCGGGATGGGCAAGCAGGCCGACCAACTGGTCGAGACCATGAACCGCGCCGCCGAAAATGCCGTGGCCGAGGCCAAGCCCATCCTCACCGAGTCGATCAAGAAGATGAGCATCAAGGACGCCAAGGACATCCTGACCGGCGGTGACGACAGCGTGACGCAGTATTTCAAGCGGACATCCACCGAGCAACTGACGGCCAAGTTCATGCCCATCGTCAAGAACGAGACCAAGAAACTGAGCCTCGCCGACCAGTACAACAAATTTGCCGGCAAGGCAGCCAGCGCCGGCCTGGTCGACAAACAGAATGCCGACGTCGATAGCTACGTCACGCAAAAGGCCATGGATGGCCTGTTCCTGATGATTGCCGAGGAAGAAAAGAAGCTGCGCGCCAATCCGATGGGGGCTGGCAGCGAACTGCTCGGCAAGGTATTCGGCGCGCTTAATTAAAGCCCTTCGCTGAAAATGCCGTAATGGGGGGTAAGGAGTCCCCCCGTGAAACTGAACCGTTTATCGAGCACCACGCAGCGCCCCACTCGCGAGTCGAGTGAGGCTTTGCATCCGCTCGATGTCGATCAGGTTCGGCGCGTCGAGTTCATGGAAGGGGTCGAGGGCGACCGGCAACGCAGCCTGCAGCAGGAAATCGCCGAAATCGAACCCGATGCCGTCGGTGCCTTCCACGGCCAGGCGCAGGTCCTGCAAGGTGCCCGCGAGGTTGCGGCGAAACTCCTGGAAATGGAGACGGGGACCGAGAGCCTTATCAAGCCGGGCGTTCGCCTCGACCGCCTGATGGGCATCGACGACGTGGTCTGATTCGGCGTCGGCCAATATTCATCGCCCCGCCCCTGGGTTAAAATCGGGCTCCTAATCCAGCGCGCCCCGCCTCGTCGGGGCGCCGTCATTTTTCCGAGTCATGTCCGGTCTCAATCCCCCGCAGCGCGAAGCAATCCATTACCTCGACGGCCCCTTGCTGGTGCTGGCGGGCGCCGGTTCGGGCAAGACGCGCGTCATCACGCAGAAAATCGCCTATCTGGTCCAGGATTGCGGCTTCCAGCCACGCAACATCGCCGCCATCACCTTCACCAACAAGGCCGCCAAGGAAATGCAGGAGCGCGTCGGCAAGCTGCTCTCCAAGCAGCAGGCTGGCGAATTGCAGATATCCACCTTCCACTCGCTCGGCGTGCGCATCCTGCGCGAAGAGGCCAAGGCGCTGGGCTACAAGCCGCGCTTTTCCATCTTCGATTCGGCCGACTGCGCCGGGATCATCGGCGACATTGCCAAGACGGTCGACAAAGGCACGCTGCGCCGGCTGCAATCGATCATTTCCAACTGGAAAAACGGCCTGGTTTCGCCCGAGGCCGCGCGGCAAATTGCCACCAACGAACACGAAGCCCTTGCTGCCCAGGCCTACCTTTCCTACGAAGCGACGCTGAAAGCCTATCAGGCCGTCGATTTCGACGACCTCATCGGGTTGCCGGCCGTGCTCTTCCAGCAACATCCGGATATCCGGGAGAAATGGCAGAACCGCCTGCGCTACCTGCTCGTCGACGAATACCAGGACACCAACGCCTGCCAATATCAGCTGCTCAAGTTGCTGACCGGCGTCCGTGCCCAGTTCACGGCCGTGGGCGACGACGACCAGGCGATCTACGGCTGGCGCGGCGCCGACATCGACAACCTGAAGAAACTGCCAGCCGAGTTCCCCTCGCTCAAGGTCATCAAGCTTGAGCAGAACTACCGGTCGACCGTGCGCATCCTGAAGGCGGCCAACAACGTCATCTCGCACAACGAAAAGCTGTTCGACAAGAAGCTGTGGTCCGACCTCGGACACGGCGAGCAGATTTCGGTTACAGCCTGCCGGGACAATGAAGCCGAGGCCGAAGGCGTGGTCATGAAGTTGCAGGCGCATCGCTTCGAGCGCCGTGGCAAGTTCAAGGACTACGCCATCCTCTACCGCTCGAACCACCTGGCGCGCCTGCTCGAAACGCAACTCCGCAACAACAAGGTGCCCTATCTGCTGTCGGGCGGCCAGTCCTTCTTCGACAAGGCGGAAATCAAGGACATCATCAGCTATCTTCGCCTGCTGACCAACGAAGACGATGATCCGGCCTTCATTCGGGCTGCCACCACGCCCAAGCGCGGCATCGGTGCTGCGACGCTGCAGGTGCTTGGCACCTATGCCGGCGAGCGCCACATTTCGCTGTTCCATGCTGCTTTCGAAGAGGGCTTTGCCCATCGGGTGCAGCCGCGACAGCTCGAACCGTTGCTTGAGTTCTGCCATTTCATCAATCGCCTGCAGCACCGGGCCAGCCGCGAGCCAGCCCAGCAAGTCCTGCCCGACCTCCTCAAGGCCATCGATTACGAAACCTACCTCTACGACCACGAAGAGGACCGCACGGCCCAGACGCGTTGGGCCAATGTCTGCGAATTCGCCGAGTGGCTCAACAAGAAGGGCGAGGAAGACGGCAAGACGCTGATTGACCTGACCCAGAGCATTGCCCTGATCAACATGCTGGAAAAGCAGGGTGAAGAAGACGTCGATGCCGTGCAGCTCTCCACGCTGCACGCTGCCAAGGGCCTGGAATACAAGCACGTCTTCCTGGTCGGCGTCGAGGAGGGCATCCTGCCGCACCGCGAATCGCTCGATCCGGTCAAGTTGCAGGAAGAGCGGCGGCTCATGTACGTCGGCATCACCCGCGCCCAGCACTCGCTGCATCTTTCCTACTGCGAGCGCCGCAAACAGGCGCGCGAGTTCGTCCCTGCTGAGCCGTCGCGCTTCATCGATGAAATGGGCAAGGAAGACATCCGCTTCTCCGGCGGCAAGCAGGCGGCCGAGCCCGACAAGGCCACGAGCAGCGCCCGTCTCGACGCCATGAAGGCCATGCTCGCCGGAAACAAGCGCTAACGGCTTGGTCACACCGCGTTACAGCGGGTTACCTTCTTTCTGACATCCGGGTTGTAACCAGCCGCGTTATTCGGCACAAGGCAGCGCGATTTCGCAAAGCCGGATCAAAAAAACCGAATCAACAACACTGGAGAATCAAAATGACCAAACAACTCGTCGCCATCATCCTTGCTACCGCTTTTGGCGTTGCCCACGCTGCCGATGTCAAACCGGCTGCTGCCGAAGCCAAGGCCGCCGCTGCACCCGTTGCAGCCACCGTCAAGGCCGAGGCCCCGAAGGTGGCCGAAGCAGTCAAGGCACCGGAAGCCAAGCCGGCTGCTGTTGCCCCGGAGGTGAAGGCGGATGCGACGACACCTGCTGCCAAGCCGGCGGCCAAGGTCAAGAAGGCGAAGAAGGCCGCCAAGCCTGTCGCACCGGCTGCTGCGCCGGAGGCAGCGAAAGCTCCGGAAGCTGCCAAGAAATAAGCAAGCGTTTTCCGGAAGTCAGGCGCAGCCCTCCAAAAGCTGTGCTGACCAGGGCGCCCGCAGAGGCGCCCTTTTTTGCGTCTACCGGACAGGCAATAAAAAAGGGAGGCCGCAGCCTCCCTTCGTCTGGATCGCTCAGGCTTACTTGGCCTTGCCGATCACATATTCGACAACGCCCTTGATTTCCTCGTCGGACAGCGTTGCGCCACCCTTCGGCGGCATGGCGTTCTTGCCGTTGGTCACGCTCTTGATCAGCGCATCCTTGCCTTGGGCTAGGCGGGGCGCCCAGGCACCCTTGTCGTCGATCTTCGGAGCGCCGGCAGCGCCGGTGTTGTGGCAAGCGCCGCAGACCGTGTTGTAGATGGTTGCGCCATCGCGCGGGCCGGTGGCGGCAGCCGGGGCGGCCTTGGCCAATTCGAATTTGGCAACCGGCTGAATGCGGATGTCGGCTTCGTCAGCAGCGTTGCCGGTGGTTGCCGTCGAACCGCCCTTGTTGGCGGTCAGCGGATAAATGATGGCAATCAGGATGGCTGCGACAACGATCGTCGCCCACATGATGCCCTTGGAAGAATGTTGCTCGGCCATGCTCAAGACCCCAGTGCAATGTTAAAAAACCACCATTATAACGGCGCCCTGCCGAGGCTGAGCAAAAAAAACCCCGCCAGTGGCGGGGTGGAAAGTTCTCGAAAGGGGGAATTTCGAGAGGAGGGGTTCAATGCACAATTGCAGTGTAGCCATCCGCAGCCCCGGGGTCTGTCGTTCTTTCGTAGCTTTCTGTAACCAAATGTGGTCGTGCTAAATTGGTGCGCTGCACAAGTCCATTTCAGGGCGTAAAAAAGGCACGAATGCACCTTGTGCAGGTGCGTTCGTGCCGTTTGCCCTGATGGCAGATTGTCTGCGTTTCAGCTCTCGATACGGCAGATCTCGACAGCGCTTTGCGGTACCTGGTAGTCGGTGGCCAGTTGGTTCAAAGCTGTGGTTTCAATGGATTCGCCTTCGTTGACGACGAAGTGACGGGCGCCGGCGAAATCCTGCGGGATGCCGGCGCGATCCTGCGTGATGCGGTAATGAATCTTGACGTTCATGGCTGTTCTCGATTTATGGCTAATTTTATTCCTGCAGCCCGAGTATAGCGCTAAATTGCTGCGGCGCAATATCGGATTTCCACAGTGTTGGGAAACTGTTTCGTCAGGCTGCCCTGCATCAAGAACCAAGGTCGCGCTGATTACCCGGAGAGAATTGGGTGAAAATGCGCCGGATGCGCGCGCCGGCGTAGTGTTGTACGCTGTCTGACCAATGAGGATTCATTGTGTACAAGGGTTGAGCGTATGTCCGAACTGGAACAACTTGCCGAACGTCTTGGCGTGCTTTTGCTCGAGCGCGGAGAGTGGCTCGCCGCGGCCGAATCCTGTACTGGAGGTTGGCTGGCGCAGTCGGTAACGGCCATCGCCGGGAGTTCGACCTGGTTTGACCGTGGCTTCGTCACCTACTCGAACGAGGCCAAGGTTGATATGCTGGGCGTGCCCGCAAGTACGCTGGAAAAACATGGGGCGGTATCGGAGGCGGTGGCAAGAGCCATGGCCCAGGGCGTTCTGGCGCATAGCCGGGCGGACTGGGCGGTGGCGATTACCGGCATAGCCGGGCCCGGCGGCGGTTCCCCGGTGAAGCCGGTGGGGACGGTTTGTTTTGCCTGGGCGGGTAAGGATGGTGGTTGCGAGGCGCAGACCCGGCATTTTAGCGGTGATCGCAGGGCGGTACGCGAGCAGTCGGTACACCACGCGCTGGCGGGGTTGATCGAAAGGGTGCAATTGGCGACCTATACTGCTTGAGGGTGTGCGGGTTTTCCGGGATACTGGTGCAAGTTTCAAAATCAGTAAAAATATCAACAGGGGTCGGGCGGGTGATGCAATGCGCCACGTTGAACTGAATATCGAATCCATTGAGCAGTCGCTGAATGCGTGGTCCCCCGCACAAGCCGGGGCTGGCGTGGTGGCCTTGTTGCCGGAGGCTGAAAAAGACCGGCTTCCTATCTTGCAGTCAGCCTGTCGGCAACGCGGCCTGGCATTGGCCGGCGGGATATTCCCGGCGCTGGTCGATGATGGCCATTTCCTGACGCATGGGGCCTGGCTGTTGTGTTTCGACCGGATGCCGCCGCATTTCCTTGTGCCGTCATTGAATGCGGATGGCCATGCTGTCGGGACCATCGTTGCAGCCGTGCGCGAGTCCTTGAAGGCCGAAGCGACGGGGGCGGCGAAGCCAACCCTGTTTCTGTTTTTCGATAGCATGGTGCCCAACATCGCCAGTATTCTGGACGGGCTGTACCTGGAATTGGCCAATCGCTTCGAATATGGCGGCGTGAATGCCGGCAGCGAGACCTTCCAGCCCATGCCCTGCCTGTTTGATGAAACGCAGGTCGTCGGTGATGGCGTACTCGGCTTGCTGTTGCCGGGGAGCATGTCCCCGCTGCTGGAACATGGTTTTCTCCAGCCGCCGCACGCCATGAGCGCGACATCGACCGAGGGCAATCGCATTGCCATGATCGACTGGCGCCCTGCTTTCGATGTCTATCAGGAAATCATCAAGGCGCAATATGGCATCGATCTGACGCGCGAGAACTTCTACGAGTACGCCGTTCACTTCCCGTTCGGTATCGTGCGGGCGAATAGCGAGGTCGTCGTGCGCATTCCGGTGGCCGTCACCGATGACGGTTCGCTCTTCTGTGTCGGAGAAATTCCGGAAAACGCGATGCTGGTCCTGCTGGAAGCGCCGAAGGCCGGTGCGAACGGGTGTGTCGCTCGCCTTTCAGGTCGCCTCGGCGAGGTGCATGGCTCGCAACAGGGGGCGCAGCTCGTGACTTTTTACTGCGCCGGTCGGCGCATGCATCTCGGGTCGGACGCCGAACAGGAGCTGGCCGAATTGCAGGCGGATACCGGGGTGGCCAGGATGGCGGGTGCCTTGTCGCTGGGCGAAATCGGCAGCACGGTGCGCTGGGGTTATCCGATGTTCCATAACGCGACACTTGTCTGTTCGCCGTGGCCGATGAGATGAACCGCGAACTGGTTCTGAGCGTGCTGTACGACCTGTCGCTGACCATCGGCGGCGAGGTCAGTGTCGACAGCTTGCTCAGGAAGACCTTGCAGCGGCTTTTGTTTCATACCTCGTTCCCGGCGGGGGTGGTGCTGTCCGACCCGAGCGCGAGCGCACAGGGGGTGTCGGTCACGCTGGCTTCGTCGGTGGGTGACTATCTTCTGGCCGAACGCCACGGAACGACCTTCGAACTGCCGCCGGGGCTGCTCTCCAAGTCGGTTTGCCTGATCGACAATGCGCCGGCGCTACTGGCTTTTTCGCTCGATCAGCCATACAGCCATTGTCTCTGCCTGCCGGTCGATGCATGCTACACGGTTCTGCTCTTGTCGCCCGGCGCGCCGGCGTCGGCGTTGCCGTTGACGCAGATTTTCCAGCCGGTGCTGGCCAATCTGGCCAAGGCTATCGGTCTTTGTCGCAATAGCGAGCAATTGAGCCGGGCGTTGGCCAACGACCGCGACGATGCCCGGGCCGAGCTGGCCGTTGCACTGGCCCAGAGCGAGCGCGAACGGGCGTTTCTGGACACCCTCTACGACACGATTCCCGACCTGGCGTGGGTGAAGGACCCAAACGGGGTCTATCTATCCTGCAACCCGATGTTTTCGCGCCTTTATAACGCGAGCGAGCACGACATCGTCGGGCGTACCGACGAGGATTTTGTCAGCAAGGAACTGGCCGACTTTTTCCGCGAGAATGATCGCGCCGCCGCCGAAGCGGGCGGGCCGACCATCAACGAGGAATGGCTTACCTTTGCCGATAACGGTTACCAGGGGCTGTACGAGACGATCAAGACGCCCATGCGGGACAAGGACGGCTATCTGATCGGCGTGCTCGGGGTGGCGCGCGAGATTACCGAGCATCGGCGCGTCGAGGAGGCATTGCGGCTCAGCGAAGCGGAACTGGAGCAGCATCGACGCCATCTGGAGGCGAAGGTGGCCGAGCGCACCCGGGATCTGGCCAATGCCAATGCCCGTCTGGAACAGATCCAGTTTGCGATGGACCGGGTCGGGATCGGCATTCATTGGGTCGATGCCGAGGGGCAATTTGTCTATGTCAATCACGTTGCTGCGGCAATGCTCGGCTATTCGGTCGAGGAGATGCTCAAACTCAAGGTGGCAGATATCGATCCGGCGTTCGGGAAGGGCGACTTTGGCGATTTGACAGCGGGCATCCGCGAGGCCGGTTGTGTAAGCCTGGACAGCGCGCAGCGTCATCGTGACGGCCACCTGATCCCGGTCAACGTGAATATTTATTTCCGCCCTGCCCTGGATGCAGAACCTGCCCGCTACATTTCTTTCGTGGCCGACATCACGGAGCGCAAGCGCGCGGAAAAGGCCTTGCGCGAAGCGAAGGAGCTTGCCGAGTCGTCAACGCGGGCGAAGAGTGCGTTCCTGGCCAACATGAGCCACGAGATCCGGACGCCGATGAACGCGATTCTGGGCTCGGTATACGTCATGCGGCGGACCGGGGTGGATTCTGGGCTGAGTGAATCCCTGAATCGCATCGAGGCCTCCGGTCAGCATTTGCTGTCGATCATCGACGACATTCTCGACCTCTCCAAGATCGAAGCCGACAAGCTGCTTCTCGAAGAGTCGCCACTCATGCTGCCACGGCTGGCCAACGAGGTGGTCGAGATGCTGTCCGGTCGGGCGCGCGAAAAGGGGCTCGAACTGCGCGTCGAGTCGATGGACCTGCCGGACGGGCTGCTGGGTGATGCGACGCGTCTCCGGCAGGCCTTGCTCAATTACATCAATAACGCCATCAAGTTTACGGACACCGGTTCGATTGCCCTGCGCGGCAAGGTGCTCGAAGACAATGCGGAGAGCGTGCTGATTCGCCTGGAGGTAGCGGACACCGGCATCGGCATCGAGGCGGAAGCCCTGGCCCGCCTGTTCTCGCCTTTTGAACAGGCCGACCCGTCGACCACCCGCAAGTATGGCGGCACGGGGCTCGGGCTGGCGATCACCAAACATCTTGCCGTCCTGATGGGCGGCGAAGCCGGGGCCCAGAGCGAACCCGGCAAGGGCAGCCTCTTCTGGATCACGGCACGCTTGCGTCGTCAGCCTGCGCCGGTGGCAGGCGTACCGGCACCGGCGCTGGGCGACGATGTCGAGGGCTTGATCAAGGCCCGCTTTGGCGGGCAGCTTGTGCTGCTCGTCGAGGACGATCCGATCAATCGCGAAGTGGCGGAGATGCTGCTCGAGGATGTCGGTCTGACCATCGACCTGGCCGAGGATGGCGAAGTCGCCCTCGACAAGGTGGCGAGCAACGATTACGCGCTGGTCCTCATGGACATGCAGATGCCGCGCATGGATGGTGTCGAGGCGACCCGGCGCATCCGGCAGCTGGCCAATCGCCAGAACCTGCCGATCCTGGCCATGACCGCCAACGCCTTCGCGGAGGATCGGGCGCTTTGCCTGGAGGCCGGGATGAACGATTTCATCACCAAACCGGTCAATCCGAGCCTCTTCTACACCGCCTTGTACCGCTGGCTGTGCGGCGCGACGCCAGGCTGAGCGATTTTCCGGTCTTTGACGGTCAACCGGAAAAAATGGCCAAAATCAAAATCCCGTTTCGGCGGCAATTTCCTTGAGCAGGGACCCCACCAGGGCGGCGGCCGGCCCCTTGGGCTGCCGATAGGCGACCCAGGTCGTGTTCTTCTCGCCGGGCAGCGTGTAAACCGAAATGGCGAACGGGCAGAGCACGATGTTGTGCGGGTCCAGCTCCATCATCTTGCGCGACAGGCCGGCCGAGCAGAATTCGATGATCTCGGCCTGATCGAAGATCCGGCGCGAAGCGCCGATGTCGGCGCCGGTGCGATCGAGCATGTCGGCGATGTGCGAGGTGTAATTGACGACCAGCCCCCGGTTTTCGATGGCCAGCACGATGGCGTCGCGCGTGTCGGCGAAATGGCCGGCCACCTTCTTGCGGACTACCCACTCCTCGGCCTGCGCGCCCAGCGCGGACAAGCAGAAGCAAATCAGAAACAGGATCCGTTGCATGGTCGCCTCGTATAAGCAAAAACTGATTGACGTATTGTAGGCGAAGCAGCGCCGGAAGGCGCAAATGCCCCGCAAAGCGTCAATCGGGCAGCGGTTCGAAGAGGGCGGCGAGGTCGTCGGTGCCGAACTTGACGTCGACCCGATAGTCGTCGGACAGGATGCCGGCGGCCAGTTCGGCCTTGCGCTCCTGCAGCGCGAGGATCTTTTCCTCGATGCTGCCGCTGACGATTAGCTTGTACACGAACACCGGCTTGTCCTGGCCGAGGCGGTGGGCGCGGTCGGTGGCCTGGTTCTCGACGGCCGGGTTCCACCAAGGATCGTAGTGGATCACCGTGTCGGCCGCCGTCAGGTTGAGGCCGACGCCGCCGGCCTTCAGGCTGATCAGGAAAATTGGCACTTCGCCGTCCTGGAAGCGGCGGATCGGCACTTCGCGGTCGACGGTATCGCCGGTCAGCGTCACGTAGGCAATACCCATCTTGTCCAGCTCGTGCTCGATGAGGGCCAGCATGCTGGTGAATTGCGAGAAAACCAGCACCTTGCGGCCCTCGTCCACCAGTTCCGGCAGCATGGCCATGAGCAGGTCGAGCTTGGCCCGTTCCGGCACCTTGCGGGCGGCGCCGGCCTTGACCAGGCGCGGGTCGCAGCAAACCTGGCGGAGCTTGAGCAGGGCGTCGAGGATGACGATCTGGCTGCGCGCAAAGCCGCGGCTGGCGATCTCGTCTCGCACCTTGGCATCCATCGCGGCGCGCACCGTTTCGTAGAGGTCGCGCTGGGCGCCTTCGAGCTCGACGCTGCGCACGATGATGTTCTTGGGCGGCAGCTCCTGCGCGACATCCTCTTTCTTGCGGCGCAGGATGAAGGGGCGGATGCGGCGGGCGAGCAAGGTCCGCCGGCGCAGGTCGCCCTGCTTCTCGATCGGCGTCCGCCAGTGGCGCGTGAACTGCTTGCTGGTGCCGAGGAAGCCGGGCAGCAGGAAGTCGAACTGACTCCACAATTCGCCGAGATGGTTTTCCAGCGGCGTACCGGTCAGGCACAGGCGATGCCGTGCATCGATCTTGCGCACGGCCTCGGCACTCTGGCTCTGGGCGTTCTTGACCGTCTGCGCCTCGTCGAGAATGAGCAGGTGGTAACTGTGCTGCATGAGCTCGTCGGCGTCGCGCCAGAGCAGCGGATAGGTCGTCAACACCACGTCGTGCTGCATGATTTCCGGGAAGCGCACCTTGCGCTCCGGGCCGTGCAGCGACAGCACCTTGAGGTCGGGCGCGAAACGTGCCGCTTCGCTCTTCCAGTTGAAGATCAGCGACGTCGGCAGGATGATCAGGGCCGGCTTGTCGAGGCGCCCGGCTTCCTTTTCCATGAGCAGGTGGGCCAGCGTCTGCGCCGTCTTGCCGAGGCCCATGTCGTCGGCCAGGATGCCCGACAGGTCGTGCTCGCGCAGGAACTGCAGCCAGGCCAGGCCTTCCTTCTGGTAGGGGCGCAGATCCAGCTTGAAGCCGGCCGGCGGTTCGACGTCGGCGATCCCCTGTGCCTTGAGGAGGCGCTCGGCCAAGGCCATGATGTCGCTCTGGCCGCGGAACTGCCAGCGGCTGATGTCGGAAAGCTCGGCCAGACGCGGCGCGTCGAAGCGCGACAGGCGCAACGTGTTACCGCCGCCAAAACCGTCGAACAGGTCGATCAGCGTCGCGGCCAGCGGCTTGAGACGACCGGCCGGGACGCGCAGGCGCTTGCCGCGAGCCGTGTAGAGATCGATGCCTTCGTCGTCCGGGACGCGCTCCAGTTCGGCCGCTTCCAGCCAGCGCGGGTCGCTGCGGAACAGGTTGGCGAGCAGCGGTGCCAGCGGCAGGCGTTCGCCTTCGACCATGACACCCATGTCGAGGTTGAACCAGCCGTTGTCGGCTTCGTAAAGCTCGGCTTCCCAGCCATCGACTTCGATGACGTGATGGCGGAAATCCTCCGGGAATTCGATCTGCCATCCGGCTTCCTTCAGGCGCAGGAAGCCTTCCTGCATGAAAGGCACCCAGTTCGCCTCTTCGGCCAAACCGTAGATGCCTTCCGGCGGGCTGCCGAAGGTGTGCAGGGTATGCCCCGGAATTTTCTGCAATCCGCAGGTTTCCAGCGCGGCCAGGGCTTTTGCCTCGTCATCGGGGCGCCGTGCCAGCCGGATGGTTTCGCCTTCCGGCAGGGTGATGAACTCGCTCTTATCTTCCGGGCGGATGTCGGCGTCGCCATAGCGGAATACGATCTTGGCCACGTCGAACGGACCGCCACCGAAATTGGGCGGATAGTTGCGCCAACCCCGATGGCCATGCGTGTGCAGGGTTTCCAGTTGCAGGATGGGCTGCAGCGGGGTGCTGATGAGGCGCAGCCGGGCACCGGCATCCGAGCCGGGCAGGGGCAGGTCGGTGGCCAGTTCGGACAGGGCTTCGGCGACGAGCGCGGCTTCTGTCGCCGACAGTGGCGGCAGCGAGAACAGGCGATTGACGACGTCCGGGTTGCCGGTCACTTCCAGCGCGCCAGCCTCGCCCTCGGCCAGATCGATGTACCAGGGCGGATCGACGGCGACGATCATTTCGGCCGACGGCTCGGGTTTCAGGTGCGGCCGCTGGAAGCCCATGCCATCCACCTGCCAGCCAATGCTGGCCGGTCGGGTCGGGCCGGCATTGAGCGGCAGGCCGAGATCGTCCTCGGGGTAAAGCCGGTGGCTGGCCGCCATGCGCTGCAGGATTTCGGCGCCGTGCTTGGGGCCCAGGCCAAAGGCGCGCAGCCCGGTTTCGTGGCCGCGGTCGGCCCAGATCAGGCGCAGGATGCCAAGGTCTTCTTCATTGACGAATTGCGGCGGCGTGACCAGCGCACGGTCGACCTTCCACCATTCCTCGGCATTTTCCGGGTATTTCCCCTTGCGGATTTCGACACCGAACTGACGCTTGTCGGCCGTCCATTTCAGGATGTAGAAAAGCTGCTGGCGGGCAGTGGCCGGCCGGGCCTTCTTCTTGGCGACGGCCACCGAGACGCGGCGCAGGTCCTCAATCCACGACAGTGCACTGCCGCTGACCCGTTCTTTCGGATTGCGTTCCTCGATGGCCTTGAGCAGCATGGCGGCAACGTGCTTGCAATGCTTGCCGGCGGGGCAAGTGCAGCGACTGACGACAGTCATTTCGCCGCTCTGCGCCTGGCTCAGATAGGCCTGCGCCTTGTAGGGTTCGCTGGCCGAGCCGGGTACCAGGGCGCTGATCTGGCTGCCGTTGATCTCCAGGTCGCGTACCAGATCGACGTAGGGGCGGGCCTTGGTGATGTCTCGCGTTGCAAACCAGTCGGCGACGTTGTCTTCAGTGAAGGTGGTGAGGTTGACTACGGCCATCGGCGGTCAGGAAAGCAGCGCGCCGACGAGCAGGGCGAGCAGGAGGGCAATGATGGCCAGCCAGCGGTTTTGCTGTTGCTGGGCGGCGATCAGGCGATCGAGCTGCGGTTGCAGATCGGTCGAAGCAGGTTGGGACAGCGCGGTATGCACGAGACGGGGTAATTGCGGAATGGTGCGCGCGAGATAAGGCGCTTCCTGTTTGAAGGTGCGGACCAATCCTCGCCAACCCACCTGCTCGCTCATCCAGCGTTCGAGGAAGGGCTTGGCGGTTTTCCAGAGATCGAGTTCCGGGTCGAGCTGACGGCCCAGTCCTTCGATATTGAGCAGGGTCTTTTGCAGCATGACCAGTTGCGGCTGGATTTCGACATTGAAGCGGCGCGATGTCTGGAACAGGCGGAGCAGCACTTTGCCGAAGGAGATGTCCTTGAGCGGCCGGTCGAAAATGGGTTCGCAGACAGCACGGATGGCCGCCTCGAACTCGTCGACCCGGGTGTCTTTCGGCGCCCAGCCCGATTCGATGTGGGCTTCTGCGACGCGCTTGTAGTCGCGGCGGAAGAAAGCCAGGAAATTCTGGGCGAGGTAGTTCTTGTCGGAGTCGGTGAGTGTGCCGACGATGCCGAAATCGAGGGCGATATAGCGACCGTCGGGGGCGACGAAAATATTGCCCGGGTGCATGTCGGCGTGGAAGAATCCGTCGCGGAAAACCTGAGTGAAAAAGATTTCGACGCCGGCCGCCGAGAGTTTGGACAGGTCGATGCCGTCGGCGCGCAGCCTGTCGGTTTGCGAAATCGGCACGCCCTTCATGCGTTCCATGACCATGACGGTCGAGGTGCAGAAATCCCAGTGGATTTCCGGAACAATCAGCAGCTTGGAGTCGATGAAATTGCGGCGCAGTTGCGAAGCGTTGGCCGCTTCGCGCATGAGGTCGAGCTCGTCGCGCAAATACTTGGCGAATTCGGCGACGACTTCGCGTGGTTTCAGGCGCTTGCCATCGGCCCAGACCTTTTCCAGCACCATCGCCAGGTTGTCCATCAAGGCCAGGTCGTGCTCGATGACCGACAGCATGTTGGGGCGCAGGACCTTGACGGCCACTTCATGGCCGCCGTCCTCGCTGCGCAGGCGGGCGAAATGCACCTGGGCGATGGAAGCGGAGGCGATGGGGGTTGGGTCGAATTCGGCGAAGACCTCGCTGGCCGGGCGGCCATAAGCCTTTTCGATCTCGGCCAGCGCCTGGTCGGAGGCGAAAGGCGGGACGCGATCCTGCAGCTTGGCCAGTTCGTCGGCGATATCCATCGGCATGAGGTCGCGACGGGTCGACAGAACCTGCCCGAACTTGACGAAGATGGGGCCGAGCGACTCGAGGGCGAGGCGCAAGCGAACGGCGCGGGGCGTCGACAGGTCGCGCCAAAATTGCAGTGCGTTGGACAGCCGGACCAGGCGACCGCTAGGCTCGTGTTCGAGCACCATTTCGTCGAGGCCGAAACGGCTGGCGACGGAGGCGATCTTGAGCAGACGAAGGAGACGCATGGGGCTGTGAACGCCGGAACCGGGTGAAATGGCTAAACAGGCATGTTAACACGCCTACGGCGGTTGCGCCCCCGATGATTTGTGATGGATCAAGTCTGCTCAGCGCGCGAACAATCTTGCAAGTTCGCCCTTTCAGTGCGATAAACTTGCAGTGAGAGCCTGCCAGTGTCATACCTGGTGACCAGAGTCTATCGAAGCGTCAATGAACGAATCGAAACATCCTTCCGATATTGCCCGCGAAGCGCTCAAGCGCCTTGCGGCGGGACAGTTGCCGCCGACGCCGGCCAACTATCAGGCTTGCTACAACGAAATTGCCAATCTCCCCAATTTGCCAGTCTTTCCCGATCAGCAGTTGCGGGAGTTGCTGGTCGAGCTGCCCGCCAGGAACGAGGCGCAGGAGGCGCATCTGGACCGCCTGTCCTCAGCCATCGCGCGGCGAAGCTGGCAGGGCGTTCGCGAATCGCTGGCGGCATTCGCGCTGGCCGGGGAAACAAAATCGCCCGAGGAAGTCGCCGCCTGCGTGGCGACGACCTTGCCCGGCGAGTTCGCGCGCAAACTGACCCGATTCGTCGAGAGCGTGCTGCCGGCCCTCGGCGAAGACAACGGGCGCATCTCCTGCGTGGTGGACGAGTTGCTGGGCTTGCTCAAGCAGCCGCTGGTCGATATCGCGCAGGTCCAGTCGATATTGGGCAGCCTGGCCCATCAGGCTGTCTTCGCGGCGGAAGAGCAGGTCGAGATCAAGAATTCGCTGCTCAAGCTGCTGCATCTGATCATCCAGAATATCGGCGAGCTGAGTTCCGACGACAGTTGGCTTAAGGGGCAGATCGACGGCCTGCTGGCCAGTGTGGCACCTCCGCTGACCTTGCGTCATCTCGACGAGATGGAACGGCGACTGCGCGATGTCATGGAGAAGCAGGGACGGGCCAAGTCGCGGGCTGTCGAGGCGCAGGAAGAGATGCGCCAGATGCTGGCCGAGTTCATCGATCGTTTGGGGTCGATGAATCGCTCCAGTTCCGAATTCGAGGTGCGGATCGAAGAAACTGCGCGCAAGATCGAGAAACTGGACAGCCTCGAAGGCTTGAAACCGCTGCTCAACGATGTCATTTCGGCCACCCATGCGATGGCCGAGGAGACCGCGCAATCGCGCGAGCAGTTGAAGCATTTGCAGGACAAGGTGCTGGTGACCGAAGCCGAGTTGATGCAGTTGCATCAGGAACTGGACAATGCCAGCGCGCTTGCCCGCCATGACCCACTGACTGATGCCTTGAATCGCAAGGGGCTCGAAGAGGCCATGGAGCGCGAAATTTCGAGCATGCGGCGTCAGGATTCGCCCTTGTCGGTCAGCATGCTCGACATCGACAACTTCAAGCGCCTGAACGACCGCCTTGGCCACGAGGCCGGCGATCGTGCGCTGGTCCATCTGGCCGATGTGGCGCGGCGGAACATGCGTCCGAGCGATACGCTGGCGCGCTATGGCGGCGAGGAGTTCGTCGTTCTGATGCCGGACACCCGGCTGGAGCAGGGCATCGAAGCCATGACCCGTCTGCAGCGCGAATTGACCAAGGCCATCTACATGGCCGGCAGCGAGAAAATCCTGATCACCTTCAGCGCCGGCGTCGCCCAGTTGGGGGCAGAGGAAACCGGGACCGACGCCATTCGCCGTGCCGACCAGGCCATGTATCTCGCCAAGCGGGCGGGCAAGAACCGCGTGATGGGCGGCTGAAAGCCGTCTTCAATGGCTGTCAGTCAGGGATTTTCGCCAGTCGCCGATCCGTCGGCGCGCGTGCTCGTATTGGGCAGCTTGCCGGGCAAGGCTTCCCTGGCGGCGCAGGCCTATTACGCCAATCGGCAAAACGCCTTCTGGCGGATCATGGGTGACCTGTTTGGCGCCGTTCCCGATCTGCCTTATGAGAAACGCCTGGAAAAGCTGAAGGCGGCGGGTGTCGCCTTGTGGGACGTCATCGCTGCGGGTGAGCGGCCGGGCAGCCTTGATGCGGACATCGTCAGGACGTCCATCTGCATAAATGATTTTTCGGCTTTTTTTGCCGTACACCGTGAGATTCGTGCTGTTTGCTTCAACGGTGCGGCCGCCGAGGCCATGTTTCGTCGCCATGTGCTGCCAATGCTTCAGGGAATGGACGTGCAATTCATTCGTTTGCCGTCGACCAGTCCGGCCCATGCCGGCATTCGCTACGAAGAGAAGCTCGCTGCCTGGTCGGTGCTTGTCGCGTTGCTCAGGAATTAGTCGTCTGCGGCGTATAATCGCGTTTTTGCATTTTTGCGCTACGAATCAATGACCCTAGACGTCAAGACCCAGCTGACCGAGCTCCTGCAACAGGCGCTGGCCAGCGTTGCACCGACTGCAATCGATACGCCCATTCACCTGGAACGCCCGCGTGACCCGACGCACGGCGATTTCGCGACCAATCTGGCCATGCAACTGGCCAAGGCGCTGAAAAAGAATCCCCGCGAAATTGCCCAGCAACTGGTGAACGAACTGCCGGTTTCGGCCTTGGTGACGAGTGCAGAGGTGGCGGGAGCTGGTTTCATCAATTTCCGCCTCGATTCGGGCGCCAAGACCAACGTGGTCAAGGCTGTCCTGGCCGAAGGCGAGAACTTCGGACGCTCGACGCTCGGGGGCTGGCAGAAGGTTCAGGTCGAATTCGTGTCGGCCAATCCGACCGGGCCCTTGCATGTCGGGCATGGTCGGGGCGCCGCTTACGGCGCCTCCTTGTCCAGCCTGCTGACCTTCGCCGGCTGGGATGTGACGCGCGAGTACTACGTCAATGACGCCGGGCGCCAGATGGATATCCTGGGCTTGTCGACCTGGTTGCGTTACCTCGACCAGCATGGTGTTTCCGTGCCCTTCCCGCCGAATGCGTATCAGGGTGCTTATGTGCGCGACATGGCGGCCCAGCTCAAGCATGCCCATGGCGACAAGTATGTCCGCCAGGGCGACGCCGTCTTGCACGGTACGCCGGGCTTGCCCGAAGCAGACCGCTCTGACGACGAGGCCAAGCAGCAGCGCGAATCGCATCTCGACGCGCTGATCGCCCGCGCCAAGGAATTGCTCGGTCCCGACTGGGCCTATGTGCATCAGCATGCGCTGTCCGAGCAGTTGGCGGATTGCCGCGACGATCTGGAGCAGTTCGGTGTCCATTTCGACGTCTGGTTCTCCGAGAAAGCGCTCTACGACACCGGTCTGGTCGCGCGTTGCGTCGATCTGCTGGAGAAAAAGGGCCATCTCTACGTTCAGAACGGCGCCCGCTGGTTCAAATCGACAACCTTTGGCGACGAGAAGGACCGCGTCGTCCAGCGCGAAAACGGTCTTTACACCTATTTCGCTTCCGATATTGCCTACCACCTGAACAAGTTCGAACGCGGTTTCGACAAGGTCATCAACATCTGGGGCGCCGACCACCACGGCTACATCCCGCGGGTGACCGGCGCGATCAAGGCACTGGATCTTGATGCCGACAAGTTGCAGGTGGCGCTGGTGCAGTTCGCCGTGCTTTACCGCAACGGCCAGAAGGCCTCGATGTCGACCCGCTCCGGCGAGTTCGTGACCCTGCGCGAACTGCGTGGCGAAGTGGGCAACGATGCCTGCCGCTTCTTCTACGCCTTGCGCAAGTCGGACCAGCACCTCGATTTCGACCTCGACCTGGCGAAGAGCCAGACCAACGAAAACCCGGTCTATTACATTCAGTACGCCCACGCCCGCATCTGCTCGGTCGTGAATCAGTGGGCGGGCGATCTGTCGTCGCTGGTCGACGCCGACCTGTCGGTGCTCAGCCATCCGCGCGAACTGGCGATTGCCAGCAAGCTCAGCGAATTCCGCGATCTGATCGAGGGGGCTGCCCGCGAACTGGCGCCGCATCTCATCGCCTTCTACCTCAAGGATCTGGCTGGAGAATTCCACGCCTGGTACAACGCCGAGCGCATGCTGGTCGACGATGTCGTGCTGCGCGATGCCCGCGTGGCGTTGGCGGTTGCCGTGCGCCAGACCATCCGCAACGGCCTGGCCATTCTGGGTGTCAGCTGCCCGGAATCGATGTAAGGAAATACGATGAGTCGCGATATGAAGCCCCGCAAGAGTCAGCCAGCGAAAAAGAAGGCGGCTGGCGGCACGCTGGTCGGCATGTTCATTGGTCTGGTCATCGGCGTGGCGCTGGCCGCCGGTGTGGTCTGGTACCTCAACAAGTCACCGCTGCCGTTCGTCGAGAAGGTGCAGCCGCCACCCAAGGCCGACGCGGCCAACGGCAAGAATGGCGCGCCATCGCAGCCGCTGGCGCTGCCCGGCAAGCCGGGCGATCCGGTGCCCGAGAAGCGCTTCCAGTTCTACGACATCCTGCCCGGCAAGGCCGATGCGGTGCCGGACAAGGCGCCGAAGCCGGACGCCAAGAAGGAAGAGCCCAAGAAAGAGGAGAAGAAGGAAGAGTCCAAGGAATCGAAGACGCCGCTCTTCCTGCAGGCCGGATCGTTCAGTACGGCGCAGGATGCTGACAACCAAAAGGCCAAACTTGCGTTTATGGGTATAGAGGCCGTTGTCCAGCAGGTCATGATCCAGGACAAGACTTTCTACCGCGTTCGTGTGGGTCCCTACATGAAGATCGATGAATTGAACAAAGTACGTGCCGAGCTTGCCAAATCCGGCATCGAAGCTCAGCTTGCCAAATAGGAGTAGTTCATGAAGCAGTCACGTCGTCGTTTTGCCGGTTTCATTTTTGGCCTTTTTTCCGCGTTGACCGTCGCAATGCCGTCTTTTGCCCAGACGGCGGGCAAGGATTTCACGCCCGTATCGCCGGCACAGCCCACCGAGGATGCCGCAAAAATCGAAGTGCTCGAGTTCTTCAGTTACGGCTGCCCGCACTGCGCCGACTTCAATCCCGTACTGATGGCCTGGGCGGCCAAGTTGCCCAGCGACGTGGTCGTCAAGAAAGTGCCCATCACCTTCGGTCGCGCCGCCTGGGCCAATATTTCCAAGCTCTATTACACGCTGGAAATCACGGGCGACCTGGCTCGCCTTGATGCCGACGTCTTCCGCGCCATTCATGGCGAGCGCATCAATCTGTTTGACGAAAAGACGCTGACTGAATGGGTCGTCAAGAAAGGCGTCGATGCCAAGAAATTTGGCGAAGCCTTCAATTCCTTCGGTGTCATGAGCAAGGTTCGCCGTGCCGATCAGTTGGCGCAGGCCTACAAGATCAGCGGTGTGCCGGCATTGGGCGTAGATGGCAAGTACCTGATCGGCGACATGGGATTCAATGAAAAACTGGCCGTGGCCGACAAGCTGATTGCCAAGTCGCGCAGCGAGAAGTCCGGCAAGAAATAATTGACGCTCACGGTCGTCATCACGGGCGCCTCGTCGGGAATCGGCGAGGCGCTTGCCGTTTACTATGCCGCTCAGGGCGCGACGCTCGGCCTGGTGGCTCGGCGCAGCGAGTTTCTCGATGATCTCAACCGGCGTCTCGGTGGACGTCATGCCTGCTATGCGCTGGATGTCAGCGATGCACCCGCATTGCATGGGGCGGCGACCGATTTCATCGGCCGCTTTGGCGCGCCGGATATCATCATTGCCAATGCGGGCGTTTCGGCTGGAACGCTGACCGAATTCGAAGAGGATCTCGCCATTTTCCGACGGGTCATGGACACCAACGTCTTCGGCATGGCGGCGACATTCGCGCCCTTCATTCCGGCCATGAAGGGGGCCGGGAAGGGGCGGACCCAGCGCTTGGTCGGCATCGCATCGGTCGCCGGCATTCGCGGACTACCGGGCGCCGAGGCCTATTCGGCCTCGAAAGCGGCGGCGATTGCCTATCTGGAAAGCCTGCGCCTCGAAATGCGCCCTTACGGCATCAAGGTCGTGACCATTGCGCCGGGCTATATCGAGACGCCGATGACGGCGGTCAATCCCTACAAGATGCCTTTCCTGCTACCGGTCGAACAGGCCGCCGCCCGCTTTGCCGACGCCATCGAGCGGGGAAGCAGCTATACGGTGATTCCCTGGCAGATGGGTGTTGTCGCCAAAATATTGCGACTGCTGCCGAATTGGCTTTATGACCGCCTATTCACAAGCGCTCCGCGCAAGCCGCGCGGCTTGATAAAATAACCCGATGCTAGAACTCAAGATCAATGGCGATATCCGCCAGTTTTCCGACGGGCTGACCGTGAGCGGTCTGATCGATCAACTCGGCTACACCGGCAAGCGCATCGCCGTCGAACGTAACGGCGAGATCGTTCCCAAGAGCCAGCACGCCACGACGCCCCTGGCATCGGGCGACCAACTTGAAATTGTCGTCGCCGTTGGCGGCGGCTAAGGAGTCCCTCATGCATCAACTGACCATCGCCGGCAAGGCGTACCGTTCCCGCTTGCTGGTAGGTACCGGCAAATACAAGGATTTTGCCGAAACGCGCGCGGCCATCGATGCCTCTGGCTCGGAAATCGTGACCGTGGCGATTCGCCGCATGAACATTGGCCAGGACCCGAGCCAGCCCAATCTGCTTGACGCCCTGCCGCCGTCGCAATTTACCATCCTGCCCAACACGGCTGGTTGCTACACGGCGGACGACGCCGTGCGCACCCTGCGTCTGGCCCGCGAACTGCTCGACGGTCATCCGCTGTGCAAGCTCGAAGTGCTGGGCGATCCGACCAGTCTCTTTCCGAACATGCCGGAAACGCTGAAAGCCGCCGAAACGCTCGTCAAAGATGGCTTTCATGTCATGGTCTACTGCTCCGATGATCCGATTCAGGCCAAAATGCTCGAAGAAATCGGTTGTGTCGCAGTCATGCCGCTCGCCTCGCTGATCGGTTCCGGCATGGGCATCCTCAATCCGTGGAACCTGCGCCTGATCATCGACAACGCCAAGGTGCCGGTGATCGTCGATGCCGGCGTCGGCACGGCTTCCGATGCGGCCATTGCGATGGAACTGGGCTGTGATGGCGTACTGATGAACACCGCCATTGCGCACGCGAAGAACCCTGTTCTCATGGCCAGCGCCATGAAGAAAGGCGTCGAAGCGGGGCGTGAAGCCTTCCTCGCCGGCCGCATGCCGCGCAAACTCTATTCGGCCGACCCGTCGTCGCCGACTGCAGGATTGATCGGCTCATGAGCGACGCGCCACTGATTCAACCGAGCGCCGCCGAAGGCGATGGCGTCTATGCCGAGGGCCGCGAAGGCCATGGTCACATCAAGAGCTTCGTACGCCGTGCCGGCCGCATGTCCGAGGCGCAGGGGCGCTATTTCAGCGAGATGATGCCGAAGATCGGCCTGGTTTATGCCAATGCGCCGGTCGACCTGAATGCCTTTTTCGGGCGTGACAACCCGAAGGTGCTTGAAATTGGCACTGGCATGGGCGAAACCACGGCCAAGATCGCCGACGCCAACCGTGACATCGATTACCTTGGCTGCGAAGTGCACGTGCCGGGCGTGGGTGCCCTGTGCAAGCAGATCGCCGAACGCGAACTGAGCAATCTGCGCATCTGCCAGCACGATGCGGTGGAAGTCGTGCGCGACATGTTGCCGGAAGGCTCGCTCGACGGCATTCACGTTTTCTTCCCGGATCCCTGGCACAAGGCCCGCCACAACAAGCGCCGGCTGATTCAGCCCCCGTTTGTTGCGCTGCTGGCTTCGCGTCTGAAGGTGGGCGGTTATCTTCACTGCGCCACTGATTGGGAGGAGTACGCCCATCAGATGCTGGAAGTGCTTTCGGCCGAACCGACGCTGGGCAACACGGCGGAGACTTTTGCGCCGCGGCCGGACTATCGTCCGCTGACCAAATTCGAGAACCGCGGAATTCGCTTGGGTCATGGCGTTTGGGATGTTATTTTTCGAAAAAAATAGCTGGCGCAACGATGTGGCCTGAGTAAAATGGAAGTACAAAATTGTCAGAAAAAATGAGGAAATCATGAAAAAATTGAAAATCGCATCGAGTGGTTTGCTGCTTTCCATTCTGGCGTTTGCGCTCTCGACTTCTCCGGCGATGGCCGCCGATCGTTCCGGCAAGGAAGTGGTTGAGACCGTCTGCGCGGCATGCCATGCGAGCGGCAAGGACGGGGCCCCGAAAATTGGCGATCAGGCCGCCTGGGCGCAGCGCGCCTCCAAGGGCCTGGACAAGATGACACAGAACGCGATTACCGGCGTCCGCAACATGCCGGCGCATGGCGGTCAGGCTGCCCTGACCGATCTTGAAATGACCCGTGCCGTCGGTTACATGGTCAGTGGCGGCAAGGCTGCCGATGCCAAGAAAGCGGCCAAGCCGGCCAAGGTCATGACGGGTGAGCAGGTCGTCCAGGCGCGTTGCCAGGAATGCCACGCTGCCGGCAAGAACGGCGCCCCGAAGCTGGGCGACATGGATGCTTGGAAGCCGCGTCTGGCGAACGGGGTCGATCCCTTGGTCAAGTCCGCGATCGGCGGCCACAATTCGATGCCGGCCCGCGGTGGCCTGGCCAACCTCAGTGACGTGGAAATGAAGGCTGCGGTCGAATTCATGGTAAGCAAGACGGGCGGTAGCGCAGTCAAGTAAATCCGGGGGCTTCGGCCGCCCGTTGAAAAAGCCGGCATCAATTGATGCCGGCTTTTTGCTGCCTGCTAATGCGAATGCATGCTGCCGTGCTCGGTCATTTCGGGCGTCGCGGAGAGGATGTTCGGGTCAAGCATGCCGAAGATCATCGCGATGTGGGCCACGATGAGAAAAACCGCCACCCAGATGGCGTGCTGCTTGAGCTTTTGCTCTTCGCCCAGTGAGCGTCCGGCCAGTCCCAGATCGAGCAGGGCCATGCCGACCAGAGGTACGACGCACAGCATGTAGGCGCCAACGGCAATGACGTCGGCCGGGCCGCGCCACTGGCCGCTCTGGGTCAGCGGAATGGCCGCGTTCGTCAACACGTAATAGAACACGCCGATGAAGTAGATGCCACCGATTATGCTGGCGGCGCGGTTGATGCTGCGCAGGCGGCCGTGATATTCCCGGGAAAACAGGATGAACAGTTCGGTAATGGCGACCGTTTCGGCCAGAATGACCGGAACGGCCATGAACAGGATGAGGTTCCACGGCTGATTGACCGCGAGTAGTTCCATGTAATGGGTCATGGGCATGATGATTCTCCAATGCAATAGGTTTCTCCGCGCAGGCAGGCGCCGCGCGGAAGGACTTTGATCAGGGAGAATCAGCGGATCGGGGGCGGGTGATCCGGGGGGGCCGCGCCGCTGATGGCCAGCGACAGTAGCGTGGGGGCCAGAACAGGGAAGCGCGAGGTGTCGGCGAGGCTGATGGCAGAGGTGAGTGCTGGCGAGGTGCCGAGGTCGCATGCGATCTGGCAGGCCTTGTCGTCGGGTTGATGATGCGGCTGGAGCGTCGGCATCGCCTGATTGGCGTGTTCCGCGCAGCCGGACATCTGGATCGGATCGACGTTCATCGCCGGCATGGCAAAGGCCGTCCCGGCTAAACCGCGCAGGACGATCGCAAAAATCAGCAGGAGAACCAGTCGAATGCTGCAACGCATGTTTTCAGTGTAGTTGCTTGTCCGTCATGCGGCAATGTCGGCAGGCTGTTAAACTCTCGCGCCTTGATGACAGCAAACCGGGAATGATTCATGTGGTTCCGTAATCTCCAGCTCTATCGCCTGCCAACGCCGTGGAACGTCGATCTCGCCAAGTTCGAGGAACAACTGGCGCGCGGCCCATTCGTCAAATGTCCGAGCAACCAGCCGATGAGTCGCGGCTGGGTGTCGCCGCGGCGCGATGGTGCCCTGGTCTATTCGCTGGGCCGGCAATGGATGGTGGCATTGAGCGTCGAGCAGCGCTTGCTGCCATCGTCGGTGGTCAATGACGAGGTGCGCGAGCGGGCGGAAAAGATCGAGAGCGAGCAGGGCTATGCGCCGGGTCGCAAGCAGTTGAAAGAACTGCGCGAGCGTGTGACCGAGGAACTCATGCCGCGCGCCTTCACGCGGCGCCGTACGACCTACGTCTGGATCGACCCGCAGGCCGGCTGGTTCTGCGTCGATGCGGGCAGCCCGGCCAAGGCCGAGGAAGTAATCGAACACCTGCGGCACTGCCTCGACGAGTTCCCGCTGACCATGTTGCACACCCAACTGTCGCCGCAGTCGGCGATGGCCGACTGGCTGGCCGGCGGCGATGCGCCGGGCGCGATGACCATCGACCGCGATTGCGAACTGAAGGCCATTGGCGAAGAGAAGGCGGCGGTCCGTTACGTCCGCCACACGCTCGAAGGCGAGGAGGTGAAAGCGCACCTGGCCAACGGCAAGCTGCCGACGCGCCTGGCACTGACCTGGGACGACCGGATCTCTTTCGTGATCACCGAGAAACTCGAGATCAAGCGACTGGCCTTCCTCGACCTGCTCAAGGAAGAGGCCGAGAAATCGGCTGAAAACGCCGATGAACAGTTCGATGCCGATTTCGCGCTGATGACCGGCGAACTGTCGCGCTTCCTGCCGCAACTGGTCGAGGCGCTGGGTGGCGAGGTCGTCGAGGAAAAATGAAGCCGAGCGAGGCCTGCCCCTGCGGCACCGGCAAGTCCTACGCCGAATGTTGCGGTCAACGGCATTTTTCGCCCAAAAATGAAATGTCGCCCGAGGCGCTCATGCGGTCCCGCTACAGCGCCTACGTCCTGAAACTGGAAGACTACCTGCTGGCCACCTGGCACCCGTCGACGCGGCCGAGCGAACTGGACCTGCCGGCCGATCCGACCAAATGGCTCGGTCTGGAGGTCAGGCGTAGCCAGCAGCAGGACGAAAACCACGCCACCGTCGAATTTGTCGCCCGCTACCGGATTGCCGGGCGCGGCCACCGCCTGCACGAGATCAGCCGCTTTGTCCGCGAGGACGGTTGCTGGTTCTATCTCGACGGCGATATCGATCCGGCCTAGGGCCGGATGTACCGGGCTTCCACGCCCGCCACTGAAGAAAAGTAACGCATGATCATCCTCAAGAACGTCACCCTGCGCCGCAGCTCGAAAGTGCTGCTCGACAAGGCTTCCGTCACCATCAATCCGGGTGAGAAGGTCGGCCTCGTCGGGCGCAACGGCGCCGGCAAGTCGACCTTGTTCGCCCTGCTCAACGGCACCCTGCACGAGGATGGCGGCGACTATTCGATTCCCAAGCAATGGCGCATGGGGCAGGTGGCGCAGGAAATGCCGGAGACCGACCAGAGCGCGACCGATTTCGTCATCGACGGCGACACGCCGCTGCTCGCCGCCCGCAACGAGGTGTTCGAAGCCGAGGCCAGCGACGACGGCATGCGCATGGCCGAAGCCTACATGGCGCTCAACGACGCCGGCGAGCACGATGCCGAAGCGCGCGCCCAGTCGCTCATCCTCGGCCTCGGCTTCAAGGTTTCCGAACTGCACAACCCGGTCAACAGCTTCTCTGGCGGCTGGCGCATGCGCCTGCAACTGGCCCGCGCCCTGATGTGCCCGTCCGACATCCTGCTGCTCGACGAACCGACCAACCACCTCGACCTCGATGCCCTCGTCTGGCTCGAAGCCTGGCTCAAGCGCTACCAGGGCACGCTGGTCATGATCAGTCACGACCGCGAATTCCTCGACGCCATCACCGGTGTCACGCTGCACATCGACAACGCCAAGCTCGTCCGCTACGGCGGCAACTACAGCAAGTTCGAAGACATGCGCGCCGAACAGATCGTGCTGCAACAAGCCACTGCCGCTCGCCAGGCCGAGAAGATCGCCCACCTGCAATCCTTCATCAACCGCTTCAAGGCCAAAGCCAGCAAGGCCAAGCAGGCGCAGAGCCGGGTCAAGGCGCTGGACCGCATGGAAAAGATCGCGCCGGTGCTGGCCGAGGCCGAATTCACCTTCGAATTCCAGGAGCCGCAAAACCTGCCGAACCCCATGCTGTCCCTGGTCGATGTCAGCATCGGCTACCCGCCGCCGGAAGAGGCGCCAGCGAGCGCGCCGCCGACTGTCATCGTGCGCGGCATCAACCGCTCGGTCATGGCTGGCCAGCGCATCGGCATCCTCGGCGCCAACGGCCAGGGCAAGTCCACGCTGGTCAAGACCATCGCCCGCGACCTCAAGGCGATCAGCGGCGAGGTGACGGAAGGCAAGGGGCTGACCATCGGCTACTTCGCCCAGCAGGAGCTCGACGTGCTGCGCCCGCAGGATACCCCGCTCGAACACATGGTCCGTCTGGCCAAGGAAGCCATCGCCGCCGGCCGCAGCAATGTGCCGGGGCGCGAGCAGGAGCTGCGCAATTTCCTCGGTACCTTCAATTTCGGCGGCGAGATGGTCAAGCAGGCGGTCGGCACCATGAGCGGCGGCGAAAAGGCGCGCCTCGTGCTGTGCATGATCGTCTGGCAACGCCCCAACCTGCTGCTGCTCGACGAACCGACCAACCACCTCGACCTCAACACCCGCGAGGCCCTTGCCGTGGCCCTCAACGAGTTCGAAGGCACGGTCATGCTGGTCAGCCACGACCGCGCCCTGCTCCGTTCGGTGTGCGACGAATTCTGGCTGGTCTCGAAGGGCGGTGTCGCGCCTTACGACGGCGATCTCGAGGACTACCAGCGCTACCTGCTCGATGAAGCCAAGCGCGTGCGCGAAGAAGCCTCGGCGGCGCAGAAAAAGGCAGCGGCCTAGCGCTCCGCCTTTCGCAAATATTCACAATCGCCGTCATGCAACTGAACTAGGATGGAAGACACCTCATCTTCCTGGAAGGAAAAAATATGGGTCTTCTCGATTCCGTTGTTGGCGCGCTGGCCGGTGGTCAGTCCGGCGAAGCCAGTCCCCTGCTGAACATCGTCATGCAATTGATCAACAACCCGCAGACCGGCGGCCTGGGTGGGCTCGTCCAGTCCTTCCGGCAGGGCGGCCTCGGCGAGCTGGTCAACTCCTGGGTATCGACCGGCCAGAACCTGCCGATCTCGGCCGAACAACTGCAATCCGTCCTCGGGGGCGGCCAGCTGCAGAACATCGCGGCACAACTCGGCGTATCGCCGGAACAGGCCTCCGGTAGTCTGGCCGACCTGCTGCCCAAGGTGGTCGATCAGCTGACGCCCAATGGTCAGTTGCCGGAAGGTGGCGACCTGCTGGCGCAGGGGCTGGATATGCTGAAAAAAGGCGGGCTGTTCAGCTAAAAAACAACCGCCGGAACGATTCTGGCGTTGTAGCGTTGCCTTGCCGGAACCGCTGCGCTTCGTTTTGCCAGCCGTTGTCGAGTTACAGGAAGCGTTCGAGCAGCACGTTCAAAAAGCGCCGACCCTTCGCGGTCGGCGCGATTTTTTCCGGGTCAACGTCGAGCAGGCCATCGGCCTCGGCGGCCTTCAGTGCGCTGTGGATGGTGATCAACGGCTGGGCGGTGCGTGCTTCGAACAGCGACGGGTGGAAGCCATCGGCCAGACGGAGCGCGTTCATCATGAATTCGAAGGGCAGACTCTTGGCCTCGACCTGCGTTTCTTCCTGCACGACGTTGCCGCTGCGGATGTTGTCGAGGTAGGCCTTGGGGTGCTTCCAGCGCATCTGGCGCAGCACGCGGTCGTGCAGCGTGAGCTTGGAGTGGGCCCCGGCCCCGATGCCGAGGTAGTCGCCGAAGTACCAGTAGTTCAGGTTGTGCTTGCACTGTTTGCCGCGCTGGGCGAAGGCCGAGGTTTCGTAGTTGCTGAAACCGGCCGCGGCCAGCCGGGCCTCGATGCTGTCCTGCATGTCGGCACAGGTGTCGCCTTCGGGCAACTCGGGCGGGAAGGCGGCGAAGCGGGTGTTGGGCTCCAGCGTCAGCTGGTAGCAGGACAGATGTGATGGCGAAAACGATAGCGCGGTTTCGACGTCAGCGAGTGCTTGCTCGTGCGTCTGGCCCGGCAGGCCGTACATGAGGTCGAGATTGAACGAGTCGAAATGCTCGCCGGCCAGTTGTGCCGCGCGTTTGGCTTCGGCGGCCCCGTGGATGCGGCCGAGGGCTTTCAGGTGATCGTCGTTGAAGCTCTGGATGCCGAGCGACAGGCGATTGACGCCAGCCGAGCGGAAGCCGGCAAACTTCTCCGCCTCGACCGTACCCGGATTGGCCTCGATCGTGATCTCGGCATCCGGTGCCAGCATGGCCAGCGCCCGGAAGGCGGCGATCAGTTCGTCGATGGCGGCGGGTGAAAGCAGGCTTGGCGTGCCGCCGCCGAAGAAAACGCTGACCACTGGTCGGCCCCAGATCAGCGGCAGGGCGGATTGCAGGTCGGCGATCAGCGCATCGATGTACTCGCGTTCGGGGATCGTTCCGTTGGCTTCGTGCGAGTTGAAATCGCAGTACGGGCATTTCTGCACACACCACGGCACATGGACGTAGAGCGTGAGCGGTGGTGAAACGCGAAATTCGAGCGGTGCCACGGTCGACCGGAAATTTTGGCCAAAAATGAAAACAGGGTGGGCCACAGGTTTACAGCGTTGGCAGCCGGGCGATCAGTTTGTCCATCGCCTGGCCGCGATGCGACAACTGATTCTTGATTGCGCCATCAAGTTCGGCCGCAGTCTGGTTGTGCGTTGGCACGTAGAACAGCGGATCGTAGCCAAAACCATCGGCGCCGCGCTGGGCGTCGAGAATGGTGCCGTGCCACTCGCCTTCAGCGATGATCGGCTGTGGATCGTCGGCCGAACGGACGAGAACGAGCACGCAGGCGAAATGGGCGCGGCGGTCATCCTTGCCGGCGAGGTCGGCGAGCAGTTTTTCGTTGTTGCGCGCGTCGGATTTCGGTTCGCCGGCATAGCGGGCCGAATAGACGCCAGGGGCGCCGCCGAGGGCGGCAACACACAGGCCGGAATCATCGGCCAGCGCTGGCAGGCCGGAAGCCTGGGCGGCATGGCGGGCCTTGGCGAGCGCGTTTTCAACGAAGGTGCAATGCGGTTCTTCAGCTTCCGGAATGCCCAACTGGCCTTGCGGAATGACCTCGAAGCCAAGCGGCGCCAGCAGCACGTTGAGTTCCTTCATTTTCTTCGCGTTGTTCGACGCCAGAACAAGCTTTTTCATGGCCGGATTCACGCCGCCAGTGCGCTTTGCTGGGCTGCCGTCAGTTGGCGGATGCCCATGGTGGCGAGATCGACCAGTACGCTCATCTGTTCGCGGCTGAACGGCTCGCCTTCGGCCGTGCCCTGGATTTCGACGATGCCGCCGTTGCCGGTCATGACGACGTTCATGTCGGTGTCGCAGTCGGAGTCTTCCGGGTAATCGAGGTCGAGGACCGGGGCGCCCTTGTAGATGCCGACCGAGATGGCGGCGACGTGGTCGCGCACCGGGTTGGCAGGCAGCTTGCCGGCCGTGACAAGTTTTTCGCAGGCTTCATAGAGCGCCACCCAGGCGCCGGTGATCGAGGCGCAACGCGTGCCGCCGTCAGCCTGCAGGACGTCGCAGTCGAGCGTGATCTGGCGTTCGCCGAGGGCCTTGAGGTCGGTCACGGCGCGCAGGCTGCGGCCGATCAGGCGCTGGATTTCCTGCGTCCGGCCGGTCTGCTTGCCCTTGGCCGCTTCGCGCGCCGAACGGGTGTGCGTGGCGCGCGGCAGCATGCCGTACTCGGCCGTCACCCAGCCCTGGCCCTTGCCGCGCAGGAAGGGCGGCAGGCTTTCCTCGACGCTCGCCGTGCACAGCACGCGGGTATCGCCCATTTCGATGAGGACCGAGCCTTCGGCGTGACGCGTGAAATTGCGGGTGATCTTGACGCTACGGAGCTGGTCCGGCTGGCGTTGGCTGGGGCGCATGAATGTCCTTATTTTTTGGGATTGAATTTGTCGATGGCCGAACGAATCTCGTCGATCGCCTTTTCGATTTCATCGTCGCTGAGGTCGCTCTTGTAAGCCGGGTTGCGGCCGAACTCCTCGAGGCGGGTCGTGACTTCGTCCTGGCTCATGGTCTGGGTCGAAATGGCGCTGCTCGCCGTCTCGACGTAGGCGTCTTCCCAACGCACGGCAACGACCGAGAGATTGTCGCCATGCACGCCGCCCTTGGTTTCGGCCTGGTTGAGCAACATGGGGACGGCCTGCAGAAGGTTTGAGCCCTTCAGGGCGACGGCCATCATGTCGCCGGAGATTTCGCCCCACAGGCCATCGGTGCTGAGCAGCACGATGTCGCCGTGGTTGAGCGGCGTCTTGCGCGAGAATTCGATTTCCGGCGGCGTCGGGCTGCCGAGGCAACTGTAGATCTTGTTGCGGTCGGGGTGGAAGACGGCCTGCGACTCGGTGATCATGCCTTCCTCGACGAGCAGGCGTATGCGCGAGTGGTCCTTGGTCTGGGCGATGATCTTGCCGTCACGCATGTGGTAGAGGCGCGAGTCGCCGGCGTGCGCCCAGTACGCCACGTTGTCCTGCACGATGCAGGCGACGCAGGTCGTGCGCGGCGTGTCCTTCAGGCGATGCCGGGAGGCGTAGTCGAGAATGGCGTGATGGGCGTTGGTCATGCCCTTCTGCAGAAAGCGGAAAGGGTCGGCCAGAACCGGGCGCGCTTCGCGCTGGAAGGCGTCAGCCAAGGTCTGGACCGCAATCTGCGCCGCAATTTCGCCGTAGTGGTGTCCGCCCATGCCATCGGCGACCACCATCAGCAAGGCATCGCGCGAATAGCAATAGGTCGTCCGGTCCTCGTTGTTGGCACGACCACCCTGACGGCTTTCCTGATAGATGGTGAATCTCATTGAATCGGCTTCCTGAGTTTATCGACGAAGCGGCCAAGCCAGCTCGGCTCGGGCTTCGGGCGGGGTGGTGTGACGGTCTCGACGAGCGCTTTTTGCAGCGCGAAAACGCTTTGCGGCCGGTAAAGATGGTTGAGATTCAGGCACCAGTCGATGATTTCGAGCAGGCGATCGGAGAACTGGCCATCCCAGCGCATCATGGCCGGGGCCAGCGTGTCTTTCTTGAGGCGTGCATCGGCCGCTTGCGGGGCGCTGCCGGCCAGGCAGGCGTACATCGAGGCGCCGACGCTGTAGATGTCGCTCCACGGCCCGAGATCCTTCCGCGAGCCGTAGTGTTCGGGCGAGGCGAAGCCTGGCGTGTACATCGGCTTGAGGATGGGCTGGTCGGTGGCCAGCGTCTGGCGGGCGGCCCCGAAGTCGATGAGCACCGGTGTGTTGTCGCCGCGCAGATAGATGTTCGAGGGCTTGAGGTCGAGGTGCAGCAGCTTGTTCGAGTGCACTTCGCGCAGCCCGTTGAGCATGCGCGTGAATACGCCGCGAATGAAACGTTCGGAAATGTGCCCCTGATGCTTCTGGATGAATTCCTGCAGGGTCCGGCCATGCTCATATTCCATGACCATGTACACCGTGTCGTTGGCGCGGAAGAAATTCAGCACGCGGATCACGTTGGGATGGGACAGTCGCGCCAGGGCGCGGCCTTCCTCGAAAAAGCACTTCATGCCATAGCGGAAGGCGCCCAGGTGCTCGGACGTGATGACCGGGTTGATTTCCCCCTTGCTGCGCAAGGCCAGGCTGTTGGGCAGGTATTCCTTGATGGCGACTTGCCGGCCGGCGGGGTCGGTCGCCAGATACACAATAGAAAAGCCGCCGAGCGAAAGCTGGCGGTCTATTGTGTACTCTTCGAGTTGGTGGCCGTTAGGTAGCGCCTGGTTGGCTTGTTGCGCCATGGATCTCGCGGTTATGATGCAATTTCAGGCATTTTCCGGCCTGTTGTCCGGACTGTAAAGCGAAGGATTTCCAAAAATGATTTGTAGTATGACTGGTTATGCGGTTAAAACGCGTGATCTTGAACACGGAACATTGCAACTTGAGCTAAAAAGCGTCAATTCCCGCTATCTCGATTTTCATTTTCGGGTGGCGGAAGACCTGCGCTCACTGGAAATCCCGTTGCGTGAATTGCTCGCCTCGCGCATTACGCGCGGCAAGGTGGAGTGCCGGCTCTCGTTCAATGCGGCGGCAGCCCGGGCCGATCAGCTCAAGATCAATGGCGAACTGCTCGCCACGCTGAAGTCCTTGAACGAACGCGTGCGCAGCGAAATGCCCGAGGCGACGCCGCTGTCGGTCAACGAAACCCTGCGCTGGCCCGGCATGTTCGGCGAACAGCACATCGATTTCGCCGCCCTCAACCCGGAAGTGATGGCGCTGGCCCGCGAAGCACTCGTCGACTTCACCGCGACCCGTGGTCGCGAGGGTGAAAAGCTGGCCGACACCATCATCGACCGCGTCAATGCCATGCGCGACATCGTGCGCAATGTGGCGCCGCGCATTCCCGAGGCGCAGGCCATCTACACCGACAAGCTGCGTCAGCGCCTGATCGACGCGCTGGGCAATGCCAGCGACGATCGCATCCTGCAGGAAGTCGCCGTGTTTGCGACGCGCATCGACGTTGCCGAGGAGCTGGCGCGCCTGACGACGCATCTCGACGAGGTCGAACGCGTGCTCAAGCAGGGCGGTGCCTGCGGCAAACGCCTCGATTTCCTGATGCAGGAACTCAACCGCGAAGCCAACACGCTGGGCTCCAAGTCGGCCATCACCGAAGTGTCGCAGGCCTCGATGGAGCTCAAGCTGCTCATCGAGCAGATGCGCGAACAGATCCAGAACCTGGAATAAAACGGCCGATTTCGATTTTGGCTGTTTTTTCCGGTAGACCGTAACATTCCCGCCGCCAGCGGCGGGTGCTATGCCGAGGGGCCCATGGCCGGAAATCTTTATGTAGTGGCCGCACCGTCGGGTGCCGGCAAGACGACGCTGGTTCGAATGCTGCTCGAACAGGAGCCGTCCGTTCATCTGTCCATCTCGTTCACGACGCGTCCGCCGCGTCCGGGCGAGCAGAACGGCCGCGAATACCATTTCATCGGCGCCACCGAATTCCAGGCCATGATCGCCCGCCAGGAGTTTCTTGAATGGGCCGAGGTGCACGGCAATTTCTACGGCACCTCGAAAAAATGGATCGCCGACCAGCTCGCGGCCGATGCCGACGTGCTGCTCGAAATCGACTGGCAGGGCGCGCAGCAGGTGCGGACGCTGTTCCCGCAGGCCATTGGCGTCTTCATCCTGCCGCCGTCGATGGAGGAGCTGACCCGCCGCCTGACCGGCCGCGGCACCGACAGCGCCGAGGTCATCGCCCGCCGTCTTGCCGCGGCTCAGGCCGAAATGCGCCATGTCGGGGAATTCGACTATGTTATTATTAACGACCAGTTGGCTCAGGCGCTGGACGATCTTCGTGCTGTCGTGCGTGCGTCCCGGTTGAGCGTTGGGGCTCAGCGTGCCCGCCACGCCGCCCTGTTTCAAAGAATGATCTGATTGTTGAGGTTTACATGGCCCGCGTTACCGTTGATGACTGCCTGAAAAGAATCCCGAACCGCTTCCAGCTGACCCTGGCTGCCGCCCACCGTGCCCGCCAGCTGGCCAATGGTGCGACGCCGCTCGTTGATGGCGAGAAGCACAAGCCGACCGTGGTCGCGCTGAAGGAAATGAGTGTTGGCAAGGTGGGTCTGGAAGTCCTCAACCGCGGTCAAGGCTGAAGTTCCGGGCGGTGAAGACTGATGGATTCCGCGCCGTCGCCTCTGCCGCCAGCCGATGAGGAACCCGCCTACCGGGTTTTCCTCGATAGTCTCGATTATCTCTCCCCTGCTGAAATAGATCGCATCAAGGCGGCGTATGCCTACGCCGCCAAGGCGCACGCCAGCCAGCGGCGGATGTCCGGCGAGGCCTACATCACGCACCCGCTGGCGGTCGCCGGCGCAGTGGTCGAGTGGCGCATGGACGCCGACGCCATTGCCGCGGCGCTGCTCCACGACGTGCTGGAAGATACCGGCACGACCAAGCACGAGCTGGCCGAGAAATTCGGCAAGGAAGTCGCCGAGCTGGTCGATGGCCTGTCCAAGCTCGACAAGATGGAATTCGCTTCCTACCAGGAGGCGCAGGCCGAGAATTTCCGCAAGATGCTGATGGCCATGGCGCGCGATTTGCGCGTCGTGCTTATCAAGCTCGCCGACCGCCAGCACAACCTGCGGACGATGTCGGCCATGCGCGCCGACAAGCGCGCCCGCATCGCCCGCGAAACGCTGGAAATCTACGCCCCGATCGCCCTGCGTCTGGGCTTGAACAAGCTTTACCGCGAGCTGCAGGACATTTCCTTCCAGCTCATCCACCCGCATCGCGCCGAAGTGCTGGCCAGGGCGCTGAGCGCCGCGCGCGGCAACCGCAAGGAGCTGCTCACCCGGATTCTCGACGGCATCCGCGAGAAACTCGTCCATGCCGGCCTGAAAGCCGAGGTTTTCGGCCGCGAGAAGAGCCTGTATTCGATCTTCCGCAAGATGAAGGACAAGCAGTTGTCCTTCTCGCAGGTGCTCGACATCTACGGCTTCCGCGTCGTCGTCGACAACGTGCCGACCTGCTATCTGGCGCTCGGCGCGCTGCACAGCCTGTTCAAGCCGGTGCCCGGCAAGTTCAAGGACTACATCGCCATTCCCAAGGCCAACGGCTACCAGTCGCTGCACACGACGCTGATCGGCCCCTACGGCACGCCGGTGGAAGTGCAGATCCGTACGCGCGAAATGCACAACGTCGCGCAGGAGGGCGTTGCTGCCCACTGGCTCTACAAGGACATGGACGAGTCGAGCGCCGACCTGCAGATCAAGACGCACAAGTGGCTGCAGTCGCTGCTCGAAATGCAGACCAGCGACTCGGCCGAGTTCTTCGAGAACGTCAAGATCGACCTCTTCCCGGACGAGGTCTACGTCTTCACGCCCAAGGGCAAGATCATGGCCCTGCCGCGTGGTGCGACGGTGGTCGACTTCGCCTACGCGGTGCACACCGACGTCGGTCATCACTGCTCGGCGGCGCGCGTCAATCACGAACTCACGCCTTTGCGCACCGACCTGCGCAACGGCGATCTGGTCGAGATCATCACCTCGCCGCAGGCCAGCCCCAATCCGGTGTGGCTGACCTACGTCAAGACCGGCCGGGCGCGCAGCAAGATCCGCCATTTCCTGCGCACCATGCAGAACGAGGAATCGGCCCGCCTTGGCGAGCGCCTGCTGCGTCAGGAACTCCTCTCGCTCGGCGTCGTGCCCATTTCGATTCCGGCTCAGGCCTGGGATCAGATGGTCAAGGCCGGCGGCCAGAAGAACATCGAAGAGGTTTATACGGAAATCGGCCTCGGCAAGCGCCTGCCGTCCGTCGTCGCCCGTCGCCTGCTCGCTCGCGAGGACATGACCAACGAAGTGCCGAGCGGCATGGCGCTGGCCATCCACGGCACCGAGGGCATGGCCATCCAGCTTGCCCGCTGCTGCCAGCCGATTCCCGGCGATCCGATCATCGGCTCGATTCGCAAGGGTAGCGGTCTGATCATCCATACCCACGACTGTCCGAGCATCCGCAAGTCGCGTTCGACCGAGCCGCAAAAGTGGATCGATGTCGAATGGGAGCCGGAAGAAGGCAAGCTGTTCGAAATCCGTATCAAGGTCGAGGTCAAGAATGCGCGCGGCGTCCTGGCCCAGGTGGCGTCGGCCATCGCCGAGGCCGGCTCGAATATCGAACACGTGTCGATGGACGCCGATCCCGAGCGCTTGTTTACGTCGCTGCGTTTCACCATCCAGGTCGCCCACCGCAACCACCTGGCGGCCGTGATGCGCGGCATGCGCCACATTCCGGAAGTCAGCCGCATTTCCCGCGAAAGGGGAGGCGAGACTTGAAAGTTCTCGTGCTGGGCGCCGGCGTCGTCGGCACAGCAAGTGCGTGGTATCTCGCCCGAGCCGGGCACCAGGTAACGGTCATCGACCGTCAGCCGGTGGCCGGCAACGAGACCAGTTTCGCCAACGGCGGGCAGATTTCGGTGTCGCACGCCGAGCCGTGGGCCAATCCGCATGTGTTCAGCCAGCTGCGCAAATGGCTGGGGCGGGAAGATGCGCCCTTGCTCTGGCGCTGGCGGGCCGATGCCGCCCAGTTGGGCTGGGGGCTGCGCTTCCTTGGCGAATGCCTGCCCGGCGCCACGCGCAGCAACGTCGCCGCCATCGTCGCCCTTGCCCTCTACAGCCGTCGCCAGTTGCAGGCGCTGCGCAAGGAACTGGCCCTCGAATACGATCACCTCGAACGCGGTATCCTGCATGTCTACACCCAGCGCGAGGCCTTCGCGGCGGCGATGGAAGCGGCCAGCCTGATGCGCGAGTTCGGGCTCGACCGTCTGACGGTCGACGCCGAAAAATGCCTGAAAATCGAACCCGCGCTGGCCGGCGCCGGGCCCATGCTGGTCGGCGGCGATTACACGCGCTCGGACGAATCCGGCGACGCCCACAAATTCACCCGCGAACTGGCCAGGCACGCCAGCGCACAGGGCGTCGATTTCCGTTTTGACATGACGATCGACAAGATCGCGGCGGGCGGCAGCAAGATTGCCGGTGTCGTCGTTCGCGGCAAGGCCGGGAGCGAGTTGCTGACGGCTGACGCCTATGTGGTTGCGCTTGGCAGTTATTCGCCGCTGCTGCTCAAGCCGCTTGGCATCCGCCTGCCGATCTATCCGGCCAAGGGTTATTCGGCGACGCTGACGCTGGCCGAGGACAGCGTTGCACCGATGGTCAGCGTCACCGACGACGAATGCAGGCTGGTTTTCTCGCGCCTCGGCAACCGTTTGCGCGTGGCCGGCACGGCCGAGTTCAATGGCTACAACCTCGATCTCAATCCGGTTCGCTGCCAAGCGCTGATCGAGCGCACCCGCCAGTTTTTCCCGGGACTCAAAACCGTGGGCGAGCCGGAATTCTGGTGCGGCCTGCGCCCGGCGACGCCCTCGAACGTGCCGACCATCGGTCGCACGCGTTACAGCAACCTGTGGCTCAACAGCGGCCACGGCACATTGGGCTGGACAATGGCCTGCGGTTCCGGTGCGGCGCTGGCTCACCTGATCGACGGCGGCCGCCCCGAGCCGGATTTCCCCTTCCTCAAATGATCGACACGCACTGCCATCTCGACGCGGCTGAATTCGACGCCGATCGCGATGCGGTGCATGCAGCGGCCCTGGCCGCGGGGGTCACGCAGCTCGTGGTGCCGGGCGTCGCGGTGGCCGGTTTCCCTGCTCTCAAGGCCTGCGTCGACCGCCATGCCGGTTGCGTGGCGGCCTACGGCATTCATCCGCTTTATGTCATGCAGGCCGGCGAGGCCGATCTGGCGGTGCTGGAAAACTGGCTGCAGGCTGAACGGCCGGTCGCCGTCGGCGAAATCGGGCTCGATCATTACGTGGCCGAGATCGACCCGCAGCGTCAGGAATACTTCTTCGTCGAGCAACTGAAACTGGCGCGCCGTTTCGACCTGCCCGTCCTGCTCCATGTTCGCCGGGCGATCGACCCGGTGCTCAAGCTGCTGCGTCGCCATCAGGTGCGTGGCGGCATTGCCCACGCCTTCAACGGCAGTCGACAGCAGGCCGATGAATTCATCAAGCTGGGTTTCAAGCTGGGTTTTGGCGGCGCCATGACCTTCGACGGCTCGACGCGCATTCGCGACCTGGCGGCCACCCTGCCTCTCGAATCCATCGTGCTGGAGACCGATGCGCCGGACATCCCGCCGGCCTGGCTGAACCGTGGCCGCAACGCGCCTGCCGAACTGGCGCGCATCGCGGAGGTGCTGGCCGACTTGCGCCGGATGCCGGTGGCCGACGTCATCGCACAGACCTCGGCCAATGCGAGGGCCGCCTTGCCGGCCCTCTGACGCCTATTCGAGAACGACCAGCGCGCGGGTTGGCGGCTCGGCCTCAACCTTGATCAGGATGCCCTTGTCGTCGAAGACCGCATTGAACTCGCTCCAGCTGTTCAGCCAGTAGCGCCAGGTCTTGTCGTCGAGGTTGGGGTTTTCGTCGCTGACCGGGTAACCGACGGCCATGAGCACCTGTTCGCGGGTCATGCCCTTTGTCAGGCGGGCGTTGCCAATCGCATCCTGAATCTTCTTCGGATAGGTCTTGAGCTTGGCCAGCGGGTCTTCGCTGACGATGTAACGCTTGGCGAAGGCTTCGAGCGAAATGCTGCGGCTGTAATCGTTGCCGATGGACTGCTTGCGGCCATCGATCACGACATTGACGCGGTTCTTGCCGTAGCCATTCATGGTCAGGGGCGTACCGGCGGAAATGATTTTCTTGCCTTCGTCGGCATAGTTGATGTCGCTGATCCAGGAACCGTCCGTGCGCATGTTGCAGCACAGGAAACCGGCAGTCTGGGCAGTGGCGCCGGCCGAGGCGAGGGCGGCAAGGCAAAGGATCATGAAGCGTTTCAAGTGGGGTCTCCTCATGTCAGCGGGTTGATGAACGGAGCTGCAATCCTAGCACTCCATGTCCATGCCATTGAAGTCCCGTCCGGGTTCAGCCATGGATTTTGCGCAGTTTGATCTGTGCTAATGAAATGCCGGTACGAAGGCGTAGATTGCCTCCATCGACAGCATGCGGACTGCGGGGCCTGCCTGCTGCGAAGGAGAGAAGGCGTGTGAACACCATGAAACCAGAGAATTCCCCCAAGCCGGGCGCGCGTCGCCAGTTTCTGCTTGATTCGGCCCGGATGGCCTGTGGCGTCGGCATGCTGGGGCTCGGTCTGGGCTTGTATGCCAAGCAGACGAAGGCCCTGCCGGCGCTGGCCTTGCGCCCGCCGGGGGCGCTGGCGGAGGCGGACTTCCTTGGCGCCTGCATCCGTTGCGGAATGTGCGTGCGCGACTGCCCGTACAACACGCTCGAACTGGCCAGGCCGGAAACGCCGGTGGCGGCCGGCACGCCGTATTTCACGGCGCGCCACATCCCGTGCGAGATGTGCGAGGACATTCCCTGCATCAAGGCCTGCCCGACCGGGGCGCTCGACCACGGGCTGACCGACATCAACCAGGCCAAGATGGGCGTCGCCGTGCTCATCGACCACGAAACCTGCCTGAACTTCCTCGGGCTGCGCTGCGATGTCTGCTATCGCGTCTGCCCGGTCATCGACAAGGCGATCACGCTCGAGATGGTGCCGAATACGCGCACCGGCCGTCACGCCATGTTCCTGCCCACGGTGCATTCCGAGCAGTGCACGGGCTGCGGCAAGTGCGAGAAGTCCTGCGTGCTGGAAGAGGCGGCGATTCGCATTCTGCCGGCCAAGCTGGCCAAGGGCGAACTGGGCAAGCATTACCGGGTTGGCTGGGAAGAAAAGTCGAAGGCCGGCCATTCGCTGATCGACGAATCGAAAATCGTGGACCTGCCCGACCGTCTGCCGGAAGGCGCGGTCCTGCCCGGCCATTACGATCCGGCCAGCGGCCAGACCGAAGCCCTGCGCGGCGTACCGGGCAGCGAGGCGGGCGTCATTCCGAGCCATCCGCCGGGTCTGGGGGGCAAGCCATGAGCGCCGCCCTGAGCAAACGCGCGGGTGCCGATGCCGTCGCCAAAAAGGGCTGGTGGCGCGCCCATCAATGGTTGATCCTGCGCCGCCTGTCGCAGTTGTCGATCCTCGCGCTGTTCCTGGTCGGGCCGTGGTTCGGCTGGTGGCTGGTCAAGGGTAACCTGGCCTACAGCTACACGCTGGGCATCCTGCCGCTGACAGATCCTTACGTCGCCCTGCAGTCGATGCTGACCGGGCACCTGCCGGAAACGCTCGGGCTGGTCGGCATGGCCATCGTGCTCGCCTTTTATTTCCTCGTCGGCGGGCGGGTGTTCTGCAGCTGGGTGTGTCCGGTCAATGTCGTCACCGATGCGGCCGGCTGGCTGCGCAACCGCCTCGGTATCAAGGGCGGCGCCCAGCTCAGCCGGAACACGCGCTACTGGATTCTCGGCATGACGCTGGTCGGCTCGGCGGCGACGGGCATGGTGCTGTGGGAACTGGTCAATCCGGTGTCCATGCTGCATCGCGGCCTGATCTTCGGCATGGGCGCGGCCTGGGCCGTCGTGCTCGTCGTCTTCCTGTTCGACCTGTTCGTGATGAGTCGCGGCTGGTGCGGGCGGTTGTGCCCGGTCGGCGCCTTCTACAGCCTGCTCGGTCGGTGGAGGCCGTTGCGCGTGTCGGCGAGCCAGCGTGCCGCCTGCAACGACTGCATGGATTGCTTCGCGGTCTGCCCCGAGCCGCAGGTCATCCGGCCTGCCCTCAAGGGCGAAGGAACAGGAATCGGGCCGGTCATCCTGGCGCCCAACTGCACCAACTGCGGACGCTGCATCGATGTTTGCGCGAAGGACGTATTCCGCTTCGGCGGTCGCGGCTGAAACCGGGTCGGGACAAAAAACAAGGGAGCCATCGGGCTCCCTTTGTTCTCGTCAGGCCAATTTCACGGTCAACCGGAAAAAATGGCCAAAATTGAAATGTTGCGTCAGGCCGGAACCAGCGCGTCGCGCATCTTTTGCAGCGCCTTGACCTCGATCTGGCGGATCCGCTCGGCCGAGACGTCGAATTCGGCGGCCAGGTCGTGCAGTGTGGCGGCCTCGCCTTCCGGCAGCCAGCGCGCTTCGATGATGCGACGGCTGCGCGGGTCGAGGGCGTCCAGCGCTTCGTGCAGACCTTCGTCCTGCAGGCGGGCGATGGCCTTGTTTTCGATCATGCGCGTCGGCTCGTAGCGCGAGTCGGCCAGATAATCGATCGGCGCGAACGCTTCGTCGCCATCGTCCGGATTGCCTTCAAGCGCGATGTCGCGGCCGGACAGGCGGGTTTCCATCTCGACGACTTCCTCGGCCTTGACGCCAAGCCGCGCAGCGACTTCGGCCGCCTGCGAACCGTTCAGCGTATCGACGCCTTCGTAGTCGCCCTTCATGCTGCGCAGGTTGAAGAACAGCTTGCGTTGGGCCTTGGTCGTCGCGACTTTGACCAGACGCCAGTTCTTCAGGATGTACTCGTGAATCTCGGCCTTGATCCAGTGCATGGCAAACGAGACCAGACGCACGCCGCGCGCCGGATCGAAGCGTTTGACCGCCTTCATGAGGCCGATGTTGCCTTCCTGAATCAGGTCGGCATGCGGCAGCCCGTAACCGAGGTAGCCGCGGGCAATGGAGATGACGAGGCGAAGGTGCGAAAGCACGAGCTGACGCGCCGCTTCCACATCACCTTCGTTGTGGAAACGCTCGGCCAGCCGTTGCTCCTCTGCCTCGGACAGCATGGGATAACGATTCGCGGCCTGGATGTAGGCATCGATGTTACCGACTGCTGACGGGATGGGAAGCGCCAGGGCATGGGTCATAGCGTAGTGTCCTCCTTGAAGTTCAATCCTATTTTAGCACTCGCTGCGTAAGAGTGCTAACAGGGGGAAAAGGTTTCTGGTGTGCCTGAATTTCTATTCCAACCAGAAAAAATCGCCGCTGTAATTTTGCGCTGGTACTTGCAAAAAGATGCCGTGCCGTCCCCGGTTGCTGTCGGCTTGATGCACTTCTGGTGGCCGGTTGCGGGATTTTGCTTAAGCCAAACGGAGTATGACGTGTGGAAATTTGGCGCGAATGCGCCATTTTCTTCCAGCCTTGCCTGCGACAATTTGCCACTTTCTGGCTATGTAACAAGTTGTGACAATCCGCCCCGCGCGACATTTCGTCGCTCGTTCGGTTCAGTTTTTTTGCTTTCCAGTGCTGAGCGGGATTGCTGTTTCAATGGGGTTGGAGAGTCTGCGTGTCTTTGTTTTTTCCGAGTGCATATGCAAATCCGCCTGGCCGCAAGAACAATGCGGCAGGGGTGGGTTCAGCGATTCTCGTGCATGGCGCCTTGATCGCCGTTATCGCGCTTGGGGTCGGTCAGTCGGAAGTGCTGAGCGAGATGGCGCGGCCGCTGGCTGTTCGGCTGGTCGAGGCCGTTCGTCCGGAAGAGAAGGCGGTCGTGCCACCGCCACCCAAGGTACAGCCCAAAGCGCCGCCGAAAATCGTCAAGGCCCCGGTTTTGGCCAGCGCGGCGCCAGATCAGACGAGCAACTTCACGGTGCCAGAGCAACCGCCCGCGCCGGTGGCTGCAGTGGTTGCGCCCAGTCCGGCCCCGGCGCCGGCGGCCGAACCGCTCGTCGAGGCGCGTTTCGATGCCAATTACCTGTCCAATCCCAAGCCACCCTATCCGCCCGCATCGCGGCGGCTCAGCGAGGCTGGGACGGTCTATTTGCGGGTGCAGGTCAGTGCCGAAGGTCAGGCCCAGAAGGTTGAACTGAAATCCAGCAGCGGCTTTCCCCGGCTTGATCACTCAGCCATGGAAACCGTTGCCCAGTGGCGATTCGTGCCAGCCAAGCGGGGCAGCACCGCCGTTACCTCATGGGTCGTCGTGCCCATCGTTTTTTCCCTTTCTTGATATCGGAGTTCACTGCAATGGGCATCATGCATTTCTGGAGCCAGGGCGACTGGGTCACGCATTCGACCGCAATCATTCTCGCCATGCTCTCGCTCCTGAGCTGGGCAATCATCGGCAGCCGCTTCGTCGCGCAGCTCAAGCTCAACCGCTGCGTCGAGCAGGTATTTGATGCCTTCTGGTCCGCGCCCAGCCTGGAAAGCGGGCTCTCGGTCATCAAGGAAAAAGACAGCTCGGGTGTTTTCTCCGGCATGGCCGAAACAGCGGCGCATGTCGTCAAGATGCACGGGCAACAGAAGGAGCGGACGATAGGCGGCGGCATTTCCGTGAGTGAAGTGCTGACACGCTCGCTACGCAATTACATGATTCACACCCAGGCGCGATTCGAATCGGGGCTGACCTTGCTGGCCTCGGTAGGTTCGACGGCCCCCTTCATCGGCCTGTTTGGGACAGTCTGGGGCATTTACCACGCGCTGGTCGGGCTCTCCGGGGCGACCCAGGTCGTGCTCGACAAAGTCGCCGGGCCAGTTGGCGAAGCGCTGATCATGACGGCGGCCGGCCTCTTCGTCGCGATTCCTGCGGTGCTCGCCTACAACGCACTGAGTCGCGCCAACCGCCTGGTCAATACCTATCTGGACGGCTTTGCTCACGACCTGCATACCTTCCTGACCACCGGTTCGCGCTACGCGCTAGCCAAAGCGGCCTGAGGCAAAGCCATGTCATTCGGTTCCTTCAACGAAGGCCACAACGCCCCGATGGCCGACATCAACACGACCCCGCTGGTCGACGTGATGCTCGTCCTCCTGGTCATCTTCATCATCACCGCCCCGCTTTTCCACCAGGCGATCCCGATCGATCTGCCGAAGGTCAGTTCGACCAAACTCGACGACAAGCCGGAGGTGATCCAGCTGGCCATCGACGCCAAGGGTCTGATCTTCTGGAATGGCGAGGCCATACATCGGGAAACACTGGGAGCCCGCTTCGCCGATGCGAGCCCCCGCCAGCCGGAGCTTCACCTGCGCGCCGACCGCGACGTGCGCTACGAAAGCGTCGCCGACGTGATGGCCGCCGCTCAGCGCAATGGACTGACGAAGATCGCCTTTGTCACCCAGCCGCAGGATGGCCAGTAGAAGCCAGGGCACCACAAAAAACATTCAGGGAGTAAGTCATGAATATCACGCGCCGCTTGATGGCGTTCGCCGTCGCCAGTTGCTTCGCCCATTCGCCCATTCTGGCGGAAGAGGCAGAGCGGGTTTTGACACCCGTAAAGACCACGCCAGACAAGGAGGTTGATATCCAGGCCAGAACTGAGCTTGGTACGTTGACGGAAGCCACGCCGATTTCAGGTTCTGTCGTAGCCAAGGAGGAGCTTGAACATCTCCAGTTGGTAAATAACCTGCTCGAATTGGGCAAACGCGTGCCCGGTATCAGCATGGTGCGGAACATGCGCATTCCAGCGGGTGGCAAGCAATATACGGAAAACCGGGTGGACGGCATGCGTGCAGCTGTTCAGGTTAATACTTCCGTTCTCGACGAATTGGACGTTGCAAACATTGAACGAATCGAGATGATTACGGGGCCGGGTTCTGCGCTTTATGGCAGCGGCGCGCTGGGTGGAACGATCAGTGTATTCACTCGCCAACCGCCCCCCGACTTCCAGGCACGAATCTCGCAGGAGGCGGGCAGCTGGGGGTTTATGCGGACCCAGGGCAATGTGGGGTTTTCCGCTCTGGATGGGCGACTTGGATTTATCCTCACCGGCAGCACGATGGAAAATGATGGGTGGCGGCGGAATACCGCTGCAGCCAATCAGAATGCTGCTGCTGAGCGTAAAAACGGGCTGGCATTGAAAACGATGTTCCGCCCGACCGAGTCGACCAAAATCACGCTGGGATACGACCAGGTGCATTATGACTACCGCTGGGCGGGTACTTTGGCAATGACCAAATGGGCACAGGATTGGCGCCAGGTCGAAGCAGGAACCTATGGTCAGTCGATCGATGACTACAAAACCCAAACGTTTCGTCTGCAGCAGATGCTTGGTGAACGCAGCGAACTTACCTTCGGATATGCACGACGCACCAATGATGGCGTAGGTTATGGAGGCGGCGGTTCAGGCGGCGCGAATAACGTGATCTGCGACGATACCACCGCCTTGGCGGCACCTCTCGCAGTAGGTACGACGGTGAAATGTCGGGCAGTCAATAACAATAGTCCAGCCTATACCAACACCCTCAAGGCATCGAACAACGTTGTCGAATCAAATAGGGCTTTGTTCCGTCACGAATTCGATCTCGCCAAATCCACCCTCTACGTGGGCATGGAAAAGGTTGATATCAATGGCAGCTCAGCCACTTACGTGAATGCATTCAATGCGCTTCAAGGCCAATCCGGCTTCTGGGCACAAGGTGCAATGACGAGTACCGGGCAGGGGTCGGTGGTCCGCGAAAAACACGAGACGCCGCTGATCCACTTTGAATTCTCGCCGGTTGATAGCTTGCGTTTTCATCTTGGCCAGCGCTTTGACAGGATTACCTACGCCACTGACGACCGGACAGTCGCCAACAAGGATGTCGAAAAGAGCTATAACGGTCAGGTCCTCAAAACGGGCGTGACCTATGACTTGAGCAGGAATCACCTGATCTGGGGCAACTGGTCGGAAACTTTCAACGCGCCGGCTAGCAGCACCTTGCTCGATTCGTCGGCGAAAGGAACGGCCGGTAACACCATCGGAGCCGATCTCAATCCGGAAGAGGGTGTGACGCATGAGCTCGGCTTCCGTGGCACTTTCCCTGATATGCGTCTGCACTATGACGTCGCTCTTTATCACAGTTCCAACAAGGGATTTGTTGTCGCACGCAGTTGTACTGCCGCGGAGCAAACGGCTTTCAATCTTGGGGCTGCCTGCAACATCAATGAAAACGTTGGCGAGCTGACGGCCAGGGGGCTTGAGTCCATGTCTTCATGGGCGGTCTTACCCTGGCTCGATATCGGGGCGACATATACCTATGCGCAGGCCTACTTCAACAATTACAAGACCAAGACCGTCGACTACACCGGAAAATCATATCAGGCGATGCCCCGTCATCGCCTGAATTTGCGTATCGCCGTTAAGCCTGCAGCTGGCTGGAAGGTCGAACTCGAGGGCGACCATATATCTTCCTACTTCTACAACGATGCCAATGAAGGCACCTACAGCCGTCCAGACCTCTACAGCTTGCGAGCCAGCTATCGTGCGAAAGACTGGTCGTTCTGGATGCACATCATCAATCTGACTGACGAGAAGTATGCGACTCGGGTCGGGATGGCGACGATTGCTGGTCAGTCCAATGTGCTGGCGGCCTCAGCCGGGCAGGGGAACGCTGGTTCCTATACACCGCTGTCGGTGCGTCTCGGCCTGTCCTACAACTTCTAGCGATTTGAAGGCTTGCTGCCAATCAGCGGGTCGATTTTTCAAGGATTGGACATGACGAGTTTGAACAGACTGTTTGCCCTGTTGTTCCTGCTGATGCTGAGTGGATCGCTCTTCGCCGAGCCCAGCGAGGCCCAGAAAGCAGAGTGGCGTGCACGGCGTGAAGCTGCAGGGGGCGAGGCTCCAAGTGAGGCGCAGCGGGCCGAATGGCGTGCTCGCCGTGAGGCCAGGGAAGCTTCTGCAAAAGCAGACGAATCGAAGCCGACTGTCGTGGCGAACGAAGAGCGCATTCACCCAACATCGGGTAAATCAGCACCAGTTCCCGAGCTCTCACACGACCATGGCGCGATGGGTAGTCGGCCTGCTGCCGACAAGGGCGCAGTCAAGCCGGAAGAGGCGGCGCGTCCTTCCGGCCGGCCGGCCGGCATGGGCATGCGTGGGGGCGGCGGGGCGATCTGGTTGTCCGATTCACCGCCTTCGCGGGGAGATGGCGCGGGACGCGGCGGAATGGGCGGCATGATGGGCATGGGGGGCATGGCGATGGGTGGCGAGCGCAGTGGGCCGCCGAGCAAGCGGCTGTGGATGCGGGCCGGGAGCGATCCTCAGAAATCGGGTTTTGCCCGCGAAGATGCCGATGCGCAGAACGAGACTTTGATCGTTCGCCCGCAGGGGCCCCTGGATGGAGAAGCCTTGGCGCCGCCGGCCGATGGCAAGAAAAATCTGGCATTTGAAATGCCGGTGCAGGGCTACTACCGCGTCTATGCGAGCAGCCGCAAATTGCAGGGAGAGACACTCAATATCAGTGTTGCCAAGGCCGAGATCGCCAATTTCAGTCACGGCGGCGATGAGGAGGAGCGCGCCCAGGCGCTGACGGCGCCGCGTGTTCTGGATTCGGCGCCGATCGAAATCGTGCGGGAAAAGGCGGCTGACGAAAAGATGTTCTTCCAGCTGAAGTCTGGCGATGAACAGGCTTTCGTCGTTCTGCAGAAAGGCTTGCCGTTGCAGGGGGCGCGCGTGCGTTTCGTGAGCCACGAAGGCTGGAGCAAGGAAGCCGTGAGCGACGAGCAGGGGCGCGTGAGCTTCCAGGTGATTCGCGATTATTTCCCGGCCTGGGACGATTTCAAGAAGCGCTTCAAGGCCAGTTACCTGATCATCGCCGAGGCCAATGCCGCCGAGAAGGGCGTGTTCAAGGATCAGCCCTACAGCAATGTGCGCTATCAGGCGACGCTGGCCGGAAATTACTATCCGTCGCCCGACGATTACCGTTCCTACGCCTGGGGACTGGGCATTGGTTTGTTGATCGTGCTGTTCAGCGGTACTGCCGTCTATCTTTATCGTCGACGTCGGGTCAAGCCTTTCCAGGAGGTGCGTTTCGATGACGGCCGCTAAGCCTGCGATGCAACGGTTGCGTGACGCGGTCAACGAAGTTGATTTCAACCGTTTCCGCTTCTGGTTCCAGATCACGGCCTTCATCCTCTTCGTCTATGGTGGTTATCTGGCGATCGATCTGGGCTCCAAGCTTCCTTTCTTCTCCTGTGGCTACAATCGAGAGGGCCGGGCCGGGGTCTGTTACCTGCTGCCGCTGCAGCATCAGTTGGGCAGGAACTGGGCCGTCCTGTTCAGCATGGCGAGTCTGACCATCCTGACGGGCTTCCTGACCTTTGCTGCATGGTTCATCGTGCTCAACAAGGGATGGTGCGGCTTTGTTTGTCCACTGGGCACCTTGCAGGACTGGATCAGCGCCTTGCGTCGTCGTCTGGGCATCCGCTATGCGAACTACACCCAGGGACAGTTCGCCCAGCTAACCAAAATCAAGTTTGTCTTGCTTGCCTTGCTGATCCTCATTCCGCTGGGCATCGGCGGGGGGCTTTTTTCGCATGACATGAGTCCGCCGTTCTGCCTGATTTGCCCGGCACGCATGGTATTGCCGCTCTTTACCGGTGATTTGTCGCAATTCACCATCGATTTCTCCAGCAAGACGGCTGTTGTGATGACGGCGCTGGGTATCTCGGTGACGGCGCTGTTTTTTGTCGGCAGCTTCGTCAAGAAACGCTTTTTCTGCTTTTTCTGCCCGATGAGTGCCCTGCACTACCTGATTTCCAAGCCGGCGCTGCTCAAGCTCAAGAAGGACGGCAGCAAATGTACCCGTTGCGGCGACTGCTACGCCGTCTGCGACATGGAAATCAAGGAAATCGCCGATGACGTCAAGACGACCAACATCATGACCGACGACTGCACGATGTGCCTCAAATGCGTCGCCAGCTGCCCGGAAACCGGCGCCCTGAAGGCGACGTTTGTCGGTATTCCGATTTTTGTCTCTACCGAAACCGGTTTCATCAAGCGCATGAACAAGGGTTGTCAGCATGGAAAATGAAATTCACCAGGTCATTCCGATCAACCCTGTGCCCTACAGTCGCTCCCGTCAGGCCGGCGAGGCGCAGACGGTACTCGATCACATCGTCGATGACTTCCAGGAAAACCCGGTGGCGATGCAGTATTTCTATGATCTGTTTCGCCAGGTCTATTGCCATGGCGACGAGATTCCGCACAGTGGCAAACTGGTCGGGACCACCTGCATCCAGGCGCCGGAAGAACTGATCTACGCCTTCGGCGCGACGCCGGTTCGCCTGTGCAACGGGTCCTACCACTACGATCAGCGCGGCGCCGACTTCATGCCGGCCAAGTCCTGCTCGCTGGTCAAGGCAACCCTCGGCATGCTCAGTTCGGAAAACGTCATCCCGAAAATCGGCAAGCCCGATCTGGTGGTCAATCCAAGCACCTGCGACCAGAAGAAGAAATCCAGCGTGATGATCGAGGGCATGGGCTATTCCGTCTATGACCTGGAGTTTCCCAACGTCAAGGAAAGCGAGGCGTCGCGCGTCTATTGGCGGCGTTCGGTGCGCGAATTCGCCAACCAGTTGCGCAAGCTGACCGGCAAGCGCCTGACCCGCGCCAATCTGAAGGCAGCGATGGCGATGACCGGGCGCGCCCAGGCGGCTTTCCGCACCCTGCACAATTTCCGTCGCCAGACACCGTCGCTGATTCTCGGCAAGGATGCCTTTCTGGTTACCAATGCCTATTTCTTCGACGACATCGAACGCTGGACGACAGCGGTCGAGAAGCTCAATGCCGAATTGGCCGAACGTCAGGCAGCGGGATTCCGGGCCGTGCAGAGCAAGGCGCCGCGCGTCGTGTTCACCGGTTCGCCACCCATCTTCCCCAACCTCAAGTTGCCTCTGTTGATTGAGGAAGCGGGCGGCGTGGTGGTGGCCGACGAAACCTGTTCGGCCAACCGCATGCTCTACGACATGACGGCGGTCGATGAATGGCTGCTCAGCGACATGGTCGACAGCCTCGCCGACAAGTACCTGAAACCCTGCACCTGCCCGATCTTCACGCGCAACGATGACCGCAAGCGCCGTTTGCTTGATCTGGTTGCCCAGTTCAAGGCCGACGGTGTGATCTATCAGGCATTTTCGGGCTGCCAGGTGTACGAGATGGAATACCGCAGCGTTGCCGAGGAATTCAACAAGGCCGGCATCCCCATGCTCTACATCGAAACGGACTACAGCCCGGACGATCAGGGGCAGCTTTCCACCCGTATCGAAGCCTTTCTCGAGTCACTGAAAAATCGGAAGAAGCGTCACGCATGAATTATTTTGCTGGAATCGATGTCGGCTCGACCGCCATCAAGGTGGCCCTGGTCGATGAACAGGGCCAATTGGCCGGGGTCCATGTCACGGCATCGGGCAGCCTCTTTCACAAGAACTCGACGGAAGCCCTCAACGCGCTGCTGAACAAGCTGGGGCTCCAGCGCGACGACGTCCGCTACCTGATCGCCACCGGTTACGGTCGCAAATTGTTCAAGGAGGCCGACGACTCGATCAGCGAAATCACCGCCAACGCAGCCGGTGCCTTCGAAACCGGCAAGGCCTACGGCGGTGTGCGCACTATCATCAACATTGGTGGCCAGGACTCGAAGGCGATTCGTATAGACCCGACCGGCAATGTCGAAAACTTCGCCATGAACGACAAGTGCGCTGCCGGCACTGGCCGCTTCCTCGATGTCGCGGCGCGCAACCTCGAACTCGATCTGGAAGAGCTGGGCGACTACCACTTTCAGGGCGACAAGGCGCCGCTCAACATCAACAGCACCTGCACGGTTTTTGCCGAATCGGAAATCATCGGCCTGCTCGCCAACGGCCACGGCAAGTCGGAGATCATCGCCGGTATCCATTACTCGATCGCCTCGCGGACGGTGCGTCTGGCCAAGCGGGTCGGGGTCGAGGATCGCGTCTATTTCGACGGCGGCCCGGCGCTCAACAAGGGGCTGGTCGCGGCCATTCAGGACGAACTGGGGCGCGAATTGCTGGTCCCGGAATACCCGCAGACGACGACGGCTTTCGGCGCTGCCATCCTGGCCCGTAACGACTGGCAGGAAGAAAACGCCGGATGATGGACCCGGAAACCATCGTCGGCTTGCCGATGGCCTTCGCCCTCGGCCTGGTTTACGGACTGGGGCCGTGCCTGGTCAGTTGCCTGCCTTACCTCGGGCCGGTCTTCCTGGTCCGCGATTTCAGCTGGCGGCGGTCCTGGCGCGTGGTTTTGCCGCTGTCGCTGGGGCGCTTGAGCGGCTACACCGCTTTCGGCGCGCTGGCCGGCTGGGTCGGGCATTACGCCAAGGAAGGCATGGCTGTATCCCCTTCCCTGCATCTGCTGATTGGTGCGGCGGCGCTGATGGTGGGTATTTCGCTACTGCGCCGCACTCGCCCGAGTTGCGCCCTGGCGGCAGCCGGGGCGTCGGGCGAGGTGGTGCCGCTGCAGCGTTTCGATGTCGGCCAGCAGGCGCGGCCCTTGCTGCCGGGCGGGCTTTTCCTGATGGGCGTCGGCATGGCGCTGACCCCCTGCGGGCCGCTCGGCGTCGTTCTCTTTTCGGCCGCCGCTTCGGGCGGAGCGGGGAGCGGCATGTTGCTGGGCGGCGGCTTCGGGCTGGGCGCCATTGTCGTGCCCTCGCTCGTTTACGGCCTGGGCGTTTCGTATTTTGGCCGTCGGTTGCGCGAGCAGTTGGGGCCGTGGTTGCCGCGCATCGAGTGGCTGAGTGCCGGTCTGCTCATCCTGGTTGGCTTGCGCCAACTGACTTTCCTTCTCTGACGAAAAACAAGATGAAAAATCCGCTTTATTGTTCCGTGGCCCTTTCCTTATGTGCCGTTTTTGGGGCGCAGGCCGAAGAGAAGGTGCTCGGCGAAGTCCGGGTCAATGCCAGTCGCGGCGAGGTGGCCGAGCGCCGGGAGGCGGCGACGCAGAAAGTGGTGATCGGCAGCAAGGACATCGAAAACATGGGGGCGCTGACGGTCAGCGACGTGATGAGCAAATTGCCGGGCGTCGATGCCGGTACGCCGGGCGCCGATGGCTCGATGGCGATGCGCGCACGGGGCATGACGCGCGATTCGGTGCAGATGTTCATCGACGGCGAACGTGTCGCCGGCAATGCGCGCATGGCGCAGGCCATGGTCGGACGGCTGCCATCTACCGAGCTTGATCGGGTCGAAATCATCCGGGGCGCTTCGGCGGAGTTCGGCGGCAGCGCGCCGGTCACCGTCAATCTGGTCTTCAAGAAAGCGCGAACCAAGGACTCGACGGCGCTCAAGGCGGCGCTTGGGCTGCGCAACGACGAACCCAATGCCCAGTTCACCTTTACCAAGGGGGGCGGTGACACGGCTTTTTCGTGGATGGTGCCGCTCACCGTGAATTACCACGCCATGCCGTCCGGGCGAGAGCTTGAGCGTGCGGACAGTACCGGCACGAACCAACAGGACAGGGAATCCGGTCGGACGACCATCAACGAATTTGTTTTCTCGCCGCGCCTGACCTGGAAGTCGGGGAGCGACAGCCTGAATGTTTCGCCCAGCCTGTTTCGCGCCTATGGCCATACGGTGAACGACATGACGCGCCAGGATCTCGCGGTGCCGGGCAACGGCGGAGCACGGCATGACGATGAAGAGAGTAGTACCGCCTTCAATCGTCTGCGCGTCGATGGCGAGATGGTGCGCGACGGGACCAAATACTCGGCCCGTCTCGCGTACTCCGACGGCGAGCGCAAGGCCGACATGGTGCGCGACTTTGTCGGTTTTGGCGCGGCGCCCCGGCGCAGCGTCGAGGAACGCAAACGTAACGAAACCGATGTGAATGGCACGCTGCGTGTTGATCGGCCATTCGGCGAGCATCTGCTGGCCGTCGCGGTCGAGGGCGTCGAGCATCGCCGCAACGACAGTTTGAACGGCAGCACGGGCAGCGAATCGCACCGCGGCTGGGACCGCCAATGGAGCGCCTGGCTGCAGGACGAATGGAGCCCGAATACGGCGACGACCTTCACCGGCGGCTTGCGCGGTGAATCCATCCGCTATTCGGCCGATGGCAACGAGCGGCAATACAACGAACTCCTGCCTTCCCTCGCGCTGCGCTGGGAGCCCGTTCAGCGCTGGGTTTTCCGTTCGTCGCTCGGGGCCGGCATCAAGGCGCCCAAGCTGGAGGAACTCCTCAATCAGCCGATCTTCAGCGTCAGCAGCAATACGCCGCTGGAGCCGGACCGCAGGGGAAATCCCAACCTTCAGGCCGAGCGCAGCGTCAATTTCGAGGCGGTGCTTGAACACTATCTGGCCGGCGAGGCCGGTGTGCTCGGGCTCAATGTCTATGCCCGGCAAACCGAAAATTTCATCGAGCGGCGTACCCAGCAGGAAGGCGCCAGGTGGGTTGAGCGCCCATGGAACGAAGGGACGGCAAAACACTGGGGCGTCGAACTGGACGGCAAATTCCGGGCGGACGGCCTGGGTTGGCGTGGCGCCACCTTCCGCAGTCATCTGACCGTGCCGCGCAGCCGGGTGGATGACGCCCGCCTGGGGATCAGTCGTCAGGCCCGCGAGACGCCGCGTTACCAGTTGAGCGCCGGCTACGACCAGACCATGGGCGAACTGAGTTTCGGGGCGTCGGTGCAGTATTTCAGCCGCGTGGTCACCGAAATCCCCAGCGAGCAACGCGCGGTGACGCGCGATCGCACGATTCTGGATGCCTATGTTCTGCAGCGTCTCAGCCCGAAATTCAATCTGCGCCTGTCGCTGCAAAACCTGCTCAAGACCCAGACCCGCCAGCAGCAGGAGGCCTATTTCGGCGGCGCCAACTGGTCGCTCGGCAACACGGCGCTCGGCGTGCGGACTGTCATGCTGGCGCTCGAAGGCAAGTGGTAAGCATGCAAGCGATGTGGGTTCGGATGGCGGCCGGCATGCTGTTGTCGGTGGGGCTGGCCGCACCCTCGCAGGCGCAGCAGGTTCGGGCCGATACACTGATCAAGTGGCGGCAGTCGGCCTATCAGGTCATGACCTGGAGTACGTCGCGCATTCGGGCCAATGTCGAAGGGCAATTCAATCGCGACGAGGTGATCCGCGCCGCGCAATTGCTCAATTCGCTGGCCAATGCGGGGATGGGCACCCTGTACCCGACGGGGACGGAAAGCGGATCGGGGTGGCACGAAACGACGGTCCGTCCGGAGCTTTTTCGCAACCAGGCACTGGTCGCAGAGCGTGCTGGTGCCCTGGCCCGCGAAACAGGGGCCATGTTGAACCTGGCCGCTTCGGGCGACGTGCCGGCAATCAAGGCGCAGTATGGCCGGCTGGTTCAGGCCTGCAAAAATTGCCACGAAGACCTGAAATTCCGGGAATGAGTTGGCGTCGCCGGGTGTTCCGGCGCAAGGAAAGCTGGCGCGATCCCAATCGCGCTGCGCTAAACTGCCGCGCCATGACCATCATGTCTTGCCGTTTCCCGTTCCCATGACCGATCTCATTCGTACCGCGCTGACCAGAAGAATCGCGAGCAATGCGCTGCGCATTGCGCTCGTCGTTGGCACCGTGCTCAACCTGATCAATCAGGGCGCGGCGCTGCTGGCCTGGTCGGGCATTTCGTGGGGGCATGTGGCGCTCAATTTCCTGGTGCCGTACTGCGTGGCCAGCTACAGCGCCGCGAAGAACGAGTTGAGCCGGGATCGGGGCAGCCGGCGGGACTAAGGGCGCGTCTTGCCATGAGGCGGGCTGGCATGCTGAATGCTGGTAGGGCTGATCCAATCAACGGAGGTCCATGATGGCGATCAGTTCCATTCTTTTATCCGGCATGCAAAGTCTGCAGTCGAGCGTCAATCGCACGAGCATTGCGGGGAGCGCCTTGAACGTCGAGGCGGGCGATTTCGCCAGCCGAATGGTGGCGATGCGCCAGGGCGAGATCGAGGCCAAGGCGGCGGCCGATGTGATCAAGACCGGCGACCAGATGCTCGGCAGCATCCTCGATATCCGGGGATGACGCCGGCAAGCCTTGCCGGTGGTGCCGGCAGGCGGATCTCACGGTCAACCGGAAAAAATGCCCAAAATTGAAATTTTCACCGGGCGCCGGGCTTGGGAGGACGGCCTCAGGTCTGGTTGGCGAAACGCGCGATGACGTGGCTGGCCATGCCTTTGGCCAGCTCTTCCTCGGCGTGGAACACCGTACCGAGCCCGTCCTTGCGCAGCAGTCCGGATTCGGCCTCGCTGTGCGTGCGGATGACGATTTCGATGTCCGGATTGAGCGTCCGGGCCGTATCGACCATCTGGCGAACATGAATCGGATCCGGGCTGGCGATGACGAGCATAGCGGCGTCGGCGATGTGCGCCTGGATCAGCACCGACGGCTCGGCTGCATCGCCGGACACCGCGGCGATCCCCTTTTCCCGCAGGTCTTCGACCAGCTCCCGGTTCTGCTCGGCGATGACGAAGGGGATGTTCTGTGCCGTCAGCGCCGCGGCAATCCGTTCGCCGACCCGGCCATAGCCGACCAGCACCACCTGCTTTTCCAGATATTTGCGCTCGGTGCTCATCGGCAGTTCGGCGAAGGGGTCGCCGCGCTGCTCCAGCTCGCGGGCGACGGCCGACTTGTCGAGCACCCAGCGGCGCAGTGGCTCGATGACCGAGAACATGAGCGGATTGAGCGCGATCGAGACCAGCGCGCCGGCCAGCACGAGGCTCATGCCCTCGCTGCTCATCAGGCCGAGCGCTTGGCCGAGCCCGGCGAGGATGAACGAGAACTCGCCGATCTGGGCGAGGCTGGCGGCGACGGTCAGCGCCGTGTTGAGCGGATAACGCAGCGCCAGCACGAGCGCCATGGCGGCCAGCGACTTGCCTATCATGATGATGGCGACGACGCCGAGCACCTGCAGCGGCTGGTCGACCAGGATGGCCGGCTGGAAAAGCATGCCGACCGAGACGAAGAAGAGCACCGAAAAGGCGTCGCGCAGCGGCAGGGATTCCTCGGCGGCACGGTGGCTGAATTCCGATTCCCGCATGACCATCCCGGCGAAGAAGGCGCCGAGCGCGAAGGAGACGCTGAACAGCATGGCCGCGCCGTAGGCGATGCCGATGGCGGCGGCGACGACCGATAGCGTGAACAACTCGCGCGAGCCGGTGGCTGCGATGTGCCAGAGCAGCCAGGGGATGAGTTTGCGTCCGACGATCATCATGAGGCCGATGAAGGCGCAGACCTCGAGCAGGGTCTTGGCGATGGCCATCCAGATCGCCTGATTGCCGGCGCCCGCCGGTGCTTCGCCGCCCAGCATGCCGGCCAGCGGTGGCAGCAGCACGAGCACCATGACCGTGGCCAGATCCTCGACGACCAGCCAGCCGACCGCAATGCGCCCGTTCATGCTGTCGAGCAAGCCCCGCGCCTCAAGCGCCTTGAGCAGCACCACGGTACTGGCGCAGGACAGCGACAGCCCGAAGAGCAGGCCATGCCCCCAGGACCAGCCCCAGCCCCACGCCACCGCCATGCCGAGCAGCGTGGCGCACAGCATCTGGACGACAGCGCCGGGAATGGCGATGCGCTTGACGGCGTTGAGATCGCTGAGTGAAAAATGCAGGCCGACGCCGAACATGAGCAGCATCACGCCAATCTCCGAAAGCTGCGAGGCAATCTCGATGTCGGCGACGAAACCCGGCGTCGACGGGCCGATCAGGATGCCGGCGGCGAGATAACCGACCAATGCAGGAATCTTCAGACGCTCGGCGACGAAGCCGAGGATGAGTGCGATCCCGAAGCCGGCGGCCAACGTGGTGATCAGGGAAATGTTGTGGTCCATGGGGGCTTTGATGGGTCGATTGATGCATTTTTGCCGGCAGTCTTTCCATCGGACAAGCAGGCTGTGCCGAAGATTCAATCAAGAAAATCTGAATGCCGCCGTTCAGGGCATTGGCCTTGGTATAGTCCTCACCCAGATCGCGCCAAATCTCTCCGCTCATCGTGTTCCAGCCTCCCTATCGCGGCCGCTTCGCCCCATCGCCCACCGGCCCCCTGCATTTCGGCTCCCTCGTCGCCGCTGTCGGCAGCTATCTCGACGCCCGGACGCAGGGCGGCAGCTGGCTGGTGCGCATGGAAGACGTCGATACGCCGCGCAACGTGCCGGGGGCGGCTGATGACATCCTGCGCACGCTGGACGCCTTCGGCTTTGCCTGGGATGGCCCGGTGCTCTATCAGAGCACGCGCTTCGAGGCGTACGCGGCGGCGCTGGAAAAGCTCCGCCAGGATGGGCTGGTTTACGGCTGCGCCTGCTCGCGCAAGGAAATTGCCGATTCGGCGACGCGCCCGGCCATCGATGGCGGGCTGGCCTATCCCGGCACCTGCCGTCATGGTTTGGCGGCGGGACGTGAGGCGCGGGCCTGGCGCCTGCGCGTCAATGACGACGAAATCGCCTTCGACGACCGCGTGCAGGGCCGGGTGGGGCAACACCTCGAAACCGATGTCGGCGACTTCGTCCTGCGTCGCGCCGACGGCCTGTTCGCCTACCAGCTGGCGGTCACGGTCGACGACGATTTTCAGCAGATTTCACAGGTCGTGCGCGGGGCCGACCTGCTCGCCTCGACGCCGCGCCAGATCTGGCTGCAACGCTGCCTCGGTTTTGCCACGCCGGGCTACGCCCACCTGCCGGTGGCAGCCAACGCGGCCGGCGAAAAGCTCTCGAAGCAAACGCTGGCGCGGGCGCTGGCCACCGACAGCGCGGCGGCCGAGTTGATCCGGGCGCTGGCCTTCCTCGGTCAGCCGGTGCCGGCCGACCTGGCCTGGGCGCCGGTCGCCGAGGTCTGGGCCTGGGCCATGACGCAGTGGGTGTTCAACGCCATCCCGCGCTGCCCGGCCATCATCGTTCCTCAGGCTTGACCTCGTCGGCCTGCCAGTGGCGCTGGCTGTAGCCGGCGATGCCGACCATGAGACGCACCAGCCCGTAGGCCAGCCAGCGCATTAAGCGCGAATGCATGGGCAGGCGGGCCAGTTCCTCGGCCAGCAGTTCGCGGGCGCCATCGGCCATGGCCGCCTTCAGGCTGTTTTCCAGTTCGCCGGCAAATGCCGCGTCGCGCACGACAAGATTGGCCTCCTTGGCCATGAGCAGGCTGAACGGATCGATGTTCGACGAACCGACGGTCGCCCATTCGCCATCGATGACGGCAACCTTGGCGTGCATGAAACTCTTTTCGTACTCGAAGATGCGGACCCCGGCCGCCAGCGTCGCGGCGTACAAGGTCTGGGTGGCGTAGCGAAACAACTGGTGATCGCTCTTGCCCTGGAGCAGCACCGTGATGCGCACGCCGCGCTGGGCCGCCGCGTAGAGGGCCCGACCGAAGCGGATACCGGGCAGGAAATAGGCGTTGGCGATCAGGATGTCGTGCCGGGCATTCTCGATGGCGTCGAGGTAGGCGTGCAGGATGTCGTTGCGGTGGCGGATGTTGTCGCGGATCAGGAAGGCCGCCGCCTGGGTGCCGGCCACCTCGCAGCAGGGGGTGGCCACCGGGGCGAGGCGGAAGCGCCGCTTGAAGTTGGCCCACGACACCGTTTCCCACATGCGCCGCGCTGCATGGTGAATCCCCCGCAACACCGGGCCTTCGACGCGCACGGCGTAGTCGTAGTGCGGGCACATCTCGGCTGGACCGTTGTTGTCGTCGATGACGTTGATGCCGCCGACGAAGGCGATGCGCGCATCGATGACGACGAGCTTGCGGTGCAGGCGGCGCAGGCGGTGGCGCTTCAGATGAAAACGCCCGATTTCCGGCCGGTAGAACATGGCGCGCACGCCTGCGACGGTCAACCGGGAAAAATAGTCAATTTTGAAATTTCGCGCCCCGAAGCCGTCGACCGTGACATTGACCTGGACGCCCCGGTCGGCCGCCCGGCACAGCGCGCTGGCTACTTCCTGGCCGACTTCGTCGTTGGCGAAAATGTAGCTTTCGAGGTAGATCTCGATTTCGGCCGCATCGATGGCCGCGAGCAGGGCGGGGAAGTATTCGTCGCCCGAGTTGAGCAGGGTGAGCCGGTTGCCCGGCAGAAACTCAGCGGCCATGCCGGCTCAGGTGCGCCGACAGGGCGGCGTGATCGGAAATGGCCGACCACGGCTGGCCATGATGGACTTCGGTACGCTTCACCTCGAAGCCGCGCACGTAGATGCGGTCGAGACGGAACATCGGCATGGCGGCCGGAAAACTGCGCACCGGAATGCCGCCGGGCCCGCCAAATACCTCGCGCAGGCCGAGACGCCGGGCCAGGTCGTCGCCGACCCGGTTGCGCCAGTCGTTGAAATCGCCCGCCACGATGAGCGGGGCGTTCGGCTCGGCCAGGCGGTCGAGGTAATCGGCCAGCGCCGCCATCTGCTTGCGCCGCGAATAGCCGAACAGCGACAGATGCACGCACACGCAGTGCACGAGCGGGCCGTCGGGCAACTCGATCCGGCAATGCAGCAGGCCGCGTTTCTCGAACTGCAGGTGCGTCACATCCTGGTTGTGCGCGTGCAGGATCGGGAAGCGCGAGAGGATGGCGTTGCCGTGGTGGCCGTGGTCGTAAAGCATGTTGCGGCCGTAGGCCGAGGCGGCCCAGACATCCTCGGCCAGGAACTCGTGCTGCGGCGAATCCGGCCAGTCGTCGTGGTTTTCGGCATGCACCAGATGCAGACCCTGCACTTCCTGCAGGAAGACGATGTCGGGGTTCAGGTGGCGCAGGCGCTCGCGCAGCTCATGCACCATCATCCGCCGGTTGAACTGCGAAAAACCCTTGTGGATGTTGTAGGTGGTGATGTGAAGGCTGGGCGTGCTCAAGCGGACTCCGATAATTCGCTGGTCGCGCCGGACGGCGACGAACCCGCACAAGAGTACCAAGCCTTCGCGCTTATTGCAGCATGAACGTTTCGTATTCGAGGCGGCTCAGGCGCCGCGACAGGAGCATGAGGCCGGTGATCAGCGTGACCAGCACGGCCAGCGCGAAGCCGTAGCCGTAAAGCGCAGCGCCCCAGTAAAGCGTAAGCGCCGTGAAAATGACGTTGAGCAGCACGAACTCGGCGCACAGCAAGAGCACGATGCGCCGCTGGTCGAGGTAGAAAAAGACGTTGAGCACGGCCATCAGGCCAACCTGCAGGCCGGCGCCGATGACCTGGACGTAAAGCAGCGGCAGGTAGAGCTCGCTGATGCCGAGGGCGCGGAGCAGCGTCGGGCCGGCGACGAAGGTGGCGAGCACGGCCAGGCTCTGGATCTTGCCGATCTCGCCGAGACCCTGCTGGATCGAATAGACCATCTCGTCGCGCATGTCCTCGATGTATTCGAGCGAGCCGCCGCCGCGCACGGCGTTGTAGAACTTGTCGTAATACTCGACGAAATCGGTCTCGATGCGGACGAGGAAAACCGCCATGCCGGGAATGATCGACAGGTAGGCGAGGAAGACCGGCAGGTCGTAGATGACCGAGGCCTGCAGGTGGCCGATGACGGCATCCGAGGTGTCCGGGAAATACCAGAACATGAACTTGTCGACCCAGATGCCGAGGTTGTAGAGCAGGCCGATGGCCATCAGGCTCGGGTAGCGCAGTTCCGGTCGGGCGAAATCGAAGCTGATCAGGTGGTCGCGCGGCGAAAAGTCGCGCGCCGTGAGCACCCACATGCCGGCGACGAGCACCAGGTGGCCGAGGACGAAGCCGGCGAGCAGGCCTTCGAGACCGTAGGGGCGCAGGAGCAGGGCGAGGACGATGATCAGGCCGTAGGCGACGCCGAACAGCGTCACGATGGCGTGGTAGCGCTTCATGCCGGACAGGAAGACGGTCATCACCCAGACCGTGCACATCAGCACGAAGCCGGCCAGCATGAGCAGGCGATAGAGCAGGCTCAGGCCGGGGAAGACGAGAAAGAGGCAGCAGGTGCCGAGCAGGCTCGCAGCCAGCACGACGACGAGGAGCAGGCCATTCAGGTTGGGCATGATCCGGTCGTGCTGCTTTTCGAACAGGCGGTCCGAGACGAAGCGCGTGAAGGCGAGCTGGACCAGCCCGGTGAGGACGAGACTGCTCGCCACGAGGTAGGTCACCGAGGTCTGGAACTGCGTGATGGTGAACGACGGCGTGGCGATGCTCGCGCTGATCAGGCCGACGAGCAGGATGCCGAGGATGGAAAAGACCCACGGCCCGGAGCTGATGATGCCGGCGTAGGCATAGGCCTCGACCAGGCCGAGCAGGGTATTTTTGCGCAGCAGGCGGCGCAGTTCGAAGCCGATGCCGGCCATCTCAGTCGCCCTTCCCGGCGCGGGCCAGCGCCTGTTCGTACACCGTGCGGTAGCGGCCGAACATCAGGTCGTCGGTGTAATAGCGCTCGACACGGGCAATGCCGGCCCGGCTCGCCGCCTGCCAGCGCGTTTCGTCGCGCAGCAGGGCGACGGCGGCATCGGCCAGCCCCTGCGGATCGGCGATGTTGCAGACGGCGCCGGCGGCGCCCAGCGCCCGGTCGTCGTCACCGAGCCCTTCGATGAGCTGGCGGCAGGAGCCGACATCCGTCGAAATGCTCGGCACGCCGGCCGCACAAGCTTCGAGAATGACCAGCGGCAGCGCCTCGCTGATCGAGGAGAGCACGGTCAGCCCGATCTTGGGCAGGAGATCGTCGACTTTCTGGAAGCCGAGGAAACGCACCTTGTCCTGCAGGCCGAGGCTCTGCACGAGATTCCGGCATTCCAGGGCGTAGGCCGGGTCTTCGTCCTCCGGCCCGGCGATCCAGCCTTCTGCCTCGGGAAGCTGATTGACGATGCTGCGCATGGCGCGGATGAAAGTCTTGATGTCCTTGATCGGCACGATGCGGCCGATCAGGCACAGCACCGGCGGAACCTTCTCCGGCCGGGCCGCGCGCAGCGGCGCGAAGCGCTGCAGGCTGATGCCGTTGGGGATGTTGGTCGTGCGCTCGGGGCGGGCGCCGTCGGCGATCTGGCGCAGTCGGTTCTGCTCGTAGAGGGCGATGATCGGGTCGGCCGCCTCGTAGCAGAAACGGCCCATCCACTCGAAGAAGTTGATCCACATCTGGCGGAAATACGAGAGCTCCGTCGGGTCGCGCTGGAAGACATTGCGGTTGTCGCGAATCCATTCGCTCTTGAACAGGTCGATCTTGCGTTCCTTGGTGTAGATGCCATGTTCGGAGAGGATCAGCGGCGTGCCGCGCTGCTGGTGGAGCAGGGTGCCCAAAAAGCCGGCATAGCCGGTCGAGATGGTGTGCAGCACCTTGACCTCGAGCAGGCCGTTCGCCACCTTGGCCAGCTTCCAGAGCGGCGCGTGCATGATGCGCACGGTCCAGAAATAGTCGACGAAAGACGGGTCGGTGCAGTATTTGCGATAACGGTCGCAGACGATTTCCCAGGAACGCTTGCTGTGCAGGAAGTCGTCGAGCGGCAGCTGGCCGCCGGGCATCATGGCATGGGCGACGGACTTGAAGGCCTGCATGGCCTCGGGCAGCGGCGCACCGGACGTGAATTTTTCGTGCAGGCAGGCCGCCGCCTCGAATGCCGGCTCGTCGCCGGCGCGGGCGCGCGGTTTTTCGCGGGCGGGCAGGTCGTCGTAGAGGAAATGTTCCTCGAAATGCACGACATTGGCCGGTAACTCGTAGCGGAAACCGTTGTAATCCTCGCGTCGGCTCCCCAGGAAGACGAGGGCGAAGCGGTATTCCGGGTAGGCCCGGATGATCTGGTTGACCCAGCTCGACACCCCGCCGCTGACGTAGGGAAAGGTCCCTTCGAGGAGCAGGGCGATGTCGGCTTCGCGGGCGGTGGGCCGTTTCATTGCGGGTTCCAGTATTGAATCACGGGGTGTAGCCGGGGCAGCGCCGCCCAGATCGACAGGTCATTCATCAGGCGCCGGGCGTCGGCGTGGGCGCCCTGGTCGAAGCGCAGTTCGGCCAGGTAGGGCAGCACGCGGGTGGCCGGCAGGCCGAGGGCGAGCGCCTTGTAATAGGCCTCGGCGGCGTCCTCAAGCTGGCTGTTGGCGTGCAGGAGACGGCCGTGGCGCAGCATCAGGGCGGCGTCGTAGGGCTCGTGCCGCAACACGATCCGGCAGTATTTCAGGGATTCCGCGAGGGCGTGGCGGCGCAGGTCGCCCTGCACGAGATGCTGGTAGATCAGCTCCCAGTAAAGGTCCGAGAGGCGGCGGGCGGCTGCCAGCATGGTCGGGCGTTGCGCGGGCGTGGCCGCTTCGCCCTGGCAGGTGCCGAACTTGCCGAGTTCCTCGTCGATGGCCTGGTTGATGCGCTTTTCCTGATTGTCGAGCATGCCGTAGGCGAGCAGGCGGATGTCCTCGCTCGGGTCGGCGAGGACGTCGCGCAGCAGGGGCGTGGCCACGCGTCCGGAGACGTATTGCAGGGCGACCAGCGCGCCCATGCGCGACGCGGTTGGCGCGCTGGCGTTGCTCAGGAAGGCGCGCAGCCCGGATTGCCGGAAGCCGCCCGGGGTGTGCTGATGTGGGTCGAAGTCGGGGAGTTCGACGGATTCGAAGCTGGGTGAAGGCGGGCCGGCGCGATAGCCGCGCAGGATGAAGATGCCGCCGAGGACGCCCAAAAAGCCGAGCACCGGCACGGCATAGCTGCAGCCGGCGAGGAGCAGCATGACGGGGCGTCGCGGCCGGGTCAGTGCCGGCGGCAGGAGCAGGATGGCGAAGCTGGCGAGGAGCAGGCTGGCCGCCCCGTGCAGGACGAGGTACCAGAGCAGGTGGGCGTCGGCGTGGTCGCCGAGCGTGTCGCCGCCGAACCAGGCGGCGATTTCGAGCAGGAAGGCGTAGACCGCGAACTGGGCGTTAGGCATGGGCGATGTCGAGGATTTTCTGCACGATGGCCAGGGGCGGTTCCTTGTTGAGGAGCAGGATGTGGCCGAAGATGCCTTGCTCGGCCAGCGTCTTGCCGCTGCGCTGGTGCATCCAGAACTCGAGGCGGTTGAGGTAGCCCTCGGCCGCCGAGGCGCCCGAGATGGGCATGAGCGTGGCGAGGAAATCATAGGCGGGTGCGGACTCGGGGGGCTCGTCGCCATCGGGCGTAATGCGCCAGTTTTCGTCGAGGGCGCGTTTCTGGCGCTGGATCTGGCAGGCCAGGTCGGGTGCGCTGGCTTGCCGGCGGATCTTGAGCACGACGACGGCACTGACCACCTCGCTGATCTGGCGGATGTGCCAGAGGCGCTGCAGTTCGAAGGCGAACTCGGGCGGGCAGTCCGGAAAGCGGCTGCGGATCGGTTCGGCCAGCGATTGCACCGACAGGCTGTCGGCGTAGTAGCCGAGCAGCAGGTTGATGGTCTGCAGCGTTTCGTCCTGCAGCGAGAAGAAGGGCAGGCGTTCGACGAGGAGCAGGCCGAAATGCTCGCCGTTCAGGTTGGTGAGCGGGGCGGCAATGAGGTAGCGGCTGTGGCTGTCGTGTTCGGCGATCGACTGGCTGATGTGGCAGAGCTGGCCGGTTTCAAGTGCGTGGGCGATAAGCGGGTCGTCAGCGCTGAGCGGCGTGTGTTCGCCGAGGGTGCCGAGCGGCGCGGTTTCGACCTTGCCGTCGGCGATCCGGTGCAGGGTGGCGATTTCCAGCTGGCAGTATTGCGCCAGCAGGCGCAGCAGGGCATTGGCGCAGAGGTGGTCGGATTCGTGCTGGTCGGCGGTGACCAGCTTGCGCATGTTGCCGAGGGCGTCGCGCATGGCCATCGGGTGGCTGATCAGCTCCTGTTCCAGGCGGTCGTGCGAGAGACGCAGCAGGTAGTGCTGGTGGGTCAGGAATTCGAGGCGCTGGTCGAGATAGCGCTGCACGGCTTCGGCGCGCCGGGTGCGGGCGAGCCACAGGCTGGCGAATTCGCCGATGACCATGACGAGGATCAGGCCGCCGAGAAAGAACAGCTTGGGAAACGCCGTCTGGCCGCCGGGGTTGAGCAGCAGCCAGGCGAGCAGCAGCATGCCGGCGCCGCCAATGCCGGCGAGCGGGCCATAGCGCAGGGCCAGCACGACCGGGGCGAACCATGCCCACGGGAAACTCGAATGACTCCACAGCGGGTCCTGGGGGTGCAACAGGATGCCGAGGCTGACCGCGATCAGGGGCAAAACGACGGTTTCGCCGATGATTGCCCAGGGCTTGGTGGTGGGCGAGGTGAGCCGGCCGAGAACGCGCCAGCTCGGCGCCGGCGCTTCGGTCCGGGCGTCGCGCGGGGTTTGCAGGGCGCCGGGGGGACGGCTTGCCGCGAGGTCGAGCGGAGACATGGCGCGGTGGCTTAGCGGGCGGCGGCGAGGCCGGCGCCGAGCAGGCTGCGGATGAGTTGCTGGGCGACGGCGGAGAGGGCTTCACGGCTCCAGCCGCTCTTGCCGCCAGCGCCGCTCCACAACGTGTCGCCGCTGGCGACGTCGATGATCTGCAGGGCCACGCCGGCGGCCGGCTCGCCATCGACGCCGACCTTGTAACGCCATTCGTCGACGGCGCCGGTCAGGGCGTAGCGGGCGCCCTGCTGGCGGGCCCAGACGAGGGCTTCTTCGCGTTGCTTGCGTTCGCCGGCATCGAACAGGGCTTCCTGCTGCAGGCTGCTCGGGTAGCGCTTGATGCGGGCGATGCCGTGGCTGTGCAGGATGGTTTCAGCGATGGCTTCGGCGCGCTGGCCGGCGAGCGGCGTCTCGGTGTGGTTGGCGAAGGGCAGAACGACCCATTGTGCCTGGCGGTCGACGGTCGGTGCGGCGCTGCGGTCGAGGGTGGAGCAGGCGCCGAGCAGCAGGGCCGCAGCGGCGAGCAGGAGTGCGCGTAGGGTGGAAGTCATGATGGGCTTTCGGGCTAAGGTCAGTAATGCAGTCGATAGTTGAGATTGAGGTCGCGGACACGGCCGGCGTTCTGTTGGATGCCGGATTTGCTCTGGCCCCAGCTCAGGCTGAAATGGTCGGCGCCGAGCAGGCTGCCGACGAGGCCGAGGCGCAGGTCGTAGCCGCCGCCAAGCTCGCTGTGCCAGGTGCCGGCGATGCTGCCGAAGGGGCGCAGGGCGCGGGTGTATTGGCGCTCGTAGCGCAGGTCGGTGCTCAGGCGGACGCCGTAGAAGTCGAAGTGTTCGGGCAGGAAGAAGGCGGGCTGGAGCGTGCCGAGGCTGGTGCCGGCCGGGAGCAGGGGGGCGAGGGCGGCATCGCTGTAGCTGGCTTCGCGCTGGAAACGGTGGGTGGACCAGAAGGCGCTGATTTCCAGGTCGCGACTGTCCTGGCGCAGGGCATGGGCGACGGTCAGGGTGCTGTGGGTGCCGCTGCCGATGGCGGCACCGGTCTGCAGGGCGTAGCGTTCGAACAGTTGTTCGAAGCTGATGCGGTCGAGGCGGGTCGGCTGGTAGCTCAGGCTGAAGGCGGCGCGGTCTTTCATGCCGGCGACACGCAGCGCGACGCTTTCCGGGCTGGCCAGGTGCTGGCCGAGGCCGATGCGCAGCGACAGGCGGTTGTCGATGCGGTGCTCGTGCTCGAGCTGGAGCGGTGTGTAGCTGGCCAGCGCGTGGCGTTGCTCGGCGAGGAGTGTGGTCTGGCCGTCGTCGTGGCGCCAGTGGATGCGCAGGCTGACGAATCTTTCATCCGGGACGTTGCGGATCACGGCGTCGTTGCGCTCGCGGCGTTGCAGGCTGCCGAGCTGGAGGTCGAGGGCCAGCCTCGGGGTCAGCGCGATGTGGCCGTCCACGGCGCCCAGTTGCTCGTCGATGGCACCGAGCTGGCGCTGGGCCAGCGCGAAGCCGGCGTGGTCGCTGAAGGCGAGCAGCGATTCGGCCAGTTGCATGTGCAGCGGGTCGTCGTCGCTCTGCTCGTCCTGCGCGTCGAAGGCATCGCTCTGGGCCAGGCGCAGGTCGCCGACGCGCTGGGCGGCGTTGATGCGGTCGTAGCGCGGCAGGCGTTCGCCGAACTGGTCGAGCAGCGGCCGCAGCGCGTCCCGGTCGTCGCTGGCCAGGGCGACCGAAAGCTCGGCCCACAACGGCCGGTTGGCCGCCTTGCCCTGGCTGCGGGCGTATTGTTGCCAGAGGTAGGCGCGCTCGGCGCTGTATTCCCCGGCCTCCTGCAGCCAGCCGATGGCGGTTTCCATGGCGGCGCTGGAGATTTTCTGGTCGGCGTCGCGGTCGAGGCGGAGCAGCTCGCGCAGCGCGGCGAGGCTGGTGTCGCCGCGGCCCTGGGTCATGAGCAGGCGGGTGCGGGCCAGGCGCCGGGCCGGATCGAGCTGATCGGCGTCCAGCCAGGATTTCAAATTTGGGCTTTTTTTCCGGTTGACCGTCAAAGCCTCCCGGGCGCGCCATTCTGTGCCGAGCAGGTGGCGGCGAAGGCGCCAGGCGCGGTCGGTTTGCTGGTTCTGGTCGAGGGCGTCGGCGTAGCCCATGAGCCAGAGGAAGTCGTCCCGGTGTTCGGCCAGGTGCGGCGTCAGGTAGCGGTCGAGGGCCACCTTCGGGCGCGACAGGGCGAGGTAGGCTGCGGCCAGGCTGTCGTGCAGGTCGGCGTTGAGGCGCCAGGCCGGTTCGTGGCTGGCCAGGAAACGACGCAGGCCGGCCGCGTCGTTGCTGTCGATGAGCAGCCAGAGCATGGCGTTCTGGAGGAGCGTCGATGCCGGCGCCAGGCTGAGGGCGGCCGTGAGCTCGCGGCGGGCGTCGGCGAAGCGGCCGGTCTGGCGGTAGGCCGCGGCGCTCAGGCGCAGGAAGTCGGGCTGGCGGCGCAGGGTGGCCAGCGTGTCGTAGGGTGGGCTGGCGTTCGGCGACATGCGGCCGAGCAGGGCGACGATGGTCGTCCATTGGTTGTCGGCGGCGTACAGGCTGAGCGCCTTGGTCAGGTGGCGGGGCTGGGCGAAGCGCTCCCAGGCGCGCACGGCCGCGCTGGCTGCTTCCTGCGGGTAGGCGTCTTCGAGCAGGCGGATCAGCGCGTCGAAATCTGCGGCTTCGGCCAGCGTGCTCCGGCTGAGCGTGGTGAAGGCGCCGATCGCTAGGTCCTCGCGCTGTTCGGTCTGCGCCAGTTGCCCCGTCAGGCGCAGCAGTTCCCGGCTCTCCTCGTTGTCCGCGCCAACCTTTTGCCGGGCCAGTTCCAGCCAGTGCAGCGCATCGCTGTTGTGGTCGTGGAGCAGGGCCAGGGTCGCCGCCCGGATGGCGCGCGGGGGCGTCGCTTCGGCCGGGGTCGCGAAGAGGCGTTGCCAGGTGTCCAGCGCCAGTGTCGGGTCGGCCGCCCGGTCGGCGAGATCGGCCATCATTTCCAGGGTGTACGGACGGTTGGTGCGGCGATGGTGGCGGGCCAGGAAATCGAGCGCGACGCGCGGCTCGCCCTGGCGTTCCCAGGCGGCGACGAGTTCGCCGAGGTGGCGCGGTGCGTCGGGTTGTCTGGCCAGCTGGTACTGGAGGGCGTCGATCAGGGCGTGGTCGTTGAGCAGGCCGGGGGCGAGGCGGAGCACCGCTTGCCAGGCATCGTCGCGTTGCGTCTGGCGGGCGAGGTGCCACCAGTGCTCCAGCGCCATTTCCGGGCGGTTGGTCCATTCGGCCACCTTGGCCAGGCGTTCCCGCCACTGCGGGTCTTCCGGCGACTGGCGGACGGCCGAGGCGGCTACTTTCCAGGCGTCTTCGAGCTTGCGGTTTTCGAGGAAGACCTCGTAGCCAAGCGTGTAGGTTTTGTCATCGAAAGCCAGTTGCGGCCCGCCGGGCGGTGCCGAGGCGCGCAGCGACACCTTTTGCGCCCAGGCGCCACCGTGTGCGTCGGCCAGCCGGACCTGTTCGAGCTGGCGCAGGAGGCTGAGGCGCAGCAATTTGCGCACGTAACGGTCGGCCACCTCGGGCTTGCCGGCGGCGCGGGCGAGCTGGGTGACGAAGAAGAGGGTGTCGTGATCGTCGGCCAGCGGGCCGATCTCGCGTTCGGCGGTGTTCAGCGCCTCGTTCATGAGGTTGCCCGACTGCAGCGTGCGCAGGGCGGTCAGGTAGTAGGCGCGGGCCTGGTCGGGCTGGCGGGTGCTGCGCCGGGCCTGCAGGTACAGCTCGGCGCTCTGCCGGTAATGGGCGTGGGCAAGCGCCGCCTTGCCGCCCTGGGCATACCACTCGGCCGCCTGCTCCGGCGATCCGGCGCTTTCGGCGACCTGACGGTAAAGCGCAGCGCCGATGGCCGCTTCGCCGAAGGCGAAGGCCTTGCCGGCGATCTCGATCCTTTTCTCGGTCGACCAGTCCTCGGCGGCCAGTTCGGCCAGTTGCCGCCCCAGTTGGGCGCGGACGGCCAGCGGCTGCGCCGTGTTCCGGATGGGCAGGTTCCGGAAGTCATGCACGCCGGCCTGCCAGAGCAGCCAGAGGGCTTCGCGCCGGATGGCGGGGTCGGCGGCATCGAGCGCGGGCTGCAGGGTGTCGCGCAGCGCGCCGAAGTTGCCGTGTTCGAGGGCCTGGGTCGCGAGCAGCAGGCGCAGGCGTGGATTGTCCGGGTCGGTGCGCAGCAGGTTGGTCACGTAGGCGCTGCTCAATTCGCTTTCCGGCGCCTTGACGACGCGTTGAATGAGGTTCTGCTGCGGATAGATCAAAACCAGGGCGATGACGACCAGGCCGCCCAGCAGGAGCAGCAGCCAGGCCGGCGCCAGATGCGGGCGCTCAGCGTCCCGGGCAGCGGATGTCGATCGTTGCAGCAGCATCTGGGCGCTTGAAGCGGGTGGCGGGTTGGCCGTCGAAGATCGCGGTCCGGCCGGCGGCGGCCGGCTTGTCGTTGATCCGGGTCGAACAGCCGTCCAGGTTGGCGAGACGGAAATCGAGGGGGGCGTGGGCGCTCAGCCGGAAATGCAGGGTCGTGCCGGCATTGTCCTGGCGGCGCGACCAGTCGTGCAGCCGGCCATTGGCGTCGACGAGATAGGGCTGGCGGGCGGGCGCCGTCGCTGCGGCAAACCAGGCGGCATCGTCGGCGAGGTGCAGGTAGCGGCCTTCGCGTCCGGGGCTGAAGCCGGCAACGCCGGCGGCCGTGTCGATGGCGGGGCGCATGTCGGCCGGCAGGCGCAGGGTCCGCAGGTGGCCATCGCCGCGAATGCGCCAGCCGTCGCCTTCGCGGGCGATGGCCATGCTGTCGAAATCGAGCGCCTTGCGGATGTATTCCGAGGCAAAGACCGGGTGCAAGGCCTGGCTGGCCGCCCAGGCGAAGGCCGTGTGCAGCGCCTTGAGACCAGCCGGCTTGCTGGCGGAATAGGTGTGGTAATAAATGCCGACCGGCTTGAGACGGCGTGGGCTCTCGGTCATCGCAAAGGTGTCGATGACCTGTGCGTAGCCATAGAACGGGCCGCGCCAGAGATTGGTGTACAGGTTCTCGTTGGTGATCGGTGCGTAGATTTGCAGGAAACCCCGGGTGCGGATGCCGATCGGGCCGACGGCGGTGAGCGAGGGGTGGCTGCGGGAGATGTAGGTGTCGCCGCCATTCATGTTGAGCAGGCCGGCGGCCTGGGCGATGCCGAGTGCGTCGGGGCCGGGATTGGTGTCGCCGGACCACAGCATGATGTCGACGGGCTTGCCGGGCGGTGCCAGTCGCCGGCGAATGTAGTCGACGGAGCCGGTGATTTCGCGCCTGAGGTCGAGGGCGTAGCCGGGGATGTCGAGGTGGTAATACGCTTCGCCCGATTCCTTGAAAATGCCGTGCCGGACGTTGTCCCAGCGGAAGGGGTGGGAGTACGAGTGGCTGGCGATCTCGACGTGGGGCAGGGCAAAGATCTGGCGGGCGACCGCCTCCATGCGCGGGCTCAATTTCGGGTAGAGGCCGTCCGGGGCGACTTCCGACTCGATGACCGACGCCGCCGTGGGGACCGGGTATTTCTGCAGGATCTCGCGGTACAGGACCTCGGCGGCCAGCGGCTGGCCGGGCATCTCGGCCACCGACGGAAAGCCGTCGCCGTCGATGTGCGAGAAGAGCAGGCGCCGCCCGTTCTCGGTCGTCACGTCGGGGACCGGCATGGGTGGCAGGCGCAGCGCGGTGCTCAGGAAGGCGAACGGATTGATGACCCAGCGCACCCGGTCGGCGCCGGGGATGCCGTCCACCACAAATGGATCGAGGACGAAGCCCCCCCAGGGCGTGATGGCGGCACCGGTGAACGTTTCGTTCTTTCCGTCGCGCAGGGCGAGCAGAATCCGGTCGGACGGATTCGTCGTGCGGATCGGTGTGACGCGACTGCGGTCCGGCTTGGGCGGCGTCTCGAAGCCGACCATGGCGTCTGCCAGCTCTACCTTGACCGTCCCGGCAGGCGGAGCGCCTGCGGCAAGATTGAAACTCTGCGCCATGCTGCGCTCGATCGGGTAGCCGAATTCGCCGAGCACGGCGATCGGGATTCCGTGTTCCCGCTTGTCCTGCAGCCAGCGGCCGAGCTTTTTGCCCTGCACTTCTTCGAGCGCACCGGAGAACCAGGTCACGATGCCGGCATAGCGGTCGGCATGGACGTCGGCGGGAATCTCGTTCAGGACGCTGGCGTAGTCGGCGATGTAGCCCATGTGGTTGATGGGCATTTCCAGGTAGCGATGGGCGTTGCTGAACTTGACCGAGGGCGCTTCGCGGCTGTCGTGGATGATCAGGATGCGTCGGCGTACGGGCTCGACGGCGCCGATGCCGACCGTGGCCAGGGCCTGGTCGCTGATCCAGGGCGTGAAGCCGAGTTGGCGGATCTTTTCGGCCGTGGCCCGCATCGCGACCCGATCATCGGGTGGCAGGTAGTCGATGGCCAGAATCGGCAGGCAGTCGCGTTCGCGTATGGTCCTGAGCTGGCCAATCAGCCATTCGCGGTCGGCGGCGGGGACGTCGACGTAATGCCTGGTGCCGGCATTCCATCCCTGGAAAAGGGATTCGGCGGCCACCATCTGAATCTTGTCGCGAACGCGGGGTACGATTTCAAAACCACGGTTGAGGATGAGCTTGATGCCGGGAAAACGCTCGTGCAGCGTCGCGATGACCTTGACCAGTCCGGCTTGCTGGGCTTCTTCGTCGAATCCGGCGGCCAGGCGGTAAGAGTCCAGCGTGTCGAGGAAAAAGCCGCGGTAGCCCTTGTGCCAGAGCGGTGCGATGACCCGGTCGGCAAAAAAGGTGGGCCAGTCGGCCGGGGTCTGGTCGATGACGACTGAACCCCAGTCCATGTTGCGGGCCATTTTCCAGGCCTCGGGGATGTCCTTGAAGTAGGCGCGTCCCGGATGGGCCTCGGCGACGGCCGCGTAGGCGTACAGCTGGCTATGGGGGCGTTGGTAGCGTTGCGGATCGTGGCCATGGTCAGGATCGACCACGACGATATCGAATGCCCTGAACTCGGTTAGCGGAAGCGACTTTCCGTAGTAAAGCGCAATGGCAACTTCGCAGTTTCCCGGCGGCGACAGGATGATGCCGAAAAATACGAAAAGCAGGCGAAACCAGGCCACTTTGGAAAAATCGCTTCAAAAAAAGCGATTAGACACCGCCAAAGTTGTCGGGTCAAAGCGACATGGTGAAGTTTTGTGAGATTAATCACAATGGCCTGAATTCTGTGCTAAGCCCATCTATACAAGGGCTTGTCACAAAATCAGCATCAAGAAATTGCCAGCATTCGCTCTAGTGCGAGTTTTGCCATTTTGGTCTCGTTTTCAGGTACTTTTATCTGATTGACAACTTTTCCGTCGACGAGATTTTCCAGCGTCCAGGCCAGGTGCTGCGGGTCGATGCGTTGCATGGTCGAGCACATGCAGATCGTGGTCGCCATGAACTGGACGATCTTGTTCTGCGGCAAGACTTCCTTGGCCAGGCGGTCGACCAGATTCAGTTCGGTGCCGACCAGCCAGCGCGTGCCTTCCGGTGCTTCCTTGATGGTCTTGACGATGTGTTCGGTCGAGCCGACGTAATCCGAGGCGGCGCACACTTCGAAGTTGCATTCCGGGTGGGCGATGACCTTGCCTTCGGGGTATTTGGCGCGGAAGGCGTCGATGTGCGACTTCTGGAACATCTGGTGTACCGAGCAGTGGCCCTTCCAGAGCAGGATTCTGGCCTTCTTGATCTGCTCCGGGGTCAAGCCGCCCAGTTCGAGATCGGGGTCCCAGACGACCATTTCGTCCATCGGGATGCCCATGTTGTGGCCGGTCCACCGGCCGAGATGCTGGTCGGGGAAGAACAGGATTTTCGGGCGGCGCTCGAAAGCCCATTGGGCGATGGTGCCGGCGTTCGACGAGGTGCAGACAATGCCGCCATGTTCGCCGCAGAAGGCTTTGAGGTCGGCGGCCGAGTTGATGTAGGTGACCGGCGTGACGAGTTCTTCGGCGTTGATAACGCTGTTCAGTTCGCGCCAGCAGCGCGTGACCTTGGCCAGGTTGGCCATGTCGGCCATCGAACAGCCGGCGGCGAGGTCGGGCAGGATGGCTTTCTGGTTCGGCGCCGTCATGATGTCGGCGACTTCGGCCATGAAGTGCACGCCGCAGAAGATGACGTATTCGGAATCGGTCTGCGATGCCAGTCGCGACAGCTTCAGCGAGTCGCCGGTCAGGTCGGCGTATTGATAGACGTCGGCACGCTGGTAGTGATGGCAGAGGATGACGGCGCGCTTGCCGAGCTTGGCGCGGGCGATGCGGATGCGTTCATGGCACGCCTCGTCGGAGAGGCGATTGAAGGGGTCGAAGGCGATGGTGGCTGTTTGCATGCTGAACTCTGATCGGGGCTATTTTGATTTTGGCCGTTTTTTCCGGTTGACCGTGGGATTATCCCTGAATCCAGGGCAAACCGGCCTTGCGCCAGCCGCCGATGGTATTGCGATGTCCGTTGGCGTCCTTGTCGCCCTCGAAGCCTTCCAGGACGTTGTAGCAGTTGTTGTAGCCGGCTTCGGTGGCCGCGGTGGCCGCTGCGATCGAGCGGACGCCGCTGCGGCAAAGGAACATGACCAGGGCTTCGGGGTCGACCTGGCGTTTGAGCTCGGCCACGAAATTCGGGTTGCGAACACCGCCCGGATACTGATTCCACTCGATTTCCACCGCACCGGGAACCCTGCCCACCCAGTCCCATTCGGCGCGGGTCCGGACATCGACGATCCTGGCGCCCGGCGCCAGGCGCAAGAGTTCGCTGGCTTCCAGTGGCGTCAGTTCGCCCTGGTAGGCGCGTTCCAGCGCCTGGCCGCGGCCCTGGGCCAGGCTGAGTATCTCGGTTAACTTTCCCATAATCTCCAACTGCTAAAATGGCAGGTTAACAGTATAGGGTAGACATCATGGGACTTGAGCATTCCCCTCCGGCCTCGGCCACGCCGGCCGAGCGGTCCGCCGAGGCGCAAAAGGCGACCTGGGTCAGCGTTGCCGTCAATCTGGTCATGACCGTAGCCCAGTTGATCGTCGGCTGGCTGGCACACTCGCAATCGCTGGTTGCGCATGGCCTGCACTCGTTTTCCGATCTGCTCTCAGATTTCCTCGTGATCTACGCCAGTCGGCAAAGCGCCCATCCGGCCGACCAGGCCCACCCCTACGGTCACGCCCGAGTGGAAACCGCTGCAACGCTGGTGCTCGGTGCCTCGCTGACCCTGATCGGGGGCGGCATTCTGTGGGAATCCGGTATGCGCCTGCAGCATATCGAAAACCTGCCGACCGTCGAATACTCGGCGCTGTGGATCGCTGTCGCCACGGTGGTCGCCAAGGAAGGCCTGTATCGCTACCTGATCCGGGTAGCCGAGAAACTCCGTTCGCAGCTGCTCATCGGCAACGCCCTGCACACCCGGGCCGATGCCGCCTCGGCGCTGGTCGTCGTCGTCGGCATCGGCGGCGCGTTGATGGGCTGGTCGTTCCTCGACTTGCTGGCAGCCGCCCTGATGGGCTTCATGATCCTGCACATGGGCGCCGGACTGGCCTGGGGTGCGATCAAGGAGTTGATCGATACGGGGCTCGACGACGTGCAGGTCGAGGCTATCCGGAAAACCCTGCTGGCGACGCCCGGTGTGCGCGACCTCCACGGCCTGCGCACGCGACGCATGGCGCATCAGGCGCTGGTCGATACCCATGTTCAGGTCGATTCGCGCATCAGCGTTTCGGAAGGCCATCGCATTGCCGAGTCGGCGCGGGCCCGGGTTCTGCGCGAACATCCCGAGGTGCTCGATGTTCTGGTTCACATCGATCCGGAAGACGACATGGATCCGGATAGCTATGCCACGAGGCTGCCGGCCAGAGATGCCTTCCTCAGTGAGCTGAAACCCTTGCTGGCCGGTCTGCCCGAACCGGAAAAAATCGTGCTGCATTACCTGAAGGGCAAAATTGAAGCCGAGCTCTATTTCAGCCACCTCTTGTTCGAAAACGGGGAGGCGCTCCTGCAGGCCGAAAAGCAAGTGGCCGATCGCCTGAAATCGCACCCCGGCATTTGCCGAATATCACTGAATTGTCTGGTTGCACCAAAATAGTGCGGTTATTGCTTGTCTTGCACGATCATGGTGCGTGAAATTCTTGCTTAAACGCCGCATCTCATTGTGGCAAAATGCAATATTGGCTCACGGACGTTTGGCATGTTTTCTGCTAATTGCTCCGGGTTACAAATTTTTGATTGTCGCCGGATCGCCCGGCAACTTGTTTTCTTAGGAGATTAAGGCATATGGCAACCCCGCAAGACGTCATCAAGATGATCAAGGAAAACGACGCAAAATTCGTCGATTTCCGCTTCACCGACACCCGTGGCAAGGAACAGCACGTCACCGTGCCCATCTCCGCCTTCGACGAAGACAAGTTTGAAAACGGTCACGCCTTCGACGGCTCCTCCATCGCTGGCTGGAAGGGTATTCAGGCTTCCGACATGCAACTGAACCCGGATCCGGACACCGCCTACATCGACCCGTTCTTCGACGAAACCACCGTTGTCCTGACCTGCGACGTCGTCGATCCGGCCGACGGCCGTGGTTACGACCGCGACCCGCGCTCCATCGCCAAGCGCGCTGAAGCCTACCTCAAGTCCTCTGGCATCGGTGACACCGCCTACTTCGGTCCGGAACCCGAATTCTTCATTTTCGACGGCGTCGAATGGTCTGTCGACATGTCCGGCTGCTCCCTGAAGATCCACTCCGCTGAAGCGGCCTGGGGCTCGGGCGAAAGCAACGAAGGTTCCGGTTCCACCGGCCACCGTCCGACCGTCAAGGGCGGCTACTTCCCGGTTCCCCCGGTCGACAGCCTGCACGACATCCGTTCGGCCATGGTCCTGACCCTGGAATCCCTGGGCGTGCCGGTCGAAGTTCATCACCACGAAGTGGCCAACGCCGGCCAGTGCGAAATCGGTACCGTTTTCAGCACCCTGGTCAAGCGCGCTGACTGGACCCAGATCCTGAAGTACGTGGTGCACAACGTTTCGCACCAGTATGGCAAGACCGCCACCTTCATGCCGAAGCCCATCGTTGGCGACAACGGTTCCGGCATGCACGTTCACCAGTCCATCTGGAAGGACGGCAAGAACCTGTTCGCCGGTGACGGCTACGCCGGCCTGTCTGAAACCGCCCTGTTCTACATCGGCGGCATCATCAAGCATGCCAAGGCCCTGAACGCCATCACCAACCCGGGTACCAACTCCTACAAGCGTCTGGTCCCGCACTACGAAGCTCCGGTCAAGCTGGCCTACTCCGCCAAGAACCGTTCTGCTTCCATCCGCATTCCGTACGTCGCCTCCACCAAGGCCCGTCGTATCGAGACCCGCTTCCCGGATCCGATCGCCAATCCGTACCTGTGCTTCGCCGCGCTGCTGATGGCCGGCCTGGATGGTATCCAGAACAAGATTCACCCGGGCGATCCGGCTGACAAGAACCTGTACGACCTGCCGCCGGAAGAGGATGCAAAAATCCCGACCGTCTGTGCCTCTCTCGAAGAAGCCCTGGCCTCCCTCGACAAGGATCGTGACTTCCTGACCCGTGGCGGTGTGTTCTCCAACGACTGGATCGATGCCTACATCACCCTGAAGATGGACGAAGTGAACAAGGTTCGCATGACGACCCACCCGGTCGAGTTCGATCTGTACTACTCCTGCTAATCAGCCAGGTAAGCAAAAAGGGCGGGGTTTCCCGCCCTTTTTTTGTTTACTTTTTCCAGTCTCGGCCGTTAAGTCCGGTACACTCAGAAAATTGACAGGAATGATGACGATGACACGCAGTTTGCCCGCTCTGCTGATTGCCTTGTTGCCAATCTTGGCTTCGGCCCAGACGATCTACAAATGTGTGGATGCCGGAGGCAGTACGACCTATTCGAGTTCGAAGCTCGACAAGAACTGCAAGGTCATCTCCAGCGGTGCGGAAAACGCCATGCCGGCACCCAAGGCAAAGCCGGCCGGGGCGGCAGCCAATCCATCGCCTGCAGGATTCCCGCGGGTGCAGGAAGATGCCCAGAAGGCGCGTGATGGTGACCGTCGCCACATCCTTGAGCAGGAACTGGCGGGCGAGCAGCGCAGCCTTGAACAGGCGCGCAAGGATTTGTCCGAGCAGCAAGCCGCCGGGGCATCCGCGGATCGTGTCGCGCCCTACCGAGATCGTGTCGGACAGCACGAACGCAATATTCAGGCGATTCAGAAGGAACTGGGGAATTTGAAATAGTTGTTGGTTGTTAGGATCGAGCTGCTAGGTCAAGTTTGAGGGCGCCAAGGCGCCCTTTGCTTTTGCTATCAGCTAATTGCTCGATCCTCGATCCTCGATCCTGACCTTGTACCAGGCCGCATAGAGCGCGGGCAGGAAGAGCAGCGTCAGTGCCGTTGCGACGATCAGTCCGCCCATGATGGCTACGGCCATCGGCCCGAAGAAGTCATTTCTCGACAAGGGAATCATGGCCAGGACGGCTGCCGCAGCGGTCAGCACAATCGGCCGGAAGCGACGGACGGTTGATTCGACAATCGCCTTGCGGCGCGGTTTTCCTGCGGCCATGTCCTGTTCTATCTGGTCGACGAGGATCACGGAATTGCGCATGATCATGCCAAACAGCGCGATGGTGCCAAGCAGCGCCATGAACCCGAATGGCTTGTTGAAGACCAGCAGGAACAGGGCAATGCCAATAATGCCGAGTGGCGCCGTCAGGAGAACCATGACGACGCGGGAAACGCTCTGCAACTGGATCATCAGGATGGTGATGACCGCCAGTACGAAGAGCGGAATCCCCGCCATGACGGAGCCGGAGCCTTTGGAGGATTCCTCGACCGAGCCGCCGGTCGCAATGCGATAGCCCTCGGGAAGCGCCGCCTGAATCGCCTCGATTTCGGGCTTGATGCGGTCCACGACGGTAGCGGGCTGTATCTTTCCGTAAAGGTTGCCGCGAACCGTGATGGTCGGCTGGCGATCCCGGCGCCAGATCAGGCCAGGCTCGAAACCGTGTTTCAGGCGGGCAATCTGGCTCAGCGGGACGCTTTTGCCGGTGCGTGTCGGCACCGCAAGATCATCGAGCGACGATAGGTGGCTGCGTTCCTCGCGGTCGCCCCGCAGAATCACGTCGATGCTCTTTTCGCCTTCACGATACGTGCTGACGGTGTAGCCCGTCAGCGACATGTTGAGCAGATTGGCAATGTCCTGGCTTGATACCCCGAGCAGGCGTGCCTTGTCCTGATCGATTTCGATTTCGACGGACTTCGACAATTCGCTCCAGTCGACATTGACGTTGGAGATTTCGGCGTTCTGCCGCATGACCGAAGTGATTTGTGCGGCAATTTTGCGCAGTGTTGGAACGTCTTCGCCCGAAATGCGGTATTGAATCGGGTAGCCGACCGGCGGTCCGTTCTCGATACGGGCAATGTTGCCCCGGGCGGCGAAGGCGCCCGTCTCGAACAGGTGGATCAGTCGGGCGCGCAAGGCTTCACGGGCCTTGTCGTCGTGCGTCACAATGACGAACTGTCCGACATTGGTCGCCGGCAACTGCTGATCGAGGCCAAGGTAGTAGCGCGGAGAGCCGGAGCCGATATAGGCGATGAAATGCGAGAACTGGTCATGTTCGGCCTTGTCCTTGGCGAGCCAATCCTCCAGTCGCTTCACTTCGGAATCGATGGCGCTGATCGAAGCGCCTTCGGGCAGGCGAAGCTCGACATTCAGCTCGAGGCGCGTCGAGTTCGGGAAAAACTGCTTTTGCACCTTGATCATCCCGACTATCGAGAGCGCGAACAGAACGACCGTCATGCCGATCACCAGCCAGCGACGGCTGACGCACCAGGCGACCAGGCGGCGAAAGCGGTTGTAGAACGATGTGCCATAAACGTCATGATCTTCGGCGTGACCGGGGCCGTTCATGCCGAGTTTGTCCAGCAATCCGGCCAGTCGCGGGAAGCGTCGATCAATGCTGCCGGGTGCGCGTACTGCATGCGGGTTGGGCAACAGCTTGTAGCCAAGCCAGGGAATGGCGATGACGGCCGCCAGCCAGGAAATCAGCAGTGCTACGGCATTGATCTGGAAAAAGGCGAAGGCGTATTCTCCTGTAGACGACTTGGCGAGGGCGATGGGAATGAACCCGGCGACGGTGACCAGCGTGCCCGACAGCATCGGCCCGGCGGTACTGGTGTAGGCGAAGGAGGCGGCCCGGGTTCGTTCCCATCCCTGCTCCATCTTCACCCACATCATTTCGACGGCAATGATCGCGTCGTCGACCAGCAGGCCAAGGGCCAGCACCAGGGCGCCAAGCGACACCTTGTGCAGCCCGACGTTGAGCAGATACATCGCAAGGAAGGTGGCGGAGAGAACAAGGGGGATGGAAACGGCGACAACGAGCCCGGTGCGAATGCCCAGGCTGATGAAGGTGACCAGCAATACCACCACGACGGCCTCATTCAAAGCATGGGTAAAGGCCGACACCGAGCGTTCGACTGCCTCCGGCTGGCTGGCGGCCACGCCGATCTCTACGCCTACCGGCAAGGCGGCCTGCAAGTGGGCGACACGGCTTGCCAATTCCTTGCCGAGCTGGATGATGTCACCTCCCTTTGCCATGGACACCCCGATGGCCAGGGCGCGCTTTCCGCCAAAGCGAACCTGGGTTGCCGGCGGATCGATGGCGCCGCGTCGAATGTTGGCGATGTCACCCAGGCGGAAACTGCGCGTGCCTGAGCGAATGAGGATGTCGGATACCGCCTGAACGCTGTCCAGGGAACCGCTGGGGCGAAGCTGGATGCGTTCGCTGGCAGTCTCGAAAAACCCTGCTCCCGCAACGGCATTCTGCTGATTGATCGCCTGAATGATGGTGGTCTGGTCGATGCCCAGCGTGGCGAGCTTGGTATTCGAGAGTTCGATGTAAATCCGCTCGTCCTGGATGCCGAATATTTCGACTTTCCCGACCTGCGGTACGCGTAACAGCTCGTCGCGAATGCGCTCGGCCATGTCTTTCAGTTGCGGATAGTCGAGCCCATCGCCCGTCAAAGCGTAGATGTTGCCAAAAACGTCGCCGAATTCATCGTTGAAAAATGGCCCCTGAACGCCGACTGGCAGGGTGTGACGGATATCGCCGATTTTTTTGCGCACCTGATAAAAGACGTCGGGGACGCTGGCTGCCGGCGTGCTGTCCTTGGCAAAGAACATCACCGTCGACTCGCCGGGGCGGGAGAAACTGGAGACACGGTCGATATACGGCGTTTCCTGGAGCTTCTTCTCGATCTTGTCGGTCAGCTGAAGCTCGACCTGGCGGGCGGTGGCGCCGGGCCAGAAGCTGCGGATGACCATGATCTTGAAGGTGAATGGCGGGTCTTCAGCCTGCCCCAGCCGGCCGTAGGCGAACACCCCCATGAGTGCAATGGCGAGCAGGAAATAGCCAACCAGGGTGCGGTGGTGCAGGGTCCAGTCGGAGAGATTGAAGCGCTGGCTCACGGTCTAGCGCTGCTGACCGGGCGTCGTGGCAGGCTTCGCCAGAACTTCCTGGCCGTCGGCCAGCGATCCCGTGCCGCTGATGATGACCTGCTCACCTGCTGTCAGGCCGCCAGCCAGTTCAACGCCATCCTCGCGATAGCGCCCAACTTTTACAGGCCGTGATGCGACTTTGCCTTCCATTACGATGCGAACAGCCGGGCCACTTCCGTTGTCAATGACCGCGGACAGGGGAACCACGATGGGGGATTCCTGCGTGCTGGCCAGGGCTACGCGCGCCGTCATGCCCAGCCGTACGTCAGGTGGCGGATTGAGAATGCGGATGCGTGCCGCGTAGGTGCGGGTGACGGGGTCTGCCACCGGAGCGAGTTCGCGCAATTCGCCGCGCAGCGCAAGCGAGGGATCGGCCCACAGGCTGACGCTCAGGGTCTTGCTTGCCTTGAGTTCGCCAAGCCGGCTTTCCGGAATGGCGATTGCGACTTCCTTTTCCTCGGGCCGAGCGATACGCAGCACGGCTTGCCCGGCACCGACAACCTGTCCGGCGTCGGCGACGACGGCGGTCACGATGGCCGGGAATTCGCTGCTCAATGTTCCGTAGCTGGCCTGGTTACCGCTGATGCGGCTCTGCGAGCGGGCTTGTTCCAGCCTGGCTTGGGCACTGTTGAAGGCATTTTCCTTGGCATCGAATGCAGCCTGGCTGACAAATTTTTTGGTTAGCAGGCCGGCGTAGCGTTCGCGTTCGGCCCGTGCCGTTGCGTGATCGCTTTCGGCTGCGGCCAGTTGCGCGCGGGCAGCAGAGGCTGCCAGTTCGAGGTCGGCCGGATCCAGCCTGGCAAGCGCTTGTCCCGCCCTGATCTCGGCCCCCGCGTCGACCAGGCGGGCGGCGATTTTGCCGCCTACCCGAAACGAAAGATCAACCTCGTGGCGGGCGCGAACTTCGCCGGTATAAACCCCGGCCGCTTGTGGAGCGCTTGCTGCCGCCTGGACCAGTACGCTGCGCGGAGCGGGCGGCGGTGCTTCGCCTGAACTGCAGCCTGCCAGGATTGCGGCGAGGGCCGTCAGCAGGGTGGCAGCGCGAGGCGTGAACAGGGTCATGGCTAGAGGTCCGTTGGACAGATGGGTGATGATAATGAACGATCGGTCAGTAATGCAAGTTGTGATCTGCCTTGAGGCCCAAATCGCTACAATGACGACCATGAACGTTACTCATTCTTCGTTTGCCGGCCTCGATCTGCTGGCTTCGGCGGTACTGCTGCTGGATGATGAACTGGCGATCCGCTACATCAACGCGGCGGGCGAGAATCTGCTCGCGGTCAGTGGTCGTGCCGTTCTGGGCAAGACGCTGACAGTTGTGTGCACCTGCTCGGCAACCTTGCAATCGGCCCTGGATAACGGGCTCGAGAACAACTGGGGCTACACCGGGCAGAACATCGAGTTGAAGCGTAGCGATGGTGAAGTACTCAACATCAATTGCACGGTCACGCCCTTGCGTCGGGATATTGCACCGGGTGTTCGTCTGTTGCTCGAATTGCAGCCCATTCAGCATCATCTGGCGGCGACGCGCGAGGAGCGCCTGATCGAGCAGCAGCAGGTCAGCCGCGAACTGATCCGCAATCTGGCGCATGAAATCAAGAACCCGCTCGGCGGTATTCGGGGGGCGGCGCAGTTGCTTGAGCACGAATTGGCGAATCCATCGCTCAAGGAGTACACGCAAGTCATCATCAAGGAGGCGGATCGCCTGCAGGACTTGATGCAGCGACTGCTGACGCCGCATCGGGCGATGCTGCCGACGACGGTCAACATCCACGAAATCCTGGAACGGGTGCGTAGCCTGCTGACTGCGGAGTTTCCCGGTTCGCTCAGTGTGCGTCGCGATTACGACACGAGTTTGCCGGAGCTGGTGGGCGACCGGGAACAATTGATTCAGGCCGTACTCAATATTGCCCGCAATGCTGCACAGGCCATGGGCGGGGAAGGGGAAATCGTGCTTCGTACGCGCTCCTTGCGACAGGTGACCCTGGCCAAGAAGCGTTACCGTCTGGCCATGGAAATCAAGGTGATCGACAACGGGCCCGGCATTCCGGATGAAATCCGCGAGCGCATGTTCTATCCCCTGGTTTCCGGGCGCGAAGGCGGTAGCGGGCTGGGGCTGACCATCGCCCAGAATTTCATTCAGCATCATCACGGGACGATCAACTGCGTCAGTCGTCCGGGGCATACCGTCTTCACGCTGAACCTGCCTGTCGAGCAGGCTTGAGTTTTGCTTCGGTAAAGGCCATTCTGAAAACAAAATGAGCCTGCCAAATATGAAACCGGTCTGGATCGTAGACGACGATCGTTCTATCCGTTGGGTACTGGAAAAAACCCTCTCCCGCGAGGGTATTCCGTTCAAGAGTTTTGCCTCGGCCAGTGAGGCTATTTCGCAGCTGGAACAGGGTATCGAGCCGCCACAGGTGCTGATGTCGGACATCCGCATGCCCGGCCAGTCGGGGCTGGAGCTTCTGCAGGAGGTGAAAACCCGTTTTCCGTCGGTACCGGTCATCATCATGACGGCCTATTCCGATCTGGAAAGTGCGGTGGCTGCCTTCCAGGGCGGCGCCTTCGAATATCTGCCGAAGCCCTTCGACGTCGATCAGGCGGTGGAGTTGATTCGGCGAGCCATTGATGAGTCAATGCACCAAAGCGGTGCAGCGGAGGAAGAGGGGTTGGTGCCGGAGATCCTCGGTCAGGCCCCTGCCATGCAGGAAGTCTTCCGGGCCATCGGCCGTTTGGCGCTGTCGCACGCGACGGTGCTGATTACCGGCGAGTCGGGGTCAGGCAAGGAACTCGTGGCACGTGCGCTGCATCGCCATAGCCCGCGCGCCGACAAGCCGTTCATCGCCATCAACACGGCGGCGATTCCCAAGGATTTGCTGGAGTCTGAATTGTTCGGCCACGAGCGCGGTGCGTTCACCGGCGCCCAGGCCCAGCGGCGCGGGCGTTTCGAGCAGGCCGAGAGCGGTACGCTGTTCCTCGATGAAATCGGCGACATGCCAGCCGAACTGCAGACCCGTCTGTTGCGGGTCTTGTCGGATGGGCATTTCTACCGCGTCGGTGGTCATTCGCCGATCAAGGCCAACGTTCGGGTCATCGCGGCGACGCACCAGAATCTCGACACGCGGGTCAAGGATGGCTTGTTCCGCGAAGACTTGTTTCATCGCCTGAACGTCATTCGCATTCGCCTGCCGGCCTTGCGTGAGCGCCGGGAAGACATTCCCCTGCTGGCGCGCCACTTCCTGCAGAAGAGCGCGCGGGAACTCGGCGTGGAAACCAAGCGACTGACCGATGCGGCCCTGAAATACATGAGCGGCCTCGATTTCCAGGGTAATGTCCGCCAGCTTGAGAATCTCTGTCACTGGCTGACCGTGATGGCGCCGGGACAGCAGGTCGACGTCAGCGACCTGCCGGGCGAGTTGCGCGAATCCACCCCCGTTTCGCTGGTCACCGACTGGGAGAGCGCGCTGGAAGGCGAGGCCGACCGCCTGTTGGCGCGTGGCGTGCCGGATATCCATGGCGTCCTGTCGCAGATTTTCGAGCGCATCCTGATCTCGCGGGCGCTGGCGCATACCGGCGGACGCCGGATCGAGGCGGCGCAGGCGCTGGGGATCGGTCGCAACACGATCACCCGCAAGATTGCCGAACTCGGCATTGATGGCGGCAAGGAGCACGCGGCGGAGTAGAATCCGCCGCATGACACTGATCGATCCTGTCTTGCTGAAGACCCGGCTGGGTGCGCTGGCCGGGCGTTTCGACGTAGACGCGCTGGCTGAATGCGACTCGACGAGCAGCGAATTGATGCGCCGGGCCGAGCGCGGTGCGCCGTCGGGAACGGTGGTCGTCGCCGACCGGCAAAGTGCCGGCCGCGGGCGGCGCGGACGCAACTGGCTTTCGTCGCCGGAATCCAGCCTGACCTTTTCCGTGTTGTGGCGCTTTCCCGGCAATGCGGCCGGGCTGAGTGGCCTGTCGCTGGCGGTGGGCGTCGCACTGGCCGAGGCGATGGAAAACCTCGGGGCCAGCGGGGTTTGCCTGAAATGGCCGAACGACGTGCTGCTGCGCACCGGTGATGGTTTTGCCAAGCTGGCCGGCATCCTCATCGAGCTGTCGTCCGATCGTCGCGGAACGCAGGCGATCATCGGCATCGGCCTCAATCTCCTGCCGCCTGTCGATGAACTGCCGCAGCCGGCCGCCGGCTTGAGCCAGGCTTGTGCGCAGTCCGTCGATCGCTATGCCGTGCTGGCCGCCGTGCTTGTCCAGTTGGCCGCGGTTCTCGACGATTTCACGGTCAACCGGTTTTTTTGCCTAAAAATGAAATGGCAGCGTTACCACGCCTGGCAGGATTTGCCCGTGCAACTGATCGGCGATGGCGACACGCCGACGTTGGGGCGCTGTCTCGGCGTCGATGACGATGGCGCCTTGCTGCTTGAAACCGCCAGCGGGATCGAACGCATCCTCTCAGGCGACGTCAGCCTGCGCCCTGCTGGTAGCAAGATGGAAGGGCGCTCTGCATGATCGTTTGCTTGGACAGCGGTAACAGCCGCATCAAATGGGGCGTGCATGACGGTGTGAAGTGGCAGGCCCAGGGGGCGCTGGCGCATGACGATGTCGGGCAGTTGGGCCAATTGCTCGCCGACTGGCCGCAGCCGGAGCGGGTCATGCTGGCCAATGTTGCCGGTGCCGAGGCCGGCGAGCGGATTCGTGCGCAGCTCGCGGCATGGTTGCCATGCTTGCAGGAAGTACGAGCCGAGCCGGCGCGGGCCGGCGTCCGGAATCATTACCGGAATCCCGGGCAACTGGGCGTCGATCGCTGGTGCGCGCTGATCGGTGCCCGCAGTCTGAGCCCGTCCGCCGCCATCGTGGTCATGGCCGGCACCGCAACGACCATCGACGCGCTCGACGCCGACGGCCACTTCCTGGGCGGCATGATCCTGCCCGGGGGCGATCTGATGCGCCGTTCGCTCGCCGTCGATACGGCCGGGCTACCTTTCGCAGATGGTTGTCACGATGCCTTCCCGCGCTGTACCGACGATGCCATCGTCACCGGCGTCATCGAGGCCCAGGTTGGCGCCATCGAGCGGGCCTGGCAGCGGCTGGGCAATGTCGACAAGGTCTGTTTCCTGTCGGGCGGGAATGCCGCCAGCCTGGCGCCCCACTTGAACATCCGCTGGCGCTCGGTGGCCAATCTTCCCCTGGAGGGATTGCTCCGTTTGGCGCGCGAGGCTTGAACAAAGCGCGGCAAGCGGTGACAATCCGCTGTCATTGCGTCACCTCCGGGAGATTCCATGTTTGATCCGGTCATCAGCAGCCTGCCGGCCTTTGCCGGATACTTTGCGACGGCGCTCGGTTTGCTGGCTGTCTTTCTCGTGCTGTATGTGTTTGTCACACCCTATAACGAGCTGGCGCTGATCCGCGAGGGCAACATTGCCGCGGCTGTCAGCCTGGCCGGGGCCATCGTCGGCTATGCTCTGCCCATCGCTGTTTCCGTCGCTACCAGCCACAACATCAGCGCGATGATCGGCTGGGGCGTGGTCGCCTGCATCGTCCAGCTGATGGCCTACATCGCGGCCCGCCTGGCCTTGCCGCAGATCAATCTCAACATCCCGCAGGGCAAGGTCGCCTCCGGGATATTCCTCGCTTCGCTATCCCTCGGCATCGGCATTCTCAATGCCGGCTGCATTGCCTGATCACACAAGGAGACACTCATGGCGCTGATGGACTTCATCAAGAAACAGTTTATCGACATCCTGCAATGGACCGAGGATGGCGACGGTACCCTGGCCTGGCGTTTCCCGATGGCGGAAATGGAAATCCAGAACGGTGCGAGCCTGACCGTACGCGACTCGCAGATGGCCCTGTTCGTCAACGAAGGCACCGTGGCCGATGCTTTCGGTCCGGGCATGTACAAGCTGACGACGCAGACCCTGCCGGTCCTGACCTACCTGAAGAACTGGGACAAGCTCTTCGAGTCCCCGTTCAAGTCCGACGTCTATTTCTTCTCGACCCGTACCCAGCTCGACCAGAAGTGGGGAACACCCAACCCGATCACCATCCGCGACAAGGAGTTCGGCATCGTCCGGATGCGTGCTTTCGGAATCTACTCCTACCACCTGACCGATCCGAAGGCCTTCTACCAGAAGATTTCCGGTACCCGCGATGTCTATTCGCGCGAGGAACTGGAAGGTCAGTTGCGCAACACCATCGTCGCCGGCATGACCGACCTGTTCGGCGAGGCGGGCGGTTCCTTCGTGGACATGGCTGCCAATCAGGACGAGTTCGGTCAGGCCATGATGCACAAGATGCAGCCCATGTTTGCCGAATACGGCCTGTCGCTCGATACCCTGGTGGTGCAGAACGTGTCGCTGCCGGAAGAGTTGCAGAAGATACTCGACCAGAAGATCGGCATGAACATGATCGGCGACATGCAGCGCTTTACGCAGTACCAGGTTGCCAACAGCATTCCGGATGCCGCCAAGAACGAAGGTGGTCTGGCAGCGATGGGGGTCGGCCTGGGGGCCGGCGTCGGTTTCGGACAGGTGGTCGGGCAGGCGATGGGGGCGGCCATGCAGCCGGGCGGCGCTGCGCCGGTAGCGGCAGCGATGTCGGCTGACGAGGTGGTGGCGACGCTGGAAAAGCTCCACGGGCTGGTCGAAAAAGGCATTCTGAGCCAGGCTGAATTTGATGCCAAAAAAGCGGAATTGCTCAAAAAACTAAGTTGACCGTAGCAACGTGGCGGTCAGTGCGCTATGCCCTTCCTGCGGGGCGCCGGTTGTCTTCAAATCGGCGTCCTCGGTCTTTGCCGTCTGTGAATACTGCCAGAGCACGCTGGTTCGTCACGACCAGGATCTCGAAGACATCGGCAAGATGGCGGCGCTGGTCGAGGACCGCTCGCCGCTGCAGCTCGGCGCGGAAGGCAGTTACAAGGGCGTTCATTTCGCCCTGATCGGGCGCATCCAGATCAAGTACAGCCAGGGCTACTGGAACGAGTGGCACCTGCTGTTCGATGACATGCGTACCGGCTGGCTGTCGGAGGCCGCGGGTGAGTATGTGCTTACCTTCATGGAGCAGGTCCAGGAGCCGCTGCCGGGCTTCGATAACCTGAAGATCGGTCAGCGCCTTGCGCTGGCCAGCCAGACCTGGACGGTCAGCAACATCGAAAACGCCGAATGCGTGGCCGGCCAGGGCGAGTTGCCCTTCAAGGTCGGCGCCGGCTATCCGGTGGCTGCGGTCGACCTCCGGAATCAGCGCAATTTTGCCACGCTGGATTATTCGGAAACGCCGCCCTTGCTGTTTGTCGGCGAGGCCGTCGATTTCCGCTCTCTCAAGATGAGCAATCTGCGCGATGGCATGACGGTGGAAGCAAAGACCGTCGAAGCCCGTGTTTTTCGCTGTCCGAGTTGCGGTTCGCCGATGTCGGCGCGCTCGCGGGAAATTCTGGCCGTAGGCTGTGCCTCCTGCGGTGCGGTTGTCGATGCGGCGGACCAGAACTACAAGCTTCTGTCGAAGTCACTGGGTATGCGCGACGATCAATACGCGGCGCGCCTGCCCCTGGGGAGCAAGGGGCGCCTCGACGGCAAGCCGGTCGAAGTCATCGGTTTTCTCGTCAAGCGTTGCGTGGCGGATGGCCAGTTTTACAACTGGAGCGAGTATCTGTTGGCCGGCGAGAACGGGACCTACCGCTGGCTGACGGAGTACAACGGCCACTGGAACGTCGTCGACGTGCTGTCCAATCCGCCCGCCAAGGGCATCATCGAAGTCGACAGCGTCCGCTTCGGCGAACAGGTATTCAAGCATTTCACCAGCACGCAAAGCGTCGAGGTGATTCAGGTCGCGGGCGAATTCACCTGGCGGGTGCGGCGGGGCGAAACCAATCGCGTCGTCGATTACGTGGCGCCACCGCTCATGCTTTCCTGTGAATCGACGGGCAACGATCTGACCTGGTCGAAAGGAAGTTACGTCGAACCCCAGGTCATTTCGGAAGCCTTCAATCTGAAGGGCGACCTGATCCGGCCGCTGGGCGTTTTTGCCAATCAGCCCAATCCCTGGGGGGAGACCAATCGCCGCATCTGGTCATTGTTCGGCAAGCTGGCCCTGGGGGCCATCCTGCTCCAGGCTTTTTTCGTCTTCTTTTCCAGCGGCAAATTGCTGCTGCGTCAGGATTTGGTCTTTGAGCCTTTCCGTGGCGACGAGGTGCAGACGCGCGAGTTTGTGATCACCGGCAAGCCGCGCAAGATTGCAGTCAAGAATGCCACATCGCTCGACAACAACTGGATCGGGCTCGACATATTGCTCGTCAACAAGGAAACGGCGCAGGCGTGGCCGGCGGCCCGCGAGTTGTCGTTTTACAGTGGCTACGATGACGGGCGGTGGACCGAGGGCAGCCAGAGCGACGAAATCGTCTTCCAGAACATCCCGGCGGGCACCTATTACCTCACGCTCGATCCCGACATGGCGCCCGAAAAGCCCGTTGCCGTGCGCGATACGCTCGAAGTGCACGTAGCCGGCGCCGGCTGGTCGAATTTCGTGCTGGTCATGATCTTCCTTATCGCCTTTCCGATCTTCAGCGCGATGCGCCATGCGGCGTTCGAGGCTCGCCGCTGGGCTGAAAGCGATCATGCGCCGGTCAGCAGCGATGATTCCAGTGGAGACGACGACTGATGTTCGGCAAGTTTTCCTTCGTCAGCGGCGTGTTTGCCATCATGCTCTTTGCCTATGCCCAGCTGCAGGGCTGGAACATGTTCGATACGGTGGCCAATTCGAGCCATGGCGGTTCCGGCAGCAGCCGGACCTACCACAAGTAGATCAGTCCCCGCCGCCGCCACAACCGCCGCCACATCCGCTGCCATCGGCAGAACCCGAGTCGCCGCCGCATCCACTGCCTCCTCCGCCGCAACCAATGTGGCTGGCGCAGTAGCCGCCATCGGCGCCGCCGTTGCGGGCGGCCATGCAATCCAGGTGGTAGACGAAGCCGCCGGCGAGGCCGAGCGCCGCGTCGAGCGCGAACAGCCGGGGCAGTCGCTCCGGCGCTTTCGGGTTGATCTTTTCGAGTGCGCAGGCCAGTCGCCAGGCCCGCTTGATGCCGTCCGACGCCTGGGTCGGGGAACTCATCGCTTCGGCCGGAGTGTGATGCAGGAAGCGGCCAAAGGCCTGGCGGCAGAAGGTATCGTAGTGCCGGGTGAACAGGATGAACTCGTGCCAGGCATCGTCGACGGCCTGGGACGGCATGGCGACCATGCGGCGGCCGGCCATGCGGCAGATCTGGAAGTAGTCGATCAATGCCGCGAAGACCTGGGCGCGCTGTTCGGTCGTCAGCTCGGGCCGACGCGCTGCCAGTCGCTTGTCGAGGAAGCGTTCGTAGGGGTAACGGCCGATGTAGCCGGCGCGATGCTGCACGGCCCATTGCCGCCAGAGGAAGGCGGCCAGCAGGGCCAGCAGCAGGACGATAATGATTTTGCCCATGGCTTAGCTGTTGATGTCGAAGCAGAGGTACTTGATTTCCAGGTAGTCCTCGATGCCGTATTTCGAGCCTTCGCGCCCCAGACCGGATTGCTTGATGCCGCCGAAGGGCGCCACTTCGTTCGAGATCATGCCGGTGTTGATGCCGACCATGCCGTATTCGAGTGCTTCGCCCACGCGCCAGCAACGACCGACGTTGCGGCTGAAGAAGTAGGCGGCCAGCCCGAATTCGGTGTCGTTGGCCATGGCGATGGCCTCGGCCTCGGTATCGAAGCGGAAGAGCGGGGCGACGGGGCCGAAGGTTTCCTCGCGCGCCACCTTCATGTCCGTGGTGACATCGGCCAGCACGGTGGGCTGGTAGAAGTTGCCGCCGCGCTCGTGGCGGGCACCGCCGCAGAGTACGCGGGCGCCCTTTGCCAGCGCGTCGGCGACGTGGGATTCGACCTTGCCGAGGCCGGCCGCATTGATCAGCGGACCTTGTGTAACGCCAGCTTCCGTGCCGTCGCCGACCTTGAGCGTGCGCACTTTCTCGGCAAACTTGGCGGCGAATTCGTCGTAAATGCCTGACTGGACCAAAAAGCGGTTGGCGCACACGCAGGTCTGGCCCGTGTTCCGATACTTGGCTGCCAGGGCACCTTCGACGGCGACGTTGACGTCCGCATCGTCGAACACGATGAAGGGAGCATTGCCGCCGAGTTCCAGCGACAGCTTCTTGATGGTCGGCGCGCATTGGGCCATGAGCAGCCGGCCGACGCCGGTCGATCCGGTGAACGACAGTTTGCGGACGATGGGATTGGCGCACAATTCGCCGCCGATCTCGGCCGGTTTTCCGGTGACGACATTGAAAACGCCGGGCGGGAAGCCGGCCTGTTCGGCCAGTACGGCGAGCGCCAGCGCGCTGAGCGGCGTCGCTTCGGCCGGTTTGATGACGACGGGGCAGCCCGCGGCAAGCGCCGGCGCCACCTTGCGGGTGATCATGGCAATGGGGAAATTCCAGGGCGTGATGGCCGCGCAGACGCCAATCGGCTGTTTGACGACGAGCAGGCGGGTATTCGACGCCGGGCTGGGAATGCTTTCGCCGTAGGTGCGCTTGCCTTCTTCGGCAAACCACTCGACGAAGGACGCGCCGTAGATCACTTCGCCCTTGGCCTCGGTCAATGGCTTGCCGCATTCGGCCGTGGCGATCTGCGCGAGGTCGCTGGCGTTGTCGAGGATCAGGCGGTTCCAGGCTTGCAGGATCTGGGCGCGGCGCCGGGCCGTGAGGGCGCGCCAGGCGGGCCAGGCGGCGTTGGCGGCCTCGATGGCCCGCCGCGTTTCGGCCGCGCCGCAGAGCGGCACCTCGGCAATCTTTTCACCAGTCGCCGGGTTGAGCACGGCGAAGGTCGCGCCATCGTCAGCAACATTCCAAATTTGGCCATTTTTTCCGGTTGACCGTAACAAGTCCGGATTGAGAAGTTCCATGGTCTTGATAATTCCTGTAGAAACGCTAAGTTAGCGATTGTTTCAAGAAAGAGCCTGAGCCTGATGCGCCTCCCGACCCTGTTGCTCTCCATTGTCCTGGCCCTGTTGCTGGGCGCCTGCGGCAGCCCCGCGCTGCGCTCCGGGTCGTCGCCGGAAACTATATCGCAAGGCTCGCGTCCGGTCAGCGAAAAGGGCTATGAAGTCGTTTTTTATGCCATGGGCCTGATCGACACCGGCTACCGTTTTGGCGGCAAGAATCCCGAGGCCGGGCTCGATTGCAGCGGCATGGTCAGCTACATCTACGACCGCGCCGCCGGGCTGAAGGTCCAGGGCAGTGCCGCCGAGATCGCCCGCAACGGCCGTCCGATCGATCGCGCCGAACTGCGGCCAGGCGATCTCGTCTTCTTTAACACCATGAACCGTTCGTTCTCGCATGTCGGGATCTTCATCGGCGATGCCCGCTTCATTCATGCGCCTTCGACAAATGGTCGAGTCCGCATCGACCGCCTCAGCGACAGCTATTACGCCACCCGTTTCGAGGCGGCGCGCACCTTCTTCGACTGATCAGGTGTTGCCGACGGATTCGATGGCGGCGGCCACGCAGTGACGAAGCTCGTCCAGATCGTCGCCTGAGACGCCCAGGAAAGCCAGCGCCCGCCTGAACAGATCGTCGCCGACCTCGATGTCGTCATCCAGCGCCTCGCCGAGCAGACGTTCGGCGACATGGGTCACGGCAATCAGGGAAAGTGCTCCGCCCGGCAGGGTCGAGTCGGGCAGGTCGTAGGCATCATCCTCGTGATGAAAACGGATGGCCTGGCCGAGCAGGGGCGGCAGGCCCCAGTTGCGCACCAGCAAGGCGCCGACAATGCTGTGGGTCGTCGGGAAAAACTCCTCCTCGGCGACATGCAGCATGACCCCATTCAAACGGCAGTCATCGAGAAGTTGGCCATAGTTCGGAAAGCGCCGCATCATCAGCGGAATCGCGGCATCGTGAAACAGGGTGTAGGTGTAGGCCGCATCGGCGGATATGCCGTACTGGCGCCGGGCAATCATGCTGGCAGCAAGGGCCAGGATCGTGATCCGTTTCCAGAAGGTCTCGACCCAGGCCGCCGGCAGGCCCGAGGCACTGGCGCGCAGTGCCGAGGCGATGGCCACACAGGCCACATTCTTGGTGCCCAGTCGTTCCACCGCCTTGCGTACGCTGGAAACTGCGCTGCTACTGCCAAACAGCGGCGAATTGGCCAGTTTCAGCGCGGCGGCCGACATGCCGGGGTCGTTGGTGATGATTTCAGCCAGCCGGCTCAGGTTGGGCTCGTCCTTCTGAGCCTCTTTCATGACATCGCTCACCACGCCAGGGCAGCTCGGGATGTCGATGGTGCTCAGTACCTTTTCGAGGTCTTGCGGGGAGAGGTCGTAGTTGTTCTGTGTCATCGAATTATTTGATGATTTACGCAATATTGATAATTCGTTTGAGCTTAATCCCTTTTCCTGCATGGACGCAAGGCTTGCCTTGGGAGTAGAATGCCCCCCTCCCTTGGCGCCCGTAGCTCAGCTGGATAGAGTACTGCCCTCCGAAGGCAGGGGTCGGACGTTCGAATCGTCTCGGGCGCGCCAGAATCCGTGAAAAAGGCCACTTTCGAGTGGCCTTTTTCATTGTGCCGGCGGCGTTTTCAGGAAATTGAATTCGGCCCCTCGATCGGTAGCCAAATGCGGAAACAGGTGCCCTTGCCCAGCGTGCTGCGTACATCCATGCGGCCGCCGTGTTTCTTGACGATGATGTCGTAGGAAATCGACAGGCCGAGACCGGTGCCCTTGCCAACGGGCTTGGTCGTAAAGAAGGGCTCGAATATACGGTGCTGTACCTCTTCGGTCATGCCATGGCCGGTATCCTCGATTTCGAACCACACTTCCTTGTTGTCGACGCCCGAGCGCACGAAGATCTTGCCTTGCTGGTCGATGGCCTGCGCCGCGTTGACCAGCAGGTTCATGAATACCTGGTTGATCTGTGCCGGAACGCAGTCGACGGCTGGGATGTCGCCGAGTTCGCGAACGATTTCCGCCTTGTACTTGAGTTCGTTCCAGACCACGTTCAGGGTGCTTTCGATGGCGACATTCAGGTCTGCGTGCTGGTGTTCCGCCTGATCGACGTGCGAGAAGTCCTTGAGATCCTGAACGATCTTGGTCACCCGGCTGAGGCCATCCTGCGACTCGGCGACCAGGGAAGGCAGGTCGTCGCGCAGGAACTCAAGGTCGGCCGCCTTGCGGGCAGCCTCGACTTCCTGAGGGTTGCCGCCCTCGTAGGCGGCGATGACCGTCAGCAACTGGGAGACATAGCTCTTCAGTGTGCCCAGATTGGAGTTCACGAAGCCGATGGGGTTGTTGATTTCGTGGGCGACGCCCGCAGCTAACTGGCCAATGGCCGCCATCTTCTCGGATTGCAGCAACTGTTGCTGGGCTTCTTCCACCTTGCGCAGCAACTGGGTCAGCTCGTTCTGCTCCTTTTCCAACTGGGCGTTGGCCTTGGCCAATTCGCTGGTCCGCTGTTCGACACGTTCTTCTAGGCTTTGGTTGATCCTGGCCAGGGTCTGGTTTTGGTCCGAAAGCAGCGCATAAAGTCGCGAAAGCGCATCGAGCAAAACCGCAGTGCCGGCATCCACGGATTTCTTCTCGACTTCATATGCGGCCTCGGCTTGTATGCCTCGGTCGAGACTGGCCATTTGGCGGGCCATTGCCTGGTCCTCGCCGAGAATATGCACGGTCAGCCAGGAGGCGAGGAAACCATGCACGGCTTCGGCCGGTTTGTCGATGGCTGCCCTGGATTTCCAGAGCCCCACGAGCTGCTCCACAAACTGCCGATGATGCCCGACGTGTTCGTCACGGTGACGGCGATCCACCGCTTTGTCGCTCATCATCTTTTCTTCGTCCGCAAAGTGATGGCGGGCGTATTCCGCGAGCTCATGGAACAATTTCTGCAAGCGTTCTTCCGTCACATCGCCAAGCAGGAGCTCGTTACCCAGCGTATTGACGGCATCGACCAGATGCTTGTGCTGAGCATCGACGAGGGGAATGCCGGTTTCAAAACGCGCATCCCAGATAAATGCATCCATGTTTATTCCTCTAACGTCATGCTGCGTTTTCCCAAACCGGCTTCCGGCGCACTTGCAGTGCCGCCGCGAAAGGGAGCGTCAGGCTCTCAGGTTTTGCCTTGAAACTCGGGGTCGAGAACGACGGAGCCATCCGGTCCCCAATTCACTTCCGTGATGCCGGGTTCGATTCGCTCCAGGCGCTCGGCCTCCAATTGTTCGGGCGTGATGTCGCCCATTTCCTGTCTGACCAGATTGGCCAGTTGACGGTTTTCCAGCATCAGGTCGCGGTGGGCCAACGCCTGGGCGATGGCCGACATCAAGTCGTAGTCGTTCCAGGGCTTGCCGATGAAGCGGTCAATGCCGACCTCGTTAACGGCCCGCACCAGGGCATTGAGATCGGCATATCCGGAAAGAATCAGGCGCGCCGCATCGGGCTGGATTGCCTTTGCCGCCTTGAGGAACTCGATGCCATCCATGCCCGGCATGCGGTAATCGCTCATGAAAAGGTCAAATTCCTCGTTCTGGGCCGCTTCCAGTGCGGCCGCAGGGGAGTTGAACTCACTGACCTCCAGCGAGTAATTCTTGTTGCCATAGCTGCACGGCGCAAGGCGCATGACCCGCTTCAGCGCTTTGAGGATGGATTCCTCATCGTCGACGATCAGGATTCGGCTCATTTTTCCTCCTGGCGAATGTAAGGCGTCATCATCATCTGTTCCGTTTGTTCCATTTTGACCAATTGACTGATGATTTCTGCCGTCAGTGCCGTGCCCCTGGCCAGCAGCAAATAACCGTCACGGTGCATGAAGTCGCGGCTGAGCACCATGCCTGGCTTCAGATGCATGGTTCGGAGCGGCACCTCGGTCATGCCGGTCTTGACGGTCTCGGCGAGAAGGGTGGCAAAGGCGTCGACGACAACGGGGTCGTAGCGCTTGCCCCGGTTTTCAATCAGGAAATTGAGCGCCTCTGCCTGTTTCAGCGGGCGCTGCGCCAGGGTGCCGATGAGCAAGGAGTCATATTCGTTGACGGCTTGCAGGATGCGGCTGCCCTGGGGAATGGCAATGCCGGCCAGGCGGTCCGGGTAGCCGGTGCCGTCATAGCACTCGTGGTGATGACGCACCAGAATGGCTGCCTCCTTGAGGCGCTCAATGCCCATCAGGATGTTCTGGCCGATGGCGGGGTGCTTCATGACCATGGCCCGTTGTTCCGGCGTCAGGGAATTGAAGGGCTTGGTCAGCAGTTCGTCGGGGAGGCCGAGTTTGCCGATGTCGTGAAGCAGACCGGCCAACATGACGTTCTGCGCTTCGGTGTCGGGCAACTGCAGACGCTGGGCGACACTGCGCGCATGTTCCGCTACCCGCCGGCCATGACCGGACATCTGGCTGCCAACCGGACCGCTGCGCAGTTCGACCAGCCCGGCGAAAACCTGAACACTGGTCAGGAAGGCCTTTTTGAGTTCGTTGTGCGATTGCTCGACAAAAGTCAGGGCCTGGCGCAATTCGGCGGTACGGTCCGCTACCTTTTGCTCCAGGCTGGCGTTCAACTCCTTCAGTTGCTCGTTCTGGGCCTGAGTCAGCGAGGTCAGGCGCAGGTTTTCGCGCTTCAGACTCTGGTGCTCGATGGCCTCCGCGACAATCGTGAGAATCTCGTTGTCATCCCACGGTTTCGAGACGTAGCGGTAGATTTCGCCATGATTGATGGCGGCAACGGTCGAGGTGATGTCGGCGTAACCCGTGAGCAGAATGCGCATCACATTCGGCCAGCGGTCACGGACTGCCTTGAGGAAGGTCGCGCCATCCATTTCCGGCATGCGCATGTCGGAAATGACCAGATCGATTTCTTCCTTCTCCAGAATCTCCAGCCCTGCAGCACCACCTTCCGCGATGAAAATGCGGTAGCCACGCGGCCGGAACAGGCGGCGCAGGGCTGAGAGAATCCCCGGCTCGTCATCGACGAAGAGCAGGGTGGCGGGGGTGATTTCCTCGCTCATGGTGAGGTCTCCGAATTATTTGCATCAGTGATGTGTTTGGGATTGACCGGCAGAAGCAGCCGGAAGGTCGTGCCTTCGCCCACGACGCTTTCCACCTCGATTCGGCCACTGTGTCGTTTGACGATGCCGTACGAAAGCGACAGGCCCAGCCCGGTTCCCTTGCCGACCGGCTTGGTCGTGAAGAAGGGATCGAATATCCGGTTGATGTGCTCCGGGGCAATGCCCTGACCCGTGTCGCTGATTTCGACACAAACGGTATCGTCATCGCGCAGGCTGGTCCGGATCGTGATGGTGCCCTGCGTCTGTATGGCGTGGCCGGCATTGACCAGCAGGTTCATGAAAACCTGGTTCAGCTGTGAAATCAGGCAGAAGATGTGGGGGATATCGCCGTATTCCTTGACCACCTTGGCCTTGTACTTCAGCTCGTTCCAGACAATGTTCAGGGTCGAGTCGATGCCTTGGTGCAGGTCGGCTTCCTGCCATTCCTGCTCGCCGACACGGGAAAAGTTCTTGAGATCCTGAACGATCTTGCGCACCCGTCCAAGTCCATCCTTCGATTCGGCAAGGAGGCTGAAGATGTCGCCTTTCAGGAATTCGAAATCATGTTGCTCGGCAATCTTCCGGATTTCGGTGGCGCCTGCTTCTGGCTCGCCAGCCTGCAGGATCAGCCGTTCGTAAGCGGCGACGATTGCCATCAGGTCCCGTACATAGCCATCGAGTGTGCCCAGATTCGAGTGAACGAAACCGATCGGGTTGTTCAGTTCGTGGGCGACGCCGGCGGCCAACTGGCCAATTGACGCCATTTTTTCCGATTGCATGAGCTGGTTGTTGGCATCCTCCAGACGCTTGTTGAGCTTTTTCTGTTGCGCCAGGGTTTCACTCAGGATGAGTTGCTGCTTGCGGCGTTCGGTGATGTCGGTGAGTACACCGTCGTAGAAAAGCGGCTTGTCGTCGCTGTCGCGGACTACGATGGTGCGGTCGACAACCCAGATCACGTCGCCGTTTGCAGTCAATAGACGGTATTCCTGCTCGTAACCCTCGGCGCCAGCGTTATCGTGATGGCTCACCTTGTCGGCAATGTGCTTCCTGTCTTCGGGGTGAATCAGCCTGGCGAATGGCGTCGCGCCGCTCTTGAGGTCGTCCGCTTTGTAACCCCACTGCGCGACGTTTTCGGAGACGAATATGACGGGCCAGCCCTCGCTGGCTTCCCAGCGGAAACAAACGACCGGGCTGGCATTAACGACCTGCATGGCGAGGCGAAGCGCCTTTTCGGAACGCTGGCGACGGACGATGCGCCAGGTCTCACTGCCGACCAGTTGAACGGTTTCGACATCGAATTCGGTGTAATCGACCGTCTTGTTGCCGACACCGGTCATCATGCGCACCACGCCTTCTTCCATGACCGGAATGCTGAGCAGTCGGGACAGGGCAGAATGCCCCGGAGGTAGTCCTTTTTTGTTGTTCGCTGCCGCGTAGTCGTTGACGACAATGGGCTTCTTCTGCCTTGCTGCTTCCGCCCAGAGTCCTGCTTCGGAAATCGGGTAGTGATTGTCGAAGGCTGCGGTGCAGTAATTTTGCAAGGTGCTGTGCGACCAGGCGACCAGTTCGATGGTGACACCGTCTTCATTCACGAAATGCATGAAACTGATCAGGCTTTCCGTCAACGCTTCGGCCTGTTCCAGGGCATATTGCATGAATGCCTTTTCGGAGAGCTCCTCTGCCTTCATCGGAAGCTCGAGCAGGACCGCGGACCGGCGAGCCTGCAGGGCCAGCCGGATTTCGTTTTGCCGTCGCTCCGTGACGTCAATGGTGATTCCGCCGATATCCGCCTGGCCATCGTCGCGCGGGATGACGAACTTGGTGCTTTCGTAAATGCGGCCATCGAGAATGTCTTCGATCCGCTCGGTCTGGCCGCTGGCTAATACCCGGGCATCGTCGGCGACGATCTTTTCGCCGAATTCGCCGGGAAACACTTCAATCGAGCGGCGACCAACGAGCTGGTTCGGATCCATGCCGAACAGCTCGATGAAACCCTTGCTGGCGAGAAGGATCTGCGAATCGGCCGATTTGATATACGCGGTACCGGGCAGGTGGTCGATGAAGCGTTGCAAGGTGTTGACCGACGAACTCCATTCGTTCTCGGCAAGCACCCAGTTGCTGATGTCTTCGATAATCAGGACGAGAAAGTCGACCTTCCCGCCCGCTTTGCGGATGGCCCGGGCGGAGAGTGTCGTATGAATGACCGAACCATCTTTGCCGATGAAGCGTTTTTCCATGGAGTAGCCGTCGCTTTTGCCCTCCAGGACGGCGTCGAGTTTCCGGGTGTCCGCTTCCCGGTCATCGGGGTGCGTGAGTTCGGACCATGTCGCGCGAAGCAGCATGTCTGCGCCGTAACCCAGGATGCGACAGAGCGCCGGGTTGACGGAAAGCAGGACCTTGTCGGGCGAGAGGGTGGCAATGCCCACCATGGCGTAGTCGAAGATGGCGCGGAATCTTTCCTGCCCTTCCTTTTCGCGCTGACGAGCGGTCAGCAGTGCATGGATGATGAAAGCGGCGAGCAGAATCAGAGCGAGGGCGAACAACCAAGTCCCGTTTCCACCGGTCTGGGTCAGTGCGGCGAGCTTTTGCGGATCGATGTGGGAGACCGCCACCCAGCGATAAGTTTCCGCACTCGAATCACTTGGGACGTGATGGTCATGCAATGACGGATTCAGCGGATGCACGCTTTCGTATGTCCATAAGCCGTGCTCGTCTTCGAATTGCCCCTTGTGTTCCTTCATGCGCGCCCAGCTTGCCGGAAAGCGCGCTGCCAGCGTGCGTGTCGGGTCGTTGTACATGAAGCCCCACTCGTCATTGGGGTCTGAAGCATGGAGCCAGTATCCCTCGGCATTCAGCAGGGAGATGTGCCCTTGTCCGCTACTCCCGAGTTCGATGAATCGATCGATCATCGTTTTCCCGAGGTAGTCGATCAAGACCACGCCTCGTTTTTCGCCAGCATTGTCGGCAACGGGCATGGCCAGCCGGAGTAGGGGTTTGCGCGGCTCCTCTATCTTGCCGCCGCGAACGTTCAAGTCGAGCGGCGAGACATAAATGGTGTGGGCATCCTGCCGCATGGCTCCCGTGAAATAATAGGACTGCCCCTGGTTTTCCAGCGCCTGCCGCGACAAGAGCCTGGGCCCCACATCGGACATGACGACGGAAACGATCTCCTGGCCACTGCTGTCAATCCAGCGGATTTGGTTGTAGACCTTCTTGGCCCTGAGCAGGCTCTGGAAGTTGGTTTCCACCCTTTCGATTTCCGGTGAATTTGGGTCGTTCACCAGCTTTTTCATGGCAAAGTGATCGGTGATGAAGTGAAGATCACCAAAGATCGAATCGATATGCCGGACCAGCGATGAACTGGCCAGGCTGACGTTGAGCACTTCGTCGCTCTTGATCAAGGCAAGCCGACTGTCGTGCTCGCTATGCTCGTAGAACCAAGTCAGCGCCACGATCAGCAAGGCAACCGGCAGGAAGCGACTGAGAAAAAGTGGCGGCATGCTGAAGCGCATGATCAGTCCTTGACCATGCGAAACGCTTCGCGAATCTGCTCGCGCAGGACATCATCGTCCCAGGGCTTGGTCAGGAACTTGTAGATGGCCCCGTGGTTGATGGCGCCCGTAACCGAGTCGAGATCGGTGTAGCCGGTGAGGACGATGCGGATGGTGTCCGGGTAGAGCTGGCGGACGCGCGAGAAGAATTCGGTTCCCGACATGTCGGGCATGCGCTGGTCGGAGAGGATGACCTGCACGGGCTGTTTGGCGAGGTGCTCGAAGGCTTCGGCTGGCGTGCTGGCGGTCAGGATGTTGAATCCTTCCCGGCGCAGCAGGCGCGAGAGCGCAGCCAGGATGTTGGGCTCATCATCGACGATCAGCAGGGTATGGCCTTTTTCCGGGGCATGGTCGGTGAGCAGGAGTCGCTTTCTGCAGGTCAGCAGCACCTCGAATTCGTCGGCGGGCACCGGGCGGCTGAACAGATATCCCTGCATGGCGTCGCAGCGCCGACCGCGCAAGAAGCTGGCCTGGGCTTCGGTTTCGACCCCCTCGGCGAGCACCGACAGGTTGAGGCTGCGGGCCATGACGATCGCGGCCGTGGCGATGGCGGCGTTAACCGGGTTTTCGGTAATGTCGCGGACAAAGCTCTGGTCGATCTTGATCTTGTCGAAGGGGAAGCGGGAGATGTAGCCGAGCGATGAATAGCCGGTGCCGAAGTCGTCGAGCGATATCTTGATGCCCAGCGCCTTGAGCGCCCGGCATTGCACAATGGCTTCATCGAGTTCGTCGATGAGCGAACTTTCGGTGATTTCGAGTTCGAGCGCATTGGCCGGCAGGCCGGTTTCCGCGAGGCAATTGCTGACCAGCCCGGCCAGATTGGTCTGGCGGAACTGGCGGGGTGAGAGATTGACGGCGATGCGCAGGTTGGCGAAGCCCAGATCGATCCACTGCCGTGTCTGCTGGCAGGCGGTGCGCAAAACCCATTCGCCGATGGGCAGGATCAGCCCCGTTTCTTCGGCGATGGGGATGAATTCGGCGGGCGAAATCGAGCCAAATTCGGGGCTGTTCCAGCGTGCCAGGGCCTCCATGCCGATGAGGTTGCCGCTGCCGAGGCTGATCTGCGGCTGGTAATAGACCGCCAGTTCATTCCGTTGCAGGGCCTGGCGCAAGGCGACTTCGAGTCCCAGGCGGCGGGCGGCGTCGGCGTCCATTTCCGGGGAATAGAAGCGGAAGTTGTTGAGCCCGCTCTTCTTGGCGCGGAGCAGTGCGGCGTCGGCGCATTTGAGCAAGGCGTCGGTATCGTCGCCATTGCGCGGCGCCACGCTGACGCCGATGCAGGCGGTCAGTGAAATCGAGTGTCCGTCGATTTCGAAAGGCGCGGCGATGGCGTCGAGCATGCGTTTGGCCAGTGCGATGGTGTCGCGCTCATGGCTCAGGTTGGCCATCACGAAGCCGAATTCGTTGCCCGACAGGCGGCCGATGGTGTCGCCGTCGCGCACCTGCAGGTTGAGGCGGCGCGCCACTTCGATCAGGATGCCGTCGCCGACGGGTGGCCCCAGGGTGTCGTTGATCAGCCGGAAGCGGTCAAGGTCGAGCAGGATGACGGCCGTTTCGCGATCGAAGCGTTGCGCGCTGATCAGCGATTGGCCAAGGCGGTCGACGAACAGGCTGCGGTTGGGCAAGTTGGTCAGCGGATCGAAGCTGGACAGGTACTGGATGCGTTCGGCTGCCGCATGACGTTCCGACAGGTCGCTGAACAGGCCGACATAGTTGGTCAGGCGCCCGTTGGCGTCATGCACGGCCGAGATGCTGAGCCATTCGGAAACGAGTTCGCCGTCCTTGCGCCGATTGACGATCTCGCCTTGCCAGTTGCCGTGGCGCGCGATGGCGGACCACATGTCGCGGTAGAACTCGCTGCCATGCATGCCGGAGCGGAGCAGCCTGGGATTGTTGCCGAAAGCCTCGCTGGCGCTGTAGCCGGTGACTTTCGAGAAGGCCTCGTTGGTGAGCAGGATCTTGCCGTTGGGGTCGGTGATGCACACCCCGTCACTGATGCCGGTGAAGACGACCGACGACAGGCGCCGCTCGGCTTCGTCTGCTTTGCGCTGGCTGATGTCGGCCATGGTGCCGAGAATGAGCGTGGGTTTGCCTTGGTCGTTCCGGCGCAGGATGCGGCCGCGCAGTTCCATCCACACCCAGCGGCCATCGACATGGCGCATGCGGACCTCATCGACATGGATTTCGTCGCTGCGGCCGGCGGGAACGTCGAGGCGCAAGGCCATCAAGCTGCGCTCTTCCGGATGGACCAGTTCCAGGCAGGCCTCCATCGTCGCCGGGCCTTCGCTCAGGCCGAGGATTTGGCAGAGGCTGGGGCTCCAGCGGAGAAGCCCGGGTTCGCTCTCGTATTCCCAGATGCCGAAGCCGGAGGTGCTCAGCGCCAGTTGCAGGCGGGTTTCGAGCAGGGCGTTTTCGGCGATCCGGCGGGTCACTTCCTGTTCCAGCCAGGCCTTTTGCCCGGACAGGATGTCGCGGGTGCGTTTCAGTTCCAGCTGCGCCTTGACGCGGACGCCGAGGATGGCTGGATTGATCGGCTTGGTCATGTAATCGACGGCGCCTTCCGCTATGCCCTGCTCCTCGTTCTCGGGCGAGGTGAGCGCGGTGACGAAGATGACCGGAATGTCGCGCGTTTCGGCGTCGGCACGCAAGGCCCGGAGGACGTCGTGGCCATCCATGTCGGGCATCATCACGTCGAGCAGGATGAGGTCGGGGCGGGGCCGCTGGTTGACGCATTGCAGGGCGAGCCGGCCGCTCGTGGCCTCCCGGACCTCGACGCCAAGGTCCTTGACCATTTCCGCGAGGATGCAAAGGTTGTCGACCGAATCGTCCACGATCAGGACGACGGGTTTGTTATCTCCCTTGGCCTTGTTGTCCGGGTGAGTCATCCTGCATGTTCTCCACGCATCTTGTCTGCCACCGCCAGTCTCCCTCGTCCGGCGTGCCCAGACAAGGCGCGCCGCCGCTTTTTTGGATGAGCTATTTTAGGTTATATCACTTTTGTTTTTTTTAAATTTTTGCTCATCGGCGATCAACCGGCGCCTCAGGTCAGCCCTGCCTCGTAGGCTGCGAGCGTGACCCCCGCGTGGGCCAGCAGTTCGCGGATGGCCTTGATGTCCGTCCGGCTGCAGGTGCTGCTGTTGTGCGGATGGTGCAGGAAGGCCTCGTGCTTGTTCAAGGTGATCTTGAAGCGCGCGCCGTGGGCCGGCTCGATGTCGGCGCCGAGGTGGTTGAGCAGCGATTCGATTTCCCGCCAGTGGATGTTGGCCGAGGGTGGGTCCTGGAAGATGCTGCGCATCAGGTGAGCGTGCTTGTGACTCATGATGAAGCTCCAAGCGTTGGGAACTTCATTATTCTATGCCTCCGGGGCGGCGGCGTCAGGCAATAACGACTTTGATGAGGGCCAGCATGAGCAGGGTGTAGCCGGCGGCGACGAGGTCGTCGGCCATGACACCGAAGCCGTTCTTCACGTGCTCGTCGAAATAGCGGGCCGGTTGCGGCTTGGTGATGTCGAAGAAGCGGAACAGCGCAAAGGCCGTGAGCTGCCAGAGGAAAGTCGGCGGCGTCATCATGAGGACCAGCCAGAACGGCACGATTTCGTCCCAGACGATGCTGCCGTGGTCCGGGTCGCCCAGGCCGCGCCCGGTGACGTTGATGAACCAGATGCCGCCGAGGTATCCCACGGTCAACAGGAAAAAAAGCCCAAAATCAGAAAAATGGTGATGGAACAGCGCGAACATTGCCCACGCGAACAGCGTGCCGAAGGTGCCCGGCGCCTTCGGCGCCAGCCCGCTGCCGCAGCCCAGCGCGAAAAAATGCGCCGGGTGGGCGATCAGGAAATTGAGGTCAGGACGCTTGGCCAAAGTGGTCGTATCCCTTGCGGCCGAATTCGACGGGCTTGCCGTCCGGGTCGAGCACCGTGACCTCGCCGCCCAGGCCGGCCACCATTTCGCCGATGCACCAGAGCGGCAATTCCAGCGTTGCCGCGATCTGCGCGATGGCGAGGCTTTGCGTGCCGGGGGCGGTGAAGCACAGCTCGTAGTCATCGCCGCCGGTGAGCTGGCATTCGAGGGCGATGCGGCGGAGGTCGGCGTCGTAGCTCTCGCCCTTGGGCAAATGCGGCAGCTGGACGAGCTTGACGGCGGCGGCGCAGCCCGAGCGTTCAGCGATGTGGCCGAGGTCGGCCAGGAGGCCGTCGGAAACGTCGATGGCGGCGCTGGCGATGCCGTTCAGCGCGAGGCCGAGGGCGATGCGCGGGCGGGGTTTTTCGAGGGCGCCGACGCACAGGCGGGGCCACGGTTCGGGCAGTTTGACCTTGTCCTGCAGGTGGGCGAGGCCGAGGCTGGCCAGCCCCGGACGGCCGGAAACCCAGATCTGGTCGCCGGGCTGGGCGCCGTCGCGACGCAGGGCGCGGCCCGGTTCGACTTCGCCCATGGCCGTGATGCAAACGTTGAGCGGCCCTTTCGTGGTGTCGCCGCCAATGACGTCGACGCCGTATTCGGCGGCACAGGCGAAGAAGCCGTCGGCGAAGGCGGCGATCCAGGCTTCATCGACGGCCGGCAAGGCACCGGCCAGCGTGACCCAGCGCGGCTGGGCACCCATCGCGGCGAGATCGGACAGATTGACGGCCAGTGCCTTCCAGCCGAGGTTCTTCGGATTGGTGTCGGGCAGGAAATGCGTGCCGGCGACCAGCATGTCGGTGGTCACCGCCAGCTGCTTGCCGGGGGTCGGCGCGACCACCGCGCAGTCGTCGCCGGGGCCGAGAACGGCCGATGGGGTGGGCCGGGCGAAATATTTGCTGATCAGGTCGAATTCGCCCGGCATGAGGCTACTTCTGCTTGCGCGCGGCAACCTCGCCGGGACGGATGACCGCCGCGACCTTGTCGAGCACGCCATTGACGTACTTGTGGCCGTCCGTGCCGCCAAAGGACTTGGTCAGCTCGATGGCCTCGTTGATGATGACGCGGTACGGGGTTTCGGGATAGTTGATCATCTCGAAGCTGCCGAGCATGAGGATGCAGGCTTCGACCGGCGACAGTTCGGCGAACGGGCGGTCGATGTGCTGCGAGATGCGTTCGATGAGCGCCTCGCTCTGGCCCATGGCGCCACGCAGCGTGCCGACGAAGAATTCGCGGTCGGCCTTGGCAAAGCCCTCCATTTCCGGGGCGTAGGCTTCGATGGCGGCCTCGTCGGCGCCGCCGACGCGCCACTGGTAAAGGCCTTGCAGCACGAATTCACGAGCCCGACGGCGGGCCGACTTGGGCGGTGCCTTGACGTCGTGGGGATGTTCGCTGTCGCTGAGGAAGGTGGTCATTGGAGCAGGGCTTTCTGAAGGTTGGCCATTTCGACGGCAGCCTGGGCGCAGTCGCTGCCCTTCGGCTGGGTGCGGACTTCGGCCTGCTCGTCGGTGTCGCAGGTCAGGATGCCGTTGGCGATGGGCACGCCGGTGTGGAGCTGGACTTCCATGATGGCGCGGCAGGCATCGTTGGAGACGACCTCGAAGTGATAGGTGTCGCCGCGGATGACGGCGCCGAGGGCGATCAGGGCATCGAAGCAGCCGCTCTGCGCCATGGTTTGCAGGACGAGCGGGATTTCCAGCGCGCCGGGCACGTTGGCGATGGTCATGTTGGCATCGTCAACGCCGAGGCGCTTCAGTTCATTGACGCAGGACGAAAGCAGGGCTTCGCAGACGGGCAGGTTGAAGCGGCTCATGACGATGCCGACCTTGAGGCCGGCGCCGTTCAGGTTGTTGTCGTATTCAAAGATGTTGTCGAAACGGGACATGGATCAAAGCTCCGCTGGTGTCGTGACGAAACCGGTGACTTCGAGGCTGAAACCGGTCATGGAGGGCATCTTGCGCGGGCTGGAGAGCAGGCGCATCTTGGTGACGCCGAGATCGCGCAGGATCTGGGCGCCGATGCCGTAGGTGCGCGGGTCCCACTTTTGCGGGGCGCTGGGGGCGGTGCCGGTCAGGCGGGCGAGCAGGGCTTCGCCGTCTTCCGGACGGTGCATGAGGACGATGACGCCGTGGCCGAACTTGGCCAGCGCGGCCTGGGCCTGTTCGATGGAGAAGGACTGGCGCTTGCTCGACGGGTCGAGGAAGTCGAGGACGGACAGCGGCTCATGGACGCGGACCAGCGTTTCGCCGCCGGCCGGGATGGTGCCCTTGACCAGGGCCAGATGGGTCGCGCCGCTGGCCTGATCGACGTAGGCGTGCATCTCGAAATCGCCGTGGGCCGTGCTGATGGTCTTGGTGGTGACGCGATCGACGAGTTTTTCCGAGGCGGCGCGGTAGTGAATGAGGTCGGCGATGGTGCCGATCTTCAGGCCGTGATGCCGGGCAAATTCCATGAGCTCGGGCAGGCGGGCCATGGTGCCGTCGTCGTTCATTATTTCGCAGATGACCGAGGCCGGTTCCAGACCGGCCATGCCGGCCAGGTCGCAGCCGGCTTCGGTGTGGCCGGCGCGGACCAGCACGCCGCCTTCGCGGGCGGTGATCGGGAAGACGTGGCCGGGTTGCACGATGTCGGCTGCGGTGGCGTTCTTGGCGACGGCGACCTGGATGGTCTTCGCCCGGTCGGCGGCCGAGATGCCGGTGGTGACGCCTTCGGCCGCTTCGATGGAGACGGTGAAGGCGGTGCCGTAGACAGTGCCGTTGTTGCGCGCCATCTGGACGAGGCCGAGTTTCTTGCAGCGCGCTTCGGTCAGCGTCAGGCAGACCAGGCCACGGCCAAATTTGGCCATGAAATTGATGGCGTCGGGCGTGATGTGTTCGGCGGCCATGACGAGGTCGCCCTCGTTTTCGCGGTCTTCTTCATCGACCAGGATGACCATACGACCGGCCTTGAGTTCGGCGACGATCTCGGCGGTGCTGGCTATGGCGGGATGGGGGGGCATTGGGTATCCGGGAACAGCAAAAGGGGGGTGCTATTTTCGCAGAAACAGGGGATTAGCGTGCGACTTTAGTGCGGCGGTAGCGCTGAAAATCAGGGCAGATAGGCTTCGACCTGGATGCGCAGCCGGACTTCGTCGCCGATGAAGGGCACACCGTTGCTCAGGCCGAATTCGGAGCGTTTCAGCACGCCGACGGCATCGGCGCCGCAACCGCGCTTGCGGCTGGCCAGGTTGAGGCCGCATTTGAAGCGGGTGACTTCGAGGCGCATCGGCCGGATTTCGCCGAGCATGACGAGCGAACCGTCGACGGCGCTCAGCTTGTCGTCGGTGAAGATCAGTTTCTGGCTGCGAAAGAAAATGTAGGGGTAGTCCTTGGCCTTGAACCAATCGTCGCCCCGCAGCACGTTGTCACGCAGCTCAAAACCGGTGTCGAGCGAGGCGGTTTCGATGCTGATGTCGATGCGACCGGTTTTGGCCGCGGGATCGAATTCGACCACGCCGCTGCTCTGGTTGAACTGGCCGCGTTGCGTCGAAAAGCCGAGATGATCGATCTCGAAGCTGGCGTAGGTGTGCGTCGGATCGACAACGTACTCGGCGCCCTGGGCCGGGGCGAGCAGCGTGGCAAAAATCAGGGCGATGATGCGTTTCATGGTGAATCCCACGGTCAACCGGAAAAAACGGCCAAAATTGAAATGTCGCTAGCGTTCTGACTATGCCGCGCACGAGCCGTTCCCGTCATTTCGAGTAAGATCGCTGCCCATGCGTCATGCCCTTCTTTTTTCCGTCTTCGTCATCGCCTCCTGCGGGCTGGCCTACGAGCTGATCGCCGGCGCGCTGTCGTCGTATCTGCTCGGCGATTCGGTGACCCAGTTCTCGACGGTGATCGGCACCTACCTGTTCGCCATGGGCGCCGGTTCTTGGCTGTCGAAATACATCACGCGCGACCTGATCGGGCGCTTCATCCAGATCGAACTCATGGTCGGGCTGCTCGGCGGCTTCTCGGCCATCGGGCTCTTCCTCGTTTTCGTCTGGCTGGGCGGACCGTTCAAGCTCGTGCTCTACCTCGCCGTGTTCGGCGTCGGCGTCCTCGTCGGGCTGGAAATCCCGCTGGTCATGCGCATCCTGAAGCGCGAACTGGCCTTCAAGGACCTCGTGTCGCAAGTGCTCACTTTCGATTATCTCGGCGCCCTGGCGGTCTCCATCCTCTTCCCGCTGGTGTTGGCGCCGCAAATCGGCATGGTCCGCACGGGGCTGCTGTTCGGTCTGCTCAACGTCGCCGTGGCGCTCTGGGCGCTGCATCTTTTCCGCGATCAACTGCCGTCGCGGCGCTGGCTGGCCGTGCAAAGCTGGTCGGTCTTCGCCGTGCTCGTCGGCGGCTTCGCCGGGGCCGGGCAACTGACGAGCATGGCCGAAACGCACCTCTACGCCGACGACATCATCCACGCCGAAACGACACCCTATCAGCGCCTTGTCGTGACGCGCTGGCGCGACGACCTGCGCCTGTTCATCAACAACAACCTGCAGTTCTCGTCGCACGACGAATACCGCTACCACGAAGCGCTGGTGCATCCCGGACTGGCCAGCCTGCCCGGGGCGAAACGGGTGCTCGTGCTGGGCGGCGGCGATGGACTGGCCGTGCGCGAAATCCTCAAGTATCCGAACGTCGAGGCGGTAACGCTGGTCGATCTCGATCCGGCGATGACCCATCTGTTCTCAACGGCGCCGGCCCTGGTCGCGCTCAACCAGGGCGCGCTGAGCTCGCCCAAGGTCACCGTGGTCAACGCCGATGCCCTGCAATGGTTGGAAGAGAGCCGCGAGTATTTCGACTTCGTCGTCGTCGATTTCCCCGATCCAAGCAATTTCGCCCTCGGCAAGCTCTACACCTCGGCGTTCTACCGGCTGCTCGAAAAGCGCCTGTCGGCCAACGGCCGCATCGTGGTGCAGTCGACCTCGCCGCTGCACGCCCGGCAATCCTTCTGGTGCGTCGTCGCCACGCTGGAAAGCGTCGGCTTCAGGACGGCGCCGTATCACGCCCTGGTGCCATCCTTCGGCGAATGGGGCTACATCATCGCCGGACGGCAGGAATTCGCGATTCCCACGGTCGACCGGAAAAAAACGCGATTTTTGACATCCGAAATCCTGCCCGGCCTGTTCGAATTCCCGGCCGACATGGCGCGCGTCCCGGCCGAGGTCAATCAGCTCAACAACCAGGCCCTCGTTCGCTACTTCGAAGCCGAGTGGCGCAAGGTCATTCGTTAGGCTGTTTCGCCCTGAGGTAGTCCAGCATGGCGTCGAAAGGCATCGGCTTGCTGTACAGGTAACCCTGCAGGATGTCGCAGTTCAGCCCGGCCAGGAAGTCGCGCTGGGCTTCGGTTTCGACACCCTCGGCGACCAGTTCGAGCCCAAGGCTGTGGCCGAGCGCGATGGTTGCCGTACAGATTGCGGCGTCGTTCGGATCGGTTTCGATGTCGGTGACGAAGGAGCGGTCGAGCTTCAGGCGCTGGATCGGCAGGTGCTTGAGGTAGGCCAGCGACGAATAGCCGGTCCCGAAATCGTCGATGGCCAGGACGATGCCCATGGCTGACAGTTGGTCGAGAATCGACAGCGTCATTTCCGGGTTTTCCATGGCCGTGCTTTCGGTCACTTCCAGCTCGATATCGCTGGGCAGCAGGTCGTAGCAGTCGAGCGCGCCACGGACGAGCAGCAGCAGGTTTTCGTGGCGCAATTGCTGGGCCGACATGTTGATGGCGACGCGAATGCCGGTGATGCCCTCGCGCTTCATGACGCGGATCAGTCGGCAGGTTTCCCAGATCACCCAGTCGCCCAGCGGCTGGATTAGGCCAGTGTCCTCGGCAATCGAAATGAAGCGGACCGGCGGCACCATCCCGAAGCGCGGACTGTTCCAGCGCAGCAGGGCCTCCATGCCCAGGACGCGGCCGGTGCTCGTTTCGATCTGCGGCTGGAAATGCAGCGCGAACTCGCTGTTGGCCGGCGAAATGGCCGCGATGGCCTGGCGCAGCTCGTTTTCCATCTGCAGCCGCTCACCGGCGGCCTCGTTCATGCGCGCCGTGTAGAACTGGTGATTGTTACGGCCGGCATTCTTGGCGTGATACATCGCCGTGTCGGCGTTGCGCAGCAGCGTGCCGGTGTCGTTGCCGTCGATCGGGTAGAGGCTGATGCCAATGCTCGGCGTGGCGTACAGCACGTGTTCGGCAATCCGGTAACTGTCAGCCAGATTGCTCTGGATCTTCGTCGCGACGCGAGCCGCCGTCAGCGGCGAGTCGATTTCCGGCAGGACGACGACGAACTCGTCACCGCCGATCCGGGCGACCAGGTCGCTGATGCGCACGCACTCGCGCAGACGCAGCGCGACATCCTGCAGGAGGAGGTCGCCAACATGGTGGCCGAGCGTGTCGTTGATGTTCTTGAAATTGTCGAGGTCGATCAGCATTAGCGCCAGCTGCCGGTTTTCCCGTTCGCAAATGCGCAGCGACTGCGCCAGCTGGGACTCGAAAGCCAGGCGATTGGGCAAATCGGTCAACGGATCGTGATAGGCCAGGTAGGCCAGCCGGTCCGCTACTTCATGGCTGGCATCGATCTCGGTGAAATTGGCGACGTAATTGCGGACGCTGCCGTCCGGCCCGCGTACAACCGTAATTTTCAAGCGGCGCGGATAGTTCGAGCCATCCTTCTGCTTGTTCCAGATTTCGCCTTCCCAGTAATCCTTCGTCGCCAGCGCCTGCCACATGTCGGCGTAAAACTCGGGCGTGGCGCGGGCTGACGAAAGGATCCGCGGGTTCTGCCCGAGCAACTCCTCGGGCGTGTAACCGCTCTGGCGAATGAGCGCCTCATTGACCGCCACAATCCGGTTTTCGCCGTCGGTAACCAGCATGCCTTCATGGCTTTGCTCGAAGGCGGACAAAAAGGCCAGGCCGGACGGATCATCCTTGTCCAGCGGTGGCAGGGTACTGGCGGCTGCGGTGGCGCGGGTCATTGCATTAATCTGACGGTATATCCGCCTATTCTATTCTTCCCGTCAGACGTTAAACAGGAAATTCATAACGTCGCCATCCTTGACCACATATTCCTTGCCTTCCGCCCGCATCTTGCCGGCTTCCTTGGCGCCCGCTTCGCCCTTGTAGGCGATGAAGTCCTCGAAGGCGATGGTCTGGGCGCGGATGAAGCCCCGCTCGAAATCGGTGTGAATGACGCCGGCCGCCTGCGGTGCCGTATCGCCCAGATGGATGGTCCAGGCGCGGACTTCCTTGACGCCGGCCGTGAAGTAGGTGGCCAGGCCAAGCAGCTTGTAGCCGGCATGAATCAGGCGGTCGAGGCCAGGTTCGGTCAAGCCGAGGTCGGCCAGGAACATTTCCTTCTCTTCGTCTTCGAGGTCGGCGATTTCGGACTCGATGGAAGCGCACAGAGCGACGACTTCGGCCTTTTCTGCCGCGGCATGGGCGCGCACGGCGTCGAGCAGCGGATTGTTCTCGAAACCGTTTTCCGCCACGTTGGCGACATAGAGCACCGGCTTGGCCGTGATCAGGCAGAACGGCTTGAGGCTGAGCCATTCTTCCTTCGACAGGTCGAGGCCGCGCACCGGCTTGGCCTGGTCGAGGACGGTGAAGCATTTTTCCAGCACGGCGACGAGAATCTTCGCTTCCTTGTCGCCGGAACTGGCCGGGCGACGGTAACGGTTCAGGGCCTTTTCGACGGTGGCCATGTCGGCCAGCGCCAGTTCGGTATCGATGACCTCGATGTCACGCAGCGGATCGACCCCGCCGGATACGTGCACCACGTTGTCGTCGGCAAAGCAGCGGACGACGTGCACGACGGCATCGGTTTCGCGGATGTTGGCCAGGAACTGGTTGCCCAGACCTTCACCCTTCGAGGCACCGGCCACCAGACCGGCGATGTCGACGAATTCGACGATGGCCGGCTGCATGCGCTGCGGCTTGACGATTTCGGCCAGCGCCTTCATGCGCGGGTCGGGAACCTCGACGATGCCGACGTTCGGCTCGATGGTGCAGAACGGATAATTGGCGGCTTCGATGCCAGCCTTGGTCAAGGCGTTGAAGAGAGTGGATTTGCCGACGTTGGGCAGGCCGACGATGCCGCATTTCAAAGACATGGTGTTTTCCTAAGAGGTTGCCAACTAAACGGCTTTGCCGTGCAACTGTTGTTGTGCGCCGGCAAAGTCGCCGACCGCAAGTTTGGGCCAGGCCAGCAGACAGCGGGCGAGGGCGTGTTCAATATCCGGCAACTCTTCCTTGCGCGGTTGATGCAATACAAAATCGACGACCTGCTGAGCCAGGCCAAGCGTGCGCGGATGGCCGATGCCCAGGCGCAGGCGCCAGAAATCCGGCGTGCCGAGCTTGGCCTGAATGTCTTTCAGGCCGTTGTGCCCGCCGTTGCCGCCACCTTGCTTCAGGCGAATGCCGCCGGGCGGCAGGTCCAGTTCGTCATGGATGACGAGGATTTCGCTGGCGGGAATCTTGTAGAAATTGGCCAGCGCGGCGACCGCCTGGCCGGAGCGATTCATGAACGTGGTGGGCTGCAGCAACCAGGTTTCACCTGCCCGGGCTGCCTTGCCGTAGAACTTGGCCTGCGGGGCGAGCGAAATCTTCAGCTTGTCGGCCAGATGGTCGACAAACCAGAAGCCGACGTTATGTCGGGTCGCTTCGTATTCGAGTCCGGGGTTGCCGAGGCCGACGATCAGGCGAGGTGGGTTCATGGGTCACAAGTGCGAAAAAGCCGCCGGCGGCAAAAAGCCAGCGGCGGCCATGACTGCGGGGTGCCGGAAATTACTCGGCAGCAGCAGCGCCTTCGGCAGCTTCTTCAGCTGCGCCACCCTTGCCGACGATGCCGACGACGACGTCGTCAGAAGCGTGAGCAACCAGCTTGACGCCATTCGGCAGCTTGAGCTGGGACAGGTGAATGCTGTCGCCGATCTTCAGGGCAGCCAGGTCAACTTCGATGAACTCGGGCAGATCCTTGGCCAGGCAGTGAACGTCAACTTCGGTGATGACGTGATTGACCAGACCGCCGTTGAGCTTGACGCCCGGCGCGATTTCTTCGTTGATGAAGTGCAGCGGCACCTTGATGTGCAGCTCGTGGGTGGCGTCGACGCGCTGGAAGTCGATGTGCAGGACCAGGGGCTTGTAGGCGTGCATCTGGTAATCGCGCAGCAGGACTTGCTCTTTCTTGCCTTCAACGACGAGGTTGACGATGGAAGAATGGAAAGCTTCCTTCTTCAGCTTGAGCAGCAGGTCGTTGTGGTCGACTTCGATGGCTTGCGGGGCAGCTTCGCCACCGTAAACAATACCCGGGACGGTGCCAGCGCGACGCAGGCGGCGGCTCGCACCCGTTCCCTGCAGCGTACGCGCTTGGGCGATCAGTTCAAATTGCATGGTGATACTCCAGTAGTTTCCCGGTCCGCGACCAGAACGGGAAGGGTTAAAAAAACAGTTGCTAGTTGCTAGTAGGTTTGTGTTGTCGGTTGCCAGCAACGCTAATCACTGGCATCTGACAACTGCTTCAATCAATAAACAGCGACGAGACCGAGTCATCGTTGCTGATGCGGCGAATGGTTTCGGCCATGATTTCGGCCACGGAAAGCTGGCGGATGCGCGTTGAAGCGGCAGCATCGTCACGCAGCGGAATGGTGTCGGTGACGACCAGGGCGTCGAGGTCGGACGAATTCACGCGCTCGACGGCCGGGCCGGACAGCACCGGGTGGGTACAGTAGGCGACGACCTTCTTGGCGCCATTGGCCTTGAGAGCGGTGGCTGCCTTGCACAAGGTGCCGGCGGTGTCGACCATGTCGTCCATGATGATGCAGGTACGGCCATCGACTTCACCGATGATGTTCATGACTTCGGAGACATTGGCCTTCGGGCGGCGCTTGTCGATGATGGCCAGATCGCATTCGAGGCGCTTGGCCAGCGAGCGGGCGCGAACGACGCCGCCGTGGTCCGGCGAGACGACCATCGGGTTTTCGTAATTCTGTTTCTGGATGTCTTCGAGCAGGATGGGCAGGGCGTAGATGTTGTCGACCGGAATGTCGAAGAAGCCCTGGATCTGTTCGGCGTGGAGGTCCATGGTCAGCACGCGGTCGACGCCGGAAGCGACGAGCATGTTGGCGACCAGTTTGGCAGCGATGGGCACGCGCGACGAACGCGAACGGCGATCCTGGCGGGCGTAGCCGAAGTACGGGATGGCGGCAGTGATGCGGCCGGCCGATGCGCGCTTGAGCGAATCGACGACGACCAGCAGTTCCATCAGATTGTCATTGCAGGGGGCGCAGGTGGATTGCAGTACGAAGATGTCGCGTCCGCGAACATGTTCCTGCAATTCGACGCTGACTTCGCCGTCGGAAAAACGACCGACGTTGGCGCGGCCGAGATCGACGTTGAGTTGTGCAGCGACGTCGGCAGCCAGTTTGGGATTGGCATTGCCGGTAAAGACCATCAAGCTGTTGTAGGCCATTCCAACATTCCTCCGGACCTTCTGCATGCTTACGTGCATTTGCCCGCCACAATGAAAATCGGGCAGGCTTGTGACCTGCCCGAAGGAAATTTGGCTGGGGAAGAAGGATTCGAACCTTCGAATGCCGGAATCAAAATCCGGTGCCTTGACCAACTTGGCGACTCCCCAGCGGGTTGCTCGAACGGGTTCGCGTCCGAGCGAGGCGCGAATAATACAGGAGCCCGATCCGGAAATCCAGCCTTTTAGCTAATTTTTGCCAAAGGGTGTTCGGCCAGTCCATCGGCGATCCAGCCCCGCATGCCGGCGGGAAGCCTGGCCAGAACGGATTCCGCTTCGCTGCGATGCGGAAAGCCGGCGAATACGCAGGCGCCGGAACCGGTCATCATGGCCTGTGGCGCGAATTCCTTCAACCAGGCGAGGTGCTCGGCGACGGCGGGGAATCTGGCGCAGGCGACCGCTTCAAGATCATTGTGCCCTTGCCAGGGGCGCCAGTCTGCAGGGCGCATCGGTGCGGTGTTGCGTGGCAACTCGGGCGCGCCAAAGATGGCGGCAGTCGGCACATGCACGGCGGGATGGAGCACCAGATAGCTTTCCGGTGGCAGGGCGACATCGGTAAAGGCTTCGCCTACCCCTTCGGCAAAGGTATTGCGTCCATGGACGAATGCCGGCACATCGGCGCCGAGCCCGAGGCCGATCCTTTCCAGATCGGGGCGAGCGAGGCGGGTCGCCCAGAGATGATTGAGCGCCAGCAGGACCGTGGCGGCATCGGAGGAGCCGCCACCCAGGCCGCCGCCCATCGGCAATTGCTTGTCGAGATGGATGGTTGCGCCCTGTTGGCATCCTGTTTCGCGCTGCAGCAGCCGGGCGGCGCGGACCGTCAGGTCGCTGTCGGCCGGTACGTCCGGGATGGGCGTGGCCAGGACGATTTGTCCATCATCCCGCGGTTCGAAGCGCAACGTGTCGGCACGGTCGATAAACCGGAAAACGGTTTGCAAGAGGTGATAGCCGTCGGGCCGCCGGCCGACCACATGCAGAAAAAGGTTGAGTTTGGCGGGGGCCGGCCACTGGCTGTCCCAATTCCAATCGCTCATGGGGCGTCTTTCCATTCCTCGATACGCAGGCGCAGTTCAATTTCGCCATCGCGGGTCAATACCAATCGGCTCGGCAAGGCGTTCGGGGCGTCGTCCTCGAAACTGTAATCGACTTGCCAGCCATCCTCGGTCAGGCGAAGCGGACGGCCAAAGGCGTCGGCTTCGATCCGGGCCGTACCGCCCGAGCGGCCGAGCAGCCAGGCGGGCATCCGCCTGACAGGGAGGCGCTGCCCGGTTACTTCCTCGATCAGGGCGTCGGGGTCCGTCGATTCCAGTGTCTTGCCGTCGGCCGTCCGCAGGCGCGAGATAGCAGCGGTGGTTTCGATCTCGGCCAGGCCGTAACCCAGCGGGCTGGCCAGCAGCACCCGGTTGTTGTCGTTCTGGTGGCTCCAGCTCAAGCGTCCGCCCGAGTTCTGGATGGCTTGGCCGGGCAGGGTGACCCGGAGGGCGAATCGACCTTCCAGTGCAAAGTCGCGAATCGAATCGCGGTGCGGCAGCGGCGTTGTCGGCAGGCTGGTGCAGGCGGCCATCACGACCGCTGCGATCAGCAGGGCAAAGCGGGATTTCAAGGCAGGAGTTTCTTGATGACGCCGCTCAGGACTTCATTGCCGGGATTGGCCTTGCGGGCTTCGCTCAGGATGCGCCGCGCCTCGTCCTTGCGGTTGAGGGACCAGAGCACTTCGCCGAGGTGGGCGGCGATTTCCGGGTCGGCCTTGATCTTGTAGGCGTTCTCCAGCGTTTTCAGCGCATCGGCCAGTTTGCCCTGGCGGAAGAGCACCCAGCCGAGGCTGTCGAGGATGAAGGGGTCGTCGGGGGTCTGGGTCAGGGCGCGGGTGATCAGGTCGTGTGCTTCGTTCAGCCGGATATTGCGATCGGCCCATGAGTAGCCGAGGGCATTGAGGGCGTGGGCGTGGTCCGGCTTGATGGTGAGCAGATGCTTGAGATGCGTTTCGAGGATTTCCGGCTTGCCGATGCGCTCGGCGGTCAGTGCTGCTTCATAGAGCAGTTCCGGACTGTCGGGCTGGGCGCTGAGTGCGTTGTCGAGGACGATGTAGGCGTCGTTGTGGCGCCCCGCTTCGCGCAGGAGCTGGGATTCGGCCAGGACCAGCTGGGTGCGTTCGGCGGGCGTGCCGCCGCGGGTGTTGTGAATGACTTCGCGGGCTTCGCCGACCTTGCCTTGTTGCAGAAGGATCTGGGCCAGACGGGAGCGGGCGGCGACGTACTGGCTGCCCGGCGTGACCTGGCGATAGTGTTCGGCAGCGGCTTCCGGCTTGCCTTGTTCCTGGTCGAGTTGGCCAAGGAAGAAGTAGACGGTGCTCTTGTCGGCGAAGTCGGTCGTGAGCAGGTGTTCGAGCTGCTTGCGGCCGGTCGTCAGGTCGCCCTGCTGGAGCGCCAGCATGGCGACCGGGTAGATGACGTCCGGATTGTCCGGGTTGTCCTTGATCAGTCGGTCGAAATGGCCGCGTGCCTCGTCGTAGCGTTTTTCGGAAATGAGCAGACGGGCCAGCGCCAGCCGGGCGTCGCGGGCGTTCGGGTTGGCTGAGACGAAACCGCTCAGGCTATCGATGGCGGTCTTGCTTGATAGCTGGGCCTGAAGCTGGGCACGGGCGAGGGCGGCACTTTCCCAGTCCGGGCGCAATTGCAGGGCCTTTTCGGTTTCATTGAGGGCGCGCAGGTTGTCGTTGGCGTTGGCGGCTGCCTGGGCCATCGCGAAGTGGGCTTCCGGCTGGTCGTCGTATGGAGACGCAACGCGATCGATCAATGTCTGGACCGCCTTTTTGTCGCTGTGGCGGGCAAGCATGCGGTTGAGGTGCATGAGGTTGTTGCCCAGGTTGCCCTTGTCCTGGGCCAGCAGGGTGGCCAGTTCCGGTGCCACTTCGTCGAGGCGGTTGGAGAGGATCAGCAACGTGGACTGCGATTGCCGGGCCTTGGCCGAATCGGGGTCGACTTCCAGCCACAGGCGGGAAAGATCGAGGGCGCGGTCGAACTGGCGGGCAAAACCGGCCACTTCGGTGGCGCGGGCGATCACCTTGGGGTCGCGTGTGCGCTGGGCGAGATCGGTCCAGGCATCCGAGCCCAGTTTGGTGTCGCCCCGCTGGAGGGCGAATTCGCCAAGCAGGGCTTGGAACACCGTGCGTGCCACGAGGTCTTCCGATGCAGCCTGTTGTGCCGTCTGGCGCTTGCCGGATGGCTTGGCAGGAACTTCGCCGGCAGCCAGGCTGTGTCCGCCGTGGGTGAGTCCCAGGGCCAGGGTGAGGGCGGCGGCGATTCGCTTCAGTTGCATGGACGGCTTTCGGTCGAGGTTTGCGCAAAGTTCGCGCGGAATTTGCCTATTGGAACGCATAGAATCCGATAAGTTTGGGATGTTATTTGGGTTTGCCCGGAGGAACAAGCAATGCCGGAGTTGCCGGAGGTCGAAGTTTGTCGTCGCGGATTGGCGCCAGAGCTGGAAGGCGCGGTGATCGAGGGGGTGAAGATTCGCGCGCCGAAGTTGCGGCATGAGATTCCGCGGGAGTTGGTCGAGTTGTTGTCTGGCTGCCGTATCGTCGCGGTGCGGCGCCGCGCCAAGTACCTGTTGATCGACTGCGAACGGGCGGGTGTCCAGGGAAGCCTGATCATCCATCTCGGGATGTCGGGCAACCTGCGATTCGTGCCGCACGACAAATTGCCGGAAAAACACGATCACTTCGAACTCGTGCTGGCTGACCATGTTCTGCGTCTGGCCGATCCGCGACGTTTCGGCGTGGTCCTCTGGCAGCCCGGGCCGCCCGAGGCGGCAGCGCTGCATCCGCTTCTGGCCACGCAGGGCATCGAGCCCTTGTCCGCGGATTTCACGGTCGACTGGATTTTTTCGGCAATTTCGAAAAGAGCCGGGCCGATCAAGCCGACCTTGATGGATAGTCATCTGGTTGTCGGCATCGGCAACATCTATGCATCCGAGAGCCTGTTTCGGGCGGGTATTTCGCCGCTCCGCGCGGCCAACCGGATCAGCCGGGCGCGCTACGAAATACTTGTGCCGGCCATCCGCGAAACCTTGTCGGATGCCATCGCCGCCGGTGGCAGCAGCATCCGCGACTATGTACACAGCGACGGGGGCGCCGGTTGCTTCCAGATCCAGGCCGGTGTCTATGACCGGGCCGGGTTGCCGTGTCTGCGCTGTGGCGGGGTCATCCGGCAGATTCGGCAGGCCGGGCGCAGTACCTACTACTGCGTTGGCTGCCAGCATTAAAAAGGCTCTGCAAGTCTATGTATTTATGCTAAATTGAGATTTCCGATTGCCCGGGAAGGACGTTTCATGTCGCTCGCCAACCAATTTGCTGCCTATACCGCCTGGCGTTCCCGCCTCGCCATCAATATTTCCGAGCTTCAGAGCTGGTTGAACAACAACGAGTTGTCCGATGCCCAGAGCGACCTGCGCCTGACCCAATTGCTCGAGCGTCTGCGTGAGGATCGCCTCAACGTGGCATTCGTGGCCGAGTTTTCGCGCGGCAAGTCGGAACTGATCAACGCCATTTTCTTTGCCGATTACGGCAACCGGATGTTGCCCTCGTCGGCCGGTCGGACGACCATGTGTCCGACGGAATTGCTCTTCGACGGCAACAAGCAGCCGTGCATCGAGTTGCTGCCGATCCAGACGCGCGCCTCGAATTCCAGTGTCAGCGAGTACAAGCGCTTCGCCGACGAATGGACGAAAATCCCGCTCAACACGGAGTCGCCGGATGCCATGCAGGACGCGCTGCGGCATGTCAGCGAAACGGCCCGCGTGACGCCGGAAGAGGCAGGCAGTCTCGGTTTCGAGGTGGGCGACGGTCAGATTGACCTTTACGCTGTCGGAGAGGACGGGTTGGTTGAAGTGCCGCGCTGGCGCCACGCTGTCATCAATTTCCCGCATCCACTGCTCAAGCAGGGCCTCGTCATTCTCGACACGCCGGGTCTCAACGCGATCGGTGCCGAGCCTGAACTGACCCTTTCGCTGTTGCCGAATGCCCATGCCGTTCTCTTCATCCTGGCGGCAGATACCGGGGTGACGCAGTCCGATCTGGCCATCTGGCGCGAGCACATCTGCGGCGGCGGCATGGCCAAGCGTGGCCGGATGGTCGTCCTCAACAAGATCGACGGCCAGTGGGACGAATTGAAATCGACCGAGGAAATCGACGCGGAAATCCAGCGCCAGGCCGACAGCAGCGCGGCCATTCTCGATTTGCCGGTCAGCCAGATTTTCCCGGTGTCGGCGCAAAAGGGCCTGGTCGCCAAGATCAATGGCGATGACATCCTCCTCGAAAAGAGCCGTCTGCCCTTGCTCGAAGCGGCGCTGTCGCAGGAGTTGATTCCTGCCAAGCGCGACATCGTTTGCGACAGCACGGAAGGCGAGTTCGGCGACGTCACCCAGCGCGTGCGCGGCCTGCTCGATTCCCGTTTGCGCGGCCTGCGCGAGCAGTTGACGGAATTGACCGAACTGCGCGGCAAGAACAAGGGCGTCGTCGAGTACATGATGGGCAAGGTCAGGGCCGAGAAGGAAGAGTTCGAGTCCGGCCTGCAGCGCTACTATGCCGTGCGCAGCGTTTTCTCGACGCTGACCAACAAGCTGTTCAGCCATCTCGGCCTGGACGTGCTGCGCCAGCTGACCCACGAAACGCGTGCTTCGATGCTTGAAGCAGCTTTTTCAAAGACGCTCTCCGACGCCATGGCGAAGTTTTTCGCCGGGTCGCGTGATGCGCTGGCCAAGTCGAATGGCGAGATCAACGAAATCCTCGCCATGATGGAGTCGGTCTACAAGAAATTTGCCATCGAGCACGGCCTCAAGCTCGGTACGCCGACGACCTTCTCGCTGCTCCGCTACGAAAAGGAACTCGATCGGCTGCAGGCCTGGTGCGATGATCACCTGAACACCATGGTCAGCCTGTTGACGCACGACAAGCGGAACATCACGCAGAAGTTCTTCGAGGAAGTGGCGGTTCAGGTGCGCCGCGCCTTCGAGCATGCCAACCGCGATGCCGAAGTGTGGTTGCGTGCCATCATGGCGCCGATGGAAACGCAGGTTCGCGAGCATCAGATCCAGCTCAAGCGTCGCCTCGAAAGCATCAAGCGCATCCACCAGGCGACCGATACGCTGGAAGACCGGATCGCCGAACTCGATGGCGTCGAGAAAAACCTGCTGCAGCAGATCGAGGCGCTGGAAGAAATCGTCGGTCGCGTGCAGGAAATGCTGGTCCCGCTTGATTCCCGCGATTTGCAGGCGGCCGCGTGACGCTGATCACTTAGCGGGCTCGTTCTCACGGTCAACCGGAAAAAAAGCCCAAAACCGAAAAACAAAAAACCCGCGGAAGCCGCGGGTTTTTTATGGGGTGCTGAAAAAACTCAGGCGCGCTTGTTGCCCGTGAGCTTTTCGTACTTGACCCACAGCTGGTCTTCGGTTTCGACGTGGTTTTCATCCTTGGGGATGCAATCCACCGGGCAAACCTGGACGCACTGCGGTTCATCGTAGTGGCCGACGCACTCGGTGCACTTGTTCGGGTCGATTTGATAAATTTCTTCGCCCTGCGAAATGGCTTCGTTCGGGCACTCCGGCTCGCACACGTCGCAGTTGATGCACTCGTCGGTAATTATCAGAGACATAGCTGTTGATCCTCTCTCGGTTAAGCTGTGGTTTTCGCCCGCAGGCGCTTTTCGACACAAGGTTGTACAAATTTGCTGACATCGCCACCCAGGCGCGCAATTTCACGCACCATGGTAGCGGAGATGAACATGTATTGCTCGCCCGGGGTCAAGAACACTGTTTCGACCTCCGGATAGACGCTGCGGTTCATTCCCGCCATCTGGAATTCGTATTCAAAGTCGGAGACGGCGCGCAAGCCGCGCACGACGACCTTGGCGCCCTTTTCATGTACGAAGTCCATGAGCAGGGTGTTGAAGCCGACGATTTCGACATTCTTCAGGTCGCCGAGGATTTCCGTCGCCATCGCGACACGGTCGGCGAGGGGGAAGCGCGGCTGTTTCGACGGGCTCTCGGCGATGGCCAGAATCAGCTTGTCGAACAAGGTGGCGGCGCGCCGGACGAGATCCTCGTGGCCCCGGGTGATCGGGTCGAAGGTGCCCGGGTAGATCGCTACGCGATGATTGAGTTTGTTCAAGCCGTTTTCCCGCCTGTGTCTCGCCGCAACAAATGAAAATGAACGCCGCCCGCCTTGCCCTGGCGCACGGTGCGCCAATCGCCCAGCGATTCGATCTCGTATTCTGCTTCGACGTAAATCGCCGTGTCTTCGTTCGAAACGCCGGGAAGGAGTGGCTCCAGGCGGTCAATCCAGCCTTTTTTGTAGGGTGGATCGAGGAAGATCAGGTCGAATTTTGCTTTCGTCGAGGCCAAATATTGTATCGCATCCGCGCGGACGATCGAAATCGTGGCGGGTTTTTGCAGCATTTCGTGGTTTTCATGCAACGCCGCAAGCACTTTTGGCGCCTGCTCGACCATCACGACGCGAGCCGCCCGACGCGATGCCGCCTCGAAGCCCAGCGCCCCGCTGCCGGCGAAAAGGTCCAGGCAGTGCAGTCCGTCCAGTTCCTGGCCAAGCCAGTTGAACAGCGTTTCGCGAACGCGGTCCGGCGTCGGGCGCAGGCCCTCGCTGTCGGGAAACTTGAGAACGCGCCGGCGAAAGTCGCCGGCGATGATGCGCACCGAGTTCAATCAGCTGCCACCGTCACCGTAATCAGGTTGTCCGGACGAACGCGGCGGGCGAACGCGGCTTTCACGTCCTCGACCGTGACGGCCTGCACCTTGGCCTGATACTGGTCGAGATAGTCGAGCGGCAAGCCGTAGAAGCCGATGTTGGCAACGTTTTCGAGAATCTTCTTGTTGCTGTCCAGGCGGAGCGGGAAACTGCCCGTCAGGTTGGCCTTGGCGGCGGCCAGTTCGTCATCGGTCGGACCGTTCTTCAGGAAGCCGGTGAGCACTTCGCGGGCCACCTTCAGGGCGTCCTTGGCTTGCGAACGCTTGGTCTGCAGCCCGATCTGGAAAGGGCCGGTCTGCTTCAGCGAGGCAAAGTAGCTATACACGCTGTAGGCGTAGCCGCGCTTGTCGCGAACTTCCTTCATGAGCCGCGAGACGAAGCCGCCGCCGCCCAGCGTGTAGTTGCCGACGAGCAGCGGGAAAAAGTCCGGGTTGCCGCGTTCGATGGCCGGCAGGCCGATGTAGACATGGGCCTGGCTGGCCGGATGGGCCAGCTGGGTGATTCCCCATTTCGGTGCGGTCGGCGGCATCGGCAATTCGGCGGCGGCACCCTTGGGGAGACCGGTCGCAATGGCCTCGGCAATCTTTTCGGCATCGGCGCGGGAAAGATCGCCAACCAGCGTGATGCTTGCATTGGCGGCGTTGTAATAACGGCTGTGGAAAGCCGACAGATCGTCGCGGTCCAGGCCGGACACGCTGTCCGGGGTCGCCTGGCGGCCGTAGGGGTGGTTTGGATACATCGCCGCCCAGAATGCCTTGCCGGCAATGCTGTCGGGGCGGGTCATCGCTTCCTTGAGCGCGGCGATCGTGCGCGCCTTCTCGCGTTCAAAAATGTCGGCGTCGAAGCGCGGTGCGTGCAGCACGCTCTTGAGGATTTCCAGTGCCGGTTCGCGCTTGTCGCGTGCGGCCAGGGTGCGCAGCGACACGCTGGCTCGGTCCGTATCGGCGCTGCCGGCGAGGCTGGCGCCGATGTCGGCCATCTGTTCCGCAATCGCCGTTTCATCAAACTTGCCGGCGCCGAGATCGAGCGTGCTGCGGGTCAGCGCGGCCAGACCGGATTTGCCCTCGGGATCGAACATCGAACCGGCGGCGAAGTCGACCTGGACGTCGAGTATCGGCAAGGCGCGGCTTTCGACGAAATAGACCCGGGCGCCGGAAGGCGAAATCCAGTGCTCGATCTTGACGCCGGCCAGGGCTACTTGCGAAATCAGCAGGGCGATTGCTGCGGTCAACAGTCTTTTCATGCGAAAAACTCCGAAAGGCGGGCGGGCCATACCCGATAGAGGGCAAGGCCGGCGAGTACGAGTGCGATGGCCGCTGCCCCTGCCATCAGGCGGGTGCGGCGGCGCAGGCGATCAATTTGCGCGACGAGCTGTGCGTTCTGTTCGCTCAGCGCCTGGATGAGTTCGCCGGAGGCCAGCATCTGCGTGCGGGCCTTGCGCTGGGCAATTTCCAGGGCGTTCAGGCGCGTCACGATGTCAGCATCGGCCGGGGCGACCGTTTCACCGTCCGGCGTGGTGCCGTCCGCATTCTTGCGGCTCATGCTCCACAGCACCTTGGCGCTGTCGAGGATGGTCGGCGCCTTGCCGATGACGTCGCGCCATGGCACCTTGGTCAGGATGGTCATCCAGGGTAAGGCCATCTCTTTGCCGGCTCAATGGCGGGTCGCAACGGCCGGGCGGCGCGGCTTGCCGTCGAGCGGTTGCGGGTCGAGGTTGCCGATCGTCAGGGCGTCATCGTTGAAGTATTTCCTTGCCACCGCCTGAATCTCGGCGGCCGTCACCTTCTGCAGCTTGCGCAGCATGTGGTCGAGTTTCTGGTAGGGCAGGCCCACGGCCTCGATCTGGCCGATTTCCATGGCCTGGCCAAACATCGAATCGAGCTTGTAAACCTGGCCGGCAATCAACTGCGCCTTGGCCCGCTTCAGTTCCTGCTCGCTGATGCCATCTTTCTGGACGCGGGCGATCTCGGCCCGCAAGGCGGCTTCGAGGTCACCGACCGTCTTGCCTTCCGACGGGGTGCCGTGCAGATAGATCATGCCGGGGCCGCGCACGGTGCTGTCGTAATCGATGCCGGCCGACAGGGCGACCTTGTCCTCGCGCACCAGCTTCTTGTTGAAGCGGGCCGCATCGTGGCCGTCGAGAATGGAGGCGAGCATTTCCAGTGCGTAGGGATCGCTGTCCTTGTCGATGTCGCGCAAGACCGGCGCCTTGTAGCCCATGATGAGCACCGGCAATTCGGCGGGCGCCTTGACGGTAACCCGGCGCGTACCTTCCTGTGCCGGTTCGACCTGTTGCTTGCGGGCCGGCAGGGCGCGGCCTTCGAGCGGGCCGTAGTATTTTTCAGCCAGCGCAAAAACGGCCTTGTGGTCGACATCGCCGGTCACCACGACGTAGGCATTGTTCGGCACGTACCACGTCTCGTACCAGGCCTTGGCGTCGGCCGCCGTCATGGTCTCGAGGTCATTCATCCAGCCGATGATCGGCCGGCGGTAGGGGTGGGCCTGAAAGGCGACGGCGTTCATTTGTTCGAACAGCTTGGCCTGCGGATTGTCGTCGGTGCGCATGCGCCGCTCTTCCATGACGACCTTTATTTCCTGGGCGAATTCCTTGGCGTCGACATTGAGGTGGCGCATGCGGTCGGCTTCGAGCTGCATCACGTCTTCCAGTTTTTCCTTCGGCACCTGCTGGAAGTAGGCTGTGTAGTCGCGGCTGGTGAAGGCGTTGTCACGGCCGCCGGCCGCAGCGACGCGCTTGTTGAACTCGCCCGGTCCGACACTCGGCGTGCCCTTGAACATCATGTGTTCCAGCACGTGGGCGACACCGGACGCGCCGTCGACCTCGTCGGTGCTGCCGATGCGGTACCACACCATCTGGACGGCGGTCGGCGCGCGGCGGTCTTCCTTGACGATGACGCGCAGACCGTTCTTGAGCGTGGTTTCGTAAGGGTTGGCAAGCGCTGCGGAGGTCAGCCCGGCAGCAAGCAAAACGGGGAGCAGGTATTTGAGGCGCATGGCGAGGGGGCGTGAGCGGTGCTTTCTGCTAGAATTCGCGGTTGATTTTGCATCGAATCGGACGGCATCTTAACGGCTTGCCGTCTGCCTGTCAGCAAGGCTTGAGACCACCATTCCCATGTTCAGTTTCCTGAAAAAATCCGGCACCGAGACAAAAGCCGATGTTCCGGCCGAGGCCGCAGCCCCTTCGTGGCGTGAACGCCTGTTCAAGGGGCTGGCCAAGACCCGCGCCCAGTGGGGCGGCAAGCTGAAGAGCATCTTCTCGCGGGGCAAGGTTGATGACGAATTGCTCGAGGAACTGGAATCGCTCCTGTTGACGAGCGATTGCGGCATCGAGGCGACCACGCACCTGCTCGACGAATTGAAAAAGGCGGCCAAGCGCGACAAGCTGGAGACGCCCGAGGCCATCCAGAAGGCCCTGCACGACGCCCTGCTCGAAACCCTGCAGCCGCTCGAGCAGCCGCTCGATATTTCGACGCACAAGCCCTTCGTGATCATGATTGCCGGGGTCAATGGTGCGGGCAAGACGACCTCGATCGGCAAGCTGGCGAAGTATTTCCAGAGCCAGGGCAAGAGTGTCCTGCTGGCGGCTGGCGACACCTTCCGCGCCGCAGCGCGCGAACAGTTGCAGACCTGGGGCGAGCGCAACAACGTGACGGTCGTCGCCCAGGAGTCGGGCGATCCGGCGGCCGTGATCTACGACGCCATTTCGGCCGCCAAGGCGCGCGGCATCGATGTCGTGCTGGCCGATACGGCGGGTCGCCTGCCGACCCAGCTGCATCTCATGGAAGAAATCGCCAAGGTGCGCCGCGTCATTCAGAAGATCGACCCGGAAGGTCCGCACGAGACCCTGCTCGTGCTCGACGCCAATATCGGCCAGAACGCGCTGCAGCAGGTCAAGGCCTTCGACAAGGCCATCAACGTGACCGGGCTGGTGCTGACCAAGCTCGACGGCACGGCCAAGGGCGGCGTCGTCACGGCGATTGCCCGGCAATGTCCGAAGCCCATCCGTTTCATCGGCGTCGGCGAGCAGATCGACGACCTGCGCCCCTTCTCGGCGCGCGATTTCGTGGATGCGATGTTTGAGTGAGGCCGTTGTCGGTTGCTAGTTATCAGTCGCTAGCAAACCCCTCACGCTAACAACTAAAAACTGACGACTAGCGACTAGAAAATGATCGAAGCCAGCAATCTGAGCAAGCGTTACCCGGGCGGCCTGGATGCCGTCAAGGATGCGAGCTTTCGCATTGATGCCGGGCAGATGGTGCTGATCACCGGCCATTCCGGCGCCGGCAAGACGACGCTGGTCAAGCTGATTTCCACTATCGAACGGCCGACTTCGGGCAGCCTGGTAGTCAATGGGCAGAATCTGTCGGCGCTGGGGCGCCATGCCATTCCGCACGTGCGGCGGCATTTCGGGCTGGTCTTCCAGGACCAGAAGCTGCTGTTCGACCGCAATGCCCTCAACAACGTGATGTTGCCGCTCGAAATCGCCGGCCAGCCTCGCCGCGAGGCCATCCGGCGGGCGCAGGCAGCGCTCGACAAGGTCGGCCTGCTGGCGCGCGAGAAGGCCAATCCGATCGCCCTGTCGGGCGGCGAGCAGCAACGGCTGGCCATCGCCCGCGCCGTGGTCAACCGGCCGACCATCCTGATCGCCGACGAACCGACCGGCAATCTCGATACCGAATCGGGCATGGCCATCCTCGACATCTTTGCCGACTTCCACCGCGTCGGCGTCACCGTCGTCGTGGCCACGCATGACCAGAGCTGGATCGAGCGTTACCACCCCAACGTGCTGCGCCTGGATCATGGGAGGGTCGTCTCGTGAACGCCTGGTTCATCCAGCATCGGGCGGCCCTGGCGGCGGCCTTCCGCCGTCTGTGGGCGACGCCGCTCAACACCCTGCTGTCGCTGGTCGTCATCGGCATCGCCCTGACCCTGCCGGCTTTCGGCTACGTGGCGCTCGATAATTTGCGCGACCTGGGGCGCAGCGCCTCCGGCGTGCAGCAGATCAGCCTGTTCATGAATCTGGAGGCCGGCAAGAAGGACGTCGCCGAGATCGAGAACCGCTTGCGCCAGGCGGCCAACGGCAAATGGAAATTCGTGCCCAAGGAAGAGGCGCTGAAGCGCATGCAGGCGAGCGAGGGGATGGCGGAGATTGTCGCCAGCCTGCCGCGCAATCCGCTGCCTGACGCCTTCATCGTCGAGCCGACCAACACCGAGCCGGAAGCCCTGGAAATCCTGCGCAAGGAGATTTCCGGCTGGCCGAAAGTGGCGCATGTCCAGCTTGACTCGGCTTGGGTCAAGCGTTTCGATGCCTTCCTGCGCCTCGGCAAGCTGGCCTTGTGGATGCTCGCCGGGCTGTTTGGCGCCGGCCTGGTGGCGGTGACCTTCAATACCATCCGCCTGCAGGTCATGGCCCAGTCGGTCGAGATCGAGGTGGCGCGGATGATCGGTGCAACCGATGGTTTCATCCGCCGGCCCTTCTATTATTTCGGCGCGCTGCAAGGGGCGCTTGGCGGGCTGCTGGCGGCAGGGCTGGTCCTCGGTGCGCTGCACCTGCTGTCGGGGCCGGTCGGCGAACTGGCGGCGCTGTATGGCGGCAGCTTCGGCCTGCGCCTGCCGGGTGTGCCAGAGGCCGCCGTGCTGGCGGCGCTCGGTGCCTTCCTCGGCTGGCTCGGGGCGCAGTTGTCCGTCAGCCTGTCGCTGCGGAAGTTTGACTAGCAGGCGCCAGGCGGTGGCTGGCACCAGCCGGCGGGATTTTCTGCGCACGGTGGGGGCGGTCGCCCTGGCCGGTTGCGCGCCGGCCGGGAAACCGCCGCTGCCGCCGGGCGAGTTGCTTGGCATGAATCACACGCTGGGCCACCGGCTGCGCGATGGCCGCTTCCCGGCGCCCAGCGAAACGCGAAAAACCGGCGTTCTGATCGTCGGTGGCGGCATTTCCGGCTTGTCGGCTGCCTGGAAACTGGCCAATGCCGGGTTCGACGACTTTCTCGTGCTGGACATGGAGAACGAGGCCGGCGGCAATTCGCGGGCCGGCCAGTCGTCGCTCGTGGCTTATCCGTGGGGTGCGCATTATTTGCCTTTGCCGGGGCCGGAAGCGGTGCATGTCCGGGCGCTGCTTGCCGAGCTTGGCGTGTTGCAGGGCGACCCGCGCGCCGAGCGGCCGACCTACGACGAACGCTATCTCTGCGCCACGCCGCAGGAACGCATTTTCCGGAACGGTCTGTGGGATGAGGGCATGTTGCCGCATCGCGGCATCGATGCCGGCGAACTGGAACAGCAGCGACGCTTTCAGGCGCGGATGGTGGAACTCAAGTCTGCGCGCGGGTGCGACGGTCGCCGCGCTTTCGTCATCCCGATGGCGCTGTCGAGTCGCGATCCCGAATGGCTCGGGCTCGACCGCATTTCCTTTGCCCGCTGGCTGAGCGACAACGGCTTCACAGCGCCGACGCTGCGCTGGCTGGCCGATTATGCCTGTCGCGACGATTACGGCATGGCGGCCGATCAGGTGTCGGCCTGGGCCGGTTTGCATTATTTCGCCTGCCGTAACGGCGAGGCGGCCAATGCCGCCCACGATACGGTGCTGACGGCGCCCGAAGGCAATGCCTGGCTGGCGCGCGGGCTGGCCCGCCGGGCCGGCGAACGCGTGCTGACCGGGGCGCTGGCCTGGCGGGTCGAGGACGGCAAGGCGCAGGTCAGCGTCGATGCGCTGTTTGGCGACAAGACCATCCGCTTCGTGGCCAGTCAGCTGATCTGGGCGGCGCCGGCCTTCGTGTTGCCGCGGGTCTGGCCGGGGATTCCCGGGGACTTGAAGGCGGCGGCGCTGGCCGGCGATTACGCGCCGTGGCTGACGGCCAACCTGCACCTTGCCGACCTGCCCGAGGAGCGGCATGGCGCACCCGCGTCATGGGACAACGTGTTTTACGACAGCCCGGGGCTGGGCTATGTCACGGCGACGCATCAACTGATCCGTCGTCGCCTGAGCGGCACGGTGTTCACCTACTATCGTGCGCTGCATGAGGTGACGCCGGCCGAGGGGCGGCGACTGCTCCAGGAGACGCCGCGCGAAGCCTGGGCGGAAGGCATCCTGGCCGAGCTGGAGCGCGTTCATCCGGATATCCGCAAGCTGGCGACGCGCCTCGATGTCTTCCGCAATGGACACGCCATGCGTCGACCGGTGCCGGGCAGCCTCTTTGACGGTCAACGGGAAAAAATGGCCAAATTTGAAATGTCGCGCATCACGCTGGCGCATGCCGACCTGTCGGGTTTTTCCCTGTTCGAGGAAGCGCAGTATCGCGGCGTGCTCGCCGCCGAGCGCGTGCTCGGTCGCTACGTGGCGAGGTAGCGCAGGAGCAGCATCTTGAGGTCGTCCGGCTCGACGGGCTTGACGATGAAGTCGTTCATGCCGGCCTCGATGCAGCGAGCGCGATCTTCAGCGAAGGCGTTGGCGGTCATGGCGATGATCGGCAGCAGGGTGTATTGCGGCTGCGCGCGGATGCGGCGGGTGGCCTCCAGGCCGTCCATTTCCGGCATCTGCATGTCCATGAGCACGAGGTCGTAGCTGTGGGCCTCGAGCATGTCGAGCGCCTGCCGGCCGTTTTCTGCCGTATCGGCGGTGGTGCCGAATTCCTTGAGCATTTCCAGCGCAATCTCGCGGTTGATCGGTTCGTCCTCGACGATCAGGACATGCCGTCCGGCCAGCGTTTCCTGAACCGCGGGCAGCGCCATGCCGGCGAAGGTCGAGGTGACGGAGTCGAAGGTCTCGTCGCCTGCTTTGAGGCGGGCGGTGAACCAGAAACGGCTGCCGACACCTTTTTCGCTGCTGACGCCGACCTCGCCGCCCATCAGTTCGGCCAGTCGCCGGGTGATCGCCAGGCCGAGCCCGGTTCCGCCGAACTTGCGCGTAGTTGAGGCGTCGGCCTGTTCGAAGATGCCGAACAGACGGGGGATCGAGTCCTCGGGAATGCCGATGCCGGTATCGGCGACTTCGAAGCGGATGAGCGTCTCACCATTTTTCTCGCCGATCCGGTGCGCCCTGACGGTGACGCTGCCGCGCTCGGTGAACTTGATGGCGTTGGCCGTGTAGTTGATCAGGCACTGGGTAATCCGCGTCGGGTCGCCGATCAGCGTGCGCGTGAAATCGTCGGTTTCGGTGCTCAGCAGCAGGCCCTTTTCGCGTGCCCGCTCGCCGAGTACCGACATGACCCGCCGGAGGATGGTGTTGATGTCGACCTTGGTGTCGTCGAGTTGCAGCTTGCCGGCCTCGATCTTGGAAATGTCGAGGATGTCGTTGATGACGGCGAGCAGATGCTGGGAGGCGGCATCGATCTTGTCCAGGCGGTCGAGCTGGGCGACCGTCGGGCTGTCGCGGCGGAGCAGGTGAACCATGCCGAGCACGGCATTGAGCGGCGTCCGGATCTCGTGGCTCATGTTGGCGAGGAAGGCCGACTTCGAGCGGCTCGAGGCCTCGGCAGCCTGGCGGGCGATGTCGAGTTGCTCGGTACGCTGCCGGACCTGGGCTTCGAGGTTGTGGCGATGCTTTTCCAGCTCCTCGGCATCGCGGCGCTGCTCGCTGATGTCCGAGAACGAGACGACCGTGCCGCTGATGTGGCCGTCGCGCAGGGTCGGGGTGATGGTCAGGCGAACCGGGAACATCTCGCCGTTCTTGCGCCAGAAGACATCGTCCTGGCGGCGGGTCTGGCCATCGTTTGCCGTCAGGCGGAGCGGGCATTCGGTCAGCGGATATGGCGAGCCGTCGGCCCTGTGATGGTGAAACAGCGAGTGGGCGCTGCGGCCGAGCACCTCTTCCTCGCTGTACCCGAGCATCGTGAGGCCGGCCGGATTGATGAACGAGCACACGGCATCGACATCGCAGCCGAAGACGCCTTCGCCCAGCGTTTCGAGAATCATCCGCTGGCGCGACTCGCTTTCGGTGAGTGCCTGCTCGGCACTGGCCAGTTCCCGCAAGTCGACATCGAGGCAGAACATCATCGGGCCGAGGTCCGCCGTGTCGACCACGGTATGGCTGGAATAGACCGCAACCGGGTGGCCGTCCTTGTGGCGCAGGGTCAGGCGTCCGGCCGGAATGCCCGTCTTGTTGGCAAACATCCAGCGGACGGCTTCGCGTACCCCCTCCTGCATGTCGGGCGGAATGATCAGCTCGATCAGCGATTTGCCGATCGCCTCCTCGGGGGTGTAGCCATAGAGCGTTTGCGAGGCATGGTTCCAGTAAGCCACCGTGCCGTCGGCCAGATAGCCCTGGATGGAAAGGGCATCGACATTCTCGAAAACGGCGCGGAAGCGGGCTTCGGTCGCCGACAGTTCGGACATCGCCAGCGCCGTCCGGGCGCGCTCGATCTTGAGGCGGCGATTGGAGCGGAACAGCACGGCGATGAAGACGGTCAGCCCGCCGGCAAGGGTCAGTCCGACCAGTCCGACCAGCCAGCCATACTGCTTGACGATATCGTCGAAGGTGACTGTAGGGCCTGCGTCGAAGGGGGGCAGGCGCAATTCCCGCAGCAGGTTCTCGACCGGGCGATAGTCGCCGGGAATGCTGAAGCCGTGGACTTGTGCAGCTTGGGCGATCTCACCACCGTGCGGGAGCATGAGGATGTCGGCAGCAAACTTGCGGGCAAAATCATCGTCGGCCCATGGCATGGCGGCCAGCGCCCATTGGGGATAGAGACGGGTCGAATGTGCCAGTGGGAACCCGTCATCCCGCGCGTTGAGGACGCGGATGCGCGTCAGGTCGAGTTTTTTCTCGCGGGCCATGGCCTCGATCAGGCCGGTGCGGACAAAGGCGACATCGACCTGGCCGTTGAGCAGTTGCTCGATCGCACGATCCTGAGGCTGGCCGGTTTCGATGACTTTGGCCTGCGTGGCCAGATTGATGCCGCGCACCTGCAACTCATAGGCCTGCGCCTGATAGCTGCCCAGCGATTCCTTGCTGCTGGTGGCAATCCGCTTGTCGGCGAGGTCGGTCAGCCCCTGGATGTTTTTTTGGTCGCTCCGGATCGCGATCACGCCTCCGAGGGAGGAGACCGGTTTGCCCGACTGCGTTTCAATGAGCGTAGCCAGCGGCGAGAGCAGGCCTTCGCGCTGGGTTAGCGTGATGTAGTGGCCCGGCTGGGTGAGCACAAAGTCGACCCGCTTGTCGCGGATGGCGGATTCCAGCTCGGGGTAGGTCAGGGCGAGGAGTTCGATCGGTCGATCCGGATTCGCCCGGTTCAGGTAATCGACCAAGGGCTGCCAGCGTGCTTCGGTTTCTGCCTTGGGGCGCAAGGCCAGGATGGCGAATTTGGCGGTCGTTTTGGCAACTGGCGCCGGCGCCTGGGCAGGGGCCTCCTCTGCGCTGGCAGCGGTAAGGCCACTCAGCAGGCAAGCTGCCAGCGTGGCCATGATCAGCCAGTTTTTGACGAGGGCTAGGCAGTTATGACGCACGCAGGCTCCGCTCCGGTTGGTCGCTTCATGCTGCACGTCGAGTGACACGCCATGAATATCCAAATAGTTTATTCCAGATGAGATGGCGGCGTCGTTCAATGTTGAGCGGTCTTCAGGTCCTCACTGGTAACCGTTTTTTACTTGCTCAATACAGTAGCCAGGCTTGTCTGGCCGCCAGCCAGGCGGCTTCGTCCGCGTTGCAGAGGACGTCGAGGTCTTCCGGCCGGCTGTCTGGTCGATCCACCCATTCGCGCAGCAAGGGCGAGCCGTTGATGAGGTCGATGGCCAGCCGGTCGTGCTCGTATTCGTAGGCGAAGTCGCGCCACAGCGGGTAGTCCGGGTAAAGACGACGGATGGCCTTGAAGGCGAGGGCCTGGATACGCCAGGGTTTGAAGGCGGCGTGGTCGTAGTACGGCCCTTCGCAATGGATCTGGATGCCGTGGTTGAGCTTGCCGGCGTGCTTGTGGAAAGTTGGTTCGAACCAGCATTCGCGCAGTTTGCAGCCGGCCAGCCAGTGCGGGGCGAAGGCGTGCATTTCGGCGAGCACGGCGCGGGCGTCAATGTCCGGGGCGCCGAACAGTTCGAGCGGCCGCGTCGTGCCGCGCCCTTCGCTCAAGGTGGCGCCTTCGAGCATGACCGTGCCGGCGTAGGCGCGGGCCATCCACAGGTTGGGGGCGTTCGGGCTGGGGTTGATCCAGGTCCGTTCGCCGAGCGGCCAGCCGTAGCCGGGGGCGGTGTCGGGCTGCCAGCCTTGCATGGTGATGACCTTGTAACCGACGTCGAGCTTGAGCGTCGCGATGAACCAGTGGCCGAGTTCGCCCATGGTCAGGCCGTGGCGCATGGGCATGGCGCCGGCGCCAACGAAGCTTTCCCAGCCCTCGCGCAGGGTCAGGCCCTCAACCGGCCGGCCTGCCGGATTCGGGCGGTCGAGCACCCAGACGCTCTTGCCGTGTTTGGCCGCCGCTTCGAGCACGTAGCGCAGCGTCGTGATGAAGGTGTAGATGCGGCAGCCGAGGTCCTGCAGATCGACGAGCAGGACGTCGAAGCTGTCCATCATCGCGTCGGTCGGCCGGCGTACTTCGCCGTACAGGCTGAAGACCGGGATGCCGAGTTGCGGGTCGAGGAAGTCGGGCGACTCGACCATGTTGTCCTGCTTGTCGCCGCGCAGGCCGTGCTGCGGGCCGAAGGCGGCGGATATTTTCAGGTCGGGCAGGGCGGCCAGGGCGTCGAGCGAGTGGGTCAGATCGGCGGTCACCGAGGCCGGGTGGGCGAGCAGGGCGACGCGGCGGCCGGCCAGCGGGCGGCGCAGGGCGGGGTCGGCGATGAGGCGGTCGATGCCGAACTGGATGGTCTGGGTCATGGTGTGGATCGATTCAGGGTGAGCACGAAGCTCTGGCGGAGGTGAAAGTCGGGCTGGGCGGCGCCGTGGGTCAGCGCCCAGTATTGCATGCGGCCGTCGGTGTGTTCGATGACGGCAGTCAGGCCGATGGTGAGCGGGTCGCGGGCGGGCAGCAGCGCGGCCGGCAGGGTGGCGCAAAGTTCGAAACCATCCGGATGTAGCTGGTATTCGATGAGCGGTGCGGTGCCTGGAATAAAGCCCTCGTCACGCTCACGGTAAGCGGTAAAGCGATAGCAGGCCCACTGGCCGGAGGGCGAGAAATTGAACTCGCGATAGGCGCTGCCGGCCTCGGCCACGAACGCCTCGCAGCAGGTGTGCTGCCACAGGCCGTCGGCGGCGCCAGGCGTTTGCGGCGCCGGAAGGCGAACGTCCTTGAGGGTAATCCGGTAGCGGAGCTGAAGCATGCCTAAAGCATTGATGTCGGCGGTGACCTCGATGCCGCCCGGTTCGAGATGGGGCTGGCTCAGGTGCGTCAGCAGGGGCAGGTTCCGGGGGGGCATCAAGGCAGTCGGCGAAGCGAAAATGATCGGCAGGCCGTACTTTAACTGCTTGTTTCGGAGGATGTTACGGTCAACCGGAAAAAACGCCCAAAATCGAGACCTGCCCTTGGTCGGCCAATGCTTTTGGGGTAACTTAGCGCCTTCAAGAAAAACATGTTTTGGGAGAGAAAAGTGACGCCGCTGCGGATCAATCTGGAACAAGAAGATATTCCGACTCACTGGTACAACGTGGTTGCCGACATGGTCAACCCGCCGGCCCCGCCGCTCGGGCCGGATGGCAATCCGGTGCCGCCGGAAGCGATGGGCGCCATTTTCCCCGGCCCCATCCTCGAACAGGAAATGTCCGCCGAGCGCTGGATCGCCATTCCCGAAGAAGTCCGCCAGATCTACGCCCTGTGGCGTCCCGCCCCGCTCTGTCGCGCCCTGCGTCTGGAGCAGGCGCTCGGCACGCCGGCCAAGATTTTCTACAAATACGAAGGCGTCTCGCCGGCCGGTTCGCACAAGCCGAACTCCGCCGTGCCGCAGGCTTTCTACAACAAGCTGGCCGGCACCAAGCGGCTGACCACCGAAACCGGCGCCGGCCAGTGGGGCTCGTCGATCGCCTTCGCCGGCCAGATGTTCGGCCTGCCGGTGCGCGTCTTCATGGTCAAGGTCAGCTACGAGCAGAAGCCTTTCCGCCGCTCGATGATGCAGACCTGGGGCGCCGACGTCTTCGCCAGCCCGACCAACCTGACCAACGCCGGCCGCGCCGCGCTGGCCGCCGATCCGGACAACCAGGGCTCGCTGGGCCTGGCCATCTCGGAAGCTGTCGAGGAAGCCGCCGCCGATCCCGGTACCTGTTACACCCTGGGTTCCGTGCTCAACCACGTGTTGCTGCACCAGACGGTCATCGGCCTCGAAGCCAAGAAGCAGTTCGACAAGATCGGCCTCTACCCGGACGTGATCTTCGGGCCCTGCGGCGGCGGTTCCAGCTTCGGCGGCATCGCCTTCCCCTTCCTCGCTGACAAGGCTGCCGGTGACAAGCGGGCGACCAACCTGCGTTGCGTCGCCGTCGAGCCGACCTCCTGCCCGACGCTGACCAAGGGCCACTACGCCTACGACTACGGCGATGTGTCCGGCTACACGCCGATCATGAAGATGTACACGCTCGGCCACGACTTCATGCCGCCCGGCATCCACGCCGGCGGCCTGCGCTACCACGGCGATTCGCCGCTCGTATCGCAACTGCTGCACGAAGGCAGCATCGAGGCGCTGGCCGTGCCGCAGGTGGCGACTTTCGAGGCCGGCGTCCAGTTCGCCCGCGCCGAAGGCATCATCCCGGCGCCGGAGTCCTGCCATGCCATCCGCGCCGCCATCGACGAGGCCTTAAAGTGCAAGGTCACCGGCGAGGCCAAGACCATCCTGTTCAGCCTGACCGGTCACGGCCACTTCGACATGGCGTCCTACGACAAATTCTTCTCGGGCAAGCTCGAAGACTACGACTACCCGGCCGAAGCCATTGCCGAATCGCTCAAGCATCTGCCCAAGGTAGGTTGACGCCGTGAAAGCCCTCGTCTTCCTGCTGGTGCTGGGCAACCTGCTGTTCTACGCGTTCAGTGCCGGCTATTTCGGGCGACCGGACAACCCCGATGCCGGTCGCGTCGAGCAACAGGTGGCGCCGGATCGCATGCGCATCGTGTCGCGCGGCGAAGCACCGGCAGGGGCGCCGCCCAAGGAGGCTGTTGTCGAGGAGGTCAAACCGGCCGAAGAGTTGCCCCCGGTGACGAAGACCGAACCGGAGAAGCCGGCGGCGCCGGAACCCGAGGCCAAGGTCGAGAAAACGGCAGTTTGCCTGAGCTGGCGGCCGCTGCCGGCAGCCGATGCGGATCGCCTGGCGACGTTGCTGAGCAAGCGTTTTGCCGACTTCAAGCAGAGCCGGAAAACGCTGCCGTCGGAAGGCAATGGCTGGTGGGTGCATATCCCGCCGCTGCCGAACAAGGCCGACGCCGACAAGAAAGCCGGCGAATTGCGGGACCTGGGCATCACCGATTTCTTCGTCGTGCAGGATGTGCCCGCCAGGTTCGCCATTTCGCTCGGCGTCTTTACCAATGAAAAAGGCGGGCAGGAGCGCCTGGCCGAACTCAAGGGCAAGGGCGTACGCTCAGCCGTGTTGGCGCCGCGCCCGAGCAAGGACAGCCTGGTCACCATCCAGGCCCGGGGTCCGGCCGGCGACAAGGCGGCGATCCTCGCTGCGGTCGGCCAGGCGCTGCCCAAGTCCGAGGCGCTGATCTGCAAGTGAGCCGGCTCGTCATCGGCCTGACCGGCGGAATCGGCAGCGGCAAGAGCACGGTCGCCGACCTGTTCGTCGAACAGGGGGCCGGCCTGGTCGATACCGATGCCATCGCCCGCGAGTTGACCCTTGCGGGTGGTGCGGCCATGCCCCGGCTGGCGGCCGAGTTCGGCCCTGGCATCGTGGCGGCCGACGGGGCGCTCGACCGCACCGCGATGCGCCAGCTCGCCTTTGCCGATGCGTCGGCCCGGGGCCGGCTGGAAGGCATCCTGCACCCGCTCATCCGCCAGCTGTCTACCGAGCGCTGTCTGGCCGCGCCGGAGCCCTACGTGATTCTCGCCGTCCCGCTACTGGTCGAATCCGGCACCTATCGCGAGCGCTGCGACCGCGTCGTGGTGGTCGATTGTCCGGAAAGTGTGCAAATTGCCCGTGTCATGGCGCGCAACGGCCTGAGCGCGGACGAGGTCAAGGCGATCATGGCGGCGCAGGCAACGCGTCAGCAACGTCTGTCGATTGCCGACGATGTCGTGGTGAATGAGGCCGGGTTAGCCGAGATTTCCGAACGGGTCCGTGTGCTCCATGCAAAATATCTAGCACTTTTGGCTGAAAAACTTAAAGCTGGCTGTTGAGATTTGAATGCAAATGGCTCAGAATAAACATAATTTTCCGATTCTCCGGACATTGGCCGCGTGATTACCTACGAATACCCGTTCAACGAGCGCATCCGCACGCTACTGCGTCTGGAGGATCTGTTCGAGAAAACGGCGTACTTTTCGCAGGAAAACGGCGCCATGGAGCACCACACGGCGCTCATTTCCCTGTTCGAAATTCTTGAGGTGGCGAGCCGCGCCGACCTCAAGATGGACCTGATCCAGGAACTCGAACGCCAGCGCCAGACGCTGCTCGCCTTCCGCAACAATCCCGATATTTCCGAAGAGGCGCTGTCCGGCGCGCTCTACGAAATCGAGCAGTCGTCCGCCGCCTTGCTCGCCATGACCGGCAAGATCGGCCAATACCTGCGCGAAAACGACTGGCTCATGAGCATCAAGAGCCGCGCCGCCATTCCCGGTGGCGTCTGCGAATTCGACTTGCCGTCCTACCACTGGTGGCTGCATCGCCCGGCCGACGTCCGGCGCAGTGCGCTCGAAGGCTGGACCAAACCCTTGTTCCCCCTGCGCGACGCATCGGCCATCGTGCTTCGCCTGCTGCGCTCGAGCGGTCGTCCGAAGAGCTACCTGGCGGCGAATGGCCAGTTCCAGCTCAATCTGGGCGGCTCGGCCGCGCAAATGGTGCGCGTCACCGTGACCGTCGACGAGCAGGCAATTCCCGAAGTCAGCGCCAACAAGTATTTCCTGAACATCCGCTTCACCAAGCCGCCGGCCGGCGAACTCAAGGCCCGTGGCTGCGAGCGCGACGTTCCCTTCGATCTGACCTTCTGTAACCTGTGATGTCGGTCGTCCGCAAGGTCCGCTGCCCGCAGTGCGGCGAAGATGCTCTCTATTCCCCCGAAAACCCTTGGCGACCGTTCTGTTCGGAGCGCTGCAAGAAGATCGATCTCGGCTGCTGGGCCAGCGATTCCTATCGCATCGGCGGCGCCGTCAGTGATGATGAAGCCGGCACGCCCGGCATCGATTTCCCCGGGGCCGACGAGCGCTGAGCCCTTATTCCGGTGCCTTTGACGGTCAACCGGAAAAAATGCCCAAAATTGAAATGTTGCGGTGAGGCTTACCAGCCGCGCAGCATGGCGATGCCGTGGGCGCCGTGTTGCTGCGCGTCGGTCAGCATGTCCGGTTGCATGCCGCCCAGTGCCAGCACGGGCAGCGTGTTGCCGTCGATCAGTCGGGCGAAGGCCGGCCAGCCGAGACCGTTCGCCTCGGGGTGGGTGGCGGTGGGCAGGACCGGGCCGAGCAGGGCGTAGTCGAGGCCGAGTTCGCCGGAGCGCCGGATGTCGTCGGCCGTATGGCAGGACGCGCCAACCCAGGTGAAATCAGGGCGTTGCGCGCAACTGGCCAGGCTGGCCGATGACAGGTGGACGCCGTCGGCGCCGACCTTGCGGGCGATGTCCGCGTCGTCGTTGATCACGACCAGCGCGCCATGGCTGCGTGCCAGTCGGCAGACGCCTTCGGCCAGCCACAGGCGCTGCGCCTGCGGCCAGCCTTTGTCGCGCACCTGGATCAATCGCAGGCCGTTGTTCAGTGCCTCTTCCAGGCGTTCCAGCTGGCGTTCTGTGCCTTCGGCTTCGGCATTCGTGATGGCCATTGTCGTCGGCAGCGACAGCGCCTTGAGGATGGGATCGTTGGCGGGCAGGATGGGCGTGACGCTGGCCGCTCCGCCTATTTTCTGCCATTCGACGGCCGAATGTTCGAGCGGGGCGGTGATGCCGATTTCGCCGTCCCAGGCCGTGACGCGCCAGAAATTGAGGCGCACGGTGGCGTGCGGGTAGGTGAATTGCCGGGTCAGCCACGGCGAGCAGGCGGTGACGGTGATGCCGAGTTCTTCCTGCAATTCGCGGATCAGCGCGTCGCGCACGCTTTCGCCGGGCTCGACCTTGCCGCCCGGGAATTCCCAGTAGCCGGCGTAGACCTTGCCTTCCGGGCGCTGGGCGAGCAGGAATTCGCGGCCATCGGCGCGCAGCATGACGGCGGCGGCGACTTCGACGATCTTCGTCACTTCGTTTTCTTTCGCGATGCCTTCTGGCGCCCGGCCAGATCGCGGGCGAACTGCCAGGCGACGCGGCCCGAACGCGAACCGCGGCTCAGTGCCCAGTTCAGCGCCTCGCGCTCGCTGGCGGCGATGACTTCCTCGCTGACGCCGAGTTGGCGCGCCCAGTGCCAGGCGATGGCCAGGTAATCGTCCTGGCTGAACGGATAGAAGGAAATCCACAGGCCGAAGCGTTCGGACAGCGAAATCTTTTCCTCGGTTGTTTCGCCGGGGTGGATTTCGTCGTCGACGCGATGCGTTTCAAGGTTTTCCGAAAAATACTCCGGCATCAGGTGGCGGCGGTTCGACGTGGCGTAGATCAGCACGTTGTCCGGCGGCGCTGCAATGGAGCCGTCGAGCACCGATTTGAGCGCCTTATAGGCCGTTTCGCCGGCCTCGAAGGACAGGTCGTCGCAGAAAATGATGAATTTTTCCGGTCGACCGTCGAGCAGGTCGACGATGTCCGCCAGGTCGATCAGGTCGTCCTTGTCCACCTCGATCAGGCGCAGGCCTTTGCCCGAATATTCGTTGAGCACGGCCTTGACCAGCGACGACTTGCCCGAGCCGCGGGCGCCGGTCAGCAGGACGTTGTTGGCCGTCTTGCCGGCGACGAACTGGCGCGTGTTGGCCGTGATGCGCTCCTTCTGGTCCTCGATGTTTTCGAGGTCGGCCAGGCGGATCGGGTGCGGATGGCGAACCGGCTGCAACCAGCCTCGGCCCTCGCGTTTGCGCCAGCGGAAGGCAACGGCGGACTGCCAGTCCGGCTGCTGCAGCGGGGCCGGCAGGGTAGCTTCGAAGCGTGCGAGAACGGCTTCGGCGCGAGCGAGCAGGCGCTCAAGGGACGGGGCGTTGGGCATGGCGGCAGGTATACTTCGCGGCAAATTGCGAACTCTAGCGAAAGCCATGCGAAAAATCCAAGCAGCAGCCCTTTTATTTCTTGCCGCACTTGCCGGCTGCTCGACCGTGCCGCCCAGCGTGGCCCCGGAGCCGTGCGCGCCTTGTCAGGCCTGTCCGTCCTGCCCGCCGGTGATGCCGCCCGTACCAGCACCGACGCCGGTCACCCCGCCGGCCTTCTCGCGCTCGCTGCAACCCGCCGCCTGGGGCGACTTGCCTGGGTGGGCCAATGACGACGTGGCCGCCGCCTGGCCGGCCTTCCTCTTGTCCTGCCGCGGCGTGGCGAGCAAGCCGCAGGGCGCGGGCTGGAAACGGGTGTGCGATCTGGCGCGGGCCGCGGATGGCAAGCCGGGGCATGATCCGCGTCGCTTCTTCGAACAGCACCTGAAACCGTATGCGGTTGCCGCCGGCGACGGCGCCACCAGCGGCATGATCACCGGCTACTACGAGCCCCTGCTGGCCGGGAGCCGCACGCGGACCCGTGGTTTCGAACAGCCGGTGCGCGGCGTTCCGGACGACCTGCTGACCATCGACCTCTCGGCCGTCTTTCCGGAACTCAAGGACAAGCGCGTGCGCGGCCGCCTCGAAGGCAACAAGGTCGTGCCGTACTGGTCGCGGGCGGAAATTTCGGCGCGCGGGGACAGGGTCCCGGGCAAGACGCTGCTCTACGTCGACGATGCGGTCGAACTCTTCTTCCTGCAGGTGCAGGGTTCGGGGCGCGTGCGACTGGCCGATGGCAACATGGTCAGGCTCAATTACGCCGACCAGAATGGCCATCCCTACCAGTCCATCGGCAAGGCGCTCGTCGAACGTGGCGAGTTGAAGCTTGAAGAAGCCTCCATGCAGGGCATCCAGGCCTGGGCGCGGGCCAACCCGGCGCGCCTCGAAGGTTTGCTCAACACCAACCCGAGCTACGTTTTCTTCCGCGAAGTGCCGAATGGTCCGGATGGCCCGATCGGCGCGCTCGGCGTGCCGCTGACCGCCGAGCGCAGCATCGCCGTCGACCCGCGTTCCATCTCCCTTGGCGCGCCGGTTTTCCTGGCGACGACGCGACCGAATACCAACGTCGCCATGAACCGCCTGGTCATGGCGCAGGATACCGGCGGCGCGATCAAGGGCGCCGTGCGCGCCGACTTCTTCTGGGGTTTTGGCAAGGACGCGGGTGAGCAGGCGGGGCGCATGAAGCAGTCCGGGCGGCTATGGATTTTGTTGCCCGCGGAGCTTGCCCCGAAATAAGGCATTGGCGCACTAGGAAAGGGCGCCGATTGCATTTCTGCACAAAATCAGTGCGTTTTGCCGCGTAAGCGTCTGAAGCAACGCACTGATTTATAACATTTTTAATGCACTGGAATGGTGCTTGCTTCCAGTCCCCGGACTTTTGTTTTGGGGGTTTCATGGAAACGTATCAATCCAGTAGTAATGTGTTGTTCATCCTGCTCGGTGCCATCATGGTTCTGGCCATGCACGCCGGCTTCGCCTTCCTTGAGGTCGGCACGGTGCGCAAAAAGAACCAGGTGAATGCCCTGGTCAAGATCCTGACCGATTTCGGCGTGTCGACCATTGCCTATTTCTTCGTCGGCTACAGCATTGCCTATGGCGTCAATTTCTTCAGCGGCGTCGAAACGCTGATGGACAAGAACGGCTTCGAGCTGACCAAGTTCTTCTTCCTGCTGACTTTCGCTGCAGCCATTCCCGCGATCATTTCCGGCGGCATCGCCGAGCGCGCCAAGTTCAATCCGCAGCTCATCGCCACTTTTCTGCTGGTCGGTTTTGTCTACCCCTTCTTCGAGGGGATCGCCTGGAACCAGGCCTTCGGCATTCAGGCCTGGCTGAAGGCGACCTTTGGCGAAGAGTTCCACGACTTCGCCGGCTCGGTCGTCGTGCATGCCATGGGTGGCTGGATCGCCCTGCCTGCCGTGCTCCTGCTCGGGGCGCGCTATGGGCGCTACAGCAAGGATGGTCGGATTTCCGCGCACCCGCCGTCATCGATTCCCTTCCTCGCCCTTGGCGCCTGGATCCTGACGGTCGGCTGGTTCGGCTTCAACGTCATGAGCGCGCAGACGCTCGACAAGATCTCCGGCCTGGTCGCGCTGAATTCGCTCATGGCCATGGTCGGCGGGACGCTGGTTGCCCTCGTCGCCGGCAAGAACGACCCGGGCTTCCTGCATAACGGCCCGCTCGCCGGTCTGGTCGCGGTCTGCGCCGGTTCCGACCTGATGCACCCGATCGGTGCGCTGGTTGTCGGCGGTGTTGCTGGTGGCCTCTTCGTGATGATGTTCACCTTGGTGCAGAACCGCTGGAAGATCGACGATGTACTGGGCGTCTGGCCGCTGCATGGCCTGTGCGGCGCCTGGGGCGGCATCGCCGCCGGCATCTTCGGCAGCAAGGCTCTGGGCGGTGCCGGTGGCATCGCCTTTATGCCGCAGTTGATCATGACGGGCATGGCCATCGCCGTGGCGTTGATCGGTGGCACACTGGTCTATGGCGTGTTGAAGGCTACCCTCGGCCTGCGTCTGGATCAGGAGGAAGAATACGAGGGTGCGGACTTGAGCATCCACCGCATCACCTCGACGCCCGAGCGCGAACCGAACTGGTAATTTTGATCCTATAAAGAAAGTCTGTAACATCAAAAGAAAGTCTGTAACAGTAAAGGCTCTAGGGCCTGTGGGACTGCTCAGAGTTTAAAGAAGAGGCCGGGTACCCCCCGGCCTCTTCTTTTGTGCCGCGCTTTGGTCAAATGTAAGTTTTGCGCAAGCATCACACCTAGATGTGATCTGTTCATGCAAAAGCAAGAATGGCGGATCAGCTTGATAAGTCCTAAATCAACGCCCAACAAAAACATAGGTTGGGAATGCTTGCCCTTCAACTCTCGCATCAGCCAAGGCTATGGCTTCGCCTTGAGCTTCGGCAGACTTGTCAAATGGGAACCAACTACGTCCAGCGCCAGAATTTAATCTTGGTATCTGCCAATACGAGCAACCTTGATCAAACCAGATTTGTACTGTGTTACCGTTATCAAGCGTGAAATCCAAGCGGCGTGCATGAATAGCATCCTGTTTGCTCCGACTAATAACGCTCGCTTCGATACCAGAAAACTCGAAAGCTGCTTCGATAGCTCGATCTCGGGCATCAGGGTGTGGCCAGTTATGCCATATTTTGTTGGGAGGCATACCTGGCCTTGGCTCCTCAGAAAATGGTGACAACATCAAATTAAATTTCGTTACCCCCCAACGATCTGCGTAGACCGTTTTCACCCCTGATATGAATTCGAGTAGTAGCGAGACAGGAAGCGGAGAATTCAAATATCGGTCGTGGTAGGTAACTTCAACTACATCCGCATTCGTAGAAAACAACGCCCCACCAAGCTCCGCCTCCAAGGCTGACAGAAGGCGCTTTCCAAACCCGATAACAGCCCCATCAAGCTCATTCTTCAGTTCTAGGCGGTGGGTTCTTTCCGAAACTGGAACGGGTGAGATAGCTTCGAGTTTCAGCTGATGATCAAGACAGCCTGAAGCAGACAGCGTCCCTCTGGTAATTGTGCTTCCGTTTGGCTCTCCCCAAGTACCTGCGGGCATTGCCATTCCAATGGACGCGGTCGCCCAACCAATAGACCCGTCTTTGCGTAGCAGCTCAGCCGCTACGAATCCGCCTGAAGCACATGCCGGAGGAGAGCCCGCCCAGATGGATACTCCGTCCAGTACGCATAGGCTATTCAGACATGATTTATCCGGTGGGGAGAGCAACGATTCCATCTTCCCTGGCATAACTATCTGCAATTCGTTGCCGGCAACCGCCCAACGAGTGATCCAGCGCCGCAAAGGAGATGCTGCAATATCCCAATCACTAGCATCGCCTGCCAAGTAGATACGCAATACTTTGGTCGATGGCGTAGCAAGTTCACGCGTAATTGCTTCAGGCAAAGACTGATGCTCCGCAGTCGATGTTGCTTTTCCGAAATACGCATACTCCTCCGGCAAAGCGAGTGCTTTCATCCAGTCTTCTGAGACAAACGCCAAAGCTGCGTGGCGATTCAAATCATCTGAACGGAAGCGCGTATCAAAATCGAGCAAACAGTGCTGACAGGCATCATGGCAATGATTTACGCACTGCAGTTCCTTCTTCGCCTCCTCAAACAATTTCTGAAGCTTATCGGCGACAGACGAACAATAACCAGAGGCATTGTTATCGAAAACTACAATCGCCTGGCTAACGCTGTTGCCAGTGAGTTTGACTGGCTTTGTATCGCAACCTAGTTCCGATGACTCAATACCAAGCAGGTGCGCAATTGCATTCCGAAGCGCCACCGCCAAGGTAAATGCGACCTGTTTGTCTCGCAAAGGGATGCCATCAAGACCAAAGAGCAATAACTCCAAGACGTCCGTGTGTGCCTCATGCCCAAGGCGAAGAGATGGCATTACTGCAAACGAGTTGTAGCTCCCCTCGCAAATACGACTATCCCCCCCTTGCGCACCGCGGAGACGATTGTGTTCTTTGGGCTTCCCGGTCTTCAAATCAACAAACGCGGGAGGCAACTGATCAGCGGCATCCATTGGTTCTGCTCGGCCACAAGTCAAACAGAGCGCATACCCATGACCTTTAGTGCCCGATGAGTAATTGAACACCATTCCATCATTGCTGCTGCGATATAGACCCAATCCGGGATTTATCAACGGCAGCCAATCACCTTGGGCATTAACCCAAGGCGATGCGACGGGGACAAAACTTTGTGTTGAAACATCGTTATGTGGCGAGTCATAGAGATCCACCGAGAACCCAGCCGGCTCAAGGTAAGTGAAGCGAGTCTCTGGATCCGGAACAAGTGCCGCTCCACAGTCCGGACATTCATGAATTGTCTTGGCCCGAACGCTAGTTCCGCTTGAACCACAATTCCTGCATCTCCAAGCTTCGCGAATGTTCTGGATTTCGGTTATGTCAGTTACGGAAGCAGGAGCATGCCAATTCAACGTAATTCCAGCCGAGCGATACACCAAACCATCAATTACCACTTCTGAACCAGGGGCGTACTCACGAAGCGCCGTTACGGTATCGCGGCTGGGGAGATCACGGAACCGCATCCGGTTATCAATACGGCCCGGCTCATCAGGACTCCGGCTACGACGATTTTTGTTACGCTCTAACTCATCACAGGTCAGAGTTTCAAAACTTGAGATATCTGTTGGGAAACCATATCCAGGAAGGAAGCCCTCTGTTGCGAGTTCGCGAAGCAAATACTCAGCAGTCAGGCGTTTTTTCTGGATCGTAAGTGCTTTAAACGCGGGCGAGGTATTTGCATCGGAAATTGGGAAACGATCAAGTTCTTTCTCAATCGCGTCGAACTCCGCATACCAGGAAACAGCATGCTCCCCAGCCATGCGTGCCGCCTCATGTGCCAACCGATCAAGCGAAGCAGTACCCTCATGAGGCGTGTGACGCAGCAGCGATCTCAAACCTTGTGCGAGATGCACTTCCTTGCTGGGGTCAAAACAACTTGCCCAAGCACAAAATCGCTGTAACCGCGCTGAGTCTTTGGGCAGCATCCACCATTCAAGACTCAGCTTCTCGGCAGAACCACTTCCTGAGAGCTCCTTGCGCAAAAATGCCGCAAGCAACATCGAGTTGATATGGCGTTGAATCAATATCGAGCTGCTTAGCAGGACAGCAGGGGCTGGTAATTCGGTATTAAAGGCCCACAAAGTGTTTGAGAAAACATTCTGGTCATGGGGGTTGTTTTTGCACAGCGCCAACGAAACGGACCTCGTTTCACCACGGCGACCTGCTCGACCAGCACGCTGCAAGTAGTTCGCCGGATGAGGCGGGACGTTATTCATTGCAACGACTGAAATACCGCCAATATCAACGCCCATTTCCATGGTGGTCGAGCAGCTAAGCAGGTTTATTTTTCCTGTTTTGAATTGGCTTTCGTATTCAGCAAGCCGTGCGCCGGGTTGTTGAGCTGAGTGCTCGGCTGTTCGGAAATACGTACCGCCTTCGAGAATTCTATCGTTGAGATCGGACCACAAACCTTCTCGTCGAAGCTGGTCAACGGACTCGTTACCATTCACCCAATCACGAATTGCGTCGATACGTTGATCTTCTGAAGGGAAGTCCTGAAGGACTAGATCACATCTTGGAATGGTGACTGCCCGGCAATCCGCCACAGACGGCGACACAGCTTTTTCGGGAAGATAGGGCGTAACTCCACGGAAAGTGACGTCCAAAATTCGACGTGTTAACGGGCAAACCCATGCCTTTTCAATTGGAGCCAAGGCAACATCATTCAACGTCAGATAGCGCCCGATACCGCCTGGATGCAGCAAGCCGACAGCGATAAGTTGATCCCAAGCACTACGTAAGATGCAGTCAATGATCTCTTTTCCATAACTCGATTCAGCATCAAGTTTGCAAACGTAGGCGAGCAGTCTGACAAGGCGGCTTTGACGACCAGCAGGATTGGATTGTGGCCATCTTTTCAACTTGTTGGTCTGTAACTCTTTTGAGTCGGGCGGCAGCAATTGCTTGGCAGAAAGGCGATTTCCACCCCACTTCCGCCATGAGTCAGGCAAGTCAATAAAAGTGTTCTCTCGCACATGGAAATCCAGTGCGATCTTCAGAAAATCCTTCCAATCGGACAGGCTAAATGCCGGGAGTCCTGGCGGGAAATCCGGTACTCGAACCACTGCATCCAACTTGGGGTAAGTCGTCCGCACTAAGCCCATGGTTTCAAGGCTATTCACCCGCTTAGGACGGCGAGCAAATTCACGCATCAGAAGGATGCGCGCCAGCCGCTCACGACCAGCGTTGGCAGCGAATTCAACGGGGTCAAGTGACACGTAGTAATCGTGCATCCAGTCCTTCACGTCGCTGGCAGATGTACTCAACCATTCTGCAATTTCCGAAAAGGCTACTGGTTTAATCGTGGCTGATTGAGCCAATTTGGCTAGCTTCTCATCCAGCATCTTCTGAATGATCGGGTTCGGACTTAACTCGAGGGCCGCTTTCAGGTCTTCAATGTCTTTGTTTTCAGTGCTTGCCTCAGCGCTCGCTGCAGCAGCTCCCGAGGCCAAAACCTTCTTGAGAACTAATCCGCGTACCCGGTTACGTTCAGAGTCTTGCTGAAGCTTCGCTGCAATTCGAGCGGTACCTTGGCGACTATCCGTAAAACTGATCATCCGACGGCCGCGTAAAGGACGATCCAGAGGTTTCACCTCTTTGTTCTCAATGTCCGGACAAAACTCCAAGAGTGTCGGAATTATTTCGCCAAGGAGGAACGGCGCTCCAAGTATGGCCGCTCGGAACATCGTGGAACCGTGACCATGCTGGCCTCCACACTCCGGGCAAACCATTGCGATGTCACCATCTTCTCCAACAGGAGTTTCATCGCGCACCCTGAGCTTGACAACATCATCCGTGTCGACAGGATCCAAGATTAATGATTCCCGTGCCAACAAGACTTCGGCCGTACCGGTCTGGTAGCCGTTTGCAATCAGAACGGGAGAGTCATCTATCACACCGTCAGCCCCCACCTTCTCCTCTTCAGGCACCTCGACGTCAAGAGAGAATTCGTCCTGAGTATCTTCCTCGCCTTGCACCAAGCGATAACGAGCATCTACTTTGTTAAGAACCCGACGAGCCCAAAGATAGGTGGTATTGCAGTCGTTGCAAGAGCGGAGCTCGTAGACGGGAGACCCGCAATCACAGTGTTGTCGCGGCTCTCCATAAACCATGCCGTATTGCCACTCGTCAGCGTCAAGGGCTGTACCTCGCTTGCAATGGCAGTCAGGGTCTGAGCATGCCCATAGTCCCTGAAGAACATTGTGGAAAGCATGAAGACGAAGCGGCAAGAAAGGTATGGTTCCTGATTTGCTATGCTTTGTCGTCGCAGTCAGCAGATCAAGCCAGCGTAACGCGTGGTCTGTACTGTCAGTGATCCCGGAAGAGGCTGATCCGACGAGTGCCCTTTTTATCTCCGACAAATTGGTCGCTCGGGCAGCAGGAGGCACAAACATTCCTCGCAATCCGAGAGCCACTTTGTTGGCACATAAAGCTTCATAACGCTCATTAGAGTCGTTTTGAAGGACTTCTAACTCGTCGAGTAATGCAGATGCATATGAGGAATTGCCGCCTTCCAGTAGGGGGATTTTTCGTGTTCCGGATACGACATGAACTTGATCCAACGGCAAACCGGAAAGCCGGGCAAGGAATTCCCGCAACTGCTCTTCAGACTCTTTACCGCCGATCGTGGCAGACGTTGCTACAAAACGGACCTGTTCGGGCGTAACGCCAAAGGCATGGAGAACTCGGCGAAGCAGAAGGGCGAGTTCCGCAGCCTGGGAGCCGATATATGTATGCGCCTCATCCAGCACAATCCATTTCAGTTTCCCTTTTGAGGCATCCAGAATTGATGCATCTTGTGCGCGCACCAGCATGTACTCAAGCATGGTTGCATTCGTCACAAGTATTGGAGGCGGCGCCGCTCTGAGTGCCTCACGATCGATAACCTGGTTTGGCGTCTGATCTCGATGAAACTGCTTTTCCGTTTGTGGTGTTAGTCCGTTATAGAGACAAAAACGTACCCCATCACCAAAACTCGCAGTCCATGCATCCAAACGTTCGCGCTGGCTCTGGATTAGCGCATTAAGAGGGTAAAGAAACAGGGCTTCAACGCCGACAAGCTTTGCTTTACGCGACTCATATTCCCGCGCTAACTGATTCAAAATTGGAACCATGAAACACTCGGTTTTACCGGAACCAGTGCCACTGGTAACTACGACCGACTGAGGTTTCTCAGAGCATAAGATATTCCATGCCTCTAGCTGATGCCGATATGGATGAGCTGTTTTTGGAAAGCGATAGTCTTCGCTTTTTCCCCCGCCAGGTTTATCCAACGCCTCAACCAGCGAAGGGGTCAGCAAACCAGGTGCCAAGTTTTCCATCTTGGCAGATGCCTCCTCCCAGCCGAAGGTCGCCTCAAAGACAGGATCACCTAGAAAACAACCTTTTTCCCCATAGCCTGCAGAAAATAATTCAGTTAAATGAGCTCTGAGTGCAGGGTTTGAGAAGCCTAATCGGCTAACTGTAGCGCGAGTGGCACGCGTAGCGAGTTCCGGAAGCAAGGTGGAAAAATAGCGATTTTTCAATTTTAAGGACTCGTTCTAATTACGGTTTTTGATCCAGCAGGAATACGGCGAATCGTTGGCTTTGCAGATGAGATGGAATCAGTCGAAGATGATGAAACCGCTCGGGGCTGCAGCAATCCGAACGCCATACAGGAAGCTAGGGTCTTCCTGTAGCACTCATCAAACCAGGCAGTATCGAATGCGCGGAGTCGCCGCAGTGCAGCTCTCCGGGCGGGGTCAAGCCACCAATCCAAATCGACGTTTGCTACTACCCAGATCGCACAAATAACGGGGGCATTGGCAACTGACATTTTGAAATCATTTGTGGCGACCCAAAACAATGACCTCATTCTCGGCTCGAGTTTCAATTTGATCTCATTGCCTAGGCCCTCTAACAGGGCTGGAAGAGCTTGCTCTTTGAAGAACCTTTGCTCGGGCCAATGCCGGTCATCTGCATGTGTCCGCAAAAGGTAACGCATCAACGTTGAGTCGGCGCCAGACCATAGCTCTCGTGAAAATGCAGCAGGATCACTGGCTGACTTTCGCTGAATTTCAATCAAACTTTGACCAATATCCCCGACGGTTTCGAACAACAACAGATCGAGGATTACTTGAAGCGACTGAAACTCGAAAGCGATTCCCTCCAGTCGTTCTTTCACAACCATGTTGAAGGTAAGTTTGGCGACCTCTTCTCCAACTAATTGAACCCAATATTTTCTTAGGTGGTTGATTGCATCTCGCCAGGCAGATATCGAGGCAAGCTCCAGGACCAATCCGAGTTGACGCTTCAATTTGCTGACAAAATCGAATAGGTCCGGCAGCGGCAATTGACTACGCATGAGCACAGCAACTACCCAATCAGGCCTGGCAGCTAGAATTTTGAAGGGATCGATGCTGCAGAGAGGGAGTTTGCCAAATGAAGTCCATAGCTGATCCAGAAATAGCCAGGAGGGGTGCATGAAGTCCAAGACCATTTCATCAATAGCCCCAGCAATAGCCTCTGACCTCAACGTTTGATCAGGGATTAGCATTGCGAGAGCCAAGGCGCATCGGGCAACTTCGGCATCGGAACTATTGCCCCCCGTTCCAATTCCGCCGTCAAAAAGCAATGGACGAAATTGCACGGGGGAATTCTGTCCTGGAAAGATCAGCCACGGAGACAACCCCGCATCCAGCTCTTCGATGCCCCACATTCCCGTCGGTACACCTTCAGAACAAACTTGCGTTAATGCCACATGTTCTGATCTGGCGATAGTCAGAGGAGTTGCCAAGACTTGAATATTGAACAGCTCGTCAGGCCCGTGATTCTTCAGATACGTCTGGGGTAGCGCAACTGACATCACGTGGTGTTCCAAAAGCGAGTCATAACGTACGACTTTTAGCCACAGACCCGGACGGTCACTGATGAGCAAGGTCAGTTTGACTGATGCGTCCAGTTCCTCAGAGAAGCCTAGTAGCGACTCGATTTCAGGATAAAGGTCTAGCAACCTAACTTCTGCCACGCCCTTTTTGAGATCGATCGGAATCTTCAAATCTAGACCCGAGCGGTGTCCAATTGAGCTTGTACCCGACAAAGACAAGGCGATTTCATAGCGCTTCGGGGTGTTCGGGTTTTGATCAAAAATTTGAACACGTGTCCCTGCCAGCCCTCTGAGCGCAAGGGTTTGACCAGACTCAATGGAATTTCCATCGACATCGTAAACTCGCCCACCTGTCGCAGGAAATGGCAAAGATACTTGGACGTCGTAGCGACTATTTGGCCACTTCATGGCCAACCGGATCTGGTCGGGTGGAGCGTCCGCAGCGTTTAGCTTTATGGAAACACTATCACCATCAAATGACAGCTGAGCATTAACGTCATCAGCACGGGCCAGAGCAATATCATTGACATGCCACCCCGAGAGTCGGATTTCCCCTTCTGTTGGGACCGCTGCTGAGACAAAGCTCTCTTCAGCTCGCTTATCAATAACAACGAATCTAAGGCGGGCTAGTTGTTCCTCGCCATCTGTCACGATGAGATCTAGTAGGCCACGAGCGTCGATGGCTTTAACCGCTCGATCGGTGCCCGCCACATACAGCTTCTGACTCGCCGACGAAATAAGGGCGCGCTCGCCAGACTCGCTGTAACGAGCAAGTTTCGGCATGCCTTTGAACACGGGCCATGGCCGGCTGTGAAACGGAAGGCGCTGACCTTCGAGGACGTAATTTGAGGCAAGCTTTGAAGTCTGGTTAAGTTTTACATGCCACTCTTCGCCATTTTGGCTAACCACTGCTCCTGCCGTGATCCTGAACACCCTTAACGAGCACGAACTGAAATCTACCCTGCCAATCAGCTGGGGGGAGTTTCCTTGATCCGTATTCTGAATCAGTGCGTCATCAGATATTGCCAAAAAGACCTCTGCCTCTGGGAGACGAAGATTTCCTGAGCCGACAAACCGAAGCATGTGATCGCGATCTGCAAAGACCAATGGCTCGTCAAGGCAAATTGATTCCCCACCAGGGATTGCAACGGGGCCATCGTGAAGGTCGCCTGTCGTATCTCTCAGGTACAGGAGATGCTCGTTAAGTGCATCGCTTGCCACCCACTTAGAACGTTGCGCGGCAAGAGAAACAGAAGCGTTCTGTGTCCCCAATATTTGGCGACCAACCGTTAGCGGAACCCGCTCATTAACGGCAACATCAATATTGAAATACCTAGGCAAGTCCTCCGCAGAAGCGAGTTCGAACTGTGCGACCAACGACTCAGCAGACAATACCGACGGATGGGCAATTGAAGACTGCAGGGCATACATCCCGTCCGCAATTGGCACCAGCACTCTTATTACAGAAAAAGCTGCGAGTTCGTTTGCGAGTGAGGTTTGGTTTGCCTCTCTAACCAGGCCAGCTAGTAATCGCTGCGCAGCATCGTCGTCCAACGCAAGTGGAAATTCGCCACGCCAATCAGGATAGGCTTGGTCGAGAGCGGAAATCGGATCCGCCGTTCCCTCAATCCGGTATTCCTGCTTGAGACGCAGCGCAGTCATTACCATTTGAGCAACAAGTTCATAGATCTCGCGCTGACACAAGCTCTCTGGCAAGCCGTGCGCATGATCAGCAACTGCGTCGGCGACCTGTCCTTCGTTCCACCGATAACGCGCAGCCTGCCTTAAAACCGTCGCCATAATCGCGGCAAGCTTGCCATCACCATGACCAATCATTTTTAACGGCAGGCCACCGTGAGCAACAATCGCCCCGAAATATTTTTTCCCCTCGCCCGTTGGCCGAAGTCCCCAATAGGCAAACCCCGTTAGCACAGCAGCAGTACGCTCATTTGGTGCTAGCTGTTCTGATTTGATGCCTAGAGACTCAAGGATCGGACTCCATCTCCAAGCACCACCCGAATATTCACGGCGCCACCACTCAGCAGCATAGAGCACAAAGAGAGCTGAAAACATACGATTCCGCTTTACAAGCACCGCCACTTGGGCGCCCTGTAAGGCATCGCACAACACAGCTTTCAAGGAACGATACTCATCAAGATCAAGTCGATAGGCATATAACCATCGGCGATCCGGTTGAGGACAGTTTCGTTGTTGCAGCATTTCATGCAACCAGCTCTGCATCAGCATGATGTATTCACCCTTTTCAGGAACCACCAGTCATTAATCGCTCGGCGTCGCGCACAGAAATAAAGGACTCCAGCAAAATGTCATTTTGCCATGCCGATCTTTTCTATGTCATATAAGAACGATGGAAATGGCCGTCAATACATGGCTTCAAGCTACGCAAGCAGCCTCTGCGAGATGTTCAAAGACATCATCCGATATGCCTCGTCCAGCCAATCACAGCGACTCCGAACAGGATCCTTTGGCTTGAGATCACTCTTGGCAACTTCGCGGAGGAAATAGCGAGTCATACTCCCACCCGAACTCGAGGGGTGGCAAAAAGCGCCGAGCAGTTGGCTACGTTTGATCAAGCCGCGATCAGCGCACCATTTCAGCGCATCAAGCGGGCAAGGGCCAAGACCCACATACATTGCATCCGGCGGAAGCTCGGCGAGCGTCGGCAAGAAACTCTCCTCAAAACATTCGCGCAACAAACGAGAGCGCATGACCTCGTCAAAGGAACCAGCAAACATTTTTCCAGCCTTGAAGGCGGCGTGAGGCACCACGGATGTCGTTTGCAAGAGATGTGAATTGCTGCCCCAAAGTGAGGTCACATCACCTATTCCCAGCAGACGTTCGAAATCGAAGTGGCGCAGCATTTTTAGAAGATTGGGCCGCATTGCACTTCCGCCGAATGCCCCTTGCTGCTTGATGTACTTCAGCGTTTTTTCATTCCCCCAGTTGGCATTCAGTCCGACTTTCGCTGCCTCATAGGCGAGGCGAAGTTGGTTCATGCCAGGTGTAATACCAATAACCACAAGGCAGGCGTCGCGATTGACGTGCTCAAAAGGGATGTACTGAAGTTGGTAACGAGACTCCGAGCCCAGAGAGAAAATCGAATTGCCGACTCCAGCCTCACCCAATTGCGCAAGATGGTCCGAAAACTTATTAAAGTTTGTGTAGATAATTTCAGTTTTTTGCATTTGTGGTCTCCAATTGGCAGTCAATGGACTAGCGATGTATTTGAATCAGATCTTGGCCTTCCAAATCGGCCATCAATCCCTGGCGATTGAATGCCTACGATGATTTCGGGTTATCCCGGCATCTCGCAGAAGCAATTTGCTCAGCCTTGATCAAGAGGCTGGAAACAGCCTGAACAATCTCCTGAACCGTTGCAGTCGAATTGCCCAGGATCTCGAGTTCAGCCTTGCAATCAATTCCTGGCAGATAGCGGCCAGGCGCTTCATGCGCCTCCTCCCACACGGCCTGCGCCACATATCCTGTCATTCCCACAGGGATTACCGGCTTGCCAAGACGTAGCGCAATCTGCACCTCTTCTTCAACACCACTGGACAGAACCACCGAGCCGTCACTGCCCACTTTGTTGCCCGCAATCACCACAAGTGCTCCCACTTGGGAAATTAGATCCTCGCGGTGACGACGGAAAATCTCGGCACGTCGCTCCGGAGGGGCGCTGCCAGGGAAGGGACGAATAAGGACGCGCTCAGCTGGCTGGGGTTTGGAGCTTTCATAGACCGCTCTGAACGCCCCGATTATGGTTTGCTCCGCGATGCCGATACCAAAGCCAGAGACCAGATTAAAACCACGCTTGATAATCTCTGCACCAAGCGCACGGCTCAATTCGTTCAGTTGATCCCATCCAAGCAACCCCGGCTCGTGCGCAGCCCCCGACACGAACACACCTTTTCGGGTTACGTATGACTCCAGAGCCCTTAGCAATTGCGGAACATCGGCATAGTCATCAACCCAAATTGTCTGGATTCCATACCGCTTCAGATCAGCACTTTGCAGTTCAGCTTTGCGGCGGTCGTATTCCATCTCATCCCTTGAGCGCACACCCATCGGGCAGGTTTGTGGTGGGCGTTTGGTAATCCAGTAATGCGTCCGCTGGTTCTGTCCAAGTTGCTCGCGGACCTTCGCCAGAATTCGCTCAACGTTGGGGTCGGCAAAACTAAACCCCAAGAAGAGCAGCGTTTTCTCGATGAAATCGCCTTTCAGACTGTCGGTGAACAGCCGTCTGGATACGTCGTAGATTTCATAATCTTGCTTGGTCAGCACGGCTTCATGGGGCTGCGTGACGCATCCATGCATCTTGTAGAGCGTTACATCCCGCCCTTTTTTTGCCTGCGCAAGGTTTTGGATCGACAGCTTGACCTCGACGCATCGACCGACTGCCTCATAGGCTTTTTCAAGCAGTTGGTCATAGTTCGTCGTCCAGACAGAATCGATTGGTAGGCGCGCCACGACGTCGTGCACCTCGGTTCGTTCTGCATCACGCGTAAATGCGTCAATGAGCTGCTGATTGAGTTCCCCTCGGCCACCATGTCCATTGACGTGATACTGGGCCAATGCCAAGAGGTCATGTTCCTTACCGATGTCCAAGTCAAGTTCATCCGCAACATCGGTTAGGAGCGCCTTCCAGTCCACGAACCCTGCGCTCCTGGATGCTCCGGCGCCGACGAACAGCGAGGCTTCCCCATTCAGTACCTTGTCGCCGAAATTGCAGATGAAGCGGCGCTGCTCTCGGGAAGCCACCCAGACCGGCTTTGCCGAACTCAATTTTTGCTCCTGATGTCGATGGCAACTTCGATCCACTTTTCGAGGTTGTTCTTGATGTGGTTGTAGACATCAGTGCTTTCCGCGCCCGGCGGATCGTACACTTTGGCGATGGAAGAGAGCTTTTTGCCTGACGCTTTGAGTTCGATGTGGTCGAAAGGATTGTTGCCCTTCTTGCAGGTCTTGCCTTCGCGATCCTTCAGGTTCTGGATATGGATTCCGAGCACGCCTTTGCCTGCGTTCCAGGCTTTCACGATCTCGTGGTTAATCCACTTGCGATTGGCAGTAGCGGAACCGATGAGCACTACGACGCAGCTGCGTCCACTCATCTGCTCGTCGATCCATTTTTCGATGGCCTTGTCGCCACCCTTGGTGATCGTTTCCCAGTCGTTATCAGAGGCAGGCTTGTTGCCTTCAATGGCACCGATATTTCGTACTTGCGAAACACGCCAGTTATCGGGAAGGTAGTGGAAACTGTAGAAGATGCGACGCGCCATGGCTTGGATCCTTTCATATTGGCTTTAAATTTCCCCGGCGGGGTAAATCCATTAAGGCCAGATCCATGCCATACGCTATGTTCTATAAAAATCAATAAGTTAAAGACATAAAACACCTGCCATCAGAGACAATTGAGTAATTATTTTTACCTTTGGTAATATTTCTTATGCAAATCCGCTTCTTGAAAAGTCAATTAGCGTCCACAACTTGACCCTGCCACTCTCCCAGCAGTTCGCCCCCCGAATACTGGCCCCAGCGCGCCTGCCACACATCGGGCACCATCAGCGAGAGTTCATCATCGGGTGCGGCGTTGTCGCCTGCGGCGTCCAGACCAACGCCGAATTTAATGCCCCCCAAGTCTGTCAGCAGAAAACGGTTGTGCATGGTGTCTGCGGGCAGCAAAACAATGCGTGCTCGAACCCCGGCGGGAAGAGATGCCAGCAAGAACTGCTCTGCGTTCTGCCGCAGAAAAACCCGCGTTATGCCATCATCCCGAATGCCGCGGTAGATCTCGATCTGTGTGCCGGCACGAACGTGCTTCATGAATGCCTTGAAGGGCTCGCGGAAGCGGCGGACAGAGAAATCCAGATGAGGGTCAATCAGCTTGATCACTTTCGCAGTCTTGAGCAGGAATGAGCAGGCGCCGGCCATTGCTTCGGGCTCGCGAGGAATCGATATCTCGCGTGTGATTTGCAGGCAAGGATGCTCCCCGTCCAGGTTTTCAACCGGAACTGCTTCTGCGATGCCTTGCGGGTCATTGATAAGTAGGTAATCGAAAGGCTGACGTTGGTGTTCTGCGATGGCGACTTCTATCCATTCGCCGTCACCTGCTGGCCTGGACATGGCAACCAGGACTTCGTCCGGCAACCGCCGCAAGCGTTCCTCGATTCTTTTGCCCTCAACCTTCCCCTGATGCCGTTCCTGTGCGGCTTCATACACAAGCCGTTTCCAGGTCTTAGGGAATCGGGAGATAACCCTCCCTTCGCAAACGCCGAATTTCTCGACAACGTAGCTGAAATCCCGGTAGCTGCTGACGATAGCCTCTGGTTCGACGGCAAATTCCTTGATCATCAGAAGAGCTCCGGGCCACGCTCTTCGAAGAAACCTTTCGGCCAGGGAGTGTCGAAATCGCCCTCGGCGTTCACTGGCAGGCGTGTGGCGGTGATGCGGCCGTCTTCGTTGGCGAGGTAATACACGCCGAGCAGGTCCGGGTTGATGTGCTCGGTGTCACCTTCTTCGGCCGCCTCGCGGATGCGGCGCAGCAGACGCAAGATCAAATGCTCGCTGTGTGTTTCGAGCAGGAAGCTGAGGCCGCGCTCGATGGCGCCGTCGATGAAGAGGTCACCGAGGCCCACTTGCACTGCCGGGTGGACGTGGAGTTCGGGTTGCTCGATGGAGACAATGCTGGCGCGGTCGTCTTGCGCGGCGACTACTACGGGCAGCACCTGCGAGATGCCGACACCAACATCTAGCGCCTGATGCGTCAGGCCTGCCTGATCGACCAGAGCAATGCGGGGTTTGGCCCGACCAAGCGGGGTTCGAGTGTTGTAGTCGATTTCCTGCACTTCGGTGCGCACTAGGCCGTAGCCTGAATTCAGGCGATCGGCACGCTGCATCCAGTGGCTGCAGCGTTCGAGCATTTCCTGCGGCGAGGAAAGCAAGGTCTCCCAGGCGGCCATGCCGTCCGACCAAGCAGCGTCGTTTCTGGAGAGCGAGGCTTCAAAACCACGGGGTGGGATGCAACGCAGCGGGCCCAGGTAACGGGATTTTTCCAACTGCTCGCGTAGCAGCCGCAAGGGGCCAACCAGCATCCAGGACATGAAGCCCGAGAACGCCTGCAGGACGAATATGTCCTTGGCTGATTCAGGGCTGTTCGCTGGAATCAGGATCTGCCGGTCGAGCTCAGGTATGGCGCCCTTGAATCTATGCAGCCATGCTGCGAATCCAGGGTTTGGGCTATCCGCAGAAGCGGCACGAACAACTTCCAGAACAGCAAGAAGAACTGAGGGGGGGATCTCTGGAGCCTTGTCGCCACCGTTATCATCAGCGGTGAGGCCCAACTCGGTGCGGAATCCCTCGGCGCCCTGGCCCGGCAGAACCCAGTCCGCCAGCTCGAGGAACAAGGTCTCCCCTTCAATGTCATTTGCCAGAAAAATGGGATGGTTTGCGTTAATCCGCAAACGTGGTTGCCTACCATCGGCCCCGGTCGAAATATCGGCACACCAGATGTTGTTGAAGCTTAACTTGTAGGCGCTGACGACAGCTTCGTTACGCAGATCGCTCCACGACATGCTCAGCTTGACTTCCAGGGTTAAAACACAGGCCCGAATGGAATTTAGCGTTTCATGAAAATGCCACACCTCGGCATCAGCCAGTGAAAGGTCTTCGATGGCATCACCGGAGAGTTCTGGTAGGGATTCGTCACCGAGTTCGATGCCAAATCCGATTTCAATTACGCGGTCGGTCTCATGCCTATGAATGAAGTTTCGGAATCCGCCCAAATCAACTGCTTTGCCTCCCTGTAGGGTTGAGTCAACATCCGGTGATCCGCGTTCCAGAACTTCGCGAATAAGTTGAAGTGACTGCAGGATCGTGCTCTTGCCGGCGCTGTTGGCCCCGAAGAGCAGCGTGATTGGGCACAGGTCGATGCGAACTTCTTCGGAGAAACCTTTGAAGTTCTTAAGGGATATTGATTTAATCAGGGATGGCATAGGTGTTATGCAAAAGACTCGTTTTGAAGTGCCGCTTGCAGCGACTCAATCTCGGCCAAGGATCTGTTCGACGAAGATCTCAATCGTTCGGCCGTCGCAACCTGAGCCGTGAACGCTTGCTGCAATTTAATTGGCGGAACAGTGATCCGGAGTTTTTCAAAAGAGGATTTCTTTAGAATCGGCAGCGTGGTGGATGCTCCTTGCCGTGCAATTTCCGCCTTGAAGAACCTCAAAGCGGCAAGTCCGTAATCGTCATCAATCAAGCCATTCCATTCCACAGCGTTGATCTGTTGATTGAATGCGCTGCGCTTCGTTGCTTTCCCCATTTTGCCAATCGTCGCGCCAATACAGCACACCAACGCGGCACCAGATCTGACGGTATTGACTTCGGCGACCCCTGCCTCCGTCAGACTTCGCTTTGCAGGGGCTTCGCTTTCAAGGTCTCCTGGCGTGACGAATGGGGTTTCGCCGCCGAACATACCGGGCTTGTCTCCAGGAGGTGTTCTGCCTGTGCTGACTTGGCCCAAAGCTTTTAATTCGCTTACCGGCCACCCCTTCGGATTGGTGAGTGGATCGCCGAACATGTCGAGGAAGACAGCCCGGAGGAAATCGTCGGCGAGGCGGATAGCTTGCCGGCGCTTGCGGCGCAGGCTGTCGGCCTTATCGAGAATGGCAGCGATGCGTTTTTGTTCTTCGACATCTGGTAACGCTATTTCAAGTTTCTCTAGCGTCTCGAACGGAATGGCCCTTCGCCGATGAACCGAGCCATTTCCCATAGTTTGGTAACGAGAAAGAGCCCTTTCTGACTTGAGTAGGCGAAGTAGATACGGCCCATAAACCTGCGCGGAGTCCGTCTCGAATACTGTGTACATTGGGCTTACGACGGCTCTATCTACCGTATCAAGTAGCCCAATGGAACCTTCGTCCAAATGGATCGTTGCGTATGCAAACTGTCCGCGGCGAACAACCTTGTATCCTTCGATATCTCGGCTGAATACCTGCTTCTTGAAATACTCACTGCTTGGCACCATGCCAGCATGCTTAGTTACGGAGTAAACCGGGTCTGTGCAGTCGGTACTTGCACGAACACTGACCGCCTTGGCAACCTTTCCAAGCAAAACATTACGTCGGCCAATCATTCCAACATCCCCTCCAGCTCAGCCAACTCCTTCTGGATCTCGCTCTCCAGCGCCTTCAGGCGCTGGAGGATCTCGCGCGGGTCTTCATGCTGCTCGGCCACATGCACCTGCTGCTTGTAGCGATTGATGGAGAGGTCGTAGTTCTGCGCGGCGATGTCGGCGAGCGGCACGCTGAAGGCTTTCTGCGTGCGATCGGTGATGTCGGCCTTGCGATCACACCACTGCTGCCATTGGTCAAGGACGTCGGGGAGGTCGTTGTCTTTGAGCGGCTGGCGCTTGTCGTCCAGTGAGAAGCCGTCGCTCTCGACGTCGTAGAAGAAGACTTCGTCGGTTTTACCACCCTTACTGAAAACGATGATGGCCGTAGAGACGCCGGCATAGGGTTTGAAGACGCCAGAGGGCAGCGAGATTACGGCTTCGAGCTGGTTGTCTTCCACCAGGTGTTTGCGCAGCTGCACGTGAGCCTTGCTGGAACCGAAGAGCACGCCATCGGGCACGATGGTGGCGCTGCGCCCACCCACCTTGAGCATGCGCAGGATGAGGGCGACGAAGAGAAGCTCGGTCTTCTTGGTCTTTACGGTGCGGAGGATGTCAGGGGCGACGTCCTGCTCGTCCAGGCTGCCCTTGAAGGGAGGGTTGGCAAGGATGAGGTCGAAGCCGCTCTTGGCAGCGCGCGGATAACGTTCTTCGAATTTCTGGCTGAGGGTGTCCTGGTAGTGCACGTCCGGCTCGGCGACGCCGTGCATGACGAGGTTCATGGTGGCGATGCGCAGCATGGTGGCATCGAAATCGAATGCGTGGAACATGTCGGTGTCCACGTGCTGGCGATGTTCCTGAAGCAAATCCCCGCTGTAGAGGGTGACCATTTCGCCATCGACGATTTCGGTATGGGTGCCAGCGGGGCTTGAATATTTACGCAGCAGGTAGTCGTAGCTCTCGATGAGAAAGCCGGCAGTGCCGCAGGCAGGGTCGCAGATGCGGTCGGTCGGCTGCGGGGCCATGAGTTCGACCATCATGCGGATGATGTGGCGCGGGGTGCGGAACTGGCCATTGATACCTGCGGTGGTCAGCTTGCCGAGCAGGTATTCATAGAGATCGCCCTTTGTATCGCCTTTTTCGAGCGGCAATTCGCCAATCATGGCGACGGCTTTGACCAGTAGCGAAGGCTTCTGGATCATGAGCTGGGCGTCTTTCATGAATTCGGCAAAGGGATTGTCGCCCGCCTCTGAGGCGAGGCGGCGAAAGTGCGCAAAAACTTTGTCGCGCACATGCGGGAGCATTTCCTCTGCGCCATAGTGGCGCCATGTTTCCCATCGGCAAACCTGCTCGTCGGTGTTGAAGCGGCGCTTGAACGTGCCGCCTGCAAGCTGCGATTTCCGCTCGTCTCGACGCTCCATCATGTCCAGCATGCGGGCGTACATGAGGAAAGTAATCTGCTCGATCACGGTGAGCGGATTGGTAATGCCCCCGACCCAAAATTCGGTCCAGAGGCTGTCGATGCGGTTCTTGAGTTCGCCAGTAATCATGTTTTATCTCGTTATTGTGTGGGTGCTTGTGCGCTTGGCAGCGGTTCGCCGAAGCTGCGGACGATGCCAATGAGTTCATCAAGCTGGCCGTCAAGCGCAAAAACGCCGGTAATGCCTTCGTCGTGCAAGCGGGTAAAGGGGGCAGCAAAGAGCTGCTCCAGGCGTATCGCTCCGAACTGGGCTATATGCTCTTTGAGCATGTCCAGAAATCGCAACTGAGTTGCTGTGAGCGGGTGTTTTTGTGCAAAGGTAGTGAAACGTGCCTCAACTGCCTTACTTTCCATGCCGACCAATCCGCGCAGGATTTGAGCCAGCGGCACGGCTGTATCTGCATAAAACTCAGCGAGAACATGCAGGTCGACACTTGGATTGCGAGTGTGGACAAGGCTATTGAGTTGTTCCAATTCGGTTTCGCTAACGGGCTCCCCACGACGGATTTTGGCGAGCACCGGATCTGAGTCAAATAGCGGTTTTAGCGCAGCCTCGACTGACTGCTGGTAGATGCGGGCGTCGATGCTCTTGACGTTGGACTGTCGATCTTCAATACGGTATTCGGCCGGATCTTCCTTGATATCAAGGATAGTGACGGGCAACGGAGGTGGAAGCACCGGAGCCTCGGCTAGATGGACAATGCTACGCAAAGCAATCCGTTGCGCTTCAAGTTTTGCAAAGTCGGCCTCAGACCAGAAGGCATCGCTGCGGATTTCCTTGAGCGCCGAAGCTTTGGCCCGTACCTGACTAAGGTTGGCAGGCAAGCGATCTAACCATTCGAGGATAGTCCCCTTGAGCGGATTTTCCTGACCAGGCTTTGACAGCGAAGCTTCTTGGGCATTGCCAAGCAAGATATCCCAACGCAGTGCATCGCCCTGACCACGCACATCAAGCCCAATTAGTAGCGGTGCAACCGTGTCGATGAGCACCTGCACAGTCGCTGGCGCAAACTGGTCAAGCAACACCGGGTCACGGGCAAGTTGAACGGCCTGCCAATTATCTCGAACGGAAATGCTGTCGTCCTCCAGCCCATCTGCATCGGCTTTGATTAAGGCGGTGAGTGCGGAGAATGCCTCGAGCTCTGAACGCTTCAAGGCAAGTTTAGCCAGCTCGAGCCTAAGCTCGTAACGCCTCTGGGTAAGCGATTTGGGCGGTTGTGGCTCGACCTCTTCTGGGTTCATCTCGTGATAATCGAAGTTTCCCCAGTGGTCGAAGATAAGAAACTCGGTCTTATCCAGTCCAGGGCCGAACAGGTTGCTGCACAGACGCGTGCCACGCCCAATCATTTGCCAGAATTTGACCCGTGATTTGACGGGCTTGGCAAAGACGAGGTTGACCACTTCCGGCACGTCGATTCCGGTATCCAGCATATCTACCGAGATGGCGATACGCAGCTGCTCATTTTTGCTGTTCGCTCCGCCCTTGAAGTCGTCAATCAATTGTTCAGCGCGAGGCTCTTTGGAGTGGATCACTGCACAGAATTTGCCGGCAAACTGGGGATACATTTCATCGAACAGCCCATGAAGTAAGCGTGCATGGTCGATGTTGCGAGCGAATATGATCGACTTACCTGGCAACTGGCCATCTGAATCCCGAATGCCGTTTTCCATCAGATTCCGCAGGATGATTCGATTGGTGTCCTTGTTGTAAATGGCGTCATCAATGTCTTTGCCATCGAAATCGAGTTCGTTCGGATCAATGCCCTGATCCTCCAACTGGGCGATTTGCTCATCTGTTAGATGGGCGGCCTTGATGCCATCCCGTAGGAACTTTGTGGTGTGCGCAACGATGCGGTATGGCACCAGGTTTTTCTGGGCGACCGCTTGTTCCAGGGTGTAATTTGCGGTGGGAGTCTTGTAGTCGCAACCGAAGAGCTGACATGTGCTGCGACTCACCATTTCGACCGGCGTAGCGGTTAGGCCAACCTGAAGGGCGTCGAAATAACGGAAGAGGTCGCCATACAGGTTGTAGATGGAGCGATGCGATTCGTCGGCAATAACCAAATCGAAGAAGCCGACATCGAAATTCTCGTAGTCGTTGATGAGTCCCTGGTAGATCCCAATGTAGATACGAGCATCCTGCTTGCTTACATCATTCTTTTGCCCGATGACGTAAATTGGCTCTTTCAGGAATTCGTTGAAGGCGTTCTTTGCTTGTTTGCGCAACTCACGACGATCACACAGAAAAAGAACGCGTTTAGCCCAACGAGCTTCGATTAGGAGCTTGGCAAGGGCGATGGCCACACGAGTCTTGCCAGTTCCGGTCGCTTGAACGACCAGTGCTCTGCGATGCTTTGATGCAAAACGCTCCTGCACGCGACGTAGTGTCTCAATCTGATAAAGACGCCCGGCAATGACCGGATCAGGAGTCAGGGCAAGAAGATCCCGGCGTTCATGACGCTGAAAACTGACGCGGTATTGGAGAGTATCTTTCGAGCAGAAACCGTAGAGCTTGCGAGGAGGATAACCGGCAGCGTCGTCCCAAACCCAGATATCGTGACCATTGGTATAGAAGATCATCGGCCGCTGGCCATGCATCTTCTCAAGCCCATCGGCGTAGTCTTTGGCCTGCTGCTGACCCAGTCGAGCATCCTTGCAGGTCTTCTTTGCTTCAACGACAGCCAGCGGTTTGCCGTTGTCGTCCCAAAGTACATAGTCGGCGTAGCCTAGGCCAGTTTGCGTACCCTGATGCAGAACTTCAATCTCTTGACCGACTTGAGCTGTACTGGATCCGTTGTGTCCTACCACCCAGCCAGCCATACGCAAGTCACGGTCAATAAGCCATTTGCGAGTATTGTCTTCAGAGAAATTTAGTTGCTGTGTGGCGACATTACTTGCTGCACTCAGCGCCCCAATTTCAGCGGCAGAAAGCGGTTGAGCATTGGCATTAATCTGATCTCGCAGCGCCTTTTCAGCCTCACGAAGCGCTTGTAACTCATCAAGCATTTGCTTGATACGAGCTTCCTTGATCTCGTTTTCTTCCGCGAGTTTTTTGTGCTCTCGGCGAATCTCCGCCTTGCCGTCAATGCCATCGCGAGGCGGCTCACGGTAGTCTGAAAAATCGCTGAGTTTTCCTTGGAGCTGAGAGACATGAAGCCAGCGCGCCAACTGCCAAGCCTCATGCACACTACGCAGTGCATCACTCGCGGCGACATCCTCTCCATGTGCAGCACGATTACCAAGGCGCCGAATCAGATGCAGCTTATCTTGCACCAATGGGTCGGCCACCATTCGAAAACTCTCGTTCTTGAGCAGATCGACAAAGTTTGACAATGGAGCTTGGGGCAGACGAAGGCGCGTATAGAGAACGTCCACCATCCGCTCGGCAAAGTTGCGAAGCTTGACCAGTGCGCTCTCCGGGTCGGAGTACACGTAATTCTCCGCATAGCCGCCCATGTTGGCGAGCTCGGGATAAGCGGCTCTGAGCGGCTCAAAATTCAGCGATTTGATGTCTTGCATCAGCATTTCTGGTGGTCTTTGCAGCGGATATGTTGGCTCACCTATCCGCGATAACCATGCCAGCTCCCTTATTAGTCGTTTTCGTCGATTCCGACACCGAGTCTTTCGGCCCAATTTCCCAGCGTTTGATAGTTGGAGAACCCCAACAACTCCGCGGCACGCTTCTTCTTCCCGCCGCTCGCCGCATACGCTTTTGTTATGTATCTGCGAGAGACATCATCCAGAACGTCTTGCAAATCAAAGCCATTGCCAAGGGGTCTATCCAGAAGTCCATCACCACTTTGTCTAATTGTGAGAAGCGATCGCTCAACATCATTGGCCTCAATCACAGAGCCAGATGACCAGATCGCAGCACGCAGGATCGTGTGGTAAAGCTCCCGCACATTACCTGGCCAAGGATAAGCGAGAAGAAGATTTTTAGCTTCTTCAGAAAATTCTTTATATTGCGCCTCTGGCTTGCCTGCGGCATCGGCATTTACTTTGGATAGGAAACGCCCAATGAGGAGATCGATATCATCTCCTCTATGCCGTAACGCTGGTAGGTTGATGATGCCGACAGCGATACGATGGAAAAGGTCTTCACGAAAACGGCCAGCAGCGACATCCTGTCCAAGACTGCGATGGGTCGCAGCGAGAATGCGCACATTCGTTTTAATCGATTTCGATTCACCAACGGGGGTAATTTCTTGCTGTTGTAATGCGCGTAACAGCCGAACCTGTGATTCGAGAGGAAGGTCGCCAATTTCGTCAAGGAATAGCGTTCCCCCTTCGGCCTCTCGAAAGTGCCCCAGGCGATTTGAGTCAGCCCCGGTAAAAGCCCCCTTCTTATGGCCGAATAGTTCTGAATTGGCCAACTCTCTCGGAATCGCTCCGCAATTGACTGCAATAAACGGCTTGTCTTTTCTATCGCTCGCAGCGTGAATTGCTTCGGCAAAGAGCTCTTTGCCCGTCCCAGTCTCGCCAAGGATCAATACGGGCACATCATGGGCAGCAATTTTTCGTGCCAACGAGACCTGCTCGGCCATTTCAGCGCAACGAAAAATTATCTTGTTGAACTCAGGTGCGGTCTCAGAATGTGAGTCACTCAAGCGCTTGATTCGATCACTTGAGCGCTGGAGAAACTCTGGCAGAAACTCATTTGCCAAGTCGAAGAAGAAATCTACCTGCTGGCATCCCTGCTCTTTGGATGTCTGAATCAGTTTTGCGGGGAAACGCGTCTTTGCCAAAATGATCCAGATCGCTGCCATTGCCGGCGTTCCAGGACTCAAGTGGAACGTCAATTCAACATCGTCACTTGGAAGTCGAGCCTGCTTAAGCTCAGCGCAGACTTTTTCGTAGATGTCTGCGTAATCGATTGGACTACTTAGATCAATGCTATAGAGGTCTGCCTCGACGCAGTTAGTAGTCGACTCCAGCCAATCGCAGTATTTCTTACTGCGCTCATACTCGTAGTTCGTAAGGAGATAAATGCGGTCAAAGGAAGGGAGAGCCTTAATCGCTGACGCAATTGGCCCTAAATCACCACCATTCCGCCCCTCTGCGCAGTCATGGTCTGTTTTTCCGATCCAAGAGACAAGCCATCGTTTAGGGTTCATGCCGAAATGATAACGGCTGCCAGGTAAAGATTTTTATCTTTTTTATTGACCGTCGATTTAAAAGCTTTTCTTCATCGCGAGCACACAAAAATGTGCAGTGCTTTCGACCAAACTATAACAATGCCGGTCATGGCATCCGTAGCTGGTAGGGGCTCTCGCGGTGATAGGTCTTGGTGAAGATACGGAACTGCTTGCTGAAAAAGATGAAGACGGTGGAGCAGGGGTGATTATTGGGCTTGGTTTTGCATATAAATTTGCATAATATGCAGGGATTGGGATTGATAATGCCTACCAATGCTTACTGCTCACCAAATTGAACTCCTTGCTAAGCTATCTAAGCTTCTGAAATCTAGGAAAATTCGCCAGACAGATCTTGCCGATGCGACTGGGGTTCATCAGTCGCAGATTAGTAGAATCATTTCTGGCCATGTTCGCCGAGCGTCACAAAATGTCCTGAAGCTATGCAAATATGCAGATTCTCTGGGGACGCAGGGAGAGAGTGAGGAGTCCTCAATTGGGAACTCCATGGACGCGCTTCTCGAACTAACGGGTAAAAGCGTCGAAGAAGATGCTGCACTCAGGCAGATCGTGGCGGGCCTTCGTGCTTGGAGGCTGGCATGCACCAACAGGCGATAAGTGATAGCTGCTCTATCTCAACGAACTGGTCGCCTTCGAAAACGCCGATAACGCGAGTGCGCCTCTTTCCTGACGAGCCTACTTTTAGCTATTTAACGCGCATCGGGTTGCTAACGGCAACTTCGAGTCGCTCTAGGCTGGCGGGTGAGCTATTCGGTGTTACTGATTATTCGCTAATTGATTTTGGTTTGCATGGGGGACTTGGCCGATTGGAGCGGCTGTTGGCGAGTTCTGATGGTGAGCCGATCACTGATCTGGCCGAAAAGCACACCATGTTGTCTTTTTATCGCCCCTTTGTTGATTCCAGCCTTTTCAGAGAAGCTATTGTTTTGGCAAACAATGCGCCTGGATGGGGGTTCTTACGGCTGATTGGGGCCAAAGCTAGGACGACTCGTCAAACTCCAGCAGCTTGTCTCGACTGCATAGAGGAGGACATTGCAGACGAAGGGATTGGTATCGCCTATTACCGAAGAGTTCACCAAGTGATTGGTGTACGAGTCTGCCCTCGCCATGGAAGTCAATTGGTTACGAAGTGTCAGACCTGTGGTGCATCTATGGACTTTGCTGCATTGCCTAATAGGCACTGTCACGCATGTAGTTCGCTACTTCGCCCTTGCGAGAGTGAGTTTCTCTCTAGCCAAGCTGCTAAATTTATCACCAGTTACGTAGAAGTCGTCGCTGCGTGTTTGGATGGAAGCTTCCCCGTATTGGATGAGGCAACGCGTCTGGCAGTTGTGGAGGCCAGAATTGAAGAATTGACTGGAAGCACGATGCTTGATGTTCGAGATCACTTGTTGAATTGCATTAGCGCTAATTTTGGACGACAGCGTCTTGATTCATTTCATCTGACTTCTGACACGTGGCAAAAGTCGTTGATTCAGGGCTGGTTTGGTAACGCTGCCCCAATTTCCAATTGCATTGTTGTCGCAGCACTTTTTGATTCCATTGGTGAGTATCGGCAATCGGTGTCTGCTGTTACGGCCGAACAACGTCTTCACAAGTCTACAGGGCAACAGCTTCATGCCTTCCAAAGTGAGCGGCAATTGCTTTTGGCCTGAATGTCGGTGTGGTCCACGTTAGATTCAGTGATGCGATGAGCTCGGAAACGTATGACTTCGTGCTGCCGGGAATTACGTCTTGGGTCTGTGCCAAAGACCAGGCAGGCTCTCTTCAAGCCACTCTCGATCATTGTAATAAAGCCACTGAAAGCCGCTGTTTGTTTCTTGGCGAATTCGTTTAATCGGTAGCGAGGGATTGTCCGCAAGTACCTTCAAAAATTTTGTCCGATATTCTTGTCGGCGACGTTCTAGGCATTTCGATTCGAATTGCTTCCGCAATTCCGGTCTTGATGCCAGATAGTCCTTGATATATCCACGACGGATAGATAGTTCTGCTGCAACGACATTGGGGTCGTCACCGCGCTGAAGATGATCAATCAGAGCAATTTCCTTGGCGGTACCAACGATATGCGGACGCCTTTTGTAACTTATTCCATTTTCTTTGAGGTATGAAATTGCTTGGCCAACAGGTAGCCCCAATGCATCAGAAGCGCGATTAACCGACATACCGCCATCGCCGATCTTCATGGCAATTGATTGGATTACGGCATCTCGTTTGTATGTAAGAGGCTTCCTTCGCTCGTTCTGAGAGCAAACCAATGCGTCGTTGTAGGCGCTCATGAAATCATCCAGCGATTCGAAGAGGAAAGTCAGCAGCACCAAGTACATGAGGGGATGGTGGAATCCTTCATATCGGCGCATGAGCAATCCCAGAAAACCTCCGCTGTCTTTGCGAAGATCCTCGATAAAACGCAGGGTTGGAACATTTGATAAGCGCCCGTGGCTTGCTAGAAAAACATCGCGGATTTGCTTAAAGCGTAACGTGCCATCCATACAAATCCACCCGCGGTTTAAGGCCCTAAGGTGGCATATATCCTGTACCGCCTTGCTATTGAATGCCGTATCTACTTGGTCGTCGCGAAGTGCGAGAGCGCAGGACCAAGCAGACAAGGTTTGAAGAGTTTCAAGATCTTTGTCCAAGAGAAACGGATTTTCTTGCCAATCAGCTCTCCTAAATCTGTGTGGTTGGCAAAACTCCTTACGCGCCCGCGCATGAGCTTCGTTTGTTGCTACGCGTAGCAAGCAGCGATGTGTGCTGCAAAGAGAAACACCGGGGAGTTGATGCTCCAAAATCCAGCGTGATGTACCCGTCTCGGTGAAATCAATCTCTATACATTTCGGACATGCCTTAAGCACTGCTGGCGGCCCAAGGCCGCTGGCAGTTAGACCGAGCGACTGAGGGATCGGAGTTGTGCTGCCATGAGTCATTGACTCGATTGCAGCTTCGATTCGTTGAGGGGCCAGAAATCTGGCAAAGATACCGAATGGTGTTCGCCGGAAAATAATTTCTCGGCTGGTACCTAAGCTTTCACCAGTCCGATCAACCAATGCGTTCAGGCAAATGGGAAAGTCTGGCCGTAAAGCGGCAGATGGATGTCCAAACAGCTGCCGGCTGGTCTGAACGGAGCGAGAGTTACTCGTTAATACGTGGTAATGGGCGCACCAGCTATATAAAGTCTCACCTTCCCGAATGGGCGGCAGTAGGAGTTTGTCAGAAGGAAACAGACCTCGATTGGGTGTTCCCATGGTAGTGAAAGTTTTCCGAACTTGTTGACTGGCGTAACGCTATTTGTCGCGATTTGAACGGCCAATAAAATATCCGCCAACGCATAGATGTGCGATAGCCGCTATGAGGAAAATCGTTCTACCCGGTACATCGCTCACGGGCAAATACTGCCCGGCAGCCAAGATAAATACGGCGATGATTAGCATCGATTTTCCAAACGTCTTGGCTCGCTCGTCTCCGTGCGACGGGTTCCCAGAAGGCTTTTTTTCAAAAGTGCGGGGATCTACTAGAGAGTCCATCCTGGATTTCAGTTTGGAGATCCTTGATTCATTCTCGTTCACGGCTGCCTCCAAAAACTAAGCGACCAAGCGCAAGGCTCGGGCAAGCACTTCGGGCTCTACGGTTCCCGTTCGAACAAATTCATCGTAAAGCAGGTGGATCAAATCGGTCAGCTTGGCAGGAGGCACCCTGACGTCATGCTCTTCCGCCCACTCGTGAATCGCCAAAACAATGTCGTTATGTAGTCCCCAGTCAAATTTTTGGGCGACGAATTCTGCTTCGGCGACGCCTGTGCACAGATAGATTTTGTCGGCCCCAGCGGTGGCAATTCGATCCAGATATTCGAGGTCCGGAACGTGGGTATCTGCTTCATAGGCAACCTGGGTTGCTTTTGATAGTCCGCCGGCAAGGGCTAGCTGTACTTGTGACATGCCCAGCCGAGAGCGCTCGCTACGGAGTCGGCTTGCGTAAGGTCGGATTTCTTTACTCATGGTCGGAATTGTAGTTGACGGTTTGCATTAACGGTTATAACTTTCCATAAAATCGTTTTGAAGTCCAGAATCTAATGAGCGCAAAGTTGACGTTTCCGAATCCAGGATCGATGGCTGATATTCCCAAGCTGTTTTTTGGTGAGGGGGGCACGCCATCAGACTGGGCTAGCCACGCTGTTTTACAGCCGGATGCGATCTACGTCTCGCGTGCAGGACAAACGCGTGGCGACCAGGGCCAACCCCACCATGTTTCCACGTCTAACGGACAGAAATGTAGTCCCAATCTGGGAATAACGTCGCGTGCACTGGCAAATAAGGCTCGGCATACCGGTATGCGATTGAATGTAATAGGCATTTAGTACGCATGGGATTTGGACCAAACCCAAGCTACACCAGCCTTCTTCGCATCCTTGGCCGGCAAGCAGGATTGCCAAAATGGGGCGCCGACTATTTGCCTTCGCACTTTCTTAGCGATCCAGATACGCCAAAGGTAACGAGGCCGTCGGAAGTTTTTTGGCCACTCGTTGCTCGCTACATACAAGCCCAGGCTCTAACCGAACGTCCTTTCATACTTCTTGCCTTGCATTGCACTTGGCTATCGGAATTGCTTGAGCAAAAAATGCTTCCCTTCAATTCTGCTCCTCACCTATTGACTGGGCATCCGAGGGCGGAGGGACTTGTTTTGCCACCGATGCGCGGCACTTTGGCAATCGCCGACGAAATGGGCGTTCTGAACCGCCATCCGATGGTCCGAGCGCCGCGCGATCATCCGATAAGCCCGAATCAACTTTTACCGTACCCATACGTTGGCGATGTTTTGCTTGTTCTGTCAGACCTCAGAGGTCCCTATTGCAAGAACTGGACAATCAAGAAAACCATGCAGGATTTTGAGCGGACTTTCAAAAACCGCAATAAGCCCCCCTCTGACGAGGACAAAGAGTCTGCGCAAATCAGGTTCGAAATCGAGAAGCGTTGCTACTTGGATGGAAATATTCAGACGCATGCACTTGTGCCGTCGATGATTGATCGTGAACTTAGGATCAATCTCCAAACATTGCACTACTGGTGGGCGAGAAATCCGGAAAGCATTGCAACCTTGAGCATCGAAAAAGAGATGCTGGCCTGGTATCGAGAACAAATTCCTAAGATTCGCATTCAGTTCGATCTGGCAAATGATGGTGCGAAAAAATTCAAGACCTCTGTTTATGACGCCAAGTGGGTCTTGAAGAAAGGTATATTTTCCCGCTGCCTTCTCGTGGACTTGTTCCAAGCGGTTACCGATAACCTCCCTTTGTTTCCTGAACGAGAATCTCCCTTTGAGCGGTATGCGGTGTGGTTTGCGAGGGAGGCACTGTGAATATTGGGTGTCAGCTTGTTGCTCCCGAGGGATTTGCCACCCTGAAGAAGGGGCATCGTTATTCATTTTTAAAAAATGATCGGGAAACGGGCTGGGTGACGCTCATAGAGTTCACGACGCAGACAAAGGGACGTCGTGTCAAAGTGCATCGGATTTCATCTGATCAGTTTCTTCGGGCAATTGATCCCGGCAATCTGGGTGGCAAGCGTCTTGTCGTCGCTGAGGTTCAAATGTCCCTTCCGCCTTGGTTAGCGAACATCGAAGGCAGCGATCTCGACGAAATCGATCTCAATAGGGTTGGGGCTGTGAAGGCCCACCGTGAGCGGGCGGAAAAAAAATACGGGCATATTGCTCAACTGTTGCCGAAGATGCTTGAAATACTCCGTTCAAAAAATCCATTTAGCATCATTAACAAGCATGCCGAGGAATCACAGCCAAAACAAAATCGCACACGGCTTGCTGAATGGTTTTTCGCTTACGTTTGCTTTGGTGAAAAACTCATCGCGCTCTATCCTGAGTACCCCAATATTGGCATCTACGATAAGTCCGACCCCCAGTATTTTGATTCTCCCTGGGGAAGACCTTCTGCCGACAAGGGCAAGCACTATGGTTGGCCCAGTGCGATGTTTACTGCTCAAATTGAAAAATCGGTACGAGCGAGGCTTGCTCTAGGCAATACCAAGACGGCGATCTATGAGGATGCGCTGAAGGAGGACTGGGGGTGCCGCTCCCGAATGAACGAGCGTGGGGATTGGGAGTTCTATCATCCTGAAGGCAAGCCATTTCCGGATACATATGGCAAGTTTTGGTATGCATGGCACAAAATTGTCGACATTCGACAGACGAACACTTCACTGTACGGCGAGTACCGTATGCGGTCTAAGGCCGGAAGTATCGGAAGCTATGCCGAAGAAATCGGCACTCTACTTAGCGATGTCGAGGTGGATGCCTACTATTTGGGCGAACTCCCGAAGTTGGCTAGAGGCGCGGAAAACTCGAAGCGACTGTGTGTCGCGAGAGCGGTTTGTATTGCTTCTAAAAACGTAATTGGTGTTGGCTTTTCTTTTGAAAACGAGACTGCCGATGCCTACCGAACAATGTTGTTTTCAGCTGCGATCGGCTTAGAAAAGTTCGCTGAACTTTGGGGGCTAAGTGCCGGTGTATTACTCGATGCCCCATTGAAAGGCTTGCCCTCCCACTTGATTTCGGATCGCGGGAAAGCTCCGATCGCGGCGATCCTGAAAAACATGTCGATAAAATTTCCTGTTAAGGAATTGGCTCCAACGTATTCCGGACAATCTAAAGCCAGTGTCGAATCAGGGCATCCACGGGATGTGCACATCGACGGGCCACCAACTTACGTTGTCAGTGACAAGAATGTCATTCAACTGATACAGCGTGAGATTTGTACCGCAGCACTCGATAACCATCGGAGTTACGTTGGCGGTCTGATTATTGGATCTCGTGCAACAAGCGAAACAGTTGCATCGCCCTATGCCTTGGGGCAATTGCTTGATCGCCAGGGGCTAAATGACTCGATATCCATCTCATTCGAGGATGCAGCACGTGCTTTTCTGCTGCCTGTGAAATACGAATTGCGGGATGGTGGGTTTTGGTACGAAACAAGGTGTTATTCGTCCGATGAGATCGAAGAGGCGGATATCTACCGTGATCTGAATCCAGGGCAAACCATTAAAGTGAATGGTTACCAACTTCCCATGAATCTGATGTGGGCTTGGATTGAATTTCGCGGAAAGCTTATCCAGCTCAAGCAAAAAATGCCGTTCAGGATGGGCGAACACGAAAAGATGCTCAGTTCAGAGGAAATAAAGCGAGAAGTTGAACTAAAGCGAGCCTTGGATGCTGAGCATCGACGGAGTGCGAAAGCCGCTGAGGTGGAGGCGCGGGCGCGATATGAAGCTACTACTGGGGCTCGTTGGGGAGGGGGATCCCGTAAAAGTGGGCGCCCTAGAAAATCAGATGATGCTAGCGTTGAGAAAACGATTCTTTCGCCAAAGTCGCCTCGTTCTCGGCGGAACGCAGCATGATTAATTTTGCTTCCTACTTTGAGCTGCCAAATAGCGATGAGGAAATTGCGCGGACAATTGAAGTCTCGCCGTCCCCCATAATTGATATCGCCAAGTATGAGGTCGAGGAGGCTATAAAGCTACTCGAACGGGCATTTAAGGAGAGTTATGTTGCGACGGCACAAGGTATATCCCTGATCAGGCGGATAGTTGGTATCGGGCGGGGGCATCTTCGATCTGCTTATCCCGATGAGTCCACCTACAAAAAACGTTGCCATTGCTTTGACCTCAGACCCGCAACCCCATGGGATGCTGTCGCCCTGGTAGGGTTGGGGGGGACAGGGAAAACTCAATTGATCAGGGCAATTCAAAGGCTGCTCGATCCGAAAGGGGCTACCGTTTCTGTGGATGGATTGCCCATGTACGCCATTCAGCCGTTAATCGTGATGACTATGGCCCAGGGAACAACGCTGACAAAGCTCCTGACGCCCTTTGCAGGAAGCGCAAGTAACGCCGATACGGTTCAAATTCAGGCTGCCAAGAATGCCTACACTCAGGGTACGGGACTTGCAATCCTAGATGAAAGTCAGTTTGTTACGTCAACCCAGGGAGGTCATGCCAAATCAGCAAAAACGCTTATGCAGGCTACGTATATTGGCCCTCCCTTGCTTTACTGCGCAAATTACAGCTTGATTCAAAAGCTGGGTAAACGGCCGAATCAAGAACGGGATCGGCTCTTGTCGAATGTGATTGCTATCGTTCCAGAAGCGAAAGGCAGTAAGGGATTTGCAGATATTCTCGATGCGCAGCTGCGGGTGTTCGGCGACGCAACTAGTCACGAAGGAGCAGTAAAGGCCGAGCGTTATGCAGATGAAATACATAACTACGTGTTCGGGATCTCTCGCAAATCTGCCACCTTGCTGCAGTGGGCTTGGCGATTCGCTCGATGGGAAGGCGATAAAACTCTTCGCTTTTCACATATCAAAAAGGCTTACGAATCAGAATGTTTTACAAGTCACCGGAAGGAGGTGGAAATCCTTAAGCAGCAGGTTTTTCAGAAGAAAAAAATCAGAGACGACCTGTGGTGTGACTACGTCCCGATGGAACCAAGCAACGTAGTGTATGTGCAGGAGTTTGAGAATGAGAGAAACAAACGCATTGCAGCTGAATTGTCGCGATCTACGATGAGTCCCGAGGACCGGGAGGCTTACGATGCGCTGTCGAAACAAGAATCAGATACGGGAGACAAAAAGTCGAGGGTGGTCAGGTTTGGGAAAGCAGACAAGTCCCTATCTGGTCTTCAGTCTGCCGGTGCTGCCCTTTTGGATCAGTATCGTGGTGAATGACAATTTGCCGCTTTGCGTTTGCTCAATATGACAACTCTGCCGTCAATTCCGGAGGACTTTCCAAGAGGTATCCTCGCAGCTGTACCTGGCGTCCAACCAAAGCTCTGTGTCCGTCTGGTCGACGGAAAATATGTTGCAGGGTGGACGAATGAAGAATTGCTCGTTCGTTATACCAATTGCGAAGACCTTGTCCAGCAACTGACTACCTATGTGAGCCGCAAAGCCTTAGAAAATCCCGACTGGACAATTGAGTTCAATCTTAAGCGTCTTGAAAAAGCCTTGGCAGGCAAAGGACAGAGTGGGGAGTGGGATGTCACAGTAGATGAGCAGGGTTGGATAATGGGACGAATTCGAACGAACCTAAACTGCTAGTCAGTGCGATACATAATTTCCGATGGCATAAAATGTGTGCGGTCGATTTGAAATCTTCTCCATGCATTCTGCCCCGCCAGAAATTTCTCACGCCAATCCATATTGGCGATGTCACTTGGTACATCTTGTGACGGCGGCATGTGGCACAAGTCTGCGTGTTACACACGATATTTTTATTGCAATAGGAGATGGCGCTGCTTGCCTACCGTTTTTACTGCTGCGGAGAAAATTCTACGTTTAACCACTGCTAGTTTTTCGGGGCGAATGCCATAGTCTTTTTGTTGTAAAAATATGAAAAATATTATCTTTTCTATCTTGGGTGCGCTTTTGTTATCTGCGTGCTCTTCGTTCTTTTCTGGTAGTGCTCCGCAGCCTGTTGTCGAAGATGATAGGGGGCGAGTAAGGAACGCGTCGCTTTATCTGTCGGGTATTCCTTCTATGACCACCAAGTTATCGAATGAGTCTATCAAAATCATTGTCGTCGCATTTGACGGTACGGAGAATGATCGAGACTCGGTAGATGGGGCGATTGAGCGAGAAACAGTAACCGCTGCATTAGCTCGGCTACTACATAGCGGCGGCTATGACGTCGACTATATTCCAGGTCCTGGGACAGGCTCAAAGGCAGACGCAGCACTTTGTTTCACTTGTATTCCAAAAGCCGAAGAGGCACTAGATAGACTGAGAAAAAAAGTCGAGGGTAGCTGGGCGCAGAGCCCAAATCTTGAAATAAGGGTTTTAGTTTTAGGGTTTAGTCGTGGAGCTGCAATAGGGCGGCACTTTATGAATTTAGTGAGTCAAAAATGGCCGCCCTATATTTCGCCTGGAGAAATAAGAGATGGCCATCAGATAGTTAGAACTGTTGGGTTGCTATTCGATACTGTTGCTACCGGTAAGGAAACTGCTCTCGAATTGGGAATTGCACCAACTACTGACCATCTAATTCATTTATTAGCAAGAGATGAGCGTCGTGGCCTATTTCACGTAGTTGTTGACGATGATTGGGATTTTATTTCTCTCCCATCAAGTGACTGTCGGCACTCAGATCGCCTTACGGAAATTACTTTGCCTGGAGTTCATTCTGACGTTGGTGGGTCGTATTTAGATGGCCTCGGCTCTATCTATCGAGTGTTGGCAGAGCAAATTCTTGTTGAGCTTGGTTTGCTAGACAAGCACGAGTGGACTATCGGTGGAGGCGCCTTTAACCATGGAGCACATGATTCTCGTGGCATCTTAGATAAACTGCTTTTAGTCAAATCAGCCCTTAAGGAGCCGGATGAGCGGCGCGTAAAGGTTCTAGCGAAAAGCGCTGTATTGTCCGAAAAAGAAAAGGCTTCTTTGAAGTATCGACTTGATGCACTAAAAAATGCCAAATGGAACAATTTGGGTGTTGGCTTGAAAAGCATCGACTTTGGCAGCGCAATCTCAACATCTAGTTTCTTCGTTACAAAGCGGGGAGCAAGTTTAGGTGTTCGACCTGCATCTGATTGGATACGTCCAGAGACAGTCGCATTTGATGCTTCGGGTAGCGACCGTACGCTCGTATTTGGCGGTGTCGGCCCTGATGGGAAGCTTGCAATGTCGAAAGTCATCATTTCCGACAAAGTGTGGAATGGCATTCCTGAAAACGATGAGTCGCGCTTTGAGATCGTTGTTCACAAACCGGCAGAGAGAGCCTCATTACACTTTTTCGTGAATGGGCGGGAGCTTGAATGGTTGGAAACAAATTGACGTGCATCGGATAGGATAAAGAAGGAATGTGCTCAATTAATGGCGATCGAAAAACTTTTGCCAATACTCCTATCCACTTGAAACGAGTCGAAAAATAGCAGCGTTTCTCCTTTAATCGGACAAAGCGTGGCTAATCCTTAGCAGCAAACTGATTCCGAGAAACGGTAGTACAACCACGCTGATGAAGGGGCTGGCGGCCTAATTTTCTTGCAGAGGCCCTCGTGTTACGGACTATATTTTTCGATACATACGGGACTGCACGGTGAACCAATCTTGTTACAGACTCATTCAATTTTTTATGGATTACGAAGGCTCTCAGCTAGCGGTGCGCTTGTTACTGACTTTGTTTTTAAGATCAATTTTTCACGTTGTCGATCAGAAAGGCCCGAACAATTCGGGCCTTTTTTTGCGCCTGTGAGTTTCTTCACTGACGTTCAAGTCGCATTTTCCTATCCTGAAATCGTCCCGGGAAATAGTTAGACCCGAGCTGATTGGAAAACGAGGTGTGCGATGATCGTCAAGAATGAAAAGCGTGTTGGCAATGATCGCCGCGCCTGCGAATCCGGACCGCCGAGTGGCTGGCGGGAGCGTCGCAAGCGGGTTGAGCGGCGCTTGCTTGAAGTCAACGAGATTCCGTTTTCCGAATGGCTGGCCCACCTGCCGGCCCATGCAGAAACAGAACCGCAGAAATAATCTGGATTCCATGAAAAAGGCCTCGCCGATTGGCGAGGCCTTTTTCATGTCCGGGTGCCGAATTTACTCTTCGCGCTCGTAGACGACGTCCGAGCGTCGGTTTTCCGCCCAGGATTCTTCGTCGTGTCCGGTTTTCCTCGGGCTGCTGGCGCCGAGCGTCTTGATCGAGAGTTGTTTTTTGCCCGCGCCGTGGCTGATCAGCCGGTTGCGCACGTTTTCAGCGCGCTTCAGGCCCAGGCGGTTGTTGTAGTCGGCGCTGCCGCGTTCGTCGGCATTGCCTTCGATGCGAACGCGCGCCTTCGGGTGTTCGGCGAGGTAGCGGGCGTGGGCGCGCAGGGCCGGATCATAGTCGGCCTTGATGTCGGCGCGGTTCAGGTCGAAGTAGACACTGCGCTGGGTACGCAGGCCGACGGCGTCCATTTTGATCGGCGTGTCGGTCGTCGCGCTAGCGGTTGCGGGGGCGGCAGCGGGCGCGGGGGCGGCTGCAACGGGCTGGCTGACTGGCGTAGCCAGTTCGGCGGGAACCGGCTTGCCAAGCAGGCCGGGATGTACCCTGAACACGCCTTCCTGGGCGATGTTCTTGCTCGGCGGTATTTCACCCTTGAAGGAGCAGGCGGAAGTCAGTGTGGCGATCAGTAAAACAGCTGGCAGGGTGGCGCGCATCTTTGCTTGTTTTCGGCGGCGTGAATGATTCCGAATCATAGCCCTTGGCATGGTCCGAGAACAGGGGCGAACGCGCATTGCCGTGGGCGGGCGTCATGCATTTCCAGAATTGGAATAATCAAATGCTTATTTCGTCTTTGTGGTTATAAAGGGGGCGGGTAAATTGCGCAGCATTGTCCTGCGAGGTGACCCATGACCCAATTCCGCAAATCCATCGTTTCAAGCTTTCTGGCTCTTGTGGCGAGTGCCGCCCTGGCCGATGCCTCCCTGTTGAACGCCTCCTACGATGTGGCGCGCGACGTCTATAAGGATTACAACCCCTTGTTCCAGAAGTACTGGAAGGCCAAGGCGAACGAGAGTGTCGAGTTGAAACAGTCGCACGGCGGTTCGACCAAGCAGGTGCGCGCTGTGGCCGATGGTCTGGAAGCCGATGTGGTGACCATGAACCAGGCCAACGACATCGAGTTCCTGGCGGAAAAGGGGCTGGTCGCCAAGGACTGGGCGAAGAAATTCCCGAACAACGCCTCGCCCTATACCTCGACCATGGTGTTCATCGTGCGCAAGGGCAACCCGAAGGCGATCAAGGATTGGTCCGACGTTGCCGCGCCGGGTGTGCAACTGATCATTCCGCATCCGAAGAACACCGGCAACGGCCGTAATACCTATTTGTCGGCCTGGGCCTGGGCGCTCAAGCAGCCGGGCGGCAGCGATGCCAAGGCGCAGGAATTCGTCGGCAAGTTGCTCAAGAACGCCCCGCTGTTTGCGGCTGGCGGGCGCGATGCGACGACGACCTTCATGCAGCGTCGTCTCGGCGATGTCCTGATCACCTTCGAGTCCGAGGCCGAAATGATTGCCAAGGAATTCGGCAAGGGCGAGTTCGAGGTGGTTTATCCGAGCCTGACCATGCAGACCGAATTCCCGGTCGCGGTCATCGAGAAGGTCGTCGACAAGAAGGGCACGCGCAAGCAGGCGACGGCCTATCTGGAATACCTGTGGTCGAAGGAAGGGCAGGAGAACGCCGCCCAGAACTACCTGCGACCGCGTGATGCCGAGTTGCTCAAGAAGTACGCGACCTTCTTCCCTCCGGTGAAGACCTTCACCGTCGATGAGGTGTTCGGCAACGCCAACAAGGCGTTCGCGACGCACTTCAAGGATGGCGGCAGCTTCGACCAGATCTACGTTAGCAAGTAATCCGCAACGCACCGTCGGAATGGCTGACAGCGACCCTGTCAGCCTGATTTGACGGTCAACCGGAAATTTCGGCCAAAATCAAAATCCATGTCCGCTAAAACGCAACGCGTGTTGCCCGGCTTCGGCCTGGCGCTGGGCTACACGCTGGTCTATCTCTCGCTGCTCATCCTGCTGCCGCTGGGCGGCATGATCCTCAAGGCATCCGAACTCGGTTTCGGCCAGATCATCGATATCGCCCTCGGCGAGCGGTCGCTGGCCGCCTTTCGCGTGACCTTCGGCGCCTCCTTCCTGGCGGCGACGATCAACGCCTTTTTCGGTCTCATCGTGGCCTGGGTGCTCGTGCGCTATCCCTTCCCCGGCAAGCGTTTCGTCGATGCACTGGTCGACCTGCCTTTCGCGCTGCCGACGGCGGTGGCCGGCATCACGCTGGCCACGCTCTATGCCGGCAACGGCTGGCTCGGCCAGTATCTTGAACCGCTCGGCATCAAGGTCGCCTACACGCCGCTCGGCATCGTTTTTGCGCTGACCTTCATCACGCTGCCTTTCGTCGTGCGCACCCTGCAGCCGGTGATCGAGGACATCGAAACCGAAGTCGAGGAGGCCGCCGCTTCGCTCGGTGCATCGCGCTGGCAGACCTTCGTCAAAGTCATTTTCCCCGCCATCTTCCCGGCACTGCTCACCGGCTTTGCGCTGGCCTTTGCCCGCGCCGTCGGCGAATACGGCTCGGTCATCTTCATCGCCGGCAACCTGCCGCTGATTTCCGAAATCACGCCGCTGCTCATCATCTCCAAGCTGGAGCAATACGACGTGCTCGGCGCCACGGCGCTGGCCGTGGTGATGCTGGCGCTCTCCTTCATCCTGCTGCTGGCGGTCAATGTGCTGCAATGGTGGACGGCCAATCGGCACAAGAACAGCGAGCCGCTGGAAGTGGCGGCGGGCAAGGCGAGCGGGGTGGCGGCATGAAATCGACCCGCGCCACGCAGGAACCCGTCTGGGTTCGTTACAGCCTGATGGCCGTCGGCCTCGGCTTCCTCTTCTTCTTCCTCGGCCTGCCGCTGGTCGCCGTTTTCGTCGAGGCGCTGGCGCAGGGCGTGCCGCTCTACATCGAGGCCCTCAAGGAGCCGGAAACCCGCTCAGCCATCGGCCTGACCATCGGCATCGCCCTTGCCGTGCTGCCCTTCAATATCGTCTTCGGCGTCGCTGCTGCCTGGGCTATCGCCAAATTCGAGTTCCGCGGCAAGAGCCTGCTCATCACGCTGATCGACCTGCCGTTTGCCGTCAGCCCCGTCGTCGCCGGCCTGATCTTCATCCTGCTCTTCGGATCGCAAGGCACCTTCGGCGAATGGCTCGCCGCGCACGACCTGAAAATCATCTTCGCCGTGCCGGGGATGATCATCGCCACGCTGTTCATCACTTTCCCGTTCATCGCCCGCGAGCTGATTCCGCTGATGCAGTCGCAGGGCAAGGACGAGGAAGAGGCTGCCGTTTCGCTCGGCGCTTCCGGCTGGCAGATGTTCTGGCGCGTGACCCTGCCCAACATCAAGTGGGGCCTGCTCTACGGCGTCATCCTCTCCAACGCCCGGGCCATGGGCGAATTCGGCGCCGTCTCGGTCGTCTCCGGCCACATCCGCGGCGAAACCAACACCCTGCCGCTGCACGTCGAGATCCTCTACAACGAATACAACGCCATCGGCGCCTTTGCTGCAGCTTCCATCCTTGCCCTGCTGGCCCTGGTCACGCTGGTCGCCAAGACGGTCGTCGAATGGCGCATGAAGGCCGAGACCGACATGCTGAATGCCGTACTACCCGGTGAAAAAACCTCATGAGCATCGAAATCCGCAACATCTCCAAGCGCTTCGGCAACTTCGTCGCGCTCGACAACATCAACCTCGACATCCCGACCGGCGAACTCGTTGCCCTGCTCGGCCCGTCCGGTTGTGGCAAGACCACGCTCCTGCGCATCATCGCCGGCATGGAAACGGCCGACCAGGGCGACATCCTGTTCTCCGGGGCCGAAGCGACCCACCTGCACGCTCGCGACCGCAATGTCGGCTTCGTCTTCCAGCATTACGCGTTGTTCCGCCACATGACCGTGTTCGAAAACGTCGCCTTTGGCTTGCGCGTCAAACCGCGCAAGGAGCGCCCGTCGGACGCCGACATCAAGCGCCGGGTCATGGAATTGCTCGGCCTCGTCCAGCTCGACTGGCTGGCCGACCGCTACCCGTCGCAACTGTCCGGCGGTCAGCGTCAGCGCATCGCGCTGGCCCGCGCCCTGGCCGTCGAACCCAAGGTGCTGCTGCTCGACGAACCCTTCGGCGCCCTCGATACCAAGGTGCGCAAGGAGCTGCGCCGCTGGCTGCGTCGCCTGCACGACGACATGCACATCTCCAGCGTTTTCGTTACGCATGACCAGGAGGAGGCCCTCGAAGTCGCCGACCGCGTCGTCGTCATGAACCACGGCAAGATCGAGCAGATCGGTTCGCCGGACGAGGTCTACTCGAGTCCGGCCTCGCCCTTCGTCTATCAATTCCTCGGCAACGTGAATGTATTCCACAGCCGCCAGCAGGGCGCCTACGCCGAGGTCGAGCGGGGTGAAGTGGCCGAAAAGGCGACCGCCTTCGTCCGGCCGCACGATATCGACATCACCCATCAACCGGCCGAAGACGGCCTTCAGGCCAGTGTCCAGCACGTCCATCCAATTGGCCCGGTGGTCCGTGTCGAACTGCTGCACGGCAGCGAGATCGTCGAAGTCGAACTGTCGCGCGAGCGGCACGAAGCCCTGCAATTGGCCGTCGGCCAGTCGGTCTGGTTCCGGCCGCGCCAGATGAAGGTCTTCGGGGCAGATGCCTCGGCCAGGGGGGCGCCGGAAAAGCAGGCATTCCTGTTCTGATGCCAGAGAAATAAGGCCGGCAGGGGCGGGTGTTATAATCGGCCCCCATTTCATTTGCGCCAGCCCTATCCGGTGATTTTTACCCTCGGCATCAACCATCATTCCGCGCCGCTCGCCATCCGCGAGCGCGTGGCGTTTGGCGCCGACAAGCTGCCGCATGCGCTGGCCGACCTGACGCGCGACCGCCCGGTGCGCGAGGCGGCGATTCTGTCTACCTGCAATCGCACCGAAATCTACTGCTCAGCCGAATCGCCCGAAGTCGTCATCGACTGGCTGGCGCAGTACCACCAGGTGAGCCGCGACGAACTGGCGCCCTACGTCTACGCCCACGATCAGCCGGAAGCCATTCGCCACGCCTTCCGCGTCGCCAGCGGCCTTGATTCGATGGTCATCGGCGAGCCGCAGATTCTCGGCCAGATGAAGGATGCGGTGCGCGCCGCCGAAGAAAACGGCACGCTCGGCACGCAGTTGCACAAGCTTTTCCAGCGTTCCTTCTCGGTCGCCAAGGAAGTCCGCAGCACCACGGCCATCGGCGCCAATATCGTTTCGATGGCTGCCGCCGGTGTCCATCTCGCCGAGCGCATCTTCGAATCGATCGCCGGGCAACGCATCCTGTTCATTGGGGCGGGCGAAATGATCGAGCTGTGCGCAGCCCACTTCTGCGCCGGCAAGCCCAAGCAGGTGACGATTGCCAATCGCACCCTGGAGCGTGGTCGTGCCCTGGCCGAACAGTACGGCGGCATGGCAATCCGACTTGATGAGCTGGGCGAGCATCTGGCCGCCCACGACATCGTGGTGTCCTGCACGGCCAGCCCCTTGCCGATCATCGGCCTGGGCATGGTCGAGCGCGCCGTCAAGGCGCGTCGTCATCGCCCGATGTTCATGGTCGACCTCGCCGTGCCGCGCGACATCGAGGAAGAAGTCGGGAAAATGGACGACGTGTTCCTGTACACGGTCGACGATCTGGCCCAGGTCGTCGAAAGTGGTCTGGAGTCGCGTCAGGCCGCGGTGATCGATGCCGAAGCCATCATCGCCAACCGGGTACAGGATTTTCTCGGCTGGCTCGAATCGCGCGATACCGTGCCGGTCATCCGCTCGCTGCGCGACTCGGCCGAACGCATGCGCCGGCACGAGATGGAACATGCAATGAAGCTCCTGGCCAAGGGCGAGGCGCCGGAAAAAGTGCTCGAGCACCTCTCGCAGCGACTGACCAACAAGTTGCTGCATGCGCCCATGCAGGCGCTCAATTCAGCTGACGGTGGCGAACGGACCGAATTGCAGTCCGCGGTGAGCCGTCTGTTCCATCTGCATACAAACGACTGAACGCTCGTTGTCCGGCGTGGCGACGAGCAGGCAGTTGCGGCCGCTGCGCTTGGCATGCAGCAGGGCGGCGTCGGCTGCCTCGATGATGCTGGACGGCGTGGTGAAATTGGGCAGTGCGGCGACGCCGCAGCTGAATGTGGCGCGAACCGTTCCCTGCGCGTGCGCGTGCGGCAGCGTGGAAAAATCCTCGCGAATCTGGTCAAGCAGTTGCGTGGCGCGCTCCAGCCCGGTGTCGGGCAGGGCGACGATGAACTCCTCGCCGCCATAGCGTCCGATCAGGTCGGTGTTGCGCAGGCGACCGCGGAGCAGCCAGGCCAGGCTGCGGATGACCTGGTCGCCGACCGGGTGACCGAAGCGGTCGTTGATCGATTTGAAGCGGTCGATGTCGATCATGGCGACCACCAGCCGACCGTCGGGCATGGCGTCGTAGAGCATGCGTTCGATCTGGTCCTTGGCCGTGGCGTGGTTGAACAGGCCGGTCAGGCTGTCGTGGCGGGTTGAGCTGAGCATTTCCCGGTAGCGCTCGATCTTGGTCTTGACGACGGCCGCCAGGATGATGGGGTTGGTCGGCTTGGTCAGGAACTGGTCGCCGCCCAGGCGCAAGGCTTCGACTTGCTGGGCGATGTCGCTTTCGCTCGACAGGTAGATGACGGGCAAGGAATGGTATTCGGGGACCTGGCGCAATGCGCTGGTCACTTCAACGCCGTTGCAGAAGGGCATGTACATGTCCATCAGGATGGCATCGGGTTTGTACTCGGCGGCCACTTCCAGCAGCAGCCGGGGATCGCTGATGGCGCGACTGTCGATGCCATGCTGGGACAGCGAGCGGCGGACGTGGGCGATGGCCGTTGCCGAATCCTCGACGATCAGGACGCGATGCATCTCCTGCTCGCGCGTCTGTGCCAGGTCGAGAATGCGTGACAGGACATCGTTCACCTTGTTGCCAAGTGGCAGGCAGGCATCGGCGCCGGCACGCTGGAGCAGGACGATGCTCTGCAGGTTGGTAGGTACCGACAGGCAATAGAAATAGCTGGTCGGGAACTCGGTTCGCAGCGACATGATGCCGGTCACGGCATTGGGCGGGTAAGCCCGGCCTTCCTGTTCCGGAATGAAGACGATGGCCAGCGGCGGTTCATCGGTGTTCGGCATTTCGTTCCAGCGAATTTGCCTGGGCGTGAAGCCAAAAAAGCTCAGTTGCTCGCTCAACGCCTGCGTGGCCACGTGATGCGCCGGACCAACGATCACCACCAGCCGCGGTTGGTGGCAGGCATTGTCGCGGTCGCCCGGGTCATCCGTCTGGCGCCGCGTCAGCGTGGCCGGCGTTTCGTGCCGCCGCAATTCGGTCAGGATGATGCTCAGCTGGCGGCTGATGGCATTGGCCTGGTCGCGCGGGATGGGGTGCATCGAACTGTCGCCGAACAGGGTCAGCGCGGTGTTTTCCAGTTCCTGGCAGGCGCGGACGAGGCCCGGCAGGTGGCGGCGATTGAGTTGCTCGGTCAGGCCGTTGAGGGAGAGTGTGAATTCGACGAAATGATCGACGTCACCCTGCGTCCGATAGTTTTCCCAGCGCGACTCCAGGGTGGCTGCCAGCGCAATGATGGAATGAGGAATATGGGGCATCGAGTGGTCAAATCCGCAATCGGCCAATTATGCTTGTCGAATCTTTGTATGGCAATTGCCTTTCATCGCCGACGAGAGGTGTTCTCGGGTAACATTACGCCCCCTTGTTCCCATATCTGCCTGCTGAATTTCTATGAAATCGAGTATTCGCCAAAAACTGGAGTTGCTGGTCGATCGCCTCGATGAAATTGACCGCATGTTGTCGGCGCCGAGCACGGCGGGGGACATGGATCAGTTCCGCAAGTTGTCGCGCGAGCGTTCGGAAATCGAGCCGGTGATCGCTCATTTCAATGCCTTCCGCCAGGCCGAGAGCGATCTGGCCGAGGCGGAAGCGATGCGCGACGACCCGGAAATGCGCGACTTCGCCGAGGAAGAGATTGCGGCAGCCAAGGCGCGCTTGCCGGAACTGGAAATAGAATTGCAGAAGCTGCTGTTGCCCAAAGACCCCAACGATGAGCGCAGCGTTTTGCTCGAAATTCGCGCGGGCACCGGGGGCGACGAGTCGGCGCTGTTTGCCGGCGACCTCTTTCGCATGTACTCGCGCTACGCCGAGCGCCAGCGCTGGCAGGTCGAAATCATGTCGGCGAACGAATCGGAACTGGGCGGCTATCGGGAAATCATCTGCCGTCTGGCCGGCAATGGCGCCTACTCTCGCCTGAAGTTCGAATCCGGCGGTCATCGCGTTCAGCGCGTGCCCGAGACGGAAACGCAGGGGCGAATCCACACCTCCGCCTGCACGGTCGCGGTGATGCCGGAAGCCGACGAGGTCGAGGACGTCAACCTCAATCCGGCCGACTTGCGCATCGACACCTTCCGTGCCTCCGGCGCCGGCGGCCAGCACATCAACAAGACCGACTCGGCCGTGCGCATCACGCACCTTCCGACCGGCATTGTCGCCGAGTGCCAGGACGGCCGCTCACAGCACGCCAACAAGGCGTCCGCCATGCGGGTTCTGGCGGCGCGCATCAAGGATGTCCAGGTGCGTGCCCAGCAGGCGCATATCTCGAGCACCCGCAAGAGCCTGATCGGTTCGGGCGACCGCTCGGAACGGATCAGGACCTACAACTTCCCGCAGGGGCGGATTACCGATCACCGCATCAACCTGACCCTGTACAAGATTGCCGCCATCATGGATGGCGACATGGATGAGTTGCTCGACGCGCTGGCCGCCGAACATCAGGCCGACCTGCTGGCAGAGCTGGCCGAGACGAACGGCTAAATCCCCCGAGCCGCAAGGATTCTGCGCGGTTTTGTGAAAGATTTTTCGCGGCGCGATTCGCGACCGACCAATAAACCGGCATCGACCATTTGCCGGATATTGCCATGAAGAAAATCCTGCTTTCACCGATGCTTGCCGCAGCCTTTGACGCTTTGGCCCGCGCCGTCGACCCGAAGTCCTATGCCATGTTGCTGGCCGGCCTTTGTGTTATCGGGGCTGTGCTGCGACGACGCGCAGGGCCGTATTGATTATTGGGGTTGCCGGCTCTTCCAGAAAATTAAACAGGCCGCTTTTGCGGCCTGTTTTGCTTTGGGGTGGCGCTGTTTTGCCGCCTCTTACGGTCAACCGGAAAAAAGCGCCAAAATTGAAATTCCATGGAGCTGGTGATCTGACCGGGTGCTATTTCATCTGGCAAGCGCGAGGTTTCTGGGAGGTAGTGTTGCCTGCCTCGTGTTTTATGTCGATTAATGACATTTGATCTAATTCTGGTGAGTGATATTGATCCGCAAATTACTGTTTTGATGCGACAAAATGCCACAGTGTGGTGCGGAATGCCCGTGGATATAATCAAAAAACAGCCAAAATGGGTCAAAAGAGCGAGTTTCGGGAGGCGCGCTTTTTGCTGAAATTTCGTTGCAGAACATGCATCTTTTTCCGTTTGGGCTGAAATAAGAATCGCAACCTAAAAGGGGAGTATTGATGCAATTCAAATCGCTTAAGCATGCAGCGCTCGTCGGTACGCTTGCCGCTGGCCTGGTGGGTGCCGCCACTTCCGCCCAAGCGGATTATGCACTGCCGCCGGCCTGGATGCCGATGGTCATGGCGACCATTTCACTCGACAGCGCTGGTGCATTGTCGATGGTCGATCAAAGTACCTTCTTGCCGCGCTGTCCGGGATGGAGCAGCGGCTGCTTCTCGTCGAATCCGCTGCCGCTGACGACCAATGTGCTGGCTTCCGGGAATCCGGATGTTGCAGCGACAACGTTCGCCCAATGGGATCCGGCGCAGCCGTGGTCTGTCCTTCAGAACAAGGGATTCAGCCGCGAATTTGGCTGGTGGGGCGGGGCAGGTACAGCGCCGGCGACACTCAAGAGCAATGTTGAAACGACCTACGGCGCCGGTGCCAGCATCTGGATCGAACTGCAGAACCAATCGGCCGGCCTCGAAACCTACAAGGCAGTCGGCAAGTTCGGTGTCAATGCCAATAATACGACGACCGTCGATCCGACTATAGGCGCCTACCAAGGCCTGTTCGGCACAGCGGGCAGTTCGAGCAAGTGGCAATGGGATTACCAGATGGATCACAACGTCTACGCCGTCGCCCAGTCCAGTCTGATCCCGAATGCCCTCTATTCGGCGACCTACAAGGTGTATATCGGCGACAGCATGGGCAACGAACTGGCCTCCGCCGTTGGCAAGAGCACGGTCGAGAGCTGGACCTGGAAAGCCCCCGCTGTCGTGCCGGTTCCCGAACCTGAGACCTATGCCATGTTCCTGGTCGGTATCGGCCTGATCGGCGCAATTGCCCGCCGCCGTCGCGCGGTTTGACCCGGGGTTCCGGTCACATCCTTCTTGTGAGCAGGCGTGTCGGTGAAATCGGCATGCCTGTGTGCAAGCACCACATCACTGTGGCGAATCCTGAACCTGCTCTCGAAAGGAGAACTGCATGCAATTAGCTAAAAAGCGCCATCTGGCGCTTGCCGTTTCGGCGCTTGCCCTGTTGGCCGGCGCACCGCTGGCTCACGCGGCATCCAATACCTACAACGTCGTCACCACCTGGTTCGAGCCGGATACCCAACCCAAGAACACGATTTTCACGGGAAGTTTTACCTTTGATGATGTCACCCATACGGTGACCAATCTGTCGGGTACCTTGACCGAATCGATGACCGGGGTGTTCCCGATGCCGGTTAACGGCCCGAATGCGCCGTACTACGATCAGACGCAGGTGCCGCTGACCTATCAGTTGCAGACTTGGAAAGATGAGGTCCTGGGCGGCACCTTTGCTGCAGTTTTCTCCAAAAATACGACGGTCACTTTCATGGGCAACACCTGGTTGCCGGCCGATGGTGTCGATGTTGGCGGTGTGTTTGATGGCGGTCCACGCATGTCGAACTATGCAAAATCCACCCAAAACTCGTATGCCCTGATCTTTGTGCCATACAGCCTGTCCTCGGCGAACAATGACAGCAATCCGCTGACCTTGAACTGGGACGAAAAGACTAGGGTTGGCAGCAAAGGCCTCGCCAGCACGGCATATGCCGACTGCGCACCAGGCGGCATGATGGGTGCCGTTTGCATGACGGCGACCTCGGAGTCGGTCTACGGCGCGGTCGGGACGATGAGTGGCGTGCCACTGTCGCAGAGCATTACCGCCGTGGCTGCGGTTCCCGAGCCGGAAACCTACGCCATGTTGCTGGCTGGCCTGGCAGTCGTTGGTGGAGTTGCTCGTCGCCGCAAGAAATAAGCCTCCGGACTTTCAACCGGTATTCGCAAACGGCCAGGTTTCCTGGCCGTTTACCGTTAGAAAATTCTATGTCCTGCAATATGAAAATGAACGAGGCAGCCGTCGTCTTTCTGGCTTGCCTGCCGTTGATCGCCTTGGCCGATGAGGCGACTGCGCCGGCCGGAGAGGCTGTCGATTCGTTGACCGTGATGGATACCGTCACGGTCAACGGAAGCCGATTCGTGGAGCAGCCTGTCGGCGCACGCAGCCTTGATCGGCGAGTGCTCAAGGCGGAACGCGCCAATACGAGCGATACCGCACGCCTGCTTGAAAATATTCCCGGGGTGAGTACCTACGGTGCGGGGGGCATTTCGAGCCTGCCGGTGGTCCAGGGAATCGCCGACGACCGGTTGAGAACCCAGGTGGACGGGATGGATTTGATGACTGCCTGCCCCAACCACATGAACCCGGCCATGTCGTTCATCGATCCGTCGCGGGTGGCCAGTATCGAGGTGTACGCGGGCATTGCGCCAGTCAGCATCGGCGGTGACAGCATCGGTGGCAGTATTCTGGTCAAACCCCAGCCACCGAAGTTCGCGGCTGGCGACGAAGACTATTTTGTGAGCGGACAGATAGGGGCCTTTTATCGCAGCAATGGTCACGCCAACGGAAACAACGTGGCCGCGACCTTGGCGACACAGACACTGAGTTTCAGCTACGCCCGTTCGTTTTCAGAGTCCGACAATTATTGGGCTGCCAGCGATTTCAAAAAGCCGGGCGTCTGGAAAACCATTAGCGAAAATCCGATCAAGGACAACGTCGTCGCGGTTTCCGAGTACTGGGGATCGGTCAATGAGGACTTCAGACTGGCCTGGCGACCGCAGCGGGATCACTTGTTCCAGTTCAGTTACGGCGAACAAAAAATCGACTATGAAGGATTTCCGAACCAGCGCATGGACATGATTTCCAGCGTGCCTTCGCCGAGCGATCCTCTGGACTACAGTATCGATAAAAAGAAGCCTTCCAACGTCAATCGGACGAGCAGTCTTTCCTACCTTGGGCGCTACGATTGGGGGGAGCTGGAGGGGCGCTACTTTCATCAGCATTTGCGGCATCACATGGATTACATCCAGGATCGCTTTTTCGGGATGCTGATGCCCATGGATACCGTGGCGAGTACCGATGGTGGAGTGCTCAAAGCCAGCATCAATTTGTCGGATTCGCACCTTCTTCGTTTGGGGACGGATTTTCAGAAATATCGCCTTGCCGACTGGTGGCCACCGATCAATGCCGGTATTTCGATGTGCTGCAACGATTTCTGGAATATCCGGGACGGCAAGCGTGACCGAATCGGCTATTTCTCGGAATGGGAGGCCAACTGGACATCCGAGTGGATGAGCCTGATTGGCGCTCGCTATGATCGTGTTCGTGCCGATGCCGGACGAGCCCAAGGGTATAGCAACAGCTATTCCGGCGATGCTGCGAGCTTCAATGCCATCGACCATGAGCGCAAGGACGAGCACATCGATGCGATGGCCTTACTTCGTTTCACCCCGGATCAATCGCAAAACTACGATTTGGGCATCGCTCGCAAAACCCGCTCGCCCAATCTTTATGAGCGCTATCCCTGGTCCTACAACTCGATGGCGGCGCTCATGAACAACTTTGTCGGCGATGGCAATGCCTATATCGGCAATCCGGATTTGCGACCGGAGGTTGCCCATACGATCAGCACGACGGGTGACTGGCACGATCCTGAGCGTGAAAGATGGGGGATGAAGGCAACAGCCTATCTGACCTACGTTGATGACTACATTGACGCGCAGCGTTGCACGCAGGCCATGAATACGCAATGTACGGCGGCAAATGCAACAACGACGAACAGTTACGTCAAGCTGCGCTACGCGAATCAATCCGCGATGCTTTATGGCCTTGATTTGTCAGGTCAGCGACTGCTTGCTCGCGGCGAGGGGCTTGGAAACCTGTCGATCAACGCCATGGTCAGCTACGTCCGTGGCGAGAATCGGACGACCGGCGACAACCTGTATCACATCATGCCGCTGAACGCGAAGCTGGCACTGGTGCATAGATTTGCCGGTCTGACGAATACGCTGGAAATGCATGCCGTAGGCGGCAAACACAAGACATCACAGGTCAGAAACGAAGTCGAGACGCCGGGCTATACGCTCTTCAATCTGCGCAGCAGTTATGAGTGGAAGCATGCGCGCATAGATCTGGCCATCGAGAATCTGTTCGACAAGTTCTACTATCTGCCGCTGGGCGGGGCCTATGTCGGTCAGGGAAATTCCATGACCATCAGTGGTGTGCCATGGGGCATGGTCGTTCCCGGGCGCGGTCGTTCATTGAATGTGGCGCTTAACCTCTCGTTCTGAAGGCAATTTCGCGGAAGCATTTTCGAGTGGGATTCGTGCTGCCGTTATAATGAAGGAGGTCGCTTGGGCGGCCTTTTTCGTTTGCGTTGGAGCATTGATTCGTGCCTTCTCTAGGAGAAAACTGGCGTAAAGGCCAACAACTGCTTGCCGAAGCCGGCATCGAATCGGCGCGTCTGGATGCCCGTTTGTTGCTGGAATTTGTTGCTGCTTGCAGCCATGCCGACCTTTTGATGGCGCCCGAGCGCTCGTTGGATATCGCGGCGCAAGAGGCGTTCGATCATTGCCTCCTCCGGCGTGCTTCTGGTGAGCCGCTTGCCTATGTCATGGGCGAGGCGGCGTTTCGCGGCCGCTTGTTCCAGGTCTCCCCGAGTGTCCTGATTCCACGTCCCGAAACCGAGATTCTGATCGACCTGGCGCTTGAGCGAATGCATCGCCTGCCCGCGCCGCGCGTTATCGACCTTGGTACCGGCTCCGGCATTATCGCCATTTCGCTTGCGCTGGAATGTCCGTCGGCCACGGTTCTGGCCGCAGATCTGTCATCAGCTGCGATTTCAGTGGCGCGCAACAATGCCGGGCGTCTCGGGGCGGCGGTCGAGTTTCGCCAGGGAGACTGGTTGGCCCCGGTCGCAGGCGAGCGTTTCGATGTGATCGTCTCGAATCCCCCCTATGTCGCCGATGGCGATCCGCATCTGGCCCTGAATGGCCTGCCTTTCGAGCCGCAGATGGCACTGACCGATGGTGCTGACGGTCTGGCCTGCATCCGGCGCATCGTGGCCGATGCGCCGGTCTGTCTGAAGCCTGGGGGCTGGCTGCTTTTCGAGCATGGCTACGACCAGGGCGAGGCAAGCCGGAACTTATTGGCTGCCGCCGGGTTCAAAGACGCGATTACTTTTCCCGACCTGGCTGGTATCGACCGAGTTTCAGGCGCCCATTTATAAATCAGGAGAGAGCATGTCCGACGTCCAACAACGTATCCACGCCACCGTCACCGGCAATCCGGTGGTCCTTTACATGAAGGGCGACGCCCGTTTTCCGCAATGCGGTTTTTCGGCTACGGCGGTTCAGATCCTCAAGGTCTGCGGCGTTGAAGACTTCGTCACGGTCAATGTCCTGGCCGACGAGGAAATCCGCAACGGCGTCAAGGAATACGCCAACTGGCCGACCATTCCACAGCTCTACATCAAGGGTGAGTTCATCGGCGGTTGCGACATCATGAAGGAGATGTACCAGGCTGGCGAATTGCAGCAATTGCTGCAAGGGATCGCCAAGGTCTGACCGGAGTGGATTGCACCAACAAAAAGCCCGCCAATCGGCGGGCTTTTTGTTGGCTGGCCGAATCAGATTTCGGCGGCCAGAAATTCGATATTGGGGCCGTCTGCGACCACTTCCTTCACGGCGCAGTGCGCAATGCTGTCGAGAACCGCGGCCTTCTGTTCAGCCGTAAAGCTCGCGGGGAAGCGAACGTCGGTCTTGAATTTGGCGAGCGTCAGCGGGCCGCCCGGGCCGGCAAACGGTTTGCAGCTGATCTCGATCCCGGCGGCAGAGATGCCCAGGCCCTTGCAGGCCTTCTTGGCATAAACGGCGGCACAGGCGGCAAGCGAAGCATAGAAGGCTTCCAGCGGGTTCATCAGGGAGCCGTCGAGTGCATAGTTTGCCTCGAACTTGCTGGTCGTGACCTTGATGAGGGGGGTGCTGTCGACAACGGTGGCGTACATGCTGTTCTTCCTTGCGGTAAGTGGTTTTGCAATCGGGTGCGATTGGCTATCGCTGAGTATTTATATAATAAACCGCTAATATGATTGGCGCAAAAAAAGCCGTCGGAGATGGCCGGCGGCTTTTCTTTCCTGCGGGCGCGAAATCAGGCGAGACGGGTGCGGGCGCGGGCGATGGCGGCTTTGACCTGGGCCGGGGCCGTGCCCCCGATGTGGTTGCGGCTGGCCAGCGAGCCTTCGACGGTCAACACGGAAAAAACGTCATTTTCCAAATTCGGGCAGAAGGCCTTGAGTTCGTCGAGCGACAACTGCGGTAAGTCGACGCCCTTTTGCTCGGCGGCCTTGACGGCGTGTCCGACCGCTTCGTGCGCGTCGCGGAAGGGTAGGCCCTTCTTGACGAGGTAGTCGGCGAGGTCGGTGGCGGTGGCGAAGCCCTGGGTCAGCGCGGCCTTCATCGCTTCCGGCTTGACGGTGATGCCGCCGGCCATGTCGGCGAAGATGCGCAGGGTGTCGGTGACGGTGTCGACGGCGTCGAACAGCGGCTCTTTATCTTCCTGGTTGTCCTTGTTGTAGGCCAGCGGCTGCGACTTCATGAGCGTCAGCAGGCTCATCAACTGGCCGTAGACGCGGCCGGTCTTGCCGCGCGCGAGTTCCGGCACGTCCGGGTTCTTCTTCTGCGGCATGATCGACGAGCCGGTGCAGAAGCGATCGGCGATCTGGATGAAGCCGACACGCGGGCTCATCCACATGACCAGTTCCTCCGACAGGCGGCTGATGTGCATCATGAGCAGCGCGCAGGACGAGGTGAATTCGATGGCGAAATCGCGATCGGACACGGCGTCGAGGGAGTTTTCGCAGACGCCTTCGAAGCCCAGTTGTTCGGCGACGAATTCGCGGTCAATCGGGTAGGTCGTACCGGCCAGTGCGGCGGCGCCGAGCGGCAGGCGGGCGACGCGCTTGCGGCAGTCGACGAAACGTTCGGCGTCGCGGCCGAACATTTCAAAATAGGCCAGAACGTGATGGCCAAAAGTGACCGGCTGGGCGACCTGCAGGTGCGTGAAGCCCGGCATCGGCGTGGCGGCTTCCTTCTCGGCCAGATCGACGAGGGCGCTGCGGAAGGCCTTGATCAGCACGAGAATGTCGTCGATCGAATCGCGCAGGTAGAGGCGGATGTCGGTTGCTACCTGGTCGTTGCGCGAACGGCCGGTATGCAGGCGTTTGCCGGCATCACCAACGAGCGCGGTGAGGCGCTTTTCGATATTGAGGTGCACGTCTTCGAGGTCAATCGACCATTCGAACTTGCCCGATTCGATTTCTTCCGTGACGATGGCCATGCCGCGCTCGATATCGGCCAGGTCGGCGGCGGCGATGATGCCCTGCTTGGCCAGCATGCGGGCATGGGCCAGCGAGCCGCGGATATCCTGGCGCCACATGCGTTGGTCGAAATCGACCGAAGCGGTATAGCGTTTGACGAGGTCGGAAACCGGCTCGGAGAAGCGTCCGGCCCAGGTGTATTGCGAGGCGTTGGAAGTCATGACTATGGTCTAGAATGGGCAGTTAGGCGACGAATTGAAGAACAATCCGCAACAAAGATGACAAGTATACGGCACTTTCCGGCGACTCACCCCCTGCCCGACTGGCGCAATTTCGGGGTGATGCTGCGTGTGCTGCTCAGTATCAACATCCTGGCGGCACTCGCTGCGCTCGTCCAGGCGCCTGACCTGGCCGGCTGGGCCAGCCGCTACATCGAGCTGGCGGCAGTGGTCGAGCCCTTGCTGCTGATCGGCCTGGGCCTGCTCTCCCTGTTGCGTGACGCGCTGTGGCGATTGCCCTTGCGGCTCGGCCAGGCGTGCGTGCTGTTGATGGCCGGGGTGCTGGCTGGCGCCATGGTGCTCTATGCTGCCTCGCTGGGCCTAACCGAGACTGCCGGCGTATGGCGGGGAGCCTTGCTGGCGATGGCGGCCACGGCGGCGCTGCTGGTTTATTTCGAGTTGCGCTCGGGGGCCATGTCGCCGGTGCTGACCGAGGCGCGGCTGGCGGCGTTGAATGCGCGCATCAGGCCGCACTTTCTCTTCAATTCGCTGAATGCGGTCCTGTCGTTGATTCGCGCCCGGCCGCAACAGGCCGAAGAAGCGCTGGAAGCACTGTCCGACCTCTTTCGCGCGGCCATGCGCGACCCGGCGGAAATGGTGAGCCTGGCCGATGAAATTGCTTTGGGCAAACAGTACCTCGAACTCGAAAGTCTCCGCCTGGGCGACCGTCTCGCGGTTGATTGGCAACTTGGCGACATTCCCGCGGAGATGCCCATTCCGCCCTTGTTGCTGCAGCCCTTGCTGGAGAATGCGGTTTATCACGGTATCGAGCCCGCGCCGGAGGGCGGCACGATCCGCATCGCCATCGAACAGCGAGGCGACGAGCTGCGCATCGCCATCCTCAATCCGACCGCCGGTCAGGTCCAGCATGCCGCTGGCAACCAGATTGCGGTGGCCAATATCCGCGAACGCCTGGCCTTGTATTACGATCTGGAAGCCCGTCTGGAAATCGAGACCGGTGATCATTCCTATGAGGTTCGCATCGTCCTGCCATGCCAACGCCGTCAGCCCACGCAACCCCGCTGAAGATACTGATCGTCGATGACGAGCCGCTGGCGCGCGACCGACTGCGCACGCTGCTGTCCGACATTGCGGGACAGATGCCGAGCGAAGTGGTTGGCGAAGCGGGCAACGGTCTGGCCGCGCTCGATATCCTGCGGGAAAAGGCCGTCGACGTGGTGCTGGCCGATATTCGCATGCCCGGCATGGATGGCATCGAACTGGCGACCCATCTTGGTCGCCTTGAAAAGCCGCCGTCCGTGATCTTTACGACGGCCTACGACAACTACGCCGTGCAGGCCTTTGACCTCAACGCCCTCGATTACCTGCTGAAGCCGGTGCGGACGCAGCGTCTGCTTTCCGCGCTGCAGAAAGTGCCCGCTGCACGCCAGGATCCGGCGCTGCTCGCCGGCATCGGTCACGAACTGCGTGGCAGCGGGCGAACCCACCTCTCGTGCCATGAACGCGGCCGCTTGCTGCTGGTTCCCATAGCCGAAGTCATCTACTTCAAGGCCGATCTCAAATATGTGACAGCGCGGACCATGGAGCGCGAATACCTGCTCGATGACACCTTGGCTCACCTCGAGCTGGAGTTTGCCGAACGCTTCCTGCGCCTGCATCGTGCCGTGCTGGTCGCCAAGTCGGCGTTGGCCGGATTCGAAAAAGCCGCCGGTGACGATGCCGAAGCTTATGGTTGGGCGTTGTTGCGTGGCCTGCCGGAGAAGTTGCCGGTAAGTCGTCGCCAGTGGGGACCGGCCAAGGCGCTGGTCAAGAATTCCTGAAACCGATAGTCGAGACAACCCGATGAGCCGAATCTGCCCCCATTGCAACTATGCCCGCAAGGCCGAGGATACTGCGCCGGACTGGCAGTGTCCTGCCTGCGAAAGGGCCTACGCCAAGGCGGGTGGTTCATTGCCGCCGGAATCCATGCGCCAGTATGGACCTGCCGTGGGAAGCGAACAGCGCGGTGGCCTCGGCAAGTGGTTCTTGATGGCTGTCGTGCTGGGCGGCGCATTCTGGTTCGGGCGACCCATGCTGCAGCAGTTGGACAGCCCAGCTCGCGTTGCGGCCGCATCGAGCGAGCAGCCGCAGGTCGTGTTGTATGCAACGAGCTGGTGCGGCTACTGCAAGATGACCCGCGAGTTTTTTGCCGCTAACGGTATCCGCTATACCGAGGAAGACATCGAGCAGAGTTCGACGGCCTTGCAGCGCCACAAGAAGCTGGGCGGCAACGGCGTACCGCTTATCGTCGTCGGGGACGAGGTCGTCAATGGCTGGAACGAACAGGCTCTGCGGCAGTTGCTCGGGCCGTGGATACGTAGCTGAGCGTTCCAGCCGGAGGTAGCGTCAGCCCACGGCGGGCGCGGCCTGTTCCGTCGGGCGTGGTGCGGCGCGTCGCGGGACGAGGGTGGCGTCGAGCAGGCGCTCGATCCGGAAGAAAACCTCTTCGCGCGAGAACGGTTTTTTCATGAAATCGTCGGCGCCGATGCGGGTGCCGAAAAACTGCTCCATCGCCTGCTCGTTGCCGCTCATCATGATGACTGGAATGTTGCGGGTGGCCGGGTCGCGGCGGATGGCGCGCAGCGCGGCAAAGCCGTTCATGCCGGGCAGCATGATGTCGAGAAAGATCAATTCCGGTGGCTGTTGCTGCATCTGCGCCAGTCCGCTTTCGGCGTCGAGCGCTTCCATGGTTTCGTAGCCGGCGGAGCGCAGGAATTTCTTGAGCACCGAGACGATGGTCTTGGAGTCGTCGATGATGAGGACGCGCGTCCCTTCGCGGGCATTGACCCGCTTTTTGCCTCGGCGCTCCGAGATGACGGCAACGTTGTTGGCGATAGGCGCAGATTGCGGCGCGCTTGGTGCTTTGGACCTGAATACGGAAAGAATTTGATCGAGAATACCCACGACTGCCCCCTGAAATAAAGCGTTTTTTAGCGCCGGGTATTGTTCGCTGGCAGTTGTGATGCCAGAAATTCCCGGCTACCAAATACCCGCGTATTTTAGAGCGCCTTATGCATTTGTTCTCGGTTATTTCGGGGTGGCCGGGAAATATTTCTTTCCGGTCGGTTCCTCAGTCCTTCAGTGCGCGGGTAACGACCTCGAAGACATCGTTCGACAGCCCGGCATGGTCGCGGATGGTTTCCAGTGCTGCTTGGGCCTTGGTCTGGCGATTGCTGTCGAATTTTCGCCAGCGGTCGAAGCTGCGGGCGAGTCGTGAGGCGACTTGCGGGTTCTTGTCGTGCAGGTCGAGGATGCGCTCGGCCATGAAAGCGTAACCGCTTCCATCGGCGGCATTGAAACGGACCAGGTTGGCGCCGAAGTTGCGGATCAGGGCGTAAATCTTGTTCGGGTTGCCGGCATCGAACGCCGGGTGGCTGGTCAGCGCGCGCACCGTGGCCAGGGTATCCGCCCGGCGACTGGTCGACTGGGCGGCCAGCCATTTGTCGACGACCAGCGCTTCATCCTTCCATTGCGCGTAGAACTCGCCGAGCGCCTGCTCGCGTTGCGGGCAGTTATCGGCGTTGACGTTGGCGAGGCTGGCCAGGGCGGCGAACTGCTCGGTCATGTTGTCGGCCTTGCGGAATTGGGTATAGGCCAACTGGTTGCCGTGCTCGGTTTCGAGTTCGAGCAAATAAGAAAGGCAGACGTTGCGCAGGGCGCGCTTCCCGGCTTGTTCGCTGTTGGGCGCGTAGGGTTCGCTGACGGTTAGCGCGGCGTAGAGGCCGGCGAATTCGCCTTCGAGTTCTTCGGCGAGATGGCGGCGCAGGCCGTTGCGGGCGGCATGCAGGGCTTCCGGATCGACGACGTCCTGCAACTCGGCCAGCGTGCCTTCGCCAGGCAGGGTCAGGGCTTCGGCGACGAAAGCGGCGCCGCGTTGGGCTTGCGTTTGCAGCAGGCGGCGGCAGGCGGCGGTGAAGGCGTCAGGCCAGACCGGGGTCTGGCCGGCGGCGATGGCGCTTGCGGCGTCGAGGATCAGGGTCGTGGCCAGGCGCTGGCCGGCTTCCCAGGCGTTGAACGGATCGCTTTCGTGGGCCAGGAGGAGGGTGAGTTGCTCGGGGCTGTAGTCGAAGTCGAGATAGATCGGCGCCGAGAAGTCACGCAGCAGTGAGGGGACGGGCTCGGCCGCAACCCGGTTGAAGACGAAGGACTGGCTGGCGGCGGTCAGGTGCAGGGTTCGTTCGCTGCCGTCGATGAGTTGGCCTTGTTCGGTGAACAGGGCGACGCGGATCGGGATCAGGTAGGGGGCGGCGTCGCTGGCGCGCGGGTTGGATTGCGTGCAGGTCAGCGTGTAGGTTTGCGACTCGGCGTCGAAGTGGCCATCGACGGCGACGCGCGGCGTGCCGGGCTGGTTGTACCAGCGCATGAATTGCGTGAAGTCGAAACCGGAAGCGGCGGCCATGGCGGCGACGAAGTCCTCGCAGGTCACGGCCTGGCCGTCGTGGCGCCGGAAGTATTCGTCCATGCCCCGGCGGAAGCCGTCGCGGCCGATCAGGGTCTGGATCATGCGGATGACTTCGGCGCCCTTTTCATAGACCGTGGCGGTGTAGAAGTTGTTGATCTCGACGAAGCTGCTCGGGCGGATCGGGTGGGCCATCGGGCCGGCGTCTTCGGGAAACTGGGCGGCGCGCAGACCGCGCACTTCGCGGATGCGGGCGGTCTGCCGGTTGTGCAGGTCGGCGCCGAATTCCTGGTCGCGGAAAACCGTCAGGCCTTCCTTGAGCGAGAGCTGGAACCAGTCGCGGCAGGTGACGCGGTTGCCGGTCCAGTTGTGGAAATATTCGTGGGCGACGACGCGGTCGATGTTCTCGAAATCGACGTCGGTGGCGACATCGCTGCGCGCCAGCACGTATTTCGTGTTGAAGATGTTCAGGCCCTTGTTCTCCATGGCGCCCATGTTGAAATCGCCAACAGCGACGATCATGTAATGGTCGAGGTCGCATTCGAGGCCGAAGCGCTCCTCGTCCCACTTCATGGATTTTTGCAGGGCGGCCATGGCATGCGGGCACTGGTCGAGCTTGCCCGGCTCGACGTAGATGGCGAGCTGAACGCTGCGGCCGGAGGCGGTGCGGAAGGTGTCGCGCAGCACGTCGAGCTTGCCGGCGACGACAGCGAAAAGGTAGGCCGGCTTCTTGAACGGATCGACCCATTTGGCCCAGTGGCGGCCATCGGCTTCATCGCCAGCGGCGACCGGGTTGCCGTTGGCAAGGAGGACCGGGTAGGTCGCCTTATCAGCGTGCAGGGTGACCGTGTAGGTCGACATGACGTCCGGCCGGTCGAGAAACCAGGTGATGCGGCGGAAGCCCTGGGCTTCGCACTGCGTGAAATAGCCGTCCTTGGAACGATAGAGGCCGGACAGGCGGGTATTCTTGTCCGGGTCGATGCGGACGACCGTTTCCAGCGTGAAGGTGTCGGGCAGATCTTCGATGGTCAGCTTGCCGGCACATTCCGAAAATGGCACTTTTTTCCGGTTGACCGTCAAACTCAGGGTTTCCAGTTCCTCGCCGTCGAGGACAAGCGCTTGCGCCGCGCCAGCCGGGTTGCGGCGCACGGCGAGCACGGCGGAGACCGTCGTGCCCGTGCTGTCGATGCTGAAATCGAGATCGACGGTGTCGATCAGGTAGGCCGGTGCGGCGTAGTCCTTGAGATAGACGGTTGGGGGGGTATCGGATTTCATGGGCGGACGGACAGTCGGGGTAACTGTCCATGATACGTCAAAGCGCCCGGGCGCTGGTATCCGGTCCGCCCTTTACCCGCAGTCGGGAAACTGCGGGCGGGGATCAGCAGCGATTAGTGATCGTGGCGGTCGTGGCCGTGACCATGGCCGTGGCCACGTCCCCGACCACGGTCGTCCTCGCCATGATCGCCGCGGTATTCCCGGCGATCGTCGCGGCGATCGTAGCCGCGGTCATATCCGCGATAGCTGTCGCGCTCGTAGCTACGGTGATGGATGTGACGTTCCTGGTAGCGCGGTGCGTATTCGTGCCGATACCAGTCGTCCTGAACGAAATAGACCCGTTCGCCGCAGGCGTGGTAGCGATGGCAATGCCGACGCCAGTCGCGGGCGTGGCCGGGCGGGACGCGCAAATAGAGCGGCGGACGGCTGATCGGGCCGCGGTGGATCATCAGCGGTTCGGGGAACAGCAGGGGCGGTGGCGGGAAGCCGCCGATGTCGAGGCGGCCATAGAAGCCGGGCTGGCCGATGTTGATCGAGACCTGGGCAGAGGCGGGGGCGCTGAGGGTGGCTGCAGCCATCGCGGCGGCAATGAGAAAACGTTTCATGACGGATTGTTCCTGGATGGTTCGTGTCTGCTTAACGGGACGCAGTATGGCGGGGATGACATTTTTTACTGAAACAATTTGTAATCGTCCCGTAATGGCCGTGCTGTCGGCATTTTGGCGGGTGCGGCGTCGGCGTGGTTCAGCGTCGGCGCCAGACCTGCCAGCGTTCCCGTCCGGAAAATACCGGGATGGAGTCGCCTACCGGTGCATCTTCGATGCGTTCGAAGTGGGCGCCGAGCAAATCGTCCAGCTGCTCGGGCAGGATGCCGAACGGCGGGCCCTTGGGCTGGTCGCACAGAAAGAAGAAGCCGGCGAGCAAGCCGCCGGGCGGAAGCAGTTCGGCGACGCGCCGTCCCCAGTCGGCCCACAGCTTGCGCGGCAGGGCGCAGAGGAAGGCGCGTTCGTAGATCAATGCGATGGGTTGCGCCGGCGTGAATGTAAAGAAATCGGCGCAAACCAGGTCGACCTTGGCCTCGCCCAGCACCTCGCGGGCTTTTGCGATAGCGGCAGGCGAGAAATCGAGGGCCGCGACTGGCCAGCCCAGATCTGCCAGATGGGCGGCCTCCCAGGCGCTGCCGCAACCTGGAATCAGTGTATTGACGGGCGTTGTCCGGCGGGCGATGAAGTCGGCGAAGGCAGCTGGAACCTTGCCGGCATCCCAGGGCGTCACGCCCTCGCCGAAGCGCTTGCACCAGAAGTCCGGATGTTCGGGGCGTTGCGCTGGCGGCTTGATGGTCTCGTTCATGGTTTTTTCAGGGTTCGGGTCGCTTGTTCGACGGCGTCTTCGAGATAGCTTTGGTAGAAGTCGGGTAGGCGGGCGCCAATAATCGGGTCGGCCAGCTTGCGGCCATCGGGGCCATAGAAGGCGACGACCGGAACCAGCTTTACCTTTTCGGCCGTGGCCACGCGGGCATGGGTCGAGGCGTTGCCTTTAAAGTCGGTCAGCGCCTGTTCGTCGCCATCCTGATTGATCTGGCGGATCTGCAGTCGGTCGCGGTAGCGGGGGTGAGTGGCCAGCGGTTTCAGGTAGTCGCGCTTGACGGCCTCGCAATGCTTGCAGTCCTTGCGGCTGTAGATGACGATCAGCGGGCCGCCGAGCCTGGCGGCGGCCGCCGCTTCGGTACGCAGGTCGACTGCAGCCTGGAGGTCGGTTGCCGCAAAGGACGGGGCGGCCGGCCATGCTAGAATCAGCCCTCCCAAAAGCCCTGCCCATTGCCTGATCATGCCCCGTCCTTCCAAGATTGTCATTGCCTCCCGCGAATCCCGTCTGGCCATGTGGCAGGCGGTACACGTTAGAGATCGCTTATCGAGTTTAAATCCCGGGGCGGAAGTTGTCATTCTCGGCATGACCACCAAGGGCGACCAGATCCTCGACCGGCCGCTCGCCGAAATCGGCGGCAAAGGCCTGTTCATCAAGGAACTCGAAGTGGCGATGCAGGAAGGCAAGGCCCACCTCGCCGTGCATTCGATGAAGGATGTGCCGATGGTCATGCCCGAAGGTTTCGTGCTGGCTGCCATCTCGGCCCGCGAGAATCCGCGCGATGCCTTCGTCTCGAACAAATACAACGGGCTCGACGACCTGCCGGCGGGCGCCGTCGTCGGCACCTCCAGCCTGCGTCGCGAATCCATCCTGCGCGCCAAATACCCGCAGCTCGTCATCAAGAGCCTGCGTGGCAACCTCGACACCCGCCTGAAGAAGCTTGATGCCGGCGAATACGACGCGATCATCCTGGCCGCAGCCGGCCTGATCCGCCTCGGTCTCAAGGATCGCATCAAGTCGATCCTGACGCCGGAGCAGTCGCTGCCGGCACCGGGGCAGGGCGCGCTGGGAATCGAACTCATCGACGGCGCAGCGGAGATGCTCGACGTCGTGGCGCCGCTCAACGATCCGGAAACCGCTCACTGTGTTCGGGCCGAACGGGCATTCTCGCGCGCGCTGGGCGGTAGTTGCCAGGTGCCGCTGGGCGGCTATGCCGTCATCGACAATGGTCAGCTCTGGCTGCGCGGCTTTGTCGCGACGGCCGACGGCAAGGAAATGGTCAGCGCGGAATTGCGCGGCAATCCGGCCGACGACGAGGCGCTCGGCCTCAAACTGGCCGCGGAACTCCGCGCCAAGGGCGCCGACGCCATTCTCGAGAAACTCGCTCACTGCAAATGAGCTGAGTGCGGTGTTGCACGCGATTCGGGCCATGGAACCGCGCCTTTGCCCCCGTGGCGGCGTGGCAAGTCCTCGCGGTAACGCGCGGTGTCGCTGCGGCTTTCGCCTTGGCGCGAGGCCAAATGCATCGCTATCAGGCGCCGCATAGCATGCAACCGCGCACTGGCGGCCCGCTCGTTGGCCGAACCATCGTCGTCACCCGGCCGCAGGCTCAGGCGGCGCCGCTGGCCGAGGGTATCGTGGCCGCGGGTGGTAGGCCGCTGATTTTTCCCCTGCTCGAAATTTCGCCGGCCGCCGACGCGCAGCCACTGGCCGCTACCGCGCAAAGGCTGGCCGATTACGCGCTCGCCGTTTTCATCAGCCCGAATGCGGTCGAGCATGCTTTGCCGGCCTTGCTGGCGAACGCGCCGTGGCCGTCGACGCTGCGGCCAGCTGCCGTCGGGCAGGGAACCGTCAGGGCGCTAGCGGCTCGCGGCATCGAGGGCTGCATCGCGCCGACCGAGCGCTTCGATTCGGAGGCACTGCTGGCCTTGCCGGAACTGGCAGCCGAAAACATGGCGGGAAAGCGCGTGGCGATTTTCCGTGGCGACGGCGGTCGCGAATTGCTGGCCGATACGCTGCGCGAGCGCGGGGCGACGGTCGATTGCATCACCTGTTATCACCGCTCCGGCCCCTCTGCCGGCCTGTTGCCATTGATGGCGGCCTGGCGGGCCGGGCAACTCGATGCCTTGACGGTGTCGAGCAGCGAAGGCCTGCGTTATCTGGTCGAGCAACTTGACGCCGACGGTCGCGCTTTTCTGCAGAAAACGCCCATTTTCGTTCCCCATGCCCGCATTGCCGACAATGCCCGGGCTTTGGGTTTAAGCAACATAATCCTCACCGACGCGGCTGATGCCGGCATTCTTGCCGGCTTAGTTGCTTATAATTGGCTGGCATGATGCCCGAAAACGATACCCCCCAAACACCGAACGCCATTCCTGCCCCCGTCCCGACCCGTCGCGACAAACGTCAGGGACCGTGGCTGTTCGTGGCGATTGCCGCGCTGGCGCTGGCCGGCTGGCAGTGGTTTGAAACCCGCCAAAAGCTCATCGATACGCAAACCGAGGTCAGCCGCAAGCTGGCGGAATTCGATACCGGCAACAAGGAAGACCGGGGCGCCCAGAAGCAGACGCGCGAGCAGATCGAAGCGCTGCAGGCACGGCTCGGGGCGCTCGATGGCAAGCTGGCCGAATTCCAGGGGCAGTCGACCATGCTGCAGGCGCTGGTCCAGGACATTGCCCGCAGCCGCGAAGAGGTCGCGCTGCTCGAGGTCGAGCAGGCCATCGTGCTGGCTGGCCAGCAGTTGCAGTTGGCTGGCAATCTGCCCGTGGCCGTCCTCGCGCTGCAGACGGCGGATGCCCAGTTGGCCCGCCTGGATCGGCCGCAATACCTGCCGCTGCGCAAGGCGGTCGCCAAGGATCTGGCACGCCTGAGTGCGCTGCCGTTCGTCGACATGCCGGGCATCAGCCTGCGTCTGGAACAGGTCCTGGTCGGCATCGACAAGCTGCCGCTCGGATCTTACGGTCGACCGGAAAAAACGGCCAAAATCGAAATGCCCGTCCAGGGCGACCAGCCCTGGTGGGAACGGGCCGGCGGCCAGATCTGGCAGGAACTCAAGGGGCTGGTGCGCATCCAGCGTTTCGACCGCGACGATCCCTTGCTGCTGGCGCCGGAACAAGGCTACCTGCTGCGCGAGAACCTCAAGCTGCGCCTGCTGAACGCCCGCCTCGCGCTGTTTGCGCACGACCAATGGACCTTCCGCAACGAATTGAAAGTTGCCCAGGACTTGCTGTCCCGCCATTTCGAAGCCAACGACAAGGCCGTGCAAGCCGCCCAGAACACGCTGCGCCAGATGACGGCGACCGAGATCAACGTCGAGCTGCCGACCCTGGCCGATAGCCAGGCTGCCCTGCGCGCCGTCCGTCAGAGCAAGGAAAAGCGGTGAGAGGGCTGTTCTGGATCCTGACCCTGTGCGGGCTGGCGGTCGCCGTTGCACTCGGTGCCCGCTACAACGAAGGCTACGTGCTGCTTGTTTTTCCACCCTGGCGCGCCGAGATTTCGCTGAACCTCTTCATCATCGCCTTGCTCGCGCTCTTCCTCGCCTTCTATGCGGCGATGCGCCTGCTTTTCGTCACCTTCGGCCTGCCCAAGCGAGTACGCGAATATCGGGCGCAGCGTCAGCGTGAAAATGCCGGTATGGTCTTTCAGGATGCAGTCCGCCTGCTCTTCGAAGGGCGCTTCGGCCAGGCCCTGAAAAAAGCCACCGAGGCCCACGGCTCGGGAACGGCGCCCGGCCTGTCGGCGCTCATCGCCGCACGCGCCGCCCAGCGCATGCGTGAGCCAGAGAAGCAACAATACTGGCTGGAGCACGCCAAGACGGACGATCCGCGGACCGAAGCGGCAACGCTCATGCTCGATGCCGAAATGGCCAACGAAGCGCGTCGTTTCGAGGATGCCTTGGGCGCCCTGGAAAAGTTGCAAGGCAAGCAGGGGCGCCACATTGCTGCGCTACGTCTCGAGTTGCGCGCCCGCCAGGGCGTCGGTGACTGGGATGGTGTGCTCAAGCTGGCCCGCCAACTGGTCAAGCGCGATGCGCTGCCGGCCGAGGTCGTGCGCGAGATTCGCACGCAGGCGCATCTGGGAAATATAACCAAACGGGTGGCCGATCAGGGCAAACTGACCGCCTACCTGCGTTCCGTTCCCGAAGACGAGCGGGGCCGCCGGGTCGCGCTCGCCGCGGCGCGAGCACTGGTCGATCTGGGCGCCGAGGCGGAAGCCCAGAAACTGATCGAGTCGGTGCTCGACACGGTCAAGCACGAGGAATGGCAACCGGAACTCGTCGCCATCTATGGCCGCCTGACGAACAGCGAGCAGACTGGGCGCATCGCCAAGGCCGAGGGATGGCTGCGCAGCCATCCGGACGACGCGCGCCTGCTCAAGGCCCTGGGTCGGATGTGCATGCGCCAGCGCCTGTGGGGCAAGGCGCAAAGCTATCTCGAAGCGTCGTTGTCAGTCCAGCCGTCACAGTTGGGGCATCTCGAACTGGCCCGCCTGTTCGACCTGCTCGACAAACCCGAAGAAGCCAACAAGCACTACCGCGCCAGTGCCTTGCTGGAAAGCCATTAGGCTGGGCACGGAGATCCGGGGGGAAGATGCTGAACATCGACATGCGCAAGATCTACAACTTTTATCCCATCGAGCCAGCCCCCGATCCTGCGGCCCTGCCGAGTGGCGGTGATCTCTACTACGAGTGCCTGGACTGCCAGGTCATCGTCAATTCCGTCCCGCATATCAAGGCGGCCTGCGCCTGCGGCAACCTGGCGGGCAGTGGTGGCAAGCTGACGGTCAAGGATGCGCTGCGCGTCAAGGTCGTCCGCGGAAAACTCAAATAGTCGTTAGTTCTTGACCGATAGTCGAGGGCGTTTCGGCGCCCTCGACTATGCTAAAAACTGGTGACCAACAACTCGTAACTAGCTCACCCAGTCCTGCGGCTTCAGAAAGACTTCGTAGAGCTCGGCTTCCGGCGTGCCGGCCTCAGGTGTCCAGTCGTAGCGCCACTTCACGATCGGTGGCAGGGACATCAGGATGGATTCGGTGCGTCCGCCCGATTGCAGGCCGAACAGCGTGCCACGGTCCCAGACCAGGTTGAACTCGACGTAACGGCCACGCCGGTAGGCCTGGAAGTCGCGTTCACGCTCACCGTAGGGCATCTCGCGACGCCTGGCGAGGACCGGCAGGTAGGCACGGGTAAACGCATTGCCAACAGCCTGCGTCAACGCGAAGCAACGCTCGAAACTGCCTTCGTTGAGGTCGTCGAAAAAGACGCCACCCACGCCACGCGGCTCGTTCCGGTGTTTCAGGAAGAAGTACTCGTCGCACCAGTGCTTGTATTTCGGATACACCTCGGCGCCGAACGGCTCCAGCGCATCCTTGCAGGTCTGGTGAAAATGAACGACATCCTCGCGCTGGCCGTAGTAGGGCGTCATGTCCATGCCGCCGCCAAACCACCAGACATCCTCCTCGCCCTCCTTGCGGGCGACGAAGCAGCGGACGTTCATGTGCGCTGTCGGGCAATACGGATTGCGCGGATGCAGGACGAGCGAGACGCCCATCGCTTCCCAGGCCCGGCCGGCCAGTTGCGGGCGAACCGCCGTGGCCGACGCCGGCAGCGATTTGCCGGTGACGTGCGAGAAATTGACGCCGCCGCGCTCGAAGAAAGCGCCTTCCTCGATCAGGCGTGAAATGCCGCCGCCGCCCTCCGGGCGATCCCAGGCATCGGTGCGGAAGGGCTGGCCGTCGAACGCTTCCAGTTCGGCGACGATGGCGGCCTGCAGGCCGGTGAAATAGTTTTTCAGTTGGGTCGTGTCGATGCTCATTGTTTTATTGGCAGCTTGTCGTGGTGGGGGATGCGAGTACGTAACGGTTCCGGCCTTCCGCCTTGGCCTGGTACATGGCGCTGTCCGCCAGGCTGACCAGGTGCTTGGCGGTCATTGTCATGCCTTGCGTGCCGCAGCAGGTGGCAATGCCAATTGAAACGCCGATGTGGATTTGCAGGTCGTTGACGCGGAAGGGGGCGGACAGGGCGCCGATGCATTGCTGGGCAACGCGCTCGGCCGCTTCCTGCGGCTTTTCGGTGTCGTTGAGGAGAATCAGGAACTCGTCGCCGCCCAAGCGGGCGACGGTGTCCACGTCACGCACCGCTGCTTGCAGGCGCATCGCGATCTGCGCCAGCACGAGGTCGCCGATGCCGTGGCCGTGCGTGTCGTTGACCGGCTTGAAACCATCGATATCGAGGAAGAGCAGGGCCAGACCCTTGCGACTGCGCTGTATGCGGAGCAACTCGCTTTCCAGCCGCTCGTCGATCATCCGCCGATTCGGCAAACCGGTCAGCATGTCGTGGAGGGCCATGTCGGCCAGTCGTTGCTCCTGTTCCTGTAGACGGTCCTGCAGGCGGTTGAAGCTGCGGGCCACGTCCGCGACCTCGTCGGCCGTGCGGGTTTCGATAGGGCGTACCGGGCGTCTGCCTTCGGCCATCTCGTGCAGTTCGCCGGCCAGTTGGGCGATGGGCTTGAGCAGGCGGTTGAGTACGGCAAGCAGGACGATGATGCTCGGCAGCGAAAGCAACGCCGTGATCACTAGCGTATTGCGCAAGGAGTTGGTGACCGGCGCGAAGGCATCGTCGGTCGATTGGCGTGCGATCAGCACCCAGTTGGTGCTGGGGACTGGCGCGCTGGCAACCAGTTCATCCTGATGCGCCGCGTTCCGGATGATCCTGATGCCACCCGGCATGCCGAGGGCGGTATCCAACACGGGATCCTCCTTGATCGCCGGCATCGACGTGACCGCCTGGCGGACGTCGGAGGTCAATACAAACAGGTGGTGTTGCGGCGAAACGAGCTGGTAGCTGCCGTTCTTGCCCGGGCTGACCCCCATGATCAGGTCGAGGAATCCCGGTGTTTCCAGCGGGGTGACGCCGGCGATGATGCCGAGCAACTGTTGCTGCGAATTGAATACCGGAATGGCGATGACCAGTGCGGGCTGGTTGGTGGCCCGCGCGATCAGGGGTTTGCTGATGAAGGGGTGTCCGCTCGTTTTGGCGCCGATGAACCAGTCGCGGTCGGTAAAGGACCTCGGTCGGGTTTTCAGGCGGGGGGCGTCGCCGATGGTTGGCCCGCCATCCGGCGGTACGACCATCAGCCCGATGGGAAACAGCGTATGAATGGCCTTGCGATCTTCGAGCCATTTCTGCATCTGCGGCGGGTCGTTGAAGAGGTCCTCGGGCATGTTCAACGCAACCCGTTTCAGACTCTCCAGGCGCAACGTGATCTTGGCGTCGATATCCCGCGCAATGTAGCTGACCGTCGTCAGCTGCTGCTGCGAGAGCATCTCCTGCATGTCGTCATGCAGGATGCGCGTGGCAAAAAAGGTAATCAGGCTGATGCCGGCCAGAAACAGGAGCACCGAGACGACGGCGATCCGTACTTTGAGGCTGCTGCCGATGATCGGCATCATGGCCCGTTGGCCTTAGCGGGAAATCGCCCGGTGCCCGATATCCTTGCGGAACTGCATGCCGTCGAAACTGATCTGGGCAGCCGATTCGTAGGCCAGCTTCTGCGCCAGCTTGACGTTTTCGCCCAGCGCCGTGACACAGAGAACTCGTCCGCCGCTGGTCACGACCTTGCCGTCGGCATCGGTTGTCCCGGCATGGAAGACATGGGCGTCGTCGCCAAAACTGTTGCTGGCAGGCAAGCCCATGATTGCGTCACCCTTGCGTGGTGTTTCGGGATAATTCGCGGCGGCGAGAACGACGCCCAACGCGACGCGGCGGTCCCATTCGGCCTCGACCTGGTCGAGTGTGCCGTCAATGGCGTGTTCGAGCAGCTTCACGAAGTCGGACTTCAGGCGCATCAGGATGGGCTGGGTTTCCGGGTCGCCCATGCGGCAGTTGAATTCGAGCGTCTTGAGCGAGCCGTCCTTGCCGATCATCAGGCCGGCGTAGAGGAAGCCGGTGAAGGGGATGCCATCGGCCGCCATGCCACGCACCGTCGGCAGGATGATTTCGCGCATGGCCTTGGCGTGCACCTCGGGCGTCACGCATGGTGCGGGCGAATAGGCGCCCATGCCACCGGTGTTGGGGCCGGTATCGCCGTCGCCGATACGCTTGTGATCCTGGCTGGAGGCCAGGGCCAGCACGTTCTTGCCATCGACCATGACGATGAAGCTGGCTTCCTCGCCGTCGAGGAAATCCTCGATGACGACGCGAGCGCCGGCATCGCCGAGCTTGTTGCCGGACAGCATGTCGTCGATGGCAGCGTGGGCTTCCGCGATGCTCATGGCGACGACGACGCCCTTGCCGGCGGCCAGGCCGTCGGCCTTGACGACAATCGGCGCGCCCTTGCGGTCAATGTAGGCGTGGGCGGCGGCGACATCGGAGAAGGTCTCGAAACCGGCTGTCGGAATGTTATGGCGGGCCATGAAGCGCTTGGCGAAATCCTTGGAGGATTCGAGTTGGGCGGCTTCCTTGGTCGGGCCGAAAATCTTCAGACCACGGGCCCGGAAGACGTTGACGATCCCGGCGGCCAGCGGCGCCTCGGGGCCGACGACGGTGAGATGAACCTTGTTTTGCTCGGCGAAATCAGCCAGCGCTTCCGGATCGGTGAGGCCGACGTTTTCCAGTTCGTGCTCACGTGCCGTGCCGGCGTTGCCGGGGGCAACGAAAACCTTCTGCAGGCCAGGCGTCTGCGCCAGGCGCCAGGCCATGGCGTGCTCGCGGCCGCCGGAACCGATTACCAGTAGTTTCATGATTTACCGAGTAGCTAGTTATTAGTTGGAGAATTGCCAGTTGGGGATGGGGCTAGCAGCTAACAACTAACAACTAGCTGCTAGCAACTCCAGCTTAGTGGCGGAAGTGGCGGGCGCCGGTGAAGACCATGGCCAGGCCATGCTCGTCGGCGGCGGCGATGACTTCCTCGTCGCGCATCGAGCCACCCGGCTGGATGACGGCCTTGGCACCGGCTTCGGCCAGCACATCGACGCCGTCGCGGAACGGGAAGAAAGCGTCCGAGGCGACAACCGAACCCTGGAGCGACAAGCCGGCGTGCTGCGCCTTGATGCTGGCGATCTTGGTCGAATCGACGCGGCTCATCTGGCCGGCGCCAACGCCGAGGGTCATGCCGTTGCCGCAGAAGACGATGGCGTTGGACTTGACGAACTTGGCGACGCGCTCGGCGAAGAGCAGGTCTTCGATTTGCTGGGCAGTCGGCTGGACCTTGGTGACGACCTTGAGGCCGGATGCCTGGGCTGTGAAGTTGTCCGGGGTCTGGACGAGCAGGCCGCCACCGACGCGCTTGTACTCGAGGGCGTTGAGCTCGCGGGAGATCGGCACGACCAGTACGCGCAGGTTGGCCTTGCTGGCCAGCGCAGCTTTGGCTTCGGCGGTGAAGGACGGGGCGATCAGGACTTCGACGAAGTGCTTGCGCTCGTTCATGGCGTTGACCACGTCGATGCCGACTTCGCCGTTGAAGGCGATGATGCCGCCGAACGCCGAGGTCGAATCGGTCTTGAAGGACTTTTCGTAGGCGCCGAGCAGGGTGCCGTCAACGGCCACGCCGCACGGGTTGGCGTGCTTGACGATGACGCAGGCCGGGGCGTCGAAGGACTTGACGCATTCCCAGGCGGCGTCGGAGTCGGCGATGTTGTTGTAGGACAGCTCCTTGCCCTGTAGCTGGGTGTAGGCGGCGATGCTGCCGGCGACCGGGTTCGGTTCGCGGTAGAAGGCGGCGGACTGGTGCGAGTTTTCGCCGTAGCGCAGGATTTCGGTGCGGTCGAAAGCCAGTTGCAGTTTTGCCGGGAAGATGGCCGGGACAGGCGCGGCTTCGGCCGGCTTGGCTTCGGCGCCTTCGTCGAGACCGGTCAGCCAGTTGGCGATCATGCTGTCGTAGCGGGCGGTGTGCGTGAAGGCCTTCTTGGCCAGACCGAAGCGGGTCGCCAGTTGCAGGGCGCCGCCGTTGGCTTTCATCTCGGCGAGCAGCGGGGCGTAGTCTTCCGGATCGGTGACGATGGCGACGCCGGCGTAGTTCTTGGCCGAGGAACGGACCATGGCCGGGCCGCCGATGTCGATGTTCTCGATGGCGTCTTCCAGCGTGACGCCGGCCTTGGCGATGGTCGCGGCGAAGGGGTAGAGGTTCACGCAAACCAGGTCGATGGTCGGAATACCGTGCTGTTCGATGGTGGCGAGGTGCTCCGGTAGATCGCGACGTGCCAGGATGCCGCCATGCACCTTCGGATGCAGGGTCTTGACGCGACCATCGAGCATTTCCGGGAAGCCGGTGTAGTCGCCGATTTCGGTGACGGCCAGGCCGGCGTCGCGCAGCATCTTGGCGGTGCCGCCGGTGGACAGCAGCTTGACGCCCTGGGCAGCAAGGCCCTGGGCGAATTCGAGGACGCCGGTTTTGTCGGACACGGAAATGAGAGCTTGTTTGATGGACATGTTAGTAGTCAGTCATTGGTAATTGGTTATTAGTTGCCAGTGATTTGAGCTGCTAGTGAAGGGCTGACAACTCAAGCCCACTAGCAGCTTGGAACTAAAGCAATTGGTGTTCGGTCAGTTTCTTGCGCAACGTGTTGCGGTTGATGCCGAGCATGTCGGCGGCCAGCGTCTGGTTGCTGCCGGCCTTGGCCAGCACCAGTTCGAGCATCGGCTTTTCGACGCTGCGCAAGACCATGTCGTAGATGGCGGCCGGTCGTTCCCCGTCCAGGTCGCGGAAATACTGCTCCAGTGCGTTGATGACGCACCGCCCCAAATCATGTTGGCTCATGCTGCCAACTCCTCCCCGTGGTTATATTTGAGATATTCGTTCGCTTCTGCCTGTTGGAGAAAGAAGTCATTAACTGCCTGCATCTGTAGTTCGATGCTTGGTAAGGTATTCATGTGCTTGCGGAACGCGGCCGAGCCGACCAATCCCTTGGTGTACCAGGAGATGTGCTTGCGGGCGACCTTGAAGCCGGTTTCCGGGCCGTAGAAATCGTAGAGGTCGACGAGATGCGACTTGAGAATTTCGTGGATCTCGGTGACCTTGGCCGGCGGCAGATGCTGGCCGGTCTTGAGGTAGTGCTCGATTTCGCGGAACAGCCAGGGGCGTCCTTGGGCGGCACGACCGATCATGATGCCGTCGGCGCCAGTGACGTCGAGGACGTGCTTGGCTTTTTCCGGTGTCGTGATGTCGCCGTTGGCGATGACCGGGATGCGGATCAGCGTCTTGACCATGGCGATGGTGTCGTATTCGGCTTCACCGGTGTATTGCTGGCAGCGCGTGCGGCCATGGATGGCCACGGCGCGGATGCCCGCAGATTCGGCGATGCGCGCGATGGTCGGGGCGTTCTTGTTGGCCAGATTCCAGCCGGTACGGAATTTCAGCGTGACCGGGGTGTCGGGCACGGCGGCGACGACGGCGTCGAGAATGCGGCCGACCTGCTGCTCGTCCTGCATGAGCGCCGAGCCCGCCATGACGTTGCACACCTTCTTGGCCGGGCAACCCATGTTGATGTCGATGATCTGGGCGCCGTTGTCGACGTTGTGTTTTGCCGCCTCGGCCATCATTTTCGGATCGGCACCGGCAATCTGCACCGAAATGGGTGCGACTTCACCGACGTGGTTGGCGCGACGCAAGGTCTTGGCGCTACCGTAGAGCAGGGAGTTGGACGTGACCATCTCCGAGACGGCCAGGCCGGCGCCCATCTTCTTGCACAATTGCCGGAAAGGGCGGTCCGTCACGCCGGCCATGGGGGCGACGAACAGATTGTTGCGAAGCTGGAAACCAACAAAATCCATGGGCGAACGGGGGCTTGGGCAAAACGTGGAGAGCCGCGAATTTTACCTGAGTCGGCGCTTAAAAAATAGTCAAATTGTGCGGTCCGGCATTTGCCTCGACGCGACAAGGACTTATCAGTCGCCCCATGTTTGCCAGGTGTTGGGCCGTTGCGGGATGGGCGGCTCAGGGCCAGGCGCGGGCGCCCCAGATCATGCGCTTGGCGACGAAATGGCGGGCCGGCGGGAAGATGTCGAGGGCGAAGAGGCCGAGGCCGCGGGCGAGCTTGAGCGGGCCGCAATCGTTCGAGAAGGTGCGGACGATCTGGTCGGTGAAGAAGGCACCGCCCCGGCGGTCAAGGCGGCGGCTGGCGGCGTAGGTGGCGAGGCTTTGACGGTCAACGCCATTTTTTTGCAAAATTTCAAATAATTGCCAGGCGTCGCGGATGCCGAGGTTGAAGCCCTGGCCGGAGACCGGGTGCAGGGTTTGCGCCGTGTTGCCGATCCACACTTCGCAGCCTTTTACCAGTTCGTCGCGCAGACGAAGATAGAGCGGGAAGCGGCTGCGCTTGCCCGGTTTTGCAAAGCGCAAGCGTTGGCCGAATTGGGCTTGAAGCGCGGCGATGAAGGCGTCGTCGTCCATCGCCATGACGGCATCGGCCTTGGCGGGCGGCAGCGTAAACACGATGGAGAATTCGTCGCCGAGTGGCAGCAGGGCGAGCGGGCCGTCGGGCGTGAAGCGTTCCCAGGCGCGCTTGCCATGACCCGGTGTCGGCGTGACTTCGCAGATGACTGCGTGCTGTTCGTAGTCGCTGACCTTGACGGCGGGGTCGTCGCCGGGCGTGCCTTCGGCGTGCACGAGCAGCTTGGTGCGGAGGGTGCGTAACTGGCCGGCGTGGCGAATCGAGACGGTGACGCCGTCGTCGTCCGGGGCGATGTCGAGCACTTCGGTTTCGGCGAGGATGGCGTTGTCGGCGAGGTTGGCGGCCAGCGCGCCGGCCAGGTCGCGGTAGCGGACGACGTAGCCGAGGGCGGGCAGGTCGTATTCCTGGCGGTCGATCAGCGTCCGTCCGAAGCCGTCCTTTTGCGAGATGTGGATGGTCTCGATCGGCGTCGCTGCACGCGTCGGCCAGCTGTTGATCTGTTCGAGCAACTGGCGGGCGCCGTGCGAGAGGGCGAGGGCTCGCGGGTCGCTTTGCTGGGCCGTGAGAGGGCGGCGGTCGAGCAGCATGGACGGCAGCCCGGCCTTGGCCAGAGCCAGGTGCAAGGTCAGGCCGACCGGGCCGGCACCGATGATGAGGATGTCGGTGTGCTCAACCCGCGCGTCAGTCATGGCGCATGACCTCCTCGATTTCGGCGACCGTTTTCGGCGCCGAGGTGTAAACGTCGCAGCCGGTGGCGGTCACGCGCACGTCGTCTTCGATGCGGATGCCGATGCCGGCCAGCGCCGGCGGGATGTCGTCGGCGGGACGGATGTAGAGGCCGGGTTCGACGGTCACGGTCATGCCCGGTTGCAGGGTCGTCCATTGTTCGCCAACCTTGTATTCGCCGGCGTCATGCACGTCGAGGCCGAGCCAGTGGCCGGTGCGGTGCATGTAGAAACGCTTGTAGTCGCCCTTCTCGATCAGGTTGTCGAGGTCGCCGCTCAGCAGCTTGAGGTCGATCATGCCTTGCGTCAGCACGCGCACGGCGGCGTCGTGGGCTTCCATGAAATGGCGGCCGGGGGCGGTGGCGGCGAAGGCCGCGTCCTGCGCGGCGAGGACGATTTCGTAAACGTCTTTCTGGGCGGCATTGAAGCGGCCGTTGACCGGGAAACTGCGGGTGATGTCGGCGGCGTAACCGTCTACCTCGCAGCCGGCGTCGATTAGGACCAGCGTGTTGTCGTTGAGCACCTTGTCGTTGGAGACGTAGTGCAGCACGCAGGCATTGGCGCCGCCGGCGACGATGGGTGTGTAGGCGTGGGCGTCGGCGCCGCGCTTGCGGAATTCGTAGGTCAGCTCGGCTTCGAGTTCGTATTCGGCCATGCCGGGGCGGCAGGCGCGCATGGCGCGGGCGTGGCCGGCGCTGGCGATGTCGGCGGCACGTTGCTGGATGCCGGCTTCGGCGCTGTCCTTGACGAGGCGCATGGTGTCGAGTTCGGCCCGCAAATCGTGGATGGCGCGCGGTGCCCGCTTGCCGGCCCGGCTCTGGGAACGCACGTCGTTGAGCGCCTTGGCGATGCGGGCGTCCCACTCGCTGTCGTGGCCGACGGCATGCCACAGCGTGTCCCGGTCGACGAAGAATTCGGGCAGCTTCTTGTCGAGTTGCTCGATGGGGTAGGCCGCATCGAAACCGAAGGCCGTCTTGGCCGCCTTCGGGCCGTAACGATAGCCGTCCCAGATTTCGCGCTCTTCATGCTTCTCGCGGCAGAAGAGGATGGATTTCGGTTTCTTGCCGCCGATCAGCACGACGACCGCTTCCGGTTCCGGGAAACCGGTCAGGTACCAGAAGTAGCTGTCGAAGCGGTAGAGATGGTGCGCGTCGCGATTGCGAATGACTTCCGGCGCAGTCGGCACGATGGCGACGCCGTCGCCGATGGTCTTCAACAGGCGCTGGCGACGGGCAAGAAAGTGGGCGTGGGTCATGCGTTCCTCAGTTCGGCATCCAGTTCCGCAAGACGTTGCGGCGTTCCTACATCGACCCAGCGGCCGGCGAAGCGTTCCCCGGTCAGCGTGCCGGCCGCGATGGCGGCGTCGAGCAGGGGGCGGAGTTTCATGATCTTGCCGGGTTGGACGTCGGCGAAGAAGGATGGCGAGAAAACGCCGATGCCGGCGTAGGTGAGCGTTTGCTCACTGTTGGCATAGACGACGCGTTCACCATCCAGGCTGAAGTCGCCACCGGCGTGATGCGCCGGATTCGCCACCATGACCAGATGGGCGGCCGGTTTCCAGCCTTTGACGGTCAACCGGAAAAAATGGCCAAAATCGAAATCGCAATAGACGTCGCCATTGACCACCAGAAACGGCTCGTCACCGAGCAGCGGCAGGGCCGTGGCGATGCCGCCGGCAGTTTCCAGTGCGCCCGGTGGTTCGGGCGAATAGCGAATCGACAGCCCCCACTGTGAACCGTCGCCGAGCGCTGTTTCGATCTGCGCGCCGAGGTGGGCGTGGTTGATCACGATGTCCCGGAACCCCGCCGCCGCCAGTCGCTCCAGATGCCATACGATGAGCGGCTTGCCGCCGGCCACGAGCAGTGGCTTCGGCGTGTGGTCGGTGAGCGGCCGCATGCGTTCGCCGCGGCCGGCGGCAAGGATGAAGGCTTTCATGGGTTATTTGTAGCGGTAGCCGATCTGTTCGGTGTTGCCTTCGAGGCGGTCGAGCAGGTTTTGCAGCGGCTTGAGCTGGATGTAGCGGCTGGCCGTCTTGCGGGCGTAGTTGATGAAACGCGGCAGGTCTTCGCTGTATTTTTCCTTGCCGTCGCGGTACTTGAGGCGGCAGAAGATGCCGAGCACCTTGAGGTGGCGCTGCAGGCCCATCAGTTCGTATTCACGCCAGAAGGCGCCGAAGTCCTCGCGCACCGGCAGGCCGGCGGCGCGGGCTTTTTCCCAGTAGCGGACGACCCAGTCGATTTCCTGCTCCTCTTCCCAGGAGATGAAGGCGTCGCGGAACAGCGAGACGACGTCGTAGGTGATTGGACCGAAGACGGCATCCTGGAAGTCGATGATGCCCGGCGTCAGGCGCTCGGCGCTCTCGACGACCATGAGGTTGCGGGGCATGAAGTCACGATGCACGAACACCTTGGGCTGGCCAAGCGCGGAGTTGATCAGGAACTTGAAGGTCCGGTCGAGCATGATCTTGTCTTCGCTCGTCAGTTCGATGCCGAGGTGGCGGCCAACGAACCATTCCGGGAAAAGATCGAGCTCGCGGCGCAACAGCGTGCCGTCGTAGGGCGGCAGGGTCGAGGCGGTCGAGGACTGCTGCCATTTGATCAGCACATCAAGGACAGGGCGGATCAGCAGGTCGGCCATGCTGAGGTCGGCGTTGAGCGCATCGAGATAGCCGATGCGACCGAGGTCGGTGAGGACCAGGAAACCGTTCTCGAGATCCTTGTCGAGAATGCGCGGCGCCGCGAGGTCGGCCTTGGCGAGCAGGCCGGCGACGTGGATGAAGGGCTTGCAGTCCTCCTTTTCCGGCGGCGCGTCCATCAGGATACGCGTCGTGCCATCCGGCCAGGTCAGGCGGAAATAGCGGCGGAAACTGGCATCGGCCGAAGCCGGGGTGATGCTGACGGACTGGCCGGGGAAGCGACTGGCTACCCAGTCTGTAACAAGTTGGTCGCGCGGCGTGGGTTGCATAAGCGGGCAGGGTTCGGTTCGTTGTAAAATGGCCGGATTTTAACACTCGGGCATCGGCCGTTCCGGTCCCGGACTTTCATTGATCGACTTGATGCCCGGTTTTGCCCGTCGTCCGCTTGCTGTTCTGGTTTGCTGCCTCTTCGCGGGAGCGCAGTGGAGCCATGCCGCCGACGATGTGCTGCGCCTGCAGATGTCGATCGGTGGCAACGCCGATCAGCCGGAAACGGCGAACGACATCCTGCAACTGGCGGCCAACGACATTCCCCTCCGTCTTCGCCAGGAGCGCCGCTTCAACGTGCTGGGCAAGAAGCGCCAGGCTGCGGAACCCGCGGCCGTGGGCATTGAGCTGCCGGCAGCGCTGAAGAAGGACGACAACTACCCGCTGTTCATCAGCGCCGACCAGATCGAAGGGCAGTCCGAGGACGCCACGATCGCCGAAGGCAATGTCGAGTTGCGCAAGGCGGGGTCGCTGATCATCGCCGATCGCATGACCTACCGCATGCTGGAAGACGAACTGGATGCCACCGGCTCGGTTCGCCTGCTCCAGGATGGCGCTGAAATCGACACGCCGCATTTGCGCATCAGACTCGATGAGCAGGTTGGCTCCGCCGAGAACGTGACCTACCGCATTCTCAAGGAAACACAGAGCCGTTTCTACGGGCCGACGCAGACCATCGTGACGGTGGCCGGCAGCAACGCCAACACTTCCGGCGCGCCGATGATGCTCAACGTCGCCAACAGCTACGGCCTGCCGACGCAATCGCCGCCGCAACGTCCGGTTGAGGCGAACGGCAAGGCCGAACGCATCGATTTCGAGGGAGAGAACCAGTTCACCTTCTGGTACAACTCTTTCTCGACCTGCAAGCCTGGGCAGGATGACTGGTACCTGCAAGCGTCCGAAACCCATCTCGATTACGACAACAACGAGGGTACGGCCCATCACGCCTCGCTCTGGTTTGGCGGCGTGCCCCTCTTCTACACGCCCGTTGCCACCTTCTCGCTCAATGGCCAGCGCCGCTCTGGCCTGCTCCACCCGCATTTCTCGACGTCGACGCGGAGTGGTGTCGATTTCACGATGCCGTATTACTGGAACATCGCACCGAACTACGACCTGACCCTGTCGCCGCGCTACATGAGCAAGCGCGGCATGCAGCTGGGTGTCGAAGCGCGCTATCTGGATCACAATTTTCAGGGGGTGACCCGCGCCGAATACCTGCCCAACGACGAGATGCTGAATCGCGAGCGCTACGCTTACCGTATCGAGCATCAGCACAACCTGGGCCGCGGCATCACGGCGCTCATCAACTGGAATGGCGTTTCCGACGACTACTATTGGCAGGACATGTCGTCGCGCCTGCTGCAGACCTCAATGACCCAGTTGCCCAAACAACTGGTACTCAGCTATGCACCATCGCCGTGGCTGCAAAGCAGCATGCAGGTCCTGCGCTACCAGACGCTGCAACTCGATCCGGCCGTGCCCGTGACGCGCCCGTATTTCCTCGAGCCGCAACTCAACATCACCGGCTATCGCGCCAATGTGCTGCATACCGATCTCAGCATGATCGGCCAGTTTTCGCGCTTTACCCATGCTGATGCCACCAAGCCGCAGGGCGATCGCATCGTTTTCTATCCGCAGCTGTCCATACCCTTCGTGCATCCAGCTTTCCAGATCACGCCGAAGTTCGGTCTGCACATGAGCCACTATGGATTGAGCAATCCTTCGGTAGGGACCGATAGCAGCATCAACCGGGTTTTGCCGACCTTTACGCTTGATTCGACCATGATTTTCGAGCGAGAGGGCGACTGGTTCGGCAACGGCTACATTCAGACGCTGGAGCCGCGTCTTTACTACGTGAATATTCCGTATTCGAACCAGAGTCAGATTCCGCTCTTCGATACGGCCCTTTCCGATTTCAACTTTGCCCAGATCTTTTCCGAGAATCGCTACAGCGGCTACGACCGGATCAATGACGCCAATCAACTGACCGCCGCGCTGACCACCCGCCTGCTTGACGGCGAGACCGGGGTCGAGCGCTTCAAGGCCATGCTCGGCCAGCGCCATTACTTCCGGCAACAGCGCACGGCCATTACCGGCGAGGCGACCCGTTCGTCCGATTTTTCCAATCTGGTCGCCGCGGTCAACGGGCTGATTGCCCCCAAGACCTACATGGACCTGGCCTGGGAGTACAACTACCGCGACAACATCAGCGAGCGTTTCTCGGCGGGAGCGCGGTATCAGCCAGAACTCGGCAAGGTCTTGTCCGGCAGCTATCGCTACACGCGCGATGCGCTGACCGGTGCCTCCACGGTGGACCAGTTCGATCTGTCCGGGCAGTGGCCAGTGTCCTCTAAATGGTATGTGGTGGGCCGCCAAAACTATTCCCTGCGCGACAAGCGTGCCCTTGAAACCATCGCGGGCATTGAATACAACGCCGGTTGCTGGGCGTTGCGCATCGTCGGTCAGCGGCTGGCAGCCATTACCGGTACGCCCAACGAAACGCTGTTTTTGCAGCTTGAACTCAACGATTTCGGTAGTATCGGTACCAATCCGATTGGCCTGCTCCGGCGCAGCATCCCGGGTTATGGCAAGATCAATGAACTGCCCAGCAGCAATCTCCTTGGCAATTAACGCAACATGACCGCAATTCCATCCATTGCCCAGGGCTCCGCCAGCGGCAGCCTGCACAACTCCCAATGAACACCATGATCACATTTATCCGTCACCTGCTTGTCCTGATTTGCTGCCTCGGCAGCCTGCTGGCACATCCCGTATTGGCCGCGCCCGCAGATCCGGTTGAGGCAGACCGCATCGTGGCCGTTGTCGGCGATGAGGTCATCACCTATGTCGAGTTGCGTACCCGTCTGGCGGCCGCGCTCAAGCAACTGCAAAAGCAGGGAACGCCCCTCCCTCCGCAGGACGTCCTGGAGCGCCAGATGCTTGAGCGCCTGATCATGGAACGCGCCCAGCTCCAGTACGCCCGCGATGGCGGCATGCGCGTCGACGACAACCAGCTTGAACAGGCCATCGGCCGCATCGCCGCCGGCAACAAGATGAATCTCCAGCAGTTCCGCGCTGCGCTCGAAAAGGATGGAGTGGAGTACGCGCGTTTTCGTGAGGACATCCGCAACGAGATGGTCACCGTCCGTCTGCGCGAGCGCGAAGTCGACAGCAAGATGGTCATTTCCGAGGGTGAGATCGACAACTATCTGGCCAATCAGACGGCCGCTGGTGGCAGCGGCGAGGAATACCAGTTGGCCCACATCCTGTTGCGTGCACCGGAATCGGCCAGCCCCGAACAACTGCAGAAGCTGCGGCTGCGTGGCGAACAGGCCCTGAAGCGCGCCCAGGCCGGCGAGAACTTCGCCGAACTGACAGCGGCTTTCTCCGATGCGCCGGACGCCCTGCAGGGCGGTGACCTGGGCTGGCGCGCCCTGGACCGCCTGCCGACGCTGTATGCCGAGGCCGCCGGCAAGCTCCAGCCGGGGCAGGTCAGCCCGCTCCTGCGTTCATCGGCTGGCTTCCATGTCGTCAAGCTGATCAACAAGCGTGGTGGCAGCGGCCCGGCCTCGGTCATGCAGACCCGTGCCCGCCACATTCTCGTCCGCATCAATGAAGTCGTCTCGGAAGGCGAGGCGCAGCGCAAGCTGGAAGTCGTTCGCGAAAAGATAGTGAATGGCGTCGATTTCGCCGAGCAGGCCCGCCTCTATTCGCAGGATGGCTCGGCGGCCAAGGGCGGCGATCTGGGCTGGCTCAGCCCGGGCGATACCGTGCCCGAGTTCGAGCGGGCGATGGATGCGCTCAAGGTGGGCGAACTCAGCCAGGTTATCCAGTCTCCCTTTGGCATGCACCTGATCCAGGTCCAGGAGCGCCGCGAGCGTGACGTCTCTGCCGAGCGCCAGCGTGTTGCGGCACGTCAGGTGCTGCGTGAGCGCAAGCTTGACGAAGCCTACCAGGACTGGCTGCGCCAGTTGCGAGACCGCGTGTACGTCGAAAACCGACTCGACGAAAAGTGATGCTGCCGGTCATTGCCGTGACCAGCGGCGAGCCGGCCGGCATTGGTCCCGAACTCTGCCTGCGCCTGGCCAGCCATGCCGGCGAAGCGCATCCCGTCATTCTGGGTGATCGCAGCTTGCTGGCGGAGCGCGCAGCAAAACTGGGCTTGTCGGTTGAATTTCGGGAATACGAGCCCGGCTGTCCGCCAGCACCTGGCAAGCTGGATGTCCTCCATTTGCCACTGGCTGTCCCGGCCCAGGCCGGCAAGCTTGACGCGGCCAATGGCGCCTACGTGCTGGCCTTGCTCGACCGTGCCCTGGCTGGCTGCCAATCCGGCGAATTCGCCGCGATGGCGACGGCTCCGGTGCACAAGGGCGTCATCAACGACGCCGGCGTGCATTTCACCGGCCACACCGAATACCTGGCCGACGAAACCGGTACGCCGCTCGTCGTCATGATGCTGGCCGGCGACACCGAGCGCGGCCCGCTGCGCGTCGCGCTGGCCACAACGCATCTGCCCATGAAAGACGTATCGGCCGCCATCACCGCCGACGTGCTGGAAAAAACGCTGCGCATCCTGCACGCCGACCTGCGCAGCAAATACGGGCTGGCACAACCGCGCATCCTCGTCGCCGGCCTCAATCCGCATGCCGGCGAAGGCGGTTATCTCGGCATGGAAGAAATCGACGTCATCATTCCGGTGCTCGACAAGTTGCGCGCCGAAGGCATGGCGTTGTCCGGCCCTTACCCGGCCGACACGATGTTCACGCCGCCCATCCTCGCCCAGGGCGATGCCGTCCTCGCCATGTACCACGACCAGGGCCTGGCCGCCCTCAAGTACGCCACCTTCGGCAAGGGCATCAACGTCACCCTCGGCCTGCCCATCATCCGTACCTCGGTTGATCACGGCACGGCGCTCGAACTGGCCGGCACCGGCAAGGCCGATCCCGGCAGTCTGTTCGAAGCGGTAGCCGAGGCCGCCCGCATGGCTTTGGCCAAAAGGAACTCGCCATGAAAGGCCACGTCGCCCGCAAACGCTTCGGTCAGAATTTCCTGATCGACCAAGGCATCATCGGTGCCATCGTCTCGGCCATCGACCCGAAACGCGACGAGACGGTCGTCGAAATCGGCCCCGGTCTGGGGGCGATCACCGAGCCGCTCATGCAGCGTGTCGATCACCTGCATGTCGTCGAAATCGACCGCGACCTGATCGCCCGCCTGAAAAAGCAGCACCCGCCGGAACGCATGACCATCCACGAAGGCGATGCGCTGGCCTTCGATTTTGCCAGCATCGGCAAGAATCTGCGCCTTGTCGGCAATCTGCCCTACAACATCTCGACGCCGCTGCTCTTCCACCTGGCTGGCTACGTCGATGTCGTTCGCGACATGCATTTCATGCTGCAGAAGGAAGTCGTCGAGCGCATGGTCGCCGAGCCGGGTAATGCCGATTTCGGCCGCATGTCGGTCATGCTGCAATACCGCTTCTATCTGGAATGGCTCATCGACGTGCCGCCGGAAAGTTTCGATCCGGCGCCCAAGGTCGATTCGGCCGTCGTTCGCCTGATCCCGAAACCGGTGTCCGAACTCAACGCCAAGAGCCAGGACAAGCTGTCGCAGGTCGTGCTCGCCGCTTTCTCGCAGCGCCGCAAGATGCTGCGCAACACGATGAAGGGCCTGCTCGCCGACGCAGATTTCACGGCCCTCGGCATCGCGCCAACCCTGCGTCCGGAAGATGTCTCGGTCGAAGACTACGTGCGCATCGCCAATTACCTGACGCCCTGAGTTTCCCCGCGGGGGCAGTCGGTTTTCCGTTCAACCTGCCTTTGACGGTCAACCGGAAAAAATGCCCAAAATCAAAATTTTTGGCGCAACAAAAAACCCGCCGCAGCGGGTTTTTTTGTGGCACTTGCCCCGGATTTACTTCTTCATCGGGCAGGTGTTCAGGCCGAGCAGCGGGTAGAGCGGGCACCAGCCCATCAGGCCGGTAGCCAGGGGGACGATGCCGATGTAGCCCCAGACCGGCAGCATGCCGGCTGCGGTTGCGCCGATCAGGCCGGCGCCAGCAACGATGCGAAGGATTTTGTCGATACCGCCAACATTTGCAGCCATGGTGTGTTCTCCGTTAGGTTAGGTGTACGCCGCCAATTTAACGTTGCGGATGACCGATGTATGTAACCTCGGTCACACAGCCGCGAGTTTTTGCAGGCCGGCCCGGTCGGTGACTGTCAATTGCTCGCGGCCAAGCGTGACCAGCCCCTGCGCGGCGAAGCCCTTGAGCAGACGACTGACGATTTCGCGGACGCTGCCCAGTTCATCGGCCAGTTGCTGGTGCGTCACGGCCAGCACCACCTCGTTGCGCGCCAGGATGAGCTTGGCCAGGCGCTGGTCGAGGCGGGCGAAGGCCACTTCTTCGACCAGTTGCATGAGCTCCCCGATGCGGTCGGCAAACAGGTGAAAGACGAAGTCGCGGAAGGGCGGATGGTCCACCATCAGGGCGGCAAAGGCCTTGACCGGTACGGCCAGCAGCGTCAGCGGCGTTTCCGCGATGCCGCGGGCGTTATAGTCGGAATGGCTGAGCAGGCAACTCGACGAAATGATGCAGGAGCCGCCGGGGGCGACGCGATAAAGCATGAGTTCGCGCCCGCTCGTCGCCAGCTTGATGACCTTGATGCTGCCTTCGAGCAGCAGCGGGAAGCCCTGGCAGGGCTGGTTCTCGGCGAAGACCTGGGTGCCGGCGGGCAGGTGCATGATGCTTTGCGGGGCCAGCATCGCCGCGATGCGCTCGGCGGGCAGGCCGCGCAGCGCCGGGTAGAGTACGAGCAGCTTTTCGGTCGTGATGGGGTTGGTCATGGCGGTCAAGCGATCTCGGCCCACACCGGGGCATGATCCGACGGGCGCTCCAGCTTGCGCGGCGCGCGGTCCACGCCGGCCGCGGTGCAACGCTCGGCCAGGGGCTTCGAAAGCAGGATGTGGTCGATGCGCAGCCCCTGGTTCTTCTGGAAACCGAGCATGCGGTAATCCCACCACGAGAAGGTCTTATCCGGCTGTTCGAAGAGCCGGAAACTGTCGCTCAGGCCGAGGCCGATCAGGCACTGGAAGGCGGCACGCTCGGGCGGCGAGACGAGAATGCAGTCGGCCCAGCGTTTCGGGTCGTGCACGTCGCGTTCGTCCGGCGCGATGTTGTAGTCGCCGCACAGCGCGAGCTTCGGGTGCTTGGCCATTTCCTCGCCGATCCAGACGGCCAGCGCATCGAGCCAGCGCAGCTTGTAGTCGTACTTGTCACAGCCGACTTCCTGGCCGTTCGGCATGTAGGCGCAAACGACGCGCGTGTCGCCGACCGTGCCGCTGATCAGGCGCTTCTGCTCATCCGGGAAATGCGGGTTGCCGCAGACGACATCCGCAATCGGCTCACGGGCGAGCAGGGCGACGCCGTTGTACGTTTTCTGGCCGGAAAAGGCGACGTGATAACCTGCGGCCTCGATCTCGGCGCGCGGGAAATTGTGGTCTTCGAGCTTCAACTCCTGCAGGCACAATGCATCCGGCTGGGCCGCGGCCAGCCAGTCGAGCAGGTGCGGCAGACGAACCTTGAGCGAATTGACGTTCCAGCTGGCAATCTTCACTTGCCGGGCTCGCTTGCCGGCTTGGCCGCGCTCTTCGGATAGCCCGCGAGGTCGAGCAGGTTGTCGTAGGCGCCGGCCTCGAAGCCGCGGAAGCTTTGCTTGCCGACCTTGATCGAGGGCACGAAGGCATCGCCGACCAGTTGTTTGAGTTCGGCGGCCTCTTCGGCGCTTTGCAGCATCTTTTCGGTGAAGGGCACGCTGCGCCGGTTGAGCAGCTCGCGCGCATTCTTGCACTCGGCGACGCAGTCCGCTGCTGTGTAGAGCGTCACGGGGAAGGCCTCCATCGCCTTTTTCGTGGCGAAGGACATGCCGTCGCTGGCCTCCGGTTTTTCGCCCGTCTTCAAAACGCCCTTGGCCTTGCCGGGGGGCGGCGAGTCGGAAATCACTGTCCGGCCGCCGGCGTCGGTCCACCGGTAGGTTTCCGCCTGTGCGACGGTAGTGCTGGCCAGCACGAGGCACAACGTGAGCAGATAGCGCATGCTTTTCTCCCTGAAACCGCGTTAGGCAGCAATCATACCGCTATGACGAAGCAGTGCGTCGACGCTGGGTTCACGACCGCGGAAGGCCTTGAACGATTCGATGGCCGGGCGCGAACCGCCAACCGACAGAATCTCGTCGAGGAAGCGCTTGCCGACTGTCGCATCGAACGGATTACCGGCTTCTTCGAAAGCCGCATAGGCATCGGCCGACAGCACTTCGGCCCACTTGTAGCTGAAGTAGCCGGCGCCGTAGCCACCGCCGAAAATGTGCGAAAAGCTGTTCGGGAAACGGTGCCATTCGGGCGGCAGCAGCACGGCGACTTCCTTGCGCACGTCGTTGAGCACGTCCATCACGGTCAACCCGGATTTCGGGTCAAAATCGGAATGGATCAGCATGTCGAACAGCGAGAACTCGATCTGGCGTACGGCCATCATGCCGCTCTGGAAATTCTTGGCGGCCAGCATCTTGTCGAAGAGTTCGCGCGGCAGCGGGGCGCCGGTATCGACGTGGGCCGTCATGCCCTCGACGACTTCCCATTCCCAGCAATAGTTCTCCATGAACTGCGACGGCAGTTCGACGGCATCCCACTCGACGCCGTGGATGCCCGACACACCCAGTTCCTCGCCGCGCGTCAGCAGGTGGTGCAGGCCGTGGCCGGTTTCGTGGAACAGGGTCGTGACTTCATCGTGCGTGAAGGTCGCCGGCTTGCCGCCGACCGGGCGCGAGAAATTGCAGTTCAGGTAGGCGATGGGCTTCTGGATGCCGCTCTGCACGCGACGGCGTGAGCGAGCTTCGTCCATCCACGCCCCACCGCGCTTGGTTTCGCGGGCGTAGAGGTCGAGGTAGAACTGGCCGACCAGATCGCCAGCCGGCGTTTCCAGCCGGTAGAAACGGACGTCCTCATGCCAGACCGGCGCCGTATCCGGCTTGACCTTGACGTTGAACAGGCTCTCGATGACCTTGAACAGGCCGCCGAGCACCTTGGGTTCGGTGAAATACTGCTTCACTTCCTGCTCGGAGAAGGCGTAGCGGGCCTGCAGCAGCTTTTCGGAAACGTAGGCGGCATCCCAGGGCTGGAAGTCGGCCAGGCCGAGTTCGTCCTTGGCGAAGGCGCGCAGTTCGGCGATGTCCTTCTCGGCAAACGGCTTGGCCTTGGCCGCCAGTTCGCGCAGGAAGGCGAGCACCTGGGCCGGCGTGTCGGCCATCTTCGGGGCGAGCGAGACTTCGGCGAAATTGTTGAAGCCGAGCATTTTGGCGTCTTCGACGCGCAGTTCCAGCATGCGCTGGATGATCGGCGTGTTGTCCCATTCCGGCTTGCTCGAACCGTCGTGGAATTCGGCGGCGCGGGTGGCGTAGGCGCGGTACATGCGAGCGCGCAAGTCGCGGTTGTCGGCGTACTGCATGACCGGGCCGTAGGACGGGGCGTGCAGCGTGAATTTCCAGCCCTCGACGCCAGCCTTTTCGGCGGCTGTTTTTGCGGCTTCCTTGGCATCGTCGGGCAGGCCGGCGAGCAGGGCTTCGTCGGTGACGATTTCGGCGAAGGCATTGGTCGCGTCGAGCAGGTTTTCGGCAAACTTGGCCGAAAGCTGCGACAACTCTTCCATGATCGCCTGGAAGCGCGGCTTCTGGTCATCCGGCAATTCGGCGCCGGACAGGCGGAAATCGCGCACTTCGTTGTTGACGACTTTCTTTTGCTCGACGCTCAGCGTGGCGTATTCGGTGCTGTCGCGCAGCGCCTTGTACTTCTCGAACAGCTTGAGGTTCTGGCCGAGTTCGGCGTAGAAGCGCGAGACTTCCGGCAGCATCTCGTTGTACGCCTCGCGCCAGGCCGGGATGTCATTGACCGAATGCAGGTGGCCGACGATGCCCCAGGCGCGGCCGAACGGCTCCAGACCATCGGCCAGGGCGCCGGCGAAATCCTTCCAGGTGGCCGGCGTGGTGTCGGCGGTCAGGCGTTCGATCAGGCTGCGGCCGTCGGCCAGCAGCGATTCGATGGCCGGTTTGACGTGTTCAGGCTGGACGGTATCGAAACGCGGCAGGTCGGAGAAATCGAGCAGGGGATTGGTGGTCGTCATTATTAGTTTCCAGGCAAGAAAAACGGGCGGTCAGGCCGCCCGTTGGATCTGGGGGCAGACCCCCTATTCTACAAGCTCGCGGTAGGCATGCCACGAGGCATGGCCGAGAATCGGCATGATCACGACCAGACCGAAAAGCAGGGTGGCGAAGCCGAGCAGGGTCAGGGTGACGAGCAGGGCCGCCCACACCAGCAACGGGCCGGTGTTGCGCGCAAAGGCCCGCAGGCTGGTCATGATGGCGGTGACCACGTCGGCATCGCGGTCCAGCATGAGCGGCACCGAGACGACGGCCATGGCAAAGACGAAGAGCGCCAGCACGCCACCCAGGGCAAACCAGGTCGCGGCGAAGGCCAGATGCTGCCCGTCGAAGATGATCTCGTTGAGGTAGGCGCTGGCCATCGGCGCCGACGTGGCCCCGATCAGGGCGAAGGCGACGGCGGAAAAACGCTCCCACATCAACATGATCAGCGCCAGGATCAACCCGAAGAAGGCCAGCGACTGGCCATTGCGCGCGAAGCACTTGATCGAGTCGATGAACAGAATCTTCTCGCCAGCCTCGGTGCGCCGGCTCAGTTCATACAACCCGGCCGCCAGCAGCGGCGCGACCAGGAAGAAGCCCGAGATGGACACGGTGAGCAGATGCGGGCTTTCGAGCAAGGCGAGAATGATGAGGTCGCCCCCCAGCCCGAACAGCAGGCCATAGGCCAGCGAAGGCAAGGGATTCGCCTTGACGTCCCGCCAGCCGGCGCGCAGCCAGTGCAAGGGGCGATCCGCCGCGATGTGCCGGATACGCGGTAAAGTCATTCCCTGTGCATGGAAATCGTAGAGCGGATTCATGGCTGCCTCCTCGTTCAAAGTCACGGTTGTTTGACCGGGTAGGAGGGGCGGGGTTCAGTTGAAGGGGGGCGAGGTGGTGGTCAGAAACGGTCTGTCATTTTTGCGTTGGTTATGATTGCCGCTTCAAAACAGGAGGCGTAGCATTCGTCGCACGCAATATGATCAGGGTTTAGTCAGCGTGGGATATGAAATCGTGTGGGAAAAGCCGAATGGTCTTGTCAAGAGACACTTTGGCCATGTTACTGGCCGAGAAATGTTGGATGCCAACTGCAATATCGAAAAGGATTTCCGCTTTGACACCCTGCGATATGTCATCAACGACTTCTCGGAATGCTTGGGGGTAAGCGCGTCTACTGCGGAAATTGAGGAGATCGCGGCCATTGACTATGCAGCAGCTGCTTCGAACCCAAATATAAAACTTGCCATTGTCGCAACCCACCCAGAGGTATTGGCCGCTTCGGCGAGTTACATCAACGATCCGTTGAGTCCCTTTAAGCCCCGAATTTTTTATTCAATGGATGATGCCCGGTCATGGCTGAGGCTGCACGCGACATGATCTAAACGGTGCCCGCACCATCTGGTTTTTAATGCTTTCCCATCGACCCAGTGGTGTTTTTACTTGGTCTGGAATCGCAAAACAAAAACGCCCGCATTGCGCGGGCGTTTTGCTTGAAGCGACGGTCGCTTACAGCGTCTTGCCGGTGAGCTTTTCGTAGGCTTCGATGTACTTGGCGCTGGTGCGTTCGATGACGTCGGCCGGGAGCTTGGGGCCGGGGGCGACTTTGCCCCAGTCGAGGGTTTCGAGGTAGTCGCGGACGAACTGCTTGTCGTAGGAGGGCGGGTTCTTGCCTTCTTCGTACTGGTCAGCGGGCCAGAAGCGGGAGGAGTCCGGGGTCAGGGCTTCGTCGATGAGGTGCAGGGTGCCGGCCTTGTCGATGCCGAATTCGAACTTGGTGTCGGCGATGATGATGCCGCGACCGCGGGCGAAGGCGGCGGCTTCTTCGTAGAGGCGAATCGAGGCGATGCGGGCTTCGTCGGCGAGCTGGGCGCCGTTCTTGCCGGTGCCGGCGAGGGCGTCGGCGAGGTCGGCGGCGCAGTTGGCCTGGGCGACGGCGAAGGAGACGTTTTCGTCATGGTCGCCGACGGCGGCCTTGGTGGCCGGGGTGAAGATCGGGGAGGGCAGCTTCTGGGCCATCTTGAGGCCCGGCGGCAGGGCAATGCCGCAGATGGCGCCGGTTTCCTTGTAGTCTTTCCAGCCGGAGCCGATGACGTAGCCGCGAACGACGGCTTCGATGGGCAGCGGCTTGAGGCGCTTGACGACGACGGCGCGGCCACGGACCTGGTCGCGCTCGTTTTCGGCGACGACGGTTTCGGGATCGATGCCGGTCAGTTGGTTCGGCACGATGTGGCCGAGCTTTTCAAACCAGAAATCGGCGACGGCGGTGAGCACTTCGCCCTTGCGCGGAATCGGGTCCGGCAGGATGACGTCGAAGGCGGAGAGGCGGTCGGTCGTAACGATCAGCAGCTTGTCGGCGTCGACGGCGTAGATGTCGCGAACCTTGCCCTTGTTGAGCAGGGGCAGGCTGGTGATGGAGGACTGGAAGAGCGGAGTGGTCACGGCAGATTTCCCGAATACAAAAAAAGAAGGATTATAAATTAATGCGCGGTTTCACCGGCTTCGGCTGCCAATTTCTTGCGCATGCGCCGGGTGCCCCAGGCAACCAGCCCGGCGATGACCGGGATGGAAACGGCGGTGATGATGTCGGTGTTGAGGTGGTGCAGTTCCTTCGTGCCCTTGGCCAGATACTGCACGAGTTGCGAGCCGTAATAGGTGAGGACGACGACGGAGAGGCCTTCGACCGTTTCCTGCAAGCGAAGTTGCAGCTTGGCGCGGCTGTTCATCTGGCCGAGCAGTTCCTGGTTCTGCCGTTCGAGTTCGATGTCGACGCGGGTGCGCAGCAACTGGCTGTTGCGGGCGACGCGGGCGGAGAGTTCTTCCTGGCGACGGCTGATCGCTTCGCAGGTGTTCATGGCCGGTAGCAGGCGGCGCTGCATGAATTCGAAGAAGGTGGGCAGGCCGGAAATGCGCGTCTCGCGGAGTTCTTCAATGCGCTGCATGACCAGCCCGTGATAGGCGCGCGAGGCGCCGAAGCGGAAGGTGGTGCGGGCGACGGAATGTTCGACGTCGGCGGCCAGCGCCGAGAGGGTGCCGAGCACTTCGCGTTCATCGGTCGGTGATTTGGCCTGGCCGATGCGGTCCATGAGTTCGGCGAGTTGCTTTTCGCCCTGATACAGCCAGCGGCCGACTTCCTTGGCGACGGGCAGGCCGAGCAGGGCCATCATGCGGTAGGTTTCGATTTCGCACAGGCGTTGCACGGTGCGGCCGGTCTGGCGCTGCGTCATGCTGGCGTTGAGGACGAGGAAGCGCGAGAAACCGTTGTCGATCTTGAAATCGGTGAAGATCCAGGCGGATTCGTCGGCGACCTTGGCGGCGACCATGGTGCGGCCGTTGGGGGTCAGGCTGGCGAGGATGGAATCCGGGCTGATTTCGTCGGTCGAGCGCAGTTCGACGTGGGTGGCGACGATGAGCTTGCCGGGGATGCCGCCGATCCACTCGGGATGCACGGCGTCGAAGGCGGTGACGTCGGGGTGCAGTTCCTCGCCGCTGGTCAGCGGCCGGAAGAAGGTGTAGCTGGAAAATTCGGTGTGCAGTTCCCAGCGCATGCGGAAGGCGCCGGTATCGACCATGAGGTGCGAGTCGGAGCTCTCGATGGCGTTGCAGACGTGGGCCTGGCAGAGCTTGCTCAGGTTGTCGCGCGCCGCCGGGGCCTTCTCGGTGCTGTGCTTGAAGACGAGGTGCGAGACGAGCACGGCACCGACCAGCGGCACCGGCGGGCGGGCATGGAATTCGTTGTTCAGGCGCTGGCGGAGCGGGTGCTCTTCCAGTTCGGAAAGCGTCAGGCGAGGGTGCATGATCGGAGTCGACTCGTCATTGTTGCGGCGCAAAAGATTGTAGCGTAACCCGTGGCGGATGGTCGCCCGGATCGGGGCGAGCGTAAGCGGCGGCTTAGTTGTCGAGTGTCTTGATCAGGTCGAACAGGCGTTGGTAGAAATCCGGCGCCGTGACGGTTTCCTCGCCGACCTTGACCAGCGTGTCCTTGTCGATGGCCCAGGGCAGCGACACCGAGCCGAGCGCCGAGACGCTGACGCCGGCATTGGTGCCCTTGGCCTTCATCTCGAACTGGGTTTCCAGCGCATTGGCGTAGATCACCGAGCCGAGCGAACTGGGCAGGCAGACCAGCGTGATGGTCAGGCGCGTCGCCTCGTCCTGCTTGGGGCGGAAGTATTTTTCACCGCGAATGCTCAGTGCCTTGGTGTCGTCGAGCTGGTAGCCCTGGCTGAGCAGCGCCCGCTTGCCGATTTCGCAGGCCGCTTCCTGGTCGCGGTTGCTGTAGTACTGGAACGGCGTTTCGCTGGCAAAGGCTTCGGACTGGTACGGCCGCGGCGCCTTCGTCGCCAGGCAGCCGCCTAGGGCGAAACAGGCCAGCGCCGCGAAGGCGGCGGTCCGGAAAGGGCGAAACGGGGATGTCAGGGCAGATTTCATCGCTGCGTATTGTAAGGATTTTGCGTGTCGCCTGATTGACAGTGCGTAACGGCTGGCGTCGGGATGAATTTCACGGTCAACCGGAAAAAATGGCCAAAATCGAAAAAGGCCGGGCGCTCTCTTTGAGTGTGGAACGCACGGGCAAAAAAAGACCGCCCGAAGGCGGCCTCTTACGGTCAACCGGAAATTTTTGCTTATTTCACAATCTGGTTGAGCTCGCCCTTGGCGTAGAACGGAGGGATTTTACAGACTCCCATTCGGCCGCTAGGGGGCGTTGCTCAGCGCAACTTTCTTTGAAAACTGGGCACGCCACTGCTTGAGCTGAGCTTGAATGGCTTCGGGGGCCTCCATCTGCGGCAGTGAGTGGCGATCAGGCTCCGCATCTTTCTTCTTCTTTTGCGCGGACGCGCTTGCTGTTCGCTCGTTGTTATCCCGATCTTCCCAGGCCTTGATCAAATGGCTGGCCTTGTCGAAGGCCTCTTCGAAAGAGTCGGTGTGCGGGAGGGATTCTTTGAAAAAGGCGCGGCCAAAATAGGTGAAGTCGTTTTCGTCAGCGCATCCGAATGAGCGTCGGTCGGCGCGTGCTGCCGCGATCACCATGGTTCCGGCATCTTTCAGGGAGGGCATGAAGCTTCCGGCGTAGCAAGCGGAGATCACGACGACTTTCCAGCGAATGCCGGAGTCCTTCAGAATGGATGCGAGCTCATTCGCGGCCAGTTCAGGAAATTGCATCCCATCCAGCTCCAGGCTCATGGTGCCTTCTTTGGAGCCATGGCTGGTCAGGTAAACGAACAGGATGTCACGCTCCTTGTTCATCTTTGCCGCAATTGCGGAAACGGCCTTGCGAATGCTGGTGACCGTGGCCAAGGGCTTTGAGCCGACGGTATTCCGGCTATTGATCAGCGCGATGGCGTGCCCTTGGGTGGCGAACTTTGCATCGAACTGGGCATGAACGAAATCGACTTCCCGTCTGAACACTTCTTGCGAGCCATCTCCTGCAACGGTTAGAAGGAACATGTTGATTGCTTCACCGGAGCTCGGCTTAAGTTTTCGGATCGCACGGTTGAGTTGATCAGCTTGGGTGTAGAGGGCGCGTTCGGCATTCGCCTTGTTCCGGCGCCGCTCTTCCTCGATCTGTTTCTCAAGGCGCCCGTATTCCCATTTGCCAGAATCCTCGACGCGTCCGTCGCTTTGGCGCTTTGCGTAGCTTAGGGTTCCTTGCCCGTGGTATGTCCCGTAGCTGAACATGCCGCGATAGACGTCGCCATTTTTGAGGTGAAGCTCGCCTTTGCCGTGTGGGGTCTGGTTCTGCATTTCTCCCTCGTAACGGGATCCATCCTTTAAGCGAGCCGTAGCAACGCCAACGAGTTGTCCTCCCTTGAATGTTCCCTCGTAAGTGTTGCCTTCAGGGTCAGTGTATTTGCCGGCGCCATCAAGTCGCCAGTCGCGAAATTCACCCTCCTGTTTGGCGCCGTTGGGGTAGATGACCGTGCCTTTCCCCTGGAGCTTGCCATCGACGAAATCGCCTTCATAGGTCGGTCCGTCGGGAATCGCATAAATCCCTTTGCCTTCGAACTCGCCGCGAGCGAATTCGCCCTTGTAGCTTCGGCCATTCTTCAGGCGAAGTTCGCCTTTGCCCCAGAACTGCCCTTGGCGGAACTCCCCTGTGTATTCATGAATGGCGGATTGAAAACGCCCCTGTCCGTGGTAAAGGTTGTTCTTGAACTCTCCTTCATAGACGTTGCCGTTTTCCGTCAGACGCCCATGGCCTTCAAGTTGTCCCTGGCGTATCCGGCCTTTATAGACGGACCCGGTATGCATCGTCAATGTAACGCTTCCGGAGGGCATGCCTTGATCGAAGTCGCCCTCGACGACATCGCCGGAAGGGGACAGGTGGCGCCCCTTTCCCGAGAACAGCCCATTGACGAAGCCTCCCGAATAGGAGGATCCGTTACTCCATTCGACACGTCCTTCGCCTTGGCGGATTCCGCCTACCAATGGCCCCCAATATCGCCCACCATCAGGCGTGATCGCCGCAGGGGGAGAACTGCTTGATTCGTCGGATGCGTGAGCCGGGAAAGTCAATGCGGCAAGGATAGCCAACCAGCCTAAGGCAAGAAAAGATTTGCTCACGAAGACGCCCCTGTCGTTAAAAATTTACCTTGAGCCGTAGCATTCGAATGATTGCTGATAGGCCAAGGCATGCTCAGCATCTCGCACGGCAATTATGACGAAGGATTATATTGTCAAAATGAGGGGATTGCTGCGGGATCGGATGGGCAAGACATTTTCGTTTGCGGAAATTGGCCTAGTTGTCGCTGTCAATCAAGATGTCCGTCGCGCAGGCACAAAAAAGCCGCCCGCAGGCGGCTTTGACGGTCAACCGGAAATTTTTGCTTATTTCACAATCTGGTTGAGCTCGCCCTTGGCGTAGCGCTCGGCCATCTTTTCCAGCGGCATGGCCTTGATCTGGCTGGCGCGGCCGGCGCAGCCGAAGGCTTCGAAGCGGGCGAGGCAGATCTTCTTGGCGGCTTCGCGGGCCGGCTTGAGGTAGTCGCGCGGGTCGAACTTGCCCGGGTTCTCGAACATGTAGCGACGGATGGCGCCGGTCATGGCGAGGCGGATGTCGGTGTCGATGTTGACCTTGCGCACGCCGTGGGCGATGCCCTTGACGATTTCCTCCACCGGCACGCCGTAGGTTTCCTTCATGTCGCCGCCGAATTCGCGGATCTCGGCGAGCAGTTCCTGCGGCACGCTGGAGGAGCCGTGCATGACCAGGTGGGTGTTCGGGATGCGGGCGTGGATTTCGGCAATGCGGTCAATGGCGAGGATGTCGCCGGTCGGCTTCTTGGTGAACTTGTAGGCGCCGTGGCTGGTGCCGATGGCGATGGCCAGCGCGTCGCAGTTGGTTTGCTTGACGAAATCGGCGGCCTGGTCGACGTCGGTGAGCAGTTGTTCGCGGGTCATGTGGCCTTCGGCGCCGTGGCCGTCTTCCTTGTCGCCCTTCATGGTTTCCAGCGAGCCGAGCACGCCGAGTTCGGCCTCGACGGAAACGCCGATGGAGTGCGAGAACTTGACGACTTCCTTGGAGACGGCGACGTTGTAGTCGTAGGAGGCGACGGTCTTGCCGTCGGCTTCGAGCGAGCCGTCCATCATCACCGAGGTGAAGCCGGACTTGATCGCGGCCATGCAGACGGCCGGGCTTTGGCCGTGGTCCTGGTGCATGACGATGGGCAGGTGCGGGTAGGCTTCGAGGGCGGCCAGGATCTGGTGGCGCAGGAAGGGTTCGCCGGCGTATTTGCGGGCGCCGGCCGAGGCCTGCATGATGACAGGGGCGTCGATCTGGCTGGCGGCTTCGCAGATGGCCCAGACCTGTTCCATGTTATTGACGTTGAAAGCGGGCAGACCGTAGCCGTTTTCGGCAGCGTGGTCGAGCAGTTGGCGCATGGAGACGAGCGGCATGGGAACTCCTGATTGATTTCGTGTTTAGTTGATCTGAGTATTTTAAAGGATTTGGTGTTCGCCGACCCGGACGATCTTGAGGGTGTTCGTTCCACCGGTGGAGCCGATGGGCTCGCCGATGGTCAGGGCGATGAGGTCGCCTTTCTCTACGACACCGCGATCGATCAGGAGTTGCTCGGCTTCGGCCAGCAAACGGTCGCGGTCGGTGTGTTGCTGCTGCATGGGCAGCGGGCAGACGCCGCGGTAGAGCACCATGCGGCCGACCGATTCGGCATCGGGCGTCAGCGCGTAAATGGGGACGCCGGAATTCATGCGGCTCATCCATAGCGCCGTTGAGCCGGATTGGGTGAGGGCGGCGATGGCCTTGACCTTGAGGTGGTGTGCCGTCCAGATGGCGGCCATGGCGATGGACTGGTCGATGCGCGTGAAGACGCGGTCGAGGAATTCGCGGTCGAGGGTGACTTCGGCCGAGCGTTCAGCCTCGACGCAGATGCGCGCCATCGACTCGACCACCTCGACCGGGTATTTGCCGGCCGCGGTTTCGGCTGAAAGCATGACGGCATCGGTGCCATCGAGCACGGCGTTGGCGACGTCGGAGACTTCGGCACGGGTCGGCACGGGTGAGCTGATCATCGATTCCATCATCTGCGTGGCGGTAATGGTCAGCTTGTTCATGTCGCGCGCCATGCGGATCATTTTTTTCTGCAACGCTGGAACCGTTGCGTCACCGACTTCGACGGCGAGGTCGCCGCGGGCGACCATGACGCCGTCCGAGGCGTCGAGGATTTCCTCCAGATTGGTGATGGCCTCGACGCGCTCGATCTTGGCGATGAGCACGGCGGTGCTGCCGGCAGCGCGCAGCAGCTGGCGCGCCATGTACATGTCGGCAGCGCTTTTCGGGAAGGAGACGGCGACGAAATCGACGCCGATCTGCGCCGCCGTCTTGATGTCGTCCATGTCCTTGGCGGTCAGCGCCGGCGCGGTCAGGCCGCCGCCCTGGCGATTGATGCCCTTGTTGTTCGAGAGATCGCCGCCGACCAGCACGCGGGTATGGATTTCCGAGCCGCGCACCCCGGTGACTTCGAGCTTCAGCCGGCCGTCGTCGAGAAGCAGGATGTCGCCGTTATGGACGTCCTTCGGCAGCTCCTTGTAATCGAGGCCGACGCGTTCCTGGCTGCCCAGCGTGCAGGCCGCGTCGAGGATGAAGGCGTCGCCGATGGCCAGCGTGATCTTGCCGCCCTCGAACTTGCCGACGCGAATCTTCGGTCCCTGCAGGTCGCCGAGGATGCCGACCGTGCGGCCGAACTTGGCCGCTGCGGCGCGGATGCCGTCGGCGCGAGCCTTGTGGTCGTCGGCCGTGCCGTGCGAAAAATTCATGCGGACGACGTCGATGCCGGCCTGCACCATGCGCTCAAGGACATCCGGTGAGGACGAGGCGGGGCCCAGTGTGGCAACGATCTTGGTATGGCGTGACATGTCTTCTCTATCCCTGAATGGTGATTTCGTTTTTGGCCTTTTTTTCCGGTTGACCGTGAAAGTCACGGTCAACCGGCATCCGGCCTTATTTTGCAGCGCGTTCTTCGAGGACGGCGATGGCCGGCAGGGTCTTGCCTTCGAGGAACTCGAGGAAGGCGCCGCCGCCGGTGGAGATGTAGCCGACGTCGTCATGGATGTGAAACTTGGCGATGGCGGCCAGCGTGTCACCGCCGCCGGCGATGGAGAAGGCTTCGGAGTGGGCGATGGCGGAGGCCAGCATCTTGGTGCCGCCGGCGAACTGCGGCAGTTCGAAGACGCCGACCGGGCCGTTCCAGACCACGGTGCCGGCGTTGGCGATGATCTGCGCGAGCTTGGCGGCGGTCTTCGGGCCGACGTCGAGGATGCGGTCATGCGTGGCGACATCGTCGACCGAGATCTTGTTGGCGCGGGCGAGGGCGGAGACTTCGTCGGCGACGACGACGTCTTCCGGCAGCGGCACTTCGGCGCCGCGTTCCTTCATGATGTCCATGATGGCGTGGGCTTCCTTGACCAGGTCCGCTTCGGCCAGCGAGTCGCCGATGCGCTTGCCGGAGGCGAGCAGGAAGGTGTTGGCGATGCCGCCGCCGACGATGAGCTGGTCAACCTTGCTGGCCAGCGACTTGAGGATGGTCAGCTTGGACGAGACCTTGGAGCCGCCGACGATGGCGACGAGCGGACGCTTCGGCTCGTGCAGGGCCTTGGAGAGGGCGTCGATTTCAGCGCCCATGAGGATGCCGGCGCAGGCCACCGGGGCAAACTTGGCGATGCCGTGGGTGGTGGCTTCGGCGCGGTGCGCGGTGCCGAAGGCGTCATTGACATAGACGTCGCACAGCTTGGCCATTTTCTGGGCCAGTTCTTCGTTGTTCTTCTTTTCGCCCTTGTTGACGCGGCAGTTTTCGAGCAGGACGACTTCGCCCGGCTTCACTTCGAAGCCGCCATCGACCCAGTTCTGGATCAGGCGAACCGGCGCGTGCAGCAACTGGCCGAGGCGGACGGCGACCGGGGTCAGGCTGTCTTCATGGTTCAGCTCGCCTTCGGTCGGGCGACCGAGGTGGGAGGTCACCATCACCGCCGCACCCTTTTCCAGGCAGTACTTGATCGACGGCAACGAGGCACGGATGCGGGTGTCTTCGGTGATGTTGCCCGCTTCGTCCTGCGGCACGTTCAAGTCGGCGCGGATGAAGACGCGCTTGCCGGAAACATCGAGGTCGGTGAGTTTGATGACGTTCATGGTTTTCTCCAGAGATTGAGCTTAGTTGTTGTGAGTGGGCCAAAGCCGCGACCAGTGGTCGGCGACTTCGAGCATGCGGTTGGCGAAGCCCCATTCGTTGTCGAACCAGACGAAGAGGTTCACCAGGTGGGTGCCCCCGGTACGCGTCTGGCTGCCATCGACGATGGCCGAATGCGGATCATGGTTGAAATCGATCGAGGCGTGGGCGGCTTCGGAATAGGCGATGAGCCGCTTGAGCGGACCGCGCGCCGCGTCGGCGAGCAGGGCGTTGATGCTGTGCGCCGAGACCGGGCGCTGCGTGCTGATCGTCAGGTCGATGGCCGACACGTTGAGCGTTGGCACGCGGATGGCCTTGGCCTGCACCTTGCCAGCCAGTTGCGGCAGCAGGCGCTCGACGCCGCGGGCCAGGCCGGTGGAAACGGGGATGATCGACTGCATGGCCGAACGCGTGCGGCGCAGGTCGTCGTGATGGTAACCGTCGATCAGTGGCTGGTCGTTCATGACCGAGTGCAGGGTGGTCAGCAGCGCCTGCTCGACGCCGACTTCGCGGTCGAGCAGATCAAGAATGGGGACGATGGCGTTGGTCGTGCAGGACGCGGCGGAGACTAGTTTCTCGCGGCCGGTCAGGCTGTCCTGGTTGATGCCGGCGACGATGGTCGCATCGACATCGGCGCCGCTGTTGCCGGGGTGCGACAGGAGCAGGCGCGGACAGCCGGCGTTTATGAATTTGGCCAATTTTTCCCGTTGACCGTAGGAGCCTGAACATTCGACCACGAGGTCGATGTCGCGCCAGTCAAAGGCTTCCGGCGTGCGGACATGGCTGACGCGGATGGCGTGGCCATCGATGAGTAGTTCGCCGTCGCCGACTTCGACCGAGCCGGGAAAACGGCCGTGCGTCGAGTCGAAACGCGTCAGGTAGGCCATGCTCTCCAGGTTGGCCGGCTCGTTGATGGCAACGACCTGAAGATTGTGCGCCACCGGGGATTCCAGTAGCGCACGCAGGAAGCAGCGACCGATACGGCCATAGCCGTTGATGGCAAGACGCAGGGGCATGTCGTGGCGGTCGCTGTCCAATGACTTACTTAGGCAATTCGCCGGTGGCCTTGGGGTCGTACTCGATGTAGATCAGGCCGAGGATTTTTTGCATGCCGCAACGGCCCCAGAAGCCGCCATCGGCGCCATGGAAGTCGAGCTTGCCCATGCCCTTGAAGAAGGCCTCGGTGCGCGCCCGGTCATCGCCGAAGTAGAACGGGATGCGGTGCTTGCCGGTACAGAAGTCATGCTGGTTGGTCGGCTTGCCGACGATGGCGATGACCTCTTCGTAGCTCATGCCGATCTTCAGTTTACCGAATGGAGAATCCGGTGGTGGATTGCCGACAATGCTGGCCTCGGCGGCTTCTTCTTTCTTGGGCGGCTCGTCCGCAGCAATCGCGGCGGTGCTCAGGAAGAGGGCGGCGATCGCCGTCAGGAAGGCAATGCGATGTGCTTTGTGCATCTTGATTTCCTCCAATACTCAGTCAGGGTTCTCGGGCTGGGGGCGAAACAAAAGGGGCCTTGCGGCCCCTTTCTTGAAACAAACAGCTTACTTGGCGGCCATCCAGGCGCGGGCGGCATCGAGCATGCGGCAGGAGTAACCCCACTCGTTGTCGTACCAGGCCAGGACCTTGACCAGCACGGAACCGTCTTCACCCTTGATGACGCGCGTCTGCGTGGCATCGAACGTGGAAGAAACGGTGGTGTGGTTGAAGTCGGACGAGACCAGCGGCTCGTTGTTGACGTCGAGGATGCCCTTCAACGGACCATTGGCTGCGGCGGTCATCAGGGCGTTGATTTCTTCCTTGGTGGTGGCGCGGTCAGCAGTGAAGGTAAGGTCGACCAGCGAGACGTTGATGGTCGGGACGCGCAGGGCGAAACCATCGACCTTGCCAACCAGTTGCGGCAGAACGAGGCCGACAGCCTTGGCGGCACCGGTCTTGGTCGGGATGATGTTGGCGGCAGCGGCACGGGCGCGGCGCAGGTCCTTGTGGCGGACGTCGACGGTGACCTGGTCGTTGGTGTAGGCGTGGATGGTGGTCATCAGGCCCTGCTTGATGCCGATGCTGTCGGACAGGATCTTGGCGACCGGGGCCAGGCAGTTGGTCGTGCAGGAAGCGTTGGAGACGACGGTCATGTCGGCCTTCAGCGCGCCTTCGTTAACACCGACGACGATGGTGGTATCGACGTCGTCACCGCCCGGGGCGGAGATCAGCACGCGCTTGGCGCCTTGCTCGAGCAGGGCGGCAGCCTTGGCCTTGGTGGTGTAGGCGCCGGTACATTCGAGCAGCACGTCAACGCCGTGGCTGGCCCAGTTGACGCCCTTCGGATCCTTGGTGGAGTAGAAGGCGATTTTCTTGCCGTCGATGATGATGCAGTTTTCACCCTCGGTCTCAACGCTGGTGCGGAAACGGCCGTGCGTCGTGTCGTACTTCAGCAGGTGGGCGTTGGTCGCCAGATCGCCGGAGGCGTTGATGGCGACGACTTCGAATTCGTTCTGCAGACCCTGCTCATAGATCGCCCGCAGCGTGCAGCGACCGATACGACCAAAACCGTTGATTGCAACCTTGATAGCCATGGATGATTTCCTCTCTCAGCGTTGATGTTTCGAATCAGGACAAAAGTTCTTTCGCCGTCTTGACGACGTTGGCGACCGTGAAGCCGAACAGGTCGAAGAGCTGGCCGGCCGGTGCCGACTCGCCGAAGCGGTCGATGCCGATCACGGCGCCGTGCAGGCCGACATACTTGCGCCAGAAGTCAGGGTGAGCGGCTTCGATGGCGATGCGTTTCTTGCAGCCGCCAAGCACGGAGGCTTTGTATTCCGTGCTCTGGCGGTCGAAAACGTTGGTGCATGGCATCGAGACGACGCGCGTCTTGATACCTTCGCCAGCCAGTGCGGCCTGGGCGTCGAGCGCCAGCTTGATTTCGGAGCCGGTGGCGATCAGCGTGAGCTGCGCCTCGCCGTCGCAATCGGACAGCACGTAGCCGCCCTTGGCGATGTCGGCGTCGGCGACCTTCTGGGTCACGGTCGGCAGATTCTGGCGGGACAGGGCGAGCAGGCTCGGGCCGTCCTTGCGGTCGACCGCCGACGTCCAGGCGATGGCCGTTTCCGTCGCATCGGCCGGGCGCCAGACGTCGAGGTTCGGGATGATGCGCAGGCTGGGGATGTGCTCGACCGGCTGGTGCGTCGGGCCGTCCTCGCCGAGGCCGATGGAGTCATGGGTATAGACCATGATCTGGCGCTGCTTCATGAGCGCTGCCATGCGGATGCCGTTGCGGGCGTAGTCGGAGAAGACCAGGAAGGTCGCGGTGTAGGGAATCAGGCCGCCATGCAGGGCGAGGCCGTTGGCGATGGCCGTCATGCCAAATTCGCGCACGCCATAGTAGCAGTAGTTGCCGCCCTCGGTGCGGGTGACGCCCTTGCTGCCCTTGACGAAGGTCAGGTTGGAGCCGGCCAGGTCGGCCGAACCGCCGAAGATTTCCGGTACGGCCGGAACCAGTGCAGCGATGGCGTTCTGCGAAGCCTTGCGGGTGGCAATGTTCTCGGCCTTGTCGCGGCAGGCGGCGAGGTAGGCGGCCTTGGTCGCTTCCCAAGTGGCTGGCAGTTCGCCCTTGATGACACGGCGCTCAAACTCGGCCGCTTCGGCCGGGTAGGTGGTCTGGTAGGCCTTGAAACGGTTGCTCCAGTTTTCCTCGAAAATCGCACCGCGCGGCTTGCCATTCCAGGCGGCGTAGATGTCGGCCGGGATCTCGAACGGCGGGTGGTTCCAGCCAATGTATTCGCGGGCAGCGGCAATTTCGTCCTTGCCGAGCGGAGCGCCGTGGCAGTCGTGCGAACCCTGCTTGTTCGGCGAACCGGCGCCGATGGTGGTCTTGCAGCAGATCAGGCTGGGCTTGTCGGTCACCGCACGGGCGGCGAGCAGAGCCTTTTCGATCGCGTCGCCGTCATGACCGTCCACAGCGGGCACGACATGCCAGCCATAGGATTCGAAACGCTTCGGAATGTCTTCGGTGAACCAGCCTTCGACATGACCGTCGATGGAAATGCCGTTGTCGTCCCAGAAGGCGATCAGCTTGCCGAGGCCCAGCGTGCCGGCCAGCGAACAGGCTTCGTGCGAGACGCCTTCCATGAGGCAACCGTCGCCGAGGAAGACATAGGTGTGGTGATTGACGATTTCATGGCCCGGCTTGTTGAACTCGGCGGCCAGCACCTTTTCGGCCAGCGCGAAGCCGACGGCGTTGGTGATGCCCTGCCCGAGCGGGCCGGTCGTCGTCTCGACGCCCGGGGTGTAACCGAATTCCGGATGACCCGGCGTCTTGGCGTGCAGCTGGCGGAAGTTCTTGAGGTCTTCGATCGACAGATCGTAGCCCGTCAGGTGCAGCAGGGCATACACCAGCATCGAGCCGTGGCCGTTCGACATGACAAAGCGGTCACGGTCGGGCCAGTGCGGGTTGGCCGGGTTGTGACGCAGGTGGCGGCGCCACAGGACTTCGGCGATTTCGGCCATGCCCATCGGGGCACCCGGATGGCCGGAGTTGGCCTGCTGGACTGCATCCATGGCCAGGGCGCGGATGGCGCCGGTCAGGGGAGAAAACTTGGGGAGATTGCTGACGCTCATGATCCGGAAATCCAGCCTGCTGAAAAGGCTAAATTATCCGGTAAAAGGCCCTTCTTGTGTAGGGCGGATTTGCGATCCGGCGGTCGTCAGGCCACCGGATCGGAGATGCGGATTACTTGCCGTCGTAATTGATCATCATCAGGACGCCGCGACCACCACCCCAGCTGCCGCCGGTGTAGGAGACGCTACCGTAACCCGGATAGCTGACTTCGTAGCGATGGCGGTCCGTGCCGTAATAGAACGGAACCCAGGCCTTGGCGGTGGGATAGGCATGTACCTGGTGGCTGACGCCGATCAGTCGTTCGACTTCCGGCTGTTCCATGCCGATGCGCAGTTGTGCCCAGCGGCTGCCCGGCGGGATGTTGCCGTAGATTTCGCCGTCAAATGAGCCGTCCCGTGATTTCACGACACAGGGGTTGCAGTTCTTGCCGGACGTGGCGTTGGCTGGCGCCGCTGTGCTCGCGGCTGCAGCGGGTGCCGGTTTGGCTGCCGGTGCTGCTGCCGGGGCCGGTTCGCATTCGGCTGGCGCGGCTTCCTCGGTCTTCTTGCTCGACTTCTTGGTGGTCTTCTTTTTGGCGGCCGATGCCGGTTGGCATTCCGGCTTGGCCGCAGCCGGTGCCGCCGGCGCGGGGGCTGCGGTAGCAGCGGGCGGTGGCGCGGATTCCGCGGGTTTGGACTCGTTGCTCTTGCAGCCGGCGATCATGGCGCCGGCGGCGAGGAGGAGTGCAATGCTGACTGGTTTCATCGCTGTGTCCTAACGGTGTCGAATGGGTAAATGTAGCAGGTCAGCCGGCGTGGTAGCTAGCAACGCGGTCGACCTCGTTTTTCGATCCGAGGATGACCGGAACGCGCTGGTGCAGCTTTTCCGGTTGAATGTCGAGGATGCGTTGACGGCCGGTCGTGGCCGCGCCGCCAGCCTGCTCGACGAGGAAGGCCATCGGGTTGGCTTCGTACATCAGGCGCAGCTTGCCACCCTGGCCCTTGAGCTTACTGTCCATCGGGTACATGAAGATGCCGCCGCGCGTCATGATGCGATGTACGTCGGCGACCATCGAGGCCACCCAGCGCATGTTGTAGTCCTTGCCGAGCGGGCCTTCCTTGCCGGCCTGCATTTCGGCGACATAGCGCTGGACCGGGGCTTCCCAGAAGCGCTGGTTGGCCATGTTGATGGCGAATTCCTTGGTGTCGGCCGGGATCTGCACGTTTTCCTGGGTCAGGATGAACTGGCCCTGTTCGCGATCGAGCGTAAACACGACGACCCCATCGCCCACGGTCAGGACGAGCAGCGTGGTCGGGCCATAGACTGCGTAACCGGCGGCGACCTGCGCCGTACCCGGCTGCAGGAAGGCGGCTTCGGCGGCCTCCGGGGTGGACAGGTCGGCGCCGTCGGGGCATTTGAGGACGGAGAAAATGGTGCCGATCGAGACATTGACGTCGATGTTCGAGGAGCCATCGAGCGGGTCGAAGGTCAGCAGGTATTCCCCCTGCGGATAGCGGTGCGGGACCAGGTGCGGGAGATCCATCTCCTCCGAGGCCATGGCCGCAAGGTGGCCGCCCCATTCGTTGGCGTCGAGCAGGATGTCGTTGGACAGGACATCGAGCTTCTTCTGGGCTTCGCCTTGTACATTGTCGCTGCCGGCTTCGCCGAGCACGCCGCCCAGTCCGCCCTTGCCGATGGCGATGGAGATGGCCTGGCAGGCGCGGGAAACGATTTCAATCAGGAACTTCAGGTCGCCGGTGATGACGCCCTTGTTGCGTTGCTCTTCGGTGAGATAGCGAGCCAGCGTGCGCTGTGCCATGAGAACCCCTGCTTCAATGACAAAAGCGCAATTTTACTCTGCCGGGCACCTTGCGTGGAGGAAGCTAAAGGCTGCTGCGCTGGACAGGGGTTTGCTGAGCAGGAAGCCCTGCACCTCGTCGCAGCCGTTGGTGCGCAGGAGTTCGAGCTGGTCTTCGGTTTCGACGCCCTCGGCAATGACCTTGAGGCCGAGCGAATGGGCCAGGGCAATGGTGCCGAATGCGATGGCCCGGTCGTTGAGGTCGGTTTCAATGTCGGCAACGAAGGAGCGGTCGATTTTCAGGTGATCGATCGGGAACAGCTTCAGATAGGCGAGCGAGGAATAGCCCGTCCCGAAATCGTCGATGGCCAGTGTGACGCCCATGCCGCCCAGGCGCTGCAAAATCAGGATGGCCTCCTGCGGATTTTCCATGACCGCGCTTTCCGTGATTTCCAGTTCCAGCAGTTCTGCCGGAAGGCCGGACAGGGTTAGTGCATTGGCGACGGTTTCGCAGAAATCGCGGCGGCGCAGTTGGCGGGCCGAAACGTTAACCGCGATTCGGATGGGTTTCATGCCGGCATCGATCCAGCGCTTCATCTCGCGACAGGCGGTTGCCAGGACCCATTCGCCGATCTCGACGATGATCCCGGTCTCTTCGGCGATGGGGATGAAGCGCGCCGGCGAGATCATGCCTTCGGTCGGGTGGTGCCAGCGGAGCAGGGCTTCGACGCCCGTCGGCGTGATGTCCCCGGCCTTGAATTGCGGCTGGAAACACAACGCCAGCTCGTTGCGGCTCATCGCGTGACGCAGCTTGTGTTCGATGCTCAGGCGTTCGGAGGTCGCCAGATTCATTTCCGTGGCAAAAAACTGGAAGTTGTTTCTGCCGGCCGCCTTGGCGTGGTACATCGCCGTGTCGGCATTCTTCAGGATGGTGTCGCCGTCCGGACCGTCATCCGGGAAGACGCTGATGCCGATCGACGGGCTGGTGTGGAGCTCGTGTCCGTTGGCCTCGATGGGCGAGGCCAGCGTCGCGATGGCCTTGCCGGCGACGACAGCGGCGTCGGCAGCCGACGAGATGCCGGGCAGGATGATGACGAATTCGTCACCGCCCAGGCGGGCCACGAAATCGGTCTCGCGGACGACCCGCGACAGGCGGCAGGCCACTTCCCGCAACAGTTCGTCGCCAATCTGGTGGCCCAGGGTGTCGTTGATGATCTTGAAGCGGTCGAGGTCGAGGAACATCATGGCGACCCGCCAGCCATGGCGACGCGCCTCGGGCAGCAGCTGGGCGAGGCGCAGGAGCAGGGCCATGCGGTTGGGCAGGCCGGTCAGCGCATCGTGCTGGGCGATGTGCCGCATGCGCTCCTCGGATTGCTTGTGTTCCGTGATGTCGGCCAGAATCCAGACGTAGTGTGCCGGCAGGCCGCTCTGGGGGTCGTCGACCCGGTTAACCCGGGTGCCGGCCGGGAAGCCCTTGCCGTTCTTGCGCGTGATGTCCAGTTCGCCCTGCCACGACGCACGCTGCGCCAGGTCGGCTTCGAAATCCTGACGTGCCTGCTCGCCGTGAAGGTCGATCAGTCCGAAGACGGTCAGACCGACCAGTTCGAAGGCCTCGTAGCCGGTCATCTGGGTGGTTGCCGGGTTGATCGACAGGATGCGGTGTTCTTCGTCCGTGAAAATGATGCCGGCCGGCGTATGGGTATAGACCTTCTGGGCCAGTTGCTCGCGTTCGGCGCTGGCGCGCTGTTCCGAGATGTCGGTATAGGTGGCGATGAAACCGCCCGGTTGCTGGTCGATGAGGAGCGGTTCGCGCTGGATCAGGTAGGCCCGTCCGCTCGGGTGGGTGCGCTCGAAGCGCTGGGCTTCGAATTTGCCGGCTTCGGCCGTCAGTCCCTCGACAATGGCCTCGGTATCGCCTGGGCCGCAGTCGCCGCGACTGGCCGGGATGCGCATCAATTCGGCGAAATGAACCCCTTCGCAGACGATCTCGGGAGGCAGGCCGAGCGCATCGATGAAACCTTGATTCCAGACGCGCAGACAAAGCTTCTCGTCGAACACGCAGATGCCTTGAGGCATGTTCGAGACGACCGACTGAAGGTAAGCGAGCTGGCGCCTGATATCGACGGATACTGGAGAGGAAAGGTCCGGAAGATTCAACGAGGATGGCCAGCAACAAAACGATGTTGAATCATAGCCTAGCGCTCAGGCTCTAGCCATTGGCGAAAGCCGCTTTTTTACTTCTGGCAGTTGTTTGCTAGTTGTGCCATTTGATCGAGCAGCCGATGGATGCGGTCTGCTCGGCGGGGCCTTGGCCGGTGGTGGCAATCTGCCGCATCGCCTCGAAAAGCTCGCGCCGTGCATCCGGCGCTGCCGGTGCGCGCCCGGAGGCATCGAGTCGGCCACGGTACTGGAGTTCGAGGCGGGCGTTGTAGCCAAAAAAGTCCGGCGTGCACACTGCGCCGTAGGCCCGCGCCACGGACTGGGTTTCGTCGTAGAGATAGGGGAAGGGGAAATCCAGTTCGGTCGCCCAGCGTGCCATCGATTCGGGCGCATCCTCCGGGTAGGCGGCAATGTCGTTGCTCATGATCGCGACGCAACCGATGCCGGCGCTGGCGAGTTCGCGGCAGTCGCGGATCAGGCGGTCGATGATTGCCTTGACGAACGGGCAGTGGTTGCAGATGAACATGACCAGCAGTCCGTTGGGGCCGCGGCAGCTTGCCAGCGTGTGGCGCTTGCCGTCGATGCCGGGCAGGTCGAAATCGATGGCGGGTTGTCCGAAATCACACACCGGCGGGTTCAAGGCGACCATGTTTTTCCACTCCAAAACGCATTTCGCCCATAATAGCACCGATGAATTTACCCCGTTTTTACTGCCGAGAAGCCCTTTCACCGGGGGCGCACGTTGAATTGCCCGAGCCGGTGGCTCGCCATGCGGTGCGCGTGTTGCGCCTGCAGCCCGGCGCACCGATGGTGCTCTTCGATGGCCGTGGCGGCGAGTATCCGGCGCACATCCAGCGCATCGAACGCGATCGTGTGGTCGCCGAGCTGGCCGCGTGGGTCGACGTCGAGCGCGAGTCGTCTTTGTCCATCACGCTGGTCCAGGCGCTGCAGGCGGGCGACAAGATGGATTTCACCATCCAGAAGGCGGTCGAGCTGGGTGTCCGCTGCATTGTGCCGGTCGAGAGCCGGCGCAGCGTGCTGCGCCTGTCCGGCGAGCGTGCCGGCAAGCGGGTCGCCCACTGGCAGGGCGTGGTCGCCTCGGCCTGCGAGCAATGCGGGCGTAACCAGGTGCCGCTGGTGGCGCCGCTGGAGAAGCTGGAAAACTGGCTGGCCAGGCCGGCCGACGGTGTGCTGCGCCTGATGCTGGCGCCGGATGCCGAGCAGACGCTGGCGTCGATCGAGCCGGTCGGCGAGGTTCAACTGTTGATCGGTGCCGAAGGGGGGCTCGATCCGCAGGAAGTGATCGCGGCGAAGCAGGCCGGTTTTCAGGCCGTCCGCATGGGGCCGCGGATTTTGCGTACGGAAACGGCGGGCCTGGCTGCGCTGGCAGCGATGCAGGCTTTATGGGGTGATTTCAGGGAGGGGTAGGCAATGTTCGAATCAGCTGAGTTGGGCCACAAGATCGACAAGGAAACATTCAAAAAAGAAGTGCCGAAGTTGCGCGCAGCCTTGCTCGATGTTCAGTACGACATGCTGGAGAAGAAGGAATTCCCGGTCGTCATCCTGATTTCCGGGGTCGACGGCAGTGGCAAGGGCGAGACCATCAACCTGCTTTATTCCTGGATGGATCCGCGCCATATTTCGACGCTGGCTTTCTCGGCGCCTTCGGACGAAGAACGTTCCCGTCCCTACATGTGGCGCTATTGGCGCGCCCTGCCGCCCAAGGGCAAGGTCGGCATCTTTGCCGGGTCCTGGTATTCGCAGCCGATTACCGACCGGATCAACGGTACGATGCGCCGTTCCGAAATGGATGAGCGCCTTGACGATATCAATCGCTTTGAGGCCATGCTGGTCAATGAGGGCGCGCTGGTCCTCAAGTTCTGGTTCCATCTTTCCAAGGATGGCCAGAAGACGCGGCTCAAGGCCCTGGAAAAGAATCCGAACACGGCCTGGCGGGTCACCAAGGAAAGCTATGAACGCCTGAAGACCTATAACAAGCTGCAGGAAGTGGCTGGCCATGTCCTGCGCGTCAGCAATACGGCACATGCGCCGTGGATCATCGTCGAGGGGACGGATGACGAATATCGCTCGCTGACCGTCGGCCGCATCGTGCTCGACGCCATGAAGCGCCGTCTGCAGCAGGCGGGCCGCCAGCAGGTGCCGGTGGCGCCGCCGATTGTCCATGCCATTGACCAGAAAAACGTGCTCAGCGAGCTGGACCTCAAGCAGAAGCTGGCCAAGAAGGATTACGAGAGCCAGCTGGCCAAGTACCAGTCCCGGCTTTCCGAACTGGTGCGCGACCCGCGTTTTGTGGGCAAGCGTTCGCTGGTGCTGGTTTTTGAAGGTTCGGATGCGGCTGGCAAGGGCGGCACCATCCGCCGTATTGGCGCTGCGATGGATGCCCGGCAGTACCAGATCGTGCCGATTGCCGCGCCGACCGAGGAAGAGCGGGCGCAGCCGTATTTGTGGCGTTTCTGGCGGCATCTGCCACGCACCGGGCGGGCGGCCATTTTCGACCGTTCGTGGTATGGCCGTGTGCTGGTCGAGCGCGTCGAGGGCTTTTGCACCGAAGCCGACTGGCTGCGTGCCTACGCCGAGATCAACGATTTCGAGCACCAGATGGTCGATTCCGGCGCCATCGTCGTCAAATTCTGGTTGCAGATCAGTGCCGACGAGCAGTTGCGCCGTTTCAAGGAGCGCCAGGACACCGAGTTCAAGCGTTTCAAGATCACCGACGAAGACTGGCGCAACCGCGAGAAGTGGGACGACTACGTGTCCGCCGTTTGCGACATGGTCGACCGCACGTCAACCGGGCTGGCGCCCTGGACGTTGGTTGAGGCCAACGACAAGAACTTCGCCCGGGTTAAAGTGTTGAAAACACTGTGCGAGCGCATCGAAACGGCACTGAAAGACGACGACGGAAAATATTCGGAAAAATGAGCGATACCCCTTACGACGAGCATTTCGTTTCCTGGTTCCGGGCGGTCACGCCCTACATCAACGCCTTTCGCGGCAAGACCTTCGTCATTGCCTTCGGCGGCAAGGCGGTGGCCAGCGAGTTCGCCAAGACGCTGGCTTACGACGTCAATCTGCTGGTCAGCCTGGGCATCCGCCTGGTGCTGGTGCATGGGGCGCGGCCGCAGATCGAGGAAGAGCTGGCCGAGAAAAAACTCGAGTCGAAATATCACCGCGGCTATCGGGTGACCGATGCCGAGGCGCTCGATTGCGTGCTCGATGCCGTGGGCAGCGTCTATCTGGAAATCGAGGCCATGCTGTCGCAGGGTTTGCCCAATACGCCGATGGCCAACAGCCGCATCCGCGTGATCGGCGGCAATTTCATCACCGGCCAGCCGATCGGCGTGCTCGACGGCATCGACATGCATTACGCCGGCAAGGTGCGCAAGGTCGACGCCGAGGGCATCAACGCCCAATTGGGGCTGGGCAATATCGTTCTGCTCAACTGCGAAGGGCCGTCGCCGACCGGCGAGATCTTCAACCTGCAGATGGAAGAGGCGGCCGAGGCCGTGGCCATCGCCATCAAGGCCGACAAGCTGGTCTATCTGACCGACAGCCGGGGCGTGACCGACAGCAGCGGCGAGTTGCTCGACGCCATGACGGCCGACGAGGCGGCCGACATGCTGCGCGATGCCGACTGGTTGTCCGCCGACATCAGCCGGTACCTGCCCTGCGCCATGCGGGCGAGCCGGACGGGCGTCGGCCGGGTGCACCTGATCAGTTTCGAGCAGGACGGGGCCTTGTTGCGCGAACTGTTCACCCACGACGGCGTCGGGACGGTGGTGACGCGGGAATCGCTGGAGAACATCCGCGAGGCCAAGCCGGACGACATCGCGGCGCTGATTGCGCTGATCGAACCGATGGAGCAGGAAGGTATTCTGGTGCATCGGCCGCGCGAACTGCTGGAGCGCGAGATCGAGCATTTCTCGATCATGCTGCACGATGGCATCATCGTCGGCTGCGCGGCGCTCTACCCGCATTCCGAGGACGAGGCAGAACTGGCCTGCCTGGCGGTCAATCCCGATCATCGCGAGTGGGGTTACGGCGAGCAACTGATGAAGCGGATCGAGAAGCGGGCGCGCAAGTCGGGCGTCAAGCGCCTTTTTGTGCTGACGACGCGGACCGAACACTGGTTCGTCGAGCGCGGTTTCAAGCTGGGCAAGGTCGATGATCTGCCGGCCAACAAGCGCGACATGTACAACTATCAGCGGCGCTCCAAGGTGCTGTTCAAGACTTTATAATTCCTCCATCAATTCCCCACGGAGTTTCACATGGCACGTACCGTCAATTGCATCAAGCTCGGCCGCGAGGCTGAAGGTCTGGACATGCCGCCCTATCCGGGCGCGCTGGGCCAGCGGATTTTCGAGAACGTTTCGAAGGAAGCGTGGCAGCAATGGATCAAGATGCAGACGATGATCATCAACGAGAATCGTCTGAACCTGGTTGATGCCCGTCATCGCAAGTACCTGTCGGAACAGGTTGAAAAGCATTTCTTCGGCGAAGGCGCCGACCGCATTCAGGGCTACGTTCCGCCGGCTGCCTGAGCGGAACGTCGACCGATCAGAATCCCGCTGCGGCGGGATTTTTTATTTTCAGGCCAGCTTGCTGATGACGAAGTAGAGCAGCATCCCGCCGCCCAGGGCCGAGGCGGACAGCCAGGCGCCAGCCTTTTTCAGTTCGCTGGCCTGCTCGTCGATGAATTGCTCCAGTCCGTCAAACAGCTCGGGAAAGGCGGCGATGTCACTCTGGTTCTGCTTGTCCATGGGTTCTCCTTGATCAGCCGGTGTCTGGCTTGTCGTTGGACTCCACTATCGCCAGTCAATATTGCAGGGGCATGACGGATTTCTTGAGGGCAGGTTGCGGTTTTGGGTCGATCTCACGGTCAACCGGAAAAAAGGCCCAAAACTGAAATCCTAGAATTTGCGAATCAGCAGTTGGCGGCCTTCGATGGCGCTTTTGCGGATGGCGGCGAAGCCGAAATCACGAAAACGCTTGGTCTTGGCGGCCGATACCAGAATGCGGCCGTGCTCGAAATTCGCTTTCAGCCAGTCGATGCGCGCCTTGATCAGGGCGCGGGCGATGCCTTGGCCGCGATGCTCGGGAGCGACGGCCGAGAGGTAGAGGATGTGGGTGTTCGAGGCCCAGTCGGCGGCCTTGACGCCGCCAAAGCCGACGATGCTGCCGGCGGCCATGGCGACGAAAAATTGCCGGTAGAAGGTCGGGTCGACGCTCTTCAGTTCGCGCCGTACCCGCTCCAGTCCGTAGCGTTCGGGGTCGCCGAAGGCATTGACGATGAGGGTGAGGCTCGCGTCGAGCAGGGCCGGGCTGCTGACATCCAGCGTGTCGATGCGAACGTTTTTCATGCGCTCAGCCGGGGGCGGCCATCAGCATGCGGCGCAGGCGCAGGCCACGTTCGGCGGCTTCGCGGGCCGCTTCCCGGTTGAGCGCCGACTGCTTTTGTCCGAAGGCTTCGCGTTCCCGCAGACTGCTGGCGGCGGCCTCGATACTGCGCAGGCAGCGCCAGCGGTAGCCCTGGCGGGTCGGGTAGCGGCGCATCTGGCTCTTGTCGTGATGGACGCGGCAGCAGTAGCAAAACAGGGTTTCGGTCATCGCAAGCTCCGGGTGTCGAGGATGCGTATCAGCATGTCGGTGCCATGTTGCGGGAAGATGACGGCCAGGCGTCGGTTGGCGGTGTCAAATTTTTGAAATATCCCATTCTTAAAATATCGGGACAAATTGCCGTGGATGTTTCCCATGATTGTGCTGATCGACGACGAGGCCGCAGAACTGCGGCGAATCATGGCCGACGGACTGCTTTTCCCCGTTTTTCAGCCGATACTCGATTTTCGCGTGCGGGCCATACTGGGCTACGAGGCCTTGATTCGCGGCCCGGAGGGCAGTTGCCTGCAGTTTCCCGACCAGTTGTTCGGTGCCGCGTCGCGCAACGAACTGACGCAGGAGCTCGAACATGCCTGCCGGGAGGCCAGCCTGTACGCCTTTGCCGCGCAGCGTCTGACCGGGCGGCTGTTCCTCAACGTTTCGCCGTGCTGCCTGACCGATGATCGGCTGATGGGCGAACCGATGCGCGATCTGCTCTCCGCGCTGGGCATCGCGCCGAACCGCATCGTGATCGAGTTGACCGAGAATCAGAAGATCGGCGACATGCCGGGCATTCTCGAGGCGCTCCAGCATTACCGCGGGCGCGGCTTCCAATTCGCCATCGACGATCTGGGCGAAGGGTTTGCCAACTTGCGCATGTGGTCGGAGTTGCGCCCCGAGTTCGTCAAGATCGACAAGCACTTCATCCACGGCATCGCCGACGACCGCATCAAGTTCCATTTCGTCCGCGCCATGCAGGACCTGGCCGAAATCTGCAATGCCTCGCTGGTCGCCGAGGGGATCGAGCGCAGCGAGGATTTCGCCTGCCTGCGCGACATGGGCATTGCCTGCGGTCAGGGCTACCTGATTGCCAAGCCGGAGAGCCACCCGATTCGGCGGCTCAGGGACAACATTTCGGGCGTGCTCGACAAGCAGTCGAACGCCCTGTCGCCGATGACCGGCGGCCCCGGTCAGCTGCCGACGGCGCGCAATCTGGCGCGGACCATCGAGCCGGTCGCCATGAGCGCCAGCAACGCCGAGGTGATCGTCCGTTTCGAGGCCGAGCCGGACCTCGATGTCCTGCCCGTCGTTCAGGGCTATCAGCCGGTCGGCATGATCAACCGGCACAGCATGATCGACCGCTTCGCCCGGCCTTTCCGCAAGGAGTTGTTCGGACGGAAGAGCTGCGAGTTATTCATGGACCATGCGCCGCTCGTCGTCGATCAGCACGCGACGATCCAGGAACTCGCCATGATGCTGGCGATGGCGCCCAAGCACTACCTGTTTGACGGCTTCATCATCACCGAGCAGGGGCGCTATCTCGGCGTTGGCAGCAGCCACGACCTCATGGCGATGATCACCGAAATGCAGATCAGCGCGGCGCGTTACGCCAATCCGCTGACCCAGCTGCCGGGCAACGTGCCGATCAACGCCCACGTCGACCGCATGCTCGAGACCGGGCGCCCGTTTGTCGCGGCCTACGTGGATATCGACAACTTCAAGCCGTTCAACGATGCCTTCGGCTACCGGCGCGGCGACGATGTGATCCAGACCCTGGCCCGGCTGATCTGCGAAGCGACGGATCGGCAGGCGGATTTCGTCGGCCATATTGGCGGCGACGATTTCTTCGTCGTCTTCCAGAGCGACGACTGGGAGATTCGCTGCTGGCAGATCATCAGCGCCTTTTCGCTGGCCATGGGCAACATGCTCGGCGTCGATGAGCGGTTGCGCGGCGGCTACATGGCCGAGAACCGGCGCGGCGAACTCAGCTTCCAGGCCTTGCCGACCCTGTCCATCGGCGCCGTCAAGGTCGGTCCGGGCGAATGCGAATCGCACCGCGAGGTGGCCGCAGCGGCCGCCGCCGCCAAGAAGCAGGCCAAGAAAAAGCTCAAGGACCCGACGCACGAACCTTCCGGCGGGAGCTTCTTCGTCGAGCGTCGCCGGGTCGGCCATGGCGAGGCGCTGGTTGCGATGGGCGGGCTCGCGCACTGATCCTGGGCGCTTGTCTTCGCCGTTGGCGGCGATTTGACGGTCAACCGGAAAAAATGCCCAAAATGGAAATCCCCGCGCGGGCGGCTGGCCGCCCGGTCGGTCGTCAAGCCGGCGTGTTCGGGGTGAGCAGGCGGGCGATCAGGGCGTAGAGTTCATCGGCCCGGATCGGCTTGGAAATGTAGTCGTCCATGCCCGCGGCCACGCAGGCTTCGCGGTCGCCCTGCATGGCGTTCGCCGTCATGGCCACGATGGGCAGGCGCTGGCGGCCGCTGTCCGCTTCGAAGCGGCGGATCTGCCGGGTGGCTTCGAGGCCGTCCATGACCGGCATCTGCATGTCCATCAGCACCACGTCGAACGGGACTTCGCCGGCCTGGATCAAGGCCAGCGCGCTGGCGCCGTTTTCGGCCAGCGTGACGCGATAGCCCTTGCGCGCCAGCAGGGCGGTTGCCAGTTTCTGGTTGACCCGATTGTCCTCGACGAGCAGCACTTGGGCATTGCCCTCGGCCAGGGCGCGGGCCTTCTCGGCTTCGTCAGACTGGTGATCGGCCGCCGGCGCATCGGCGACGGGCAGGTCAATCGAGAAATGAAAGGTGCTGCCCAGTCCCGGCGTGCTGTCCAGCCAGATGCGGCCGCCCATGAGGACGACGAGCTGGCGCGAAATGGTCAGGCCCAGCCCGGTGCCGCCGAAACGCCGGCTGGTCGAGCTGTCCTCCTGCGCGAAGGCTTCGAAGATGTGCGCCTGCTTTTCCGGCGGAATGCCGACGCCGGTGTCGCGCACGGCAAAATGCAGCGTCGCCTGGCCGTTCTCCAGCCGGGTGGCGTCGACGGCCAGCTCGACCTCGCCGTGGTCGGTGAACTTGATGGCGTTGCCGAGCAGGTTGAGCAGCACCTGGCGGAGCCGCAGCGGGTCGCCCTGGACCATGCGCGGGACGCCTTCCCGGATCGTGCATTTCAGTTCCAGCGGCTTCTCTCCCCGCTGGTAGGCGAGGGGGCGCATGATGTCGGCGACGACTTCCGGGAGGTCGAAGGTGATGGTCTCGATGCTGAGCTTGCCGGCCTCAATCTTCGAAAAATCGAGGATGTCGTTGATGATGTTGAGCAAGGCGCCGGCCGACGATTTGACGGTTTCCAGATAGTCGCGCTGCTCGCTGCTCAGTTCGGTATCGAGGGTCAGGTTGGTCATGCCGATGATGCCGTTCATCGGCGTCCGGATTTCGTGGCTCATGTTGGCCAGGAACTCGCTTTTCGCCCGGTTGGCCGCCTCCGCCGCGTCGCGCGCTTCCGTCATGGCCAGGCGAATCGCCTCGCGTTCGTTGACCATGCGGGTGATCGAGGCGGTCAGTTCGGCGATGTCGCCGTCGCTCACCGGCGCATTGCCGTCCTGCATGTGGCCGAGGCCGGACAGCAGTTCGCGCAGGGCGATCAGGGCTTTTTCCCGCGACGCGAGTTCGTTGCGCAGGCTGCCGGCGGTGCGGCTCAGCAATTCGAATGTGGGACGAAACTCGAGCGGCACATCGGCCGGGGAAAGGGCCTCGACCCCGCCTTTTTCGGCGGATTGCTGCTCGAAATGGCGAATCCGGTCGAGCGCGCTGAGCCAGTGCTTGAGCGGAAACCAGATGAGCAGCAGGCCGCCAGCAAAACCGGCGATGGCGAGCGCCGATGCGGTCAGCACCAGCTCCCAGATGGCACCGGCAATCCGGTCGACGGCGAAGGTCAGGCGCAGGACGCCGTAGTCGATCCCGCCCGTCGAGATGTTGCGATTCACGTCGTAAAGCTGCCTGGCGATGTTTTCATGCAGCCAGTCAGGCGGTACGGTCAGGGGCTTTTCCCTGTTGTCGACACGGATGACGCCGCCATTCAGGTCAATGAACGAGGCCGAATCGAACTGCGAACTGGCGATGGTGCGTTCCAGGGTGCGGTTGATCGTGTCGTAATCGCCGATCACGGCGCTTTCCGAGATGACCTGGGCGACCACCTCGATCATCATGCTCGACGAATCCTGCGCATCCTGAACGCTGACCCGGATCTGCGCCTGGTAGAACAGCGCCAGCCCGATGCCGATGAAGAGCAGCAGCGTCGCCGAATACAGCCAATAGACCCGGGCAACCAGGGTCTCGGGCAGCAGTCGGGCGAGCAGGGATTTCATGGGCAATTGCCGCCTCGGCTAGCGGAGTACGGCCGGCGCGGACTGATAGAACTTCCGGTAGTTGGCGTAATCGGCCAGGCTGGCCGGGACGAAGTAGGCGTCGTCGTTGAGGCCCACTTCGCGCGTTGCGCGGGCCAGGATGTCGCGGCCCCGGGCGTCGAGGTTCATGCGATGGAAGGCGCTGGCGACCGCCTTGAGGTCTTTTTCCGGCACCTTGCTCGACGCCATGAGCGCCAGGTCATGGTATTCCTCGGAAGACCAGAGGATGCGGAACGCCTTCTTCTCCCGGAAGACGTAGCCCTGTATCAGCTGCGAATTGCTGCCGACGGCCTTGGATTTTCCGGCAAACATCTGGGCGAAGGCGGCATTCTGGTTGCCGCCGAAGACGACCTTGACGTCGATGCCTTTCGACAGCAGATGAGCGTAGGGCACCTTGTAGCCGATGAAGGCTTCCGGGCCGGCGAAGGAAACCTCCTCGCCCTTCAGTTCCTCGAGGCGCGTGATCGGCGAATCGGCCGGCACGGCGATCTGGGCGCGCAGGGGCGGCGCCTGCCGGCGGCCGAAGACCTTCCAGCCGAGCTTTTCACGCTCCGGGCTGAACAGGTGGTTGGTGAAGACGAATTCGACTTCCTGCGCCAGGACGTAGCTTGTCGTATCCGCCGAAGTGCGGCCAATCTTGAGTTGCAACTTGACGCCGCTCTTTTCCGACACGTAGTTGATGATCGGATTCCAGTAAGCCGCCGTCTTGTTGATGTCCCACTGGTTCACCGGTGAAAACCGGTAGACCGGGGCCTCGTCGGCGAAGCTGCTGGTGATGAAGGCAAGGGCGGTGGCGCAGCACAGAATGAAGTGACGCATGGGACTGGCTCCCCGATAAGAAATTTGTTGTATTTGTGGATTTTATAGATTACTGGCCCAAATACAATGCGGCGATCCGCCGCTTCAGTGACCGGCCAGGGCGCGGGCGATCATTCTTGTCTTTTCCTCGATGTCCGCCTCGGAGTCGACGTAGCGCTGGGCGATGGCAAAAAATGCATCCTTGACGGCAAGGAAGGCATCGACAATGTCCGGATCGAAATGCGTGCCGCGGCCATCGGCAATGAGCTGTACGGCCTTGTCGTGCGGCATCGGCTCCTTGTAAGGGCGCCGGCTGATCAGGGCGTCGTAAACGTCGGCGACGGCCATGAGGCGGGCGGAGATCGGGATGGCGTCGCCGGCCAGCCCTTCCGGGTAGCCGCTGCCATTCCATTTTTCCTGATGGCTGTAGGCGATTTCCTTGGCGTAGGTCAGGAATTCGACATTGACGCCGAGCCTCGCCTCGGCCGTCGCGATGGCGTCGCGCCCGAGCGTCGTGTGCGTCTTCATGACCTCGAACTCTTCCGGCGTGAAGCGTCCCGGCTTGAGCAGGATGTGATCGGGAATGCCGACCTTGCCGATGTCGTGCAGCGGCGCCGACTTGAACAGCAGATTGATCGTGTGATCGTTCAGGAAGCTCGTAAATCGGGGGTGATGTCGCAGTTGCTCGGCCAGCGCCTGGACGTAGAACTGCGTGCGCCGGATGTGGTTGCCCGTTTCGTTGTCGCGCGTTTCGGCCAGCGAGGCCATGGCCATGATGGTCACGTCCTGGATCGCCTCGATTTCCGCCGAGCGTCGGGCGACTTCGTTGGCCAGGAAGACGGCCTTGTCTTCCAGGAAATCCGCCGAGGCCTTGAGTTGCAGGTGGGTCCGGATGCGCGCCAGGACGACCTTCTGCTTGATCGGCTTGGTGATGTAATCGACGGCGCCGAGGTCGAAGCCCTTTTCCTCGTCGTCGATGGAAACGTTGGCCGTCAGGAAAATGACCGGAATGCCGGCGGTGCGCGGGCTGGCCTTGAGCTGGGAGCACACTTCGTAACCATCCATCGCCGGCATCATGATGTCGAGCAGGATGAGATCCGGCAGCGGGTCGCTGTCGAGCATCGCCAGCGCCTGCGGTCCGGACGCCGCTTCCCTGACGTCGTATTCCTTCTTGAGGACCGCCGACATCAGCGTCAGGTTGAACGGGGTGTCATCAACGACCAGGATTGTCTTGCGGGTCGGTTGATGGGCAGGGGGGATCATGGTGAATTCCTTGAGTCGATGGCCGGAGCCAAGGCAGCAAGGTTCAGTATCCCCTTGAAGCCCGATTTTTATCAAATATTTTTAGTTTGGGGCGCGCAATGGCGCTCCCCGTCAGCCCATGCCATCGGCAATCGCTCAATAGAACAGCTGGCCGAGATCGAGCGTCGCTTGCCGGCCGACCTTGTTGCGATAGGTATCCAGCCAGTGCCGGGCATGTTCGCGGCCCCGGTCGCGGAGGTTTTCGAAGAAGGGCAGGTTGACGCTGAGCTTGCTGCCGGGCGGCAATTCCCCGAGGACCGCGTCGGCGCTGATGGCGTGGAAGCGCAGCTCGGCGACGCGCCGTTCGAGCCGGCCGACGGGCAGCCAGCGGAGCAGGCGATGGCCGAGCCCGCTGCCGCCAACCTCTTCGCGCAGGTGGGCGAACATCCGCATCTCGCGCAGGAAGGTGGAATTGAAGGAGAGTTCGAGCAGGCGCTGGCGGATATCGTCGGCCGTGACCGGCGTTTCGGCGTAGCGCAGGGGGGTGAGCAGGACGAGCAGAATGTCGGCCGAGCGGCACTGGTAGGCCAGCGGAAACACCGCCGGGTTGGCGCTGTAGCCGCCGTCCCAGTAGGGTTCGCCGTCGATGACCACGGAGCGGTGGATGGTCGGCAGGCAGGCCGAGGCGAGCAGCGTGTCGGTCGTCAGCTCGGCGTTGCGGAAGAGGCGCAGCTTGCCGGAGTTGGCGTGCGTGGCGGCGATGAATAGCTGGACCGGCGACGAGCGGCGCAGGCGCTCGAAGTCGAACTGCGCCTCGATGATGTCGCGCAGCGGGTTGAGATCGAAGGGATTGATCTGCTCGGGGCTCAGGTGCGTGGTCCATTGCAGCATGAGCTTGAGGACCGGGCTGACCTCACCGTTGCCCTCGCTGGCGCCGGCGAAGGGCGAACTCGCGGCGACGCTCGTCCAGAAGCGCGCCAGTGTCTCGCGGGCGCCATCGCGCCCGCCGATCATCAGGCCGTGCGCCAGGCACAAGGCATTCATCGCCCCGGCGCTCGTCCCGCTGACGCCTTCGAAGGTGAAGGCCGAATCCTCGAGCAAGGCGTCGAGTACGCCCCAGGTGAACGCCCCGTGCGCACCGCCGCCCTGCAGGGCGAGGTTCAGCGGAGTCGTTTTACCTGTGTGTGCGGGCATCTCACGGTCAACCGGAAAAAATGCCCAAAATTGAAATCCTCACCCCGGCTGGCTCAGCGCAAGGTACGCACGCCGTCCGCCGTGGCCAGCAGCAGCAGGTTGGCCGGGCGCACGGCGAACAGGCCGTTGGTGACGACGCCGGTGATCTGGTTGATGCTGGCTTCGAGGCCTTTCGGGTCGGTGATCAACAGGCCGTGAACGTCGAGGATGACGTTGCCGTTGTCGGTCACGAAACCGGCGCGCTCCTTCGGCTGTCCGCCCAGCTTGACCAGTTCGCGGGCGACGTGGGCCTTGGCCATGGGGATGACCTCGACCGGCAGCGGGAACTTGCCCATGGTGTCGACCAGCTTGCTCGCGTCGCAGATGCAGACGAATTCGCGGGCCACGGCGGCAACGATCTTTTCGCGTGTCAGCGCACCACCGCCGCCCTTGATCATGTTGAGGCCGGCGTCGATTTCGTCGGCCCCGTCGACATAGACGGGGATGTCGCTCACGTCGTTGAGGTCGAGCACGGCAAAACCATGCCCTTCAAGGCGCTTGCGGGTGGCTTCGGAGCTGGCCACGGCGCCCTTGTATTTGTCCTTGAGCGGCGCCAGGGCATCAATGAAGAAATTGGCCGTCGAGCCGGTGCCGACGCCGATGATGCTGCCGGCGGGTGCCGTTTTTGCCACGTAATCGGCGGCGGCCTGGGCGACGGCCTGTTTGAGTTCGTCCTGGGTCATGGGGGCTCCTGATGGGTTTGCGCGCATTTTAACCCGTGACCAGGAGGGCAAACGGTCATAAAACTTTAACATTCGCGTCTTTTGAAATCACTAAACTATGGATAAACGAGCTATATCGTTTTTTATGGGAGAAGGTGAGTCATGAGCGAACAAAAGAACAAGCCGGCCGTCGCCAAAGCCGCACCTGCGAAGGCAGCGGCAAGCAATAAGCCGCCGAAGAAACTGGTTCCGCGCCCGGCCCCCCAGGCGGCTGCTCCTGCGCCGGCGAGCGAACCGGTCGCGACACCGCCGGTCATGCCGGTGGCGACGGCTGCAGCGGTGGCCCCGGCCGCCAAGCCACGGGCAGCGCGCAAGCCGACAGCCGTCGAGGAAACCGTGGCCAAACACCAGAAGGTGCTGGCTGACGCGCTGGTCCAGGCTCAGGCGATCAAGTATGACCAGCCCAAGGTCATGAAACAGCCGGCCAAGGCTTCAGCCAAGCCGGCAAAGGCGGACAAGCACGACAAGCCGGCCAAGGCCAGGAAGGTCAAGCTGATTCGCGACAGCTACGCGATGCCGGAAAATGAATATGCCCGCATCGGCGAGTTGAAGAAGCGCATGGCGGCGCTGGGCGCCGAGGCCAAGAAGAGCGAATTGTTGCGCGCCGGTATTGCCGTGTTGGCCGCGCTCAACGATGTCGAACTCAAGGCAGTGATGGGGCGCATCGAGCGCATCAAGACCGGGCGCCCGAACAAGAAATAAGGCGAAATATGACCTTCGGCCGATTATTACAGTCCGTCATCAGACTGTAATAATCGGGGGGTAACCTGCACATCGTTGTCTGTCCAACTACGTGCAGGAGTTACCCGATGTTCAAGAAATCGAAGCTCGTTTCCGCGCTGGCCGTTGCCGGCGTTACCCTGATGGCGGCGCAGGCTGCCCAGGCCCAAGTCATCAAGATTGACGGCTCCTCCACCGTCTACCCGATCACCGAAGCGGTGGCCGAGGAGTTCCAGAAGGCCAAGAAGAACGCCATCAAGGTGACCGTTGGCATTTCCGGTACCGGCGGCGGATTCAAGAAGTTCTGCCGCGACGAAACCGATTTCTCCAACGCTTCCCGCCCGATCACCAAGGCCGAGATGGAGCTGTGCAAGGCCGCTGGCGTCGAGTACATCGAAATGCCGGTTGCCTTCGATGCGCTGACCGTCGTCGTCAATCCGAAGAACAGCTTCCTCAAGGAAGCGACCGTCGCCGAACTCAAGGCACTGTGGGAGCCATCCGCTCAGGGCAAGATCATGAAGTGGAACCAGGTCAATCCGGCCTGGCCCGATGCGCCGGTCAAGCTGTTCGGCGCCGGAGCCGATTCCGGTACCTTCGAATATTTCACCGAAGCCATCGTTGGCAAGGCCAAGTCCTCGCGCGGCGACTACACCGCTTCCGAAGACGACAACGTGCTGGTTCAGGGTGTTTCGCGCGACATCAATGCCATCGGCTATTTCGGTTATGCCTACTACGCCGAGAACAAGGGCAAGCTGAAGGCATTGCCGATCGTACCGCCCAAGGGCGGCGCCGCTGTCGGTCCGTCGGAAGAGGCGGTCATCAAGGGCACCTACCAGCCACTGTCGCGCCCGATCTTCGTCTATGTGAAGGCCAAGTCGCTGCAGAAGCCCGAGGTCAAGGAGTTCATCGAGTTCTACATGAAGAACGCCGCCGTGCTGACCAAGGAAGTGAAGTACGTTCCGTTGCCGGCCGCTGCCTACACGGGCAACCTAGAGCATGTGAAGAAGAATAAGATCGGTACCGTATTTGGCGGGCATAATGAAGTTGGCATTACGATTGAAGAGCTGATGAAGCGCGAAGCCAAGATGTAAGCTTCTTCCGGCGAACTTCGGTTTGCCGGCGCCGAAGCCCGCCACCGGAAACGGGGCGGGCTTCCATCCCAAAGGGTTCTTCTAGTGAATCACACCATGTCTGCAAATAATCCGTCTGACCTGCCTGTCGTCAGTGACCGCCTGGCTCACAATGCCATGCGCAACGTGAACGAGCGCATCATCGAGGCGCTGCTCTTTGCTGCGGCTGCCGTTTCGGTGCTGACGACCATCGGCATTGTTTATGTGCTCGTTTCCGAGTCCATCCATTTTTTCCAGCATGTCAGCATCGTCGACTTTCTGACCGATACCCAATGGACCCCGCTTTTCGATGATGCCCACTTCGGCATCATGGTGCTGGTGTCCGGAACCGTGGTTTCCTCGCTGGTTGCGCTGCTCGTCGCGGTGCCGATGGGGACCATCATCGCGATTTATCTCTCCGAGTTCGCCAACGCCAAGTTGCGTGAAATTGCCAAGCCGATTCTCGAACTGCTCGGCGGCATCCCGACCATCGTCTTCGGCTACTTTGCGCTGCTCATGGTCACCCCGCTGCTGCAGAAGTTCCTGCCCTGGCTGCCCGGTTTCTCGCTGCTCTCCGCCGGTCTGGTCATGGGCATCATGATCGTCCCGTACATCGCCTCGCTGTCCGAGGATGCCATGCGCGCCGTGCCGATGAGCCTGCGTGAAGGCTCTTATGCGATGGGCGCGACCCGCCTGTACACCGCGCTCCACGTCGTCGTTCCGGCTGCGTTTTCCGGCCTGGCTGCGTCGTACATCCTGGCCATTTCGCGGGCCGTGGGCGAGACGATGATCCTTGCCGTCGCCGCCGGCATGCAGCCGAACCTGACCTGGAATCCGACCGAGCCGGCTGCCACCATCACGTCCTATATCGTCCAGGTCGCCCTCGGCGACTTGCCACACGGGTCCATCGGATACCAGACCATCTTCGCCGCCGGTCTGACCCTGATCCTGATCACCCTGATGTTCAATATCCTCGGCCAGTGGCTGCGTCGCCGATTCCGGGAGAACTACTAATGCAGAACAATTCCCTGACGACCGAGCAAATCCGCGCCCTGATCGCCAAGGGCAAGCTCAAGGACACCATCTTCAAGGCCATGGGCGTGTTCTGCCTGGCCCTGGCCCTGCTGGTCATCGTCCTGCTCGTGGCCGACATGGTGATCAAGGGATCCGAGCGCTTTACGGTCGATTTCTTCCTCAACTTCGCCTCGCGGCGTGCTGCGCAAGCCGGCATCCTGTCGGCCTGGGTCGGCTCGCTGCTGGTCATGCTTGTCACCGCCTTCGCGGCCGTCCCCATCGGTGTCGCGGCGGGTGTTTATCTTGAGGAATACGCCAAGCGCAACTGGATCACCGAGATCATCGAGATCAACATCACCAACCTGGCTGCCGTGCCGTCCATCGTCTATGGCCTGCTCGCGCTCGGCATCTTCGTGTACCAGTTCGGCTTCGGCCAGAGCATCCTGTCGGCCGGCCTGACGCTGGCACTGCTCATCCTGCCCATCGTCATCGTCTCCACCCGCGAAGCGATCCGCGCCATACCGGCGATGATCCGCGAAGGTTCGATGGCCGTCGGTGCGACGCGCTGGCAAACCTGCCGTTACCACATCATCCCCTACGCCATGCCCGGCATCCTGACCGGCGTGATCATCGGCCTGGCCCGCGCTATCGGCGAAACGGCACCGATCATCACCATCGGGGCGCTGACCTTCATCGCCTTCCTGCCGCCGGTGCCTTACACCACGGGCGCCGACGGCGTGACGGCCGGCCTGTTCGACTGGGTCATGTCGCCCTTCACCGTGATGCCGATCCAGATCTTCAACTGGACCTCGCGCCCCGACCCCGCCTTCGAGGTCAACGCTGCTGCCGCCGGCTTCGTGCTCATGGCCATGGTGCTGAGCATGAACGCGGTCGCAATTTATCTGCGCTACAAGATGCGCAAGAACATCAAGTGGTGATTGTCATGAAGCAGCGCGCCACCAACTTTGTCGACTTCGCCTTGCCGTGCTACTCGCACTGTCTGCGGCTCGTCTTCGCGTTGGCAACGCACTGCCTAAAGACTGAACTTCCACGGTCAACCGGAAAAATCGCCCAAAAATGAAATCCGATATGGAGTCTCCGATGCAGATTCACGACACCCCGACCCTCAAGGCCGAAGCCCGCAACCTGAACTTTTTCTACGGTGAGGCCAAGGCACTCAAGGGCATCAACATGCCGATCTACGACAAGAAGGTCACCGCCCTGATCGGCCCGTCCGGCTGTGGCAAATCGACCTACCTGCGCAGCTTCAACCGCATGCACGACCTCTACCCGGGCAACCGCTACGAAGGCGAGATCCGCTTCTTCCCGGATAACACCAACCTGCTTGCCTCGGACGTCGATCCGATCGAAGTCCGCATGCGCATCGGCATGGTGTTCCAGAAGCCGAACCCGTTCCCCAAGTCGATCTACGAAAACGTTGCCTACGGCCTGCGCGTGCGCGGCGAGAACAACAAGCGCGTCCTCGACGACAAGGTCGAACACGCGCTCAAGGGCGCCGCGATCTGGGATGAGGTCAAGGACCGTTTGCAGGAAATGGCGCCCAATCTGTCGGGCGGCCAGCAACAACGTCTGTGCATCGCCCGCGCCCTGGCTACCGATCCCGAACTGCTGCTCTTCGACGAGCCGACCTCGGCGCTTGACCCGATCGCCACCGGCGCCATCGAGGAACTGGTGCATGAGCTCAAGAAGCGCGTCACCATCCTCATCGTGACCCACAACATGCAGCAGGCCGCCCGCGTTTCGGACTACACGGCCTACATGTACCTGGGCGAGCTGATCGAATTCGGCAAGACCGACGAGATCTTCATCAAGCCGCAAGACAAGCGGACAGAAGACTACATCACCGGCCGCATGGGTTGATACAGCAGAGATCACAAGGAAAAGACATGAACGAAAGCCAACACCTTTCCAGCCAGTTCGACGACGAACTGAGCCGCCTGCGTACCCACGTCCTGCAAATGGGCGGCCTGGTCGAAACCCAGGTTTCGGCTGCCATCGAGGCCTACACGACCGGCGAAGTGGCCAGCGTCAAGACCATCGTCGAGACCGACCGCAAGGTGAACGAACTCGAAAAGGCCATCGACGACGACTGCGCCCACATCATCGCCAAGCGCCAGCCGACCGCCTCCGACCTGCGCCTCGTCCTCGGCATCAGCAAGATCGTCACCGATCTCGAGCGCGCCGGCGACGAAGCCAAGAAGATCGCCAAGGGCGTCCGCCGCATCTATGAAAACGGCCACCTGCCCGGGCAATACGGTGTCGGCATCCGCCATCTGGCCGAAGCCGCGCTGGCCATGGTGCGCCAGGCGCTCGACGCCTTCGCTCGCCTCGACACCCCGCAGGCAGCCGACGTCATCCGTGCCGATACCGACGTCGATGCCGAATTCAAGTCCATCATCCGCCAGCTCATCACGCACATGATGGAGGACCCGCGTACCATCACCACCTCCATCGACATCATCTGGATCGCCAGGGCCATCGAGCGCATCGGCGACCATGCCAAGAATATCTCCGAGCAGGTCGTCTACGTCGTCGAAGGCCGCGATATCCGGCACACCAAGGAGAAGGTCCAGTGACACCCACGATTCTGGTCGTTGAAGACGAGCCGGCGATTCAGGAACTCGTTGCGATCAATCTCAAGCACGCGGGCTTCCTGGTGGTCCGCGCCGGCAGTGCCGAGGAGGCCGAATCGGCCATCCGCGCCGCCCTGCCGGATCTCGTCATCCTCGACTGGATGCTGCCCGGCCAGTCCGGCGTGGCCCTGGCCAAGAAAATTCGCGCCGACGACCGCACTCGCGAACTGCCGATTATCATGCTGACTGCGCGTGTGCATGAGGAAGACAAGGTGCAGGGTCTGGAAGCTGGTGCCGACGATTACATCACCAAGCCCTTCTCGCCGAAGGAAATGGTTGCCCGCGTCCGCGCCGTGCTGCGCCGCCGGGCGCCGCACCTGGCTGGCGAAGCGGTTGAAATCGGCACGCTGGCGCTCAATCCGGCCACGCATCGGGTCATGGCCAGTGGCCAGCCGATCGAACTCGGCCCGACCGAATTCCGCCTGCTCTTCTTTTTCATGACCCACGCCGAGCGCGTCTATACCCGCGCCCAGTTGCTGGACGAAGTGTGGGGCGACCATGTCTTCATCGAGGAACGCACGGTCGATGTCCACATCCGCCGTCTGCGTGCCGCACTGGAGTCCTCCGGCAACCACGAGCGCGTCGAAACCGTGCGTGGCACAGGCTATCGCTTCCGGGGAGCCTGAGCGGCGTGTCGTCGCAAATCGTTAACGCGCTCGTACTGATTCTTCTTTCAGCGGGCATCGCCATTCCGGTGGGGCACTTTGTTGTGCCATGGGCCGGCTGGGCCGTTTTCTGCGCCGGTCTCGGGTTGCAGATGTTGTTCAACTTCCGCAACTTCGCCCGGCTGGACCGCTGGTCGCAGCACCCGGTCGTCGATGCCAGCCTGGAAGGCGAGGGCGCCTGGGATGGCATCTTCGGCCGCCTTTACCGACATGAGAAAGAGCTGCGTGACCAGATTGCCGAGCGCGACGATCAGATCGACCGGCTTTTTGCCGCCCTGCAGGCACTGACGGACGGGGTCGTCGCGCTCGATCTCAACCAGAACATCGTTTACTGCAACACGACGGCCGAGGCGCAACTGGGTGTTGCAATGGAACGCGATCGCGGGCAGCCCATCGTCAATCTGGTCCGCCAGCCGGAGTTCGTGGCCTACCTGAGTGCCGGAGAATTCGAGCGGCCGCTGACGCTGCGTACCGATCGCGGCAGTGATCGCGTGCTGTCGATCTTTGTCATTCCCTATGCCGGCAACCGCCGCCTCATGCAGATCAAGGACGTGACGCAGACGGATCGTCTCGACCGGATGCGGCGCGATTTCGTGGCCAACGTCTCGCACGAATTGCGGACGCCATTGACCGTGCTGGCCGGTTTTCTCGAAACCCTGCAGGAAATTGACCTCGACTACGACGACCGCAAGCGTTATCTCAACATGATGGCCGAGCAGTCGAAGCGCATGGAGACCATCGTCCAGGACCTGCTGACGCTATCGTCCATCGAGTCGGCGCCACCGCCGGAGAACGATCTCGTGGACATGACCAGCCTGGTCGACAAGCTGCGTCGCGATGGCGAGGCCCTCTCGGCCGGGCGTCACCAGGTCGTGGCGGACACTGATGGCATCTTCGACCTGCGCGGATCGGAACCCGAGCTGGTCAGCGCCTTCGGCAATCTGGTCGCCAACGCCGTGCGCTATACGCCGGCCGGCGGCACGGTGCGCATCGAATGGAAGGCGACGCCGCAGGGGGCGGAATTTGCCGTCGAGGATACCGGTATCGGCATCGACGCCAAGCACATCCCGCGGCTCACCGAGCGCTTCTACCGCGTCGATCGTGGACGTTCGCGCGATGCCGGCGGTACCGGCCTTGGCCTGGCCATCGTTAAGCACTCGCTCAACCGGCACCAGGCCCAGCTCGACATCAAGAGCACGCCCGGCGTCGGCAGCCGCTTTGCGGCCCGCTTCCCGGCCAGCCGGATCGCGCGCGTCTGACCCGAAAAAGAAAACGGGCGCTGACAGTGTCAGCGCCCGCTCCCGGAAAAATGCGGATTTAGCGGAAGAAGCGGCCGAGCAGCCCGCTCAGGAAACCCTGGCTCGGTTGCTTGGCGACGGCGACCGCTGCGGCCGGCGCGCCATGATCGACCCCGGCCATTTGCTTGACGGCATCGGCGTAGTCCCGGTCTTCGTTGGCGATGTGATTGACCAGCCATTTCGACAGCATCGAGTGCAGTTCGTCGACAATGTCTTCGCCCTTGGCAGAACGCATCGTGAAATCGGTGACGCGACGGATGAACAGCTCATGCACCTTCTTGTGCGGCTTGAGGAACTTGTAGCCGGCTTCCTCGAGCATCTCTTCTTCGAAACCGAAGTGCGACTGGGTGTAGTCGATCAACTGCTCGATGATGTCGTTAACCTTTTGCTTGTCCAGGTTCATCTTCGCGATTTCGAGGTCGTTGATGTACTCGACGATGCGCTGATGTTGCGCGTCGATGACCTCGATACCGGTTTCCAGCTTGGCGTCCCAGATGATTGGCATGACTGTTCTCCTGACATTTTTCCAATGTGTGGAGTAAATAGCAGTTTTCCCCTGCTTCAGTTGACGTGCGTCAACTGAGCGGGTCCGATCCCCCGGCCAATCGTGACTTACTTCACACTTGCCTTTGAATTTTGGCCGTTTTTTCCGGTTGACCGTCAAAGGGACGCGACGCGGGGCGTCAGACCTTGATCGGCTTCACCTTGCTTGCCGCCAGCTTGGCATTGCTGCGCGCTTCGTCGGTCGTCGCGGCATTGGCCACGGCGACGCCCATGCGGCGCTTGGTGAAGGATTCCGGCTTGCCGAACAGGCGCAGGTCGGTGCGCGGCACGGCCAGCGCGGCCTCGATGCCGGTGAAGGCGATGCCCTTTTCCTCCATGCCGCCGTAGATGACGGCCGAGGCGCCGGGTTCGCGCAGCGCCGTGTCGACCGGCAGGCCGAGGATGGCGCGGGCGTGCAATTCGAATTCCGAGAAGCGCTGCGAACAGAGCGTGACCAGCCCGGTATCGTGCGGTCGCGGGCTGACTTCCGAGAACCACACCATGTCGCCCTTGACGAACAGCTCGACGCCGAACAGGCCGCGGCCGCCAAGGTTGCCGGTGACCGCCGCGGCAATCTCCTGGGCGCGGGCCAGCGCAGCCGGCGTCATGGCCTGCGGTTGCCAGGATTCGACGTAGTCGCCCGACACCTGCACGTGGCCGATCGGCTCGCAGAAGTGAGTCACCACTTCGCCGGCGGCATTGCGGGCGCGGACGGTGAGCAGGGTGATTTCGTAATCGAAGTCGATGAAGCCCTCGACGATGACGCGCCCCTGATTGACCCGGCCGCCGCTCGCCGCGTAGTCCCACGCCTTCTGCACATCATCCGGGCCGCGCAGCAGCGACTGGCCCTTGCCGGACGACGACATGGTCGGCTTGACGATGCAGGGATAGCCAATGCCTTTTTCACCATTCGCTCCATCGATGGCAGCCTGCAATTCGGCCAGCGAATCGGCAAATTTGTACGGCGAGGTGGGCAGGCCGAGTTCCTCGGCGGCCAGCCGGCGGATGCCTTCGCGGTTCATGGTCAGCTTGGCGGCGCGCGCTGTCGGGATGACTTCGGCCAGCCCGGCAGCCTCGATGTCGACCAGCATGTCGGTGGCGATGGCCTCGATTTCCGGGACGATGAGCTGCGGCTTTTCCTGCTCGACCAGTTTGCGCAGCGCAGTCCCGTCGGTCATCGAAATGACGTGGGCGCGATGCGCGACCTGGTGGCCGGGGGCGTTCTCGTAGCGGTCGACGGCGATGACCTCAACGCCCAGACGCTGCAGCGCAATGATGACTTCCTTGCCGAGTTCGCCGGCACCGAGCAGCATGACGCGGGTGGCGGAAGGGGAGAGCGGGGTGCCGATTTGCATGGGGTTTCCTCTGGTGAGCGGATTTCGATTTTGGCCGAATTTAGGCGTCGACCGTAGCATCGTCAAGCCGAGTCTTTGCCCGCACCGGGATGGGGCGCGGCCTTAGATCCTTGAAGCCGCAGTTGGACGCGGCTGCAGAGGCGTAGCGCGTTCGCGCTCCGGATGTTTTCGCCGAAAGTGCGAGCCCAGCATACATGCTGTTGATTGCACGAGGATAGGCGATCAATTGCGGTTTCAAGGATAATGCCGCGATGCAATCGCGATCCTCCCTGCCGCTGACCATCGAACGCTTCCTTTTGTCGCCGTTCGGGCTCCTGCTGGCGCTCCTCCTTGCCTTTGTCCTGAATGCCTACAGCCTGCCGCTGACCGATGTGGACGAGGGCGCGTTTTCCGAAGCGACGCGCGAAATGATGGCGCGTGGCAACCTCGTGTCGCCGACCCTCAACGATGCGCCGCGGCACGACAAGCCCATCCTCATCTACTGGGCGCAGGCGGCTTCCGTCGCTGTGCTCGGCGTCAGCGAAATCGGCTTCCGCCTGCCCTCGATCATTTTTGCCCTGCTCTGGGTGTTCGCGCTCTTCCGCTTCTGTGTGCGCCACGGCAACCAGATGACGGCGCAGATCGCCTCGCTGGTCATGGCCCTCTCGCTCGTCGTCGGCTTCATCGCCAAGGCGGCGATTGCCGATGCGCTGCTCAACCTGCTCATCGCGCTGGCCATGTTCGGCATCTACGACTATTTCTGCGCGGCGCGCCTCGGCAAGCCGGCGGCGCAGACGCGCAGGCTGCTGTTCGGCATCTACGCCGCGCTCGGTTTCGGCTTCCTCGCCAAGGGGCCGGTCGCCGTCTTTTTCCCGCTCCTCATCAGCGCCCTGTTTTTCGTCTCGGCCGGCAGCTGGCGCGACTGGCTGAAAGCCGTGTTTTTCTGGCCCGGCTGGCTGCTCTTTCTGGCCATCGTCGTGCCCTGGCACGTCGCCGTCTATCTCGACCAGGGCGACGCCTTCTTCCGCGGCTTCTACCTCAAGCACAACATCAACCGCTATGCCGACACCTTCGAGGGCCACGGCGGGCGCTGGTGGTACTACCTCGCCGTCCTGCCCTTCGTCGTGCTGCCGTTTACCGGCTGGCTGATGGCCATCGCCGGCAAGGTTGCCGGGCAGATGAGGCTCTCCGATGACGACGCCCTGCTCGAACGCTTCCTCGTCATCTGGTTCGTCGTCGTCTTCGTCTTCTTCTCGTTTTCCGGCACGCAGCTGCCGCATTACCTGCTCTACGGCTGCACGCCGCTCTTCATCCTGCTCGCCCGCTACCGCCTTGAATTCGAGAAACGCTGGCTGGCCTTCGCGCCGCTCATCCTCTTCGCGCTGCTCCTCGCCGTCCTGCCCGAGGTGCTGGTGTTCGCGGCCGGCAAGGCCAACCGGCCGTTCGAGAAAATGTTGCTCGACGGCATGGTGGTGGCTTTTTCCGATGAGGCACGCTGGCTGTTGCCGCTGATCGCCGTCGCCATGATCGGCCTGGCTTTCTGGCGCCGTTTGCCGGTCTGGCAAGGGCTGATCGTCGCCGGCCTGCTCCAGGCGCTGGTCGTCGCGACCATCGTCGCGCCGCGCGCCATCAGTGTCACCCAGGGCCCGGTACGCGAAGCGGCACAGGTGGCCAAGGACAGCGGGCTGCCGGTCGTCGCCTGGCGCATCATCATGCCCAGTTTCAGCGTCTATCGGCAGGCGGCGACGCCAACCCGCGTGCCGGAAGCCGGCCAGCTCGTCTTCACCCGCACCGACCGCAAGCACGAAGTGCAGGCGCTGCTGGCGCCGGGGCTGGTGCTGCGCGACGTCTATCAGCGCAGCTTCGTCACGCTGGCTCGCGTCGACCGCGAGGAAAAGCCTTGAACCTGGAAACCGCAGTTGACCGCTCTCCATCTCTGTTCAGTCCCATGAATACAGGCCTTTGTGCTTTCGAGGCGACTCACCCAAGAGGTGACTGCGCTACGCGGCCGCTGGCACGTCTGGTCGGGCGTCTGGCTTTGTCGCTTCTCCTTACATGCATGAGCCTGCCGCGTCGTCGCTTCGCGCCAGCCATCCCGCCCAAACGCGCCATCAACCGCGTCCAACTGAGGTTTCCAGGTTGAACGATCAAGGCTTGTACGCGGGAAAGCCGCATTTTGACGCGTCCATCATCGGTTTCGCCCTTCTCTTCGCACTGGGCCTTGCTGTGCTTGCTCTGAGCGGCGACTGGCACGGCGGCTTCATTGCCGCGCAGGCGGCCAGCACCGTGTTGCCCGGCTGGCTGTGGGAATGCCTGACGACGCTGGGCGACGGCCGGGTGCAGATGGCCTTGATGCTGCCCTTCTGCCTGCGCTATCCGCGCGTCTTCTGGGCACTCCTGCTCGGCGCGCTGATCGCCGGCGCCATGAGCCGCGGCCTCAAGGTCTGGCTGCCCATGCCGCGTCCGGCCGTGGTGCTCGATGCGAGCCAGATCACCATTATCGGTGCGCGCCTGACCTCGCACAGCTTCCCGTCCGGCCACACCGTCTCGGCATTTTCCTTCGTCGTCGCCTGGATCGCCCTGCTTGGCTGGTGGCGGGCGCTGCCTATCGTCTTCATCGCCACGCTGGCCGCGTTTTCGCGCATCGCCGTCGGCGCCCACTGGCCGGTCGATGTGCTGGCCGGCGGCGTGATCGGCGTCGCAGGCGGCTGGCTGGGCCTGCGTCTGAGCCAGCGTTTCCGCTGGGGCCTCGGCATCCGCGGCCACTGGACGCTGATCGCCATCGCCGTGATCGCCGTCGCCACGCTGCCCTTCGACGGGCAGGGCTATCCGGACACCCTGCCGTGGCGGATTGTCGCCTGCCTGTGGGGGCTGGGCGGATTCGTCGTAGTCTATCTGCGGCCCCTGCTGCGCGATGGCTGGCAGGCTGCGAACCGGCCGCTGGCAGGTCTGCTCGGGAAAGACAGCACGAGCTGAGGCCGCATTCGGGATGGCGTCCAGGCGCCTCTCGAGTCAATGGCCTTTATATGCCAATTGCAATTTTGGGCAAATATTCGTACTGTCTGACATTCCAGCAAATTCGACCTTGGTCGATGGGTTCGACAGGGAACTGATGCCATGTCCTTTGCCGTTGTCTGTAACGACCCGTCGGCTCACCCCCAGCCATGCCGCCATCTGTCCTGAAATTCGCCGATATCGCCCGCCTGCTCGGGGCCGGCGTGATCTGTCCGACATGCAAGGGCATCGCTTGCCGCCCATCGCGCTGGCTGTCGAAGGAGGAAAAACGCTGCGCCTACGGCACGCGTCCCTATCGCTGCAACGACTGCTCGCAACGCTTCACCGTCCGCAGCAGCGCGTCGTTTGAGCGCTTCCTGATCAACGGCATGGCTGGCGTAATGCTGGGTTTGGGGATATCGCTCGCCGTCGATCTCTGGCTCGACGGCAGCGTCGAGGCGAAGAGCCAACATGCGGCCCAAAGCGCTGACGTCCGTCCGGCCGATGTCGCGGCAATGGCTGCCCGCAAGCAGGAAGAAGCCGCCGAGGGCGGCGATGCCGATGCGATGCTGCAGCTCGGGCGGGATCTGGCGAAAGGGAACAATCGTCCGAAGGACGTCGAACAGGCCGCCAAATGGGTGCAATTGGCGGCGGCGACGGGAAATGCCGAAGCGATGCTCGAACTCGGCCGCTTTTACCGCGATGGCGTTGGTCTGGCCCAGGATTCAGCGCGTGCCTACGTCTGGCTCAGCCGGGCCGCCGAAGCCAAACACACCGGTGCCCTGCTCGAACGCGAGGCCCTGATCCGGACGATGGGCGAAGAACCGCTCAAGGTAGCGCGCGAACTGTCATTGCCAACAGCGCCGGCATCGGTCGTCGTCCGCCCGAAATAGCCCGCTTTATGGGCGGAGGTAGGCCTCTCACGGCCAACCGGAAAAAATGCCCAAAATCAAAATTTTTAATAGTGGGGCATTAACGCAAAGCGGTTACGTAATATCGCGTGAGCCAATATTCAAACGTTATTGGGCTGAGATCGGTCATGATCTGCCCGCGAGGTTTTCATGGGCTAAGGCAACAAAAGACTGGGAATAGCCATCCTCGCAGAATGAAAAAAGGGGGACTAAGCCCCCTGCATTTTTTCAATGCAATTACTCGCTTTGCTTTGACTTTCGGCGAGAGAAGCCGAGTCCGACCATGGCGATACCCAGCAAAGCAATGCTTGCTGGTTCTGGGACTTGTGTTGTCGTATCGCGAAATGTTAGATCAATGGTTGCTGTTGAATTGGCATTCAAGAACTGTACTAAGCCGAAATCTATCGTGAGGGAGTGATCGGTGAAAGATAGGTCCGCATTTGTCAGATCAGTCACGTCGCTAACGCCGCTCAAACTAACCGCAGCAATCACTCTCGCCGGGTTCAGTGCGTCATCCAGGCTGGTGAAAGTCACCTTGTCCCCGGGGAAGAAAACAGTGAGGTCGGTCGTGGTAAATACAACTGAAGACGCGCCAAAATTGATGTCAAGCAGATTAGGGCCATTTGCTTCTGACAAGATGAACTCGACACCAGTCGCCACAGTTGCTGAACTAGGGCCGCATACCAAGGGAGGTTGATTAGGAGTAGTGGAAGAAGCGGTACACGACACTGTGTCGCCGACTAGGCTGGCGTGTGTCACCTGAGGAAGAGCGGACAAAATTACTGTAGCAAGAGCAATCGTTAGCTTTGTGATGTTCATGATGTAGTTCCAATATTTAGGTGCTTTAAAGGGCTCATTAGCAATAACTGAACCACATATTGAAATCAATTAATTGCGTTCAGTAGTCATGGCAATCTGTAAGAAAATCCGACGCAAATCGCAATTTGAACGGCCAACTCCCTTTGTCTATACCGGCGCATGGAAGTCTGTTCCCACTACTTTGCTGCCGATGTGAAGCCACGCCCGAATGGATCTTGAGGGCACACAGCTGCTGTTCGACTTGAGTTGGACAGCTTACTTAATGGTTTCGTCTGCGTACTTCAGGCGTGATTCCCTCCCGCTCGCAACAAAACCTTAACGAAGGCGTAACTTCCGGGTCACGGGGGGGCCGTATCGTGCGGCCATGCCTAAGGTCAGAAGCGTTTTTCTCTCCGATATCCATCTCGGCACGCGGGCGTGCCAGGCGGATCGGCTCCTCGATTTCCTGCGCGATCATCCGGCCGAACAGACCTACCTGATCGGCGACATCGTCGATTTCTGGGCGATGAGCCGGGGTATCTGCTGGACGCAGGCGCAGAACACGGTGGTTCAGAAACTCCTGCGCCGGGCGCGGCATGGCGAGCGCGTGGTGTTCATTCCCGGCAATCACGACGAGGCGCTGCGCGATTATTGCGGCGTGGTTTTCGGTGAGGTCGAGGTGGCCGACGAGGTGGTGCATGAGATGGCGGATGGCCGGCGCTTCCTGCTTATCCATGGCGACCAGTTCGACCAGGTGACGCGCCACCATCGATGGGTGGCGGTGCTCGGCGACAAGGCCTACGAGCTGCTCGTCCGCCTCAACACGCTGCTCTCATGGGGCCGGCGCAAGCTGGGGATTTCCGGCTACTGGTCGCTGGCCGGCTACGCCAAGCGCAAGGTCAAGACGGCGCTGAATTTCATTTTCGATTTCGAAGAGTCGGCCGTTCATCACGCCCGCGAGCGCGGGCTCGATGGCGTGATCTGCGGCCACATCCACTGGGCGACGATCCGCGAGATCGATGGCCTGACCTACGTCAATTGCGGCGACTGGGTCGATTCCTGCACGGCCATCGTCGAGCATTTCGACGGCCGTCTGGAATTGGTGACCTGGAATGAACAAAAGCCGCTGGCCATGCTGGCGGCGCCGGTGGCTGAAACCGTGGAGGCTTGAATGCGTGTCCTGATGGTGTCCGATGTGTACTTTCCGCGGGTCAACGGCGTGTCGACGTCGATCGAGACCTTTCGCCGGACGCTGGCGGCGCAGGGCGTCGAGGTTCGCCTCATCGTGCCGCGCTATGGCGACGAGCCGGATGAGCCGGGGATCGTCCGCGTCGAAGGCCGCCCCGTGCCGGGCGACCGCGAGGACCGGCTGGTCGGCTGGCGCGCCATGCACCGGGCGGTGCTCGAGGCGGCGCGGGACTGCGACCTGATCCACGTCCAGACGCCCTTTGTCGCCCACTACGCCGGGCTCAAGGCAGCGCGCCGCCTAGGCCTGCCGGTGGTGGCGACCTATCACACGCTGTTCGAGGAATACCTGCAGCACTACGCCCGGCTCATTCCTGCCAGCTGGCTGCGTGGCCAGGCGCGGGCGTTTTCCCGACGCCAGTGCAACCAGCTCGACGCCGTCATCGTGCCGTCGACCGCCATGCGCGACCGGCTCGAATCCTATGGCGTCTCGTCGCCCATGCACGTGCTGCCGACCGGCATTCCGATGGCGCAATTCGCCCAGGGCAACGGGGCGCGCTTCCGGCGCGATTTCGGCATCGGCGAATCGCGACCGATGGCGCTCTTCGTCGGCCGGGTTGCGCACGAAAAGAACATCGGTTTCCTGCTCGACGCCCTGGTCCATGCCCGCCGGATCCGTCCCGACGTGCTCCTCGTCATCGCCGGCGAGGGGCCGGCCATGGTCGATCTCAAGGCGCAGGCCTCCGCGCTGGATTTGCGCGAGTCGGTCCGTTTTATCGGCTATCTCGACCGCCAGCAGGCGCTGCCCGATTGCTACGCGGCGGCCGACGTCTTCGTCTTCGCCTCGCGTACGGAAACGCAGGGCCTCGTCCTGCTCGAAGCCATGGCGGCCGGCGTGCCGGTTGTCGCGCTGGCCGAGATGGGCACGGTGGACATCCTGTCGCCCGGTCGCGGCGCATTTTCGCCGCCGAACGATCCCAAGGCATTTGGTGAAACGCTGGGCCAGATCCTGAAACATCCGGCCAGTTGGCAGCATCTGCGCGACGAGGCACCCATCTACGCTCACGAGTGGAGCGATGTCGCCATGGCCGAGCGTCTGGCCAGACGCTACCGCGAAATCACGGATTTCAAATTTGGGCAAAAAATCGCGTTGACCGTGGCAACCTGACGGGCGAACTCATGAACGACCATCCCGAAGTATGTTGTTGCCGCTGCGCCTGCTTTCGTCCAGTCGACGCTCTGAGCGGCCTTTGTCATCGCTATCCGCCCGTTTTCGCCGGCGACAGCTCGCCGCGTGAATCCCATCACTGGCGTCACCCGGTCGTTGCGCCGCACGGATGGTGTGCCGAATACCGCGTAGCGAGCTGAGTCCCGCGAACGCCGGGCTTAAATATCCTCGACCGGCCCAAGCAGCTGGTTGACGGCGCGCAAGCGTTCGGCCATCACGCGCATGACCTGGGTGGCGAAGAAGGGCGTCTGCTGGACGAGGAACTGGAAGCGTTTTTCATCGACAGCGATGAACTGGCAATCGGTCAGGGCGACCACGGTGGCCGAGCGCGGGCCGGGTGAAACGAGCCCCATCTCGCCGACGATGCTGCCATGCTGCAGCGTCTCGACGACCCGCTTGTTGACGATGACCTCGGCCGAGCCGGTGGTCAGGACGTACATCATGTGACCGTCCTCTTTTTCGGCAAACAGCGTCTCCCCCGCCGGAATGTTGACGATGCTGGGGTTGTGGGCAAATAGCTCGAAAAAGACCATCTTGGTGCCTCCAAATGACTCGACTCTGCCTTTTAGCATAGGCGGAGCGTGACTATTGTGACAGTACGATTGCAGTTCGGTATCGCGGGCGTCAATGCCCTAAAAGAGTTTTGGCGAGATCAGGCGCAGGCCGACAGAGAACCAGTGTTCCTGGCTGATGGCGCCGAAGCGGCTGCCGTAGGTGGTATCGATTTGCACGTGATTGGGCACGACCCAGAAGCGGACACCCAGCTGGTAGAAGGCGTTGCCCTTGTCCTGTCCGTAGCTTTCGGCGATCAGCCAGGTGCGCGGGCTCATCTGAAGTTCGCTGCCGACGCCCCAGGTCAGGCGGTTGGCCCGGTTCTCCCGTTCCCGGGTGTAGCCCAGGTTGGTATGGATGATGAGGAAGTCGTCGGCCAGGGAAAAGCTGGTCGGTACATAGAAATAGGGATTGGCGGCATGGGCGCTGCCCGGTTGCGCGGCATAGCCGGCGGCCAGGCCGATGCCGTAGCCGTTCGTTTCCAGCGGCTTGAACAGCGTCTTGGCTTGAATGACTGCGGCGCCACTTTCCGACTGTCCATCGGCGTAGGACAGCGCGCCGCCGAGGGTCAATTCGAAATTGCCGCCCGGGTTGCAGGCCGGCAAGGCCCAGTACTCGTGCTGGTTGCCGTGCAGGTGAACCCAGGATTCGAGCTGGCAGGCGCCGCCATCGGTCAGGCGCGCATCGTCGGTGATCATCGGACGGGCGGCGTGGGCGGCGGTGCTGAGAAGAATCGGCGCCAGCAGGGCGAAAAGGAGGCGCATGGGCATGGTGGCGGAAGGATAGGGACGAATTGTGACATTTCCGTGACTTTTCCTGTCATCAAACCGGAACGAAGCTTGTTTACCGTGGGCGCTTTCGCGGAGATTGCATGCAGGAACCCTCGTCGAACGAATTGGGCCTCGATCCGGCCAACGAATCGCCCTTCAAGGGCAAGACCGGCTTGCGCCGGGTGTGGAACGCGCTGGGCTATTCGCTGGCCGGGCTGAAGGCGGCCTACCTGTGCGAAGACGCCTTCCGGCAGGAGGTGCTGCTCGCCGCGGTGCTCATCCCCGTGGCCTGCCTGTTGCCCGTGCCCTGGCTGGGGCGCGGCGTGATGATCGCCAGCGTGCTGCTCGTGCTCGTCGTCGAGCTGATCAACTCGGCCATCGAAGCCGTCGTTGACCGCGTCAGCCTGGAAAACCACCGCCTGGCCAAGCGCGCCAAGGACATCGGCAGCGCCGCCGTGCTTGTTTCGCTGCTCATCGTCTTCGTCGTCTGGGCCGGCGCGCTCATGGAACTCGCCCGATGAGCCTGGCAATTGCCTTCGTGACCGAAACCTATCCGCCCGAGATCAACGGCGTGGCGATGACTGTCGGCCGGCTGGTTGGCGGCCTGCGCGAGCGGGGGCACCGGGTCAGTGTGGTCCGTCCGCGCCAAGGCAAGGGCGATGTCGGCAACGAGCACGACATGGCGCTCCCCGGCTTTCCCCTGCCCGGCTACCCCGGTTTGCGCTTCGGCCTGCCGGCCGGGCGGCGTCTCGCCCGCCAGTGGCGACAGCATCGGCCGGATCTCGTCCATGTCGTGACCGAAGGGCCGCTCGGCTGGTCGGCCGTCAGCGTCGCGCGCCGGCTGGGCATTCCGGTGACTTCCGGTTTTCACACCAATTTCGACCGCTACAGCGTGCATTACGGCATGGGCTGGATGCGTCCGGCCGTTGCCGCTTACCTGCGCACGCTGCATCGGCGGACGCGGGCAACCATGGTGCCGACGGCGGCGCTGGCCGCCGACCTGGCCGGCGAGGGGTTGAGCGGCGTCCGCGTGGTTGGCCGCGGTGTCGATATCGAACTCTACGACCCGATCCGGCGCAGCAGCGAACTGCGCCGAAGCTGGGGCGTCAACGGCGACGGCCCGGCCTGCCTCTACGTTGGCCGGATTGCTGCGGAAAAAAACCTCGCGCTGGTGCAAAAAGCCTTTGCCGCCATCCAGGTCTGGTACCCGCAGGCCAAAATGGTCTGGGTGGGGGACGGCCCGTCAGCCCGGCAATTGGCCGCCGAGCATCCCGACCACCACTTCGCCGGCATGCGTACGGGCGAAGCGCTGGCCGCCCACTATGCCAGTGCCGACCTCTTCCTCTTTCCCAGCCTGACCGAAACCTACGGCAACGTCGTCGCCGAGGCGATGGCCAGCGGCCTGCCCGTGGTCGCCTACCGCAGCGCGGCAGCGGCCGAGCTGATCGAGGCGAAGCGCAACGGCATGGTCGCCTCGCCCGGCGACGAGCGCGGCTACGTCGATGCGGCGCTGTGGATGCTGGAAGAACCCGAGCGCCTTGGCCGGATGGCGGAAGCCGCCCGCCAGACCATGCTGCCGCGCAGCTGGGCCGGCGTCGTCGAAACCTTCGAATCCGTGGCGCGCGAGGCGATGGCGGCGCCCGCCTGAGCGCATCGCAAGACCGCGACTTGCCGGCTGGCGCCAGCCTGCTACGATGAAAGGGTGGCCGCTGGGAAATGCAGTTCAGTTAAGGCTAAAAGCGCGTGAATTGTCGTTCCCGCGAAAGCGGGAACCCAGGAAAACGTGATTCCGGATTCCCTCCTGCGCGGGAGTGACGCTTGACTGAACGATATTGGTGTCCGGTGGGCGGTTTTGCGGAGTGGTGCGGGATGAATGTGTCGGGTATTTCGTCATCGGCGGGTTTCTATGCCTCGGCGTCCAGCCGTGGGCAGAATGCCGCTGAGAGCCCGGCGAAGACTCCCGGCGCAGCTGGCCAGCAAGCTCTGACGGCTGACGAACAGAAGCAGGTTGCGCAGCTCAAGGCACGCGACCGCGCCGTCCGCCAGCATGAGCAGGCGCACATGGCCGCCGGGGCCGGGCTGATTACCTCCGGCGCCTCCTTTACCTACCAGAAAGGCCCGGACGGCGTGAATTACGCCGTTGGCGGCGAGGTAGGCATTTCGACCTCGCCGGGGCGTACGCCGGACGAAACCATTGATCGCGCCCGCCGGATCAAAGCCGCTGCGCTGGCGCCGGCCGATCCATCGAGCCAGGACCGGGCGGTTGCCGCCAAGGCGGGGCAAATGGAACAGGGCGCCCGCATGGAGTTGGCGCAGGCGACGACGGCGTCGGGTCAGGAAGAAGCCTCAGGCGGCCGGGCGGCCGCCGTGGCGCAGGCCTACGCTGCGCCGACCGGCAGCAGAAGTACCGGCTTCAGCGCCTACGCCTGAGGGCAAATTTCAATTTTGGGCAAAATTTCCGGTTGACCGTGAGATCGCCGGAACGAGGCTTCAGGCGCGCTGGATCAGCTCTATCTTGTAGCCGTCCGGGTCTTCGACGAAGGCGATGATGGTCGAGCCGTGTTTCATCGGCCCGGCTTCGCGCACGACCTTGCCGCCGCGTGCCTTGATCGCCGCGCAGGCCGCCGCTGCATCGGGCACGGCCAGCGCCACGTGGCCGTAGCCGTTGCCGAGCTCGTAGCTCGGCGTGTCCCAGTTGTGGGTCAGTTCAAGCACGGCTTCGCTGGCCTCGTCGCCGTAGCCGACGAAAGCCAGCGTGAAGCGGCCTTCCGGGTAATCGGTGCGGCGCAGCAGTTGCATGCCGAGAATCTCGGTGTAGAAGGCGATGGATTTGTCGAGATCGCCGACGCGGATCATGGTGTGCAGGATGCGCATGAGTCTTCCTTAAATGAGGGGGAGGGTGCGGGCCAGGCGGCGCAGTTCGAAGCGGCGCGCCTTCCAGTCCGGGCAAAGCTGTTCCACCACAGACCAGAAGCGCGGGCTGTGGTTCATTTCCTTGAGGTGGGCCAGTTCGTGGCAGACGACGTAATCGACGATGGCCAGCGGCATGAGGACGAGCCGCCAGTTCAGCGCGATGCCGCCGCGGTGGCTGCAACTGCCCCAGCGCGTGCGTGCCGATGACAGGCGCAGTGGCGGTGCTGCGACGCCGAGCAAGGGGGCGTGGACGGCCAGCCGTTCGGCAAAGACGTCGCGGGCTTTCTCGCGCAAGGCTTTTCCCAGCAGGGTGTTGGCGCCCTGGGCGGCATCGGGGCGCAGGTAGAGGGTGCCGGGACCGAACTGCCAGCGCTGGCGGCCGATGCCGGTCAGCCGGACGGAGAGCGCTTCGCCGAGGACGTCGATGCTCATGCCGTCGCAAATCGCCAGCGGGCTGGCGGACGGACGGTCGCGCCAGGCGGCCAGCTTGTCGAGCACCCACTGCCCGTGTTCGTGGATCAGGCTTTCGATATCGCCGATGCGCGCCCGCGTCGGCGCGCCGACGCGCAGGCCGCGATGGTCGATGGCCAGTCCAATGGTGCGGCGCGGGCTGCGCCGGAGCTGGTAGGCGACGGTCTGGCCGCCGATGACGATGCTGCGGGGAGCCTCAGGTGGCGTTATGGGCGGCATTCGAATAGCGATGCGGGGAAATGCGGTGCATCTCCTCTTCGATCCACTCTTCCGCGCGCTGATTGACTTCGGCTTCGGTCATCCCCGTCGCGTCAAAGGCCGGGCCGATGCTCATCGTCACGGTCCCCGGCGTTTTGAGGAAAGCCTGGCGCGGCCAGAGTTCGCCGGCATCGTGCGCGACCGGCACGACCTTGCAGCCGACGTGGGTGGCGAGGTAGGCGCCGCCCGGCTTGTAGCGTTTCTTCTGGCCCGGCGCGACGCGTGTGCCTTCCGGGAAGAGCACGACGTAGAAGCCCTTCTGCAGGCGTTCACGGCCTTGCGTGACGACCTGGTCGAGCGCGTCCTTGCCGGCCGAGCGGTCGATGGAGATCATCTTCATCGCGGCCAGACCCCAGCCGAGCAGCGGAATGGAGAGGAGTTCCTTCTTGAGGACGAAGACGCAATAGGCACCGGACGGCACGATGTCCTGGATGCACATCGTTTCCCAGGCCGACTGGTGCTTGGAGAGGATGACGCAGGGTTCCTTCGGCATGTTTTCGAGGCCGATGAACCTGGGACGGATGCCGAGGATGTTCTCGACGCCGAACTGCATGCCGAGACGCCACAGGCGGCCGAAGCGATAGGCCCACAGGCCGCGCAGGATGGGGCCGGCGATGAAGACGAGCGGCGCCGAGAGCAGCGACCAGACGATGGCGTAGGCCATGAACAGCGTGGAGCGGACGGCCTTCATGATGTTCTTTCCTTGAGGATGGCATCGACTGCCGCCGACAGATCCTTGTATTCCAGCGTGCCTTCCGGCAGGTCGCCGTCGGCCTTGGTCTTTTCACCCTTGCCGGTCATCACCAGCATGGGCTGGCAGCCGGCTACCGAGCATGCCTGCAGGTCACGCAGCGAATCGCCGATGGCCGGCACGCCCTTGAGGTCGATATTGAGCGTCTCGGAAATGCGCTTGAACATGCCGGGTTTCGGCTTGCGGCATTCGCACTTCGAGTCGGCGGCGTGCGGGCAATAGAAAATGGCATCGAGGCGGCCACCGAGTGCGACGACTGCCTTGTGCATCTTGGTGTGGATCTGGTTCAGCGTTTCCATGTCGAACAGGCCGCGCCCGACGCCCGACTGGTTGGTCGCCACCACCACCTTGTAGCCGGACTGCGTCAGGCGGGCGATGGCTTCCAGGCTTCCCGGAATCGGCTTCCATTCGGCCGGGCTCTTGATGAACTGTGCGGAATCGAAATTGATCACGCCGTCGCGGTCGAGGATAACGAGCTTGGTCGCCATGGCCGGGTTACGCCGAGAGCTTGGACAGGTCGGCGACCTGGTTCATCGCCGCATGGAGCTTGGCGAGCAGGCCGAGACGGTTGTTGCGCAGGGCCGGATCGTCGGCATTGACCATGACGCCGTCGAAGAAGGCATCGACCGGGGCGCGCAGCGCGGCCAGCGCGGTCAGCGACTCGGTGTAGTCGCCGGTGACGAAGGCGGCATCGGCGGCCGGGACGACCTCGACCAGCGCATCGTGCAGCGCCACTTCGGCGGCTTCCTTGAGCAGGGCGTTATCGACGGTCGGCTCGACCGGGTTTTCGACCTTCTTAAGGATGTTGCCGACGCGCTTGTTGGCGGCAGCCAGGGCGGCCGCTTCGGGCAAGGCCGAGAAGGCGCGCACGGCGGCCAGGCGCTTGACGATGTCGCCGAGGCGCTGCGGCCGCTGCGACACCACGGCATCGACTTCCTGCGCCGTGTAGCCCTGCTCGCGCAGGTTGCCGGCCAGGCGGTCGTAGATGAAGTCGGCGAGGGCGGCTTCGGCGTTCTTGAAGCCCTCGACCGCGGCAAAGGCGCTGCCGGCCACGGTCAACAGGGAATTTAGCGGCAAATCGAGATTGCCTTCGGCCAGCATGCGAATGGTGCCCAGCGCGTGACGGCGCAGCGCGAACGGGTCGCGGTCGCCGGTCGGGATCTGGCCGATGCCGAACATGCCGACCAGGGTTTCCAGCTTGTCGGCCAACGCAACGACGGTGCCGACCTTCCCGCGCGGCAGTTCGTCGCCGGCGAAGCGCGGCTTGTAGTGGTCTTCGATGGCGTCGGCGATGTCGGCGGCGAGGCCGTCATGCTGCGCGTAGTAGCGGCCCATGATGCCCTGCAGTTCCGGGAATTCGCCGACCATATCGGTCAGCAGGTCGGCCTTGGCCAGCACGGCGGCCTGTTCGGCCTGCAGCGCGAGGGCGTCACCGCCCAGCGACTGGCCGATGGCGCGGGCAATCGCCGCGACGCGCTGCATGCGCTCGCCCTGGGTGCCCAGCTTGTTGTGATAGACGACCTTGGACAGGCCGATGACGCGGCTTTCCAGCGATTTCTTGCGATCCTGGTCGAAGAAGAACTTGGCGTCGGCCAGACGCGGACGCACAACGCGCTCGTTGCCGCCGATCACGGCGGATGCGTCGGCCGGGCTGATGTTGCTGACGACGAGGAACTTGTTGGTCAGCTTGCCGGCCGCGTCGAGCAGCGGGAAGTACTTCTGGTTGGCCTTCATCGTGAGGATCAGGCATTCCTGCGGCACGGCGAGGAATTCTTCCTCGAACTGGCCGACGAGCACGTTCGGGCGTTCGACCAGCGCGGTGACTTCGTCGAGCAGGGCGTCGTCCTCGATTGGCTTGCCACCGGCCTTGGCGGCGGCAGCGGCGAGCTGGCGGGCGATTTCGGCACGGCGCTCGGCGAAGGAGGCAATGACGGCGCCTTCGGCGGCCAGTTTGGCGGCGTATTCGTCGGCGTTGGCGAAGACGACCGGATCGACGGCGGCTTCAAAACGGTGGCCATGTGTCTCGCGGCCGGATTGCAGGCCGAGCACGGCAACCGGCACGACATCGCTGCCATGCAGGGCGACCAGGCCGTGCGCCGGGCGCACGAAATTGACGCTGCTCCAGCCGTCCGTGAGCTGGTAGCTCATGACCTTGGGGATGGGCAGGGCGGCGAGCGCGGCTTCGATGGCCTTCTGCAGGCCTTCGGCCAGCGTGGCGCCCTTGGCCAGGCTTTCGTAGAACAGCACGTCGGCCTTGCCGTCGTTTTCGCGGCGCAGGCTGGGCACGGCCGAAGCATCGGCGCCGAGTGCAGCGAGCTTCTTGAGCAGGGCCGGCGTGGCGTTGCCGGCGGCGTCGAGACCGACGGCGACGGGCATGAGCTTCTGGACCACCGGCTTGTCGGCGGCAACGGCGGCGACATCGGTGACGTGGGCGGCCAGGCGGCGCGGCGAGGCGTAAGCCATGACGGCAGCGCCCTCGGCGGCCAGGCCATCCTTCTTCAGTGCGGCAGCCAGAGAGCTGGCAAACACTTCGCCCAGCTTCTTCAGCGCCTTGGGCGGCAGTTCTTCAACGAACAGTTCAACGAGCAGGTTTTTCGACGACATATCAGGCAGCTTTCTTGGCGTTCTGTTCTTCAAGCTTGGCGACGACTTCGGCCGCCCATTCCTTGGGCGCCATCGGGAAGCCGAGGCGGGCGCGGGAATCGAGGTAGGCCTGGGCGACGGCGCGGGCCAGGTTGCGGATGCGGCCGATGTAGGCGGCGCGCTCGGTGACCGAAATGGCGCCGCGGGCGTCGAGCAGGTTGAAGGTGTGCGCAGCCTTGAGCACCTGTTCGTAGGCCGGCAGCGCGAGCTGGGCGCCCATCAGGTGTTGCGCCTGCTTCTCGTGCGCGCCGAAGGCGTGGAACAGGAAGTCGACGTCGGAGTGTTCGAAGTTGTAGGTCGATTGCTCGACTTCGTTCTGGTGATAGACGTCGCCGTAGGTCAGGCCGTCGGTCCAGGTCAGGTCATAGACGTTCTCGACGCCCTGCAGGTACATGGCCAAGCGTTCGATGCCGTAGGTGATTTCGCCGGTGATCGGCTTGCAGTCGATGCCGCCGACTTGCTGGAAATAGGTGAACTGAGTGACTTCCATGCCGTTCATCCAGACTTCCCAACCCAGGCCCCAGGCGCCGAGCGTCGGATTTTCCCAGTCGTCCTCGACGAAACGGACGTCGTTTTTCTTGAGGTCGAAACCGAGGGCTTCGAGCGAGCCGAGGTAGAGCTCGAGGATGTTGTCCGGCGCCGGCTTGAGCACGACCTGGTACTGGTAGTAGTGCTGCATGCGGTTCGGGTTCTCGCCGTAGCGGCCGTCCTTGGGACGGCGCGACGGCTGCACGTAGGCGGCCTTCCACGGCTCGGGGCCGATGGCGCGCAGGAAGGTCGCGGTGTGGCTGGTGCCGGCACCGACTTCCATGTCGTACGGCTGGAGCAGGGCGCAACCCTTGTCGCTCCAGTATTGCTGCAAACGCAGGATGATTTCTTGAAAGCTGGGCTTCTTGCTGGTCGTCATCGGACGCACTCGGAAAGACGGAAAGCCTAGGATTTTACTAGGTTTTGTCGGGATCAGGCAGATCGGCGCCGTTGTGAATCCGCGACAGCGCTATCTGAACGGGGCGGGGAACCAAAATGGCTTCCGAATGATCCGAGCTCCGTATTTCTATAAAAGGAAGGGCTCATGACGCAAGCCGTTGCCACCCTCGCCGGTGGTTGTTTCTGGTGCCTCGAAGCGGCGTTCGAGCAGCTCGATGGCGTGGTCTCGGTGCTGCCTGGCTACATGGGCGGGCACGATCCGGCGCCGACCTACGAGGCGGTGTGCCGGGGCGACAGCGGCCATGCCGAGGTCGTGCAGATCGCATTCGACCCGGCGAAGATCGACTTCGCGACGCTGCTCATGGCCTTCTTCGCCATTCACGACCCGACGACGCCGAACCGTCAGGGCCACGATGTCGGGACGCAGTACCGCTCGGCCATCTTCTTCCACGATGCCGCGCAGCAGGCCACGGCCCAGGCAGTAATCGCCCGCCTCAACGGCGAGAACCTGTGGGGGGCGCCGATTGTCACGGAAGTGACGCCGGCCGATCGCTTCTTCGTTGCCGAGGAGTATCACCACCAGTATTTCCGGCGCAATCCTTACCACGGCTACTGCATGGCCGTCGTCGCGCCGAAGGCCCAGAAGCTGCGCAAGCTGTTCGCCGATCGGCTGAAGGCGGCCTGATCCGATTTCACACCCCAAGAGTGCTTCCTGCGGGGCGCGGTCAACCGGAAAAAAGGGCCAAATTCGAAATCCCTCCAGGCCGCCGATTTGCCTCGGTTCGTGCGGGTTTTTCGCTGCGGGCCGCCGGGATGTTTGTTGCGGCGATGCAACACAGAATCCTCGCTTAGCACGGCCGTGAATTGACTTATTTGATATAAATCAATACACTGCAATCAATGCTGCGGTGCAGCATCGGTTTCCGGGGCAAAAGCAGTGTGTCGCCACGGGTTCCAGCGAGCCCCTCAATGGGGTCCTGGCCGATGTCGTACCCCCTGTAACCGTTCGCTGTCGATGAAGCTGGTCGGCGGTGGCAACAGTGAAGGAGGTCGCATGTTTACCTCAACAGTTCTTCCCGCTTCGATGTGGCGCTATACCGAGCTCGCATCGTCCCTGTTTCAGAAGTGCCTGATGTTTGCCGGCGTTCTTTTTGTACTTGCCCTGGCGGGCGTGCAAAGCGGCAATCCCACCATGCTCGGCGGCCTGAAGTTCCTCATGCCGACGAGCGAAGAAGTTGCCCTCGACGATGAACTCGATGTCGAGGATATCGATCCCTCGGCGGAAACCCTCAATGCCCGCATGCGCGGCGCCATGGATTACGTCTCCCGCCGCTATCGCGTCTCGGCCGAGGCGCTGGAGCCGATCTTCGCGACGGCCCAGGCAACCGGCCGCCAGCTGCACCTCGATCCCCTGCTCATCATCGCGGTGATCGGCATCGAATCGCGCTTCAATCCCTTCTCCGAAAGCGATTTCGGCGCCAAGGGGCTGATGCAGGTCGTGCCGCGTTTCCATCAGGACAAGCTGCCGGAGGCCGCCGATCAGGCTGCCTTCCTCAACCCGGTCATCAACGTCCAGGTCGGCGCCAAGGTCCTCAAGGAGTCGATTCGCCGCAACGGCGGGCTGGAAAACGGCCTGCAGCAGTTCGGCGGTGCCGTCGGCGACCCCGGCCGCCGCTACGCGACCAAGGTCCTGGCCGAGAAGCAGCGCCTCGAACAGGCTGTCCAGCATCTGCGCGCCAACGGCGCCACGCAGGCCTCCGCCGCGACGCTGGCCAAGGCCGGCTAAACCGGCCGGGCGCGCCTTAGCGGCCGCCTGCCGCGTCGTCCTCGTCGATGAACGCGATCAATTCCCGGACGAAACGCTCGCGCTGCCACTGGTGCGGCGAGTGGTCCGTGCCTTCGTAGATGCGCAGCACGGCGTTCGGGATGGTGTCGGCGACGTAGTGCGCCGTCGACGCATGGTAGAAATTGCTCTCGCCGCCATAGACCAATAGCGTCGGCAGCGGGATGTTGGCCAGCACGTCGCGGTAGTCGGCGGCCGTCAGGCTCTGCCAGCAGTTGATCAGCGGTTCCGGGTTCTGCGCCTGCAGCGCGGCGCGCGAACGTTGCCAGCCGGTGGCGTTCTGCAAATACTTTTCCTCGGCCCGCTTGTTCAGCCCGTGCGCCGTCAGCTTGAGTACGCCCTCAGCGAAATCGTCGCGCAGCCAGCCGACCAGTTCGTCGTTACGGTCGACGCCGAAATTCCCGTAAATCCCGTGTGCCCAGTCCTCGGCCGTCAGCAGCTTGGGCGACTGGTCGATCAGGCACAGCTTGCCGAGGCCGTGCGTGCCGTGGTCGCGCAGGTATTGCCAGAGCGTCAGCGCGCCCATCGAGTGGCCGACGGCCGTGGCGTTGGCGATGCCGTAATGGTCGATAAGATTGCGCAGGTCGCGCGCCATGCGCTCGACCGTCGCCGAATCCGCATGCGCCAGCGTGTGGCCGCCGTGGCCGCGCGCATCCCAGCGATAAACGCGATGATGGGCGTTGAGCTCGCCGAGGAAGGGAAACCACTCCTGGCTGCTCGACGTCCAGCCGTGCAGGAGGATCAGCGGCGAACCCTCGCCGGAGAGCTTGACGTGGATCTTTTCGCCGTCGTCGGCCAGGAAATGCGTCATCGGGGCACTCGTTGAAATCGTCAGGCCGCCAGTATAATCGCCGGCTTCCAAACGGTGAGGACCCGACATGTTCGACTGGAGAGACTACGGCAACGGCATCATCGCTTTCGACGCCGGCTATGTGCGCCCCATCCTGGCCGCCATCCACATGATCGTCGATGATGGTCGCGTCGCCTTCATCGACACCGGCAGCAACGACTCGCTGCCCAACGTGCTGGAAGCGCTGAACAAGGTCGGCCTCGGCCGCGAGGCGGTCGATTACGTCATCCTCACCCACATCCACCTCGACCACGCCGGCGGCGCTGGCGCGCTCATGCGCGAATTCCCCAACGCCAGGCTCGTCGTCCATCCGCGCGGCTCGCGTCACATGGCCGAGCCCTCCAAGCTCGTTGCCGGCGTCACCGCAGTTTATGGCAAGGACTACGTCGACAACGTCTACGGCGACATCCTGCCGATTTCGGCCGAGCGCATCATCGACGCCCACGAAGGCCTGACCATCCAGCTCGGCGGCCGCGAACTGCTCATGATCGACACCCCGGGCCACGCCAAGCACCACATCTGCATCATCGACCAGAAGGCCAAGGCCATCTTCACCGGCGACATGTTCGGGCTGTCCTACCGCGAATTCGACGTGGACGGCCGCCAGTTCATCCAGCCGACGACCAGCCCGACCCAGTTCGACCACGCCGAAATGCGCGCCTCCATCGACCGCCTGATGAGCTACGGCCCGCAGGCCATGTACCTTACGCACTACGCCCAGGTGCACGACGTCCCCGCCCGCGCCGCCGACCTCCATCGCCGCCTCGACGCCCACGTCGCCATCGCCGAAGCCCACGCCGCGCCCAGCGAAACCCGCCACGCCGCCATCAAGCAGGAACTCACCGCCTACCTGCTCGCCGAACTCCGCACCCACGGCTGCACCCTGCCCGAAGCCACCATCCTCGACATCCTCGCCACCGACATCGAACTCAACGTCCAGGGCCTGACCTGGTGGATGGATCACCGCGGCTGAGAGCCCTTGAACCGTGATCGTGGGGCAATTCCACGGTCAACCGGGAAAAACAGCCAAAACTGAAATTTTGATGCGCTCAAATTCGCTCTGACCAATGACCACGCAAGTGCTTTCGGGCTTTTCATCATTGCGCCTCAGGGCGCTGGATGATCACCTCTTGGCAGAGCGGAGCCGGGCGGACCTCTCCGGCCTTTCGCGCTTCGCCCTTGAGTTTCTCTATTTCGGCATCAAGGAGGCCCGTGCCTGTCTGTTTGCCGGGCTCTTTTTTGCCGCCGTATTTTTGGTGCCGCGTACGGAGCTGTGGGGTATCCCTCGCTACGATGTCCTGCTGATCATAGCGCTGGCCATTCAAGCCTGGATGGTCTGGGCCAAGCTCGAAACGATGGACGAACTCAAGGCGATCAGCATCTTCCATGTCGTCGGCTTCGCATTGGAAGTGTTCAAGACCTCAGGCGGAATAGGCTCCTGGGCTTATCCCGATTTCGCCTACACCAAAGTCCTTGGCGTTCCGCTCTTTTCGGGCTTCATGTATGCCGCAGTCGGTAGCTACATCATCCAGGCCTGGCGTCTTTTCGAATTGCGCGTTGTTCATCACCCACCTTACTGGATGGCTTGGGTGATTGCGCTGCTGATCTACGCCAATTTCTTTACCCATCACTACATCGGCGACTACCGTTGGTACATTGCCGCCTGCGCCCTTGGCCTTTATGCCAGAACAACCGTGATATTCCGCCCGTTCGACTGCGAGCGTCGGATGCCCCTCCTGCTCTCGTTCATCCTGATCGGTTTCTTCATCTGGCTAGCCGAGAACATCAGCACCTTCTTCGGTATCTGGAAATATCCGAATCAGCTTGGCGCGTGGTCCGCCGTCCACGTCGGGAAATGGAGTTCCTGGTCCTTGCTCGCCATCATGACATTCACCATCGTGGCGAACCTCAAACACATCAAGGAACGCGTTCATGTGCCAGCATGAAGTCGCTCACTACGCGGTGCAGCGTACTTGAGCTTACGCTCGAGGGCTTTCCGCCGAAAGCCCTCAGAAATGCCATTGGGGTCAAAGAGATTTTGTTTTTGGACGACAGCATCCTAAAAACAAAATCTCTCTGACCCCTTTGATCTTACAGGGGGGCTTCAGCCGAAAACGCATGCATACGCTAATTCGTCGCGTTTTTTCGAATTTTGATAAGCAAATTGCGCGACGACAGTAAATCAGTAGACCTCGTTTCTCAGTAGCGACTGCGTTGTAAACGGTCATGCTCCATTTGACGAGCAAGAGCCCTTTCTTTTGCTAGTTGCCGCTCAAATTCATTTTGCTTTTGCTTTTCGGCTAACGTGCGCTGTCGTTCCTCTTTTTCACGTTCCTGACGTGCCTGAGTCTCGGCACGTTCAAGGTCCCGGGATACTTGCTTCCCATAGGCATAATCGCTTTCCCGCTGTTGCCTTTCGAGTATCGCCTGGGCCTGGAGCCTTTGCTGTTCCGCCTGCAAAATTGCCAGCCTTTCTGTTTGCTCCCGTTGAGCCTCAAGCTCAGCAAGCTTTGCTGTTGCCGCGATCTGCTCTTTTTCCAGTCGTGCTTTCTCTTGTGCTGCTTGGTGCTTTCCATATCCAAACAGGCATGCACCAATCGTGGATACAACAAGCAATATCTTCAAAAGTGAATGCGAGGAGGTTTCTTCAATGATCAAGTTTGATTGTTGAGAATCCAGTTTATTGTCATATTTACGTCGAAGTTCTACATCGGACAGAGTTCTGTAGGCCTCACGGAGCGCAATTAGCTGGTTTGTCGCGTCTTCATCTCCTTTGCTGGCAGGGTCAGAGTGCTTTAAATGAAGGCGCTTGTAGTTGGCATCGATTGCCTCTTGGCTAGCTGATTGGCTTACTTCAAGAATTTCGTAAAGGTTGCTATACATGGTCAAGTTTTGTTTGAGATAAAAATTGCTTGATCTGAATGAGCCGATTGCGTTGTTCAGGAGAGCGGATTTGACGGGAAAATCCGAAGATCAGGCATTCGCTTATTCGAAAATGAATTTGCAATCATCGTATTCATGGGGCATTTTTTTGGCAACTATAGGTGCATAAACTGTCGATGCATTCTGGCTTTTTGGTGGCAATGGGAACAAAGTGATTTTTCACGGTCAACCGGAAAAAACAGCCAAAATCGAAATGTCCCCACGCCATCCCAGGGCGCCATGTTGCGACTGGTGGCACTTCAATGATATTTGTATAAATTTGAGTAACGTTTTGGGAATGAAAAATACTACGCTAACCCTCTGCATTGCACTTGCAACGGCTATTTGTGGATGCGCCTCTCCAACCGTTTGGGTCAAATCGGATGCAGGTGACGATGAGTGGAGAATCGACACCGCTACATGCGATGCAGCCGCAGCCGTTAAGTTAGAAGAGTGGCAAGAAGATCTCAAGAAACGTACTGGTGGCCGCGCAGGCTCAACGAGCATATGCTATTCCAATGGACCAAGTGGCCCGAATCAATGCGTTACCACGAGTACCGGTAGTTTATCTCCGGCAGAAACGAATCAATTTTTGAACAAAAATCTCGATTCGTGTCTCGTGCAAAAAGGGTGGGAGCGAGTTCGTCTAGACGAAGCAAGCCGCAGAAACTTGACGGCAAGAAAATACTGATTCAGTAAACCAAAGGGGGCAGACTGCCATCGGCCAATAGCAGCCGGTCAGTAGTCCCTGCCCAGAGCGGTCATTGACATTTGCTTTGTCCTACAGCGCGAAAGCAAAAACGCGTCTGGCATATTGTGTCGTTATACTGGCAGCAATAATTCCAGGTGACTGAACGGTATGAAATTGAAGCTCCTCTCTCCAAGTCATCAATAGCAATTGTTATACGGACGCCAGAGTCCGTGTAAACACTGTTAGCCGTCCTTCTATCTGGACTGAATTTTCAATGATTGCTCGACGCATTTGTTCCCTCTTATCGCCGTTGGTGGCGGCGTTTCTTTTTTCCAGTTGCGCTTCGCAGTCCATCGATCCTCAAAGCTTGAGTACCGCAGGCAATCTGCCGCCATTTGAGTTAGCGGCGAGCATTCAGGCAAACCACCTTGAAAACTCCCGTATTTCGTACACCCTTCCTCGAGGTCAGTACGTGGCAGTCTTGAAAAACGCTTCCGGAATATTCTTCCTTTGCCCATCTGGAATTCCCAGCGCCATCAGGTTGTCAGACGTCGGTGCATCGACCAGGCATTTGCGACTTCTAGGTGGCATCTATGTCCCGACCGCGCAAATGGGAAAGCCCAGTGTTTGGATTGTTGGAGCCGCTAATCCGGCAGTCTCTGGCAGACTGGATATAGACGAGGCAGAAGCTGCGCATTTAGGGGCTGGCTGCGAATTGCGTGAGGTTGATCTCACGTTTTCCGCATACGTAGGCTCTTCAGTGAAGATAACCATCCTTTCGAACGATCAGAGCGCAAGAGGAATGAGCCAGAACATGGTCGCTGGCGCAATTAGTACGGTGCTGGTTAACCGCATCATTGGCGCTAACGATGGTCGAATTGTGTTTCCTCCTGTCGCATTGAGCAGCGATATTGTCACGTCACCCAACCAACAGAAGGGCGGTTACGACGCCCCCACAAAGGGTCCAGAATAGCCATGCGCTCGGCAGTGTATGCATTGGGGTCAGAGAGATTTTGTTTTTGGACGACAGCATCCTAAAAACAAGATCACTCTGACCTCTTTGATTGCTGGAAATTTTCATGCTGGCGAGATTGCACTCTCGAGGGCTGAATTCGGCCAAAAGCGGACACTCGTTATCCATCCCCAAAGCAGGCATTGTCCTGTGGTAGTCATCTTGAATATTGATGTTGTTAGAATGACAGCCAATATCCCAATTAAATTAAAGTGATCAATTTGGAGCAAAGAATACGACATCAATTGTTATATGGCCCCCTGCATCCGTGTAAACACTGTTAAATCTCTGGAGAGCAGTATGGCTATTCCTTATAAATTTCGGATATTTGCAGTCATAACAACACTTTCATTTTCTCTTCCTGCTTATGCACAAGCAGAGGGAATCATTGCTGGGCTCCTGAAGAGTTATGTATTTTCGATGGTAGTCGCCTTCATCGTTCTAGTTTTGATGCTTCTGGGTAAGCGAACACGAAAGGTTTTGCATTTCCCAATCCTATTGGCTGCCTTGCCCTGCCTTCCTCTTGGAATGTCCATTCTTAAAGGAGGGGGAACCAATTCAATGTTTATTTTTGCGATCATCGGTGGGTACATCGCACCGTGGCTCTTTGTGGTCAGTTCAACGATTGCTGCGTTCGTTTCAAGGGGGAATGAAGAAGTACCGGAAGAGGCTCTTGCGTCCGAAAAGAGGCGGTCCTTGTGGCATGCGTTGAACTTAACGCTGCCTCTTGCAGCGTTAATAATAAAATTTACTCACCCGATTGGTTTTACTATTACGCGGCTGTTGTACCACTTCGATTGGTTTCGCTCCTTGTTACGAGCGCTTAACGGAGTTGGACCATACTTCCTTGTGTTGGCTCTAAACTACTTTTTTGTAGTCACGGTTTTGCTAAAAATATTTGATTGGATAGCGGTTTGGCGGTGGTTAAAGCCATCGTTATCAGGGACAAATATTCTGTTGGTCGCAAACATTATTGTTCTGGGGTTTCTTCTTGTTCCTTTAGGCGATCAGTCGAACCCTACAATTCAGGCTCTTCGGGACGACTTAACCGGCCTGTACTTCTGGACAGGCATGCTTTTGGCATTTATCGGTTACCTCGTAATGATCAAGTCGTCCTTTTCTGGGACTAAATCTAACTCGCAGCTCAACACGGATGCTCCGCCTACAGGCGAAGCACCTGTTAGCTAGCATGTTGAAGGTCCGCTTTGTCACGCTCTGACTGTCGCTTTTGGGTCGAAAATAGCCTTTCACGGTCAACCGGAAAAAACCGCCAAAATCGAAATGTCTCCTCGCCGCCCCACGGCGAAAAAAAGCCCGATAGCGATTAGCTGTCGGGCTTTTTGTTTTTCGCCGGGATGGTTCAGACCATCGACCACTCCGCGTCCTGCTTGCCGGGCGGGTGGAGTTCGGGGCGGCCGGGTTTGGGGGCGGGTTTGCTGGGTGGGGGGAGGCCGCGGGCCGGGGTGGGGCGCTTGCCGGGGGGCAGGGCGCGGGTGGCGTTGTCGAGTTTGAACGAGGCGACTTGCTCCTGCAGCTGGCGCGACTGTTCTTCGAGGGATTCGGCGGCGGCAGCGGCTTGTTCGACCAGGGCGGCGTTCTGCTGGGTGACTTCGTCCATCTGCGCGACGGCTTTGTTGACCTGCTCGATGCCGAGGGTTTGTTCGACCGAGGCGGAGCTGATGCCGGCGACGATGGTGGACAGGCTGGAGATGGATTCCATGATCTGGTCCATGCTCTTGCCGGCGGCTTCGGCCTGGCTGGTGCCGTGTTCGACCTTGCTCGCCGATTCGCGGATGAGGGCCGAGATTTCCTTGGCGGCCTGGGCCGTGCGTAGCGCCAGGGCGCGCACTTCGGTGGCGACGACGGCGAAGCCCTTGCCTTGCTCGCCGGCGCGCGCCGCTTCGACGGCGGCGTTGAGGGCGAGGATGTTGGTCTGGAAGGCGATGCCTTCGATGACGCTGATGATGTCGCCGATCTTGCGCGAGCTTTCGCGGATCTCAAGCATGGTCGAGGCGGAGGCCTTGACGATCTCGCCGCCGGAGGCGGCGATTTCCGCAGCCGTCTTGCCGAGTTTGTTGGCCTGCTTGGCGCTGTCGGTGTTCTGTTGCGCGGTGGCGGTGAATTGCTCGATGCTGGCGGCGGTTTCTTCGAGGCTGGAGGCTTGCTCCTCGGTGCGCGACGAGAGGTCGGCGTTGCCGGCGGAGATTTCGCGGGCGGCGACGGAGATGGTGTCGACGGCGCCGACGACGTTGCCGATCAGCGTCTTGAGGTTGCTGACGGTGGTGTTGATGCCGTCGGCCGTTTCACCGAACAGGCCAGGGTACTGCTTGTCGATCCGCTGCGTGAGGTCGCCCTCGGCCAGCGATTGGGCGACCGTGGAAATATCCGAGAGCGCTTGCTGGGCGGTGATCGTGAGGTTGTTGAGCAGGTCGCCCAGGGTTTTCGGGTAGCCCTGCTTGCCGCTGGTGTCGATCTGGTGGCCGAAGTCGCCGCGCGCGGCGGCATCGACCATCGAGCGCACTTCCTCGACGACCTGGACGAGGGCGCTGACCGTGGCATTGACGGCATTCGCGGTTTGCCCGAAGGCGCCCGGATAGTTCGCTTCGACCCGCTGCGACAGGTCGCCTGCGGCGAGCGCGGAGGCGACGCGCGAGACGTCCTGCAGGCTGGTGTCGGTGACGACCATGAGCTGGTTCAGGGCGCTGGCGATTTCCTTGCCGAAGCCTTCCTTGTCGTCGAGGCGGATGCGCTTGCCGAGTTCGCCGCGTTCCGCCGACTGGACCATCTGGCGAATTTCGTCGACGAGCGCGCCGAGGTTGTCCTGCATGAGCTTCATGGCGGCCAGCATGCTGGTCGAGTCGCCGGCCCTGACGGTCACCTTGCCGCTCAGGTCGCCGTGGGCGATGCGCGTGGCCACGCCGACGGCCTCGGTCGGTTCGCCGCCGATGCGGCGCCCCAGCGAGGCGGCCAGCGAGCGCATGCCGAGCAGCACGAGGCCGCAGCCGAGCACGATGGCGATGATCATCAACACGCTGTCGGTCTGGCTGGTGTCCTTCAGGCCCTGCAGCGAGCTTTCGGCAAACTTGGCGGCGACGCCGACGGTGTCTTCGACGCCAGCGCGATGCGCTTCGTAATACTGGCGCATCTGCTTGAGCGAGGTGTCGAGGGCGACGGCGTTCTGGCTGGCCACCGCCGGCAGGAAGTTCTTCTCGACTTCACTCCAGAACAGGTCGGCCTGCTGCCGCTGCGCGCCGAGCAGCTTCTGCTTGATGCCGCTGTCGAGGTCGCTGTCGGTCCAGAACTTGTTGCGGTCGTCGTAATCCTTTTTGAGCTGGTTGAGCTTTTCGACCAGCTTCGGGCGTTGCTCGTTCGAGGCGCTCGCGACGTCATAGGCGACGAGCTGGGCCTCGATGACGTAGAGCGGCGGCGGCAGGATGTCGGCCACCACGTCCTTGCCCTGGCCCATCAGCGACGACGCCGACGACACGGCGCGCAGGGAGGCGATGCCGACGCCGCCGACAATCAGCAGCACCACGAAGACCAGGATGGAGATGACGCGCAGAAATTTGGCCAGCGACAGGTTCTCTAGGGATTGCATGTTCATTCGCCCAAAAGTGGAAACACGAAGAAAAAACAACACATCGCAAATCTGTGAGATTTCTACTTTATAGCGATTGAGCGATTTTGACCATGGATAGTTTGCGGGCCGGAAAGTCGGGCGAAGGCCGGGTTCGGGCGCGTGGCACCGATTTGACGGTCAACCGGAAAAAATGCCCAAAATTGAAATGTCGTATGCCATCCGGGAAAGATGGCGGCAGCGCTCAATCGGCGCGCGTTCGCCGGCCGGCCAGGCCGAGGATGGTCAGCCCGGCCATCAGCCCGAGGGCCAGCCAGTTGCCGAAACGGGCATAGGGCGTCATGCCCTGGTAAGCCTGCACCGAGCCCTGCAGCACGCCCGTCTCGAAGGCCGGCAGGACAGCGTCGACATGGCCCTGCGCGTCGATGATCGCCGTCATGCCGGTGTTTGTGGCGCGCAGCATCGGGCGTCCGGTTTCGGCGGCGCGCATCTGGGAAATCTGCAGGTGCTGCGGCTGGGCCAGCGAATGGCCGAACCACGCCGTGTTCGACAGGTTGGCCAGGATGCCGGCCTGCGGCAGGGCGCGGATGATCTCTTCGCCGAAGACGTCTTCGTAGCAGATGTTGGCCGCCACGTGCTGGCCGGCCACGGCGAGCGGCACCTGCACTTCCGGGCCGCGCGTGAAGGACGACATCGGGATGTTGGCGTAGGCCATGAACCACGCGAAGCCGGCCGGGATGAACTCGCCGAAGGGGACCAGGTGGTTCTTGCTGTAAACCTGCAGTGGCGAGGCGCCGAGGCTCACCGCGCTGTTGAAGTAGCCGCGGTCGTCGCCGGTCAGCGTGCCGAAAATGAGGTCGCCGTTCTGGCGCTTGGCCAGCGCCTTTAGTTCGTCGAGGTAGTCGGGCGGAATCTGGTCGATGAAGGCCGGGATGGCCGTTTCCGGCAGCACGGTCAGTTGCGCCGGATTCTGCGTGATCAGCTCGCGATAGAGGTCGAGGGTGCGGAAAAAGGCTTCCGGCCGGAATTTCATTTCCTGCGGCACGTTGCCCTGGACCAGCGCGACGCTGACCGGTTCGCCGACCGGCGTCGTCCATGCCACCTGCTGCAGGCCCAGACCACTGATCACGAGCAGTGCCGCGAACGGCGCACCAAGGCGCCAGCGGACGAGCAGGGCGCCGCTCAGCGCGACGAGCAGCGACAGGCCATGCACGCCGATGAGTGGCGCGAAGCCGGCCAGTGGGCTCGGTGCCGCCTGCGAGTAGCCGACGGTGAGCCACGGAAAACCGGTGAAGACCCAGCCCTTGAGCCAGTCGCCGACGGCGACCAGCGCGGCAAAAAGCGCAGCCTGCCGCCAGAATTCAGTTGGCTGCCAGCGCTTGAAGGCGTAGCCGGCGGCCATTGGGAAGAGCGCCATGACAGCGCAGAACAGGAAGGCGGCCGGCCCGGCCATCCACCACGGCATGCCGCCGAAAACCGATAGGCTGACGAAGACCCACGACACGCCGGTGCAAAAGAAGCCGAGGCCGAAGGCGAGGCCGGTGAGCAGGCCCTCACGCGGCGACCCGGCGGTGCGCAGCAGCACGAAAAAGCCCAGCCAGACGACCGGCGCCAGCCAGTAAAGGCCGACCGGCGCAAAGCAAGCGACGCCAGCGACGCCGACCAGTGCGGCGATCAGGTAGCGAACGGCCGGCGAACTAGGCAGTGGCGTCTTCGGCACCGGGTAGCGGCGTGGGCGCCGGCGTGACCAGCAGGGTGTACAGGCGGCGGCTGTCGGCGCGCAGCACCTGGAAGCGGATGCCTTCGATGTCCATCACCTCATTGCGCTTCGGCACGCGGCCGAGGTGGCGCAGGACGAGGCCGCCGACGGTGTCGAATTCCTCGTCTGAGAAGCTGGTCTTGAAGGCCTCGTTGAAGTCCTCGATCTCCGTGCGCGCCTTGACGCGGTAGCGGCCCGAGGCGTCGAGGCGGATGTTGTCATGCGCCTCGTCGAAGTCGTATTCGTCCTCGATGTCGCCGACGATCTGTTCGAGGACGTCCTCGATGGTGACCAGGCCGGCGACGCCGCCGTATTCATTGACGACGATGGCCATGTGATTGCGCGAGACGCGGAATTCGCGGAGCAGCACGTTGAGGCGCTTCGATTCGGGGATGAAGACGGCCGGGCGCAGCCAGTCGCGCAGGTCGAAATCGGGTTCGATCTGGATGCGTAGCAAATCCTTGGCGAGCAGCACGCCGAGCACCTTGTCGCGGTCGCCGTCGACGACGGGAAAGCGCGAGTGGGCGGCTTCGATGACGACGGGGACGATCTCGCTCAGCGGGTCGTCGACGTCGATGACGTCCATCTGGGCGCGCGGAATCATGACGTCGGTAACGCGGGTGTCGGAGGCGGCGAGCGCGCCTTCGATGATGGTCAGCGCATCGGCGTCCATCAGGTTGCGCTCGTAGGCGCCGTGCAGGATTTCAAGCAACTGCTCGCGGTCGTCCGGCTCGCGCAGCAGCAGGGAAGTCAGTCGTTCAATGAAACTCGGTTTACTGTCACTGTCCATGATGTTTAGGCGGCGTACGGGTCGGGGTAACCCAACGCGGCAAGAATCTCCCTTTCTTCGTCTTCCATGGCCTGGGCATCGTCGTCGTTCTCATGATCCCAGCCCTGCAAATGCAGCATACCATGCACCGTCAGGTGCGCGTAATGAGCAGCCAGCGGCTTGTTCTGCTCGGCCGCCTCGCGCGCCACGACGCTCGGGCAGATGACCAGGTCGCCCGTTACCACCGGCTCGGTGTCATACGGAAAAGACAACACGTTGGTCGCGTAGTCCTTGCCGCGGTACTCGTTGTTCAGCGCCTGGCCTTCGTCGGCGTCGACCAGGCGGATCGTCACTTCGCCACCGCCGACCAGCGCGGCGCGCGCCCATTTCACGAAATCTGCCCGTAAGGGTAAGCCCTCACGGTTACAGGCGTATTGCACGGAGAGGTTAAGTCGGCTGCTGGTTTTTTTCATAGGCTTCGACGATGCGGGCGACCAGCGGGTGGCGCACCACGTCTTCCTTCTTGAAATGGGTAAAGGCCAGACCGCGCACGCCCTTGAGGATGCCGATGGCTTCGTTGAGGCCGCTCTTGTGGCCCTTGGGCAGGTCGACCTGCGTGATGTCGCCGGTGACCACCGCCTTGGCGCCAATGCCGATGCGGGTCAGGAACATCTTCATCTGCTCCGGCGTCGTGTTCTGCGCCTCGTCGAGGATGATGAAGGCGTGGTTGAGCGTGCGGCCGCGCATGAAGGCGAGCGGCGCGATCTCGATGGCCCGCTTTTCGTAGAGCTTGGCGACGCGGTCGGCGCCCATGAGGTCGTAGAGTGCGTCGTACAGCGGCCGCAGATACGGGTCGATCTTCTGAGTCAGGTCGCCGGGCAGGAAGCCGAGGCGCTCGCCGGCTTCGACGGCCGGGCGGGTCAGGATGATGCGCTCGACCAGGTCGCGCTCGAAGGCATCGACGGCAGAGGCGACGGCGAGGTAGGTCTTGCCGGTGCCGGCCGGGCCAATGCCGAAGGTTATGTCATGTTCCTGAATGTGCTTGAGATACTCGACCTGGCGCGGCGTGCGGCCGTGCAGTTCGGTCTTGCGCGTGACCAGTTGCGGGCCGTCGACCGGCCCTTCGGCGCGGCGCGATACACGGCGCACCGGCGCGTTGAGCAGTTCGACGAGGCCGAGCTGGATTTCATCGACGGTCAGCGTGTCGCGCGCCATGACGTAGAAGTGCTGGAGGGCTTCGACGGTCAACCGGGATTTTTCGCCAAAAACGGAAAACCGTTCGTTGCGCCGGCGGATGATGACGTCGAAGGCCGTTTCGATCTGCCGGATGTTCTCGTCGAGAGGGCCGCACAGATTGGCCAGCTGGGCGTTGTCGACCGGCGTCAGGGCGATCTCGATCGGCTTGGTCTTGGGCGAGGGTTTGGCCCGCGCGGCCGGCTTAGTCTTCTCGGATGACAATTTCGCCTCTCAGCGTGTGCGACAGCGAAGACGTGATGCGGACATCGACGAAGGTGTTGATGAGCCGCGGATTGCCGGCAAAATTGACAATGCGGTTGTTGTCGGTGCGGCCAGCCAGTTCATGCACGTCCTTCTTCGACGTGCCTTCGACCAGCACGCGCTGCACGCTGCCAACCATGGTCTGGCTGATCGCCTGGGCCTGTTCGTCGATGCGTTTTTGCAGGCGTAGCAGGCGGGCCGACTTGACCTCGGCCGGTGTCGAATCGTCGAGCTCCAGCGCCGGAGTGCCCGGGCGCGGGCTGTAAACAAACGAGAAGGAACTGTCGAAGCCGACCTCGTCGATCAGCTTCATCGTCTTCTCGAAATCCTCGTCCGTTTCGCCCGGGAAGCCGACGATGAAGTCCGACGACAGCGAAATGTCCGGCCGCGCCGCGCGCAGCTTGCGGATGATCGACTTGTATTCGAGCGTCGTGTAGCCGCGCTTCATGGCCGCCAGCACGCGGTCCGAGCCGGCCTGCACGGGCAGGTGCAGGTGCGAGACGAGCTTCGGTACCTTGAGGTAGGTGTCGAACAGGCGCTGCGTCATTTCGCGCGGGTGCGAAGTCGTGTAGCGAATGCGCTCGATGCCGGGCACTTCGGCGATGTACTCGATCATCATCGCCAGATCGGCCTTCTCGTCCGTGCCGTCGACGTCGCCGCGATAAGCATTGACGTTCTGGCCGAGCAGGGTCACTTCCTTGACGCCGTGGGCGGCCAGGTCGGCCACCTCCGTCAGCACGTCGGCGAACGGCCGCGACACTTCGCCGCCGCGCGTGTAAGGCACGATGCAGAAGGTGCAGAACTTCGAGCAGCCTTCCATGATCGACACGAAGGCCGACGCGCCCTTCACTTCGGCTGGCGGCATCGAATCGAACTTCTCGATTTCCGGGAAGGAAATATCGACCGCCGCCTTGCCCTTCGCCTTGCGCTCGGCAATCAGCTGCGGCAGCCGGTGCAGCGTCTGCGGCCCGAAGACGATATCGACATAAGGCGCCCGCGCCACGATGGCATCGCCTTCCTGGCTCGCCACGCAGCCGCCAACGCCGATCACGAGGTTGGGGTTCAGCTTCTTCAGGTGACGGACACGGCCGAGGTCGTGGAACACCTTCTCCTGCGCCTTCTCGCGCACCGAGCAGGTGTTGAACAGGATGATGTCGGCTTCCTCGGGATTGTCGGTGCGGACAACCGCCTCGGAGGCATTGAGCACATCGGCCATCTTGTCCGAATCGTACTCATTCATCTGGCACCCAAAGGTGCGGATGAATAATTTCTTGGGCATGGGTAACACTTCGCGAATCAGTGGGTGCCGCTTAGTTTGTTCGGCGGCACAAAAGTTCGCCATTATACCCGACCCGAAATTCGGTTGACCCGCCAACCCCCCGCAAACTATAATCCGCGCCCTCAAGCGTGGTGATGTAGCTCAGACGGTTAGAGCGATGGATTCATAACCCATAGGTCGGCAGTTCGATTCTGCCCATCACCACCAGAAATGCAAAAACCCGCTGATTCGTCAGCGGGTTTTTTCTTTTCCAGGTCCTGATTCTGGGCCGAATATTGCTAGTACTACCTCGTGGTGTCGTTTTCCCGAAAGCGAGGTGCGTCATGCATGATTTTCCGAACTCATTCAATGCCAGTCCAAGCCTGACCGAAGAGGCCATGTTCTGGATGCGTCTGGCGGCTTTTGCCGGCGTTTCGGAGTATGTGCTGTCGACGGGGGCTTCGTTGCAGGATGCGGAGGAGCTGTTGTTCGGCTATTGCCTGCCGGGCGACCTGCCGTCGCGTTATGCCAGTCTTTCAGGCGGGGCGGCGAATCCGCGCATTCTGGTTTGACGGCGACCGGGTTTTGCCGGGGATTGTTGCTTTGTCGACAAAACAGCAGGCGCCAACGCACCGCGGTGGTGCATTGGCGCTTGTGAAGGGCGGTTGATCGAGTCGATCAGGCCGGTGCCGAGCTGCGGATCAGGTGGTCGAAGGCGCTGAGTGAGGCGGTGGCGCCGGCGCCCATGGCGATGATGATCTGCTTGTAGGGCACGGTCGTGCAGTCGCCGGCGGCGAAGACGCCGGGCAGGCTGGTCTGGCCCTTGGCGTCGATTTCGATCTCGCCGAAGCGGCTCAGGTTGAGCGTGCCCTTGAGCCAGTCGGTGTTGGGCAGCAGGCCGATCTGGACGAAGATGCCTTCGAGCTCGACGTGCTTGATCTCTTCCGTGACGCGATCCTTGAACGTGATGCCGTTGACCTTCTGGCCGTCGCCGGTGACTTCGGTGGTTTGCGCCGATTTGATGACGGTGACGTTGGGCAGGCTGTACAGCTTTTTCTGGAGGACGGCGTCGGCACGCAGGGTGTCGGCGAATTCGAGCAAGGTTACGTGGGCGACGATGCCGGCGAGGTCGATGGCTGCCTCGACGCCGGAGTTGCCGCCGCCGATGACGGCGACGCGCTTGCCCTTGAAGAGCGGACCGTCGCAGTGCGGGCAGAAGCAGACGCCTTTGGCCTTGTATTCCTTCTCGCCGGGTACATTCATTTCACGCCAGCGGGCGCCGGTGGAGAGAATGACCGTCTTGGCCTGCAGCTTCGCGCCGTTTTCGAGTTCGAGCCCGACCAGGCCGCCATTGTCGCTGGCCGGGATCAGCTTGTTGGCGCGTTGCAGGTTCATCACGTCGACGGCGTATTCCTTGACGTGCTGTTCCAGCGAGGCGACGAGCTTGGGGCCTTCGGTGTAGGGCACGGAGATGAAGTTCTCGATGCCGAGGGTGTCCATGACCTGGCCGCCGAAACGCTCGGCGACGACGCCGGTGCGGATGCCCTTGCGGGCGGCGTAGATGGCCGCTGCGGCGCCGGCCGGGCCACCGCCGACGACGAGGACGTCGAAGGTTTCCTTCTGGCCGAGCGCTTCGGCAGCACGGGCGGCAGCGCCGGTGTCGACCTTGGCGAGGATTTCCTCGATGAGCATGCGGCCGGCACCGAATTCGGCACCGTTCAGGTAGGTGGTCGGCACGGCCATGATCTGCCGGGCATTCACTTCGTCCTGGAACATGGCGCCGTCGATCATCGTGCTCGTCACGCCGGGGTTGAGCACGGCCATGAGGTTGAGCGCCTGCACGACGTCCGGGCAGTTGTGGCAGGACAGCGAGATGTAGGTTTCGAAATCGAAGGTGCCGGGTAGGGCCTTGATTTGGTCGATGACCGATTGCTCGACCTTGGGCGGATGGCCGCCGGTCTGCAACAAGGCGAGGACGAGCGAGGTGAATTCGTGGCCCATCGGGATACCGGCAAAGTGGATGCGCGGCGTTTCGCCAGGAACGGCCACAGCGAAGGACGGGCAGCGGCTAGCCTGGCCATCGGTACGCAGGCTTACCTTGGGCGACAGTTCGACGATGTCGGCGAGCAGTTCGCGCATTTCGCCGGCCTTGGCGCTGTCGTCGAGCGTGGCGACGAGTTCGATGGGGCGTTGTAATTTTTCGAGGTAGGCCGTCAGTTGGGCCTTGATGTTGCTGTCGAGCATGTTGTTCTCCCTGTGCTGAATCTCACTGGTTTTTTCCGGATTTGACGGTCAACCGGAAAAAACCGCTGAAATCGAAATTTCCTCAAATCCGCTCCCCGAAGGGAGCGGTTTGTTTTTTATTGGCTTCTCTGTTGGCGGTTGGGGCTTAAATTTTGCCGACCAGGTCCAGCGACGGAGCCAGGGTCTTTTCGCCTTCCTTCCACTTGGCCGGGCAGACTTCGTTCGGGTGCGAGGCGGTGTATTGGGCGGCCTTCAGCTTGCGCAGGGTTTCGGAAACGTCGCGGGCGATTTCGTTGGAATGGATTTCAACGGTCTTGATGACGCCGTCCGGATTGATGACGAAGGTACCGCGCAGGGCCAGGCCTTCTTCCGGGATGTGCACGCCGAAGGCGTTGGTCAGGGCGTGCGTCGGGTCGCCGACCAGCGGGAACTGGGCCTTGCTGACAGCCGGCGAGGTTTCGTGCCAGACCTTGTGCGAGAAATGGGTGTCGGTGGTGACGATGTAAACCTCGGCGCCGGCCTTCTGGAATTCGGCGTAGTTGTTGGCGGCGTCTTCGATTTCGGTCGGGCAGTTGAAGGTGAAGGCAGCCGGCATGAAGATCATGACCGACCACTTGCCCTTCATGCTGACGTCGGAGACTTCGACGAACTTGCCGTTGTGGAAAGCCTGGGCCTTGAACGGTTGAACCTGGGTGTTGATGAGCGACATGTAGATCTCCTGTTTGGGTTGAGTGTTGAACACGGATTGAATACTAGGCATTGGCCACCCATTGATCCAATTGATTGCTTCAATGACCTTGATAGCCATTGTTGATTTACACGCGGGTGCTTTGCGTGAACCTAGTCAATAAGAACTACCCCGATTTCGGCGTTGGTATTAGCCGCATTCCTCCTTGGGAGTGGTTTTGATGCGCATCAAATTCATTGCGGGGGCGTATCGGGAACACTGCCTGCCAAGGCGGCATCGGGCTGCCAGTGCTTGAGGAGGTGGTCGGCATGAACATATCCAGCGCCATTATGTATATCGCGCCGGAACGCCTGGAAGAGGCGTGCGAGGCGCTAGTCCGCCTGCCGGGTGTGGAGATTCACGCCCGGAATCCGGAGGGCAAGCTGGTCGTCACGCTCGAGGACGACGACACGAATTCGGCCGCTGACAAATATGTGGCCCTGCATGGTGTACCCGGCGTCGTTTCGGTGGCCATGGTCTATCAATACAGCGACGACGAATCAGTAGATACCGAGGAGGTAGAGGCGTGAAGCTCAATCGACGCGATTTCATCAAGGCCAATGCAGCAGCAGCGGCCATGTCAGCAGCAGGCATGACGGCGCCCGGCGCCGCCGTGGCACAGGGTAAGGACGATATTCGCTGGGACAAGGCGGCCTGCCGCTTCTGCGGCACCGGTTGCAGCGTGCTGGTCGGGACGCAGGACGGCCGCGTCGTGGCCACCCAGGGCGACCCGGATGCACCGGTCAATCGCGGCCTGAACTGCATCAAGGGCTATTTCCTGTCCAAGATCATGTATGGCGCGGACCGCCTGAAGACGCCGCTGCTGCGCATGAAGGGCGGCAAGTACGACAAGAACGGTGAATTCGCCCCGGTCACCTGGAAGCAGGCCTTCGACATCATGGAAGAGAAGGTCCGGGCGACGCTCAAGGAAAAGGGACCGAACGGCCTGGCCATGTTCGGTTCCGGCCAGTGGACGATCTGGGAAGGCTATGCCGCCGCCAAGCTCATGAAGGCCGGCTTCCGCACCAACAACCTCGACCCCAACGCCCGCCACTGCATGGCCTCGGCCGTCGCCGGCTTCATGCGCACCTTCGGCATCGATGAGCCGATGGGCTGCTACGACGACATCGAGCATGCCGACGCCTTCGTGCTCTGGGGATCGAACATGGCCGAGATGCACCCGATCCTGTGGACGCGCATCACCGACCGCAAGCTGTCGAGCAAGGGCGTCAAGGTTGCCGTGTTGTCGACCTTCGAGCACCGCTCCTACGAGCTGGCCGACATCCCGATGACCTTCAAGCCGCAGACGGACCTGGCCATCCTCAATTACATCGCCAACTACATCATCCAGAACGGCAAGGTGAATCAGGCCTTCGTCGACAAGAACATCAATTTCAAGAAGAGCGCCACCGACATCGGCTACGGCCTGCGGCCGACCCACGCGCTGGAAAAGGATGCGACGAGCAACGGCTATCCCGGCGCCGACGGCAAGCCCAAGGGCGACACCGGTAAGTCCGAGGCGATTACCTTCGACGAATACAAGAAGTTCGTCTCGGAATACACCGCCGAGAAGGTCTCCAAGCTGTCCGGCGTCGCCGAGAAGGATCTCAAGGCGCTGGCCGAGCTCTACGCCGACCCCAAGGTCAAGGTCGTGTCCTTCTGGACCATGGGCTTCAACCAGCACACGCGCGGCACCTGGGCCAACAACCTCGTCTATAACATCCACCTGCTCACCGGCAAGATTTCCGAGCCGGGCAACAGCCCATTCTCGCTGACCGGCCAGCCGTCCGCCTGCGGCACGGCACGCGAGGTCGGCACCTTCGCCCACCGCCTGCCGGCCGACATGGTTGTCACCAACCCGGAACACCGCAAGCACACCGAAGAGCTGTGGCAACTTCCGGAAGGCACGATCCCCGACAAGATCGGCCTGCACGCCGTGGCCATGGCGCGTGCCCTCAAGGACGGCAAGGTCAATTTCTACTGGCAGCAGTGCAACAACAACATGCAGGCCGGCCCGAACATCAACGAAGAGTTGTATCCGGGCTGGCGCAGGCCGGAAAACTTCATCGTCGTCTCCGATCCGTATCCGACGGTCTCGGCCATGGCCGCCGACCTCATCCTGCCGACCGCCATGTGGGTCGAGAAGGAAGGCGCCTACGGCAATGCCGAACGCCGCACCCAGTTCTGGCGGCAGCAGGTCAAGGCGCCGGGCGAGGCCCGTTCCGACCTCTGGCAGCTCATGGAATTCTCGAAGCGCTTCAAGGTCGAGGACGTCTGGCCGGCCGAGCTGGTCGCCAAGGCACCCAAGCTCAAGGGCAAGACGCTGTTCGACGTGCTCTACGCCAACGGTGTGGTGAACAAGTACAAGCTCAGCGAAACGGCTGCCGGCTTCGATAACGACGATTCCAAGCTGATCGGTTTCTACATCCAGAAGGGCCTGTTCGAGGAATATGCTGCCTTCGGTCGCGGTCATGGCCACGATCTGGCACCGTTCGATACCTACCATCAGGCGCGCGGTCTGCGCTGGCCGGTCGTCGACGGCAAGGAAACGCTGTGGCGTTTCCGCGAGGGCTACGACTCCTACGTCAAGAAGGGCGAGGGCGTGCGGTTCTACGGCCACAAGGACGGCAAGGCGGTCATCTTCGCGCTGCCTTACCAGCCGCCTGCCGAGTCGCCGGACAAGGACTTCGACCTCTGGCTGTCGACCGGTCGCGTGCTGGAACACTGGCACACCGGCTCGATGACCCGGCGCGTGCCCGAGCTCTACAAGGCCTTCCCGGACGCCGTCGTCTTCATGCATCCGGACGACGCCAAGGCGCGTGGCTTGCAGCGCGGCATGGAGGTCAAGGTGGCCTCGCGGCGCGGCGAAATCCAGCTGCGCGTCGAAACGCGCGGCCGCAACAAGCCGCCACGCGGGCTGGTCTTCATTCCCTTCTTCGACGCCGGTCGCCTCGTCAATAAATTGACGCTGGACGCCACCTGCCCGATTTCGAAGGAAACGGACTACAAGAAATGCGCCGTCAAGGTCACCCGGGCCTGATTGACATGAATCTCACGGTCAACCGGAAAAAAGAGCCAAAACGCGAATGGCGCTCCGGCGCCAGCCGCTCATCGGAGATGAAGAAAATGAAATTGATCACGGCAATGGCCTTCGCCGCCGGCATGCTCCTCGGGGGAGTGGGCGGCGTCGGTGCCCAGGAATTGCGGGTGAACGAGATCGGCGTGCAGTCGATCGAAGGGAATTCCAAGGTCGACATGTTCCGGCCTGAAAAGGACCAGCTCGCCATTCCCCGCAACTTCGACAAGCAGCCACCCCTGATTCCGCACAGCATCAAGGGCTACAACATTACCCAGAATTTCAACAAGTGCATGGACTGCCACTCGAAAGAGCGCGCCGCGGAAACCGGCGCCACCAAGGTCGCGGCATCCCACTATCTGGACCGCGACGGCAAGCAGCAGGCCAACATCTCGCCACGTCGCTACTTCTGCATGCAGTGCCACGTCGCGCAGTTCGATGCCAAGCCGCTCGTCGTCAATTCCTATAAACCGGCCGCCAAGAAGGGGGAATGATGAGCCTGGATAAATATATGCCCGCCTGGGTCAAGCGCATCGGCGTCCTCACCGTATTCGGGCTCTTCGCCGCCGGTATCGTGTTCTGGGGCGGATTCAACTGGGCCCTCGAGGCGACCAACAAGGAATCGTTCTGCATTTCCTGCCACGAGATGGAGGAAAACGTCTTCCGCGAGTACCAGAACACCATTCACTACACCAACCGGACCGGCGTCCGCGCCACCTGCCCGGATTGTCACGTGCCCAAGGAATGGGGGCCGAAGATGATTCGCAAGATCCAGGCGTCCAACGAAGTCTTCCACAAGATCCTCGGCTCGATCGACACCCCCGAGAAGTTCAACGCCAAGCGCGCCCAGCTCGCCCAGAACGAATGGAAGCGCATGAAGGCGAACGACTCGCAGGAATGCCGCAACTGCCACCGCTACGACTACATGGACTACACCGAGCAGGGCAATCGCGCCGCCCGAATGCACCCGCAGGCCTTTACCGAGGGTAAGACCTGTATCGACTGCCACAAGGGTATCGCCCACCAGTTGCCGGCCATTGACCAGCATATCGGTCACCAGAACGATGGCGCCGTGGCCATTTCGCACGGCGAAAAGCCGGCCGAGGTCGTCAAGGAAGAGGACAAGTCGCCGGCAAAATAAGCGCCGTGCCGATGGCATGAAGACGAACCCGGCCGTGAGCCGGGTTCGTCGCTTTTGCGCCAAACCGGCCCGCGAACGTATGAAAATTACAAATATTCACGCAATCGCCTGCAAATAGGTGTTCTCGGGCCAACACATATTCAAAAAGGTATGCTACTTTTGTCGTGCTGCCGTTCCGACGGCCAGTTTTCTTAAACATTGATAGGTAACTAGGAGGCACTTAGATGAATAAATCCGAGCTGGTCGAAGTTGCTGCAAAAGAAGCTGGTATCACCAAGGCTGCTGCTGACAAGGCCCTGTCGGCCATCATTGCAGCTGTCGTCAAGACCGTAACCAAGGGGGAGTCGGTAACGCTCGTTGGCTTTGGTACGTTCAAGTCCGCTAAACGCGCAGCACGCACCGGCAAGAATCCGAAAACCGGCGCTACGCTGAAAATTCCCGCTACCACGGTTCCGAAATTTACTGCTGGTACGGCTTTCAAGGCTTCTGTTGCTGCCAAGAAGTCTGCTGCTAAAAAGAAGTAATCCGCGGTGTCATCGAATGCGGGGTTCGTCTTCGACGGGCTCCGCTTTTTAGTTTGCAATGAATAATCCCAATCCAGAAAACCCACCCGAAGCCGAAGTTCCCGCTCCAGCTCCCGCAGTCGCTGCGCCACCGCCGCCGGATAACCGTCGTCGCTTGCGCGAACTTCTGTCGATCCCAGAACGCGATCGGACAGACGAGCAGTGGGACGAAATCATCGAGCTTGAGATCCAGCTTGCCCCAGGCAATCGCGTGTCCAGCAACGAACCGCTGGGCGGAAATCCCGGTCGGAGCGGCATGCAGCACGGCAAGCCCGCTGGCAACCCCCCGGGCGGCGGCCAGGGGCAACAGCAAAAGAAACATCGCTCCCGCACCAACAACAATCGCCGACAACGCCAGAACAAACCGCAAACCGGCGGTGGCGGAACACCCGCCTGATTGGTTTGTTTCATTCTCCTGAAGCGGCATAATTGCCGTCATGCAGCAATTTGATCTGATCATTGTCGGCGGGGGGCTGGCCGGTGCGAGCCTTGCGCTGGCCCTGCGCGATACGCGCCTGCGCGTCGCGCTGGTCGAAAACGCGCCGCCGCACCGTCCCGAAGGCTGGGATGCCCGCATCTACGCGATCAGTCCCGCCAATGTTTCATTCCTCGAGTCGATCGGCGCCTGGCGTCACCTGGATCCAGGCAGAATGGCGCCGATTCGGACCATGCAGGTTTATGGCGACGGATCGGGGCGCCTCGATTTCTCTGCCTTTGAAACCGGCGTGCCGGAGTTGGGATGGATTCTCGAATCCTCCCTGATGGCCTGTGAATTCTGGGAAAGCGCCAAACGCCAGGGCAATTTGACGCTGTTTTCCCCGGCGCGGCCGGAAGGGCTCGATTTTCGCCACGATGCGGCCGTGCTTCGCCTGAGCGATGGCACGACCCTGTCATCCCGCCTGCTGGTCGGCGCCGATGGCCGTGACTCTTGGGTTCGCCAGGCAGCCGGACTGGCTGCAATCAATACGCCGTATGCCGAAAAAGGCCTGGTTGCCAATTTCGCCACCGAAATGCCGCATAACAACACCGCATTCCAGTGGTTCCGCGATGACGGCGTGCTGGCCTATCTTCCCTTGCCCGGCCAGCGCATCTCCATTGTCTGGTCCACGCCCGACGATCATGCAGACGAACTATGCAATCTGCCGGCCGAGCTCCTGTGCGAGCGAGTTGCCGAGGCCGGGGGGCGAGTGCTGGGCAACCTGGACTTGCTGACGCCGCCGGCCGCCTTCCCGTTGCGCCTCATGCGCGTTCCGCAAACCGTGGCGCCGAGGCTGGCGCTCGTCGGCGACGCGGCGCATGGCATCCATCCGCTTTCCGGGCATGGCATCAATCTCGGTTTTCAGGATGCCATGGCATTGGCCGGTCAACTGGCTGAAACGCAGCCATGGCAAGATATCGGCGATGAAAGATTCTTGCAGCGCTATCAGCGAGCCCGGCGCGAGGAAACCGTGCTGATGCAGACGACAACCGACAGCTTGCGTCGCTTGTTCAAAGCCTCGCCACCGGGCTTGCGCTCCTTGCGCAATCTCGGGCTGGATATGGCCAATAGCCTGCCATTTGTAAAAAATGCCTTGGTGCGGTACGCGCTTGGCGCCCTTTAGGAGAACTGCATGTTGAAAAAATTGCTGCCGATGGCCTTGGCCTTGGGGTTTTGTCTGGATGTCGCCGCCGACGAGGCCGAGATCCGGAAGATGATGGAGGCCAAGCTCGGCACCAAGGTGGAGAGCGTGACCAAGTCCGGCTATCTGGGGCTATATGAGGTCTACGCGGACGGCAATATCTTCTATACCGACGAAAAGATGACGGCCATCGTGCTGGGCGGTCAGCTGATCGACGCCAAGACGATGAAGAATGTCACCGACGAGCGAATGAAGAAGCTCACGGCGATCAAGTTTAGCGATTTGCCGCTGGATCGGGCCATCAAGCAGGTGCGTGGTGACGGCAAGCGCGTCCTGGCGACCTTCGAGGACCCCAATTGCGGGTATTGCAAGCGGCTGGCCAAGGAGCTCCTCAAGCTGGACAACATTACGATCTACACCTTCCTGCTGCCCATCCTCTCCGAGGATTCTGTTCGCAAGTCGAAGCAGATCTGGTGTTCGGGTGATCGGGCCAAGGCATGGAATGACTGGATGGTTGACGGCAAGGCGCCGTCCGGACGTGAGGATTGCGATACCGCTGCCATCACCCGAAATCAGGAATTCGGTCGCAAGTTGAATATCAGCGGTACGCCGACCATGTTCTTTGCTGACGGCGAGCGCGTGCCGGGGGCCATCCCGCTGGCCCGCATCGAGCAAAAACTCGGGCAGTTGAAGTAACTTCAGCGCAATTCGGCGGGGCGCCTTCCATGTGCTCTCGCTGGAGGCTTGAACGTTATAGGCATTCTCCCGAAAGGGAGGCATCGTGGGCCTATTGTGATTTGCCTATTCGGGAGGCATGATTACCCGATGGGCATTTCATCTTCCGGACAGGTCATTGGGCGAGCCTTCGGGCCGCGGGTTCGGCTGATATTGTTTTTCCTGCTGACCTGGCTGGGTATAGCCGTTCTGCTGGTTTTTCTGTTGAACGAAGGGCGCAAGGAGGCGGAGCAAAAAGCCCCGGCCGATGCGCTGGCCGCGACGGCTGTGCTGGAAGCCCGCCTGGAGGCGGTCTTGCGACGCTTGCAGGGGAATCTTGAGCACTTGGCTGCTTCTTTGCCCAAGGATGCATTGCAGCCGGCTGCACTCGGACGCTACCGTGATGGCGTTTCCGCTGAGCTGGACTTGATCACCGGCCTGTTTCCCGAAATTGACGGATTTGTTGTTACCGATGCATCCGGAAAGCCGCTCTACGCCTCCAGGCGTTCGACTGCTTCTCCGGAGCTCATCGGTCACGATCAGATTCGTGAGCCGACCGGCGTATCGGACAAGTCTCTCCAGTTTTCCGATGTGCTCGTCGACCGGCGAACGGGGGAAGCTTCCCTGATGGTGATCAAGCCGGTGTCCGGGGCTGACGAAGCGTTGGTCGGACGAGTGATCGCGCTCCTTGATCTCGGCGCGTTGGCGAAAGTGTTCGAAACCGTCCAGGTGGGCCCCAAAGGGGTGGTGTCAGTCTGGCGGACGGATCTGAGTCAGTTGATTCTGCGACTTCCTGCGCTGCCGGATCAGATCAACCGGGTCGCTGCGGACAATCCGCTGCAGCGTCGCATCGATGCTGGCGACAAGGTGGGTACGATGCGCATTCCCGGCATGCTGGATGGTGTCGAACGGGTCTACGCTTTTCAGCGCGTGGCGGAGTACCCGCTCTATGTGGCGAGTGGCCTGGCGGTCGACGATTACCTCGCGGGCTGGCGACAGACACTCTGGGTGGCCGGCGTTTCATCCTTGCTCTTGTTCCTCTCACTCTCGCTTGTTTTGATTCGCCTGCTACGGGCCGAAAATGAAGAGGAGTTCATCGCCAGCAAATTGACCGAGAGCGAAGCGCGTTACCGGATGCTTGCCGAGAACAGCCATGACGTGATCTGGACGATCGATATCCCGTCGCGGCGCTATACCTATATCAGCCCGTCGATTACCGACATGTGCGGCTATCGGCCGGAAGAAATTGTCGGTCAGTCGATCGATTCTCGCCTGACCCCGGAATCGGCCGCGCGACTGGCCCGGGATATCGACCAGCGCCTGCGGCGCATCGCCGCCGGTGACAAATCGGCCAGTGTGGTGGTCAGCGAGCAGGAGCAGGTCTGCAAGGATGGCGAAGTCGTGACGACGGAAGTCGTCTCAAGTTACCTGCTGGATGCCGACGGTGTGGCGCACACGATTCTCGGTATCACGCGCAACGTCAGCGAGCGCAAGGCAGCCGAGCTGGCGCTGCGCGAGACGAACCGGCAATTGCATGCACGGATCGAGGAAATTGGCCGTTTGCAGGTTGCCTTGCAGGAGCTGGCGGTGCGCGACAGCCTGACGGCGCTGTACAACCGTCGCTATCTGGACGAAACACTCGAACGCGAGGTATCCCGGACGCGTCGCGAAGGAACGCCGCTGTCGCTGGTCATGCTGGATATCGACTATTTCAAGCAGGTGAACGATACCTACGGCCATCAGGTCGGCGACGAAGTCTTGCGCATGTTGGCCGGAATATTGACGGCGGACATCCGTGCGGAAGACGTGGCATGCCGCTACGGTGGCGAGGAATTCCTGATCCTGCTGCCCAACATGCCGCTGGAGTCAGCGCTCCAGCGGGCAGAGGCTTGGCGAATGGCGATCGAGAAGCGTTCGGTCACGCTCGGCAATCATCAGATCGCCTTCACCATTTCCCTTGGTGTGGCTGCCTATCCCGAGCATGGCAAGACGCCGGACGATCTGACGCGCTGTGCTGACCAGGCGCTCTATCGGGCCAAGCACGAAGGACGCAATCGGGTTTGCGTTTTCTCGGCCTGATCTGGCTGTAACCGGTTCTCCGGCGAACGGCTGATTTTCCTCGGCTGAACAGTCCACTTTTTACCACGTCGGCATGCGCTGCGTCGGCGGGCTGTCGTTTTGCCTCCACTCCTGATAAGTCACTTTAAGAGTCAATCTTCCCGCATTGATTTTTAAGGATAAATTTTCTCAAAAATCGTCTCGGGAAAGCGTCGTAAGTCCTTGTTGCGTAAGAAAAAAACATGATTTCTCGCTTGACTGAGCGGTATTGTTGCTCTAAAGTGGGAAAACGTGTTGAAAAGTGGGTAAACGGGGAGCGAGACGAGGGATGTTCGAAGGGGCTGCGGCACTCAGTCTGGATGCGAAGGGGCGACTTGCCATTCCGGCAAGGCATCGCGAGTCCCTTGTCGCGGCCGCAGAGGGTTCGCTCGTGCTGACAGCGCATCCGCATCGCTGCTTGCTTCTTTACCCCTCACCGGCCTGGCAGCCGATTCGCGACCAGATCCTCAAGGCGTCGAGCCTTGATCCGCGTGCGGCCTCCATCAAGCGTGTTCTGGTGGGTAATGCCCGTACCGAGGAGCTCGATTCGGCCGGGCGCATTCTGGTGGCGCCGGAATTGCGCGAATACGCGAAGTTCGAAAAAACCGTCTATCTGGTTGGTATGGGTACGCACTTCGAGATCTGGAGCGAGACAGGCTGGAGGCAGCAGAACGACTTGGCCGCTGAGGCGCTGTCCGGAGACTTGCCGCCGGGCTTTGGAGATCTCGTCCTGTGACCCGCGGTGCCGCCCATGTGACGGTACTGCTCGAAGAGGCGGTGGGTGCCCTGGCGATCAAAGCCGACGGTACCTACGTTGACGCCACCTTCGGTCGTGGCGGCCATAGTCGCCGCATTCTTTCCTTTCTGAACGAGAAAGGGCGCCTGGTGGCGGTCGATCGCGATCCGCAGGCGATTGCCGCGGGGGCGGCCATCAATGATTCCCGGTTTTTGCTGGTGCATCGGGCTTTCGGTGAGTTGGCCGAAGCTGCCGATGAAGCGGGTGTTGCTGCAGTGGATGGGGTTTTGTTTGACGTTGGAGTGTCGTCGCCGCAAATCGACGATGGGGAGCGCGGCTTCAGCTTTCGCTACGACGCGCCGCTCGACATGCGTATGGATACGACGCAGGGCGAGACGGCGGCCGAGTGGCTGGCGCGGGCCGAAATAAGGGACATCACGGAGGTCATTAGAAATTATGGCGAAGAACGGTTTGCTTTCCAGATTGCAAAGAAGGTTGTGGCTGCTCGGGTCGAACAACCTATTGTCACAACAGGTCAGTTCGCGGCCCTCGTACGCGAGGCCGTGCGCACCCGTGAACCAGGGCAGGACCCGGCGACGCGCAGCTTTCAAGCTTTACGGATTCATATCAACCAAGAGCTACGCCAGCTGGAAGTAGCACTGCCGCAGGCGCTCGGCTTGTTGAAGCCGGGTGGCCGACTGGTGGTGATCAGCTTTCATTCGCTCGAAGACCGCATCGTCAAGAATTTCATGCGCGCCCAATCGACGGCCGATGATCTGCCCAAGGGCCTGCCCTTGCGGGCCGATCAGTTGCCGAAGCCGAAACTGCGCCTGGTTGGCAAGGCGATCAAGCCTTCCGCTGCGGAAATCGGCGCCAATCCACGGGCGCGCAGTGCCGTGATGCGGGTTGCCGAGAAGCTGTAATGCTGCGTTTCAATGTGATCCTTCTCATGATCGTCGTCTTTTGCGCGCTGGGTGTCGTGACCTCCCAGCATCGGGCGCGCAAGCTGTTCCAGGCGCTTGAAGCGGAGCAGGAGAGGGCGCGTCAGCTTGACGTCGAGTACGGTCAGCTGCAGCTTGAAATGTCGACCTGGGCGAATCATCCGCGTATCGAGAAAATCGCCCGTGATCGCCTGCATATGGTGACGCCGGATTCGGCGGTCAATAACAAGGGGGTGCGCTGATGGTCGTGCGTCGCCGTCCGCAACGCGGTCATCGTTTTACCGAAAGCCCGGTGCTGCAACTGGCCCTCCAGGGCTGGCGTTCGCGTACGGTGGGGTTGCTGCTCATGGCAGCATTTCTTGCGCTCGTGGCGCGGGGCTTCTACCTGCAGGTCATCAACAACGACTTTTTGCAGCAGAAGGGCGATTCGCGCTATTTGCGCGATATCGAGATTTCCGCTTCGCGCGGCAAGATTGTCGATCGCAACGGCGACATGCTGGCCGTTTCCACGCCGATGAAGACGATCTGGGCGATTCCGGCCGATGCGCGGACGATGAACGCCGAACAGAAACGCCAGCTGGCCGGCATGCTGGATATGAATGTCCGCGAGCTGGACGGCAAGATTGCCTCGGAAAAGACCTTTACCTTCGTCAAGCGCCAGGTATCGCCGGAAACGGCTGATCGCATCAGTGCCCAAAAATTCCCGGGCGTGCATCAGGAGAAGGAATATCGCCGCTTCTACCCGACCGGTGACATGACGGCGCACATCGTGGGATTCACGGGGGTGGACGACAAGGGGCTGGAGGGCGTCGAACTGGCGTTCCAGAACAGCCTGCTCGGTCGTCCGGGCAGCCGCACCGTCATTCGTGACCGGCGCGGCAACATCGTCGAGGACGTCGGGGCGACCAAGCCGCCGCAGGATGGCAAGGATGTCCGCCTGGCGCTTGATTCCAAGATTCAGTATCTCGCCTTCAGTCAGCTCAAGGCGGCAGTTGAGACCAACAATGCCAAGGCGGGGGGCGCGATCGTCATCGATGCGCGAACCGGCGAAATTCTGGCGCTCGCCAACTGGCCGACCTACAACCCGAATAATCGAGAGCGCCTGTCCGGGGCGCAATTGCGCAATCGTGCCATCACCGATACCTTCGAGCCGGGTTCGGTAATGAAGCCGTTTACGGCGGCGCTGGCGCTGGAGAAAGGCAAGGTTCGCTTCGATACGGTGATCAATTGCGCGCCGGGCAAGCTGACCATTGGCACGGCTACCATTTCCGATGCCCATCCGCATGGTGCGTTGAGTGTCGCGCAGGTAATCCAGAAGTCCTCCAACGTCGGGACAGCCAAGATCGCTCTTGGTTTTCCGCCCAAGGAAATGTGGGACATGTTCGACAGCGTCGGCTTCGGTCAGGCGCCGAATCTCGGTTTCCCGGGCGAGGTCAATGGCCGTCTGCGGCCCTGGAAGAACTGGCGGCCGATCGAGCAGGCCACGATGTCCTACGGTCATGGCATCGCTGTCAGCCTCGTTCAGCTGGCCCGTGCCTATACCGTGTTTGCCCACGATGGCGAGCTCATGCCGCTGTCGCTGACCAAGATCGAAGATGCACCGCCGCATGGCGTGCGGGTGTTCTCGCCGCAGACCATGAAGGAACTGCGCGTCATGCTCGAAATGGCCGTGCAGCCGGAAGGCACTGCGCCCAAGGCCCGCGTTGCCGGCTATCGCGTCGGCGGCAAGACGGGGACAGCCTACAAGATCGAAGGCGGTGTCTATGCCCGCAAATACGTGGCGTCATTTGTCGGGATCGCGCCGATCAGCGATCCGCGTCTGGTTGTGGCCGTGATGATCGACGAGCCGACCGGCGGCGCCCACTACGGCGGCGACGTGGCCGGCCCGGCATTCTCGCAGATCGTCGGTGGTGCCTTGCGCACCCTCGGCGTACCGCCCGACGCGCCGATCCAGGTGGCCGACGCGACGTCCGGAAAGGGCAAGCTGTGAGCACGCCGCGCGAACTCCTCGATCGTCTCGAAGCCATGGGCGTTGTGCCCACGGGCGTTGCTGACGACAGCCGCCAGGTGGAACCGGGCGACCTGTTCCTGGCCTATCCCGGCGATCTGGCCGATGGCCGCCGCTACATCGCCGATGCGCTGGCGCGCGGCGCCGTGGCGGTCTTCTGGCAGCCCGGTGGGGATTTCAATTTTGGGCAAAATTTCCCGTTGACCGTCAAAAACCTGCCGGTCGACGCCCTGCGCGCCCTGGCCGGCCCGCTGGCCAATACCGTCTACGGATTCCCCAGCGAAGGCCTGTCGCTGATCGCTATCACCGGCACCAACGGCAAGACGACGATCAGCCAGTGCTTGGCTCGCGCCTATCCCAAGCCCTGCGCCATCATCGGCACGCTGGGCGCCGGCTTCCCCGATGCGCTGACCGAAACGGGCTTCACGACGCCGGAAGCGACGACCCTGATGCGCTATCTGGCTCGCTTCCGCGCTGAAAAGGCCGCGGCCTGCGCGCTCGAAGCGAGCTCCATCGGCATCGAGGAAGGCCGCATGAACGGCGCCCGCGTCGATGTCGCCGTATTCACCAACCTGACGCGTGACCACCTCGATTACCACGGCACGATGGAGGCCTACGCCGAGGCCAAGCGCAAGCTCTTCCTGTGGCCGCGCCTGCGCACCGCGATCATCAATCTCGACGACGAATTCGGCCGCCAGCTTTCGCGTGAAACGACCGCCATGCGCGTCCTCGGCTACGCCATCGGCGAGGCTCGCCGCGATTACCACGCGCTGATCCGTGCCGAGGAACTGGTCGATACGCCCTATGGCCAGCGCTTCAACCTCGTCCTGCCCAATGGCCGTGCCATGGTCGATACCAGCCTGGTTGGCCGCTACAACATTTCAAACCTGCTCGCCGTGGCCGGCGTGCTCCACGATGCCGGCATGGCTGCCGCCGATGTCGCCCGCAACCTGTCCGAACTGACCGCGCCGCCAGGACGCATGGAACGTGTCGGTGGTGAAGGCGAGCCGCTGGTGGTCGTCGACTATTCGCATACACCGGATGCCCTGGAAAACGCGCTGGGCGCATTGCGTCCCGTGGCCCAGGCGCGGGGAGGCCAACTTTCTGTGGTCTTCGGTTGCGGCGGCGACCGCGATCCGGGCAAGCGTCCGCAAATGGGCGAAGTCGCCGAACGTCTGGCCGACCGGGCCATCGTGACCAGCGACAACCCGCGCAGCGAACAGCCGCTGGCCATCATCGATGCCATCGTTGCCGGCATGTCACGTCCCGAAATCGAAGCCGACCGCGCGCGAGCCATCCAGCGCGCTGTTCTTGAAGCGACATCCGCTGACGTCATTCTGCTCGCCGGCAAAGGCCACGAGCCCTATCAGGAAATTTCCGGCGTGCGCCATCCCTTCTCCGATATCGAGCAAGCCAGCCGGGCGCTGGCTTTGCGTCGCCCCGAAAACAAGGAGGTTGCTGCATGAAGTGGCTGCTTTCCCAGGTCGCCCAGGCGACACAAGGCCGCATGATCGGCCGCGATGTCGAGGTGACCGGCGTGTCGACCGATACGCGTAGCGTTGCCGACGGCCAGCTTTTCATTGCCCTGAGCGGCGAGCGCTTCAATGCGCACGACTTCCTCGAGCAGGCCGTTGGCGCCGGCGCCGTTGCCCTGCTGGTGTCGGATGAAAGTCGCGTACCGGCCGGCGTGCCGGCCGTGGTCGTCGACGACACCCGCCTCGCCCTCGGTCGTTTTGCCGCCGCCTGGCGTGCCCAGTTCGTGCTGCCGGTCATTGCCGTCACCGGTTCCAACGGCAAGACGACGACCAAGGAAATGATCGCCTCCATTTTGAAGGCCGCCTTCGGTGCTGCCGTGCTCTCCACGCGCGGCAACCTCAACAACGATATCGGCCTGCCGCTCACCTTGCTCGGCTTGCGCGGCTCGCACCGCGCTGCCGTGATCGAGATGGGCATGAACCATCCGGGCGAAATTGCCTACCTCGCCACGATCGGTGCGCCGACCGTGGCCCTCGTTACCAATGCCCAGCGTGCCCACCTTGAAGGCATGGGCGACATGGACGAAGTCGCGCGAGAGAAAGGCAGCATCTTCAGCGGCCTGTTGCCGAACGGTGTTGCCGTCATCAACGCCGACGACGCCTATGCCGGCTTCTGGCACGGCATGGCCGGCCAGCATGCCGTGCGCACCTTCGGCATCGATCATGCCGCCGACGTGCGCGGTGCGGTCCGCCAGCATGGCCTCGAAATCGCGATTGACCTGAGCGCAGCGGAAGGCGAGGCGACGATCACCCTGCACATCCCCGGTCGCCACAATGCCCGCAACGCCGTGGCTGCCGCCGCGGCCTGCCTGGCCGCAGGGATTCCGATGGCGGCCGTCGCCGCCGGTCTGGAAGCCTTCTCCGGCGTCAAGGGTCGCCTGCAGCGCCGTATCGGCAAGCACGGCGCCGAGATTCTCGATGACACCTACAACGCCAACCCGGATTCTGTCCGCGCCGGCATCGACGTGCTGGCCGCGACCATTGGCCGCAAGCTGCTGGTCCTCGGCGACATGGGCGAAATCGGTGAGGCCAGCGGCCAGTATCACGATGAAATCGGCGGCTACGCCAAGAGCCAGGGCGTCGATCGCCTGTTTGCGCTGGGCGATGCGGCACAACAGGCCGTCCGCAACTTCGGCGAAGGCGCCCGCCACTTCTGCAACATCGAGAAACTGATTGGCGCCGTCGACAAGGAGCTGGGTCCCGAAACCACCGTCCTGGTCAAGGGCTCGCGCTTTATGAAAATGGAACGAGTGGTCGATGCCCTCGCTGCAGAAACACCCACCGAGGAGACTCACTGATGCTGCTGGCTCTGGCCCAATGGCTCGCCCAGGACGTTCGCTTCTTCAACGTCTTCAACTACATCACGCTGCGTACCGTGCTGGCGACGATGACCGCGCTGCTCATCTCGTTTGCCGCCGGTCCGGCCGTCATTCGCTGGCTGGCCGCCAAGAAGATCGGGCAGGCCGTGCGCAACGACGGACCGCAAACCCACCTCGTCAAGTCCGGCACGCCGACCATGGGCGGTGTCCTGATCCTCATCGCCATCGGCATCACCACGCTGCTCTGGGGCGACCTGACCAACAAATACGTGTGGACGGTGCTCATCGTCACGCTCGGCTTCGGCATCGTCGGCTGGTACGACGACTGGAAGAAAGTGGTCTATCGTGATCCGAAGGGGCTGTCGGCCGGCTGGAAATATTTCTGGCAATCGGTGCTCGGCCTCGGCGCCGCGCTGTTCCTCGCCTATTCGGCCAAGTCGGGTGCGCAGACGGAACTGATCGTGCCCTTCTTCAAGACCATCGCCTATCCGCTCGGCATCATCGGCTTCATCACGCTGACCTATTTCGTCATCGTCGGCACCAGTAACGCGGTCAACCTGACTGATGGCCTCGACGGTCTCGCCATCATGCCGACCGTCATGATCGCCAGCGCCTTCGCTATCTTCGCCTACGTGACGGGCCACGCCGGCCTCTCCAAATACCTGCTCATTCCTTATGTGCCGGGGGCTGGCGAGTTGTGCATCCTGCTCGGCGCGATTGCCGGGGCCGGGCTTGGCTTCCTGTGGTTCAACGCCTATCCGGCCGAAGTGTTCATGGGCGACGTCGGCGCCCTGTCGCTCGGTGCGGCGCTCGGCACGGTCGCTGTCATCCTGCGCCAGGAAATCGTACTGCTCATCATGGGCGGCGTCTTCGTCGTCGAAACCCTGTCGGTCATGCTGCAGGTCAGCTACTTCAAATACACCAAGAAGAAGTTCGGCGAGGGGCGTCGCATCCTGCGCATGGCGCCGCTGCATCACCACTTCGAACAAACGGGCTGGAAGGAGACGCAGGTCGTCGTCCGCTTCTGGATCATCACCATCATGCTCGTGCTGGTCGGGCTCTCTTCCTTGAAGCTGCGCTGATGGAACTCAAGGGCAAACGCGTTCTGGTTGTCGGGCTCGGTGAGTCCGGACTGGCGATGGCCAAGTGGCTGCATCGCCAGGGCGCGTTGGTCCGTGTCGCCGATTCGCGCGACAACCCGCCGAACGTCGACGCCCTGCAACGCGTCGCGCCGGGTGCCGAGCTGATCGCCGGGCCTTTTGTCGAGGCCCCGTTTGCCAGCGCCGATCTGGTGGCCCTGTCGCCGGGCGTCGCCAAGGCCACGCCGGTCATTGCCGCGGTCGACGGGAAAATTGTCTCGGAAATCGAATTGTTCGCCGCCGGCGTGCGCGAGCAGGTGCCGGGTTCGAAGATCATCGGCATCACCGGCAGCAACGGTAAGACCACCACCACGGCGCTCACCGCCCATCTGCTCAACGGTGCCGGTGTGCCGGCCATTGCCTGCGGGAACATTTCTCCGTCGGCCCTTGATGCGCTCATGGACGCACATGATGCCGGCGCCTTGCCGCAAGTCTGGGTTGTCGAGCTGTCGAGCTTCCAGCTCGAAACGACGCATCACCTGAACGCCGAAGCCGCTACGGTCCTCAACGTTTCCGAAGACCACCTCGACCGCTACGAAGGCAGCCTGGCCAACTACGCCGCTGCCAAGTCGCGCGTCTTCCAGGGCAAGGGCGTCATGGTGTTGAACCGCGACGACGACTGGTCGATGGCCAACGGTCGTTGCGGTCGTACGATGGTGACCTTCGGGCTGGGTAGTGCCTCGCGTGCCGTCGATTACGGTTTCGCCGACGGCGCAATCTGCCGGGGCAAGGAAAAGCTCGTCGCACTGGCCGACCTCAAGCTGTCCGGTCTGCACAACGCCGCCAATGCCATGGCTGCGCTGGCGCTGTGCGCAGCGGTCGGCGTCGCGCCGGAAAGTCTGATTGCGCCGCTCAAATCCTTTGCCGGCCTGCCGCACCGTGTTGAAACGGTGGCCGAGATCGACGGCGTGCTTTACGTCGACGATTCCAAGGGCACCAACGTCGGCGCCACGCTGGCTGCCATCGAAGGCATGGGCCGCAAGATTGCCATCGTTCTTGGTGGCGACGGCAAGGGGCAGGATTTCTCGCCGCTCAAGCCGGCTCTCGAAAAACACGGCCGCGCCGTGGCGCTGATCGGCCGCGATGCCGCCGCCATTGGCATGGCCCTCGAAGGCAGCGGCGTGCCGACTCGCATCGTTGGCGACATGGACGCCGCCGTGCAATGGCTGGCCGCCCAGGCCAAGTCGGGTGATTGCGTGTTGCTTTCGCCGGCCTGCGCCAGCCTGGACATGTACAAGAACTACGCGCATCGCGCCCAGGTGTTCATCGACGCGGTGAAGGGGCTGCAATCATGATGATCGGCGCCCTCGATTCCCCGCGCCGCCAGGTCGCCGAAATCGACCAGGCCCTGCTGTGGAGCGTCCTGATCCTGCTCTTCACTGGATTGGTCTTCGTCTATTCCGCGTCCATCGTCATCGCCGAAGGCGGACGGTCGACCGGTCACCAACCCGCTTACTACCTGATCCGGCAGGGGGTCTTCCTGTGCATCGGCATGGTTGCCGCGGCAGTGACCTTCCAGGTGCCACTCTCGTTGTGGCAGAAGAACGCGCCCTACCTGTTCATGGCCGGCGTCGTGTTGTTGGCCCTGGTGCTGGTGCCGGGCATCGGTCGCGACGTGAATGGCGCCCGACGCTGGATTTCGCTCGGCTTCGCCAACCTGCAGCCGTCCGAACTCATGAAGTTGTTCGCTGTGCTCTACGCGGCCGATTACACAGTACGCAAGATCAACGTCATGCATGACCTCAAGCAGGCGTTCCTGCCGATGTTCGGCGCCATGGCCATCGTCGGCATGCTGCTGCTCAAGGAGCCCGACTTCGGTGCCTTCGTCGTCATCATCTCGATCGCCATGGGCATCCTCTTCCTCGGCGGCCTCAAGGCGCGGCTCTTCGCGCTGCTGATCTTCGGCCTGCTCATTGCCTTCGCCATCATGATCATCGTCTCGCCTTACCGGCGTGACCGCGTTTTCGGCTTCATGGACCCTTGGGCCGACGCCTATGGCCGCGGCTACCAGCTGTCGCATTCGCTGATTGCCTTCGGTCGCGGCGAGCTGTTCGGCGTCGGGCTCGGCGCCAGCGTCGAAAAGCAGTACTACCTGCCCGAGGCGCATACCGACTTCCTGCTTGCCGTGATCGCCGAGGAACTCGGCTTCTTCGGCGTGCTCGCCGTGGTGGTGCTGTTCGCCATTCTCGTCCAGCGCGCCTTTGCCATCGGTCGCCAGTGCGTGCAACTCGACCGCCTCTACCCGGCGCTGGTCGCCATGGGCATGGGCATCTGGTTCGGCGTTCAGTCCTTCATCAACATGGGCGTAAACATGGGTCTCCTGCCGACCAAGGGCCTGACCCTGCCGCTCATGAGCTTTGGCGGTTCAGGGATTCTCGCCAACTGCGTGGCGCTGGCGATTCTCCTCAGGGTCGACTGGGAGAACCGGCAGCTCATGAGAGGAGGCAAGCTATGAGCAAGACCATCATGATCATGGCTGGCGGTACCGGCGGTCACATCTTCCCGGCACTGGCCGTTGCCCATTCCCTGCGTGACGCCGGCTGGCGCGTCGTCTGGCTGGGCAATCCGGATGGAATGGAAGCCCGTCTCGTGCCACAGCACGGCTTCGAGATGGTCAATCTGAAATTTGCCGCACTGCGTGGCAAGGGCTTGCTGCGCAAGCTGCTGCTGCCGCTCAACCTGCTCAAGGGCTTCTGGCAGGCGCAGAAGGCGATTCGCCAGATCCAGCCGAACGTCGTGCTCGGCATGGGCGGCTACATCACCTTCCCGGGCGGCATGATGGCTTCGCTGCTCGGCAAACCGCTGGTCGTGCATGAACAGAATTCGGTGGCCGGCCTGGCCAATCGCGTCCTGGCAGGCGTTGCCGACCGCATCGTGACCGGCTTCCCGGATGTGCTCAAGAAGGGCGTGTGGGCCGGCAATCCGGTGCGTCCGGAAATCGCGAAAATCGCGCCGCCGGCCGAGCGCTTTGCCGAGCGGACCGGCGCCCTGCGCGTGCTGATCATCGGCGGCAGCCTCGGGGCGCAGGCGCTCAACGAGATGGTGCCCAAGGGCTTCGCACTGCTTAACGAAAGCGACCAGCCGCAGATCGTTCATCAAGCCGGCGAGAAACACATCGAGGCACTCAAGGCCAATTACGCCGCCGTGGGCGTCCAGGCGCACTGCGTCTCCTTCATCGAGGACATGGCCGGTGCCTATGAGTGGGCCGACCTGGTCATTTGCCGGGCCGGCGCCCTGACCATCGCCGAACTGGCCGCAGCCGGCGTGGCCAGCATCCTCGTGCCCTTCCCGCACGCGGTCGACGATCACCAGACCGGCAACGCCAAGTTCCTGGTCCATGCCGGCGGTGCCTTCCTGCTGCCGCAAAACGAATTGACGCCTGAATCCATCGCCCTGATCCGCAACTACTCCCGCGGCCAGTTGCTGGAAATGGCCGAAAAGGCCCGCAGTCTGGCCAAGCCCGATGCCACCGCAGAAGTGGCGAACATTTGTGCAGAGAGCGCGAAATAAATGAAACACAAGGTCAAACATATCCACTTCGTTGGCGTCGGCGGTTCGGGCATGAGCGGCATCGCCGAGGTGCTGGCCAATCTCGACTACACGGTGAGCGGTTCCGATCTGGCGGCGAGTGCCACGACGCGCCGCCTTGAAGGCGAGGGCATCAAGGTCATGATCGGCCATGCCGCCGACAACATCGCCGGGGCCGACGCGGTGGTCACGTCGACGGCGGTCAAGGCCGACAACCCGGAAGTGATCGCTGCTCGCGAAAAGAAGATTCCGGTCGTGCCGCGCGCCCAGATGCTCGCCGAGCTGATGCGCCTGAAGAGCGGCATCGCCATTGCCGGCACGCACGGCAAGACGACGACGACCAGCCTGGTGACCAGCATCTTGGCCGAAGGCGGCGTCGATCCGACCTTCGTCATCGGCGGCCGACTGAATGCGGCCGGCGCCAACGCCCGCCTCGGCGGCGGTGATTTCCTGGTGGCCGAGGCCGACGAGTCGGATGCGTCCTTCCTCTTCCTGTCGCCGGTCATCTCGGTCGTCACCAATATCGACGCCGATCACATGGAAACCTATGGCCATGACTTTGAGCGCCTGAAGTCGGCCTTCGTCGATTTCCTCAATCGCCTGCCGTTCTATGGCGTGGCCGTGTTGTGCGGCGACGACGCCAATGTCCGCTCGATCATGCCGCGCGTGCCGAAGCAGATCATCACCTACGGCCTGTCGCCGGAAAACAATTTCTATGCCGAGAACATCGTCGCCGAAGACGGCCGGATGCGCTTCGATTGCGTCCGCGTCAATGGCACGACCTCGCGCCTGGCGATTACGCTCAACACCCCGGGCCTGCACAACGTGCTCAACGCGCTGGCCGCGATTGCCGTGGCGACCGAGGTGCAGGTGTCCGATGCCGCCATCGTCAAGGCGCTGGCCGAGTTCAAGGGTGTCGGTCGCCGCTTCCAGCGTTACGGCGAAGTCGCCCTGCCGAGCGGTGGCAGCTTCACGCTGGTCGACGACTACGGTCATCACCCGGTCGAAATGGCCGCGACGCTGGCCGCTGCCCGTGGTGCCTTCCCGGCCCGCCGGCTGTTGCTGGCCTTCCAGCCGCACCGCTACACGCGGACGCGCGATTGTTTCGAGGATTTCGTCAAGGTCCTGAGCACCGTCGATGCGCTCTGCCTGGCCGACATCTACGCCGCCGGCGAAGCGCCCATCGTCGCCGCCGACGGCCGCTCGCTGGCGCGCGCCCTGCGCGTGGCCGGCAAGGTCGAGCCGGTCTTCGTTGAGGACATTGCGGAAATGCCGCAAACGATCATGGAAGTCGCCCGCGATGGCGACGTGGTGTTGTGCATGGGGGCCGGTTCGATCGGTGCGGTCCCCGGAAAACTGGCTGGGCAGGTGTGAACATGGTCTTTCACGGTCAACCGGAAAAAATGCCCAAAATTGAAATGCAGTGTGGAGCGAAGCATGTCTGATTTCGGCAAAGTTGCCGTTCTGTTCGGTGGAACATCCGCCGAGCGTGAAGTTTCCCTGAACAGCGGGTCGCGCGTGCTGGCTGCGCTGCAAGGCCAGGGCATCGATGCCCACGCATTTGACCCGGCGGTGCAGACGCTGGACGACCTGAAGGGTTACGACCGCGCCTTCATCGCGCTGCACGGCCGCCATGGCGAAGACGGCACGATTCAGGGCGCCCTCGAAGTCATGCACATTCCCTACACCGGCTCCGGCGTGCTCGCCTCGGCGCTGGCCATGGACAAGTTCCGCACCAAGCTGATGTGGCAGGCCGCCGGCTTGCCGATTCCCGAATACGCGCTGCTCAATGCCGATTCCGACTTTGCCGAGATCGAGGAAGAACTCGGCCTGCCGCTCTTCGTCAAGCCTGCGCGCGAAGGCTCGTCGATTGGCGTGACCAAGGTCAAGGCCCGCGGTGAACTCAAGGCCGCCTACGAAGAGGCCGCCCGCCACGACCCGCTGGTCATCGCCGAAAAGGGCGTCATGGGCGGCGAATACACGGTCGGCATCATCGGCGACGAAGCCATGCCGATCATCAAGATCGAGCCGGCGACCGAGTGGTACGACTACGAAGCCAAGTACAACCGCGACGACACCAAATACCTGTGCCCGTGCGGCTTGCCGGAAGCCAAGGAAATGCAGATCCGCAAGGGCGCGCTCGAAGCCTTCCGCATCCTCGGTGGGCGCGGCTGGGGCCGCGTCGATTTCCTCATGGACGAAGAGGGCAATCACTACTTCCTCGAAGTGAACACCGCGCCGGGCATGACCGACCACTCGCTGGTACCGATGGCCGCCCGCGTTTCCGGACTCGAATACCCGGCGCTGGTGCGTCGCGTCCTCGAGATGGCAGCGAACGACTGAACGAGACGATGAATGTGGAACAAACCGCACCTGCTCAACGCCATCGCCGACCTGCTCATGCTGGTCGCCGCGGCCGCGTTGCTGGCTGCCGGGGCGGTCTGGCTGGTGCGCGTGCCGTCGCTGCCGGTCAAGCAGGTGGTGTTTGCCGAGGCGCTGCCGCACACCAAGCGCGGCGAGGTGGAGCAGTTGCTGCCGGGTTCGCTGAAGGGCAATTTCTTCAGCCTGAATCTGGAACAGGTGCGCGGCTCGCTCGAGCGCCTGCCCTGGGCGCGCAAGGTGGAAGTGCGCCGCGTCTGGCCATCGAAGCTCGAGATCAGCATCGAGGAGCACAAGCCGGTGGCGCGCTGGGGCGAGGGACGGGGCGAACTGGTCAACAGCTACGGCGAGGTCTTCGCCGCCAATCTGCCGGACAGCGAGGCGGGCGACCTGCCCTTGCTCTTCGGGCCGCAGGGAACGGCGCAGGACGTGCTGAAACACTACGCCGAGTTTGTCGGCTCCTTTGCCAAGGTCGGCGAGAAGCCGGTGCAGCTCACCTTGTCGCCGCGTCTGGCCTGGCAGCTCAAGTTGCAGAACGGCATGTTGGTGGACATCGGTCGGGAGCAGGCGAAATCACCCGTCGATGTGCGCCTGCAGCGTTTTTTGGAAATTTATCCGGAAACGGTCGCCAAGCGGGCGGTCCGGCCGGCAGTCGTGGATTTGCGGTATCCGAATGGTTTCGCCATGCGCGTAGCGGGCGAGGGGAAGGGAAAGTAAGCATATGAGCAGGGATAACAAGGATCTGGTGGTTGGTCTGGACATCGGGACGTCGAAGATCGTCGCGCTGGTGGCCGAGATCAACAACGAGGGCAACCTCAACGTCATCGGCATGGGCTCGCAGGACTCTCGCGGCCTGAAGAAGGGCGTCGTGGTGAACATCGAGGACACCGTGCACACCATCAGCCGCGTCGTCCAGGAAGTCGAACTGATGGCCGACTGCAAGGTGAGCAATGTCTACACCGGCATCGCCGGCAGCCACATCAAGAGCTTCAACTCGAACGGCATGGTGGCGATCAAGGACAAGGAAGTCACCCCGACCGACGTCGAGCGCGTCATCGAAACCGCCAAGGCCATGCCGATCCCGGCCGATCAGGAAATCCTCCACATCCTCACCCAGGAATTCGTCATCGACGGCCAGGACGGCATCCGCGAGCCGATCGGCATGAGCGGCATGCGCCTCGAAGTGAAGACGCACATCGTGACCGGCGCCGTGTCGGCCGCCCAGAACATCGTCAAATGCGTGCGCCGCTGCGGTCTGGAGGTCAATGACCTCGTGCTGCAACCGCTGGCCTCCAGCTACGCCGTGCTCTCCGAAGATGAAAAGGATCTCGGCGTCTGCCTCATCGACATCGGCGGCGGAACAACCGACATCGCCGTGTGGACGCAGGGCGCCATCCGCCACACCTCGGTCATTCCCATCGCCGGCGACCAGATCACCAACGACATCGCCATGGCCCTGCGCACGCCGACGCGCGAAGCCGAAGACATCAAGTGCAAGTACGGCTGTGCCCTGTCGCAACTGGCCGACGCCGCCGAGAACATGGAAGTCGCCGGTGTCGATGACCGGCCGAGCCGCAAGCTGAGCCGCCGCGCCCTGGCCGACGTCATCCAGCCGCGCGTCGAGGAGCTCTACGAACTGATCCAGAACGAGCTGCGCCGCGCCGGCTTCGAGGAAGTCCTGTCGTCCGGCATCGTCCTGACCGGTGGCGCCAGCGTCATGCCGGGCATGGTCGAACTGGGCGAAGAGCTCTTCCACATGCCGGTTCGCCTCGGCAACCCGAAATACACCGGCAGCCTGGCCGATGTCGTGCAAAGCCCGCGCTTCTCGACTGCCTACGGCCTGCTGCTCGAAGCGCAGGCGCAGCGCAAGCGCGGCCAGAAGATCCAGGAAAAGCAGGGCTTCAAGGACGTCTTCGACGGCATGAAGTCATGGTTTGCCAAGAATTTTTGATTTGTCATTGAACAGTTTTTTCAGAGGAGGTAGTCATGTTTGAGATCATCGAGAAAGACGAAGAAGCCGGTACCATCATCAAGGTATTCGGCGTTGGTGGTGCCGGTGGCAATGCCATCGAGCACATGATCCGCGAAGGTGTCAGCGGTGTTGAATTCATCGCCGCCAACACCGATGCCCAGGCGCTCAGCCGCAATGCTGCATCGAGCAAGCTGTCGCTCGGCAAGACCGGCCTCGGTGCCGGCGCCAAGCCGGAAGCCGGCAAGATGGCGGCCGATGCCCACCGCGACGAAATCCGCGCATCCCTCGAAGGCGCCCACATGGCCTTCATCACCGCCGGCATGGGCGGTGGCACGGGTACCGGCGCAGCCCCTGTCGTGGCCGAAATTGCCCGCGAAATGGGCATCCTGACCGTTGGCGTCGTGACCAAGCCGTTCAGCTTCGAAGGCAACAAGCGCATGAAGTCGGCTGAAGCCGGCATCTCCGAATTTTCCAAGCACGTCGATTCGCTGATCGTCATCCTCAACGACAAGCTCATGGAAGTCATGGGCGACGACGCCGATGTCGACGATTGCTTCCGCGCTGCCGACGACGTGCTGAAGAATGCCGTGGGCGGTATCGCTGAAATCATTACCTACCCGGGTCTGGTCAACGTCGACTTCGAAGACGTCCGCACCGTCATGGGTGAAATGGGCCGCGCCATGATGGGCTCCGCCGCCGCTGCCGGCGTCGATCGCGCCCGCATCGCCGCCGAGCAGGCTGTCGCCTCGCCGCTGCTCGAAGGCATCAACCTGTCCGGTGCCCGTGGCGTCCTGGTCAACATCACCGCCTCCAAGGGCGGCCTGAAGATGAAGGAAGTCAATGAAGTGATGAACACCGTCAAGGCCTTCGCTGCCGAAGACGCCCACATCATCTTCGGTGCGGTTTACGACGAACTCATGGGCGATGCGCTGCGCGTCACCGTGGTTGCCACCGGCCTCGGCCAGGCTGCAGCTGCCCGTGTCAGCAAGCCGGAAGTCTTCACCCAGCCGGTTCTGGTACAGGCCACCGGTACCAGCGATGCCGTCGCCTTCTCCAATGGCCCGACCATCGACTACAACCAGATGGCCGACGTTCCGGCTGTTGTCCGCAAACGCAATGTCACCGTCGAGGCCCTGGCCAACAGCGGTGTCGATCGTTACGACATTCCGGCTTTCCTGCGCAAGCAGGCGGATTGATGTAACAAAAACTCTCTCTGAAAAAGGGTGGTGACGGCTTGTGTTACAATCCGTCACCTTCCCCAATCATTCAAGCACTTAGCATGCTCAAGCAACGCACGTTGAAGACTGTCATTCGCGCCTCCGGCGTCGGCCTGCACGGCGGTGTCAAGGTCAACATGACCCTGCGCCCGGCAGCTCCGGACACCGGCATCGTCTTCCGTCGCGTGGACCTCCCCGAGCCGCTCGATATTCCCGCCAAGGCTGTCATGGTCGGCGATACGCGCATGTGCTCCTGTCTCGAAAAGGACGGGGTCAAGGTCGGTACCATTGAACACCTGATGTCGGCCCTCGCCGGCCTCGGCATCGACAATGCCTGGATCGATCTGGATGCGCCTGAAGTGCCCATCCTCGACGGTTCGGCTGCGCCGTTCGTCTTCCTGATCCAGTCCGCTGGCATCGAGGAACAGAACGCCGCCAAGAAATTCATTCGCGTCACCAAGACCATCGAGGTTCGCGATGGTGACAAGTGGGCGAAATTCGAGCCCTACGACGGTTACCGTCTGGCTTTCTCCATTGTTTTCAACCATCCGGCCATCGACAAATCGGCGCAGAAGGCAGAAATCGATTTCGCCGAGCAGTCCTATACCCGCGAAGTGGCCAGGGCGCGCACCTTCGGCTTCATGCAGGAAGTCGAGTATCTGCGCGAGAATGGCCTGGCGCTGGGCGGCGGCCTCGAGAATGCCATCGTGCTCGACGAGTTCCGGGTGCTCAATCAGGACGGGCTGCGTTATTCGGACGAGTTCGTCAAACACAAGATTCTCGACGCGGTCGGTGATCTCTACCTCCTGGGCCATCCGCTGCTGGCGGCCTATTCGTCGCACAAGGGCGGCCATGCGCTGAACAACCTGCTGGCCCGTACGCTTCTTGAGCGTCAGGATTGCTGGGAAATTGCCACCTTCGAGCAAACCGAATACGCACCAAGCGGGGTGACCCGCTGGCTTGCCCAGGCAGCGGTCTAAAGCCTCATGTGGCTGCTTCGTCTGCTGGCAGCCATTCTCGTCGTCAGCATTGGCGCCTGCCTGCTGATCTACGCATTCACCGGCAATCGCTATTACCTGCGCCTGGGCGGGCGTCTGTTCAAATTCGGCATCGTCTTTGCCCTGCTCGTTTTTGCGCTGATGTTCATCGAGCGCCTGGCGATCATTCCCGTCTAGCGGCGTGTCGTATCAGCCTGTCCAGGGCAGCTCTGAGCGGGCCTGCAGGCAGGTTGTCGGTCGTTTCCTGAAGCATGCCGATTGCCTTTGCAGAGAGTGGTTTCTGCGTGGAACTCGTTGATTGGGAAGGAATTTGGCGGGGTTGAACTTTTACTTCAATGCCGCTACACTCCGCCCCTCCTTTCGATAATTCGTTGCTCAATCGCTGGCTCATCTGGCGAATCTTGGCGGCGACCGCGCCGTTATCGGCGTGGATAATGATTGTCCCCAGCTTGTAATTGGCAACGTGAGCCGAGTGGCGCAGCCCTGCCGGGGCGACCGCTTCGAAGCGACGTGAAAGCTTGAGCAGCAACCGGGCATGGGCCATCACCCTGCCGGCGGCGGCGTCTTTGTCGAGGTAGTGCTCAGGCCCGTTGTACATTGGAGGTTCCATGCAGATTATTCTGGTTTCGCGGCATTTGAAGGCAGCGAGAACAGTGACCATTATGCCTCGCCATCTGGCGGCGGCGCTGTTTCTGTTTCTGGCGCTGGTCTTCGCAACGTCCGCCTTGTTCTCCTGGCTGTCGGTTCACCTGCGCCTGCCCATCGTCGAGGATTTGATGCTGTCGCTGCAGCAGCAGGAGCATCAGAAGACCCAGGATCACCTCAACAACAATCTGCAATTGATGGCAACGCGCCTGGGCGAATTGCAGGGCAAGGTCATGCAGCTCGATTCGCTGGGTGAGCGCATTTCCGGCGTGGTCGGCATCAAACGCCAGGTCGCTGCCGATGCCGCCAGGCGCGGGCAGGGCGGGCCGTACATCGCCGCGCCGATGTCGGCGAACGAGCTCCAGCAGGAAATCGATCGCCTGGCGCAGGAGGTTGATCAGCGCAGTGACGATCTCGCTTATCTTGAACTGAAGTTGCTGGAAAAACGGGTCAAGGATCGGCTGTTGCCGACCATCCTGCCGGTCAAGGATGCCTCGCTGGGGTCGCCGTTCGGTCATCGCGCCGATCCGATTGCCGGCTTGCGCTCCATGCACGAAGGGATGGATTTTTCCGCCGAGCCCGGGACCAGCGTGGTGGTGGCGGCTGACGGCGTGGTCTTGTCGGCAGCCTATCATCCGGAGTATGGAAATCTCATCGAGGTCGATCATGGCGAGGGGCTGACCACGCGCTATGCTCACCTGTCGCGCATGGAGGTTCAGGCGGGGGCGCTGATCAAACGTGGCGCATTGATCGGGGCGGTTGGCACGACCGGTCGCTCGACCGGGCCTCATCTGCATTTCGAGGTGCGCATGCTGGGTGTGGCCCAGAATCCGGCTCATTTCCTCAAGCAGGGCGACGAGTACGCACTGGTCAAGCGTCGCTAGTTCGGGATGATGTCTTGATTTAGCTCGTCATCATCGGGTCATGGTGGCGTGTTAGAATCGCCGTTTTGCCGCACTGCGCAAACCCTATTTCATCGCGATGATATCCGGCCTACTCAAAAAGATTTTCGGCAGCCGCAACGACCGGCTGATCAAGCAATACACCCAGGTGGTCAAGCGCATCAATGCGCTTGAGCCGGCCATGCAGGCGCTTTCCGACGAGGCGCTGCGGGCCAAGACGGACGAGTTCCGTCAGCGCTATGCCAATGGCGAAACGCTCGACGCGATGCTACCCGAGGCGTTTGCCGTGGTGCGCGAAGCGGGTGTGCGGTCGCTGGGCATGCGCCATTTTGACGTCCAGCTGATCGGCGGCATGGTGCTGCACGACGGTAACATCGCCGAAATGCGTACGGGTGAGGGCAAGACGCTGGTTGGTACGCTGCCGGCCTACCTGAATGCCATTTCCGGTAAGGGCGTGCATGTCATCACGGTCAATGATTACCTGGCGACCCGCGACTCCGACTGGATGGGGCGCCTGCATCGTTTCCTCGGTCTGACCGTTGGCGTCAATCTGTCGCAGATGGATCACGAGGCCAAGCAGGCCGCCTACGCTGCCGACATTACCTACGGCACCAACAACGAATTCGGGTTCGACTACCTGCGCGACAACATGGTCTATTCGGCCAGCGAACGGGTCCAGCGCGAGTTGAATTTCGCCATCGTCGACGAAGTGGATTCGATCCTGATCGACGAAGCGCGTACGCCGCTGATCATTTCCGGTCAGGCGGAAGACCACACCGAGCTTTACCTGCGCATGAAGGACGTTGTCCCCAATCTGACGCGGGCGATGGAAGAGAACGGCGAGGGCGACTACTGGGTCGACGAGAAGGGCCATCAGGTCCATCTTTCCGAAGCCGGTTACGAGCATGCCGAGGAGTTGCTGGCCGAGCATGGCCTGCTCAAGGAAGGCACCAGCCTGTACGACGCGGCCAATATCACGCTGATGCACCATCTGAACGCTGCGCTGCGTGGTCTGACACTCTTCCACAAGGATCAGCATTACGTCGTGCAGAACGGCGAAGTGGTCATCGTTGACGAATTTACCGGCCGCCTCATGGTTGGGCGCCGCTGGTCCGATGGCCTGCACCAGGCCGTCGAAGCCAAGGAAGGCGTGAAGATCCAGGCCGAGAACCAGACGCTGGCCTCGATCACCTTCCAGAACTATTTCCGGATGTACAACAAGCTGTCCGGCATGACTGGCACGGCGGACACTGAAGCCTACGAATTCCACCAGATCTACGGTCTGGAAACGGTCGTGATCCCGACGCATCGTCCGATGGTCCGCAAGGACATGAACGACTTGGTGTACAAGACCGCCGACGAGAAACACGCGGCGATCATTGCCGACATCAAGGATTGCTCGAAGCGCGGTCAGCCCGTGCTGGTCGGCACGACCTCGATTGAAGCCTCGGAGTTGCTGTCCGGACTGCTCGACAAGGAAAAGCTGTCGCATCAGGTACTGAATGCCAAGCAACACGCCCGCGAAGCTGAAATCGTCGTCCAGGCCGGTCGTCCCGGCATGGTGACCATCGCCACCAACATGGCCGGTCGCGGTACTGATATCGTGCTCGGCGGCAATATCGAGAAGCAACTGGCCGCCATTCGCGACGACGAGTCGCTGCCGGCGGCCGAGCGTGAGCAGAAGGCTGCCGCGATGAAGGCCGAGTGGCAGGAAGTGCACAATGCCGTGCTGGCTGCTGGCGGCTTGCACATCATCGGTTCCGAGCGCCACGAATCCCGCCGCATCGACAACCAGTTGCGCGGCCGTGCCGGTCGCCAGGGCGACGCCGGTTCGTCGCGTTTCTACCTGTCGCTGGACGATCCGCTTCTGCGCATCTTCGCCGGCGAGCGCCTGCGCGCCATCATGGACAAGCTGAAGATGCCGGAAGGCGAGGCGATCGAGCACCCGCTCGTCACCCGTTCGCTGGAATCCGCTCAGCGCAAGGTCGAGGCCCGCAACTTCGATATCCGCAAGCAATTGCTGGAATACGACGATGTGTCCAATGACCAGCGCAAGGTCATCTACCAGCAGCGCAACGAGTTGCTGGAGACGGACGACATTTCCGAAACCATCACGGCGATGCGCCAGAGCGTGATTGCCGACATCTTCCGTACCTACGTGCCGGCCGATTCGGTCGAAGAGCAGTGGGACATGGAAGGCCTTGAGCGGGCGTTGTCCGGCGATCTGCAGATCAGCGCCCCGGTCACGCAGTGGTTCAAGGATGAGCCGACCCTGTCCGATGAGGAAATCCTCGACCGGATCATCAAGGAAGCCGATGCGGCCTATCAGGCCAAGGTCGATCTGGTCGGCGCGACGAATTTCCAGCAGTTCGAGCGCAATGTCATGTTGCAGAGCCTCGACAGCCATTGGCGCGAGCACCTCGCGGCGCTTGATCACCTGCGCCAGGGTATCCATCTGCGCGGCTACGCCCAGAAGAATCCCAAGCAGGAATACAAGCGCGAAGCCTTCGAGCTGTTCGAAGGCTTGCTCGACCTCGTGCGCAAGGAAGTCACCCGCATTGTCTTTACCGTGCAGATCCGTTCGCAGGAAGACGTCGAGGAAACCGCACCGCACGCCGATGTGCAGAACGTCCAGTATCAGCACGCCGGTTACGACGAGGCCCTGGAGAACGGCGACGAGGCACAGCCCCAGCAGCCGGCCGATGCCGGCCCGAAGATCGGGCGAAACGACCCCTGTCCTTGCGGGTCGGGCAAGAAATACAAACACTGCCACGGAAAACTTTCCTGACACCCCAAGGCACCCGCGAGGTGCCTTGATGCTTTTGGAGCCAAGAGAATGCCAGTCAATTACGCCACGCCTGCCGCCGCTCAACTTTCTCCGGTCGCCGGTGTCCGTCTCGGCGTCGCCGAGGCCGAGATTCGCAAGAAGAACCGCCGCGACCTGACGCTGGTCGCGCTCGATGCCGGCTGCACGGTGGCGGGTGTCTTCACGCAAAACCGTTTCTGCGCGGCGCCGGTCCAGATTTGCCGCAAACATCTGGCGGGCGGACAGGAAATTCGCGCGCTGGTGATCAACACCGGCATCGCCAACGCCGGTACCGGCGAGCCGGGGCGTCAGGCAGCGCAGGCCACCTGCGAGGCGGTCGGGAAGTTGCTGGGAATCGGCGCCGGGCAGGTGCTGCCTTTCTCGACCGGGGTGATTCTCGAGCCGCTGCCGGTCGAGCGCATCCAGGCCGGCCTGCCGGCCGTCTTCTCGGACCTCAAGGCCGACAACTGGCATGCCGCCGCGCACGGCATCATGACGACCGACACGGTGGCTAAGGCCGCTTCGCGGACTTTGACGGTCAACGGGAAAAAAGTGGCCATTTCAGGAATTTCCAAGGGCGCCGGCATGATCAAGCCGAACATGGCGACCATGCTCGGTTTCCTCGCCACCGACGCCGGAATCGCCCAGCCGCTGCTCGACAAGCTGGTCAAGGAAGCGGCCGATGCCTCGTTCAACTGCATCACCGTCGATGGCGACACCTCGACCAACGATTCCTACGTGATGATCGCCACCGGCCAGTCCGGCGCCAGCTTCACGTCGGAAAGCGATGCCGGATGGGCCGAGGTCAAGGCCGCCATCATTGCCGTCTCCGTCGAACTGGCGCAGGCCATTGTCCGCGATGGCGAAGGTGCCACCAAGTTCATCACCGTTGCCGTCCAGGGCGGCAAGGACGTCGAGGAGTGCCGCAAGGTCGGTTACGCCATCGGTCATTCGCCGCTGGTCAAGACGGCCTTCTTCGCCTCCGACCCCAATCTCGGCCGCATTCTGGCCGCCGTCGGCTACGCCGGCATCACCGACCTCGATGTCGATGGCGTCAAGGTTTGGCTCGACGACGTGCTGGTCGCCGAAAAGGGCGGCCGGGCTGCCGCCTACAAGGAAGAGGACGGCGCCCGCGTCATGGCGCAGGCTGAAATCATGGTGCGGGTCGATCTCGGGCGTGGCGCGGCGCAGGCGAACGTTTACACCTGCGATTTCTCCTACGACTACGTAAAGATCAACGCCGATTACCGCAGTTAGAGATTCCATGCCCGGAACTCGCGCAGCTTTGTCGCCTTCGCTTTGCCGTGCTATTCGCAATGTCAGCGGCTCGGCTTCGCGCCGCGCAAGCCCCGGACCCGGAATCCAGAAAAATGACTGAAATCCGCCGTGACCTGGCCCGCAATACGCTGGCCATTCTTTGCATCCTAGGGCTGATTGGCCTGTCGGTGTGGGTGCTCATGCCTTTTCTGGCAGCGGCGGTGTGGGCGACGATGATTGTCGTTGCCACCTGGCCGGCCTTCCGTTCGCTGGAAATCCGTCTGGGCAACCGGCGTGGTCCGGCAGTCGTGATCATGTCGGTGGCCATGCTGTTGCTGCTGGTGCTGCCCCTGTGGCTTGCGGTCGATACCATTCTCGATCATTCCGCGCAGTTAACCGCGGCCGGCAAATCCTTTGTTGCCGACGGTCTTCCGCCGCCACCCGCATGGGTCAAGTCGCTGCCCCTGGTCGGTGAGCGTCTTGCCACGGCGTGGGCCCAGCTGGATGCTGCGGGGAGCACCGGCATTGTGGGCAGGGTGACACCGTATGCGGCCGATGCCGGTAAGTGGGTGCTCGCTCAGGTGGGGAGCGTCGGCGGCATGTTGATCCAATTCCTGCTGGTGGTGACCATCGCAGCCATCCTTTATTCGGGCGGCGAGGCCGGGGCCAGCATGGCGCGTCGTTTTGGCCGGCGCCTGGCCGGCGAGCGCGGCGAGAACTCGATCATTCTGGCCGGGCAGGCCATCCGTGGCGTGGCACTCGGGGTCGGGGTCACCGCCATCGTTCAGACGGTGTTGGGCGGAATCGGCCTGGCCATGGCCGGGGTGCCGTTCGCCTCGCTGCTCTCGGCCGTCATGCTGATGCTGTGCATTGCGCAGATCGGCCCGATACTGGTGTTGCTGCCGGCCGTCGGCTGGCTGTTCTGGATGGATGCCACCGGTTGGGCTACGGCGCTGCTCGTCTGGAGCCTGATTGTCGGCAGCCTCGACAATTTCCTGCGACCCATGCTCATCAAACGCGGCGCCGATCTGCCACTGCTACTGATTTTCGCCGGCGTCATCGGTGGCATGCTGAGCTTCGGCCTGATCGGCATCTTTGTCGGGCCGGTCGTTCTGGCCGTGACTTACACGCTGACCCTGGCCTGGATTGAGGACGTGCTTGGTAAGGATGTGCCGGAAGTTGCCCCCGAGCCGCCGGCCTCAGAGCTTCCTGAGCCGGATCATTCGGAACCAACCGCCGGCTAGGGCTGGCTGGTCGTGCTCCAGCGCCAGGCTGGGCGCTTCGCTGAGCAAATCTTCAAAGACCACATCGAGCCGCGTCGCTACCCGGCGCATCAGCGGGTTGATCAGCCGGCGCAGAATGGCCGGTTGGCCTCGACGCAAAAACTTGTCAAAAACGAGCACCTGCCCGCCGGGCTTCAGTACCCGTTCGATTTCCGCGAAGCAATGGGCCGGCTGCGGCACGACGGCCAGAATCAGGTGCAGCACGGCGCTGTCGAACGAGGCGTCGGCAAACGGCAGGCGCTGGGCATCGCCCTGAACCGGTAGGAAATCGACGTGGCTGGCGCGGGACAGGGCTCGGCGCAGCATGGCCTGATTGAGGTCGAGGCCGACGTAGCGGTGCTGCGCAGGCAGGTGTGGCAGGTCGAGACCGGTGCCGACGCCGGCCAGCAATACGCGTCCGGCTTCCTTCGGTAGCGCAGACAGGCTGCGTACCCGGGCGGCCTGCGTGGCCCGGGCAATCGCCGCATCATAGAACGGTGCGATCAGCGTGTAGCTGTGCTTGAGGCTCAATGCAGGGCGCGCGGGCTGGCCAGGACGAACTCGGGAATCACCGCCTCGAAATGCGTGCCGTCCTCGGCGACCATCTGGTAAGTGCCTTTCATCGTGCCGATCGGGGTCGTCATCGACGAGCCGCTGGTGTACTGGAAGCTTTCGCCCGGCTGCAGCAGCGGCTGCTTGCCGACGACGCCGAGGCCACGCACTTCCTGCACCTCGTTGTTGCCGTCGGTGATGATCCAGTGCCGCGAAACGAGCTGGGCTGGGACGCTGCCGACATTCTTGATGGTGATCGTGTAGGCGAAGATGTAGCGGTCGTTCTCCGGGTCGGATTGCTCCGGGATGAACTGCGGCATGGGATGGATCTCAATTTGGTACTTGTCGGTGTCGGGCATGGGATAATCGTCTATCTGTTTTTGTTCAGGGAAACATCATGTCAGCCAAAGATTACGTCATCGCGCCGAGCATTCTGTCTGCCAATTTCGCCAAATTGGGCGAAGAGGTGGCCAACGTCATTGCTTCGGGCGCCGACTGGATTCACTTCGACGTCATGGACAACCATTATGTTCCCAACCTGACCATCGGTCCGCTCGTGTGCGAGGCCATTCGCCCCTGCACCACGGCGCCGATCGACGTGCATCTGATGGTCAAGCCGGTAGATCGCATCATCCCTGATTTTGCCAAGGCCGGGGCCAATATCATCACCTTCCACCCGGAAGCCTCCGAACACGTCGACCGCAGCCTGTCGCTGATCCGCGATGCCGGATGCCAGGGTGGCCTCGTCTTCAACCCGGCGACGCCGCTCGATTACATGGATTACGTCCTCGACAAGATCGACGTCATCCTGCTCATGAGTGTCAATCCGGGCTTCGGAGGACAGAAGTTCATCCCCGGCACGCTGGCCAAGGCCAAACAGGCGCGGGCCAAGCTTGACGCTTACGAAAAGGAAACCGGTCGGCGCATCCGCCTCGAAATCGATGGTGGCGTGAACACCGCCAACATCGCCGAAATCGCCCGCGCCGGTGTCGACGCCTTCGTTGCCGGTTCAGCCGTCTATGGCGCCGGCAAGGATGCCGACCCGCATCGCTACGATTCGATCATCGGCGCCCTGCGCGGCGAACTGGCCAAAGTCTGATGCACTTCCAATCCGTAACCTTCGACCTCGACGGCACGCTGCTCGACACCATTGCCGACCTGGCCGAGGCCTGCCGGCTGATGCTTGACGACATCGGCGCCCCGCCGCGCACGCCGGCCGAGGTGCACAGCTTCGTCGGCAAGGGCATGGCCGTGCTCGTCGAGCGTTGCCTGACCCACGAGCATCCGCCGACGGACGAACAGCTTCACGCTGCCATCGAGTCCTTCAAAAAGCACTATTTGACGGTCAACGGGAAATTTTGCCAAATTTACGAAGGTGTTCTGGAAGGGCTTGATGCCTGGAAGGCCAGCGGCGTGAAGATGGGGGTCGTGACGAACAAGCCGGGCATGTTTACCGAGCAACTGCTCGACCGCATGGGGCTGACGAGCTATTTCGACGTCGTCGTTTCCGGCGACACAACCGCCCACAAGAAGCCGCATCCCGAGCCCATCCTGCACGCCTGCCGCCTGTTCAACGTGCGGCCGGACCGCAACCTGCATGTAGGCGACTCGGAAAACGACATCCTGGCCGCCCGTGCCGCCGGTTCGCCCACCTTCTGCGTGCCCTACGGCTACAACGAAGGCAAGCCGGTGGACAGTGCCGATTGCGATGCGCTAGTATCCAGTCTCCTTGTTGCCTACCAACAAGCCCTTACTTTCAAAGACCTCCACCACAAATGACGACACAGCGACTCTGGAACGAATGGCAAGGCTGGCGCCCCTGGCGTCGATAAACCCATTTCGCTTTGGCGCCCGTTCGGCGCAACCAGACCGCAACACCCTGTCATTTTCGAGGCTTCCCCATGACTGAAACCGAATTCAACGCGCTCGCCGCGCAAGGCTACAACCGTATTCCCGTTACGCTGGAAACGTTTGCCGATCTCGACACGCCGCTGTCGATCTACCTCAAGCTGGCCAACGCGCCCTACACCTACCTGCTCGAATCGGTGCAGGGCGGCGAGCGTTTCGGCCGCTACTCGATCATCGGCCTGGCCGCCTCGACGCGCATCATCGTCAATGGTCACCAGGTGCTCGTGCTGACCGGCAACCGCGTCGCCGAGCGCGAGGACGACACCAATCCGCTCGACTTCATCGGCAAGTACATGCAGCGCTTCCGCGCCGCGCCGCAGGCCGGTTTGCCGCGCTTCTGCGGTGGCCTCGTCGGCTGCTTTGGCTACGACACCATCCGCTACGTCGAAACCAAGCTGACGCGCACCAACAAGCCGGATGACATCGGTACGCCGGACATCGGCCTGCTGCTCTCCGAGGAAATCGCCGTCGTCGACAACCTGTCCGGCAAGCTCACGCTGGTCGTTTTTGCCGAACCGGGCTTCCCCGGCGCCTACCAGAAGGCGCGGGCGCGGCTGAAGGAACTGCTCGCCAAGCTGCGCATGCCGGTCGCCATCCCCAGCGAACAGCCGGTGCAGTCCGAACCCGCCGTCTCGGTCTTCGGCGAAGCCGCCTTCAAGAAGGCCGTGCTCAAGGCCAAGGACTACATCACCGAAGGCGACGTCATGCAGGTCGTGTTGTCGCAGCGCATGACCAAGCCCTTCGGTGCCAGCCCGATGGCGCTCTACCGCACCCTGCGCAGCCTCAACCCGTCGCCCTACATGTTCTACTTCGATTTCGAAGACTTCCACGTCGTCGGCGCCTCGCCCGAAATTCTCGTGCGCCTCGAAGGCGACCGCGTCACCGTGCGGCCGATTGCCGGCACCCGCAAACGCGGCGCCTCGCCGGAAGAGGATGCAGCATTGGCCGCCGAACTGCTGGCTGACGAAAAGGAACGCGCCGAGCACACGCAACTGCTCGATCTCGGCCGCAACGACTGCGGTCGCGTCGCCAAGATTGGTAGCGTGAAGCTCACCGAAAACATGATTGTCGAGCGCTACTCGCACGTGATGCACATCGTCTCCAACGTCGAAGGCCGCCTGCAACCGGGGCTTGATGCGCTGGACGTGCTGCGCGCCACTTTCCCGGCCGGCACCGTCTCCGGCGCGCCGAAGGTGCGGGCCATGGAAATCATCGACGAGCTGGAACCCGTCAAGCGCGGCATCTACGCCGGTGCCGTCGGTTACCTCGGCTTCCACGGCGACATGGATATCGCGATTGCCATCCGCACGGCCGTCGTCAAGAACAAGCAGCTCTATGTCCAGGCCGGCGCCGGCATCGTCGCCGATTCCGACCCCCATTCGGAATGGGAAGAAACCCGCAACAAGGCCCGCGCCGTGCTGCGCGCCGCCGAACTGGCCGAGCAGGGGCTCGATACGCGGATCGATTGATCGCCGCTGCCGGCCATGCCAAAAGAGCCGCCTGAACATGGGCGGCTTTTTTGTGTCCATCGTATGATGCGAGCAAGGTGTCGGAATTCCGATGGTCATTTTGGCCGGGTGTCGGAATTCCGATGTTTGGGTGCATGCCTTGTAATAAAAACCCTTATTAATCATTGTTTTAGGCTTTTGTGCCCCCTCGTTTTTTTCTGGCACGCTAGCTGCGTAGTAAACGCCACCGGAGCCGGGCAACGGCTTCTTCCACCCCTGGAGACGACATGAACCGATTTGCCATTGCTGCTGCACTCGCCACTGCCCTGAATGCTGTTGCCGCCTTGCCGGCCCACGCCCAGGAATCCGCCACCCTCAAGAAGATCAAGGAAACCGGCAGCATCACGCTGGGTCATCGCGAATCGTCGATTCCGTTTTCGTACTACGACGACAAGCAGCAGGTCATCGGCTATTCGCATGAACTGATGCTCAAGGTGGTCGACAGCATCAAGAGCGAGCTCAAGCTGGCCAAGGTCGACACCCGCCTGATGCCTGTCACCTCGGCCAACCGCATCACGCTGATCCAGAACGGCACGGTCGACATCGAGTGCGGCTCGACCACCAACAACCTTGAACGCCAGAAGCAGGTCGGCTTCTCGACCACCATTTTCGTCATCGGTACCCGCCTGATGACCAAGAAGGATTCCGGCATCAAGGACTTCGCCGATCTCGCCGGCAAGAACGTCGTGACCACCGCCGGCACGACCTCCGAGCGCCTGATCCGCAAGATGAACGAAGACAAGAAGCTCGGCATGAACGTCATTTCCGCCAAGGATCATGGCGAAGCCTTCCTGACCCTGGAGACCGGCCGCGCCGTTGCCTTCATGATGGACGATGCGCTGCTCTACGGCGAAATGGCCAAGGCCAGGAAGCCGGCCGACTGGATCGTCACCGGTACCGCCCAGTCGAAGGAAGCCTACGGCTGCATGCTGCGCAAGGACGATCCGGCCTTCAAGAAGGTCGTCGATACGGCGCTGACCAAAGCACTGACCTCGGGCGATGCCGAGAAGATCTACGCCAAGTGGTTCATGAACCCGATTCCGCCCAAGGGCCTGAACCTCAACATGCCGCTGTCGGATGAAATGAAGGCCGCCTTCAAGGCACCGAACGACAAGGCTTTCGAATAAGTCTCCCCGGCCCCTGGCCTGCGCGCCAGGGGCAATCAACAAATCCTTGAGGAGACCGTCATGGGTTACCAATGGAACTGGGGCATCTTCCTGCAGCCAAGTGCGAGCGGCGACGATACCTATCTGGGCTGGATGTTCACCGGCTTCAAAATGACCATCGCGCTGTCCCTGAGCGCCTGGGTCGTGGCCCTGCTGCTCGGCGCGCTGGTCGGCGTGCTGCGCACGGTGCCGAACAAGACGCTGGCCGGCATCGCCACGGCGTATGTCGAGCTGTTCCGCAACGTGCCGTTGCTGGTCCAGTTGTTCATCTGGTATTTCGTGCTGCCGGAACTGTTGCCGGCCAGCATCGGCAATGCCTACAAGCAGTCCAACCCGGTGTTCCAGCAGTTCCTCGCTTCGATGGTCTGCCTCGGCCTGTTCACCAGCGCCCGTGTCGCCGAGCAGGTGCGCGCCGGCATCAACTCGCTGCCCAAGGGACAGAAGAACGCCGGCCTGGCGCTCGGCCTGACCCTGCCGCAGACCTATCGTTTCGTGATGTTGCCGATGGCCTTCCGCCTGGTCGTGCCGCCGCTCACGTCGGAATTCCTCAACATCTTCAAGAACTCCGCCGTCTGCTCGACAATCGGCTTGCTTGAACTCGCCGCCCAGGGCCGCCAGCTGGTCGATTACACGGCGCAGCCCTACGAGTCCTTCATCGCCGTGACGCTGTCCTACATCATCATCAACGTCACCGTGATGACCCTGATGCACAAGTTCGAAAAGCGCATCGCGGTACCCGGTTACATCGGAGGCAAATAATGACTTACGAATTCGACTGGTCCTCCATCCCCGGCGCCTTGCCCTTCCTCTGGGACGGCATGAAGATTTCGCTGGTCATCACCGCCCAGGCGGTGGTCATCGGCATCGTCTGGGGCACCCTGCTGGCCATGATGCGGCTGTCGTCGGTCAAGCCGCTGTCGTGGTTCGCCGCCGGCTACGTCAACCTGTTCCGCGCCGTGCCGCTGGTCATGGTGCTGCTCTGGTTCTTCCTGATCGTGCCGGAATTTGTCGGGCAGCTGTTCAACATTCCGAAGGGGACGGACCTGCGTTTGTCTTCGGCCATGGCCGGTTTTGCCCTGTTCGAGGCGGCCTATTACTCGGAAATCATCCGTGCCGGCATCCAGAGTGTGCCGAAGGGCCAGATTTCCGCCGCCTCGGCGCTCGGCATGAATTACGCCCAGGCCATGCGCCTCGTCGTGCTGCCGCAGGCCTTCCGCAACATGGTGCCGCTGCTCCTGACCCAGGCCATCATCCTCTTCCAGGACACCTCGCTGGTCTATGTCTCGGCGCTGGCCGACTTCTTCGGCGCCGCCTACAAGGTCGGCGATCGCGATGGCCGGCTGGTCGAACTGCTGCTCTTTGCCGGTGCCGTCTATTTCGTCATCTGCTTCTCCGCTTCGCAGATCGTGAAGCGCCTCCAGAAAAAATATCACCCGGCCTGATGGCCGCTGCCAGGAGAATCCCATGATCAACATTGCCAACGTCAGCAAGCATTACGGCAGCTTCCAGGTGCTCAAGGATTGCACCACCTCGGTCAGCAAGGGCGAGGTCATCGTCGTCTGCGGCCCGTCCGGCTCGGGCAAGTCGACGCTGATCAAGTGCGTCAATGGCCTCGAACCCTTCCAGTCTGGCGAGATCGTCGTCAACGGCATTTCGGTCGGCGACCCGAAAACCAACCTGTCCAAGCTGCGCGCCCAGGTCGGCATGGTCTTCCAGAATTTCGAGCTGTTCCCGCACATGAGCATCACGCAGAACCTCGCCATCGCCCAGGTCAAGGTCCTCGGCCGCAGCCAGGAGGAGGCGATGGACAAGGGCCTCAAGCTGCTCGACCGCGTCGGCCTCAAGGCGCAGGCCGCCAAGTTCCCCGGCCAGTTGTCCGGCGGCCAGCAGCAGCGCGTGGCGATTGCCCGGGCGCTGGCCATGGACCCGATCTGCATGCTGTTCGACGAGCCGACCTCGGCCCTCGACCCGGAAATGGTCAACGAAGTGCTCGACGTGATGACCGAACTGGCCCAGGAAGGCATGACCATGATGTGCGTGACGCATGAAATGGGCTTCGCCAAGCGCGTCGCCAGCCGCGTGATCTTCATGGATCAGGGCGCCATCGTCGAGGACGACAGCAAGGAAACCTTCTTCGCCAATCCGCGTTCGCAGCGGGCGCAGAACTTCCTCGCCAAGATCCTCCACCACTGAAAGCCGGGAGCCAGCCGCGCATGGACGATAGCCTGAACCGGCTGGCGATCAGCTTCTTCCTCGGTGGTCTGGTCAGCCTGGCGACGATCACCAATCCGCTGTCGAAGATTCCCGTCTTCCTCACGCTGGCGACCGATATCGATCTTGGTACCGCCTCGCGGGAAGCTCGGCGTGCGTGTTTTTACGGATTTTTGCTGTTGACCGTGGGATTGTTCGCCGGCGTCTTTATTCTCGAAGCCTTCGGTATTTCCTTCGGCGCCTTGCGCATCGCCGGTGGGCTGACCGTGGCCCTGATCGGCTACCGCATGCTGTTCGGCACCAGCGACGCCGCCTTGGTCGGCGGCAGCGGCAGCTTCGCCTTCTTTCCACTGGCCATGCCGGGCATCGCCGGGCCGGGGGCGCTGGCCACGGTGATCGGCATTTCCAGCGAGATCGCCGAACTGACCGGCGGCATGCAGCGTTTGATGGCCTACACGGCAACGGTCGCCAGCATCGCCGCGACCTGCCTGCTCATCTGGCTGGTCCTCCGTTCGGCGCGCTGGGCGTCGCGCCGGCTGGGGGCGGAAGGCATCAACGTGGTCGCACGCCTGACTGGCTTCCTTCTCATTTGCATCGGTGTGCAGTTCGTCGGTTCGGGCATCCGCAGTTTCATGGCGGGCATCTGACTATGTCCAATCTCCTGCCTGCCACCGCCTTGGGGAGGTTTCCCAACTTACAATGAAGCACTCATTTTCGATCTGATCATGCCCGACGCCCGCCAGCCCATCCCGATCTCCCTGACCAAGCCGCATCGCGTGCTCGGTGTGGCGGCTGTGCTGGTGCTGATCCTGATGACGGCCTTCCTCGCCTACCGGGTTTCCGAGAAGCAGGGCTTCAACCAGATGCGTGACGAGGCCAGCCACCAACTCGACATCCTGGCTGCCGCCATCGACAGCGAAGTGACCCGGCACGCCTCGATTCCCAGCGCCGTCGAGTTGAATCCCGACGTCCTCGCCTTGCTGCGTGCCCCGGTCGACGGCCGGAAGGCCTTGCAGGCGACGGCCAATCGTTTCCTGCAAAAGCTCAACGACAATCTCGGCGGGCCGGCCATTTTCGTGCTCGACACCGCCGGCAGGGTCGTCGCGTCGAGCGACTGGATCTTCTCCGACAACCTGCTCGGCGCCGACCTCTCCTACATGCCGCTGTTTCGCGGCGCCGTCGCCGGCACGCCGGGCCGCCACTACGCGGTGGACAACGTGCGCAAGGAGCCGGGCTATTTCTTCGCGCTGCCCATTCGCGACGAACAGCAGGACTGGAAGGTGATCGGCGTCGCCGTCGTCAAATCCAGCCTGCACGAAGTGGAGCGGCGCTGGCTCGGGCAGGAGGCGCCGGCCCTCATCGTCGACGCCAACGGCATCGTGCTCCTCGCCTCGCCGCCCGAGTGGCGCTACGCCACGCTCGAGCCGCAAGCCCTGGACGTCCTGGCGCGCATCAGCCAGGAGCAGTTCGCTGGCCAGCCGCTCGGCGTCACCTCGCTCAACATCGCCATCGACGCCGCGCAGGAAGGTGCCGTCGTCCGCCTGTCGCGCCAATTGAAGACCGACCCCGGTCCGCTGCAGGGTGCCAAGTCCTACCTTGCCCTGAGCCGCCACCTGCCCGGCACGGCCTGGCGCATCGTCGTCTTTTCCGACCTGCGGCCGGTCTTCGTCCAGGCCTCGACCCACGCCGCCCTGGCCGCTGCGGCCATCGGCTGCTTCCTGCTCTGGCTGCTCTTCCTCAGCCAGCGCCGGCGCCTTGCCCGCGGTCGCGAGGAGGCGCGCGCCATGCTCGAACAGGCCAACCAGGAACTCGAACGCAATGTCGCGGCGCGCACCGCCGACCTCTCGGAAGCCGTCACAGGCCTGCAACGCGAAGTCGCCGAGCGCCAGCGCGCCGAGCAGACCCTGCGCGCCGCCCAGGACGAACTGGTCCAGGCCGCCAAGCTGGCCGTGCTCGGCCAGATGGCGACCGGCATCACCCATGAACTCAGCCAGCCGCTCGGCGCCATCCGCACCCTGTCGGCCAATGCCGTCGAGTTCATGCATCGCGGCGACCTTGCCACGGCGGAAAAGAACCTCGGCATCGTCGGCCAGTTGGCCGAACAGGCCGGCGGCATCATCACGCCGCTCAAAACCTTCGCCCGCAAGTCGCCGGCCGTCTCGGTGGCGGTCGATGTCGAGCAGGCGGTCGATGCCGCGCTGTTCCTGTTCGACGCCCGGCTCAAAAAGCTCAATGTCACGGTCAACCGGAAATTTTGCCCAAAATCGAAAATTGCCTGGTGCGACCAGAATCGCCTGCAACAGGTGCTGGTCAATCTGATCGGCAACGCCATCGACGCCATGGCCGACGAGCCGGAACGCCGCCTGAGCTTCAGCGCCGAGCTGGCCAGCTCCGGTCAGGTGGCGCTGGCGGTCGCCGACAGCGGCGTTGGCTTCACCGAAGAAGCGCTCGAGCACCTGTTCGAACCCTTCTTCACCACCAAGCAGCCGGGCGAAGGCCTCGGCCTGGGCCTGACCATTTCGCGCGACATCCTGCGCGACTTCGGCGGCGACCTGCTGGCCGGCCCGGCTCCCGGCGGCGGTGCCCGTTTCGTCATCCTGCTGCCGGCCGTGCCGCCGGCCGCCTCCACTCCTGAAGAGGCTACGCCATGAAGCCCGAACTCTCCGTCCTGCTCGTCGAAGACGATCCGAATGTCCGCCTCGGTTGCGAGCAGGCCATGCAACTGGCTGGCATCGCGGTGGAGGCCGTCGGCTCGGCCGAAGAGGCGCAGCGCCGCCTGCGCGCCGGCTACCCGGGCATCGTCGTCACCGACATGCGCCTGCCCGGCATCGACGGCATGGCGCTGCTGCGCTGGGTCGTCGAGCTCGACGCCGACCTGCCGGTCATCATCATCACCGGCCACGGCGACGTCACCCTGGCCGTCGAAGCCATGCGCAGCGGCGCCTACGATTTCATGCAGAAACCGTTCTCGACCAGCGATCTGGTCGACGTCGTGCGCCGTGCGCTGGAGAAGCGCGAACTCGTCCTCGAAGTCGACGCCCTGCGCCGCCGGCTAGACCATCGTGACAACCTCGAATCCCGCCTGATCGGCCGCTCGCCGCAAATGGCCAAGGTCCGCCAGTTGATTCTTGACGTCGCCGGAGCCGCCGTCGACGTGCTGATCTTCGGCGAAACCGGCACCGGCAAGGAAATGGTCGCCCGCTGCCTGCACGACCTCAGCCATCCCGGCCAGCAGAACTACGTCGCGCTCAACTGCGGCGGCATGTCCGACAACCTGCTCGACAGCGAACTCTTCGGCCACGAGCCGGGCGCCTTCACCGGCGCGCAAAAGCGGCGCATCGGCAAGATCGAGTACGCCAGCGGCGGCACGCTCTTCCTCGACGAAGTCGAGTCGATGCCGATGAACATGCAGATCAAACTGCTCCGCGTCCTGCAGGAACGCGTCATCGAACGCCTCGGCTCCAACCAGCAAATCCCGGTTTCCTGCCGCGTCATCGCCGCCACCAAGGAAGACCTCAGGGTGCTCTCCGACCAGGGAAAATTCCGCGCCGACCTCTACTACCGCCTCAACGTCGTGCGCATCGAACTGCCCCCGCTGCGCGAACGGCGCGAAGACATCCCGGCCCTCTACGACGAATTCCTGCTCCACGCCGCCAAGCGATACAACCGCCCGCCGCCGCCGCTCACCTCCGAATACCTGCGCCGCCTCATGGCGCAGGACTGGCCGGGCAACATCCGCGAACTGCGTAATGCCGCCGACTGCCACGCGCTGGGCATCGGCCGCGACGCCATGGCCACCGGCACCGGCGCCGCCCAATCGCTGACCGAAGCCGTCGAAAACTACGAACGCGGCCTCGTTGCCGACGAATTCACCCGCCAGGAAGGCAACATCGCCCGCACCAGCGAAGCCCTGAAAATCGCCCGCACGACGCTGCACGACAAGCTGAAGAAGTATGGGTTGATCTGATCGGCGGCCATCAAAAAGCCGCGGCTGAAATTTCGATTTTGGCCCTTTTTTCCGGTTGACCGTGGGATTCTGGATTGCCGTTCGTTAAGGGCTCGGGGGAGATTGAGGCCGGTTCAATCTCCGTAGTTCGGCCACTCTAACTGATTTAATCAGACCTGTTCTGTTGGAGGGTTGCCAGGATCGCATACGGCCAATCGAATTGGATGTCATAATCGCTCCCGAATATTGCTTACTGGGTAGACCGCTTTTGTCCGCCTATTAGCTGTTGGAATTTTCTTATTCTGGGGTGGGTATGACCGATAACAACCAGGCAATAGAAGTGACATCTGTGACTGAGTCTGCGCCAGTCGCAACGCAGAAAAAAGCTCGATCACAACGACCAGCGAAGCCAAAACGAACGTTTCCCCAGTTCTCGATTGAGGAGAGCCGAAAGATTGCGGATGCTATAAAGCAATTCAACGCAGGGAACCCTTGGGCACCAAAAGACATTGCCTCCGCGCTCAAGATGGGAATGGGCAACAATTTCTTCTACCTGACAGCGTCATCAAGGGATTACGACTTAACGCTTGGAACACGAGACACAGAGAAGGTGGAGCTTTCTTCGCTGGGCCGAAAACTTGTGTATCCGAAGAGTCCGCAAGAAGAGGCCGATGCGATTCGAACGGCTTTTCAAAGCGTCGAACTGTTTAAAAATGTGTTCGATTACTATCAGGGCCAGAATTTGCCTGAAATTCAGTACCTGAAGAACACTTTAAAAACTGAATTTGGCGTAAACGAACAGTATCAGGATGATTTTTACGACATTTACCAAAAAAATCTCTCCTATCTCAAGTCAAAGGGAGATCTGCCTACCGCAATAACTAAAGCTACAGAGGGAAAAGCCGCAGTTAGTTCAATTATCCTTGGCGAATCGAACAATGCAGGAACGCTGGTCGCATTTGTCGCTATGCCTTTTTCCGAGAAGACGTCAGCTTATCCAAAGGGTTACTTCGACGAAGTACTTAAGCACTTGATTACTCCGGCTGCCGTGAAAGCCAACTTCAATGCAAGAACAGCAAAAAAAGCAGGTAGTGAGGTTATTCAGTCCACTATCGTCAATGATCTTGATGCGGCTGACTTGGTCATCGTTGATTTGACTGAACACAATCCAAATGTCCTGTTTGAATTGGGTATGCGTATCGCGTTTAACAAGCCAGTTTGCCTAATTCGTGCAAAAGGAACGGCCGCTATTTTCGATATTGATCACATGCTCAGGGTTTATGACTACAACCCGTGTCTCTGGCCGTCCACTTTGGAAAGTGATGTGCCCGGACTGACAGAGCATATTTCCGAAACATGGAAGAACAAGGACAACGACAGGTCATACCTCAGCATTCTGCGCGAGAACAAGTAAGTACTTGCTCAGCTGGAATGTCTACTGGAGCTACTCTTTAGGTGCGAGAAAGTTCGATGACGTTGGCGCATTGAACGTCAGCTATCCAATAACGACATTGGCTACCAGCGTTATTAGGAAGCTGATTTCCATTGGAGTTCGCAATGGGTTCGCGTCCAAATACCAACGACACCCCGGAACGGTAGTGACCGTCCCGGGGCCCCCGCTTAGAACCAGTACTGATACCCCAGCGCCAGCCCGTAGGCTGAATCGCCCGGATTGACCGTGTAGTTGCCGGCCGAGCTGGTGCCCATCGGGACCAGGGCCGAACCGGCGCTGTTCTTGTGGGCGGAGAAGATGGCGTAGACGGCGGATTGGGCGCCGATGCTTTCGACCCAGCCGAGGGTGGCGACGCTGCCCTTGTTGTCGGGGTTGCTGTTCTCGGTCTTGCCTTCGCCGTAGGAGAGCAGCAGCTTGCCGGTACCGGTCACGGCCGTGCGGCTGCCGACCATCCACTCGTTGCGCGTCGTCTTGAGGCCGGCGTCCGGCGTCGTGACGGCATGACCATAGCCGGCGAGCAGCTTGGTTTTCATGATCTGGTAGCCGACGCCGATGAAAGCGTTTTCGGTTTTTGCCGTCGCGCTGCTCGCGTGGTCGTCGTCCTGGTAGGCGACGCTCATGTCGAAGGGGCCGTTTTCGTAATTGACGGCGATGGCCATGGCGTCCGAAGACTTGCCGGTTTCGCCGCCCAGCGCCAGCATTACATTGGCGCTCAGCCCCTTGAATTTCGGGCTGGCATAGACCAGCGAGTTGTCGAAGCGGGTGGCGCCGGTGCTGACGTTGCCGTCGGTGGTCGGCGAGCCGTAACCCTGCTCGTAGGCGTCGTAATTGATGATGGCGTTGTAGACCGGCGAGTACTGGCGGCCGGCGGTCAGGCGCCCGTACTTGCCTTCGATGCCGGCGTAGGCCTGGCGGCCGAGCAGGCGGCCGCCCTGGGCCAGCGTGCCTTTGTTGAGGAAGATGCCGCTTTCCAGTTGGAAGACGCCACGGACGCCTTCCGTGATGTCCGCGCCACCCTTGACGCCGAGGCGGGTGCCGTTGAGGCCGCCGGATTCGAGCGACAGGCGGTCACCCTTGCCGCCGCCGCTGTTGTATTCGGTAAACATGTCGAGCTTGCCGTAAACGGTAACGCTGGCATTGGCGCCCAGCGACGAGTTGGAGAGGACCGGTGCCTTGCTGTCCGGTGCGGCGCGCGGCGCTTCCTTGGCCTGGGCTTCAAGCTGGGCGATGCGCTCCTGCATTTTTTGCATGGCAGCCTTCATGTCGTCCAGTTCACCGGCCTGGGCGGGCGCGAAGGCCGAGCAGAGGCCGGCGGCAGTCATGGCGAGTACGAGTTTTTTCATGGTGCGATCCTTGATTCGAGAAAAAGTGGGTCCCTGCCGGCATCTGCGATGCGGCATTGGTGTCTTGTCTGAAACGGGGGGGAGCCGGGCGGACTACAAGGCCCGCCGTCGGCTTAGCTAGTCAAACTGCGCTGGCTCAGTATTCCCAGAAAATGCGCTGCAGTTCCTTGCTGTCACTGGTCTTGGTCATGGCGACGGCAGCCAGGATGCGGGCCTTTTGCGGGTTGAGGTCGTGGGCGACAACCCAGTCGTACTGGTCGTCCGGCTGTTCGGCATTGCGCAGCACGAAACCGCCGGCATTGACGTGCGAGGAACGGATGATCTGCACACCCTTGGCGCGCAGTTCGCGCAGGCCCGGAACGACGCGGGCAGCGACCGAACCGTTGCCGGTGCCGGCGTGGATGATGGCCTTGGCGCCCTTGTCGGCCAGCGCGCGATAGGCGGTGTCGCTGACATTGCCGTAGCCGTAGGCGATTTCAACCGGGGCCAGGGCGCTGATCTTCTCGATGTCGAATTCCGAGTTCATGGTGTGGCGCTTGGCCGGCAGGCGGAACCAGTAGTTCTTGCCCTCGACCACCATGCCGAGCGCGCCCCACGGGCTCTTGAAGGCTTCGGTCTTGATGTTGATCATCTTGGAAACGTCGCGACCGCTGTTCAGTTCGTCGTTCATCGTGACCAGCACGCCCTTGCCGCGCGCATCCTGGCTGGCGGCAACGCTCACCGCGTTCGACAGGTTGAGCATGCCGTCAGCCGACATGGCCGTGCCCGGACGCATCGAGCCGACAACGACGATGGGCTTGTCGGTATGGACGACGAGGTTCAGGAAATAGGCGGTTTCTTCCAGCGTGTCGGTGCCGTGCGTGACGACGATGCCGTCAACATCGCCCTGTTTGGCCAGCGCCGCGACGCGCTTGCCGAGGGTGACGAGGTGCTCGTTGGTGAAGCTTTCGGAAGCGATCTGGAAGACCTGCTCGCCACGGACCTGGGCGACATCGGCGAGGGTCGGGATGCCGGCGATCAATTTATCGACCGGCACCTTGGCGGCTTGGTAGGTGGCGCTCTTGGCAACATCGGCCCCGGCGCCGGCGATGGTGCCGCCGGTAGCCAGAATCACGACATTGGGTTTGTCGGCAATGGCGGGAATCGCCTGACAGAAGGCTACGGCGATCAGCGCGCAGCGGGCGAGGAAGCGGTTCATTGAATCTCCTTGTGCATTGTGAGAAACCCGGGGTTGGTTTCGTGCTTGTTAATCAGCACGGGCCATGCCAGATATTCGGGGGATGGTACGTGTTTCTATGTGATTGATTTACATGGAAATGGTTTTGTGGCGACCGGTGTTTTTGACGGAATGTCGAGGCTTGGTCGGTAGTGGCCATCGGTTTTTCGATGCGCGACGCTGCAGTCTTGGAGACGCGTCACAATCTTTTGTGATTCCCTCAAACCCCTGATGAAACTACTAAGCAGCCGACTAAGCCGCCAAAAATCGGCGGCCAAGTCTCTGCTTATCCCCGGCCCTCCCCTGATAAGGGGAGGCCGGGAGGGGTTTCGGTCTTTTCAATCAAAACGGCTTCGCGAATTTCCGGAAGTCACGAAAAGACGCTCAGAAGATTTCAATCAACTGCTTGACGATCAGCACGCTGACAACGCAAAGGAAAGCCTTGCGGATGAAGCCGGCGCCGTGCTTCAGCGCGAGGTGGGTGCCGACGTAGGCGCCAGCCAGATTGCAGGCCGCCATGGTCAGGCCGACCGCCCACAGGATGGGGCCGTGGCTGGCGAAGAAGCCGATGGCCGAGACATTGGTGGCGAAATTGACGACCTTGGCGCTGGCCGACGCGCGGATGAAGTCCATGCCGAACAGGCGAACGAAGCCGAAGATCAGGAAGCTGCCGGTGCCCGGCCCGAAGAAGCCATCGTAGAAGCCGATGACCAGCCCGAACAGGGCGCCGCGCCAGATGTCACCGGGGCGTGGTTCATGCGTTTCCTCCTGCCCCAGGTTCTTGCGCAGGAAGGTGTAGATGGCGACGGCCAGCATCATGACGACGACCAGCGGCCGCATGGCATCGCGCGGAATCCAGGCGACCACGGCGGCGCCCAGCCAGGCACCGAGCAGCGCGGCGGCCGTGGCGGGCAGCACCAGGCGCCAGGGAATGCGCACGGTGCGGGCGTAACGCCACAGCGAGGCGCCGGTGCCGGCGATGCTCGACACCTTGTTGGTGCCGAACAGCGTCGGGATGCCGGTCTGCGGAAAGGCGGAGAGCAGCACCGGAATCTGGATCAGACCGCCGCCGCCGACCACAGCGTCGACCATGCCGGCGAAGAAGGCAGCGGGGGCGAGAATGAACCAGTCGATAGTCATGGCGTACTCAAAAAAAGACCCGGTGCGGGGCACCGGGTCAAGCAAGCGGGTTCGGCGCGGGGGCGGCCGAACCCCTGAGGAGGGATGGTTAGGCGGTGACTGGCACGGCGTCCTCGCCGGCTACCGGCAGCGCGTCATCGACGTCGGCAAGGGACTCGTCCACCGGATCGATGGCCTGTTCCCACTTGGCGACGACGGCGGTGGCAATGGCGTTGCCGAGCACGTTGGTTGCCGTGCGGCCCATGTCGAGGAAGTGGTCGATGCCGAGAATCAGCAGCAGGCCGGCCTCGGGCAGCCCGAACATCGGCAGCACGGCGGCAACGACGACCAGCGAGGAGCGCGGCACGCCGGCAACGCCCTTGCTCGAGATCATGAGGACGAGCAGCATGGTGATTTGCGTGCCCAGACTCAGATCGATGCCGTAGGCCTGGCCGATGAACAGCGCGGCAAAGGCGCAGTAGAGCATCGAGCCGTCGAGGTTGAACGAGTAGCCGAGCGGCAGCACGAAGCCGGTGATGCGGTCCTTGACGCCGAATTTCTCCAGCTGCTCCATGAGCTTGGGGTAGGCCGATTCGCTGCTGGCCGTCGAGAAACCGAGCAGCATCGGGCTGCGCACCAGCTTGAGCAGGCGGAAGACTTCCTTGCCGAGCACGAAGTAGCCGGCCGCGATGAGCACCAGCCAGAGCACGGCCAGGGCAATGTAGAAGCTCGCCAGCAGCTTGCCGAAGACGACCAGCATGCCCAGGCCCTGGGTCGTGATGATGCCGGCGACGGCGCCGAAAACGCCAATCGGGGCGAAGCGCATGACGTAGTCGGTAACCTTGAGCATGACGTGCACGACTTCGTCCATCGTGCTCACCAGGCTGCGCGCTGCCTGGTTGTGCAGGTGGCCGAGCGCCAGGCCGAAGAAGACGGCGAAGACGAGGATCTGCAGGATTTCATTGGCCGCCATCGCCTCGAAGAAATTCTTCGGGAAGACGTGGGTGATGAAGTCCTTGAGGTTCAGCGCACTGGTTTTCAGGCCGACGGCGGCGCCGACTTCGGGTAGCGGCACGCCCAGACTGGCGCCGGGTTGCAGCAGGTTGGCGAAGATCAGGCCGAGCCCCAGCGAGCACAGCGAGGCGGCGACGAACCAGCCGAGCGCCTTGGCGCCGATCCGGCCGACCGTCTTCGAATCGCCCATGCCGGCCAGGCCGACGACCAGGGTAGCGAAGACGAGCGGGGCGATGATCATCTTGATCAGGCGCAGGAAGATGTCGGTCAGGATGCCGAAGTAGCCGGCGATTTCCTTGGCGGCGGCGGGGCCGCCGGCCATGGTGTTGCAGGCGTAGCCGACAATGACGCCGAGCACCATGGCGATCATGATCAGGGTGGTCAACCGGTTCATTTTCATGATGGTTTCCTTGTTGTGTGCATTGAATGGAGGGCGTTTTGGGAAGTCGTTTGCGATCTTTTGTTGGTCATTCAAACCCCTCCCCAGCCCTCCCCTTGTCAGGGGAGGGAGCCTGATCCCGCGCGACTTGGTTTGCTCCTCCCCTGATAAGGGGAGGCCGGGAGGGGTTTTTCAGACGTATCAGATCGCGAACACCTCCTCAGGCCGCCCGCGGCAGAATCATCTGCGGCTTGGTCAGGACTTCCGGGCGCAGCACGTCGGCCAGTTGCTCGGGGCTCATGAGCTTGCGTTCGAGGACGATCTCGGCGACACCACGCCCGCTCAGGTGGGCTTCGGCGGCAATTTCGGTGGCGTTGGCGTAGCCGATGTAGGGGTTGAGCGCGGTGACGATGCCGATCGAACGCTCGACGCTGGCGCGCAGTGCATCGCGGTTGGCGGTGATGCCATCGACGCAGTAGTCGGCCAGCGTCTTGCAGCCCTTGCCGAGGTGCAGCACACTCTTGAACAGGCTGTGGGCGATGATCGGCTCAAAGGCGTTGAGCTGCAGCTGGCCGGCTTCGGCGGCGAAGGTGACGGTGGTGTCGTTACCGATCACTTCGAAGGCGATCTGGTTGACCACTTCCGGGATGACCGGATTGACCTTGCCCGGCATGATCGACGAGCCGGCCTGGCGCGGCGGCAGGTTGATTTCGCCAAAGCCGGCGCGCGGGCCGGAGGAGAGCAGGCGCAGGTCGTTGCAGACCTTGGACAGCTTGACGGCAACGCGCTTCAACACGCCGGACAGTTGCACGAAGCTGCCGCAGTCCTGCGTCGCTTCGATCAGGTTGGGGGCGGTGAGGACCGGAATGCCGCTGATCTCGACCAGCTTGCGGCAGACGATGCCGGCATAGTCCGGATGGGCGTTGATGCCGGTGCCGATGGCGGTGGCGCCGAGGTTCATCTCGCGGATGAGCAGGGCGGCTTCGCGGAGGCGCTCCTCGTCCTCGCCGAGCATCACGGCGTAGGTCGAGAACTCTTGGCCGAGGGTCATCGGCACGGCATCCTGCAACTGGGTGCGGCCCATCTTGAGCACGTCGGCGAATTCCTCGGCCTTGCGCTCGAAGGCGCGGCGCAGGTAGGCCATGGCCTCGACAAGGCGGAAGATGCCGACGTAGGTGGCGAGCTTGAGCGCCGTCGGATAGACGTCGTTGGTCGACTGGCTCATGTTGACGTGTTCGTTCGGATGCAGCTGATGGTAGTCGCCGCGCGCGTAGCCGAGGATTTCCAGCGCCCGGTTGGCAATCACCTCGTTGGCGTTCATGTTGGTCGAGGTGCCGGCGCCGCCCTGGATGACGTCGACGACGAACTGGTCATGCCACTGGCCGTCGATGACTTCGCGGCAGGCGGCGACGATGGCGTCGGCGCGCCGGGCATCGAGCAGGCCGAGTTGCCGGTTGGCCTGGGCGGCGGCCTTCTTGATCTGGGCCAGGGCACGGATGAGGTCCGGATAGACGGCGATGGAAATTCCGGTGATGTCGAAATTTTCCAGGGCGCGCAGGGTGTGCACGCCGTAATAGGCCGCGTTGGGCACTTCGCGGTCGCCAAGCAGGTCGTGTTCGAGGCGGTGGGGGGCTTGTTTGGGCATGTTGTCTCTCCGGTGCAGTGTTGTAATTGGTCCGGCGGGGGTGCCGTCCATTGCGCTTATCTCTGCACGTGTCATGCCAGTGGCAATCGATTTGCCGGGTACTGATTTTTAATGGTTTTTCCGGGTAGGTTTGGCGAAAGCGCCGGATTCCCGATGTTTTGGCCAGGCGGCTGCTCGGATTTCCGAAGCATGGATCGATGGCGCGCGACCCAAAAAAACAAAATCCGCCGGATTCGGCGGATTTCAATTTTGGGCGTTTTTTACGGTAGACCGTAGCAAGCCCGGTTGACCGTGAGATCGCTCAGTCCGCCGTCGGCGGCAGCCATTTCAGCCGCCGGAACACCCATTCCGTCAGCCACAGGCTGAAATAGGTCGCGAACCACGCGAAGATCGTGTCGGACAGGAAATGCCCGCCGGCGGTCATGCGCACCACGGCGAGCAGCGTGCCGGTGGCCAGGCTGACCAGCAGCCAGCGTCGGCGTACGGCCGGCGCGCCCAGCCAGCCGAAGGCCATGACGAAGGCGGCAGTGGCGACATGACCGCTGACGAAGGAGCAATTCTTCGGGCACTGGTCAGTCGGCACGAACGCCGGGGTGAATTTCAAGGGGCCGCTGAATTCAGCCACCGTCGCCGGTCGCGCCCGCTGCCAGCCGTCCTTGAGCGTCGCGTCGACGAGCAGCACAGGCCCCAGCAGCGCGGCAGCGAGCAGGAAACCGAAGGTCACCCGCCGCGTATGCAGCCATCGCAGGTGCTTTATGCAGCCGAGCAACAAGCCGCCGGCGAGGATGACGAGCAGCGCCTGTCCGAGGCGCGGCGTGCCGCGGTAGATCAGTTCGAACAGCGGCCAGTTGCCGCCGGAAAACGCCCATTTGCCGTCATGGTAGAAAACCCGGCTCGCGGCCAGGTCGATCTCCGGAAAGGCGACGAAGAGCACCGCCAGCAGCGCAAACACGACGCCGGCGACGCGAAGCTCAATAGCCCTTGAAGTCATGCAGCAGGTAAACATCCATGTCGCGGCTGGTCGTCGCGTCGAGCGGCGCTTTCAGCGTGGCGAGTTTTTCGATGCGGGCGAAGCGCGGGGCAAAGTCGGCGCCCGGCGCGGTATCGGTGATGAGGAGCGCATCCTTGCCAACGTAGGGGCGCAGGTCGGTCGTCAGCTTGTAATGGTCGCTGGCGACGCCGGACGGATTCCAACTCGCGGCGGCCGGCTTGAGGTCGCGCAGCTCGTAGAGCATGTGGGCGAGCAGGGTGCGGTTGTCGGCGACGAGAACGGTGTCCGGGTGGTGCTGAATGATCGGCTTCAGTTGTCGGCCCAGTTCATCCCAGCCCATGGCGCGCTTGAACGGGTTCAATTTTGCCTGTTTTTCCGGGTTGACCGTGGCAATTACCTGCGGCCAGTGATAGACCAGCCCGACGATCAGCACGTTGATCGCCAGCCCGGCGATCAGCAGCTTTTTCTTCTCGCGCTGCAGCAGCCAGGCCACGGCGGCGATGACGGCCGGCGCAAAAGCCGGTGCTGCCCAGTTGGCGTTGGCGCTGCTCTTCATGGCCTGCGCCGAAACGACGATCCACAGCGGCAACGCGAACCAGAGCAGGAGCCGGGTCCGGTCGTCGCGCCAGCTTTCGCGAACACGGACGAGAAGCAGCACGAAAACGCTGCCGAGCACCGGGCCGAAAGCCACCCACTGCGCCGCCCAGAATTCGCCGAGCGAGGCCAGCCCGCCGCCGGCAGCGCGGTTCAGGGTGATGTCGGCGGTGTGCTTGAGCGTCGGGAAGTCGTGCGTGAAATTCCAGACGATGTTCGGCGACAGGATCAACAGCGCCAGCCCGACCGCCAGCCAGGGTTTGGCCGACGCCAGTCTTGACCGATCAAAAGCGAGCAGGAACAGGAAGGCCGCACCGAGCCAGGCCGCCATCGTGTATTTGGAGAGCAAACCGAGGCCGCAGACGAGACCGAGCAGCAGCCAGTCGCCCCACGAATCGCTATCCAACGCCCGCAGGAAAGCCCACAACGCCAAGGCCCAGAACAGCGTGAGCAGCGCATCGGTCGAAACGAACAAGCCAAGCCAGGAAAAAATCGGCAGGCTCAAGACCGCAACGGCCGACCAGAAGGCGACACGCTCGTCGTAAAGCCGGCCGGCAATCGCCCAGCAGGCCGCCGCAGCGAGCGGATAACAGAGCATGGACAGCGCCTTGACGCCGACCAGCCCGTCGCCGAACAGCGCGGTGGACAGCCAGATCAGCGCCGCGACGCCGGGCGGCTTGGAGAAATAGCCCCAATCGAAATGCTGCGCCCAGGTCCAGTATTGCGCTTCATCGACGTAGAGCGTGATGCCGAGATTGGGCAGCAGCCAGAAACGCCAGGCGAGCAGGGCGGCCGTCAGGCCAAACAGCAGTTTTACGCTGTTTTTTCGGTTGACCGTGGAAAGGCTCACGCCGACTTGTGCCAGCCTTCGTCAGCCGCCAGATTGCGTTCCGGGCGCGCCGAGTAGGAGCGGATGGTGCCGGATTCGAAGTAGATGCGGGCCAGCAGTTCGGACAGCACGCCGGTCGTGATGAAGTGGATGCCGGCAATCAGCGTACCGATGCCGACGATAAGCAGCGGACGGCCGCCGATGTTCTCGCCGAGGCCGAACTTGACCCAGGCCAGCCAGGTCATGATCAGGCCGGAAAGGGCCGTCAGGCCAAGGCCGATGCCACCGAAGAAGTGGCCCGGCCGGGCGCGAAAACGCATGAAGAAATAAACGGCGATCAAATCGAGAATGACGCGGAAAGTGCGCGAAATGCCGTACTTCGAAACGCCAGCGGTGCGCGCATGGTGCGTCGTCGGCTCCTGCGCGATGCGGCGCGGTGTGGTAACGGTAGCCAGCCAGGCCGGGATGAAACGGTGCATTTCGCCGTACAGGCGAACGCTCTTGATCACGCTGCCGCGGAAAGCCTTGAGGCTGCAGCCGTAGTCGCGAAGGTGCACGCCGGTCATGCGGGCGATCAATTTGTTGGCGATCTTCGACGGAATCTTGCGCAGGAACAGCCCGTCCTGACGGTTCTGACGCCAGCCGGCGACAAGGTCGAGGTCTTCGTTGATGAGCCGGGCAACCATGCGCGGAATGTCGATCGGATCATTCTGCAAATCGCCGTCCATGGTCACGATGACGTCGCCACGCGCCGCATCGATACCCGCCTGCATGGCCGCCGTCTGCTTGAAGTTGCGCGTCAGCTCGACGACGCGAACGTGCGGCCCGTATTCGCGCGAACACTGCACGGCGCGATCCACCGTCGCATCGCTGCTGCCGTCATCAACCAGCACCAGTTCCCACGGATGGTCGTAACCCTCCAGCGCCTCATGCACCCGCTTGACCAGCGGCGCGATGTTGTCCTCCTCGTTGTAGAACGGGACGACGATGGAAAGGCTGTGCGGGGCAGTGGCGATAACTTCGCTCATGGATGAATCCGGCGGCAAGTGGCTAAATAATCGCGCATTTTAACGTGAAAGTCGCATGCCGGCGCCGAATCTCCCTTTGCTTGCTAGCCGGGCCTCAGTCGGGGCGGTAGAATTCACCGCTTACGAAACAGGCAAGGAATCAACAGCATGCTGCTGATGATCGATAACTACGACAGCTTCACCTATAACATCGTCCAGTACTTCGGCGAGCTTGGACAGGACGTGAAGGTTTACCGCAACGACGCCATCACGCTCGACGAAATCGCCCGTCTCAAGCCGGAATACCTCGTCATTTCGCCCGGCCCCTGTGCGCCGGCCCAAGCCGGCATTTCGCTGGCGGCGATCCGTGAGTTTTCCGGCAAGATCCCGCTGCTCGGTGTCTGCCTTGGTCACCAGGCCATCGGCGAAGCCTTCGGCGGCAAGATCATTCACGCCAAGCAGCTCATGCACGGCAAGGTCTCGCCAGTGCATCACAAGGACCTCGGCGTCTTCAAGGGGCTGCCCAACCCGCTGACCTGCACCCGCTACCATTCTCTGGCCATCGAGCGCGAGTCGCTGCCCGATTGCCTCGATGTCACCGCCTGGACCGACGACGGCGAAATCATGGGCGTCCGCCACAAGACGCTGGCCGTCGAAGGCGTCCAGTTCCACCCCGAATCCATCCTGACCGAACGCGGTCACGACCTGCTCAAGAATTTCCTGGACGAACATAAGTCATGACTACGGCAATGACCCCGCAAGCCGCCCTCCAGCGTGTCATCGAACACCGCGAAATTTTCCATGACGAAATGGTCTCCCTGATGCGCCAGATCATGAGCGGCGAAGTGTCGCCGGTCATGATCGCCGCCATCGTCACCGGCCTGCGCGTCAAGAAGGAAACCATCGGCGAAATCGCCGCCGCCGCTAGCGTCATGCGCGAACTCGCCACGCCGGTCAAGGTGCCTTACGACAACCGCTTCGTCGACATCGTCGGCACCGGTGGCGATTCGGCGCACAGCTTCAACATTTCGACCACCTCCATCTTCGTTGCCGCCGCCGCCGGCGCCAAAGTTGCCAAGCACGGCGGGCGCAGCGTTTCGTCCAGTTCCGGCAGCGCCGATGTGCTCGAAGCGCTCGGTGCCAACATCACGCTGTCGCCCGAGCAGGTCGCTGCCTGCGTTGAAGAATGCGGCATCGGCTTCATGTTCGCGCCCAACCACCACAGCGCCATGAAGCACGTCGCCCCGGTGCGCCGTGAAATGGGTGTGCGTACGCTGTTCAACATCCTTGGCCCGCTGACCAACCCGGCTGGCGCGCCCAACACCCTGATGGGCGTCTTCCACCCCGACCTCGTCGGCATCCAGGTCCGTGTCATGCAGCGCCTTGGCGCCGAGCGCGTCCTCGTCGTCCATGGCCGCGACAACCTCGACGAAATCTCCCTCGGTGCCGCCACCCTGATCGGCGAACTGAAAGACGGCGAAGTCAGCGAATACGAAGTACATCCCGAAGACTTCGGCCTGCAGATGATGTCGCTGCGCAACCTGCGTGTCGATGGTGCCGAGGAATCCAAAGCCGTCATGCTCGGCGCCCTCGACAACAAACCGGGCGCCGCCCGCGAAATCGTCTGCCTCAACGCCGGTGCTGCGCTCTACGTCGCCAACGTCGCCGACAGTATCGGCGACGGCATCGCCAGGGCGCGCGAAGCCATTGCCAGCGGTGCTGCCCGTGCCAAGCTCGACCAGTTCGTCCAAAGCACCCAAAAGCTGGCAGCCAAATGAGCGATATTCTCAACAAAATCATCGCCACCAAGCACGAAGAAATCGCTGCCGCGCTGGCCGTCAAACCGCTCGCCGTCGTCGAAGCAGAAGCCGCCGCCCAGCCAGCGCCCCGCGATTTCGTCGGCGCCATCCGCAGCAAGCTTTCCCACGGTCAACCGGGAATAATCGCCGAAATCAAAAAGGCCAGCCCGTCCAAAGGCGTCATCCGCCCTGACTTCCATCCGGCCGAGATTGCCCGCAGCTACGAACAGCACGGCGCCGCCTGTCTGTCGGTGCTCACCGATCGCCAATACTTCCAGGGCTGCCCCGAATACCTGCAAGCCGCCCGCGCCGCCTGTAATCTGCCCGTGCTACGCAAGGACTTCATGGTCGACGCCTATCAGGTGGCCGAAGCCCGCGCCATGGGCGCCGATGCCATCCTGCTTATCGCCGCAGCGCTAACCCTGCCCGAAATGCAGGCCCTCGAAGCGCAAGCCCACGCCTACGGCATGGCCGTGCTGGTCGAAGTGCACAACGGCGAAGAACTCGACGCTGCCCTGCAACTCAAGACCCCACTGCTCGGCATCAACAACCGCAACCTGCGCACCTTCGAAGTCACCCTACAGACCACCCTCGGCCTGCTGCCGCGAATTCCCGCCGACAAGATCGTCGTTACCGAAAGCGGCATCCTCGCCCCGGAAGATGTAAACCTGATGCGCCAGAACAAGGTCGAAGCCTTCCTCGTCGGCGAAGCCTTCATGCGCGCACCGGAGCCCGGCCCTGAATTGGCAAGGCTGTTCGCCTGATTTCTGTTGCGCCAAAACAACATAAGCGGCCATAAGCGCTCAAACTTGCCAATCACTGGTTGCTAGGGCGTTTCGCTCTTTGCGACAATCGACGACAACTTCTCGATCCGAGAGGTAAAGCTTAATTCGGTTTTACTGCTGGATTAAAAACTAACCACTAAGGAGATTTTCTGATGCAAAAGAAGATTATCGCTCTGGCCGTCGCTGGCCTGGCTTCTACCGCTGCTTTCGCCCAAACCAATGTCACCATCTACGGTATCGCTGACGCCTACGTTGCTCAAGTTCGCAGCAATGGTAGCCTGACCTCTACCCAAGTTGGTTCTGGCGGCCTGTCTACCTCCCGCATCGGTTTCAAGGGTGTTGAAGATCTGGGCAATGGCCTGAAGGCTCTGTTCGTTCTGGAATATCGTCTGGACGTGGATCGTAACCTCGGTATCGGCGGCACCGCTGCTGGTAACGCTTCTGGCCCGGCCCGTCAGCAACTGGTTGGCTTGACCGGTGGTTTCGGTACCGTTGCAGCTGGTCGTCTGCAGACCACCGCCTTCGATTGGCAAGTTAAGTACATCACGCTTGGCGCAACCGCATTCGACGGTTACAACAAGATGACTGGCGCTTATCGCATCAATCTGACCAATGATTCCCGCGCTGAAAACGCAGTTGCGTACATTTCGCCGAGCATGGGTGGTGTTACTGTTGCCCTGAATCACGCTTTCGCGCTTGAGCAGGCTGCTTCGTCTACCGCTAGCAACTACAGCGCGACTCTGCTGGGTGTCTATTTCGACAAGGGACCGTTCTCTATCGGTTTCGTGGGCGAAAAGCTCCAAGGCGGTGGCGCTTCTGAATCTGTTGAAGTTACCGATCTGGCACTGGGTACCAGCTTCGACGCTGGCTTTGCCAAGTTCACCGGTACCTATCAGACCACCAAGAACAACGCACCTGGCCTGAGCGCAACGGCTCAGAAGTTCAACTCGGTCTACCACCTGGGTGCGCAGATTCCGGTTAGCGCCAAGGGCACCGTCCATGTTCAGTGGGCTCAGAACAACAACAAGACCTCTACCCACGTTGGCGACGACAACGGCAAGGGTCTGGCTGTTGCTTACACGCATGCTCTGTCCAAGCGTACCACTGCCTACGCTGGCTACGGCTACCTGGACAACAGCGGCAACGGTTCTTCGTACTCCTATGGTACCTCCCGTCCCGAAGGTTCTTCCAACATCATCGCTGCTGGTGTTCGTCACTCCTTCTAATCTGCTTAAGCCGATTGGAAACAAAGCGGGCGCTTCGGCGCCCGTTTTTATTTGTACAAAATTCTGTAATGTTGTATTCATACCACTAAGGTATGAAAAGCTATTCAGTTGTTGACCTGCATCAAACTCGCTTTATCCCCTACTACTAGGATGGCCTTTTTTCTAACGTGAAGAGGGAGTTCCTATGTCTAACAAGATTATCGCTGCCGCAATGATCGCCGCCGGCCTCATCGCCGCCCCGGTTGCTCAAGCTGACGATACCGGTCTGATGGTTCGCGCCCGTGGCGTCTATGTCACCTTCGACAATAGCCAGAATGAAGGCTTGGGTGCTACTGCCCGCGCTCTTGGCGGCAATGAGATCGCTGCTAACGATCGCCTGATCCCGGAAGTCGATTTCAGCTGGTTCTTCACCAAGAACATCGCTGCCGAACTGGTTTTGACCTATCCGCAATCCGTTAACGTCCAGTTGGATAATACGTACATCGGCAAGATCAAGGCCCTCCCGCCGTCTCTGGTTCTCCAATACCACTTCACCGACTTCGGCGCCTTCAAGCCCTACGCTGGTCTGGGTGTGAATTACACGCTTTTCTCTAGCCGCGACAACATTTATGCTGGCCCAACTCAAGTTACGGTTGAAAGCTCTAGTGTTGGCATGGTTGCCCAAATTGGCTTTGATTATATGTTTACAAAGAGCCTTGGTTTGAACTTTGATGTCAAGTACATCCAGATGGAAACGGATGTTCTGGTGAAAGCAAGCGGCGCGAAGCTTGGCGCCCTAGGTCTGAGCCCGTTCACCACCGGTCTGGGTCTGACCTACAAGTTCTAAGCAAACCTTGCTTGAACGAAAAAGGCGCCGGAAGGCGCCTTTTTTACGTTTACGATTTTGCGGGAATTAGCCGAGCAGAATCAGGTTGTCGCGATGGATGAATTCGGGTTCGTCGACGTAGCCAAGAATCGCTTCGATCTCGGTGGTGGATTTGTGGGTGATGAGTCGGGCTTCGCCGCTGCCGTAGTTGCATAGGCCGCGGGCGATTTCGGTGCCGTTGGGGGCGATGCAGGCGACGGCGGCGCCGCGTTCGAATTCGCCTTCGGCGGCGATGACGCCGATGGGGAGCAGGCTCTTGCCGGCTTTCAGGGCGTTGACCGCGCCATCGTCGAGCAGCAGGCGGCCGGCGAGTTGCAGGTGGTCGGCCAGCCATTGCTTGCGGGCGGCCAGTGGCTGGGTTTGCGAGACGAGCAGGGTGCCGACGGACTCGCCGGCGGCCAGGCGGATGATGGGGTCGATCTCGCGGCCGCTGGCGATGGCGGTGTGGGCGCCGCTGCGGGCGGCGCGCTTGGCGGCGATGACTTTGGTGATCATGCCGCCGGTGCCGACACGGGTGCCGGCGCCGCCGGCCATGGCTTCGAGCGCCTCGTCGCCGGCCGTGGCTTCGCTGATCAGCGTGGCGTTGGGGTCCTTGCGCGGGTCGGCGGTGAACAGGCCGATCTGGTCGGTCAGGATGATCAGGGCGTCGGCTTCGATCAGGTTGGCGACCAGGGCGCCGAGGGTGTCGTTGTCGCCGAACTTGATTTCGTCCGTAACGACGGTGTCGTTCTCGTTGATGATCGGCACGACGCCGAGCTCGAGCAGCGTGGTCAGCGTCGAGCGGGCGTTGAGGTAGCGCTTGCGGTCGGCCAAGTCGTCGTGCGTGAGCAGGATTTGCGCGGTGTGCAGGCCGTGCTTGCTGAAGGCGGCTTCGTAGGCTTCGACCAGCCCGGCCTGGCCGACCGCGGCAGCGGCCTGCTTTTCATGGACGGTCTTCGGGCGGCGGCCCCAGCCCAGGCGTTGGACGCCGCAGGCAACCGCGCCGGAGGAGACGAGGACGATCTCGCGCCCCGTTTCGCGCAGCGTGGCAATCTGGCGGGCCCAGTCTTCGATGGCGGCGAGGTCGAGTCCGGCGCCGTTGTTGGTGACGAGGGCCGAGCCGACCTTGACGACAAGGCGCTTGGCATTGGCGAGGCGGGTCTGGCTCATCATTCTTCCGTATCGATGTCGTCGTCTTCGTCGTCGTCGTCCGGTACTTCGGGGCGGGCCATTTGCTCCAGGGCTTCCTGGATGGCGTAGATCAGCGGCTTGGTGCCGTCGCCGTTGATGGCGGTGATCGGGAATACCGGGCCGTCGTATTTGGTGGCCTTCTTGTAGGCCTTGAGGAAGTCTTTGATGGCCTTTTCGCGGTCTTCTTCGGGGATCAGGTCGAGCTTGTTGAGGACCAGCCAGCGCGGCTTGTCGGCGAGCGCCGGGTCGTGCTTGAGGAGTTCTCCGACGATGGCCTTGGCGTCGCGCACGGGGTTGGCATCGGGGTCGATCGGGGCGATGTCGACGAGATGGAGCAGGATGCGCGTGCGCTGCAGATGCTTGAGGAAGCGGATGCCGAGGCCGGCGCCATCGGCGGCGCCTTCGATGAGGCCCGGTACGTCGGCCATGACGAAGCTCTTTTCTTCGCCGACGCGGACGACGCCGAGGTTCGGGTGCAGCGTGGTGAAGGGGTAGTCGGCGACCTTCGGGCGGGCCGAGGAAACGGCGCGAATCAGGGTGCTCTTGCCGGCGTTGGGCAGGCCGAGCAGGCCGACGTCGGCGAGGACGCGCAGTTCGAGGACGAGTTCGTGTTCCTCGCCCTGCTCGCCGTTGGTCTTCTGGCGCGGAGCGCGGTTGGTCGAGGATTTAAAGTGCAGGTTGCCGAGGCCCCCCTTGCCGCCCTTGGCGATCAGGACCTTTTTCTCGTTGACGTCGAGGTCGGCGAGGATTTCGCCGGTGTTGAGGTCGGAGATGACGGTGCCGACGGGCATGCGCAGGATGATGTCGTCGCCGCCGGCGCCGTAGCAGTCGGCACCGCCGCCGTTTTCACCGCGCTTGCCGATGAATTTGCGGGTGTAGCGGTAGTCGACGAGGGTGTTGATGTTGCAGTCGGCGACGACGTAGATGCTGCCGCCACGGCCGCCATCGCCGCCGTTGGGGCCGCCCATCGGGATGTATTTTTCGCGGCGGAAAGTTGCGGCGCCATTGCCGCCGTCACCGGCCTTTACATAAATCTTGGCTTCGTCGATGAACTTCATTTTTCCGCCTCTTCAAATTCTGGGAATGGTGCCGCTGGAAAATCCGGGGGCATAAACTAAAAAGCCCCATCCTGCGGACGGGGCTTTTGCTTCCGCTTGGCCGATTTATTCGGCTGCCGGAACGATGGTCACCACGCGGCGCTTTTTCAGGCCCTTGATGGAGAACTGAACCACGCCGTCCTTGAGTGCGAACAGGGTGTGATCCTTGCCACAGCCGACGTTGTCGCCCGGGTGGAATTCGGTGCCGCGCTGGCGAACGATGATGTTGCCAGCCAGGATGAATTGACCGCCGTAGCGCTTGACGCCCAGTCGTTGGGCTTGTGAGTCGCGGCCGTTACGTGAACTACCGCCTGCTTTCTTGTGTGCCATTTTTGATTAGCTCCTTGAACTTAAGCAGCGATCGCGTCGATGCGCAATTCGGTGTAGTTCTGACGATGGCCTTGATGCTTCTGGTAGTGCTTACGACGACGCATCTTGAAGATCTTGACCTTGTCGTGGCGGCCGTGGGAAATCACGGTGGCTTTGACGGTGGCGCCAGCAAGGAAGGGAGCGCCGATCTTTACCGACTCGCCTTCGCCTGCCATGAGGACCTGGTCGAGAGTAACTTCTGCGCCAACGTCTGCCGGTATCTGTTCTACTTTAAGTTTTAGACCATTGGTAACGCGATACTGCTTACCGCCGGTTTTTATGACCGCATACATGGGTTGGACTCCGAAATAAATACAAAGGGTGCTACGAAGAACCGCGCATTATACGGAAATTCTCTGACAAGTCAAAGCCTTGTCGAGGGGCTGTGGTAGACTTGCCGCCTTTGCGAAAGGAGCTTTTCATGGCTGAAATCACTACCGCCTCCGGGCTGGTCTACGAAGATACCGTTGTCGGCGATGGCGCCGAGGCCAAGGCCGGGCAGTACGTTACCGTGCATTACACGGGCTGGCTGACCAATGGCAGCAAGTTCGACTCGAGCAAGGATCGCAACGATCCGTTCGAATTCGGGCTGGGCATGCGCCAGGTTATCGGTGGCTGGGACGAAGGCGTTCAGGGCATGAAGATCGGCGGTACGCGCAAGCTGACCATCCCGCCGCATCTCGGTTATGGCTCGCGCGGCGCCGGTGGCGTGATTCCGCCGAATGCAACGCTGGTTTTCGAGGTTGAACTCCTCGGCATCCAATGAGCGGTTCCGACGATCCCTGGGCCAAGTGGCGCAAGCCGGAGGCGGCTGAGCCACCGGCTGCCGCCGAGGCCGAGCGGAAGCCAGCTTCCACGGTCAACCGGGAAAATCGGCCAAAATTGAAATCGGGCGAGGCTGCCCCGGCGCGCGAAAGACGTGCCGAGGCGCCCGTGCGGGCGCCGCGTGCCAAGCCGGTTGTGGTCGAAACGCCGGTCGAGGAGACGCCGGTTGATCCGACGGGAACGCTGAGCGTTCGTCGTTCGGCCCCGCGCGAGCCGGGCAAGAAGCCTTTGCGTGGCGGTTCGTCGCTGCGCAAGCCGATGGCCAAGCCGGCGCCGGTTGCGGTTGCTGAAAAGCCTGCTCGTGCTCCGCGTTCGGCTGCGCCTGAGCGCCCGAAGCCGGTCGCTGGGCCGGTCGTGCGCGAAGGCCCGCCGCCGGAAGGTGTGCGGCTGTCCAAGGTGATGTCGGAGCGTGGCATGTGTTCGCGCCGCGAGGCGGATTTGTGGATCGAGCGTGGCTGGGTGTTCGTCGATGGCGAGCGGGTCAGTGAACTCGGGACGCGCATCGATCCGAATGCTGAGGTGTCGATTTCGAAAGAGGCCAAGCACGACCAGGCCAAGCAGGTCACCGTGCTGCTCAACAAGCCGGTCGGTTATGTCTCCGGGCAGCCGGAGCCGGGCTTTACGCCGGCGATCACGCTGATCACGGCGGACAACCAGCTGAAGCAGTCGGGCGATCCCGAGTTCAAGCCGTGGATGCTGCGCAGCCTTGCGCCGTCCGGCCGCCTGGACATCGATTCGACCGGTCTGCTCGTGCTGACGCAGGACGGTCGTGTTGCCAAAAAGCTGATCGGCGATGACAGCCAGGTCGAGAAGGAATACCTGGTGCGCGTCGCTGGCGAGATGATCAAGGGCGGGCTGGATCTGCTCAACCACGGTCTGGAACTCGACGGCCAGCCGCTCAAGCCGGCGCGGGTCAAGCAGCTCAACGAGGACCAGCTGCACTTCATCCTGAAGGAAGGCAAGAAGCGCCAGATTCGCCGCATGTGCGAACTGGTCGGCTTGCGCGTCATCGGGCTGAAGCGGGTGCGCATCGGTCGCGTCAAGCTGGGCGATCTGGAGGTCGGGCAGTGGCGCTTCCTGCGCGCCGACGAGGCATTCTGATTTTGGGCAAAATTTCCGGTTGACCGTCAAAGGCACCGGACCAAGAAAAACGCCGGCCGGTTATTCACCGGGCCGGCGTTTTTTTATGTAGTTCAGCGCGATCAGGCGGCGGGGCGAACCGGCGGCATCATCAGGCATTCGCCTTCGATCACGGGCTTGCCGGCGACGGTGCACACGGTGTCGAGAATCACGCGGTTCTTGGCGGCGTTTACTTCGCGCACGGTGACGGTGGCGGTGACGGTGTCGCCCGGCTTGACCGGGGCCTTGAACTTCAGGGTTTGCGACAGGTAGATGGTGCCGGGTCCGGGCAGCTTGTTGGCCAGGGTGGCGGAGATGAAGCCGGCCGACAGCATGCCGTGGGCGATGCGGGTGCCGAACATCGTGCCCTTGCAGTATTCCTCATCGAGGTGGGCCGGATTGACGTCGGTCGAAATGCCGGCGAACAGGATGATGTCGGCTTCGGTGACGGTCTTGGATGTGCTGGCGGACATGCCGGGTTCGAGCTGGTCGATGTAATACGTCATGGCTGGGCTCCTTGTTGGGTTATTGAAAGCGAAAACGGGACTCTAACATACGTCAGCGTATGGTGTTTACTCGGTGCGCAGAGCGTCGACCGGGTCGAGCCGGGCCGCGTTGCGGGCGGGCAACACCCCGGCGGCGAGGCCGATGGCGATGGCGATGCCTTCGGCCAGCAGCACGAAGCTGAGTGGCGTGTGCACCGGCAACGCGGGCAGGGCGAGGTGGATGAGCTGGGCCAGGCCGAAGCCGAGGATGAGCCCGAACAGCCCGCCGAGCGCCGAGAGCGCCACGGCTTCGCCGAGAAAGAGCGCGAGAATGGTCCGCCGCGGTGCGCCGAGGGCGACGAGCAGGCCGATTTCGCCGGTGCGCTCGGTTACGGCGATGGTCATGATGGTGACGATGCCGACGCCACCGACCAGCAGCGAAATGCCGCCGAGCGCACCGACGGCCATGGTCAGGACGTTGAGGATGTTCGACAGCGTCTTGAGCATCTCTTCCTGGGTCACGATGGTGAAATCCTCGCGGCCGTGCCGGTCGATCAGGTGGGTTTTCAGGCGCGCCGCGATGAGGGCCGAGGGGACGCCTTCCTCGGCGGCGATGTTGATTTCATCGACGCCTTCGCGATTGAACAATTCCTGGCCGCGGGCGGCCGGGATGAAGGCCGTGTCGTCGAGGTCGATGCCGAGGAACTGGCCCTTCGGCGCCATGACGCCGATCACCCGGAAATGCAGGCCGCCGATGCGCAGGCGCTGGCCGAGCGGGTTCTCGCTGCCGAACAGCTCGTTCTTGAGCTTGGCGCCGAGGACGACGAAGGCGCGGGCGCTGGTTTCGTCGTCGGCCGGCAGGAACTGGCCACTTTGCACGGTCGACCGGAAAATTTGCGGTAATTTGGAATTCACGCCGTAGATCAGGGTGCGGCGTGTCCGGCCGTTGCCCTCGACCTCGGCATTGCCGCGCACATTGGGCGTGACGGCGACGACGTGCGGCAGGCGCTCGAGCGACTTGGCGTCGTCGAGCGACAGCGGCCGGGCGCTCGAAGGCAGGCCAGACGGCGAGCCGCCAGTCTTGGTCTTGCCTGGGGCGATGGTGATGACATTGGTGCCGAACTGGGTGAATTCGCCGAGGACGAAACGATGGATGCCCTCGCCGATCGAGGTGAGCAGGATGACGGCCGCGATGCCGACGGCGATGCCGAGCAGCGTCAAAAAGCTGCGCAGGCGCTGGGCGGTGATGGCGCGGATGGCGAGCTGGAGGGCGTCGGCGGCGAGCATGGCTAGTGTTTCATCAACGCCTGAACCGGATCGAGCCTCGCGGCGCGGCGGGCGGGCATGACGCCGAAGATGAGGCCGGTGGCGAGCGCCGTGCTCAGGCCGGCAATGACCGCCCAGTCGGGCGGATAGGCCGGGAAGACCGGGAAGAACTGGCGCAGCGCGAAGGCGCCGAGCTGGCCGAGCAGGTAGCCGACGAGGGCGCCGACGGCGGAGAGCATGGCCGCTTCGGCCAGGAAGGCGAGGCGGATGCTCCGGGAAGTGGCGCCAAGCGCCTTCAGTAGCCCGATTTCGCCGGTGCGCTGGGTGACGGCGACGAGCATGACGTTCATGACGAGGATGCCGGCGACGGCCAGGCTGATCGCGGCGATGCCGGCCACGGCCAGGGTCAGCGCGCCGAGCAGCTTGTCGAAGGTGGCCAGCACGGCGTCCTGGGTGATGACGGTGACGTCCTCCTCGCCGCGGTGGCGCTGCTTGAGCGTTTCCATCACCTGTTCCTTGGCGCCCGGGATGGCGTCGCGGTTGTTGGCCTCGATCAGGATGCGGAACAGGGTGTTCGAATTGAACATGGCCTGGGCCAGCGAGACGGGCACGATGACCAGTTCGTCAGTGTTCATGCCCAGCCCCTGGCCGGTCGAGCCGAGGACGCCGATGACGCGCAGCCGCCGGTCGCCGACGCGCACGAGCTGGCCGATGGCCGGGTTGGCGCCGAACATTTCCTCGCGGATCTTGGCGCCGATGACGGCGACCGACGAGCCGCGATTCCAGTCCTCTTCGGGCAGCGCCTGGCCCTGGGCGACGGTGAAATTGCGGATCGGGATGAATTCGGCCGTCGAGCCGGCGACCATGACTTCGCGCAGCTTGCCGCCGAAGGCGATTTCCGAGGTGCCGACGGCGAGCGGGGCGACGCGGCGCACGGTAGGCAGGCGGCGCAGGCTGCCGGCGTCGTCGATGGTCAGGTCGCGCGGCGTGGTGGTGATGGCGTTGGCGGGATTGAAGCCGCCGGTGCCGGAGCGGCCGGGCAGGACGATGACGAGGTTGGTGCCGAGCGAGGAGAACTGGCCGACGACGTAGCGTCGGGCGCCGTCGCCGAGCGCCGTGAGGATGACGACGGCGGCGACGCCGATCGACATGGCGAGTACCGAGAGCGTCGTGCGCATCGGGTAACCGGTGGCGGCGTCGCGGGCGAAGCGCAGGGTGTCGGTCAGGCGCATGATCAGGCCCGCTGGTCATTCCCGCGCAGGCGGGAATCCAGGCGGTTTGATCCAGCATGGATTCCCGTTTCGCCCGCCGCGAAGCGGAGTCCCGGGCGTGTCGAGGCCACGGGAATGACGGGGAGTTGTACATGGCGCGGAGGCATTTTCACGGTCAACCGGAAATTTTGCCCAAATTGGAAATGTCGGCGGCGGTCGAATCCGACTTCAGGCGACCGTCCTCCATGACCAGCTGGCGCCGGGCACGGGCGCCCATGCCCTGATCGTGGGTGACGACGATGAGCGTGACCCCCTTGGCGTTGAGGGCTTCGAGCAGATTGACGACCTCCTCGCCGGTGTGGCGGTCGAGGTTGCCGGTCGGCTCGTCGGCCAGGATGAGCGGCGGCTGCATGATCGTGGCGCGGGCGATGGCGACGCGCTGGCGCTGGCCGCCGGAAAGCTGGTCCGGCTTGTGGTCGGCGCGGTTTTCCAGGCCGAAATCCTGGAGAGCCAAGGCGACTCGCTTGTTGCGCTCGGCCGCCGGGATGCCGGCCAGCGTCATCGGCAGCGCGATGTTCTCGGCAGCCGTCAGGCGCGGCACGAGGTGGAAGCTCTGGAAAACGAAGCCGATGCGCGTGCTGCGCACGGTCGCCTGCTCGTCCGGCGAAAGCGTCGTGACGTCGCGGCCTTCGAGCTTGTAAGTGCCTTCGTTCGGGCGGTCGAGCAGGCCGAGCAGGTTGAGCAGCGTCGATTTTCCGGAGCCGGACGGGCCCATCACGGCGACGTATTCGCCGGCGGCTATCTGCAGGTTCAGCCCGGCCAGCGCGTGGACGGTCGTGTCGCCGAGCAGGAAGCGGCGCTCGATGCCGGAGAGTTCGATCAGCGCCATGCGCCTACTTCGCCTTGGCCTGGGCTTTTTCGTCCGGCGTCACCTTGGCGCCGGCTTTTACGCCTTCCTTGTCGAGCGAGGTGACAATGCGTTCGCCGGCGTTCAGGCCTTCGACCACCTCGGTGTACTCCCAGTTGGCCAGCCCGGCCTTGATCAGCCGTTCTTCGAGCTTGCCGCTGTCGGCGTTGAAGACCAGCACCTTGCCGCCTTCCTGAATGGCGGCGGTCGGGATGCGCAGCACCTTGTCGCGGCCGGCCAGGACGATCTCGACGTCGGCGCTGTAGCCGACGAGCAGCTTGCCCGCCTCGGCCGGCTTCTCGAAATCAACCTCGATATCGACCGTCCGCGCCTGCTTTTCCACGGCGGAAACATAGGGCGCGACACGGCGGACCTTGCCGGGAAGCGTCTTGCCGGGCAGGGCGTCGAGCGTGATGCGCACCGGTTGGCCGATCTGGATCTTCGGCGCGTCGACCTCGTCCATCGGCGCCTTGACGTAGAGGCAGGAATCGTCGATCAGATCGATGGCCGGCGGCGTCGGCACGCCGGGGGGCGATGGCGTCGAATATTCACCGAGTTCGCCGACGATCTTGGCGACCGTGCCGTCGAAGGGCGCATAAAGCGCGACGCGGCCCTGCTCGATGCGGGTCGCCTTGAACTTGGCCTCGGCCTGCGCGATGTCGGCCTTGGCCGTGTTGCAACTGGCGCGGCGGACCTCGGCGTCGGTGCGGGCTGCCTCTTCCCGGCTGGTCGAGACGAAGCCCCTGGCACGCAGGTCGGATTGTCGTTTTGCCTCTTTTTCGGCGTTGACCGCAGCAATGCAGACTTCTTCGCTGCGTTTGGCGCTCAGCGTGATCTGCGCCTGGGCCAGCGCTGCATTGGCCTGCTGGTCGTCGTTCCACAGCTTGAGCAGCAGTTGCCCCTTCTTAACCTTGTCGCCTTCCTTAACGCCGAGGTACTCGATCCGCCCGCCGATGATCGTCGACAGCTTGGTGCGCTGGCAGGCCTCGACCGTCCCGGCCCGGGTGTTGGCCAGCGTGGCTTCGACCTTGCCCTCGGCGACCTCCTTGAGCACGACAGGCAGCGGCTTCGGCCGGGTGGCGGCGTACAGGCCAAGGCCGATGACGACGATGACAGCGAGGATGATGGCAATGCGACGCATGGTGTTTCCTATCGGAAGCCGGGCAGCCAGCCGGATTGTTCGTGGCCCCAGACCGGTTCGAGCGCCCCTTGGTAGAGTGCTTCGATGACCGGAGGTTCCTGCCACGGTTCATTCATGAAGGTCAGGCCGATCTCTTCGACCGTGCGTCCCGACCAGTAGTGTTCGGCGACTTCGTCGAGCGCGCTGAGCGACAAGTTGTGGGGCAGGCGCAAGTAATCCAGCCAGCTGGCGTCGTGGAAGGAGCAGATGTAGGCGCCCTTAGTGCGCGAACAGGCCAGGTTCTTGCCGAAGACCTTTTGCGGGTGCTTGAGGCGGAAGGTCGTCGCATCGGTGCGCGTGGCAAACTGCAGCAAGGCGTGCAGGCGGCTCGGGAAGTGGTTGTAGCGCCGTTGCCGGAAATACTCGAGGTGATATTCGGCAAAATAGTTCTGCACCGACAGCAGCTGATCGCCCGGCGTGGGGGCGCCGCCTTCGGGGGCCGCCAGCGTACCGCCGAAAGGACTGCCTTTCAGGATGTCCCAGCCCGGCAGCTCGGCACCGGGCTCAAGCCAGCAGAACAGTTCCAGCGTTGCGGTATCCTTGATCAGATTGTCCATGGACCTAAGGGATGGGCGGCGAATGCCGCTATTTTGAACGATAGACCGCCATAGACCAATCAATGTCTGCAACGAGGGCGATCAATTTTCCCAAATTTATGCAAACTGGAATATTATGCAAAGGGGACAATCTGTTGGCAGGAGAGGCATTCAAGCGCTCAATGCCATTGTCTTTGCTGCGAAGAATTGAAGGGGCGTCACCATGCCTTGGTGTGTTTTGCTGAAATGAACCTGCGGAAAGCATTTTTCAGCGTCCTGGTTGCGCTGGCCGGGGTGCTCACCCTGATCGCCGGTGCGACGCTGGGGGCCCTGTCCGCCTACAACGACGCCTACGCGGCGGCACGTCATCGCCAGGACTCAATGGCACTCATGAATTCCGTGCGCCATGAAGTCGACCTGCTCAGCCGGCTGGTCAGTTCCTACGTCAGCACCGCCAATCCCCGCTTCCTCATCTACTACTACGACATCCTGGCCATCCGCGAGGGGAGCAAGCGGGCGCCGGATTCTGTTTCAGATACCTACTGGGAACAGGTGATCGGCGGCTCCATGGCTTATGTCCCCCTCCCTGCCGGCCCGGGTATCGCCCTCTCCGAACAGACCAGCAAACTGGGCTTCGATGCGAGCGAGGTTTCCCTGCTTCGTCGGGTTTTCCAGATCACCGACCAGATGAAACAGGTCGAGCAGGTCGCCTTCGCGGCCACGCAGGGGCTGTACGACCCGGTCAAGCGTGAATTCGTATCCGATGCCGAGCCTGAGCGCGAATTTGCCAACTCCCTGCTGCATGAGTCGCGTTATCTCAAGCTCCGTGCCGAATTGGCCATCGCGGTGGACGAGCTCGTCCGCCAGGTCGACCAGCGTACGACAAAGAACCTGACCATGGCCGGCGAACTCCTCCTGCGCTGGATCATCGCCGCCCTGGTTCTCCTGCTTGGCGCCGGCGTGGTCATGGTCTTCAGCTATGGCTACCTGAAAAAACATCTGCTGGCCCCGCTGACCGCGCTGCATCGCACGGCCACGGCGCTGGCCGAGAAGTCCTACAGCGAGCGCGTCGGCGACCTCAAGGGCGTCGAAGAGGTGCGATCGCTGGCGGCAACCATCGACAGCATGGCCGCGGCCATCGAGGCCGATATCGAGCAGCGGGAACTGGTTCAGCGCTCCCTGCGCCAGGCCAGGGCGCGAGCCGAAGTGGCCGCCGAAGCCAAGTCGATCTTCCTCGCCAACATGAGCCACGAGATCCGCACGCCGATGAATGCCATTCTCGGCATGGCCTACCTCGCGCTCAAGTCCGGCCTGTCGCCGCGCCAGCATGACTATGTGTCGAAAATCCACAACGCTGCCCGGTCGCTGCTCGGCATCCTGAACGATGTCCTCGATTTTTCGAAAATCGAAGCCGGCAAGGTCGAACTCGAGGCGGTTCCCTTCGATCTCGAGCTGGTTGTCCAGAACGCGCTGTTCATGGTCCAGCAAAAGGCCGAGGGCAAGCGGATCGAGCTGATCCTGGATTTCCAGCCGACCAAGAACCTGCATCATCTGATCGGCGACCCGCTGCGTCTCGGGCAGGTTTTCATCAACCTGCTGTCGAATGCCGTCAAATTCACCGAAACCGGCCATGTTCGCCTTGTGGTGGCCGAGCGCTCCTTCGATCGGACGTCGTCAACCATTACCTGTCGCGTCGAAGACACGGGCATCGGCATGACCGAAGAGCAGATCGGCCGTCTCTTCCAGGAATTTTCGCAGGCCGATGGCTCGACCACGCGGCGCTATGGTGGCTCGGGGCTCGGCCTGGCCATTTCGAAACGCCTGCTGGCGGCGATGGGGAGCGAGATTCGGGTGGAAAGCACGGTTGATCAAGGTAGTGTGTTCCATTTCGCCATGCAGTTGCAGCTGGATCCGACCGCGCCGGCGACGGGCGATGCAAGCTGCCAGATCGATTGTCTCCGCGCGCTGGTGGTTGACGATTATCAGCCGGCACGGGAAAGCATGGCCGCCATGTTGCAGGCGATGGGCTGCGCATCCGTCGAGCAGTCGCCGGGCGGGCTCGATGCGCTGGCCCGCCTGACCCGCAGCGCCGGTGACGAAGCGCCCTATGACTTGATGCTGCTCGACTGGCTGATGCCGGATCTGTCCGGTGGCGAACTGATCGAAGCCCTCCGTTCGCGGGGAATTGCCTTGCCCGAGAAAACGCTGGTGGTGTCCGTCTCGGATGCCTCCCTGTTGCGCCATGAGGTCGACCATGCCGGCGTCACGGATGTCGTCCAGAAGCCGCTGCTGCCCAGCGTACTGCGCCGGATTTTCTGTTCCGAACTGGCCATGGCCGATCCGGCACTGCGGCCGGATCAATTCGTTCCGCATCCGGGTTGCCTGCAAGGCATGTCGATCCTGCTGGTCGAGGACAACGAACTCAACCAGCAGGTGGCCGGGGAAATCCTCCGCGGCTGGGGGGCCAGCGTCGACGTCGCGGCGAACGGCAAGGTTGCCATTGAGCGTTTGCAGGTGGAGGGGGCTGAGCACTACGCGCTTGTCCTCATGGACCTGGAAATGCCGGTGATGGATGGCCGTGAAGCGACGCGCCGTCTACGCGACGAGGATCGCTTCCACGACCTGCCGATCATCGCGATGACGGCCAATGTGGCCGGTAGCTCAACGCAGGAAGGCCTGGTCAAAGGGGTGAATGGCTACATCACGAAGCCCTTCGAGCCGGAAGAGCTGCTGGCCATGGTGCAGCCCTATTGGCGCGGGCTGGCCGCGCTGCCGTTGGCGCCGCCCAATCCGGTTGAGGTTGATCGTGCTTTCGTGGCCGGCCTGTCGGCGATCCCGCAAATCGACTCGACGGTCCTCTTGCGACGCTTTGGCAGCCGCCTGCCCTTCCTCGCCAAAACCCTGCGGCGTTTTGTCGAGGATTGTCAGGGTTGGTCGGATCGCCTGGACACTACGTTGGCGCAGGGCGACCTTGAGACAGCGCAACGCCAGGTCCATACCCTCAAGGGACTGGCCGGCACGTTTGCCATGACCCGTTTGCAATCGGCATTGTATGATCTTGAAAATGTCATTAAGGGCGGGGTCGTCGAGCCGTTTGGGGAAATCGCCGAAGTGGATGCCCTGCTGCAACCCTTGCTGGCCGAATTGGGCCGGTTGCCGGCAACACTGTCGGAGGCCGGCGGTGTTGCGGACGGGCGACCGATCGAAGAGGTCATGAGCCAGTTGCGGGAATTGCTGGGCGGTGGCGACGGTGAGGCGGAAGAGGTTTGGCGCATGAACAAGGGGCGTCTGGTCGGCATGTATTCGCCCAGACAGGTGGCGGCAATTGATCACGCCATCGGGCAATGGGACTTCGATGAGGCGTTGCGCATTCTGAATGGAAGCAGCCAAGGCGGGAGCGGACAGTGACGAGAAGCGATGCGAGCATACTGGTGATTGACGATACGCCGGCCAATCTCAGCCTGCTCAATCAATTGCTGCGTACCCACTATCGGGTCAAGCTCGCCAACGGCGGTGCCAAGGGGCTGGATCTGGCCACGTCGGCCAGGCCGGACCTCATTCTGCTCGACATCATGATGCCCGACATGGACGGTTACGAAGTCTGCCGGCGCCTCAAGGCCGACCCGCTGACCGCGGCGATCCCGGTCATTTTCCTTACCGCCAAGTCGGGGGCCGACGATGAGGAATACGGCCTGGCGATGGGCGCGGTCGACTTCATCCGCAAACCTATTGCCCCTTCCGTGGTCCTGGCCAGAGTCCGGACCCATCTGCAAATCCGCACCTGGCAGACCTTTCTCGAAGACAAGAGCGCGTGGCTGCAAGGCGAGGTCGAACGCCGGGTGAACGAGGTCCTGCATCTTCAGGAAGCCACCATTCGTGTCATGGTCTCGCTGGCCGAGTTTCGCGACGAATGCACGGGGAACCACATCCGGCGGACCCAGGATTATGTCCGCCTGCTGGCCGAGTACCTGAGCAAGCAGGAACGGGATCGCGAGTTCCTTACCCCGGAGCACATCGATCAGATTGCCAAGGCCGCGCCTTTGCACGACATCGGGAAAATCGCCATTCCCGATCACATCCTGCTCAAGCCGGGGCGTCATACCCCGGAAGAGTTCGAAATCATGAAGACGCATTCCGTCAAGGGCGAGGGAATGCTGCTGCGTTCGCAACGCGAGTTGGGAGAGGAAAACCTGATGCTGCTGTTTGCAGCCCAGATTGCACGCGGCCATCATGAGCGCTGGGATGGTGCGGGCTACCCCGATCAACTGGCTGGCGATGCCATCCCCTTGCCGGCGCGGCTGATGGCGGTGGCCGATGTCTATGACGCGTTGCGCTCACGCCGTCCATACAAGCGTGCCTTTGACCATGCCGAAGCTGTCGAGATTCTGCGGGAAGGGAGGGGAAAGCATTTCGATCCCTTGTTGATCGACGCCTTCCTGGCGCTGGAAAAAACCTTCGATGAAATTGCCATCAAGCTTGCCGACGAGTGAGGTCAAGCTTCAAGAGATCACTTCGATATGCCTTTGAAACTACCTAAAACCTTCCTGATGAGCCTGCTGGCGGTCGTGGCTGCGCCGGCCAGCGCACTGGATCTCACCTGGTCGGGCTTTGGCACGATTGGCGTCGCACAGTCGGATCAGCCCTACAAATACCAGCGCTTCATCGACAATCACGGGACCTTCAAGCGCGACAGCCTGCTGGGTATCCAGCTCGATGCGCGTTTGTCGCAGCAATGGAGCGTCACGGTTCAGGGCAAGCTCGCCCCGTCGGATCATTCCGACACGGACTGGCAGGCTTCGCTGACCTGGGCCTTCTTGTCCTGGCGGCCGAGTGATGACTGGCTCATTCGGGCCGGAAAAATCCGCCTGCCGCTGATGCTCAATACCGAAAACAACGATGTGGGGGCGACCTTCGACGTGGCCCGCCTGCCCCAGGAAATTTATTCCATTTCCCCGCTGACCGATCTGGTTGGCGTTGGCGTGAGCAAAACCTGGTTCGGCGATGGCGTCGACTGGATTGCCGAGGCCTACAGCGGACAGATCAAGACCTACTGGCGCTACTACGGCCGGGAGATGAACCCGGAGAGTTCGTATCCCGGAAGCTGGTTCCTGGCCTATGACATCAAGAGTACCGGCTTGGTCCTGACTGCGCGCAGCCTGGACAACACCTTCCGCATTGGCGGGCATCGTGTCGAGGTGACGCGGGATGGCGCAAAGATCGGTCGCCCCATCGTGAAGGTTGGGCCGGCCTATCGTTTCGCTGATGAAGGCGGTGATGACAAAGTGATCATCCCCTTGGCGACGGTTGGCGCCAGTATTCTGCTACCCGCCAATATTCGGCTGATGGGGGAATACGCCTGGATCAAGATCGACAGTTCCAGCGAGGGTTTGAATCGCTGGGGGGGCTATCTTTCTCTCTCGAAGCGAATCGGCGCCTGGACGCCTTACGTATATTTCGCCAAGACAAAATCGCGGGAGCGGGCGCTCGACAAATACACGGAGATCAACAACAACGTGTTGCCGCCGCCATTTGGAGCGTCGCAAAAATTCATGGCAGACATCATCGTCCCCTACGACCAGTCGACCTGGGCCTTGGGAACGTCGTATCGCCTGACTTCGAGTTCCCTGTTGAAGGCTGAGTGGTCGCAGGTCAAGACCGGGGTGGCGTCCAGTCTGGTTGATGCGCCTTCGGGAACGGACAGCGGCAATCAGCGCATCAACGTCCTGTCGCTGTCCTACAACTTCATATTCTGAGCGCCTTGATCATGTTAGTCCGCCTGAGCCTCCTGATTCTCGCTCTGATGAGCGGGCTGGCCAGTGCCGCAGACGATTTGGTGATCATTGGCCATTCGGCGGTGCCGAAGGCGGACCGCGTTACCTTGCAGCGCCTGTTCAGTGGACGAATTGTCTCGATCAGCCAGCAATCGGTGATGCCGATCAACCTGCCGGCCGGACATCCAGCGCGGGATGAATTCCTGCAATGGATCATGGAACAGAACGAGGAGCAGTACACGGGCTACTGGCTGGTTCGTCGCTACGTGGGCAAGGGTTCGCCACCGCAGGAATTGGGCAGTATCGACGAGGTCGTGAAGTACATCGGTGCGACGCCCGGGGCTGTTGGCTACGTGCCTGCATCCAGGGTGCCGCCGGGCGGGAACGTGATTTTCCGGCGTTGAAACCCCCAATTTTATGCCGCTGTTTTGGCCTGAAAAGTCGCTAGCTTTTTTTTGCCGGAGTGATAAGCTGAAGCCGTGTTGTGGTTTGCAGCAAGCCCGGCACGATGTGGTTGTACCCGCTGCGCTGCTGGAGATTCTATGGCAGTTTTCAGAGGATTCATTTCTTGAGATTACCGAGTAGTACTCCGTAACGGCGAATAGCCGATTGCCCCAGCCGACAGAGCCGGGGTTGCAGTAACCGAAGCCCGTGCCTGAAACGCATGGGCTTCACGCTTTCAGGGATTCAATCAATGTCGATTCAGCGCCACGGCACCACTCGCCGTTATTCCGACAGCGTTTCATTCGGTGGCACGGTCTATCTCGTCGAGGTGCCGGCCACGCTTGACGCGGATATTGCCGGGCAGACCACCGATCTTCTGGCCAGCGTCGATCGACTGCTGGCGCAGGCGGGCAGCGACCGGACGCGCCTGTTGATGGTGACGATCTATCTGGCCGATATGGCCGACTATGACGCGATGAACGCGGTGTGGGATGCCTGGGTGCCGGAAGGGTGCGCACCAACGCGGGCCTGCGTCGAGGCGAAATTGTCCAATCCGAAATATCGGGTCGAAATGGTCGTGACCGCGGCGATCCGTCAGGAATGAACGTCGGCGCTGCAGTCGCAGCCCTGGCCGGCCGCGATCCAGCGGGCGACCAGGCGTTGGACCAGCGGTTCGACAAAGCCAGGCAGCCAGCCGAAATAGGCTCGCGGCGAGGCCAGCAGGCCGCAGCGATAGCGCTGTTCGGCGGCTGACCAGTGCAGGGCCGGGCACGGTCCCTTGGCCTGCAGGAAACGCAGGCGGGCTGCCGGACAGGTTTCCAATGCACAGCAGACGCCGCAGCCGTTACAGGGCTGGCCTTCGGCGGGCTTGGCCGGTGCGGCGGGATGGAGGTGAATGATCTGTTCTTGCACGTCGCGTAATGAACCATGTCTGGGCAAATTGATCAAACCCCTGCGTTATTTCGAAAGGAGCTGGCGATGACGAAATTGATGGCGGTGGTGATGGCGACCGTGTTTGCGCTGGGCAGCGTTTCCGCGCTGGCCTGTGGCGACAAGGCGAAGGAAGACAAGCAGATGAGTACGCCGACCAAGACCAGGACCTGACGGCTTGGTCTTTGCGCAAAGGCGGCCTTGGCCGCCTTTTTTCGTTTACGGCCGGGAGAGCAGCAGTTCGGGGTCGATCGGCGTGTTGTTGAGTATCACCGCCCAGTGCAGGTGCGGGCCGGTGGCACGGCCGGTGGCGCCGACGGCGCCAAGGGGTTCGCCTTTTCTCACCGCTTGTCCGGCGCGCACATCGGTACGCGACAGGTGCATGTAGGCCGTGATGAGCCCCTGGCCGTGGTCGATGAATACGGTGTTGCCGTTGAAGAAATAATCGCCGACGTTGGCGACTACGCCATCGGCTGGCGCCGTGACGGGGGTGCCGGTGCCGACGGCGACATCGAGGCCGGCGTGCGGATTGCGCGGCTGGCCGTTGAAGACGCGGCGCAGGCCGAAGCGCGAAGAGAGCGGGCCCTTGGCTGGGAGGGCGAAGTCGGTGGCGGGAACGGCGCCGGAAAAACGACGCTTGATGGCGTCGGTGGTTTCCTTTTCCCGTTCGATGCGGGCAAGGTCGTCGGGATTCGGCTCGACCTTGCGCTTGTCCTTGATGGTCAGGCGCTGCTCGGGATAATTCTTGATGCCGACGACGATGCGCATCGGTTTGACGGTCGACCGGAAAAAAACGCCAATTTCGAAATCCCCGGGCAGGGTGTCGAGCGGGATGCCGACGAGCGCGAACCAGTGTCCGTTGTTGCGCACCACGGCCAGCGGCTGTTCGCCCCAGCGGGCGGTGGGCGCGGCGCCCTCGGCCGGGCCGAGATCGACGACGGCGATGCCACCCGGGACCGGCGAATGCCGTGGCAGGGCGAAGGCGGAGACGGTGTAGCCAAGCAGGAGGGCGAAGAGGAGTCGGGACAGTTTCATGAGCTTTGCCGGGCGGCCCACCACAGGCGCAGGCGGAGCCCGATTTCGCTGGTGTAGCCGACGGTGGTGGAACGGATGTCGCCGTCGGGGCCGACGATGACGTAGGCGGGAACGCCCTGGAAGCCGTATTGGCGGAAGAGGGAGCCCTCGGGATCCGCGACGGTGGGCCAGGCATGCGAGCGTTGGCGCAGGGTTTCAGCGACTTTGTCCGACGGGCCGGATTGCATGGCGACGGTGATCATCGGCCAATCCTGGCCGACGTTGTCGATGCTGCCGGCCGTTGCCTTGCAGACGCCGCACCAGTCGGCCCAGAAGTAGATGAGCAGGGGTTGGCCGGGGTGTTCGCGGCGCCAGGCGGCGAGGTCGAAGGGCTGGCCATCGGTCTGCTGGCCGGCGAACTGCGGGGCCGGGCCGCGCGGCGTATCGCGCATCTGCCAGGCCTGGAAAGCGGCGAAAAGGACGATGAAAATCAGCCCTTCGAGCGCCCATTGGCGCCAGCGTGGCGCCGGCTTGCCGGCGGGCGGGGTCTCGGTCAAGCGGTCGCCCGGCTTACAGGCGCTCGGCCTTGAAGGTGTTGCACTGGTTCATGTCGCCGCTTTCAAAGCCGGCTTTGAACCAGCGGACGCGTTGCGCCGAGCTGCCGTGCGTGAAGCTCTCCGGCACGATGCGGCCTTGTGCCTGCTGTTGCAGGCGATCGTCGCCGATGGCCGAGGCGGCGGTCAGCGCGGCTTCGAGGTCGCCCGGTTCGAGGACGCCCTTCATGGTATCGGTGCGCTTGCCCCAGACGCCGGCCAGGCAGTCGGCCTGCAGTTCCATGCGCACGGACAGCGCGTTGCCCTCGGCCTTGCCGACGCGCTGGCGGGCCTGATGCACCTTGTCGGCGATGCCGAGCAGGTTCTGCACGTGGTGGCCGACTTCGTGGGCGACAACGTAGGCCTGGGCGAATTCGCCGGGCGCCTTGAAGCGGTCCTTGAGCTCGCGGTAGAAGGCGAGGTCGATGTAAACCTTGTGGTCGCCCGGGCAGTAGAACGGGCCCATGGCCGTCTGGCCGGTGCCGCATGCGGTCGGCGTGGCGCCGGTGAACAGCACGAGACGCGGGGCTTCGTACTGCTTGCCGTTCTGGCGGAAGGCATCCGTCCACACGTCCTCGGTCGAGGCCAGGACCTTGGAGACGAAGCGGGCCGTTTCGTCGTTGGCCGGCGGTTTGTGGGCGACCGGGGCTTCCTGGCGGGCGAGCGGGGTCTGCTCGATGAAGCCGAGCAGGGTCATCGGGTTGATGCCGGTGAAGTAGCTGACGACGAGCGCCAGCACGATGCCGCCAATGCCGACGCCGCCGCGACCGATGCCGCCACCGCCGCCCCGGCGGTCCTCGATGTTGTCGCTCTCGCGGTAGTCGTCCATGCGCATGGCGGTTTTTCCTTAGCGGTATTGATTGATGGCGTCGCGGGTTTCGAGCGCGACGCGGCGGGCGGCTGCGGCAAATTGGTCGTCCTTGCCGGCATAGAGGATGGCACGCGACGAGTTGATCATCAAGCCGGTGGCATTTCCTGTGCGGCCGGCCTTGACCGTAGCCTCGATGTCGCCGCCCTGGGCGCCGATGCCTGGGACGAGCAGCGGAACGTCGCCGACGATCTCGCGGACGCGGGCGATTTCGGCCGGGAAGGTGGCGCCGACGACGAGGCCGATCTGGCCGCTCGTGTTCCATTCGCCGGAGGCCAGACGGGCGACGCGCTCGTAAAGCTTTTCGCCGCCGACGTCGAGGAATTGCAGGTCGGAGCCGCCGGGGTTGGACGTGCGGCAGAGCAGGATGACGCCCTTGTCCGGGTAGGCTAGGTAGGGCTCGACCGAGTCGCGGCCCATGTACGGATTGACCGTCACGGCGTCGGCCTTGTAGCGCTCGAAGGCTTCGACGGCGTATTGCTCGGCGGTCGAGCCGATGTCGCCGCGCTTGCTGTCGAGGATGACGGGGATGCCCGGATGCTTCTCGTGGATGTGGGCGATCAGCGCTTCGAGCTGGTCTTCGGCGCGACGGGCGGCGAAGTAGGCGATCTGCGGCTTGAAGGAGCAGACGAGGTCGGCCGTGGCGTCGACGATGGCGGCGCAGAATTCGAAGATGGCGTCGTCGCGCCCCTTGAGGTGGGCGGGGAACTTGGCCGGGTCGGGGTCGAGGCCGACGCAGAGGAGCGAGTTGTTCTTTTGCCAGGCGGCGTTCAGTTGGTCGATGAAGGTCATGCGGCGTCCTTGGGCTTGTCAGACGGTAGATAGCGGGCGAATTTCTCGGGCAGCAGGCAGTTCTGCAAGCTGCGCTGGGTGAAGATGAAGCGGCCGTCGCAGACGAAGCCGAGTTGCTGCCAGTCGACCTCGCGGTTGAGCATCATGGTGCATTCGATGAGGTCGCGGCGGGCGATGCGTGTTTTCTTCGGGAAGAGGGCGAGGATGGCGCCGTCGAAGCTGTTGCAGTCGTGCAGGAAGAAGGGCTCCGGCTTGCGCGTGCGGCCATTGACGTAGATGCGCGGCAGTTCGGTGACCGGAAAGGCGCGGCCCCATTGCCACCAGTTGCTTTCGTCGAAATGGCGGACGCGGCGGGCGAGCAGCTCGTCCTTGTGCTTGTCGAGGTGCGGGTGCTTGATGCCGTAGAGCATGCGGCGCGTCTCGCCGGTTTCCACGGTCTTCGAGAAGACGAATTCCATGTTGCCCTTGGGGTGGGCGAAGAGGTGGTCGGCCCCGGAGACGGCGCCGACCTTGACCGAAAACACGTCGGCGAAGCGCACGCTGTGATCGTCGCGCAGGAACATGAGCTGGCCGTCGGCTTCGACGAACAGGCGACCGTCGGCCATGCGCCGATCCGTCCTGCCTTTTTCGAAACGGAAAATGGCGCAGTTCGGCGTGGCCCCATCGAAAACGCGAACGTCGCCGGTTTCGAAAAAGTGCGTGATGCTGCCCTGCTCGTAGAGCCAGCGATTGAGCTTGCGGGCGGCCGTCAGCTTGATGAATTCGCGCGGCACGATGAAGACCAGCTCGCCGCCTGGCTTCAGGTGCTGGATGCACTTCTCGATGAAGAACAGGAAGAGGTTGCTGCGCGCATCGAAAAATTTCGATTTCAGGCGTTTTTTGGTGTTGACCGTCACATCCTGAAAACGGACGTAGGGCGGGTTGCCGATGATGGTGTCGAACTGCTCGCTGAGCGGGTAGTCGAAGAAATCGCGAACCAGGGCGCCTTCCGGCGCCACGCGCGTGTCGACCTCGATGCCGATGCAGTCGGCCTGCCGCGCCTTCAGGGCGTTGAAGAAGGCGCCGTCGCCGGCCGATGGCTCCAGCGTCCGGCCCTTGTTCTGGCAGAGGTCGAGCATGAAGGCCACCACGTCGGGTGGCGTGAAGACCTGGCCGAGTTGTTCGACGTCGCGCGCCATGTCAGTCCGGCTTCTGGCTCGGCTCAGCGGGCGCCGGCGTGGCCTCTCTCGCCTTCTTTTCCCAGTAGCGCGTGTTCTTGCTCTCGTCGGCGAAGCGATAGCGGCCCGCGAGTTCGCAGCCCTTCATGCCCGGGTTGCACTTCAGGTTGTTGATCTTCAGGCAATGATCATTGACCTCGTGCGGGCAGCCCCATCCACCTCCCATGGCCTTAGCCCGCCTTGCCCCAGGAGTCCTTGAGCGTGACCGCGCGGTTGAAGACCGGGGCGCCCGGCTTCGAGTCGACGCGGTCGGCGACGAAGTAACCGTGACGTTCGAACTGGAAGCGTTCTTCGGGCTTGGCATCGCGCAGGCAGGCTTCGAGCTGGGCGGTGATGGTCCGGCAGGATTCGGTGTTCAGGTCGTCGAGGAAATCGCGCTCGAGATCGGGGGCGTCGCCTTCGCGGCGGGCACCCGGCGCCGGCACCTTGAACAGCCGGTCGTAGAGGCGGATTTCGGCCTGGTAGGCGTGCGCAGCCGAGACCCAGTGCAGGTTGCCCTTGACCTTGACGCTGTCGGCGCCCGGCGTGCCGGACTTGGTGTCGGGCAGGTAGTTGCAATGGACGGCGATGACCTTGCCGTTGGCGTCCTTGTCGCAGCCCGTGCATTCGACGACGTAGCCGTAGCGCAGGCGCGCCATGTTGCCGGGGAAGAGGCGGCGGAAGCCCTTTTCCGGCACTTCCTGGAAGTCCTCGCCCTCGATCCACAATTCGCGGCTGAAGGGCACGGCGCGCTGGCCGAGTTCCGGGTGCAGCGGGTGGTTCGGCGCGAAGCACTCCTCGACCTGGTCTGCCGGGTAGTTGTCGATGATGAGCTTGATCGGGTCGAGCACGGCGATGCGGCGCAGGTCGGATTCGTTCATGACCTCGCGCATGGCGTCTTCGAACAGCACGTAGTCGATCAGCGAATCGTTCTTCGAGACGCCGATGCGCTCGGCGAACAGGCGGAAGCCGTCGGCCGAGTAGCCGCGACGACGGGCGCCGACCAAGGTTGGCATGCGCGGGTCGTCCCAGCCGGAAACATGCTTCTCTTCAACCAGCTGGATCAGCTTGCGCTTGGACAGCACGACGTAGGTCAGGTTGAGGCGCGAGAACTCGATCTGCTGCGGCAACGGCCGCTGCATCAGGCCAGCTTCGGCCAGGCGTTCGAGCAGCCAGTCGTAGAACGGGCGCTGGTCTTCGAATTCGAGCGTGCAGATGGAGTGCGTGATGTTTTCCAGCGCATCCTCGATCGGGTGGGCGAAGGTGTACATCGGGTACACGCAGTACTTGTCGCCGGTGTTGTGGTGCGTGGCGTGGCGGATGCGGTAGATGGCCGGGTCGCGCAGGTTGATGTTGGGCGCTGCCATGTCGATCTTGGCGCGCAGAATGTGCGTGCCATCGGCGAATTCGCCGGCCTGCATGCGCTTGAACAGATCCATGCTTTCGGCCACCGAGCGGTCGCGGAACGGCGAGTTCTTGCCGGGCTGGGTCAGCGTGCCGCGGTTGGCGCGCATTTCGTCGGCACTCTGGCTGTCAACGTAGGCGTGGCCGGCGGCGATCAGCGCCTCGGCCGCCTGCAGCATCCAGTCGAAATAGTTGGAGGCGTAGTAGAGATTGGTTTCGCCGTCCTTCTCCCACGAGCAGCCGAGCCATTTGACAGCATCGACGATGGAATCGACGTATTCCTGGTCTTCCTTTTCCGGGTTGGTGTCGTCGAAACGCAGGTGGCAGCGGCCGCCGTATTGGTCGGCCAGGCCGAAGTTGAGCAGGATGGATTTGGCGTGGCCGAAATGCAGGTAGCCGTTCGGCTCGGGCGGGAACCGGGTGCGCAGCTTGGCCGGGTCGAGCGGTGCGGCGGCGTGGTCGGCGGCAATGCCGGGGTGGCCGGCCCAGTGGCGCTGGGCGTGCTTGCCGGCAGCGAGGTCGGCTTCGACGATGTTCTTGATGAAATTGGCGGCGGGGGCGACTTCGGGTTTGTTGGGGCTGCTCACGGTAAAACCTCTGATTTCAATCACGCCATTTTAACGGTTGGCACCCGGAAACCGCTAAAATTCAGCGCATGTCCGCGATGCACAATTTATCCGCCCTGAATTTCCTGGCTGTCGGCTTCGGCGCGGCGCTCGGTGCCTGGGCGCGCTGGTTCCTCGGCCTGGCCTTGAATCCGCTGTTCATCGCCCTGCCGCTCGGCACCCTGGCGGCCAATGTGATCGGCGGTTACCTGGTGGGCGTGGCGGTCGGCCTGTTCCACCTCAACACGCATTTTCCGCTGGCCTGGAAGCTGTTTGCCATCACCGGCTTCCTCGGCGGCCTGACGACCTTCTCGACATTCTCGGCCGAAGTCGTCGAACGCCTGCTGGCCGGCCAGCCTGGCTGGGCCATCGGTCTGGCCTCGGTGCATCTGGCTGGATCGTTGACAGCCACCTACCTGGGTTTGATGACGGTCGGCGCGACGCGCATCTGGTCCTGATCGCGCGACCCATTTTCATTTTGGTGTTTTTTTCCGGTTGACCGTGAGATACCGGGGCGGACGCCGTCCCGGTGTTCGATTGTGAGATATCCGACAGAGTCTCCGGGGATGGCTGCCGCGCAATGCGGTGCGTGTCGATAAGGCATTGATTTTTAAGATTTGCGTTGCCTGGCACTATCTCTGCAACGGATTGGGGACAACAAGCAAAAAGCCGTATCCCAACCCCAATCTGTAACGGAGAAAACCATGGAAACCATCACGAAGCCACCGGTTACGCGTGAGGCGGCGTTGCGCATTGCGCTGGCGGCGCGGGCGATGCCCAATGCCAGTCTGCCGGCCTTGATCAAGTTGTTGCAGCGTCGCCTGGGCGACGAGATCGACGAGGAAACCTTGCGCCAGGTTACCGTCACGATGCTCAAGACGGGTTTCGCCAGCGCCGATGGCGAGGAGGACGGCGAGGATATCGGCATCGGCCTCGAGTCGATGAAGCTGGCGGTGCGCATCCTGTGGGGCGAAACGCAGGGCGACGATTCGCTGCCCAAGATCGAATCCTACGAGGATGGCGAGATGCCGGGCTCGGTGCGCGTCGCCATTGCCTCGGACAAGGGCGACCTGCTCTCCGGGCATTTTGGTTCCTGTTTGCGCTTCCTGGTTTATCAGGTGTCGCCGACGGAAATCCGGCTGGTCGATATCCGCGACACGATGGATGCCGAGTTCGCGCCGGACAAGAACCTGTGGCGCGCCCAGCTGATCGGCGATTGTCACGTCTGCTACGTCGTGTCGATCGGCGGACCGGCTGCCGCCAAGGTGATCCGCGCCGACATCTACCCGATCAAGGTGCCCGAGGGCGGGCCGGCGCTCGACATCCTGAAGCCCTTCCAGGTGGCCATGGTCGAATCGCCGCCGCCCTGGTTGCTGAAGATTCTCGGCGTTTCGGCCGAGAAGCGCCTGAAGAATTACAGCGCCGCCGAGATCGACGAGTGAGTCAGCCGGCGACCTTTTCCATCTGGTCGGGGTCGAGGCCGACGAGGGTCGTGATCGTCCCTTCGTCGCCGTTCCACCAGACGGCTACCCAGGCGGCGCCGTCGTCGTCGATGCGCTCGACCTCGCAGCGCGAGCCGACCATGTCCATGAACATCTCGAGCTGGTCTTCGTCCATGTCGCGGTCGGTGGTGACGCTGAGCACGCGGACGGTGTCGCCGATGGTGACGGTCTGGCCCGTGCGGTCGAGGGTGGTGGCTGGCATGGCGGACTCCGTGAGCTGGGGTGAAGTTTCGGGCCGTGTCGCAAAGTCGACGTCGGCCCCGTGTTTCAGCGGTGGCGTGCAACTGGCGTGCCACCCCGTTTTTCAGTCATCTTGAAGGGGAGTAAACATGAACAAAATCGGCCTGTTTTTCGGTACCGAAACCGGTACCACCCGCCTGATAGCCAAGAAAATGCAGAAGAAGATCGGCGACGAGCTGTGCGACAAGCCGGTCAACGTCAACCGCATCACGCCGGACGAAATGCTCAAGTACGACGCGCTGATTCTCGGCACGCCGAGCTACGGCGTCGGGGAAATTCCCGGCAACGGCGTTTCCGGCTGCTTCGAGCCGAACTGGGCGGAGTTCTTCGCCAAGATGCCGGAAAAGCCGGATTTCTCCGGCAAGCGCATCGCTTTCTTCGCGCTCGGCGCGCAGGAGCGTTACGCCGACCGCTTTTGCAGCTCGCTGCTGCCGCTGGTCGAGACCTTCAAGGCTTGGGGCGCCGAGATCGTCGGCGACTGGCCGACCGATGGCTACACCTTCGAGCAGTCGGCCGCCGTGGTCGATGGCCGTTTTCTCGGGCTGATCATCGACCAGCGTACGCAGGGCATGTTCACCGACGAGCGCATCGACGCCTGGGTGGCGCAGGTCACGCCGCTGCTGGCGGAGAAACTGACCGCCGAGGCCTGAGTCTCAGACGACGTAGAACAGGATGGCGATGAAGTGCATGAGGCTGCCGGCGATCACGAACAGGTGCCAGATGCCGTGCCAGTGCCGGAAGCGCTCGTCGAAGGCGAAGAAGATGATGCCGACGGTGTAGAACACGCCGCCGGCGGCCAGCCAGAGGAAGCCGGCCAGCCCCAGGCTGGCCAGCAGCGGCTTGATGGCGACGAGCACGATCCAGCCCATGACGGCGTAGATGACGAGCGACAGGACGCGCGCTTCCGAGCGCGGCTTGATTTCCTGCAACATGCCGCCGATGGCCAGCGCCCAGACAATGCCGAACAGCCACCAGCCCCACGGGCCGCGCAGGCTGATCAGGCAGAACGGCGTGTAACTGCCTGCGATGAGCAGGTAGATCGACAGGTGGTCGAGCTTTTGCAGGACGCGTTTGAGCGGGCCGCGCACGCTGTGGTAGATGGTCGAGATGCTGTAGAGCAGCACGAGCGTGATGCCGTAGACGACCACGCTGGCCGTGCTCAGCGCGTCGCCGCGGGCCGTGGTGGCGACGACCAGCCAGATGGCGCCGCTCAGCGCGAGCAGCGCGCCGAAAAGGTGGGTCCAGGCGTTGAAGCGTTCGCCGTGGTACATCGGGCGGGCTGGTCGCTAGAACTGCGGTACCAGCGTGACTTCCATGAGATAGCTTTCCAGCTGCCGGTCGTAATCCTTCAGATGGTCGAGCAGGGTCTGGTGAATGCGGTCGATGCCCTCGATGGCGAGAATGCAGTTGCCGTCTTCCGAAAAGATGACGCGGATCGCCTTGAGTTGCTTGGCAATCTCGATGTGCGCCTGGTTGTGTGCGATGCGATGCTCGGCGGGGACGTGCTCCTCCATGAACATCGATTCGATGAGGTTGTGCTTGAGGGTGCTTTCCACGAAGCTGCGGATCAGCAGCTCGATGTTGCCGTGGCAGATCACGTGCCGGGTGGGATTGCAGTCAGCGCAGTTGCTGATGATGCCGCGCTGCGTACATTCGGCGCGGATGCGTTCGATCAGGCCGAGCATGTGCTCGTGGTCCCGACGAATTCGTTCGACTGCAATTTCCCCTACCGTTGCCATGAGGTCATTTCCTTTCAAGAAAATGTGGCGATGCGATCATGCGGTCAGTTGTTACGAAGTTTTCCCCGCATTTCGATGCAGAGAGTCGACTTAGTGTCATTTTCTCGAAAAACAGTTCAATACGAAAAGCCGGGGCGACCAACTCGAACCCGAGCTTCTGGGTTGAGGCGCGAATTTTAGCGCTCAAGCGATTCGAAGCTGTGTAAAGAATTTCATATTTGGCCATTTTTTCCGGTTGACCGTGCGATTCGTCCCCGGGTCAATCTGCCGCTTTGCCAGACAGGAGCAGCGTTCGCAGCGCTTCGCTCAGGTCGCGGTCGAGCGTCCCGACGCCCTTGATGACGAAGATGCCGCCATTGCGCCACAGCGTTCGGGCGTCGGCCAGCGACTCGCCGCTTTGCGGGTTCAGCACGCGAACATCGAGCAGCACTTCCGTGCCGCCTTCGACGATGACCGGCAGGCCGATGCTCAGCCGTGGCCCGAGTTCGCGCACGACGATGAGGAGCAGGCGAGCCGGCACGGGGGGTGTGTTGCGGGCGAGGCGGATGAGTTCGGCGTCGCCGGGGGGCGGCGTATCGGATGGCAGGCGATGGATCGCCGTCGTGCCGAGGCAGCTGGTGTGGCTCAGGAAATCCTCGATGCCGCGCAAGGCGGCGGCCTCGCGCAGGGCGGGCTCCTTCTGGTCCGGCCGCCACTGCGGACCCCAATAAACGACGGTCGGCAAGCTCGCCTGACCGGCCTGGCAGAGCGGGGCGGCAGGCCGCATCCCGGTCGTTTCGACCCGGGTGGTGGCGCAACCGGCGAGCAGTGCCAGGGCCAGAAGGGCGGCCAGCCGGCCTATTGGTTTGCGGCGAGCCATTTCTTCACTTTGCCGACCTGAGCGCCCTTCGGTCCGACGGGTGAGGTGAAGTAACTCGCCAACTCGCCCTTCGCATCGAATTTCTTCAAGCCGTCGGGGGCGGTCAGGCTCAGGCCATACAACTCGGCGTAGGCTTCGGCCGGTTCGTCCGGCCAGTGGGAATCGACATGGCTGCCCAGTCCCGTGCCTGAAATCTTGATGCCATTGCTCTCGATGACGGCGACAAATTCGGCCAGGCGCAGGGTCATCTCGACCTTGTTGCCACTCGACACCTTGATGGTGAGCATGGTCGCCGCTTCCGCTGCGGTGGCTGTTTCGGTCTCCTTTTGCGTCGCAGCGCGGGCGTCGAGCGGTGCGAGCAGCGCTTCGGCTGCGGCCAGCCAGGCATCCTGAGCTGTTTCGGCATCGGCGTCGGCATAGGTGCTGCCGGCCGGCAAGGCCTTGCCGGCGGCGATGCGTTTGGCGATGGCACTGCGGGCGGCGGGCAGGGCCAGCTTGAGTTTGCTTCCCGCCGCCGCGCTATCGGCGGCCGTCGGGTTCTCCGGCAGGGAGCTCAACTTCTTGGTCAATTCACCGAGTTTGGCCTGGGCGTCGAGAATGGCCGTCTGGTAGGCGGCCTCCCTGGCGTTCGCGGTCCCGGGCGTTGATAGGGAGGTCAGAATGGCTTTGTTGTAGTTCGCCGTGGCCGTTTGCAGACTTTCGAAGGCGGTGGTATCGGCATTGTCCTTCTGGACCCTTTTCTCTTCCGCCAGACGCTGGGGCAGGGCTTCAACGGCATGGCCGACTTCGTGCGACAGGATGTTTTCGCTCGGCGAGCCGGCCACGCGCTGGCCGCCAAATTCGGTGTGGCTGCCACCGGCATCGTAATCGGTGTCGAGATCGAAGGCTTCGCTGGCGATTTCGATGCGATCCTGGCGCTGGCCGCTCGTGCTGTCCATTTGCTGCTTGAACAACCCGGCGGCATCGGCCGAAAACTCCGACGTCTTGCTGACCCGCCGCAACTCGACGCCCTTGATGGCGGCCCGCTCGGCCGTCGGAATGCGGGCCAGGGCGCGTTTCATCTTCTCCAGTTCCGGCCCCGTCCATTGGGCGTCCTCCGAATCCGTGACGGCCAACAGACCATAGGTTGCGACGAGTTCGGCCTTGAGGGCGGCAATTTTTGGATCGGGTACGGTGTCATCGCGCTGGACCAGGTTGCCGGACAGCGCGCCGACCGCATTCTGCTGGGTTACATGCACCAGTTCGTGGGCGAGCAGGCGGCGACCAGCAGAGGATGCCGGTTGATATTCGCCGCTGCCGAAAACGACGTGATGCCCGACCGTGTAGGCGCGGGCCGAGATGGCGGCAGCCGATTCGGCAGCGCTTGCGTCGTCGTGGATGCGCACTTTGGCCAAGTCGTGGCCGAGGCGAGGCTCCATGAATTGCCGGGTGGCCGCATCGAGTGGCTGGCCGGACGCGGCGAGGACGGCGTCGACCGTGGCCGGGACCGGCATTTGGCTGTGGGAAGCCGCTTCGAGACGCGTTGGCGACAGCCGGGCCGGCGGCAAATCCGACGGGTTCGCCAGTTGCGACGACCAGTCGTCGGCCTGCCGTTCGCAGGCGTCCCCCGGTGCATTGGTCACCCGCTTGGCCTGGAGGTGCCGGCCGTGCTGCGGGTGAATGGCGAATTCGCGCAAATCATGGGTGCCGGCAGCCGTTGCCGAACCCGGCTGCGGCGGGCGAATGGCCTCTGCCGCCTTGGGTGGGCGGGGTGATCTGTGGCGAGCGGTGTCGTGCGCGAATGCATGCATGCTTCGTCTCCTTGCCTGGACGCATCTTATATGACCATGGCGTTGGTGAACGGTTCGCCCGCGATTTTCATGCGACTTCGCTGGGCGGAGGCATCGACGCGTTAAAATCGCACGCCCGAATTGCCGTTTGCCTGAATGAGACCCGAGAAGCCCGCCCGCCGTTCCGATTCGCTTGAGACCGTCTGCCTGAGCAGCGATCTGAAACGCCTGCGCGGCCTGCAGCGCGAACTTTCACGGTCAACCGGAAAAAATCGCGAAAAACAAAATGCGGAGCTGCTGGCTTTCGTCGAGCGTTCGCGGTCGGCGGTGGCCGAGCGCCGGGCGCGCCTGCCGAAACCGGAATTTCAGGCCGACTTGCCGGTCAACGAGCGGCGCGCCGAAATCGCCGAGCTGATCGCCCAGCATCAGGTCGTCATCGTCTGCGGTGAAACCGGATCGGGCAAGACGACGCAGTTGCCGAAAATCTGCCTCGATCTCGGGCTCGGTGCACGGGGGCTGATTGGCCACACGCAGCCGCGCCGGCTGGCCGCCCGCTCGGTCGCTACGCGGCTGGCGCAGGAGTTGAAGACGCAAGTCGGCGCTGGCGTCGGCGTCAAAATTCGCTTCCAGGACCGGACGACGCCGGAAAGCTGGGTCAAGCTCATGACCGACGGCATCCTGCTCGCCGAATCGCAGTCCGACCCCTACCTGAACGCCTACGAGGCGATCATCATCGATGAGGCGCACGAACGCAGCCTGAACATCGATTTCCTGCTCGGCTACCTCAAGCAGTTGCTGGCCAAGCGGCCGGACCTCAAGGTCATCATCACCTCGGCAACCATCGACGCCGAGCGCTTCTCGCAGCATTTCAGCCTGCATGGCAAGCCGGCGCCGGTGATCGAGGTTTCCGGCCGGCTTTATCCGGTCGAGGTGCGTTACCGGCCGGTTGAAGATCTGGAAAAGAAGGACGACGAGCGCGATCTCTACGACGCCATCGTCGATGCCGCCGATGAAGTGGCGCGTTTGGGCAGCGGCGACATCCTCGTCTTTCTGCCTGGCGAGAGGGAAATCCGCGAGGCGGCGGAGGCCTTGCGCAAGCACGCGCTGGCTCGGCCAGGGCTGTCTTCCGCTCACGCCCCGGAGATCCTGCCACTCTTCTCGCGCCTCTCTGCATCTGATCAGGACCGCATCTTCAAGCCCTCGGGCGGCCAGCGGCGCATCGTGCTGGCCACCAATGTGGCGGAAACCTCGCTCACCGTGCCGGGCATTCGTTACGTCATCGACACCGGACTGGCGCGGGTCAAACGCTATTCGTACCGCAACAAGGTCGAGCAGTTGCAGATCGAAAAGGTCTCGCAGGCCGCAGCGCGGCAGCGGGCCGGGCGTTGCGGCCGGGTCGCGGCGGGCGTCTGCATCCGGCTGTACGACGAGCTGGATTTCAACGCTCGGCCACCGTTCACCGACCCGGAAATCCTGCGTTCCAGCCTGGCAGGCGTCATCCTGCGCATGAAGTCGCTGCGCCTGACCGACGTCGAAAGCTTCCCGTTTATCGAACCGCCGCCGGCCAAGGCCATCGCCGATGGCTACGCGCTGCTGCAGGAACTCGGCGCGCTCAACGACGACAATGTCCTGACGCCCATCGGTGCCTCGCTGGCCAAGCTGCCGCTCGACCCGCGCATCGGCCGCATGCTCGTCGCAGCGCGCGATCTCGGCTGTCTCAAGGAAGTCATGGTCATCGCCGCCGGCCTGTCGGCGCAAGATCCGCGCGAACGGCCGCAGGAACGTCAGCAGGCAGCCGACGAAAAGCACAAGCTGTTCGCCGACGAGAAGTCGGAATTCCTTGGCTGGTGGAAGCTGTGGAAGTGGTTCCAGAATGCCGTCGAGCACAAGAAGTCGAACAAGCAGCTGATCGACAACTGCCACGCTCATTTCCTGTCTTATTTGCGAATGCGCGAGTGGCGCGAGGTGCATGGGCAGTTACACGCGATGGTCACCGAGCTCGGCTGGAAGGAAAGCGAACTGCCCGGCACCTACGACGCCATCCACCAGGCGCTGCTCGCTGGCCTGTTGGGCAATCTCGGCTGCAAGGCCGACGAGTCCGGCTTCTACCTCGGCGCGCGCGGCATCCGTTACCTGATCCACCCGTCGTCGCCACTGCAAAAAAAGGCCGGCAAGTGGATCATGGCGGCCGAGATCACCGAAACGACGCGCCTCTTCGGCCGTTGCGTCGCCCGCATCGAACCAGACTGGCTGGAGAAAGTGGGCGCTCACCTTATCAAGCGCCAGTACTTCGACGCGCACTGGGAAAAGAAGTCGATGCAGGTCTCGGGCTGGGAGCGGACGACGCTCTACGGCGTGGTCATCAACCCGAAGCGGCGCATTCATTACGGCCCGATGGCGCCGGCCGAATCGCGTGAAATCTTCATCCGCCAGGGGCTGGTCAGCGAGGAAATCGACGAGGCTTTCGCCAAGCGCTGGCCGTTCTTCCAGCACAACCAGCGGCTCATCCGCGAGATCGAGCACCTCGAACACAAGCAGCGCCGGCAGGATGTGCTGGTCGATGACGAGCTGATTTTTGCCTTCTACGACTCAATCATTCCCGAAGGCATTCACAACGGCGCGACCTTCGACAACTGGCGCAAGGAAGCCGAGCGCGAGACGCCGAAGCTGCTCTATTTGTCGAAAGACGACCTCATGCGTCACTCGGCGGCCGGCGTAACGACCGAGGCCTTCCCGCATCACCTCAAGGTCGGCGGCGTCGATTACACGCTGAGCTACCACTTCGAGCCGGGTTCGCCGCGCGACGGCGTGACGCTGACCCTGCCGCTCGCCCAGCTCAACCAGATTCCCGTACTGCGCATGGAGTGGCTGGTGCCCGGGCTGCTCAAGGAAAAGCTCGTCCAGCTCATCAAGACGCTGCCGCAGAAGATCCGGGCGAAGGTCGTGCCGGTGCCCGAGTTCGTCGAAGAGTTCATCGCGGCGATGGCCGGCAACGAAAAGAAGATGAATCAGGGTCTGATCACGCCGCTCATCGACTACATCCTCGAAGCGCGCGGCCTCAATGCGCGCGGCTGGGCAGTGACGCCCGATTCCTTCAGGCCCGACGCGCTGCCCGCCCACTTTTCGATGAACTACAAGCTCATTGACGAACACGGCCGCCAGCTCGACATGAACCGCAGTCTCGTCGCCCTGCGCGCCGAGTGGGGGCGCGAAGCGAAACAGGAATTTGCCGAACTGCACGAAACGCCGTCCGAATTCACCAATCTGACCGACTGGACTTTTGGCGAGTTGCCCGAACTCATGGAAGTCCCGGTCGCCGGCCAGACCGTGCTCGGCTACCCGGGCCTGACCGACGACGGCGAGAGCGTCAGCCTCAAAGTCTTCGATTCGGCCGAGGAAGCCGCCGAGGCGCACCGCGCCGGCTTGCGCCGCCTGTTCATGCTGCAGTTCCGCGATCAGGTGAAGTATTTCGACAAGAACATTCCTGGCCTGAGCCAGATGGCCATGCAGTACATGGCGCTGGGCAGCGCCGACGACCTCAAGAACCAGATCGTCGCCCTGACCTTCGAGCGCGCCTGTCTGACCGAACCGCTGCCGACGACGCCGGATGCCTTCAAGCGCCGTTGCGGCGACAGCAAGGCGCGGCTCGGGCTAATCATGCAGGAAGTCTGCCGGCTGGTCGGCACCGTGCTGACCGAATGGCAGGCCGTGACCAAGAAACTGCCGGCCTTCAAAGCACAGGCCGCCGCCGTGGCCGACATCGAGGCGCAAATCAAGCGCCTGATGGGCAAGAATTTCGTGACCGACACGCCTTTCCAGCGCCTGCAGCACTATCCGCGCTACTTCAAGGCCTGCGTGGTGCGTCTCGACAAGCTCAAGGCCAACCCGGGGCGCGATGCCCAACTGATGGCCGAATACGTGCCGCTGTGGACCAACTACGAACGCCGCGCCATCCAGCTCGCCAAACTCGGCACGCTCGATCCGCAGGTCGAACAGTTCCGCTGGCTGCTTGAGGAATTGCGCGTCGGGCTGTTCGCGCAGGAACTGCGGACGCCGGTGCCGGTGTCGAGCAAGCGCCTGCAAAAACAATGGGAAGGAATCAAGAATGGGTGATGTCATGCTCGCGCTGGCGCGGACCTTCGCCAACCTCAAAAGCGGCAAGGTCTGGCTCTATGTCCTGACCCCGGCGCTGTTCTCGTTGTTGCTGACCATCGCGCTGGCCGTCTGGGGCCTGGGCTGGATGGTGCAGCAGATGATGGATTACCCGCCGATGACCCTGCTCGTCGGCTGGGGCTTGGTCTGGCTGGCGCACATCCTGGCCTATCTCGGCGGCTGGATGGCGATCTTCGCCGTCGCCTACCTGACGGCCTCGCTGCTGGCGGCCATCGTCATCATGCCGCTCATGCTCAAGCATCTCTCGGCAACCGAGTACCGCGATGTGGCGGCGATGGGCAAGGACAGCTTCGTTGCGGCGGCGTTCAACAGCGTTTTGGCTTCTGTCATCTTCATTGCAGCCTGGCTGATCACCATTCCGCTCTGGCTCATTCCCGGCTTCTCGCTGCTCATTCCGCTGCTGCTCATGGGCTGGCTGAATCGCCGGACTTTCGCCTACGACGCGCTGTCGATGCATGCCACGACCGGCGAGTGGCAGGCGGTTCGCACCGGCCAGAAAACGCCGCTGTTCATGCTCGGCCTGACCATGGCGCTGCTCGCCCACATCCCCTTCGTCGGCCTGCTGGTGCCGGCGCTGGCTGCACTATCATTTGTCCATTACGGGCTGGAAGCCCTGCGCCGGTCACGTCAGGGCGCCGTCGTCACCATCGAAGGAGAACGTGTATGAGCCGTACCTTTGGCGCCGTCATCATCGGCGACGAAATCCTCTCGGGCAAACGGCAGGACAAGCATTTCGCCAAGATCGCCGAACTGCTCGGCGCGCGTGGCCTGCGCCTGAGCTGGGTCGAATACCTCGGCGACGACCGCGAACGCCTCGCCGCCACTTTCAAGCGCACGATGGCGGCCGGCGACGTGGTGTTTTCCTGCGGCGGCATTGGCAACACGCCCGATGACCACACGCGACAAGCCGTGGCGGCGGCGCTCGGCGTCGATCTTGAGTTGCACCCCGAAGGCTTTGAAGAGTTGAAAGTCCGTTTCGCTGGCGAGGAGATCACCGACAAGCGCAAGCTGCTCGTCACCTTCCCGGCCGGCGTGCAGATCATCCCCAACCCGTTCAACCGCATTCCCGGCTTCATGGCCAACGACCATTACTTCGTGCCCGGCTTTCCGCAGATGGCGCACCCGATGATTGAATGGGCGCTCGATTCGTTCTACAAGGATCAGTTCAAGGCGGTCGACGGCATGGTCGAAAAGGCCTTCCTGCTCACCGGCCCGACAGCTTACGAAAGCGCCTTGCTCGACCTCATGGAACGCATCGTCGCCGAATACCCGACGCTGCGCCTGTTCTCGCTGCCCTCACTGGTCGGCAAGGAGCGCAAGCATCTGGAGCTCGGCGTCGAAGGCTCGCCGGAACTGGTCGACCAGGCGATGGAAGCCATTCGCGTCGAGGTCGAGCGACGCGGGATCAACTGGGTGTGGCGTCCCTGATTCGCCATTTTCAGGATTTGACGGTCAACCGGAAAAAATGGCCAAAATCGAAATTCCGGAAACGCCAGGCGTAAAAAAACCCGCGAATTTCGCGGGTTTTTTGCTGGCGCGTTACGCGCAAATTACTTGGCAGCCTTCTTGGCAGCAGCAGCCGTGGCGCTCTTGGCCGGGGCAGCCTTCTTGGCCGGAACAGCCATCTTGCCGGCGGCAGCCATGTTGGCTTCGGCGATGTCGGACAGTTGCTTGGCCATGCCAGTCATGTTGTCGAAAGCCTTGGTCGAGGCATCGAGCATCGACTGCATCGTGGCAGCGAAAACGTCACCACCAACCGGCGCGGAGGACTTGGCCTTCTCGACGGCGCTGTTGGCGTTCTTGGTGAAGCTGCTGTACTGGGCTTCCAGAACGGAAGTGACTTCCTTCTGCATTTCAGCGACCAGTTCGTAGACGCTGCGCGAGTAGTCCATCCACTTGGCGGCGTTCGGCTGGGCCAGTTCGGTGTTCAGCTTGGCAACAGCGTTGGCATCCTTGGCGCTCAGCAGTTGCTGGGTACCGGCGATGGTGTTGTTGAAGAACTCGCGGGAAGCGGCCATGTTCAGGGCGGTCAGGCGCTCGACGCCGTCGAAGGCGGTGCGCAGCAGGGTCGTCATGACTTCGGCGTTGGCTTTTTGGGCGGCGGTCAGTTGATCGAAATTCGGGTTGGCCATCATCATCTCCAAGTTTGATTACGGGTTTGTATGAAACAGGCCCCCGTCTGTGCGGGGGCCTTGAAGTACTTGATTACTTCTTGCTCTTGGCGGCGGTGGCGGTAGCACCAACGGCCTTGACGGTGGCGTTGGTAGCAGCAGCGACGTTGGCTTCGGTGATTTCGGCAACTTGCTTGGCAGCCTTGTTCATGTTGTCGAAGGCGGAGGTGGCAGCAGCGATGGCAGACTTGACGGCGGCAACGGCAACATCAGAACCGGCCGGAGCAGACTTGGCAGCCTTGTCGAGCAGGCTGGCAACGGTCTTCTGGAAATCGCCAAACTGGCCTTCGACCATCTTGGACAGCTCTTCCTGGGTCTGGGCAGAGATTTCATACACGGAACGGGAGTAGGCAACGGCCTTCTCGACATTCGGCTGAGCCAGCGAAGCCTGGATCGACAGGGCTTCCTGAACGTCCTTGGCACCCATCAGGGCCTTGGCGCCGGAAACGGAATCTTCAACCAGCGAACGGGCGGTGTTCAGGTTCAGGGCAGCGATACGCTCGGCAGAAGCCAGGGCGGTGTTGGCCAGCGACAGCAGGGAATCAACGGTAGCCTTGTTGGCGGCGGCGAATTGCTCGGGGGTGGTGAAGTTGAACGACATGGGTTATCTCCAGAATTAAAAGGTAATGCGGAACAGTCTGAAACCGTTGCAGCGCGATCCCATGAAGCGATGTTGCACTGCACCATGTCTCTAATTATAGGGGTGATTGTCGTATTGTCAACACAATTTTTGTGCAGTGCACAAAAATAAATAAGCCCATGAAAATCATGGGCTTGAGCTTGCTGGGGAGGCGCTTTGTGTAAGGGTTTGCGGCGACAATGTCGCCGCGACGCACTGCTATTGTGCGTTTGGTAATACCAGGTTGCCGGAACCCTTGAGCTCCAAGCGTTCACCACGGGGTGCCGGTTTGACATCGCTATCCTTGCCCTTCGGCTGAATGACGACGCGAACGCGTCCGGGCGGTGCTTTCGGGTCACGGGTTTCGCCTGCGGTGACCAGGTATTTTTCACTGACTGCGTCATACCAGATGTAGTCGCCGCGCACCTGGTCTTCGCCGCTCTTCACCCAGGCGCGATGGAAGAGTTCGAGCACTTCGTTGTTGGTGTTGTACTCGATGCGTTCGCCCTCGCCCTCGACGTACTCTTCCTTGCCGTCGCGCTTCTGGCGGAAACGGGCAAGGCCGCCTTTGCCGCTGAAAGCCGTGCCTTTCTGGAATCCGTACTGGTCCTCGCGAATGACGACGCGGTCGGCCTTGAGGATCATCGTGCCCTTGGTGATCAGGACGTCGCCCTCAAGAATCTGGATCTTCTTGGCGTCGTCAATGGAAACGCGATTGGCTTCGACAAGCATGGGCTTGTCGCGGTCGGCCCGCTCGGCGTGGGCCGTAAGGCTGATCAGAAGACAGAGGGTGAACGTGGCGAGGCGAGTGTTCATGGCGCGGCCCTGGGTCGAATGAATTGCCCGCGAACCTGCGATTGCAGGACGAGGGTCGAGGTGTTGTTGTCGATGTGCATGCCGACGCCCTTGACCCAGGATTGACCCTGGGTGATTTCCACCGGGCTGCCCGTGAAGGCGATGCCGGCGTCGGGCTGGGCGGTCAGGTCGGGCATGCGGGCGACCAGTTCCTGGCGATCCGCCGTCGCGGCACGGGTGACGCTGACGTTGTCCCAGAGGTAAATGGTTTCGCCCTTGGCCGTCACCTTGGCGTTATCCCCGGTGACCACGATCTTGCTTCCCTCGTCGCGATAACTGGTGAGTACGGGCGATTTGAGCTCCGAGGTGTCGTCGTCCGGAAAATGGACGAGGTAGGGCGCCGTGAGGCGGTATTTGACCTGCCCTTTTTCATCGAAACGGCGCACGGTGAAATTCTCGGCCGTGGCATCCGGATCGTGGCGGAACTTGCCGTCGTTCCTGGGCTCGCTGTGGTCCACCGTACTTTGCAGCCAAAAACTGAGCGCGGCGAGAATGGCCAGAAAAATAACGGGAAGAAGTTGGCTGTGCCAGTGCTTCATTGGGTTCCGAGATACGGCGCAAAAGCCGCCTCAAGCTTGCCCTGTGCGGCGAGTATCAGTTCGATGGCCTCGCGCACGGCGCCCTTGCCGCCACCCGCTTCGGTCACCACGTGGGCGCGCTCCTTGACGATGGGCCGCGCATTGGCCGGTGCAATGGCGAGTCCGCAGCGGCTCATCGCCGGCAGGTCGATCAGATCGTCGCCCATGAAAGCAAGTTCGGACCACTGCAGGCCGAGTTGTTCGAGCAGTTGCGCGGAGACCGCGCCCTTGTCTCCAACCCCGTGAAACACGTGCTCGACGCCCAGATCCTTGGCGCGGCAACTGACGACGTTGGATGTCCGCCCCGTGATGATGGCCACCTTGATGCCGGCGCGCCTAAGCAGTACGACACCGAGACCGTCCTGGACGTTGAACGTCTTCAGTTCGTGGCCATCATCGGTGTAATGCAGGCCGCCATCGGTCATCACGCCATCGATGTCGAAGGCGACGAGCTTGATGTTGGCGGCGCGGGATTGAATGTCCATCAAATAACCTTGGCAGTGAAAAGATCGTGCATGTTCAATGCGCCAATCAGGTGTTCATCGGCGTCGACCACCAGAAGCGCATTGATGCGCAGGCGTTCCATCATCTCGACCGCTTCGACGGCCAGACGGTCGGGGCCGATCGTGCGCGGCGAGGCGTGCATGACCGAGGCGATGGCGCCTTGCTGCAGATCGGTCCGTTTTTCGAAGGCGCGACGCAGGTCGCCGTCGGTAAAGATGCCGAGAACGGCGTTGGCCTGATCGGTAATCGCCACCAGTCCGAGCCCGCCGCGTGACATGGCGATGATGGCGTCGGTGATGGGCGTTTCGGGCGCTACTGCCGGGACGCGTTCGCCGGCCCGCATGACATCCCGGACATGCGTGAGCAGGCGACGGCCCAGAGAGCCGCCCGGGTGCGAACGGGCAAAGTCTTCCGGGCCGAAGCCGCGGGCGTCGAGGAGCGCTACGGCGAGCGCATCGCCCAGCGCGAGTGCTGCGGTGGTGCTGGCGGTGGGGGCAAGATTCAGCGGGCAGGCCTCCTGGGCGACGCCGGCATCGAGATGGATGTCGGCCTCTCGGGCCAGCGTCGAGGAGGGTACGCCAGTCATCGAAATGATGCGGGCGCCCTGGCGCTTGAGGGTCGGCAAAATGCTCAGCAACTCGCCGGACTCTCCCGAATTGGACAGGGCGAGCAGCACATCGTCGCGGGTGATCATGCCGAGGTCGCCATGGCTGGCTTCGGCCGGGTGTACGAAATAGGCGGGCGTCCCCGTGCTGGCCATGGTGGCCGCAATCTTCCGGGCAATATGGCCCGACTTGCCCATGCCGCTGACGATGAGTCGGCCGCGGCAGTTCAGGATCAATTCGACGGCGCGGACGAAGTCACCGTTAATGCGCGATTTCAGGGCGTCGACCGCGGCTGCTTCAATGCTCAGGGTCTGACGACCCAGTTCCAGAGCACGTTCCGGCGAGAAGCAGGCAGTAGATTGGCTTGGGTTCATGGGCTGGCTAAGGTTATGATGGCCGAAGTATACCTGACTTCAGACACGGCCTTGAGCGCACTCTCCCTCGTCCTTCTCCTGCTCGGTGCCTCGGTATTGGCCGTGGTCATCTTTCGGCGCTTCAACCTGCCGCCAGTCCTCGGCTATCTTTTCGTCGGCAGCGTCATCGGTCCGCATGCCCTGAACCTGATGAACGACGTCTATCGGGCCGAGCATCTCGCCGAATTCGGCGTGGTCTTCCTGATGTTCTCGATCGGCCTGGAATTCTCGTTGCCCAAGCTGTACGCGATGAAGCGCATCGTTTTTGGGCTCGGCATGCTGCAAGTGTTTTTGAGCATGACGACGGTGGCCGCGCTGGTCATGCTTTTTGGCGTCAGTTGGCAACTGGGCATCGCGCTCGGCGGGGTCTTTGCGATGTCGTCCACGGCCGTGCTGACCAAGCTGCTTGTCGAACGCCAGCAACTCGACTCGCCCCACGGTCGGGAAATCATGGGCGTCCTGCTTTTCCAGGACCTGGCGGTCGTCCCGCTGCTGGTCATCATCCCGTCGCTGACCCAGCCCCCGGAAAAATTGGCCATGCTGCTCGGCGTGGCGCTGCTCAAGGCGGTCATCGTCCTCGCGGTAATTCTGGTTTTCGGGCAGAACCTGATGCGCAAATGGTTTCATTTTGTCGCGCGGGCCAAGTCCTCCGAGGTGTTTGTCCTCAATGTGCTGCTGATCACGCTCAGCCTGGCCACCATCACCGAGCTGGCCGGCTTGTCGCTGGCGCTCGGGGCTTTTGTGGCGGGCATGCTGATCTCGGAAACCGAGTACAAGTTGCAGGTGGAAGAAGACATCAAGCCTTTCCGCGATGTGCTGATGGGACTGTTTTTCGTGACCATCGGCGTCAAGCTCGATCTGCACGTTCTCGTGGGACTTTGGTGGCAGGTGCTGCTGGCACTGGTTGCGCTGCTGCTCATCAAGTCGCTCATCATCGGGCTGCTTTCGTGGCGCCTGGGGGCTACGCCCGGCAATGCCATTCGCTCCGGTTTGTGGCTTTGCGCGGGCGGCGAGTTCGGTTTTGTTCTGTTGGGCGAAATCATTCGCTTGCCCCATGAAATCCAGCAGGTCGCCCTGACGGTTCTGGTGCTGTCGATGTTGATTGCCCCATTCATCGTGCAATACAGCGAACGTATCGTCGTTCGTTTCGTGGCCAGCGAATGGATGTTGCGCTCAATGCAACTGACCAAAATTGCTGCGCAGTCGATGGGGGCTGAGAAGCATGCGATTCTTTGCGGCTTCGGCAGAAACGGCCAGTATCTCGCCCGCTTTCTGGCGCAGGAAGACATCAACTACGTCGCTCTCGACCTAGATCCGGATCTCATCCGTGAGGCGGCTGCCGGCGGTGAAAATGTGGTTTACGGCGACGTTGGTCGCAAGGAAACTTTGCTCGCGGCGGGCCTGATGCGGGCCAGCGTCGTGATTGTCACCGTCAGCGATACGCAGTTGGCCGAAAAGGTACTGCATCACGTTCAGGAGTCACGTCCCGACTTGCCTGTCGTTGTGCGCACCCTGGACGAGCGTGACATGGAACGACTGTCTCGCGCCGGTGCGGCGGAGGTTGTGCCGGAAGCCCTGGAGGCCAGCCTGATGCTGGCTTCGCATGCGCTGGTCCTGGTCGGCGTCCCGATCAACCGCGTGCTGAAGCGAATTCGCCAGATACGCTCGCAACGCTACAGTCTTTTGCGCGGATTCTATCGCGGGATGACCGATCGTGATTTCGACGACGACGATGAGCACCATCCTCGCCTTCATTCGGTATTGCTGGCCTCTGGTTCGGCAGGCATCGGACGGACATTGGACGATCTGAATCTCGATGCACTGGGTTGCGAGGTCAGTGCAGTCCGCCGTCGCGGAATCCGGGCGCTGGAGCCCGCTCCGGAGACACGTTTGGAAGAAGGCGACGTCGTGGTCGTTCTCGGTTTGCCGGAGGCAGTTACTGCGGCGGAAGAGCGCTTGCTGAGAAAATAAAAAGCCCGCCAAGGCGGGCTAAGTGTTACCAAATTGTCGGTAGTTACAGCGCAGCGCAAACCGTATATTGTTGTCCCTCGACGATATTTGCGGTGGCTGTGGCGGCAGCTCCGCGAGCAGACCCCATGGGTACGGCCTGAACCGAGCCCCCTGCTGTGTTTCCATCGTCCATCGTGGTGTCGATTTGCCGAACATAGCGTCCAAGGATGCCATCCGAGCAAACAAATGCTGCGCCTCGCATTCCTGCAATGAAGGGGGCTGCTGCGCCACCGCCATTAATGCCACTCTCTATGCCGATAAATCCGCCATCTGCATTGCGGGGGCGATAGTTCTGGTCAGCAGTATTGGTTGCCCCAGTAGCCAGATTGGCCAGGCGCACGTGTTGCCAGAAAATAAAGGTTTCGGAAGCAATGCCACCGTCGTTCCAGTTCCCGTCAATCCGGCCGTTATTGTGCGTACATGAGCCAGCAGCTACGGGCGTACATTCGTTGGCTACATTGGCGCCGAAAGCTGCATCAAGTTGGGCCTGGGTCTGGTCGCCAGGAAAACTCTTGAATCGGTCCTGGTAACCGTAGACCAGAGCGGATGTCGTCCTGAAGTCATTCACCATGTTTTTGACTTTTGCGCTGTTAATCAGCTCTTGACCTTTGAGTACGCCGCCCAGCAGAAGTCCGATAATGACAAGGACAATGGCGATTTCGACAAGGGTGAAGCCCTTTTGTTGGTATTTCATGGCATGCTCCGATTTGATTTCGTATTCTTATCCGCAAAAATCGTGCCCATGATTTGGGCGCTGAATTTGCGATAAATAACAAGGAATTGCGTTCGGTGTGTCGAAAAATGGACAGGTTGTCGGAAAAATGAACATGCGTAGTGTTGGCGGAAGACTTGGTGGTCCGCTGGCTGCATGGCCGCATTTCCTGCTGGCGGGGCATCTTTTGATGCTTCATGCGCTTGCCTTCGGCGGGTGGCAGATTCCTGCTGTTCGCCTGCTGTGGGTGGTGGCCTTGGGCCTGTTCCTGCTCTGGCAGCCATTTGTTGCCGGCGAAAGACAAATCGAGTGGCGACAAGGGCTGGTTCTGATGGGGGTCGTGTTGCTCTCGACCGTATTGCTTGGTCCTTGGCTTCTGTTGATTTGGTGCGGTGCGCTGGCGGCATCAATCGGTGGGCGCGTGCTTTGGACGGAGAGCCGACCTGAGCGCTCGGGATATCTTCTGGCATTTGGTTATCTGGTGGCAATCACCGTTCTTGGTGTTGTCCCTGAGATCTCGCCCGTGGTGGCTCTGGATCCTGCGTTGCGCAACCCCATTGCGCAGTACTTGCCGCTGTTTTTGCCGCTGCTGATGATTTTTCCGGCTCACGCACCTGAGCGCAAGTCGGGAGAGGCTTTCGACCTTTTCTATGGCGTCATGGTGTTCCTTGTTCTGGCGGTTTTTGTGCTGGGAACGCTCGCATACATGTTGATTGCCAGAGCGGGTTATGTCGAGGCATTGTTCAAGACTTCACTTGCGGTGGCCGGGGCATTGCTGCTCGTAGCCTGGGCATGGAATCCGCGAGGCGGGTTTTCGGGTATCGGGTCAGCGATTTCGCGCTACCTGCTTTCCCTTGGCATGCCTCTGGAGCAATGGCTGGTGCAACTCTCCGAGGAGAGTGAGCGCCATTCGGATCCCACTCTTTTCCTTGAAGCAGTCATGGTTCGTTTCCGGCGAATGCCTTGGGTCGTCGGAGTCACTTGGCAGGCGGGGCTGTCTGTTGGGCGCTCGGGGGAGCAAACTGAATTCGGCCATACCGTAGTGGCAAACGGACTTTCGCTATCAATTCATTTTCATCACAAGCCTTCCCCGGCCATGCGCTGGCACGTTGAGTGGTTGCTCAGGCTGGTATTGGAGTTCTATCTCGTCAAGCTGCAGACGCACCAGTTGCAGCGAATGGGTTACATACAGGCGATTTATGAGACGGGGGCGCGGGTCACGCACGATGTGAAGAACCTGCTCCAGTCCTTGCAGGCATTGTGTTTTGCCGCAAGTCAGCCGGGAGATCCGGCCCTGGTTGCGGCCTTGATCGGCCGTCAACTGCCGCAAATTACTGATCGCTTGAAATCGACTCTCGAAAAGTTGCAATCGCCGAAAGCTGAAGAATCAGAAAGTGTTTCTGCCAAGCAATGGTGGCTGCAATTCCAAAACCGTTACGCCCATTTTCGTGTTGACTGGCAGGGGGAGGGCGGTTCCGATGAGGCTTTGCCTGCGCCTGTCTTCGACAGCATTGGAGAGAATCTCTTACAAAACGTATTGGCCAAGCGCCAGCGTGAGCCAGGTCTTTCCATTACTGTCTCGTTCAAGGATGGTTGCCTGAGTGTCACCGACAATGGCACGCCGATTCCACCTGCATTGGCAGAGGCCTTGCTTAAAGAGCCGGTCCATTCGGATGATGGTTTGGGGATCGGCTTGTATCATGCCGCGCGTCAAGCCGATACGGCAGGGTACGTCCTCTCATTGCTTGGAAATCAACCGGGACTGGTCAGGTTCGAACTTTCACCCCGCCGCTAGCATTTCATTGAGCCGGTAAACGATCGTATTTCCCTTTCCTTTGAGATATAGGGTCTGAGGCTCGTCAAACGAAAAGTGCTGGGCTAGGCGCAATTGCGTTGTCGCATCCACATGAATCATGCCGGGCGTGCCTTCACTGGTGATGCGACTGGCAAGATTCACCGTGTCGCCCCAGAGGTCATAGATGAATTTCTTTTTTCCGACTACGCCGGCAACGACTGGTCCGGTGCCGATGCCGATGCGCACATTGAGATGCATGTCGTTGACCGTGAAGTCGCGATGGAGCAGGTCTCGCATTGCGACAGCCAACTCGGCGATGGATTGGGTGTAGTTGCTTTGTTCGTTGTTCAGCCCGCCGGCGACCATATAGGCGTCACCGATCGTTTTGATTTTTTCCATGCCGTATTGCTCGGCTAACTCGTCAAAGGACGAGAATATCCGGTTGAGCATGGCAAAGACCTGCTGTGGTGTCATGCCTTCGGCGATACGGGTGAAATTGACGATATCGACAAACATGACCGTAACGTCGGCAAAGCCGTCGGCAATGGCTTGGCTGTCATGTTTCAGTCGTTCGGCAATGGGGCCGGGCAGGATGTTGAGGAGAAGTCGCTCCGATTTCTCCTGCTCATCCAGCAAGAGCCGGTGAGTTTCTTCGAGGCGGGCCTGCGCTTTTGCTTTTTCCTGAACGGCGTAGCGCAGCAGCAAATAAACAATGGTGGAGATGGCCGCGAAATTGAGCGCAAAGAAGAAAACGCTGGTCCTGATCGAGATCTTGGGCGCCTGGCTAGCCAGACTGTCTGCCAGGAAGTAATCAAAGAAGCCGGACAGTGCGGTCAGGAAAATGTACGCAAAAAACCATGCGAGCGATTCGCGCACGCCAAAAAACAATACTGCGCCAATGGGCGCCAGTAGCCCCCACAAGCTGGTGCCGCTGGCGGTAATGAAATTGCCGATACTCCATTGCACGGCAAATGGCGCGAACAGGAACAGGGCCAGTTGTGAATAGCGGAAAAGATCGAAGTTTCCGCTATGAAAGTAATAAAGAAGATTGCCAACCAGTAGCAATTGGAAAATGAACGGTGCGTTGGCCGAAAACTGGGGCCCCATTTGCCCGTACAGGAAGAGCCACAGCATCGATCCGGTACAGACCAGACCGGTCGCAAATACCAGCAGCGATTTTTTTAGGCGCGTTTCTGCATCGTCATCCGGATTGATCCCTCCGGAGCGAAGTGCGACGAGAAAAGGCTGGCGATTCACGAGAGCGGTCAATCCAACGAAAGTGGGGACAACTCAGTTTGGCAGTCAGCTTGACGCCGGTCAATATGCCAGAAGGCTTGTTTGGCAGCGATTACGGGAGCTTGCCGACGCTGACCATGCGCGACTTGAGGACGGTCGGGATGATCCAGGTTACCAGGTCATCGAAATTTTCGGTCGGGGTATGGGCAATAAAGATCAGGTCTGTATCGACGTTTTCGGCCTCGTCACCCGCCGCGCCGGGTATTTGGGTGCCGGTGGACAGGTAAGCCCCTGCGCCACGGGGGCCATGACTGACGATGACTGCGGGAATCGCAGCGGCGAGATTGTTGCCCGCACTATCCTGAATATTTGCGCGTCCATTTGTGTCCAGTGTGAAACGGGATCGGCGCCCTGCATCCACCTCCCCCTTGATGAGCGGATCGGCAAATTCGTACCCAACGAAGTAGGTGAAGCGATTGCTCCAGACATCGGTTTCCTGGATGCCAAGTGTGCGCCATGGCAGTACGCCGTGTTCCCTGGCGCACTGCTGATCGGTTGCGATACAGGTATAGGGGGCTGCATGCCCCCGTGCTGCGGCGCACAGCTGAATATCCTCCCCGCCGCCGCCCGCGCCGAGGGTCGGATCAGCCGGGCATGGAAGTCGGCCATTCGCCATGGCAAAACCGAGCAGCGCATCGCGAACGATCTCGAGTTGTTGCTGCGCTTCCTTGTTCTGAATCTGATCGCGCTGGCCCGAAAGGCCAAGCATGAGTCCGCTGGACAGCAGGGCAACAATCACCAGCACGACCGTCAGTTCGACAAGCGTAAATCCTGATTCGGCGGAACGGGATGTTGGGGGCGTTTGAGCGATCATGGCTGGCTAATAGGCAAGGCGATCGTTGAACGCAGGGGAAACAGGTTCGGTGACAAACCGAGTGATCGGCGTTTGCGCATCTCCATTCCGCGAAGCGTCACCATTCATCTTTTCAAGGTAGTTGTTTGCGTCACGTAACGCGCGGTTTTGCGTTGTCGGTAGCGCTTTGCCTGCTGCAAGGGCTACTGCGCGGTAATTGCCGCTGCCGTTGACGCTGAGAACCCCGGTTGGTGGTCGAATACGCTCCGATATCTGGTAGAAGAACAGTGCCTTCCATCCGTTTGCGGTCCACCAGTTCGCGGCGCCGGTCGATGGTTTGAGGAAAAGGCAGGCGTTGCCGTACCAGACAGGTGGGATGGCTGCAGAGCCGATGCTGGTTTCCAGCGCGCTATCCAGATTGGCCGCGACATTGAGCAGCGCGTTGAGCAGGGTGAGCGAATTGCTGACGGCGTTCTGGGCAAGCGTTGCGTTTTGGGCGGATGGGGTGGCCTTGTATTGCTCCAGGATGCTGATTGCCCCGGTGCTGCCATCCAGGCTGTCGAGGAGTTTCCTTGCTGCGGTATAGGCCGACGAGTCGCTATCGTCTTGCGCTGAAATGCCTTTCCTGGCCTGCCTGGCCAGGTCCGCTGCCAGCCGGATGGCGGTGTCGCTCCAGTAAATGACGGTGTCTACCGGGGCCCGCAAGTCGCGGCCCTTGGTTACGTTGGCGGGCGGTGTTTGCTGGAATGCGCCGAGTGTGGCGGCTGCTGCATTCAGGGTTTCGAGGGCAACATTGTCGCCATTCCTGCTGATTCCCAGAGAAAGCGTCTCAAGCTGCGTTGCTGCTGCTTGCGCTGTCGTGCGGATTTGATTCTGATCCAAGCCAGAGGTGGCTGCTGCCAAGGCATTTTCCAGCGCAGATAAACTGGCCAGGCGGGCAGCAAGCAAGGTGGCCGAGCCGGTTGAAATCGATTTCACCAGCGATTGCGTGGACGTCAAAATCTGGATCAGCGCGTCGTTGCCCGATGCCGAGAGTGCTGTGCTGATACTTCCTGCTCTTGCGCTGACTTCATTGGCATCCACATTGACGCGATAGCTGAGAATTTTGGCTTCAATCAGGCGGTTGGCATCGTATAAGGCCGTCGCGTCGGCGAGCGCTTGCTGAACGATCGGCGCGGCAAGGTTGGCGCGCGCCAGGTTGACCGATGTGGCCGCGCTCTTCGCCAGCAGCATGGCTGCATCCAATTGACCGTCGATGTCGGTGTTTTGGGTCCAGCTAAATTCGTGCAGATTGTTCTTCAATTCATTGATCGGCGTGATCAGTTTGTCGAAGTTGCTTTTGGTTGGTGTCGTGGTGGCAATGTCGATGCTGGCTTTGAGTTCCGGGTTGCGCAGCAGCAATTCCATCAGGAAGAGATCAAAGCCGTTGTCTTGAATGGCTGTATTCAGCGCCAACAGGCTTGGTAAAGCGCTGGCAATGCTGCCGGGCAAGGTGTTGCTCAGCGCCGTATAAGTGTCTTTCGTCTTGGTGACGGCCGCAAGGCTGGTGTCCAGCGTGGTGAATTCAAGCTTGGCCTTGTTCGCCTTGTCGGAAAGGTCGACGGCGGCGAGATAAAGACGATCAAAGAGCGCGCGGGCGTATGCGGTCTGATCCTGCAGCTGAATGGCCGCAGCAATCTGGTCATCCACCGTTGCGGCTGAACTCAGCGTGTTTCTAGTCTGGGTCAGTTTCGTGAGGGTCTCTTTCAGGGCCATTTCGGAATTGCCCGGCTGCGTATCCGGTACCATCCCGAAGAGGCTTTTGGGCACGCCTTTGAAGGTGTTGTTGGAAAGCGGCGCCGGCCACGGGTAGGTGCGTTCCACGTTGCCGGCGGCGCTCGAATGTTGGTCCAGGCAGGTGCGAAGTTCGTTGGCGATGCGTTGCTCGACTGCGGCCATCAGCTCCTGACGGGTGATGGCGATGACGATGTCGTTGTCGTCCTGTGCGGTCGTCTTGCCATTATAAAAATAGTCGTCACCGTCGGCGTTGACGGTATCCGGTTGGCCGCGGGTGGCAATGATGACGGCTGCAACATCGTTACTGCTGCTGCCGGCGGGAACGTCCAGACGGAGCGAGGTCGGTGTGTCGCTATTGAGTACCTTGTTGATATTTTTACCCCCGAAAGCCGGGGATAGGTTGTAGCGAAACTGCGTACCCTGCAGATCGGCTTTTTCGGCCAGGTTGAGCGTTGCCCAGGGGAGGAGGCCACCATAGCTGGCACAGTCGTCCTGAACGAACAGCGGGGAGTTGCCGTCGCCGATGATGTCGGGGCAAAGGAGTCGGCCGGGGCGAGTCGCATCATTGACGGCGTAGGCTATGACCGCTTCCTTGGCCTGCGTCAGTCGGTGCATGATGATGTCGCGCTCCTGGTTCTGGCCGTTGCCCAGATTGGCGCTGCGATAGAAGGCATAGCCACCGGCGAGCAGGACCATGACGAGCAGAGCGAGCAGCGCGACGCCCCGTTGCCTGGAGGGTGGGGCGATGTCCTTCATCGGCTGGTGGTGTTGCGCCGGATTTCGATGCGCCCGTTGCCGATCAGGCTCTCGCGCTCCCCTGTCGCCGGATTGAAGGTGTCGCCGACCGGCACGCGCGGGGCGGGCGTCGTGCTTTCCCAATGGGCTTCGCCATTGATCCAGCTGGTACGTCGGCCGTTGCTGCTGCGGACTTCGCCGCTCAGCGTCTGGCTGGCTTCGCTGTCGGCGGCGTTGGCCTGAAAGCCGGGGTTGTGCCGGCGCTGGGCATCGAGCCTGGCGCGCTGCTGCGAATCCATGAAAAGCCGGCCCAACGGCGCCTCTTCCTCCGTGCTTTGTGTGACGGTGACGGTCACAGCGGCCAGTATGAGCAGGATCAGGTGGCGCGGGCTCATTTTTTCGGGAGCGTCTGGCGGGCGGTTAACCACTGCAGTTCGCATTCGGCAGAAAGTTGGGACATCGTTTCGCGAGCATCGCCCTGACGGGGTGTCGGAGAGAGTTTGCAATTGCGAACGATGACCAGAGCACTCGCATTTTTCTGAATCCGGGAGAGGAAGTTCAGTAGGTCCTCCTCGTGAAGCAGCTTCAGCTGCAGGCGCATGGGGCTACTGAACCAAGCGTAGGCCTGATCGTCATTTTTTTCCAGAGCGGCCTGGACGCCAAACTCGTAGTTCATGCCGGGAATCCGCAGTTCTCCCTGGATGTCGCGAAGCAGCTCCATCCAGTCGAGCCGCCGCTCTTCGCCGGTGATGCCGGATTCTTGCAGGCGCTGGAGCAGATGGGCGCGATCCTTGATCTCCTGTTCTTCCGTGCGAACCAGACGAAGGCGTTGCTCGATCTGATTCATCGCGGTCATCGCCGTATTGCGCTCGTACTCCGCCTTGCGGGCGTCCAGCTGGCTGCCCCAGGCCAGAAGTCCGGCAACGACGAGCATGATGACCGTGGCCAGCAATGGCAAAAGAAGTTTGCGGAGGTCGCGGCTGGTCAGCGTCATGGTGCCTTGCCCCGAACGATTTCCACGGCGAATTGGCGAGCCTGCGTTTCACCTTCCTGGCTGTCGCCGCCACGCAGCGATTGCCCGGATTCGATATCGAACGGGCGCTGCAGGATATTGACGGTGTTCGCGGGGTCGGCTTTCAGCGCATCGACGAATTGATCGAATACGGCCAGGGTTTGCCGGGTGGTCGCGCGCTCAAGGCGAATGGCGCCACGAACGGTCGTGATCTCGGCATCTTCGCGCGACGATCCCACGGTCAACCGGAAATTTTGGCCATTTTTCCAATCGATGCTTTCCAGCGTAATGGCCGGCATGCGATCGAGCACGCGACTCACCGCGCGATAGCTCGGCCCGGGCTGCCGCTGCTGGACAATCAGCTCGGCATAGCGGTTGGTCAGCCGACGCAGCGTCTCGTTGTCGACGCCCAGTTGCGGGAAAGTCGCCGATATTTCCAGATAGCGCCTGTTGAGATCGGCTTCGGTGGCGCGCAATGCACTGGCTTCCGCCCTCAGGTTTTGCGCGTCGTAGGTCCCTTTCGCGGCAAAGAGAACGCTCCCGAGCAGGGCGATCAGACCGCTTGCAATCAGCACATGGCGAATCTGGGCCAGACGAAAATGGTGACGATGCGCGTCATTGGCAAATTGCTGGCGGGGCGGGGCGGTCGCCAGCAGGTGCAGGAGCAGCATGTCGCTCCGGTTGTCGCCGGGCAGGGTGTGCAGCTTGAGCTTTTGGGCGGCGACATGGCTGTCGATCAGGGTGTAGTTCAGCGGTCCGTGCTCGGGACAGATTTTTTCGATGGCGGGAATGGTCAGCGGTTGGGCGACGATATAGGCTGGCAGGCTTTCGTCGCGCCCGATCAGGCGCTGACCGATCAGGTATTGATGCAGCTTGCCCGATTCCGCCACGAATGCGCTGGCAATACCGGCAATGCTGCTGTCAGCGAGTGGGGCCATTCGTGAAAAATGGGCGTGGCCATCGACCAGGTAGCTTTCACGGATCGAGCTGTCCTGCAGGGTCAGCAACAGGCATCGGTTTGACGGTTGCCCGAGCTTGCCGAGCAGTTGTCCTCCGAGTTGGGCCGCCGTGAATATTCCCGAAAGCGCAATCTCGGCATCCTTGATCCGGCGCAGCCAGGGATCGAAATGGGCAGGGTTGGTCAGGGCCGAGAGCAGCAGTTTTTCATTTTTCCGCTGCGTTTTTTCGTAGCCCAGGGAAACCGCGGTGGCGAGCGGCGTACCGAGAAAATGCTGGCCGAACTTGCGGGCAATCAATGTCCGGCGATCCCGGCCATGCAGGAACGGGATGCTCTCGAGTACGTGCCCCTCTTCGGCGACATTGGCCAGCATGGCGTACTGACTGCCCCGGCGGTCGGCCAGGTAGTCGGCAAACAGCCGGAATCCTTCCTCGTTGTTGTCGAACGCGCCCTCAAGATGCAGGTGCCCCTGGCGCCAGGTATAGGCTGCCAAGCGATGCGTGTTGAGGTAGAGGAGGCGAATGCTCACGTTTTGATCTTGCTGATGACGTCGTAGATGGGGCCGATAACCGACAGCATAATCCAGCCCAGCAGGGCGCCCATGAAAAGCGTCAGTATGGGTTCGATCAGCGCCTGAGCCTTGCCCACCGACTCCTTCACGTCGCGATTGTAGAAATAGCTGACGTTGAGCAGCGCCTTGTCCAGTCGGCCCGTGCTCTCGCCGATGCGCAGCATGCGAACGACCAGCGGCGGGAACATGCCGACATCGCGGAAGGCGCCAGCCACGTTCTGGCCTTCCCGGATCGACTGCTCGACGCGCTCCAGTCCTTTGCGCACCACGCGGTTGCCGACGATCGATTGCGTTGTGCGTATCGATTCAAGCACCGGGATGCCGGAGGCGTAGAGCATTGCGAAGGTGTTGGCAAAACGCGAGAGGATGATTTTTTTCAGGATCGGACCGATGACCGGCAGGTTCAGCTTGATCCCGTCGAAACGAAAACGCGCCAGCGGGTCGCTGCGCAGGAGTGCCTGCAGGCCGAAGAACACCACCATGGGCGCCAGCAGGAAGAGGTACCAGTAATTGACCAGCAAGTCGGACACGAAAAACAGCAGGCGGGTGTGCGCGGGGAGAACCTGCCCCATGTTCTTCACGAAAAGCTTGAGCTGGGGAACCATGTAGACCATCAGGAAGAAGGTCGCAGAGAGGACGATGGTCGCGACGAAAGCCGGATACATCAGCAGCTTCTTCGTATGCGACGCGAGCTCGTCTTCCCATTTCAACGACTCGCACAGCCCGGCCAGCACATCGGGCAGTTGGCCGCTGGCTTCCCCGGCCCGGATCAGGTTGCACAAAACCTGGCTGAAAATGTCGGGGTGGGTGCTCATGGCCTGCGACAGCGTTTGCCCGCCCTCGATACTCTCGATCAACCCGGCCATGACCTCGCGGAAGCGCGGGTTCTCGACCGAGTCGCGCAGGTCGGTCAGCCCTTCGAGGATGGGGACGCCGGCGCGCGTCAGATGCTCAAGGTGAAAGCAGAAATTGATCAGCTCCGCCCGGGGTACGCGCTGTGCGCCAAAGAGGCTGCGATGCTTGATCGGCGAACCGCTGATCAGGTCAAGATTCATGCGCTTCAGACGCATTTCGAGGTCGACCAGATTGATGGCGTCGAGGCGTCCGTAGGTCATTCGACCTTCCACGCTGACGGCCTTGTAGTCGAACAGCACGGCTACATCCGGTCGGTCAGGTCAACGACGCGCGCCAGCTCTTCCAGCGAGGTCGTTCCGTTCAGCACGCGCTGCATGCCGTCGTCGGCCAGGGTGGTGAATCCCTGCATCATCGCCCGCATGCGGATTTCATGCGTCGTGGCGCGGCGGGCGATCAGTTCGTCGATGGTCGCATCGACGCGCAGGAGTTCCATGATTGCGATGCGGCCACGGTAACCCTGGAAGTCGCACAATTCGCAGCCGACCGGACGGAACAACACGGGGCGCGGACCTTCGCCCAGCGGGCCGAGCAGGCGAATTTCGTGCGGTTCGGCGTGGTACGGGGTCTTGCAGTGATCGCACAGGCGGCGAATCAGGCGCTGGGCGATGATCCCGATGATGTTGCCTGCCATCACGTCCGGCAACACGCCGATGTCGAACAGGCGGGGAACGGCGCCGATGGCCGAGTTCGTGTGCAGCGTCGTGTACACCTGATGCCCGGTCATGGCAGCCCGGAAGGCCATTTCGGCCGTTTCGGCGTCTCGGACTTCGCCGACGAGGATGACATCCGGGTCCTGGCGCATCATGGAGCGGATACCGTTGGCGAAGTCGAGCTTGGCCGATTCCGAAACCGAGGTCTGGCGCACCATGGCCATCGGGTATTCGACGGGATCCTCGAGGGTCATGATGTGAATGCCCTCGGCGTTGATGTGGTTCAACACTGAATACAGCGTCGTCGTCTTGCCGCTGCCGGTCGGGCCGGTGACCAGGATGATGCCTTCCGGCCGCGAAATCATCAGCTTCAACTGGTGCAGATGCTCCTCGGCCAGGCCGAGGTTTTCCAGCGGAACGATGCCTTTTTGGCGGTCGAGCACGCGCAGGACGATGTTTTCGCCATGGATGGTGGCCTGGCTGGCGACGCGAAAATCAATCGGGCGTCCGGAGACGGTGAGGCTGATCCGGCCGTCCTGCGGGGCGCGCATTTCCGCGATGTTCATGCCGGACAGCACCTTGATGCGCACGGTCATCGCCGGCCAGTAGGACTTATGCAGGGCGCGAATCTGGCGCAGCATGCCGTCGATACGGTAGCGGATGCGCAGGAAATTGGCTTCCGGCTCGAAGTGAATGTCCGACGCCTCGCGCTTGACCGCATCGGTGAGGATCGAATCGATGAGGCGGACGACCGGTTGGCTGTACTCGTCGTCGGTCGTCGCCAGGCTCTGCCAGTCGATTTCGCCGGTCTCGATCTCGTGCAGGATGCCGTCGATCGACAGTTCGTGACCGTAGTACTGGTCGATGGCGTGGTCGATTTCCGATTCGCTGCCGAGCAGCGTCTCGATTTCGGTGCCTTCTTCGAGCTGCCCGCGGACGCGGTCCAGGCCGACGATGTCGTTGATGTCCGAAATGGCCAGCGTCAGGCGGCGGTTCTGGCGGTCGAAATCGAGCGGCAGCAGATGGTGGCGTTTGGCCAGGTCGCGGGGGACGAGTTTGAGTGCCTGCGGGTCGACGACCGCGTGCGACAGATCGACGCTTTGTTTGTCGAGGTTTTCCGACAGCGCCTGGCGAAGCGTGGCCTCCGTCACGAAGCCGAGCGAAACCAGCAGTTTGCCGATCGGCTGGTTTTGCTTCATCTGCTCCAGCAGGGCGATGCGCAACTGGTCTTCCGAAAGGATGCCTTCGGCGATCAGGATCTGCCCAAGCGGGCGGTGCTGGAGGGTTGAGGTGCTCATCGAATTACGGTTGGCGCTCGCCTTGCAGTTCGCTCAGGCGTTTTTCCACCTTGTCGCGAGCGAAACCGGCCGGGCGCCGGGCCGATGCTTCGAGCGCCAGGCGGTAATGCTGGGCGGCGAGACGCGACTGGCGAATGTGGTCGAGGCTGACGGCCAGGTTGAAAAGGTAGTCCGGATTGTCGCCTTCGGCGGCCACGGCGTTGAAATAGACTTGCTGCGCCTCGGCCCAGCGGCCCTGCCGGGCATACAGGTTGCCCAGCGCAAAATTGAGCGGGGCGGATTCCGGCTGGCTGGACAGCAAGGATTTGAGGCGGCTTTCGGTGGTGTGCGGATCGACGCTGCCGGCCGAGCTGCCCAGTGCCGCCGCCTGCACCGCCGCATCGCTCGGATTGGCAACCATTGCCCGCTCACGCATGGCATCGGCGTCAGCGACGCGGCCCTGGCGTTGGGCGATGGCGGCAAGCGCGAGCAAGGCGTCGGTATTGTTCGGGTCGCGCTGCAAGGCCTGTTCGAATTCCCGACGCGATGCCTCGGTCTCGCCGCGCTGCAGGCTGGCGTGCCCGCGGGCCAGGTTGGCGTCAGGCTCGGGACGCGTACGCGTCAGCCGAATGGGCGGATTGGCCGATGTTTCGCTCGGGGGCGCGGCGTAGTCGTTTCGACTCTCGCGGCGCGAGAAAAGCGGTGTTTCAGCCTCTTCCGGGGGCGATCTCACGGTCGACCGGGAAAAAGGCCCAAAATCAGAATTTTGCACCACGGGCGCAGCCGGGGCCATGGCGACACTCGCCGGCGGCGGTGCCACGTTCGCCGATGGTGTTGGCATCTTGGGTGCCAGTGCCCCCTGATTCATGGCATTGAGTTGGTACCAGACATAGCCGCCGATGGCGACGCCGGCGATCGTCAGCGTTCCCAGCGCCAGCCAGAGCGGCAGGCGCGATGGCGTGTCGCTGGGCTGTTGCTTCGCCGCAAACGCATTGCGAACCGCTTCGCGCGTTTCGTTCGCCTTGGGTTGTGGTGCGCTGCGAGCAGGCGCCAACGGCGGGCGCTGTTCAGGTGGGGCGTTGCTCGCCAGGTCGGCGTCGACAGCCGCAATGTGCGCGGCCAGGTCGGGCAAGGGATTTGTAGAGCCTTTGCCCGGCTCCGGCGAGATCGGCTCGAGGCTGAGCATGTCGCTGGCCGTCGGCAGCAAGCCGCCCTGAGTCTGGCGTGCCGACTCCTGCTTGGCTGTTTCCGCCCGTCTCAGGGCATCCATCAACAAGCTCATGAGCGGGCCTCAGCGGCTGGGGACAATATTGAACGGCTGCGCTTCATTCGGTTGTGCGAAGAAATTCTGTCCGGGCAGATGGTCGCGCAGCCCGGCGAAATCGCCGTCCAGGCTGGCATCCTTGATGACGACCGGGCGGAGGAAAATCACCAGCTCCGTTTTTTGGGCGGCGTTGTTCCGGTTGGTGACGAGTTCCCCGGCCAAGGGGATTTGCCCGAGCAAGGGGACGCGCTGGTTCTGATAGTCGATCTTGTCTTCCATGAGCCCGCCGAGAATGGCAATGTTGCCGCTGGCAATCCGCATCACGGATTCGATTTCCCGCGTCCTGATAACCGGAACGGGGTTGTTGATTGCGTTTTTCCGCAAGTCCGGGTTGGGGTCCAGTACCTCGCGGGCCACACTGGTGATGGTCGGGCGGACATTGAGCGTGACCGCATCGCCTTCGCCGACCTGTGGCGTCACGCTGACGACCAGGCCCACCGAAACGGATTGCGGGGTCGTCGTGTAGGTGGTCGTCGTGCCGACGTTGGCGGTCGTGGTCGTGTCGGCTTTTACGTTGAAATAGACGTAGTTTTCGACCACCTTCAGTAGCGCCGTCTGGTTGTTCATGACCGAAACGCGCGGGGTGGACAGCACCTTGGTCGTCCCAAAAGAGTCGAGCATGGTGATCAGTGCATTCGGATTGCCACCCTTGGTATAGGTGAGATTGGTTGCGTTCTTGGTGAGGACGTTGCCGATGAAACTGACCGTTCCGCCACCCGCCAGTTGCGTCCAGTCGATGCCCTGCTGATAGCCATCCTTGAGCGTTACTTCGACGATCGTGGCCTCGATGAGCACCTGCTTCCTGACCGAATTGGTAACCCGGTCCACGAATTCCTGTATCCGGTCATGCTGGCGCTGAGTGGCGCGTACCGTGATGACGCCGCTTTCGGCATTCATGATGACCGAGGCGGCTTCCCGGAAAGTGCTGCGGCGCTCGACGGTGGTGCCGGTCGCCTGGCTGGCTGAATTCGGATTGGGGTTGGCCTGCAGGGCATTGGCAATGGCCTGGGCCGCGCGTTGCCCGGTTCCCTGGGGCAGTGCGGCAGCGCCGGTTGCCGTTTGCGCGCTGTTTCGCTCGATGACTGTCTCGCTTGATCCTTCCGGCAGGATCTTGTCGGTTTCGCGCAGGATGTCCTTGATGTTCTTTTCCAGCGACTCCCAGAACTGGTTGCGGGAAATGTTTTCGATGCGGGTATTGGAAATGTTGCCGCCCCCGCCCGCTGTGTTTCCGCTCGTATTGCCTGTCGTACCGGTGGTTCCGGTGGCAATCTGGGTGTTCGTCGAGACCGTGCCGGTGACATTGCGGGCCATGTTCACGTAGTCGACCTTGTAATGCTTCAGGAACGGCGAGTCCGGCATGACCGCGAGATTGGGACCGTCCAGTTCAAAACGCATGTCGACCTGTTTCGAAATCCGGGTCAGGAGCTGCGGCAGGGTTTGATCGATGGCGTTGAGCGTCACCATGCCGGTGATGCCGGGGTGGATGTCGACATTGACCTTGGCGTCACGAGCCAGTGCGAAGAGCAGATCGCGCACGGGAACGTTGTTGACGACCACACTGTAGGTTTCGGCCTTGTGCGCTGCGCGGGGCTTGGGAAGGGCCAGTGTCTGTTCGACAGGGGCCGGGATGCTGGCTGCGCTGGTCGCCGGTGCCGACGTTTCGGTATTCAGGTGCCCCTTCAACGGCTCGCGCGGGGTTGGCGCGGCACAGGCAGCCATGAGCAGGGGAAGGAGCGTTGCGCAGATTGAACCGATTTTCATCGGGTTAAGCCTTGTCTGAACTGAGTGGTCACAGGAAGCAGCGAATCGCTATGATGCTAGCACGTAAATCGGCTTGGCAACACGCCATGAAGGGCTTGCGCAGCCCGGTGGTCTGCTTCGCAAATGTTCGAAACAAGAATGCCTGTCTTCGCGCTTCTGATGGCCTTGCTCATGCGCGCAATCGCGACGGCCAATATGGCGGCTCCCGCCTTCCCGGAAACACGAATCCAGCGCCTTCTGCTCGTCGATTACGCCGCGCCAGACAACTAGCGCAACTTGCTGACCTGTCTCGGAAAAGGCTGGGCCACCTTGATCGCCTCCGGAAGTCCCTGCATGGCCAGAACGGCTTCTTCGCGGCTGGCGAAGTCACCGAAAATCACGCCGACACGGTCACGCCCGGAAAGGCTGGAGCGATAGGCGCGAATTTGCGCGGGTTCGAGCACGGCGGTGGCGCGGGCCAGGAATCCTTCTATTTCGCCCGTCTGGGTGGCGTCGGTGGCGAGTAACTGAATGAAGTAATGATTGCCGGGAACGTCGGCGATCCACTGCTCGTATTGCCCCATGTGTTGGCGAGTGAGCGGGGCGAAGCGCAGTTTCTCTGAATTTGGGTTCTGGGCCTGCGTTTCCGTGCGGGAGAGTGTCGGTTGCGTTGCCTTTGGCGCCGGGGCTGCAGCGCTTGGTGGCGCTTGCGGCGCGCTCTGCGAAGGAACGCCGGTATCTGCGACACCGCTGCTTCTGGGTTGAAGTCCTGAGATTAGTGCAAGCAAGACGGCCAGCAAACCCGCTCCGGCCATGCCCCACAGCAGCGGTTTCATGCGGAAGGGCGCTGTCGGTTTGAGTGGGGAAAAGCGTGCGTCCTGAACGGCGATTCTGATCTCATTCACGCCAACTTCGTGCGAACCGCTGGAGTACGCCGCGAGCAGGGCCTTGTCGGCAAGAATGTTGATGCGCCGAGAAAGTCCTTCCGAGGTTTTTGCAATCATCGCGACGGCATCGGCCGTGAACGGGTTTGGCCCCTTGTACCCGGCGGCACGCAGGCGAAATTCGATGTAGGCAGCGACGTCCACCTGCTTGAGCGGGGCCAGGTTGAAGTGCTGAGTGATTCTCTCGCGTAACTGTCGCATGTCGGTGGCGGCCAGTCGCTCGTCGATCTCGGGTTGGCCGAAGAGTGCGATCTGCAGCAGCTTGGTGGCTTTCGATTCCAGATTCGAGAGCAGGCGAATTTCTTCCAGGGATTCGGCCGGCATGGCATGCGCTTCGTCGATCAGCAGGACAACACGTTTGCCCTGTGCGTAACGCTCGATCAGTGAATCCTGCAAGGCGCGGGTCAGGGAGTGGGTGGCCTTGCCGTCGGTCGGAACGCCCAGTTCATCGGCAATCGCCCCCAATATTTCCTGGCGGGAAAGCGACGGATTCGCCAGATAGAGCGTTTCGACATTGTCCGGTAGGCGCTCCAGCAGCATCCGGCAAAGCATGGTCTTGCCGCTGCCGACTTCACCCGTGACCTTGACGATTCCCTCGTCCTGCGTAATGGCGTAGATCAGCGCATCCAGCGTTGCGCCACGGTTGGCTCCCACGAAGAAGAAGTCGGTATGCGGGGTGATTCGAAATGGCGGTTCGCGAAGACCGAAGTGTTGAAGGTAAAGGCTCATCGGCGAGTCCAGCTTTCCATCCGGTTGTAAAGCGTCGTGCGGTTGATGCCCAGGCGGCGAGCGGCTTCGCTCATGTTGCCGCCGCTCAATTCAATGGCCGCCTCGATGTACCCGCGCTGCCAGAGCTCGAGCGTGGCATCCAGGTTAATGGGCGAACCTTTCTGGAGACGCAGGCGGGCGGCCTGCTTGACCTCTTCGGGATCGTCGGCGACGGGCAGGGCGTTGCTTGACTGAAGTGTCGGTGCGTCGAAATGGTCGAACTCGGTGCGCAGTTGCTCGGCTGTAACCGTCTGACCCGGATAGCGTGCGGTCAGGCGGATGGCGATGTTTCGCAGTTCGCGGACATTGCCGGGAAAACCGTAGTCCATCCAGAGAGATTGGGCCGCCGGTGCGAGCAGGAAGGGTTCGGCATGAACACTTGCCGCACAGGTTTTCCGGAAGTGTTCGAGTAGCAGGAGCCGATCCAGTCCTGTTTCGCGAATCGGTGGTACGGAGACCGTGAAGACCGAGAGGCGATGAAACAGATCGGCCCGGAAGCGACCAGCACGCATTTCCTGGCGCAGGTCGCGATTGGTTGCGGCAATGATCCGCGCGGTGGAAACCCGGGTCTGCGTTTCGCCGACGCGCTGGTATTCGCCGTTTTCGAGCACACGCAGGAGCTTTGGCTGCAAATCCAGCGGGAGCTCGCCGATTTCATCCAGGAACAGTGTTCCGCTGTCTGCGTCTTCGAAATACCCTGATTTGGCGTTGGTGGCGCCGGTAAAGGCACCCTTTGCATAACCAAAAAGGGTTGGCTCCAGCAGGGTGGGCGAAATCGCGGCGCAGTTCAGGGCGAGAAAGGGTTTGTCCTGGCGAGTGGTTTGCTTGTGCAGATAGTAGCTGGCGACAATGTCTTTGCCACTGCCCGACTCACCCTCGATCAATACCGGATAGGCCAGGTTCGCGTACTGACCGAGTTGGAGGCGAAGACGTTGCATCGGCGGGCTTTCGCCAATGAGTCCGCCGGCGTGGGCGGACTGCGGGCCTTCGCCAAACCTTTGCGCTTGTCTGAATAATTCCGCGAGGCGGCTGGGGTCGCAGGGCTTCGGTACGAAATCGACCGCCCCGAGAGCGCGCGCGTGGCGGGCATTGTCTTCGTCGCTCTGTCCGGAAAGGACAATGATCTTCATGTCGGCGGACAGCGCCAGCAGGTCGCCAATCAGCGCAAATCCTTCGTCTGGCCGGTGCGGGAAGGGCGGAAGCCCGAGGTCTACCAATGCGAGTTGCGGTGGTTGCCGAAGTTGCCGGAGCATGGCAAGGGCATGCGCTCTGGAATGGCTGGTGAGAACGTCATAGTCTGGTGCGAATGCGAAACTGAGCGATTCGCAGATGAGCGTATCGTCATCGACAATCAGTAAAAGTGGTTTCGCTGGAGACAAGAGCGCGACAGTCCTTATGAAATTTGTTTGATTATAGCCCTGTCGTTTCCCGGCGACGGAGGGGGTTTCTGCTAAAATCGGGCGAACTTTTTCGTGGGAATGCGCTTTGTCTGACGACATCCTGGTCGATATCGAGGATCTTCAGTTCGCCTACGATGGCCAGCCAGTACTGCAGGGAATCAACATGAAGATTCCCCGCGGCAAGGTCGTGGCGATCATGGGCGGTTCTGGGTGCGGTAAAACAACGTTGCTGCGTTGCATCGGGGGGCAATTGAGGCCGACCGGCGGGCGCGTTCGTCTGGAAAAACATCAGGTCTGTGAAATGTCGCAGGCGGAGTTGTACCAGTTGAGACGTCGGATGGGCATGCTGTTTCAGTTCGGCGCCCTTTTCACCGACATGACGGTGTTCGAAAACGTCGCCTTCCCGATGCGCGAGCATACCGATATGTCGGACGAAATGATCCGCGATCTGGTATTGATGAAACTGGAGGCCGTGGGCTTGCGCGGTGCGCACCGGTTGATGCCGGCCGAACTGTCGGGTGGCATGGCGCGACGGGTTGCGCTGGCCCGGGCGCTGGCGCTCGATCCCATGCTGGTCATGTACGACGAGCCTTTCACCGGGCTCGATCCGATTGCGCTGGGCGTGATCGGGCAGTTGATCCGCAAGTTGAACGATGCGTTGGGAGCCACTTCCATCATGGTGACGCACGACATTCAGGAATCGTTGCTGATCGTTGATTACATCTATTTCATGAATGGCGGACGCGTGGTGGCAGAAGGTACGCCGGACGAGATTCGTGCCTCCAAGGATCCGTTTGTGCACCAGTTTGTTTATGCCGAACCGGATGGTCCGGTCCACTTCGACTATCCGGCGCAGTCGGTTCGTGACGAGTTCCTGTCGGGCGTGGCGCATGGCTAATCCCGTTTCAGTGATTCGCAAGCTGGGTCATGTTGCCGTTGAGCGTATCTGGCGCCTGGGCTTTGCCTCGCGGTTCTTTTGGGCGGTCCTCATGCATTCCGGATCGTCGTTCAAGCGCCTTCCCCTGACGCTGCGCGAGATCTATTTCAGCGGTGTGCTGTCGCTGCTCATCATCATGGTATCCGGACTTTTCGTCGGCCTGGTGCTCGGGCTGCAGGGCTATGAAATCCTTCAGCGTTTCGGGTCCACCGAGGCGCTCGGCACATTGGTTGCCCTCTCGTTGACCCGGGAGTTGGGGCCGGTGCTGGCGGCCATCTTCTTTGCGTCACGCGCCGGGTCGTCGGTGACGGCTGAGATCGGGCTCATGAAAGCTACTGAGCAGCTCAAGGCCATGGATATGATGGCGGTCAATCCGATTGCCCGCGTTGTGGCGCCGCGTTTTTGGGGGGGCGTGATTTCGATGCCCCTGCTGGCTGCGATCTTTTCGGCGATGGGTGTGCTGGGCGGCTGGCTGATCGGCGTGGTCGTCATCGGCGTGGATGATGGTTCCTACTGGTCGCAGATGCAGGCCAGCGTCGATTTTCGCTACGACGTCTGGAATGGCGTGGTGAAGAGCTTCGTGTTCGGGATCGCCGTTTCACTGATTGCTGTTTTTGAAGGTTATGACTCGGTGCCAACTGCCGAGGGGGTGTCGCGTGCCATCACGCGGACCGTGGTTACTTCAGTGCTGACCGTTCTCGCGCTGGACTTTGTCTTAACCTCGTTCATGTTCCGGGGAGCCTAATGAACCGTACCGTTCTCGACCTCTGGGTCGGTTTTTTTGTTGCAATCGGCCTTGCTGCCTTGCTTTTCCTGTCGATGAAGGTGGGGAACCTTTCGTCGTCACATTTGTCAGAATCTTACGTTTTGAAGGCCAAGTTTGATAATATTGGGGGCCTGAAAGTGCGCGGTCCCGTCAAGAGCGCCGGGGTTGTGGTGGGCCGGATAGCAGAAATCCAGTTCGATACCACGACCTACGAGGCGGTGGTCAGCATGACGATCGATGGGCGTTATCGTTTTCCCAAGGATACTTTTGCGTCGATCAATACGGCTGGCCTTCTCGGCGAGCAGTACATCGGTTTTGACGCCGGTGGCGATGAAAAGATGTTGGCGGCCGGTGATACGATTGCCAAGACGCAGTCGGCCATCGTTCTCGAGAAATTGATCAGCCAGTTTTTGTTTAGTAAAGCAGCAGACGGACAGGATAAGAAATGACCGACTATTTGAGCGCATCAGGCTTGCGTGGGGCCCTTCGCTGGGGCCTGGGGGCGGTCGTCGGTGCCTTGATCTGTTCCGGTGCTGTTGCGGAGGACAATCCCAGAGACCCGTATGAGGGCTTCAATCGTTCGATGTTTGCGGTGAATGAGGCGATTGACAAATATGCGCTGAAGCCGGTCGCTCAGGTCTATGACAACACCGTCCCGCTGCCGGTCAAGGCCAGTGCGGGTAACTTTTTCGGCAACGCCGGCGATTTGTGGATTGGGGTCAATAGCGCCTTGCAAGGCAAGTTTGGCGATGCGGGTGTTGATTTCGGCCGTCTGCTCATCAATTCGACCGTGGGTATTTTCGGGCTCTTCGACGTGGCCAGCGAATTGGGTCTGGAAAAGCATGACGAAGACTTTGGTCAGACCATGGCGGTCTGGGGTGCTGGCGATGGCGGGTATTTGTACTGGCCGCTGATCGGCCCGCGGAATGTCCGCGATACGGTTGGCTTCGCTGTCGGTATATACGCCGACCCGGTGCGCTATATCCGTCCGGTTTCCGTCCGTAACGGCATGACTGCCTTGCGTCTCGTTGATGTTCGTGCCGGTTTGTTGCCGGCTGACAAGGTGGTTGAAGAGGCGGCGCTCGATAAATATGCCTATGTCCGGGATGCTTACATGCAGCGTCGCCGTAACCAGATTTTCGATGGCCGCCCGCCGCGGCTGGATGATTAATTGACCCGTTCAGAGAAGATGAAAAAGCTTTTTGCCATTCTGTTTGCCTGTTTCGTAGCCGGTGCTGCCTTTGCTCAGGAAGCACCCGATGTGCTGGTGCAGCGCGTGACGGACGACGTGCTGGAGATTATTCGCAAGGACAAGGATATCCAGAACGGTGACACCCACAAGGTGATCGAACTGGTCGACAAGAAGGTGCTGCCGCATTTCAATTTTCCGCACATGACGGCGCTGGCGCTCGGCAAGGATTGGCGGAAGGCCAGTCCGCAGCAACAGCAGCAGTTGACCGCCGAGTTCAAGACGCTGCTCGTCCGTACCTATGCCAATGCCTTGACGGGCTACAAGAACCAGAAAGTGGTTTACAAGCCGTCCAAGATGGCGCCGACCGATACGGATGTCCTGGTTCGTACGGAAGTCCTGCAGCCGGGCAGCAAGCCGGTTCAGCTTGATTACAGCCTCGAGAAACAGGATTCCGGCTGGAAGGTCTACGATGTCGTGGTGGCCGGGATCAGTCTGGTTACCAATTACCGCGACCAGTTCTCGCAAGAGGTCCGCAACGGCGGTATCGATGGCCTGATTGCGACCATTGCCGCCAAGAACAAGTCAACGGAAACCAATCAAAAGAAATGATCGAACGTGAAGCGGGGCGCCTTGTTGTCAAGGTGCCGTTGATCATGGCGAATGCGCGCGGCCTGCTCGAAGCAGGCCGTTCTGCTTTGCAGCAGGGCGAGCAGATCTTCGATTTTTCCGAAGTGACCGAGGCCGATTCGTCGGCCATTGCCGTGATGCTAGGCTGGTTGCGTGCAGCGGCAATCTCACGGTCAACCGTAAAATTTGCCCAAATTCCAAATGGTGTTGTTTCGCTGGCTGAGCTGTATGGCGTGACGGACCTGCTGCCTCTCGCCTGAGGGGCATTTCATGATTCCTGCCGTTTCCATCGTTGACGTCGTCAAGCATTTCGGTGCGCTGCAAGCGCTGGCCGGCGTTTCGCTCGAAATCGAGCAGGGCGAGTTCTTCGGGCTGCTCGGGCCGAACGGTGCCGGCAAGACGACCCTGATTTCCTCGCTGGCTGGCCTGGTCCGTCCGGACGCCGGCATGATCAAGGTCATGGGCCACGAGGTGATCCGCGATTTTCGCGAAGCGCGCCGCCTGCTCGGTGTCGTGCCGCAGGAACTGGTCTTCGATCCCTTCTTCAATGTTCGCGAAACGCTGCGCATCCAGTCCGGCTATTTCGGCATTCGCAAGAACGACGACTGGATCGACGAGATTCTCGAAAACCTCGACCTGACCAGCAAGGCCAACGTCAATATGCGCCGTCTGTCGGGGGGCATGAAGCGCCGTGTGCTCGTCGCGCAGGCCCTGGTGCACAAACCGCCGGTCATCGTCCTCGACGAGCCGACGGCCGGTGTCGATGTCGAGTTGCGCCAGGGGCTGTGGCAATTCATTCGCCGCCTCAATGGCGAAGGTCACACGATCATCCTGACCACGCATTATCTGGAAGAGGCCGAGGCCCTGTGCAATCGCATCGCGCTCATGAAGCAGGGGAGGGTCATTGCGCTGGACACCACGGCCAACCTCATGGCGGCGCATCCCGGCGCCTCGCTCGAAGAGGTTTTTGTGCGGACGATGCAGCAGTGATCGGGTTCCTGACGCTCTTCGAAAAGGAATTCCTGCGCTTCTGGAAGGTCAGCTTCCAGACCGTGGCTGCGCCTGTGCTGACGGCTTTGCTTTACCTGCTGATCTTCGGTCATGTGCTCGACGAGCATGTGCAGGTTCATGGGGTGCGCTACACGAGTTTCCTGATTCCCGGCCTTGTCATGATGCAGGTCTTGCAGAACGCTTTCGCCAATTCCTCGTCGAGCCTGATCCAGGCCAAGATTACCGGGTCCATCGTGTTTGTCCTGCTGCCGCCGATTCCCTACAGCGCCTTCTTTGCGGCCTACGTCCTGGCGGCGGTCGTGCGCGGCCTGCTGGTCGGTATCGGGGTGTTGCTGGCGACGGTCTGGTTTGCCGAGCTCAAGGTTGTGGCGCCGTGGTGGATATTGGCTTTCACCCTCTTCGGCGGCGGTTTGTTTGCCGCACTGGGCATCATTGCCGGCATCTGGTCCGAAAAGTTCGACCAGCTGGCCGCCTTCCAGAATTTCCTGATCATGCCGCTGACGATGTTGTCCGGTGTTTTCTACTCGATTCACACATTGCCCCCGTTCTGGCAGGGGCTGTCGCATTACAATCCCGTTTTTTACATGATTGACGGCTTCCGTTATGGCTTTTTCGGCGTTTCCGACGTGGCGCCCGAGATCAGCCTGACGGTCGTCGTTGCCTGCTTTGCTGCCGTGTCCCTGCTGACCCTGCATCTGTTGAAGCGGGGCTGGAAGCTGAGAGGTTAAGAGGATGCATCCCGAACAAATCAAGCAACTCATTCTCGCCGGCATGGCCTGCGAACACCTGGAACTCGATGGCGATGGCCAGCATTTCCTGGCGACCGTGGTGAGCAACGAGTTTGCCGGCAAGAACCGCGTGCAGCGTCAGCAGCGCGTTTACCAAACCCTGAAGGAAAAGCTGGCGACCGGGGAATTGCATGCCCTTTCCTTCAAAACATTGACCCCGGAAGAATGGAGCGCACAGCGTGGATAAGTTGTTGATTGAAGGTGGCAAGGCCCTCTCCGGCGAAGTGGCGATGTCGGGCGCCAAGAATGCCGCCCTGCCGATTCTGTGCGCCTCGCTGCTCACGGCTGATCCCCTGCACCTGACCAATGTCCCGCATCTCAACGACATTTCGACCATGCTGCGCCTGCTTGGCGACATGGGCGTCGGCGTGACGATGGACGGTGTCGATGGCATGGAACTCAACGGCGGCGGCCTGACTAACGCCGTGGCTTCCTACGAGATGGTCAAGACCATGCGCGCCTCGATTCTCGTGCTCGGCCCGCTCGTCGCGCGCTGCGGTGAGGCTCGCGTGTCGCTGCCCGGCGGCTGCGCCATCGGTGCCCGGCCGGTCGACCAGCACATCAAGGGTCTGCAGGCCATGGGGGCCGAGGTCAAGGTCGAGCAAGGCTACGTCCATGCCAAGGCGACGCGTCTGAAGGGCGCCCGCATCTGCACCGACATGGTCACCGTGACCGGTACCGAGAACCTTATGATGGCCGCCTGTCTTGCCGATGGCGAAACGATCATCGAGAACGCCGCGCGCGAGCCGGAAGTCGTCGACCTGGCGAATTGCCTGGTGTCGATGGGTGCCCGCATTTCCGGCGCCGGCACCGACGTCATCCGCATCCAGGGTGTCGACAAGCTGCACGGCGCAACGCACGCCATCATGCCGGACCGCATCGAAACCGGCACCTATCTCTGTGCCGCTGCCGCCACGGGCGGCGATATCCGCCTGCTCAAGACCTCGGCGGCCTACCTCGATACGGTCGTCGACAAACTGATGGATGCGGGCTGCGAGATCACCGTCGAGCGCGATGCCATTCGCCTCGTCGCTCCCAAACGGCTCAAGGCCGTCAGCCTGCGTACCGCGCCGTATCCAGCCTTCCCGACTGACATGCAGGCCCAGTTCATGGCCATCAACTGCATCGCCGACGGTGTGGCAACCATTCGCGAGACCATTTTCGAAAACCGCTTCATGCACGTGAACGAGTTGATGCGTCTGGGTGCCAACATCCAGATCGAAGGCAACAACGCCATCGTGCGCGGTGTCGATAGCCTGGAAGGCGCCACGGTCATGGCGACCGACCTGCGTGCGTCGGCCTCGCTGGTAATCGCCGGCCTGGTGGCCCGGGGCGAAACGCTGATCGACCGGATCTACCACCTGGATCGCGGCTACGAGCGTATCGAAGAGAAGCTGTCGAAGCTGGGCGCCTCGGTTCGTCGCGTTAACTGACAGGGTGTCGTTTCGCCGCTGAATTTTGCATTTTTCTGCGCCATGGCGTAGAAAAATGCAGAAAAAGCTTGGTGTTATCGGCACTCGGGCCCATACTCCGAGGCTCGGGATTTCCAGGCAGTGTTTTGTTCCTGCGCCGTACCACGGTTTGTCAGCTCTCCTCGGTCTTGGTTCTCGTGTTTTTGTGGCGCAAGCCCGTATCTTTATTTTAGGAAGCTATCAAATGGCAAACGGTACCGTTAAGTGGTTCAACGACTCCAAGGGTTTCGGTTTCATCTCCCCGTCCGAAGGTGGTGAAGACCTCTTCGCTCACTTCTCTGCAATTCAAGGCAACGGTTTCAAGACCCTGGCCGAAAACCAGAAGGTGACCTTCGACGTCGTGAACGGCCCGAAGGGCAAGCAGGCTGCCAACATCCGCCCGGCTGAATAAGTCCGCGGATTCGCCTGTATCAAGAAAGCCCGGCTTGCCGGGCTTTTTGCTTTTGTGGCCGGCCGTTTTGCGGCTTGCTTTGCGGTAAAATCATTCTTTTGCCACGAGAAATCCCGTGACCGGCATCACCATTGCACTCTCCAAGGGCCGCATTTTCGACGAAACCCTGCCGTTGCTGGCCGCAGCCGGCATCGTCCCGAACGAAAATCCTGAAACGTCCCGCAAGCTCATCATTGAAACGAACAAGCCGGATGTGCGCGTCGTCATCGTTCGCGCCACCGATGTGCCGACCTACGTCCAGTACGGCGCTGCCGACCTCGGCGTGGCGGGCAAGGATGTGCTCATCGAGCATGGCGGTGAAGGGCTGTATTCTCCGCTCGACCTCAAGATCGCCAAGTGCCGGATGATGGTCGCCGTGCCGGAAGGTTTCGATTACGCCAAGGCCGTGCGCCAGGGCAATCGCCTGAAGGTGGCGAGCAAATACACCACCACAGCGCGCGAGCATTTTGCCCGCAAAGGCGTGCACGTCGACCTGATCAAGCTCTATGGCTCGATGGAACTCGCCCCGCTGGCCGGGCTGGCCGATGCGATTGTCGACCTCGTGTCGACGGGGGGTACCTTGAAGGCCAACAAGCTGGTGGCGGTGGAGCATGTCGTGGACATCTCCTCGCGCCTGGTGGTCAACCAGGCGTCGCTCAAGGTCAAGCGCGAAACCCTGCAACCGATCATCGACGCCTTTGCCCTGGCGGTGGAGAAATAAGCCTTATGGTCGCGATCAAACGTCTGTCCACGGTCGACGCCGATTTTTCGGCAAAAATGAAATCGCTGCTCGCCTTCGAGGCGGCGGCTGACGACAACATCGAGCGTACGGTGGCCGGCATCCTGGCCGACGTGAAGGCGCGCGGCGATGCGGCCGTGGTCGAGTACACCAACAAGTTCGACCGCCTGTCGGTCGCCTCGATGGCCGATCTGGAACTGTCGAAGGCCGAGTTGCAAAAGGCCCTCGACGGCTTGCCGGCCGAGCGTCGCGCCGCGCTGGAAGCGGCAGCCGGTCGCGTCAAGGCTTATCACGAACGCCAGAAGCTCGACGGCTGGTCCTACACCGAGGCCGACGGCACCATGCTCGGCCAGATGATCACGCCGCTCGACCGCGTCGGCCTCTACGTGCCGGGCGGCAAGGCGGCTTATCCTTCGTCGGTGCTCATGAATGCGCTGCCGGCCAAGGTGGCCGGCGTCAAGGAACTGATCATGGTCGTCCCGACGCCGGGCGGCGAAAAGAACCAGCTCGTGCTGGCGGCCGCCTGTCTGGCCGGTGTCGATCGCGTGTTCACGATGGGTGGCGCGCAGGCCGTTGGTGCCCTGGCTTACGGCACTGAAACTGTGCCGCAGGTCGACAAGATCGTCGGTCCGGGCAACGCCTACGTCGCCACGGCCAAGCGCCGGGTGTTCGGCATCGTCGGCATCGACATGGTGGCCGGCCCCTCGGAAATCCTCGTCGTGTCCGATGGTTCGGGCAATCCGGACTGGGTGGCGATGGACCTCTTCTCGCAGGCCGAGCACGACGAACTGGCGCAATCCATCCTGATCTGTACCGACGCCGGTTTCATCGAGCAGGTGCAGGCCAGCATCGAGAAGCTGTTGCCGACCATGCCGCGCCGCGAAACCATCGAAACCTCGCTGACCGACCGCGGCGCCTTCATTCTGGTGCGCGATCTGGACGAGGCCGTCGAGATCGCCAACCGCGTTGCACCGGAACACCTCGAACTTTCGCTGGCCGATCCGGATCCGTGGGTTGCCAAGATCCACCACGCCGGCGCCATTTTCATCGGCCACTACACCTCGGAATCGCTCGGCGATTACTGCGCCGGGCCGAACCACGTGTTGCCGACCTCGGGCAGCGCGCGCTTCTCGTCGCCGCTCGGCGTCTATGATTTCCAGAAGCGGACGAGCCTGATCAAGGTCTCGAAGGCGGGCGCCCAGACGCTGGGCCGGATCGCCTCGACGCTGGCCCACGGCGAGGGCCTGCCGGCACACGCCAAGTCGGCCGAATTCCGACTTGAAAATTGAGCAAAATTTCCGGTTGACCGTGAAATCCCCTGAAATGCCAAGCCGCCCGGACCTCCGGGCGCTTTTTTTGGCCTTTTCGTCGGTCGGACTCTCCGGCTTTGGCGGCGTGCTGCCCTTTGCCCGGCGCATGTTGGTCGATGAGCGGCGCTGGATGAGCGGCGAGGAATTCAACGCCCAGCTCGGCCTCTGCCAGTTCCTGCCCGGGCCGAATGTGGTCAATCTGGCGGTCGTTGTCGGCAAGCGCTACCAGGGGGCGCTCGGCGCCATCGTTGCGCCGGTCGGCTTGCTCGCCGGGCCGTTCGCCATCGTCCTGCTGCTCGCGCTGCTTTACGACGCCTACGGCAGTCTGCCGCTGGCGCAGGGGATGTTGCGCGGCATCGCGGCGGTCGGTTGCGGCCTGCTCTTCGCCATGGCCTGGCGCATGGGTGCGGCGATCAAGGACAAACCGTGGTTCCTGCCCTTCACGGCGCTGGTCGTCGTGGCCATCGCCGGGCTGCGCTGGCCCATGCCGGCCGTGATGATCGCCGGCTTGCTGCTCTCCGGCGGCGTCGCATATTGGTTGCTGGGCCGGAAATGATCGCGCTCGAGCTTTTCATCGAATTCGCCTTGCTGTCCTTCGTGGCCTTCGGCGGAGCGACGGCGCTTCTGCCGGAAATGCACCGCGTCGTCGTCGAACACCATCACTGGCTGGACGACACGACCTTCACGCACCTCTACGCCATCGCCCAGGCTGCGCCCGGGCCGAATGTGCTGGTCGTGACGCTGATCGGCTGGGAAATCGGCGGCCTGCTCGGCGCGCTGGCGGCGACCCTGGCCATGTGCTTGCCGATGAGCGTGCTGATTTATTTGCTGATTGACCGCTGGGAAAGCTTTGCCGGCAAGCGCTGGCAGAAGGCGATCAGCATCGGTGTCGCGCCGCTCGCCGTCGGCCTGATTTTCTCGGGCGCAACGCTCATCGCGCAGGCTGCGCAATTCGGCTGGGCAGCTTGGCTGCTCGTCGCGGCGACCGTGGTCGCCAACCTGCGGACCAAACTGCATCCGCTGTGGTTTATCGGCGTCGGCGCCGCGTTGGGCCTGCTCGGGCTGGTCTAGCCCCGTCGCTCGCGCTGGATGGCGCGCAGTTCGTCGAACAGGCTGGCCAGGCGGTGCGATTCGTCGGACAGTTCGGGCAGGATCAGGTCGGCGTCTTCGGCCATGCCGTTGCTGCTCAACTCTTGAATGTCGCTGGCCAGGCTGTGAAAACGGGCGTGGCTGCGAATGAGCGCCTGGAATTGCGGCAGGGCGCGCGAGGCGTCGTCGGCGGCGGCGATGGCGTAGCCGAACATGCAGCCCTGGTGGTCGGACAGCGGCATGGCGGCGTAGCTGCCCTGGGCGAAGGCGTTCATGAATTGCCGGCGCCAGGTGTTGTGCAGGCGGATGGCTTCGTCGAAATCGATCCCTTGCATCGTCTTCTCCTCAGGCCAGAATGGCTTGCAGTGTTTGCGTCAGCGCCTGGCACTCGGCGTCGGTGCCGACCGTGATGCGCAGGAACTGGTCGATGCGCGGCAGCTTGAAGTGGCGGACGATGATGCTCTTGTCGCGCAGCGCCTTGGCCAGCTCGGCGGCGTCGCGTTGCGGATGGCGGGCGAAGATGAAATTGGCGCCCGAGGGCAGCACCTCGAAACCGAGGCCGCGCAGTTCGGCGGTCAGCGTGTCGCGCGTCGCGATGACGGCACGGCAGCATTGCTCAAAGTACGCTTCGTCTTCCATCGCGGCGACGGCGCCGACGATGGCCAGGCGGTCGAGCGGGTAGGAGTTGAAGCTGTTCTTGACGCGCTCCAATGCCTCGATCAGCGCCGGATGGCCGACCGCGAAACCGACGCGCAGGCCGGCCAGCGAACGCGATTTGGACAGCGTGTGGATGACCAGCAGGTTGTCGTAGTGCTCGACGAGCGGGATGGCCGTCTTGCCGCCGAAATCGATGTAGGCCTCGTCGACGACGACCACGGAATCCGGGTTGGCCTGGAGGATTTGCTCGATGGCGTTGAGCGCCAGCAGGCGGCCGGTCGGCGCGTTCGGGTTCGGGAAGATGATGCCGCCGATTTCGGTTTTGGCCGATTTTTCCGGTTGACCGTGATAATCGGCCGGATTGATCGAAAAGTCCTCGGCCAGCGGCACGGCGCGGTAATCGATGCCGTACAGCCCGCAATAAACCGGGTAGAAACTGTAGGTAATGTCCGGGAACAGGATCGGCGCGTCGTGCTTGAGCAGCGCCATGAAAACGTGGGCCAGCACCTCGTCCGAGCCGTTGCCGACGAAGACCTGTTGCGCGGTCAAACCGTGGCGCTTGGCCACCGCGGCCTTGAGCAGGTCGGCGTTCGGATCCGGGTAAAGACGCAGGCGGGCGCCGTCGTCACCAAGTTCCGCCTGGATCGCCGCCAGCACCTTGGGCGATGGCGGGAAGGGGTTTTCGTTGGTGTTGAGCTTGATCAGGTTGGCGATCTTGGGCTGCTCGCCCGGCACGTAGGGGGTGAGGTCACGAACGACCTGGCTCCAGAAGCGACTCATGGGGATTTCACGGAAGGCGTAAAAGTAGGCTGAAATGGTATCATGGCCCTCCGTTAAAAGCCTTTTGCAGCCTTAAACCATGCGGCAAGCCGAAATTACTCGCAACACGCTGGAGACGCAGATCACCGTGCGGCTCAATCTCGATGGCACCGGTCAGGGCAAATTTGCCACCGGCGTCCCCTTCCTCGACCACATGCTCGACCAGATCGCCCGTCATGGCCTGATCGATCTCGACATCGCGGCCAAGGGCGACCTGCATATCGATGCGCACCACACCGTCGAGGACATCGGCATCACCTTCGGCCAGGCGCTGGCCAAGGCCTGGGGCGACAAGAAGGGGCTGACCCGTTATGGCCACAGCTACGTGCCGCTCGACGAAGCGCTGTCGCGCGTCGTCATCGATCTCTCCGGTCGTCCGGGGCTGGAACTCAACGTCGAGTTCTCGCGCGCCGTCATCGGCCAGTTCGATGTCGACCTCGTCAGCGAATTCTTCCACGGCCTGGTCAACCACGCCGGCGTGACCCTGCACATCGACAACCTGCGTGGCAAGAACGCCCACCATCAGGCCGAAACCATCTTCAAGGCTTTCGGTCGTGCCCTGCGCATGGCGGTGACGCCCGATCCGCGCATGGCCGGCACCATGCCGTCGACGAAAGGCACCCTGTGAGCGCTGGCGGCAAGGTCGGCGGCGCCATCGCCGTCATCGACTACGGCATGGGTAACCTGCGCTCCGTGTCGAAGGCGCTGGAGCACGTGGCCGGTGGCAAGACGGTCGTCGTCACGGCCGATCCGGCCGTCGTCGCCGCAGCCGAACGCGTCGTCTTTCCCGGCCAGGGCGCCATGCCCGACTGCATGGCCGAACTCGACGCGCGCGGCCTGCGCGCTGCGGTGCTGGCGGCCGCCAAGTCCAAGCCTTTCCTCGGCATCTGTGTCGGCGAGCAAATGCTCTTCGAGCACAGCGACGAAGGCAACGTCCCGGCGCTTGGCGTCTTCCCGGGTAACGTCAAACGTTTCCCGGACGAGAAGATGCATCTGCCGACCGGCGAGCGTCTGAAAGTCCCGCACATGGGCTGGAACGAGGTTCGCCAGAAGCCGCATGCCCTGTGGAGCGGCATTGCCGACGATTCGCGCTTCTATTTCGTGCATAGCTATTTCGTCGAGCCGAGCGATCCGACGCTGGTGACCGGCACCTGCGAATACGGCGTCCCCTTTACCTGTGCTGTGGGCCGGGATAATATCTTCGCGGTTCAATTCCACCCCGAGAAAAGTGCCCGCGACGGCTTGCAACTCCTGAAGAACTTCGTTGCCTGGCAACCGTGATTCGCTTCTGTCGAATTTAATCTCCTAGAATCCCATGCTGATTATTCCCGCGATTGATCTCAAGGACGGCCAATGCGTCCGCTTGAAGCAGGGCCTGATGGAACAGGCCACTGTCTTTTCCGATAGCCCGGCCGAACAGGCTCGTCATTGGCTGGACCAGGGCGCCCGTCGCCTGCATCTGGTCGATCTCAATGGCGCCTTCGCCGGCAAGCCGAAGAATGCCGCGGCGATCAAGGCCATCCTGGCTGAGGTCGGCGACGACATTCCCGTCCAGCTCGGCGGCGGCATTCGCGACCTCGACACCATCGAAGCCTGCCTCGACGGCGGCCTGTCCTATGTCATCATCGGCACCGCCGCGGTCAAGAACCCCGGCTTCCTGCACGATGCCTGCGTCGCCTTCCCCGGCCACATCATCGTCGGCCTCGACGCCAAGGATGGCAAGGTGGCGACTGACGGCTGGTCCAAGCTGACTGGCCACGACGTCGTCGATCTGGCCAAGAAATACGAGGACTATGGCGTCGAGTCGATCATCTACACCGACATCGGCCGCGATGGCATGCTGACCGGCCTCAACATCGACGCCACCGTGCGTCTGGCCCAGGCCCTGACCATTCCCGTTATCGCTTCCGGCGGCCTGACCAACCTCGACGACATCCGCGCCCTGTGCGCCGTCGAAGGCGAAGGCGTGGTCGGCACCATCGCCGGTCGTGCGGTTTACGATGGCTCCCTCGACTTCAAGGCGGCGCAGGAACTCGCTGATCAGTTGGGCGCCTGATGCTCGCCAAACGCATCATTCCCTGTCTTGACGTCACGGCTGGCCG